>Ga0315912_10000330_pt1 | contig 95908 bp, 80 predicted proteins | sample VfabasoilMG_FD_204469 | JGI IMG/M metagenome (GOLD analysis project Ga0315912, IMG submission 204469) | Garden soil microbial communities collected in Santa Monica, California, United States - V. faba soil | ecosystem: Environmental > Terrestrial > Soil > Garden | place: USA: California... | reverse complement strand
AGCATCACCACAGCCTCTCGACCGCGTAGCCGTCGAAGACCTTCTCGTTTGAGATCAGCGCCATCCGTTCCGCCTGAGACTGAGCTATGAGCATTCGATCGAATGGATCCCGGTGTGGGCCCGGCAAATTGCCGGCGGTCTGCGCGTGATCCACCGATATCGCTAGACTCATGAACCCTTGGCTGACGATGCACGCGGCTACGTCTGCGGCGACCGCCAGCGCCCCCGGCAGCTTGCCGAGCCGCGCCTTCGTGCTGATTTCCCAGGCAGTTGCTGCACTCACCCAAACCTTGGTGGCTTCGTCCGCGAGTACGCGCCGCCATCGAACTGGCAGCCGCCGATCTCCGTCGAGCCACCACAGGAAGGCGTGAGTATCCAGCAAGAGGCGCATGCTCAGCTTTCCCAGGCGTCGAGCTCCCCCTCGGGCAGAGCTTCAAAGAACGCATCCGTGACCCGCGCCTTGCCACGCATGGCCCCAAACTTCCGCTCGATCGGCTTCTCCACCACCGGCACGAGCCGAACCACAGGCGTCTTACCGCGAGAGATAATCACCTCCTCGCCGGCACACGCTCGCTCAATCAGCTGGGACAACTGCGTCTTTGCCTCGTGCACCGTGATCGCTTTGGTACCCTTCCGCTCAGCCATAGCTAATTTAGCTTAGCTAACCGAGGCTTCCTGTCAAGCTGAGCCGCGGACCTCGCGGGCTGGCTAGACCGAATCTGCCCGGTCCCCTTCCGGTTTCGGAGGATGTCCGTGGCTCGGAGAGCGAGAAACGAGCTACACTGACGTCATGGCAAGGCTGTCCAGCCAGGAACAGATGGCGCTCCATGATTTCGTCCAAGGGGTGCGCGAACGCTTCGGTCAGCGCCTGACCGAAGTGACTCTGTTTGGGTCGCGAGCGCGCGGCGAGGGGCGGAGCGACAGCGACCTCGACGTGTTCGTGCGCGTCGAAAACCTGAATCGCGACGATCGACGAAAGGTTCAGGATCTGGCGTTTGACGTTGGCCTCGCCCGCGGGCTCATCATCTCCCCCCTGCTCGCTGACGCAAGCACCTGGCGCATCGATTTACCACTCGGACAGGAGATCGCTCGGGAGGGGGTCCCCCTGTGACGGAAGTGCCTAGCGGGTCGGTCCAGCTCGAGCTGGAGCGCGCGGCGGCTGCGCTGGTGTCGGCGACGGTGCTGCTCGGTGCGGGGCAATACGCCGACGCCGTGTCGCGCGCGTACTACGCGATGTTTCACGGCGCTTGCGCACTGCTCGCGTCGATCGGACGCACGTCACGCACCCATGATGGCCTGCGCGCGCTGGTCGCCGAGCATTTCATTCGACCAGGCCTTCTGCCACACGAACACGGCCGGGCCTTGTCGCGAATGGCCGGTGACCGTGGAGATGCCGACTACAACGTGGCGGCGGTATTCTCCGAAGCCGACGTGCGCGAGGATATCGCGCTTGCGCAGGCCTTCTTGGAAGCGGTACGGCGGATCACGACAGACAGCTGACCAGCTGCTCCGGCTCCGGATCCACCCGGTCGCGTCGACTCCTGGCTGCCGCGAGGGCCAGCCCCTCGGCTCCGACAGCGACCCATCTGGCACCCGGTTTGGAGTCTGGTATGCTTCCCCGATGGCACGGCTGCAGGGTCACAGGACGGCGGAGCTACGAAGCCTCGCCTACCACCGTCGCATAGCGGAGAAACTCGCGGCCGACCCGAGTCTACTCTTGCGAGCGTCTGCCAAGCTGGACGCGGCACTTGGGCAAGCGGGCGCGGCACTCGCGCCGCACTATTGCCATGGTTGGCGCCGCCTCTTGGATGGCCCCAAAACGGATCTGGTGGCGTTCCTGATCAGCGATAGCCAGGAAGCGCGCGACTACCGCCAGGCGTCGCCCTTCGCCGGAGCCCTGAGCGCGCGCGAGCGCTGGGACCTCTGGCGTACCGCTGCTGAGCTCCCCGACCCGGACCGATGACGCTCGAACAGCTGGAACACATCATCCGCGCCGCAGCGGTCATCGCCAACGATGATGAGTTGATCATCATCGGTAGTCAGTCGATCCTCGGCGCTTATCCGCGAGCCCCCGAGGAATTGCTCGTCTCGGCGGAAGCGGATCTTTACCCCAAGAACCATCCCGAGCGCGCCGACCTGATCGACGGGAGCATCGGCGAACTGTCGCCCTTCCACGAGACGTTTGGCTACTACGCCCAGGGCGTCTCGCCGGGCACGGCGCAATTGCCTGCAGGGTGGGAGCAGCGCCTGATTGGCATCAGCAGTCCGGGAACGCGCGGCGCAACCGGATGGTGCCTGCATCCAGTTGATTTGGCGCTAGCGAAGCTTGCCGCCGGCCGTGAAAAGGACCTCCGCTTTGTCGCCGACATGTCCAAGCACGGCATGCTGCATCAAGAAGAACTCGAGGCGCTGGTGCCCCAGATGAACCTGCCCGAGGCATGGGCGGACCTGGTTCGGTCTCGGGTGGCGGCGTGTGCGGCACGTCGGGCGTGACGCACATCGAACCCTAGATCGGAGCAGCGACATCCAACGCAGGTGACTTCGTCCTGCCCACCGATATCCGCGCCGGCATGTGCCTCGTCATCGCCGGCCTCGTCGCCCACGGCACCACGCGCCTGTCGAACATCCACGAGATCCAGCGCAAGTACCATCACCTCGTCCAGAAGCTCTGCGCGCTCGGCGCGGATGTGAAGGTGACGTCGGGGAGTGCTGGCTGAGGGCGGGGCGGCGGGCCCCTGCGAGGGGGGGGCAGCAGGCAGTAGATTCGCGGAGCGTATCCACGCGCGCCCCGATTACACCAGAGCGGGCGCGAATCTCCAGGCGACATCGAGCTGGTCCAGCTTCACGGCCGAGAGGCGGAGCATCACCACAGCCTCTCGACCGCGTAGCCGTCGAAGACCTTCTCGTTTGAGATCAGCGCCATCCGTTCCGCCTGAGACTGAGCTATGAGCATTCGATCGAATGGATCCCGGTGTGGGCCCGGCAAGCTGCCGGCGGTCTGCGCGTGATCCACCGATATCGCTAGACTCATGAACCCCTGGCTGACGATGCACGCGGCTACGTCTGCGGCGACCGCCAGCGCCCCCGGCAGCTTGCCGAGCCGCGCCTTCGTGCTGATTTCCCAGGCAGTTGCTGCACTCACCCAAACCTTGGTGGCCTCGTCCGCGAGTACGCGCCGCCATCGAACTGGCAGCCGCCGATCTCCGTCGAGCCACCACAGGAAGGCGTGAGTATCCAGCAAGACGCGCATGCTCAGCTTTCCCAGGCGTCGAGCTCACTCTCGGGCAGAGCTTCAAAGAACGCGTCCGTGACCCGCGCCTTGCCCCGCATGGCCCCAAACTTGCGCTCGATCGCCTGCTCCACGACCGGCACGAGGCGCACGACCGGCGTTTTCCCACGAGAGATGATCACTTCCTCACCGGCACAAGCTCGCTCAATCAGCTGGGACAGCCGCGTCTTTGCCTCGTGCACCGTAACGGATTTGGTCCCCTTGCGTTGCGCCATAGCTAATTTAGCTTAGCTAACCCCGATGTTCTGTCAACCAGGGACGCTCCACGCCCCTCGAAAGCCCCGCGGTCGCTCGGCGTCGCCGAATCCCCTGGCGACACGCGGTTTTCGAAGCAGGTCCCTGGAATGGCGAGCTTGAAACGAGCTAGACTAGCCGCATGGCAAGGCTGTCCAGCCAGGAACAGATGGCGCTCCGCGACTTCGCCGCGGAAGTCCGGCAGCGGTTTGGCCAGCGCCTGGCAGAGCTGACCCTGTTTGGCTCGCGCGCACGCGGCGAGGGGCGCAGCGACAGCGACCTCGACGTGTTCGTACGACTGCTGGATCTGCAGCGCGAGGACCGACGCAGCGTCCAGGATCTGGCGTTCGATATCGGCTTCCTGCGCGGCCTCGTGATCTCTCCCCTCCTGGCGGACGACAAGACCTGGCGCCTCGATCTGCCGCTCGGGCAAGCGATCGCTCGCGAGGGGATCCCGCTGTGACGGAAGTCCCCACCGGATCCGTGCAGCTCGAGCTCGAGCGCGCCGCGTCAGGTCTGGTATCGGCAACGGCGCTGCTCGGAGCGGGACAAGCCTCGACCTACCGAGCGGTGCCCCGGACCGGAGGGGAGTTATGACGTAGGCGGCTCACGGCGCCCCTGATCCCAGCTCGCGTAACTTCGGTTTCACCAGGCAACGACGAGCAAACCCAGGCAGCGCCTTCGTCAATCTTGCGGAAGACCCGATGCGGAAAGGGTTGCCGCGCCAGCATGGCCACACCGGTCGCCACGGACCGGACCGCAGACGCCCGGAACCCGTCGCCTTCCATGATCACCGCCGAAGCGAGCACTTCGCGACTACAGAAGCTGAGGATGTTCGACAGCGCTGTTCGTCCTTGGCTCGACGGCAAGGGAGCTGTCCCCTCAACGACCGTAAAAAGTACGGCACGGCCGCCCGGCAGCGAATTCGCGAACGCTCGCAGCCGACCTTGAATCCCCTGTGCCGTGCGGACCTCGACTTCGCCGATCCACACCACGAAAAAAATGGGGCCCCATGTGCCGGTTCGGTGATTGCTATCGGTCCCCAGCAGACGAGGCTCCGTAGAGTCCAACCGGGCCGCCGGCACGGGTTCTAGACTCGCCCGAGCGCCAGACACCATGATGTTGGATTACGGCACGCGTCAGAGCAACCAAAGTAAAAACGCCCCAGGTGCCTGCCCTTTGTGTGCGGTGTTTGGGGACGCCGGACGAAAAGCCACACGATTTTCTGCTTTTGAACCTAGGGACATAGAAACCTCCGATCGTGGGTGAACCTATGCCTTGAACTCACAAAGCAAAGGAGAACACGTCGTCGACGGGAAGCCGAAGCGAGCGACTGGTTGGCTCGTCCGCGTAGGCCAACCTGAAGAGGAGCAACTCAGTGTCTCCAAGTGTCTTGGGGAACACGGCGTCGAGTTCCCAACGGAGTTCGCCGAGCGTCGCCCTCTCGTCCTCGCTCAGCCCAATTCCGTTGCCACGTTCCAGTCGAGCCAGCAGATAGATCAACGAGGAATAGGGCTGAAAGGCGACCTTACGGCCCGAGGCCTCCAACCAGACCCTCTGCAGGCCTCTACCCCCATCCAGATAGGCTTTTCGCCCGAGAGCCGACTTCGAAAGCAGCCCGATGGCCGCGGACGCGCCAAGCATCTTTTGCGCAGGGCGCTCGAGCGCTTTTCCACCACCAAAGGCCTTCACTCGATCCATGGCGCCCCACCGCGAAATGACTCGCATGGCAGCCTCGTCCGCCGGTGTGAGCTCGAGGGACGGTAGGTCGATCCCAGTCCGCGTGGAACGAACGTCGTCCTCCGTCCACCGGAGCTCTGCCACGAGCTCCCGGTGCATGATTGGCGATAGAAATCGCAGGCGATCGCACCGCCCTAGAAGGGCCGCAACTCGCACGATGTCGGCGCGATCCGTGCTCAGGCGCAGGTGAACACCAGCTCTCTCCGCGGCCATTCTCAAGGCGTTGGCGTCAGCCTCTGAAAGGGCCCTGCCGTTCCCCCTACGACGATTGGTCACTCGCCATCGGAGAACGGCAAGTTCCTGCGTATCGAGCGGCTCGCCACTCCTCGAGAGATCCACCTCCGCGACCAACCCGGGACGCGACGGATCCGGAAAGGCCGCGACTCGTGCGTCTAGACCGCACACCGCCGCCGCCCTGGAGAAGTTCTCCAAAGCAGCACCGATTGCCAGAATGCTTGCAGCGTCATCGTAGTCGAGGAAGGTACCGGTGCGGTGCTCGTCCAGGAAGCAATTGCACTTGGAACCGGAAAACTCAAACCGCCAAGGTTGCTGGTTTCCCCCAGATGGCGCCAGGCTAGCATATGCCACGAGGAATCTCGCCTCCTCCCTCGATAGACGCCCGGACTGTCGTTCCGGCAGACGAAAGATATGCTCGTCATCGGAATGAGTCTCGTGCTTCGGTTCTTCGGTCGCTGTCAGCTCGATCGCGCTACCGTCCGATACAAGGGCCTCGACATCCACATAGAAACGACCGGACTGCTGAAATGAACCCAGCAGAATTCGCCTCGCCGCATCAGTTGCGATTGCACCGCCTAGAGCGATCGCGGACGCAAGCTGTGGCCAGGTGTAGATGGACTCCTTCACCTCTACGAGTGACGCGGCGAATGCATCCGAGATACTCCTATCGTCGAGAATGCGGAGCACGTACGGCACCTTGTCTTTCGTCGAAAGGTTGGCCAACGTGTCGGCGCGTAGGCCACCGAGGAGACCGTGCAGAATCGGTCGGTCAGGTTCGAGATCGAAGCGTTCGATATCCACCATGCCTCGATCACTCGTCTCCATGATCACTGGAATACGATGGGCCCGCGCGCGCTCCCGCAGACTCAACTTCACCTGGAGGTCGTCGCATTCCTCGACAATTAGATCGAGTCGGCCCCCTTCGAGAAAGAAGCGCTCCGAATTGTCGGGGGTGATCCCAGTCGAAAAAATATCGATCGATAGGTACGGATCCATCTCGTACATCGCGCGAGCGGCCAAAATTGTCTTTGGAACTCCGACGTCGTGAATACCGGCTCGAAGTCGGTTCATGTTGGACAGACTAAGGACATCGAAGTCAGCCAAGCGAAACCGACCACCGATTCCCTCCATTGCCAGTGTGATGGCAGATGCCTGACCCACTGACAGCCCTACGACGCCGATTGTGAAGCTTCGCAGCAGCTCTTGCTGCTGAAGCGAAATCTTGTTGCGATTCCGATCGCTCCTGAGGACGAAGTATTCGTCGGGCGGCAGAGTGTGAACGAGGCGGCGCGCCCACGGGTAGTAGATCCATCGCCCGTAGAGACGCATCGGGCAGCCATCAAGGCGGCGCCGAACGCCGAGCTCCCGGTCGGCGGCAGATAGGTCCTGAGAAGGGTTGAGCGTACTGATGAGTTCTTCGAGCTGCTCGTGGATGGTGTCGTGGATCACGACACCACCACTTGCCAGTAGCTGCGCAACGCATTCTAGATCCGCGTCGACAGACAGGTCGAAGATCGCTGGCCGAAAGCTGGTGCGATCGTCACTGGCAACTAGACGACTGACGAAATTGCCGCCCAGCATGCCGTCGCCTCTCCTTTCATGCTGTCTGCCCAAGCGATAGCTCGTCTGTCGTGGAGCGCGATGGCGGGGCCTGCGTCTGCGGGGCGCCTCGTGGAGCCGTGACAACGTAAACGTGTTCGAGTAGTTCGGGGAGGTGCGCGGCCGAAAGGATCACGAAGTCGGCAAGTCCGAGATCCGTCGTGCCGGCGGGAGAGCCGGCGGGCAAGACCTCATCTTCGAGGAACGCGACAAAGGCATCCTTGTGCTGCGCCGCGTACCAGCCGCGGGCCGCGGCCAACAGCGCGCCGAACTGGCGCTCTCCGCCCGATGCCAAGGGATATAGCCTCACGGCATCGAGCAGCCGAAACAGATGCAGGCCATCGTCGGCACTCTCGAGCAAAGCGGCAGCTATTGGCCTACCCTGCACCCGAGCAACCAGGACGGTCCGCTTGCGGCAGAACCCAGATTGGTTCCAGACCTCCCGAATTTTCGTCAAGGCAAAGCCCTTGGGCCCGAGATCGAGAGCATCAACGTACGGCGAAGGTCGCGTACGAACGATCTGCTTGACGAGAAGAGCTCGTTCTCTTGGCGTTGCCTCGCCAATCTGGAGATCCGCTAGCCACGGCGCGCTCTCGCCTCGGCAGGGAACCTCCACGGCCCTGAAGCGCACGATCGCCGCTTTCCCGCTGGCCAGGTAGCGGTGAGGAAAGTCGTAATGCACCGACCGGCTCCAAGTCGCTTTCACCTGCGGGATGCCGACAAGCCAGCGCAGGTTCACATCACGCTGGGCGTGTTCGTAGCAGTGCAAATGGAGATCTCGAAGGACCTGCCGACTGGAAACGTCGCGTCGGGTGGGGCCGGTAACCTTGGCGAGCTGAAATACTAGCCACGAGCTAGAGTACACTTTCAACATGGACATCGCGCCCTCAACGACTTGCTCGTCGTGAGGCCATACCACTTGACAGCCGATCGACGGAGATTTCTCAATCTTCGCGCTCACCCGGTCGAAAGCGTCAAAGAGACGCCCGAACGCGGAGGGCTCCTTTCCGGACAGATCGAAGTAACCCGCCCGTTCGTAGAGTTCCCAGGTGGGCCGTGCCCACGAGCGACCCATGCGTGTAGTTGCATGCAGGCACTCCTCCAGAATGGCCTGCCAAGTTTCGTCGGCAGCCGTTGCCGCGGACAGCTGGAATCCGCAATGGTAGTGACCACTCGATGCATCTCGGGTGAGGGACCTCACCTCTCCCGAAAATGAGAGCACCTGGCCATCGACATGCAAGACCGCGTCCGCTACGCGCAAACCCGGATAGAGCAGGTCTTCCTGTAGCCCCGACTGGAAGGACAAGCCCTGAGCCGAGATTTCCCGAACCGAACGCCGGACGTGCAGGCCAGGCCAACGGGGATGAGCGAACTCGAGATAGGTGCCCGATGGTGGAGCAACGCGGCGGAACGCACGGTTCCGCAGGTGAACCATCTTCACTGGGACGACGACAACGCCACCGTCGATGGGCCGCAAGTTGGTGACGTCGATCGAGTACAGCGAGTTGTAGCCGACCAACTCGATGGTAAATGGGCCGTGGATCGGCACAACGCCGAAACTGAAAACGATTCCCTCCTTCGTGGTGCGCAGCGGTACGGCCCGCCCCACCGAGACACCGCCGATCCGCAACATGCCTTCACAGCCGTTGCGCACCATCGATTCGACAATCTCCCGCTGCTGGTCGGGGTCATCGATGACCTCTCGCACGAGGGGTGGACGCTGAGGCACGGATCCATGACCTTCGATCACTAGTCCATCGACGATGCTCAGCAGCGCCTGTGCCTGAGTTCGGGTGGGGGCCACGACTCTTGCCGCCAGGACGCCAGGGCTGACTTCGCTGAACGCATCCACGTGAAGCGCAACCTGGTGCCCACCCGCACACAGTCGCAGCGGCACCGGCCCGACGACGGGAGGCACATTCGCCGCAGGCGTCAGGAAGCAGATTTGCTCCGGAGAAATCGCGGTGATTTGCGCCGCCACCTGCGCCTCTTCACCGAGCTCCGCAATCAATTCATTGCTTGCATCGGTGATCGTCCAACCACCGGCAGCGCCCGTTGCCTGCGACGCCGACCTGACCTTGAAAGGCGGGCGCCTTCCGGCGTTGGACAACGGAGCCTCGTCGCCTCTCGAGCCGCCAAAGAAGCTTACTTCGTTGATCATGAGACTCCTTGGGTGTCCGGCGACGCAATTGCGCCGCGTTCAACAGGGTGCTCCGACGCGCAGGCCACTCGTTGGTTCGCTACCGCCACGACCTTGGTTCTCGGTCTCGCTCGAGCCCACGCCCGCTGAAACGAGCGAGGGCACACGAGCTGCGCCGGATGTTAACGGCAAGCCGCCTATCCTGCGCCACACCGCCCGAGGGCGGCGGACTTGTCTTGTTGACGCAAGAGAGCTCGCGCCAAGACGCGTGCGCGAGTTCTAGGTCGCATGCAGCCCCGATGCTCAAGCCTGCTCGCGACCCACCTCACGTCATACCAAACTCGATCAGGAACAAGCAACGAGCTTGTCCACTCTCTCAGTGGGCCTCCTCCCCCAGGTGACTGCAACACGAGGCAAGTGTCGCAGGTGCTGAGGAGGAAAAATCTATCGTGCAATGGCTCCACCACGCGCGACCATCACCAAGCGATACAACGCTAGCGAAGCTTAAATTTGGCTAGATTGTGCGTTCATTGGTTTCTGCAACGATGCGTTCGGAGTGTCGCATCGGAGGCTCGGTGGAATACGTAGTGACCTTCAGAGTAGGCACGCGTTGCGCGTTGCCTTGCTGGCTCACCCGTGGGGGTGATCGGGTGAGGCAGAGTGGATGGAGAACTTTTTGGCGCGCTTTGGAAATCAGCAGGTCACGTCGCGAACGCTGCGTTGTCATGCGTTACAGCCATGAGGCAGGTGCTGGATGAAGAAGGTGATGCGGCTTCGTTCACCACACGCAGCTGATCCGTTGTCGTCACACGCAGCTCTGCTCACCCTCAGGGGTGAGCAGAGCTGTCGTGGCATCGCTGACACCTGTGGAGTGCGGAGACGGAAGGTGTGCGATCCTGCGGTTTGCGACCGAACCTGGTAGCCCCGCACTAGCCAAACGCTCGCGCGATCACTTCGGGCGGCTACGCTCACCCAAAGGGGTGACGTCAGGCTTGAGCTGCAAGGAAGAAGCTCGTGAGCCCATCGGCGTGTCGGTCGCTGCGTTCGCTCGCTCAGCGATTGATCACAACCTCCACCATCGCCTTCGGCGCGAGCTTCTTGCCTGGGGCCGGCTTTTGGCTGAGCACGGTACCGGTGTCGGTTTCGGCCCTGGAGATCCAGCGGACCTTCGGCGTGAGGCCGAGTTCGCTGAGCTTCTGTTTGGCGGGGGCGAGCGCCATGCCGAGGAGCTTGGGGGCCTCGAGCTCGGCGGGGCCACTCGAGGCATGTAAGGTGACGGCACTGCCGGCAACGAGTTCGGCGTCCGGTTCCGGGGACTGGCCCACGATCTTGCCTGCCGGCATGCGAGGGTGCGCCACGGGGTCGCCCTCCGTGACCTTGTAGCCAGCGCGGGTCAGCTTTTCTTTGGCCTCGGCGAGGCCGAGCTCGATCACCTGGGGCACGCGCGGCAGGCTGGCCGCGAACACCACGCCCAGGCCGGCGCCCTCGGGGACGGGTTGCCCGGGCGCGATGGATTGGCGTAAGACGGTGCCTGCGACAACCCCGGCGCACGGCTCGCGCCCCTCGACCAGGAGGGGCAGCTGGAGTGCGGCGGTATTGGCTCGCGCATCGGCTTCGGAGAGGCCGACCAAGGTCGGGGCCAGCGTCAGCTGCACGGGAGCGGGCTGCGCTGGGGGAAATACGTCGTAACGCTGCACCAGATACGTGGTTCCGGTGGCGGTCAGAATGGAGGTGAACAGCGTGAGCAAGACGACGGAGGAACCGTGCATACCCATTCCCATCTCATCCAGGTGAGTTCTGGCCTTCCCCTGCCGGAACGACGCAGAAGCCGGAAAAGTGAAGGCTGCGGAGCGCCCGGCGCCGCAGAGACCCAGAAATGCCGTCAAGTACGCGGCGTCAGTCGCGGGCCAGCGGCTGCGCCGCCCTCGGAATCTGGTAGGATAGCGTGTGGACTTTGAATCGTATTGGGCCGCCCACCGGCGCCGCTTTCAGCGGCAGCGCGAGGTGGACGGGGCTGCGTCGCAGCGCGCCCGAAGGGTGGCCGAGAGCTTGGCCCAGGTGCTGGCGGAGCGTTACGGCGCGACGCGGGTGCTCTTGGTTGGATCGCTGGCGCGAGGCGACTTCGGTTCAGGTTCCGATATCGACCTGGCGGCGGAGGGAGTGCCGCCGGAGTCCTTCTTCGCGGCGGGCGCGGAGCTCGAGCGCCGGGCGCAAGGCTTCAAGGTCGATCTGGTCCCACTCGAAGCGGCCAACTCCTTCTTCCTGGAGCAAGCAGCCCGGGACGGAGTCTCCCTCCTGTGAGCGGGCGAAACGACCCGAGCCAGCGCATGGTCCGGCTCGCGGCCGCGGTTCGCGCCGAGCTGGCGCAATTGGCCTTGGTGGTCGGCGAGGCGGAACTGGCGCTCCGTGACTTTTCGGCTGCAGTTCCGCCACCGCGCGAGCTGCGCGGCATTGGCGCCATCGTGCATGACTGGTACACAGGCGCAGAACACATCTTCGAGAAGGTCGCCCTGGAGCTGGACGGTGGCGTGCCCAATGGGTCGGGCTGGCACCGGGAGCTGCTCGAGGCCATGGCTCTCGATCTGCCCGGCCTCCGCCCGCCCGTGATTTCGCGCCCTACCCTCAAGTTGCTCGAGGAGGTGCTGCGCTTTCGGCACCTGTTCCGCAACGTGTATGGCTTCGAGCTCGACTGGGAGCGGCTGAAGCCGTTGGTCGCACGTGTACCCGCCTGCTGGGCCGCCTTCGCCGGAGATGTGAACGCCTTCCTCGCCTTTCTCGACGCGGGCGCAACCCGAGCCTGACGCCCAGGGTCGAGCGCTCCGCGAGCCGAAAGCGCCGCTTATATAGCCGCCCGTGTCTTGGGGCCCGCCCGCCGGAGCGCCCTGAATCGCGGCGGGCCGGCCGTCGTAGCCTGACGCGTGGACGAAGCTGCGGCGGGCGCCGCCACCGCGTTTTTTGGTGTGCCCCGTCGCCAGGGCAAGCCCCTCGACATGCGCACGCTCCATCGCAGCATCGAGTGGCGCCGGCAGATCGCAGAGAGCCACGAGGCCACGGCGCGGCGCTGCCGCCCGGAGCGCAGCGTGACGACGTGCCCGGCGTGCGACAGCGATCGCCATTGCCCATTCGTGCAGATCTACGGCTTCGATTACCGCGAATGCACCAGCTGCGGTCACCTGTATCTGCACAACCCGCCCGAAGCGGAGACGATCGCGCAGCTGTATCAGGGCGAGACGCCGCAGGCGCAGGTGTACCTGGGAGAGGAGCTGTTCCAGCGGCGCCTGGAGCAGATCGCCCGGCCCAAGGCCGCGTTCTGTCGCGAGCACATCCAGCCCGAGGGGGAGTGGTTCGACGTCGGTTGCGGCACGGGCGAGCTCCTCCGCGCGGTGCGCGAGGCGGGCTGGAACGCGCGCGGCTGCGAGGCGGATCCGGAGTTCGTACGCTTTGCGCGCGGCCGCGGCCTCGACGTGCTCGAGGGCTATGTGGACGAGCTACCGCCGGTCCTGGCAGCGAGCGTGCAGGTGATCTCGGCGCTCAATCTGCTGGAGCACGTGCCCGCGCCCAAGCCCTGGCTGGCGCGCTTGACGAGCGGGCTGCGGCCGGGCGGGCACGTGGTGCTGGAAGTACCGCGGCATCCGTCGCTCAGCTCGTTCAGCAATCTGTTGCACCCGGGGCTCGCCAGCCGCCACATCTACCCGCCCGACCATCTGCACATCTTCACGGAGGCGTCGCTCGAGCACGTGCTCCATGCCTGTGGGCTGCGGGCGCGGGCGGTGTGGGTGTTTGGGCAGGACTTTCAGGAGCTCCTGTATGCGAGCGCCGCGCGAGCGGGCCTGCCCGAGTCGGCCTTCTTCCATCGCCTGCTGGATGCGGCAGGCTCGATTCAACTGGCCATCGACCGAGAGAACCTCTCCGACGTGTTGTTCGTGGTGGCCCAGAAGCTTTGATGGGGGAGCTCAGTCGGCAGTGAGAGCCTCCGCTGGCTCCGGCTCCAGCACGCGCCCGATGCGGTAATTGAGCCGGAGCACACGGGTAGCGGCGCTGTGCGCCGCCGCCCCGAAGGCATGGCTCGCGTCCCTGCCCGCCCACTCGTGCAAGCGTTGGGCCCCGCCGGGATGCTGGGCGGCGAAGGCGCTCACGTCGTAGACGTCGCCGTCGATCACCAGCCACAGACTGGCCAGGCTCCGGTGCCGGCGGATCTCGTCCCAGCCATACACCGGCAAGGCCTCGCCCGCAGGCGGCAGCCGGGGGGAGCGCGCGGACACACCGAGCTCTTCGGGGCGGCTACCCGCGGGGCGAAACGGCGTTGCCTCCAGACTCCGGACCCAGCGCGGAGCGGGCAGCGCTCGTACCTGGGCGGCCACCGTGACCACGGCAGCGCGCACCGCACGAGTGAGCTCGATGCCGGGCGCCGCGTAGCCGAGCGCCGCGCGATACTGCTCATCCATCGCGACGCGCGCCGCGTCGATCAATACGTCGCGTTCGCGCAGCGCCGCCCCGAACGAGTTGCCCACGAAGGTCTCAAAGGTGTCGGTCTTGAAGGGGGTGTGAAACGCATTGCTGGCGTTGATGGCGCGAAACCAAGCGTACATCTGGCTGCGATCCGCGCTCAGGCCGTCGATCCTCATGGCCCGGCCGAGCCGCAGGTGCGCCTGGAAAAAGCCCTCGCGCTCCAGCTCCGAGAGCGGCCGGTGGCCGATGCGGTCGATGCCGTCCAGCCAGGTAAACGCGGTATTGAGCAGCACATACTTCATGCCGTCGGCGGGCAGATGGTAGCGGCCGTGGATCTGATTGATGCGGCGCACCGCCGCGCTGCCGCGCTGGCTGTGCTCTCCCCACTCGAAAAAATTGGCAAACAGCGCGTAGGTGTCGAAAAATCGAGGTAGCGGGCTGTGCTCCGCTTCGCCCGTGCTGCGCAGAAACAGCGCCAGGCTCTCCCAGGTGGCGACGCGATTGATGGCGAGGGTCTCCACCAGGCGGGACTCCGCGCGAAACGTGCATAGCAGGTGGTAGTAGATCCGATCGCTGTCCCGCACCGGATCGAGCCCGGCCAGTTCCTGCTCCGATGTGCCCCGCTCGAGCCAGGCGAGCCTCTGCTCCAATCGCGCCCGTTCGGTGCCGGGGTGCGCAGCTTCTGCCGCCGCCGCCCGCGCTAGCTCCGCCCCGGAGGCGGTGTGGTCGAGCCGAGCGGCCCGCCCGAGGGCGGAAATCAGCAGTTCTTGCACGGGGCGACGCTAGTATTCCAAACCCAGCGAAGCGATGACAATTCGACCCCGCACCTCGGGCGCGATGGCGGGAGAGCCGACAAATCGGTCAACTCCGGGCTGAAAAAGCCGGTCTGTGGAGGCAGAGGGGTTGCTCCGAAGGGGATCGCCCCCGTCGCGAGTGTTTCAAAATGGGCGCCGAACTCACATTGCGCTACGCCGGCACGGCGGAGCTCGAACAAGACTTCGAATCCAACCTGAAGAAGGGCCGGGCCTTCGTGCCGGGTGCGGCCGGGCTCTCCGACCGCACGCCCTGCGTGCTGCGCATCGAGCATCCCACCGGTGGCGCCGCGCTGGAGTTGCCGGCCGAGGCCGTCTGGATCAGTCATCACCCCGAGACGGGCGGCATTGGGCTGGAGCTGGTGCAGTTCGACTCCGAGGCCCGCGACAGCCTGCGCGCGTTCGTGGCGACCAGCGAGCCGCCGCCCAGGACCTTCTCGGGCATGCGAGCCCGGGTGACGCTGGAGGAGCTGAGCGCCGAGGCCGCGGAAAGTGCCGACCCGGACGCTTCTCCCGAATCGGGCCGCGCATTGCGCAACCTGCACGACCGCATCCGGGATTTGAGCCTCGCCGCTCGGGACAGCCTGGCCCGTCAGGGCACCCTGCCCGAACGAGTCGCGCTCGAACGCCGCTTCGGCAGCTCGGTCTGGGAGGGCTTGCTCCAGAACCCGCAGCTCACGCCGCGCGAAGTCTGCCACATGGCCAAGAGCCCGAACCTGCCCACCAACCTCGTCAACCTGATGGTGAGCCATGCGGGCTGGCTCAGCGACAGCTCGATCCGGACCGCACTGCTGGGCAATCCGCGCGTCTCGGGAGCGCACCTGGAGCGCGTGCTGCGGGCGTGCTCGCAGAACGAGCTGCGTGCACTGGCGGAGCAATCGAGCTTGCGCATGCAGGTGCGGGCCGGCGCCAAGCGCCTGATCCGGCGCTAGGCGCCCGCGGCGACCGCCCGAGCCGGAGCCCGTGGCTTGACCCGCACGAGGCGTCAGGGGAGGCTCGGCGGCGATGACCGAGCGCCTGTACTACGCTGATTCGTACCTCACGCGCTTCGAGGCGAGCGTGCTCGAGCACGACGCGACGAGCCGCCGGCTGTATCTCGATCGAACCGCGTTTTACCCGACCTCCGGGGGCCAACAGTTCGACCTGGGCTCGCTCGAGCTGTCGGGCTCGGCAGCGCTCGCGATCGTGGACGTGGTCGATGAGGGCGACCGCATCGCGCACGTGCTCGCCGAGGGCCGCCCCGGGCCCGCGACCGGCGCTCGCGTCGTCGGCGTGATCGACTGGTCGCGTCGCTTCGACCATATGCAGCAACACACGGGCCAACACCTGTTGTCGGCACTCTTTCAAGAGCTGCTCGGCCTGGGCACGCTGAGCGTGCATTTTGGCGAGCAGAGCAGCACCCTCGATCTGGATGCTGCCGCACTCAGCCCCGAGCAGGTGCTCTCGGTGGAGCAGCGGGCGAACCAGAGCGTGTTCGAGAACCGGCACGTGAGCGCAGCGCTCGAGGATGCAGCGGACGCCGCCGCCACGTTGCGCAAGCCGAGCACGCGCGCCGGCGCGCTGCGCGTGGTCAGCATCGCGGGCCTGGATCGCAGCGCGTGCGGCGGCACCCACGTGCAACGCACGGGGGAGATCGGCCTGATCCTGCTGCGCAAGCTGGAGCGGGTGCGCAAGAGCGTGCGGATCGAGTTTCTGTGCGGCGCGCGCGCGACGCGACGCGCTCGGGCAGACTATGCGGCGCTCTCCGAGCTGGGCAGCCTGCTCTCGACGTCCCTCGATGAGTTGCCCGCGGTGCTGAGCTCGCGCGTCACGGAAATGCAGCTCCAGGCCAAGCAGCTGCGCGCGTTGCAGCTGGAGCTGGACGAGTTTCGCGCGCGCGAGCGCTATCAGAGCGCGCAGGCGGCCGCGGCGGCGGGCAGCCTGGTCTGGACGGAGGAGCGCCGGCAGACAGGCTCGCTCCAGGATCTGCGGGGCCTGGCGCAGTGCTTTGCGGCGCAGCCGCGCGCCGTGTTCATCGCGGTGCTCGAGCAGCCGGCGTCCGTGCTCCTCGCCACGGCAGAAGATTCTGGCGTGGACGCTGCCGCGCGGCTGCGTGCCGCGCTCACGCCGCAGGGCGGCCGCGGCGGAGGCACCGCACGCCTCGCGCAGGGCAGCGCGCCCAGCCTGGCCGCGCTCGAGGCCGCACTCGGCGAGCTGCACGCACAGCTCGGGCTCTCGCCTACCCCCGAATTGCGCGGACAAAGCCAGCCAGGCTGACAAATGCCCGCCGCCGCATTAGCCTGCGCCCGTGGCTGCCGCTCCCCCTCCCGCCCCTCCCACCGCGCCGGCACGTGAGCTGCTGGCTCGCTTCCGGGCCATCGTCGGGGACGAAAATTGCATCTCTGACCCCGACCAGTTGGTGGCCTATGAATGTGACGCACTGCCCCACTTGAAGGCCCGGCCAGGCCTGGTGGTCCTACCCCAGACGCGAGACGAGGTGGTGGCGGTGGTGCAGCTGGCGTACGAGGCAGGGCTGCCCATCGTACCGCGCGGCTCGGGGACGGGCCTGTCGGGGGGCGCCATGCCGATCGCGGGTTGCTTGCTGCTCGGGCTCTCCCGCATGCGGCACATCCTGGACATCGATCTGGACAATCAGCGCATGCGCGTCGAACCCGGCGTGGTGAACCTGGACATCTCCAAGCGCCTGGCGCCGCACGGCTACTATTACGCGCCCGACCCTTCCTCCGCGCAAATCTGCAGCATCGGCGGCAACGTCGCGGAGAACTCCGGGGGGGCCCATTGCCTCAAGTACGGGTTCACCACCCACCACGTGCTGGGCGCCGAGCTCGTGCTCGCGGACGGAAAAGTGGTGGAGGTGGGCGGGGCCGTGCTGGACGCACCGGGCTACGACTTGCGCGGCGCGCTCGTGGGCAGCGAAGGCACCCTCGGCGTGGTCACGCAGGTCACGCTGCGCATCTGCCGCGTCCCGGAGACGACGCGCACGCTGCTCGCGACCTTCCCCTCCACGCTGGAGGCGGGCAATGCCGTCTCGCTGATCATCGCCGGCGGCATCCTGCCGGCCGCCATCGAAATGATGGACAAGATCGCCATCGACGCCGTGCGCAGCGTGATGGGAGGCGCCTGGCCCGAGGTCGGGGCGGTGCTCTTGATGGATGTGGACGGCACGCTGGAAGAGGTGCAGCACACGGCGGAGCGGGCCAGCGAGCTCTGCCTGCAAGCCGGCGCGCTGGAGCTGCGCCGGCCGAACAGCGCCGCGGAGCGCGATGCGATGTGGCGCGGGCGCAAGAGCGCGTTCACCGCCATGGGGCGCCTGAGCCCGAACTACATCGTGCAGGACGGCGTGATCCCTCGCTCACAGATCGCGCGCGTACTGACCGAGATCGCGCGCCTGGCCGAGCACTGGGGGGTGCGCGTGGCCAACGTGTTCCACGCGGGCGACGGCAACTTGCATCCTCTGGTGCTGTATGACGCGGCCGTAACGGACGAGGCGCATCGCGCCGAACAATGCTCCGGCGCGATCGTGCGCCTGTGCGTCAGCGCCGGCGGTTCCATCACGGGAGAACACGGCGTGGGAGTGGACAAGGCCGCGTACATGGGCGAGATGTTCTCGGACACCGATCTCGAAACGATGAACTGGCTGCGCTGCTCCTTTGATCCAGAAACGCGCTTCAACCCCGGCAAGGTGTTCCCCACGCCGCGGCTCTGTGGCGACCGGCCCGGCAAGTATGTGCCGCACGCGACGGAAATCGCGGGCCAGATCGGTCGCGGTTGAGAGCTTCGATCCCGCCCGAGCCGGCCCTGGCAACGAGCATTCCGGGAGTGCTCGCGGCCGAGATCTTTGATCCGGAAAGCCCCAAGGCCGCCGCCGAGTTGCTGGTGAGCTGCCAGGAGCACGGGCTCAAACTCGGCTTCATCGGCGGGGGCACGGCGCTCGGCCTGGGCAATCCGGCGCGCGGCATCGATGCCGTCGTGCTGACACGGCGGCTGGACCGCGTCGTGGAGTACGCGCCCGAAGACCAGGTGATCGTGGTCGAGGCGGGCATCACGCTCGGCCGGCTGCAGGCGCTGGCCCGCAAGAACGGGCAATGGCTGGGGGTCGATGCGCCGCATGCCGAGCGCGCCACCCTGGGCGGGTTGGTGGCCGTCGGCGGCTTTGGGCCACGCCGCACGCGCTACGGAGCGCTGCGCGATCTGCTGCTGGGCGTGACGCTGGTACGCGCCGATGGGGCGGTGGCTCACGGCGGTGGCAAGGTCGTCAAGAACGTGGCCGGCTTCGACCTGCCCAAGGTCGTGGCAGGGTCGCTCGGTACGCTCGGCCTGATCACCGAGGTGACGCTGCGGCTCCATCCCTTGCCGGAGGTGAGCGCCACGTATCACCGGGCGGAGCTGGAGGCGCCGGGCGTGACCCAGGCCATGCTCGCGCTGCGCCACGCTCAGCTCGAGCCTTCCGCCGTCGTGGCCGTGCGCGACTCGCGCGGACGCTACGAGCTCGGCGTACGCCTCGAAGGCTTTGCCCGGGGCGTGGAACGCGATGGCGCGCGCCTGCTGGACCTCGGTGCGGTGCCGGGCTCACCGCCCCTGGCGGCTCCGCCCTGGCAGCGGCTCGACGAGAGCGCCGAACAGTCCTTCTGGCAGCGTGCGGAAGCGCCGCGCCAGAGCGGCAGCTTGCGCTGCCGGTTGGCAGCGTTGCCCACGCACTTGCCCGAGCTCGAAGTGCTCGTCCAGGCGCTGCTCGGCGCGCTCGAAGCCGGGCAGTTTGCCTGGTATGCGACGCTCGGCATCGGCTTTGTCGCCGGCGAGCCGAAGTCGACCGAGGCCGTATTGTCCCCGCTTCAGGCGGCGCGCGACGCGCTGGTGGCCGGCGGGGGCTCGTTGATCGTGGATGCGGCGCCACGCCCCTTGGCTAGCTCGTTCGACGCCTGGGGGCCCGTGCCCAGCGCGTTTTCCGTGATGCAGCAGCTCAAGCTGCGCTTCGACCCCGACGGTCGCATGAATCCGGGTCGCTTCGTCGGAGGCATCTGAGCTCGGAGGCGGGAGAGAGAGAGATGCCGGACCGCAAGCTGATCGACGAGTGCGTGCACTGCGGCTTTTGTCTGCCCGCGTGCCCCACGTACCAATCCTGGGGGCAAGAGATGGATTCGCCGCGCGGGCGCATCTATCTGATGAAGGCGCACTCGGAAGGCCGGCTACCGCTGTCCGGCACGATCGTGGAGCACTTCGATCGTTGCCTCGGTTGCCTGGCGTGTGTGTCGGCGTGCCCGTCCGGCGTGAAGTATGACGTTCTGATCGAACAGACGCGCGCCGAGATCGAACACACGGTCCGGCGCTCCGTCTACGATCGGCTGTTTCGTGCGCTGATTTTTGCGCTCTTCCCCCATCCAGCGCGGCTGCGCTGGCTCAGCGTGCTGCAGTTCATCTACGAGTGGAGCGGTCTGCAGTGGCTGTTGCGCCGCACAGGCGTATTCCGGCTCCTGCCCCCCCGCTTGCGCCAGCTCGAGGCGCTCGCCCCGAGCCTGTCCTGGTCGCAGCTGTGGGCGCGGCTGCCCGCTTTCAGTGCGGCGCAGGGCCCCCGACGGCAGCGGGTGGCGCTCTTGCCGGGTTGTGTGCAGCGCGTCTACTTCCCGGAGGTCAATCTAGCGACCCAGCGGGTGCTCACGGCCGAGGGCTGTGACGTCAGCGTGCCGCGCGGCCTCGGCTGTTGCGGGGCGCTCTCCCTACATGCCGGTCGCGAGGGCGAGGCGCAGGGCTTCGCTCGGCGCGCGATCGCCGTCCTGGAAAGGGAAAACGTGGACGTGATCGTGGTCAATGCCGCCGGTTGCGGCTCGGCCATGAAACACTGGTCGCGCTTGCTCGCCGAAGACGCCGAGTGGCGCCCCCGCGCCGAAGCGCTGGCAGCCAAGGTCAAGGACATCACGGAGTTCTTAGCCGGGCTGGAACCCGTGGCTCCGCGCCAGCCGCTCGCGCTGCGGCTCGCCTACCATGACGCTTGCCACCTCTCGCACGGTCAAGGCCTGCGCGCCGAACCGCGCTCGCTGTTGCGCGCGATCCCCGGAGTGGAGCTGCTCGAGATTCCGGACGCAGAGCAGTGCTGTGGCAGCGCGGGCGTGTACAACCTGCTCGAGCCCGCGAGCGCGCAGCAGATCGGCAAGCGCAAGGCGGACAACATCCTCGGCCTGCGCCCGGAGATCCTGGTCACCGCCAATCCCGGTTGCACCCTGCAGATCCGCAGCCAGCTCGGCTCGGCCGGCAGCGCGCTGCGCACGGCGCATCCGATCGAGGTCATCGACGCCTCGATCCGTGGCACGCGCATCTAGCGCCTCGCTGCTCTCGAATCGGGGGCGCCAACGCAATGCGGGTACTGAAAGCCCGGGCGCCATTGCCCGGGGCCCAACCAAAGAAGTACCAGCCAGGAGAGCCCCATGGGCAGCCCCTGGCATGCTGGTTCACCGGATCCGCCGCATGCCCCAGTAGCCGGCGCTGGGAATGGTAAATGCCTCCGTGATGCCATCGGGCTCGAGCCGGTAGGCGACCTCTGCTCCGCCGTCTGCCCGAGGCAGCGAGAAGTACGTGGCGTCATCCACGGAGTCGGCGATGTTGCTGGAAAATCCGCCCTTGGGCAACGCCGGGAAATCGACCGAGGTCTGGCTGCTCAGATCGATGCTCTTGGAGACGAAGCTCTGCGACGACCAGTAGTCGTCACTGGCCTCCGGCAGCGGCTCTGCTGGGTCCCATACCCGGGCCAGCACCTTTTCGTCATTGATGCGCCAGGTCCCCACGACGCTCGGGGAACCGGTGACGTCCTTCAAGCGAAAGAAGTAGTCCGCATCAAACGTCGCCGCGCCCGCCTTGATGCGCAACACACACGACGGTGGATAGTTGTCCGCCCGGTTGAAGAGCGTGATCGCATCGGCGTCTGCCCCGCCCACGAGATAAACATCGCCGTTGGTCATCAGGTAGCCGCCCAGGCTCGGCACGCAGCGGTCATCTTCGACGATGGTGACCGGCCCGTCCGCATCCTTGGGGGCGATGGCGACGACGTTCTTCGGATACAGCTTCTGCGCGTCGTAGTTCATGGAGATGAACGCCCAGTAGACGTTCTCGCCCGACACACCGATCTGAATCGGAAAGGTATCCAGGTCCGCCCGTGCCGGAATGGGCATCGCAAATGAGGAGCCGAGCTCCATCGTGCTGGGGTCCCACACCACCACGCTGGCCTGGCTTGCCACCACCATGTACGCGCGACTGGGCGAGATGAAGGTCAACTCCCCGTCGTATTTCAGACCGTAGCTGGCAAAGGACACCGTCTTGCCCCGGATCAGCTTGAAATCCTCGGCCACTTCGAAACGCGTGATGCTGGCCTCCTCGCGCTCCCAGACGAAGATGCTGCCGTCGAACGTGTAGAAGTACGCGTCCCCAAACTCGAGCATCTGATCGTATTGCACCTCCCCCGTGGGTACGCCGTCAAACGCCGCAACGTAGGTCTGCCGTGCATCGGGGCTGGTCCCGATGACGCTCAACATCACCGCCGGTTGGCTGCCAACTTCGCCGGCACCGTCGGCGCTGCCGGCCTCCGTCTCGTCGCTTCCGCACGCTCCCAGGGTGATCGGAGCCAGCGCCAGCGCGGCGACCCCAGACATTGCTTGCAGCAGAACACGCTTCATTTTTTCAACCTCCAACCAGCGGTCAGGGAATCGACGCTAGTGCACCTTCTGCCTGTTGACAATGACAACCATTCTCATGAATGCTGGAGCCGCAGGTAGCGCCAGCGCGTCAGGCACGGCCCAGTCACGGACAGTGTCCCACCGGCGGGCGCTGCCGGCAGCGTGCTGCTCGATGAAACACGCGCGACATGGGCCACGATCGGGTCCGCACGCGTTCACGCTGGAGGCGCGCCTACCCGTCTGCGGACGGCAGTGGTCGTCCCCGTCACCGTCGAGACCTCATGACCACGATCCCCCGGCTGTCCTCCTTCCGCCGCTTGCCGTCCGGCGTCGCCTCGGTGTCGGAGACGAACGTGGGGCGAGCATGAATATCGACTAGCCTGCCGTCTCGCTGCTCGCGAAATGGGCGCCCTCACCGCGGCGGGCGAACACATCTGTCCTCACACCACGAGGGCTTCACTGCGCGGCGTAGTCGCCCGCGAAAACGCAAACTCAGGCGACAGGAGCCTCGAGGACCCGTCATCTGTAAGAAAGGTCCAAGCGACGAGTTCGGCATTGATGCATGAACATCCGGCTCCTCCCCAGCGACCGGGCTGCTGACGGAGAGGTCCGCTGTCACCGGGCAGCTGGTTGGCGCAGAGAGCGAGCCAGCGTCGCCGAGTCGTTCGGGGAGGCGTCAACCTCCCGAGGTGGACGCACGCGACGCATGCCGCGCGTGAGCATCGAAGCTGGAGCGCCCGGAGGAACCGGGCCTGAAGGAGGGACAGATGTCAATTCGCCAATTCGCATTCCCAGTTGCCATGGCCGCAGCCGCGGCCTTCGCCATCCCCGGCGCGTCCCGCGCCGAGACCCAAAAGACGGAAGCGCCATGCCCCATGGACGAGGCGATGGAGGCCCGACCACCGTGCTTCCTCGAGGAGATCCGCGTGATCTCGGTGAGGCCACAATATGGCTTTTCCGCCTTGCAAGGCGCCAAGCTAGAGCTGCTGCCAGCAAACGGGATCAGCACCGAGACGTTGGCAGCGCGGCTCCAGCAGGCGCTCAGGGCCAAGCCGCTGCCCGCTTGCCTGGTCGACGTCGGCCAGGTCGAGATCGGGTCCAACGCCGTGGGCGAAGCGTCCTCGGTGACGCTCATCGCAAAGGATCCGAAAAACGCGGAGCGGGTCCTGCGCCGCGCCAACCAGCTGAAGAGCTGAGGAAAGCTATCGGCTCGAACAGCGGATCGTCCGGGTCGCTACGGCCCGGAGTTCTCCAGCTCGTTCTGCCCGAGCGCGCTGCGCACTGCGGCCCGGAAGGCCGCCGCTGTGAATGGCTTGCCAATGAAGCTGGTGCTCTGTCCCTGCACGCCCTCGCGAGCCAGGATTTCGTTGGCGTAGCCGGACATGAACAACACTGGCAGGCGCGGCGAACGAAGGCGAAATTGTCTCGCCACTTCCGTGCCGCTGGCTCCCGGCATGACTACGTCGGTCACCAATAGGTCGAGCGAACCCACCAGCTCGTGGATTCTTGCCAGCGCTTCCGACCCTGAGTCGAGCTCGAGCACACGGTAGCCTTCCCGGGCCAACGCCTTGACGGTGAGGCGGCGAACCATCACGTCGTCCTCCACCACGAGCACCGTGTGCCCGGCGGACTGCTCGGGAGGCGGAGGTTCGACCGGGCGAGCCGGCAACTCGGAGGGCGGGCCATACGCCGACGGCAGGAGCACCGTGAACACCGAGCCGCGCCCCTTCTGGCTCTGCACCTGCACGGTGCCGCCACTCTGTTGCACGATACCGTAGACCGTGGCCAGCCCGAGGCCGGTGCCTCGCCCTCGTTCCTTCGTGGTGAAGAAGGGCTCGAAGATGCGCGCCAGGGTGGCGTCATCCATGCCGAGCCCCGTGTCCTCGACGCGCAGGCAACCGTACTTACCGGGTGCCAGGGGTGAGCCGAGCGGCGGGCTCGAGAATGCCACGCACGCCGTCGCCAGGGTCAGGGTGCCCCCGTCGGGCATGGCATCCCCTGCGTTGATCGCCAGGTTGACCAGCACTTGTTCGAACTGGACGCTATCTACAGTGACCCAGCCCGCATTGGGGTCGAGCTGCTGGACGACATGCACGCGCGCGGGCAGCAGCCGCTGCAGCAAGTCCGCCGTCGCGGCCACACTCGCGTTCAAGGACAGGACTCGGGGCTGCAGCACCTGACGGCGGCTGAATGCCAGGAGCTGCCGCGTCAACCCGACGGCGCGGGCGGTGGCATCGAGCACGCCTTCCACGTCGCGGCGGGCCGCGTGTCCCGGCGCTAGCTGCTCGAGCGCCAGCTCTGCGCCGCCTCCCATGACGGTCAGCAGATTGTTGAAGTCGTGCGCCACGCCTCCCGCGAGCTGGCCCAGCGCGTCGAGGCGCTGCGAGTGCTCCAGCTGAGCCTGCAGCGCACGTTCATCGCTCACGTCGCGGAACACCAGGACCACGCCGTTCATCTGGCCCGCGTCGTCCAAAATCGGGGCCCCGCTATCGGCGATGGGCTTGCGCGAGCCGTCACGCGCGACCAGCACGGCAGAGTCGGGCAGCCCCGCGACCGCGCCAGACTCGAGCACCTTGCGGATGGGGTTCTCCAGGTGTTCTCCCGTGTGCTCGCTCACGATATCGAGGATCCGGTCCACTTTGGCTCCCACCGCTTCGCTCGCTCGAAAGCCGGTCAACGTCTCGGCGACCGGGTTGAGGAAGGTGACCGTCTCCGCCAGATCCACGGTCAAGACCGCGTCGCCAATCGAGCTCAGCGTCGTAGAGAACCAGCGCTCTCGCCGCTGCAAGGCCTGCGTGCGCCGCTGCTCGAGCACTCGCTGGTGATGCTGCACCATCAGCGCCGCCGGCAGCACGAATATGTTGAGACACAGTGGCAGTACCGTTTCGCCCATGCCCCCGGGCGAGCTGACGAGCAACAGGGCTTGCCCCAGCACAATCGCTGCGGCGCAAGCGAACAGCGCCCTTCGCGGGGCGAGCAGCGCCGTGGCCTGCAAGCTCACCACGCTCAGGAACATCAAGAGCTCCGCGCGTTCCGTGGCGGCGCCGAGCGTCGCGACGGCGCCCGCCGCCACGAACATACCGGCCCCCCACGCGTGTCGACCTCGGCGGTTGAGCACGAAGCACGCGAAGAGCACGGGGAGCAACCCCACGGCAATCCAGAACGTGCGCGTCGCCGTCGGCTCGTGAGGGTTCAGCCAATACGGGATCGCCACGAGCCCGATCGAGATCACCAGGGGCAAGAACACGAGCAGCAGCAAGGCGAGAAACTGGCTGCGCTCCCGCGCCTCTCCGTCGACACGCTCGGGTACCCAGGTCAGGTAGCTCCAGAAGCGACCCGCCAGGCTCCGCGTCCACACCCGGCGATTGTCGGGGGAAACCCGCTGCCAAGGCAAGCAGAGGCCTACGGCGAACGCTGGAGGTGGGCAGCTAGTACCTCGCTGCTCTCGAATCGAGGGCGCCAACGCGCCCTCGATCTGGACCCGAGCCGTGTCGGCGGTAGACATGCCAAGCGCAGGGCGAAAGCGCGTCAGCGTGGTAAGATGCCGAAGTGCGTCAGATGCTCGAAATCCCCAAGCCGTGTCCCATCGCCTGGGAGCAGATGTCCGGTACCGGCACGCAGCGTCACTGCGGCCAGTGCAACAAGACCGTACACTCCCTGTCCGACATGGACCCCGCCTCGGCAGCGGAGCTTCTGGCACGAGCGGGAGCCGGCGGACTCTGCGTACGGGTCCGCTGCGACGACGAAGGGGTCGTGCTGCACCAGGTGCGAACCGAGCCGAAGGCCCTGCAACCGCGCCTCCGGCTCGCGTTGCAGCCCGTCCTGCTGAGCGCGGGGCTACTGGCCGCCGCCTGCAACAGTCCCCCGAGCCACCGCTCGCATGCCGAGGGTCGGCGGTCCCACGCTGGTGCTCGAGAACCCGTGCGCACCCCTGCCGGCGCCTCCGGCTCCGCCTCGGAGCGCGCCATTCGGGAACTCACGGGGGCGGTTGCATTCGGTCCGCCGCCGAAGCCCGAGCCGCCCCCCGGTCCCTGCCCGCACCGCGACTGCGATTTCGAATCCGGATTCTGACCCAGAGCGCGGAACCCTTGCCGCTCTGCGGACGGCGCGAGCATCCTCGGACCAGGCACTCCGTATGCAGAGGCCCGACCCGCGAGACGGTCTCTGCCGGTCACCGGGCAGAAACGCGCCAGCCAGGATCTTCACGGCCGTTCAGCGTCGGGTCTCTCGTCTCGCACGCCTCGCCCCGCCCCTCGCCCTACGCAGAGAGCCGGCCCCCCCGGGGCGCCGTCGCTTTCGAGCGAGCAGGTTTCACCGATAGGCTCTAGAGTCGCCCCATGACTGCCGCCGAGAGCCTCCTCGTTCCGAGCCGAGAGCAGCTGATCCACCACCTGTACGAAGCTGCGGAGCTCGAACACTGCCTGATGTGCACCTACCTGTACGCCGCCTTCAGCTTGCGCAGCGGTACCGAGGAGGGCCTGACCCCCCGCGAAGCGGAGGCTGTCGCGCGCTGGCGGCAGGTGATCCTGCAGGTCGCGATCGAGGAGATGGGGCATCTGACCGCGGTCTGGAACATCACGGCCGCGCTCGGTGGATCGCCGCGCTTTGGGCGCGGGAACTTTCCGCTCGATCCGGGCGCCTTGCCGGCGGGCATGGTGGTGAAGCTGGCACCCTTCTGCGAGGCGGTGCTGCAGCACTTCATCCACCTGGAGCGCCCGGGAAGCTCGACCGAGCGGGATGGGATGGGGTTCGTGCCCGAGCGCAACTTCACGCGCAGCGTCACCCAGCAGCGCCTGACGCCCATGCCGCTCGACTACGATACCGTGGGCGTCTTCTACGAAAGGCTCGACCAGGACTTGTGCGCTTTTTCGACCGCGCTCGGCGAAAAGGTCGCGTTCTGCGGCGACCCGGCATTGCAACTGTCTCTGGCGGAGGTCGAGCTGCACGGCGCCAAGCCGGTGCTCTGTCTGAAGACGGCCTGCGCCGCGCTGATCGCGATCATCGAGCAGGGCGAGGGCGCACCGAAGCACTCGGCGCAGTCTCACTTTAACAAGTTCACGGCCATCCGCGAGGAACTCGCCGCGCTGAAGGCAGAGAACCCTGCCTTCGAGCCAGCCTGGCCGGCCGCGGAAAACCCCGTCCTGCGACGGCCCATGCGGGACGGGCGCATCTGGATCGAGGCGGAGGAGGCCGCCGCGACCGTCGACCTCGCCAACACGGGCTACGCCCTGATGCTGCGTTTGCTCGCCTACTCCTATCTGATCCCGCGGCCGCAGCCCCACAAGTCTCTCGCCGTCGATCTGGCGATCGGCTTGATGCGCGCGGTCACGCCGCTCGCCGAGCGGGCGGCGCGCTTGCCGGTCGGGCCGTCGCATCCAGGGGTGAATGCCGGCATGTCGTTCACGTCGCTGCGCGACGCGGCGCCGCTACCTCCTGGAGCAAGCGCGGAACGCTTCTTCGTCGAACGCCTGCGCGAACTGAGCCGGGCCGCCAGCACGCTCGCCGCCAACGGAGAGCGCCGTTGCGTGAGCGCTGCACGCCTGCTCGAAGCGCTCGCTCGCCAGGCTGACAGCGGTTTCCATGCGCCCTCGCCCGCGACGCCGGCTCCAGCCCCCGGCACGTCCACAGGCGCCATCACCATTCCGGCCCCCTCCTCCGCATCTCCCACCGTTCCGGTGGGTGCCATGGCGGCACCGCCCGTTCCCACGGTCGTCGACGGGGTCGAGCACATCGACGGCCAGCACCTGACGCTGCTCTACGAGGGCAAAAAATGTATTCACTCGCGCACGTGCGTGACCTGGGGTCCCAAGGTCTTTCTCGCCAACGTCCAGGGGCCCTGGATCCATCCGGACGCCATGCCCGTCGACGCCTTGGTCGAGATCGCGCATGGCTGCCCGTCCGGAGCCATCCGCTATCTACGCAAAGACGGTCAGCCCAATGAAGCGGCGCCCCCGGTGAACCTGCTGAGCGTGCGCGAGGGCGGGCCGTACGCGTTGCGCGCCGACATCCAGCTCGAAGGGCGGGCTGCGGGCTATCGTGCCACGCTTTGTCGCTGCGGCGCTTCCAAGAGCAAGCCCTTTTGCGACGGGTCCCATCATGAGGTGCACTTTGAGGCCTCGGGCGAGCCGCCGACAGGCCAGGCCGACATGCTGCCCGTGCGCGACGGGCCGCTGCGGGTCGATCCACAGCCCGACGGTCCGCTGCAGGTGCGCGGCAATCTCGAGATCGTCAGCGGCACCGGGCGCGTGGTGTCGCGCCTCACGCAGGCACGGCTCTGCCGCTGCGGTGGCAGCAGCAACAAGCCCTTCTGCGACGGCACCCACAGCCGGATCGGCTTTCGCTCGACCTGATGCCCCCCACCCATCCGTCCTCGCGCTGCGCGCTGCGGGCGGTGGCTCCCCCCCAATCGCCCGCTGCGCGGGCTCAGGGGGGAGAACGCAGGGCAACCCCAACAACGGCTCGCGTCGAGTCTAGCTCTGCAGCCGGATCGGCAAACTGCGGATGCGTTGCCCCGTCAGCCGATAGATGGCGTTGCACACTGCGGGCGCGATGGGCGGTACCCCCGGCTCGCCCATCCCCGTGATGGCCGCGTCGGACTCCAGGATGGCGACGTCGATCTCCGGCGCCTCGTTCATGCGCAACAGGCGGTAGGTGTCGAAGTTCGACTGGGTGGGGCGGCCCGCCTCGATGTCGATCTGCCCGTACAGGGCCGCGCTGAGACCAAAGATGACACTGCCCTGCACCTGCGCCTCGATCCCGCGCGGATTGATCGCGCGGCCGCAGTCGACGGTAGCCCAGACCTTGTGCACCGTGACGACACCCGTCGCCGCGTCGACCGACACCTCCGCGACCTGCGCCGCGATCGTGCCAAAGGTCTGGTGGCACGCCATGCCTCGCGCCCGCCCCGCCGGAGGAGGTGTGCTCCAGCCGGAGCGAGCTGCGACGTCCTGCAAGGCCGCCGCATGGCGCGCCGCATTGGCATCGGTGCTCTGAGCGAGCAGACGCAGGCGCACCTCCAGCGGATCCTTGCCGCCCAGCGCGGCCAACTCGTCCAGAAATGACTCGACCACAAAGGCATTGTGCGAAGCGCCCACCGAGCGCCAGGTGAAGATCGGGATCTGCACGCCCGGATCCTGCCAGGTCACCCGCCGATTCGGCATGGCGTACGGGTAGTTCGTGGCGGCGCCCTCGGTCGCAAAGATGCCGCCGAACAGCCCCTGGACGACGATCTCGTGGATCCAGGCGTTGGGCCACCCGTCCGCGTCGAGCGCGCCCTGGACACGATTGGCGTTGACCGGACGATAGTAGCCCGCGCCCATGTCGTCTTCGCGCGTGTGCATGATCTTCACCGGGCGACCCGCTTCGCGCGAGGCGTAGACGGCGTCCATCACGTAATCGTTGACCAGGCGCCGGCCGAATCCACCGCCGAGCAACGGCACATGCAGCGTCACGTTGGCCGCGGCCACGCCCGTCGCCGCCGCCACGTCCATCACGACGCCGGTAGGCCCCTGGGTGCCGGCCCAGACCTCCACGCGGTCCGCGCGCACGTCCGCCACGGCGTTCAGGGGCTCCATCGCCGCATGCGCGAGATAGGGCAGCTGGTACACCGCGTCGAGACGGCGCTCGGCCGCGGCCGCGGCGATCACCTGCTCCGGATTGCCGGCGTTCGCCCGGTCCTGGCCCTGGCCCATTTGCGCCATCATGCTGGTCATGAGAGCGCTGCTGGATACGCCGGCGTTGGGGCCCGCGTTCCACTGCACCGAGAGCGCCTCGCGCCCCTTGAGCGCCGCCCAATAGTGATCCGCCAGCACGGCCACGCCCGAGGGGATCTGCACGATGTCGCGCACCCCCGGCACCTGCCGCGCCGCCGTGTCGTCAAAGGAGGCCAGCGTTCCGCCGAGCGCGGGCGAACGCGCCACCAGCCCCACGAGCATGCCCTCTAGTTTGACGTCGATCGTGAACTCGGCCTTGCCCTCGGCCTTCTGCCGCGCGCTGAGCTGCGAGCGCGGCGTGCCGATGATGCGAAAATCGCTCTCGCTCTTGAGCCTGGGGTTCTGGGGCGCCGGCAGCGTCGCAGCGAGCTCAGCGAGCTCTCCATAGCTGGCGCGCCGTTCGGAGGCATCGTGAAAGACCACGCCCAGATTGGTGCGCAGCTGCGCCACCGGCACCTGCCAGCGGCTGGCCGCTGCGGCCATCAACATTTCGCGCGCGGCGGCGCCCATCTGCCGCAACATCCCATACGAGCTGGCGACGCTGTTGCTGCCCGCGGTAAATTGCATGCCGTATTTCTGCTGGTTGGCGATCGGATGCGCCGAGCGTACCTGCTGCCAATCGACGTCGAGTTCCTCGGCGATGATCATCGGCAAGGACGTGAGCACGCCCTGGCCCATGTCGGAGGGGCCGATGTACAAGGTCACGCTCTCATCGTCCCCGATGCGGACGTACGCGCTGAGATCGTAGTTGACGACAGGGACTTCCGGAGCCGTCTCCTCCGGCTCGGGCGTTTCGCTCCCGTCCCCAGACGGCAGCATCGGATCCGGCTCCGGAGTGCCCATGGGCTGCTCCATCGCGCGCCGAGCATCGCTCGCGCAGGCCCAGCCGAGCGCCAGCCCACCGATGGTGCCGAGCTTGAGGAAGAGCCGGCGTTGCATCGGCCGGGGTCCGCGCACGCGCTGCGGACCGGCTGCCATCCCCGGCACGGCATCCGTCAGCGCGGGAGCGGGATGCCCGAGCCGCTGCGCCAGGCGCGTGGCGATCAGCTGCTCGCTGGGCGAGAGCGGGGCGCTCATGGCGTACCCTCGGCGGCCCGGTGGATCGCCTTGCGGATCCGGTTGTACGTGCCGCAACGACACAGATTGGGGCTCATCGCGACGTCGATGTCCGCATCCGTCGGTCGCGGGGTCCGCGACAGCAGCGCCGCCGCGGACATGATCTGACCCGGCTGACAGTAACCGCACTGGGGCACATCCTCCGCTTCCCAGGCCGCAACCAGCGGCTCCTTGCGGTCGGTGCTCAACCCCTCGATGGTGACAATCTCCGCGCCGCCGAGCGCGCTGACGCGCGCCTGGCAGGAGAACGTGGGGGCGCCATCGATGTGCACGGTGCAGGCGCGGCACTGACCGATGCCGCAGCCGTATTTGGTCCCCGTGAGGTTCAGGAGATCCCGCAGCACCCACAGGAGGGGCATGTCCTCCGGGGCGTCGACCTCACGCGCCTGGCCGTTGATATTGAGCTGATAGACGGGCATGGCCTCGAGCCTAGGCCAAAGCCGCTGCTCCCGGCAGCCGCAAAACTGTCACCTGGAGGGTCGGTCGCCCGCCGATTACACGCCGCCTGCAGAACTGCCCTGCTCCTGTCCGAGCTCCCGATCCCAGGCACCGGGGCGGAGGGGCGGCGACTTGCGCGGGGGGCGCACGTAGCTCGGCAGCGGCATCTCGTAGGCGATCGACGCCACGTGCCGGCCTGACTCGTTGGAGCGCCGGTCCACGGTGACGATGTACCCGCTGCGCACCGCCAGGGCTCTGCCAAACCAGAGCAGCCGCAGCTCGAGTTGAGCGCCGCTCTGCGCCGAGATGTCCACGTGTCGCCGAACCGGGGTTTGATCCAACATTGAGCAGATCCTCCAGACTGAGCGCTGCTGCAGCAGCTCACTGCAGCGGGGGGCACTGTCGAGCCGCCTGCGTCCACCCGCCGGCGTTCCCGAGCCCGAGCATGCTCGCACGGCAATGTGGTCGCCACCACATCGCTAGGGTGTCGAATTCGTCACAAGTGCGTAGCGCCCCGGTGCCTCACGACCCGGCGCGGAACGCAGCCATTCCGCTCTGGGGCGTTGTGCGGCAGATCCGTACTTCAGCCGTGCTCGATGAGCTTTCGCACTTGCTCGATCGCGACCGCCACCTTCTCCTCAAACGATTGGGCAAAGCCCACGAAATGAAAATGATCGTGGGGGCCCCACACTTGCCGCAGGCGAGCATCGACCTGAACCGCTTCCTGCTGCCCTTCGGTACGAGCCGCGTTGGCGCCTTCGATCGGCAGCCCCCCCACGGCCGCGCTCTCCAGGAAGACCACGGCATCGTAGTGCTGCCGCGCCGCGGCCGCGCTGCTGCCGAGCGCCTCGAAGAAGGCATCACAACCTTCAGGCCAATACGCTGCGCCATCGGGCAGGCCGCGGTCGAACACCAGCACCTGGTCGTCCCCGGCGCGCGACCGGTACACCGCCTCCAGGTTCAGCTGCACGTGGTAGATGGCGCGCTGCACCGCCCGGCGCTCTTCGTCGTGCAGGATGCGGGGAAAGAACCCGCCGAGCAGGTGCGTGGCGACCTCCGGCACCACCACGACCTTGCCGCCGAACTCCTGCTGGAGCCGGCTGGCCACCGTCGATTTGCCCCCACCGGGCCCGCCCGTAATAGCCACCCGGCGTGCCACGGCTCAGCCTCCGAACAGGCGATCGCCCACGTCGCCGAGGCCCGGGTACACATAACCCTCGGGCGTCAGCGATTCGTCCACGGCCGCCGTGTAGAGATGCACGTCTGGGTGCTGGGCTTGCAGCGCCTCCACCCCCTGCCGGCAAGCGACCAGGCACACGTAGCGCACCGAACGGGCGCTCGCCTCCTGGACGCGGCGGATGGCCGCCGACGCAGTGCCAGCAGTGGCGAGCACGGAGCCCACGATGATGGCGTCCCGGCTCTCCATGCCGTGCGGCAGCTTGCAGAAGTATTCGACCGCCGTTGATAACCGCCGGTCGCGGTACAGGCCGATGTGGCCGACGCGCGCCGACGGCAGCACCGTGAGCATGCCGTCCAGCATGCCGGAGCCCGCCCGCAGCACGCTCACGAGCACGGTCTTCTTTCCTTCCAGCTTCACGCCGCTGGCAGGGCCGAGCGGCGTCTCCACGGTACAGGGCGCGACGGGCGCGTCCCGCATCAGCTCATACACGAGCAGCGCGCCGATCTCCGCGCACAGGGCGCGGAAACCTCGCGTACTGGTCTCTTTGCTGCGCAGCAGCGTGAGTTTGTGCTGCACCAGCGGATGATCGACGATGTGAAGAGTGCTCGTCATGCGATCTCAGTTTTTCAGAACCGACGTCAGAACCGATGTCAAAACAGGGTACCGTCGCTCTGGACGGCGATCGGGGATGCTCCCTGACGGAGCTCGGCAGCCAGGCGCCGCCCGGCAGCCCAGCTACCCGCCTCCAGGACCTTCCCCAGCGACAGTTGCGCCGCGTCCAGCCCCATCGCCTGCCGGAGCTGCTCCGCCAGGCGATCGAGCAGTGCCACCGTGAGTGCCCGCCACTCCACGACCAGCTCCGAGCTGGCCGGATGCAGGTCCCGGGTCACGGCCTCATACCGGGGTACGATCACTCCGGTATCGATGAACAGGCCGCCGTTGCGGTACTCCGCCAGGCCGGTGAGCGCCTCCTGCTCCACCACCTCGACGCCCGCCGCGGCGAGCGGATGGATCAAGGAATAGCTGAGCCATTGAGACAACTTGTGAAATGGCACCAGGCCCTGCGAGGGCCCTGCTCCGCCCGCCGCCGCGTGAAACCACACGTCGCCGAGCTCGACGCCCAGGCACTGCGTGCGAGGCGGCCAGATGGGGCCGAGGGCTTCGAGCACCACACCGAGCACGTCTGCCGCCGGTAGCTGCCCGGCGCTGGCGCGCGCCACCAGAGCGTCGCACAAGCCGCCAACGCGGCCGAGCCCGGAAAATAGCGGGGCGTCCAGCACCTGACCGAGCCGGCGCAAGAGGGTCGCGCGCCCTTCCAGCCCCACCAGGGGATTGTCCGCGCCGACCTGAAACGCCTGCGCCAACTTGTCCGCGCTGAGCGCCGCCAGGCCCGCGGCGTCCGCCTGCCAGGGGTGGCCCGCATCGGAGGACAGCGTGCCGTCGAGAAAACAGTGAAAGCTGGCCAGCGCCAGGCCCTCCGAGCGCCCACAGCGGATGCCGGAGTCCAGCTCGCTGAAGCTCCAGCTGCTGCCCGCACCGGCGTCCAGGAGCACGCTCGTCACGATCAGCTCGGTCAGAGCACGCGCTCGCTCGCGCGGTTCAACCAGCAAGGCCTCGAAGCGCCCGAGCCGATCGATGCCGCCCACGCCGAAGTGCTGCACGCGGCTGTGGCATGGGATCAGCGCGGGGTCGGCGTAGCTCTCCCGCAGCACCTGCCACGCCAGGTCGCGCGCCGTCCCGAGGCGGGAAAAATCCAGGCGAAAGTGCCGAGATTGTCCGCTGCGGACGAACTCGAACACCGCCTCGCAGCGTTCCCGCACCGCCTGCGGCGAACGCAGATACCGAATCGCGCTATCCGCGTCGCCCGCCATCAGCCCGCTTTTTTGGGGCCGGCGCCGGCAGGCACGGACTCCGAGACGGTGTACGAGCGGCCCTTGACCTCAGCCAGCTCACCCGGCCCAGGCCTCGAACTGTCGGTGTAGTACCCCGCCGCCACCTTGGCATCCATCTCCACGCTGGCCTCTTTCGGCACCAGCTCACGCGGGATGCGGACCCGGGTGCCGATGCTGATGCCCGAGGCCGTCACGGCATCGTGCTTGAGATTGCTCATCGAGACGAAGCGGTCGATGTGGGTGATGCCCAGCCAATGCAGCACGTCCGGCATGAGCTCCTGAAAGCGCATGTCCTGGACGCCCGCGACGCACTCCGTGCGGGCGAAGTAGCGCTCCGCACGGTCTCCGCCGGGCTGCCGCTTGCGAGCGTTGTAGACCAGGAATTTGGTCACTTCACCGAGCGCCCGGCCCTCTTTGCGGAAATACACGATCACGCCAACGCCGCCGTTCTGCGCCCCGCGGATGCACTCTTCGACGGCATGGGTGAGATAGGGGCGACAGGTGCAAATGTCCGAGCCGAATACGTCCGACCCATTGCACTCGTCGTGCACGCGCGCCGTGACGCGCGTCGCCGGATCCCCGAGCTTGCTCACGTCCCCGAACAGATAGACCGTTTGCCCGCCGATCGGCGGCAAGAACACCTCCAGGTCCCCGCGCGTCACCAGCTCGGAGAACATCCCGCCCGTCTCCTCGAACAAGACGCGGCGCAGGCGCCCTTCATCGACACCGAAACGCTCGGCGATGCCCGGCAAATACCACGCGGGCTCGATGGCGGCCTTGGTGACCACGGCCTCGGCCCCGTCGAGCAACACCTTGCCGTCGACCGTCAGGCGACCGGCAGCCACCGCCCCCGCAATCTCCGGCAAGATCAGATGGGCCGCGGTGATGGCGATGGTGGGCCGAATGTCGCAGCCCTTCGCATAATAGTCATGAAAGGCCGCCTGCACGATCGCCCCGTAGGGATCGAGCGAGACGATGCGCTTGGGCTGATGCCACTGGGGGAACGGCCCAATGGTATGCGTGGGCCGAGTGTCCGTCAGATCGGCCTGATGCTCCGGATCGAGCGCCCCGGCCGCTACCGCCAGCGCCCGATAGACGGTGTAGGAGCCGGAATGCGAGCCGATCACGTTGCGACGCGCCGGGTCACCCAGCGTGCCGATCAGGGGTCCACGCTCCCCCGGCGTCGCGGCCCCCCAGTGAATGGGGACCGGATCCACCCCGTAATCCCCGGGGTGCGACAGGAGACGGATATGGCGCTGCGGGGTTTCGGGTGGCTGCAAGCTCGGCGATTCCTTCAAGGACGTTTCGAGCATAGCACGCCATACCCGAATGGCGCACAGAACGGCAGAACGAGCCCCCCCCGTTAAGGCCCTGGGACGGCGCGCAACCGGGCGCCCCGCGGGGGTGGCTCCGCGAACGCCGGCGACGGGCTAGGAGGCAGCGGTAGCGACCACACCGGGGCCGAGGATCTGCGCTTCGAGCCGTTGCACGGCAGCCAGGATGGCCGCGCGGATGCGCTCGATCTCCCCGCCATCCACCACCTTCTGTCCGCTGCCGCTGGAGACGTAAAACACGTCGATCACGCGCTCTCCCTCGGTGTTGATCTTGGCAAACCAGATCGAGAGCCCGACGCGCTGCAGCGCGTTCGACAGGCAAAATAGGAGCGCCGGCCGATCCTGGGTGATGACCTCGATGATCGTGTAGTTCGTGGCCGACTTGTTATCCACGTTCACTTCCGTGGAGAAGCGAGCCTTGGGCGCGCGATTGGCGCGCGCACCGATCAACGCTCGCCGTTCGAGCACGGCCGGCTCCGGCGCCTCGGTCACGATCCGCTCCAGCTCCCGCTCGAGCTTGGGCAGCAGGCGCGCGACCTGCTCTGCATCCTCCGGGCCGCGTACCCAGAAAATGTCGAGCGACCGGCTGCGGCCGTCGCGGCCCAGCCAGGAGTAGACCTGCGCGCTGCGAACCTTCAGCTTGGAGTGGCTGAGCGTGGCGGTGATGCGGGCGAGCAACCCGGGGCGATCGTCAGCCACCACCCACAGCTCGAAGTACGGGTGGTTCACGGCGCCCTGCCGGATGCTGGCCACGCGCGACTGGGCGCCGCGTGCAAACAGCGCGTGCTCCACGATCGACTCGGGTTCGTTGGCGTAGAAGTAGCGTTCCGGCAGGCCAGAAGCGAAGTGCTCGATGAAGACCCGGTCTTGATGGTCCGCCCACAGCGAGAGCACGTTGGAACGGGCGATCGCAGCGCGCGGCGAGAGCGGCCCCTGCGCCCCCGTCAGCCGGCGCTCCGTCGTCAGAAACAGCGTATCCAACATGCGCCGCTTCCAGTTGGTCATCGACGTCGGGTTCGTGGTCGTGACATCGGCGATCGTGAGCAGATACAGATCCTGCAGCGCTTGAGGCTCGGTGACGTTGGCGCACAGCTCGAGGATCGTCTGCGGATCCTCGAGGTCGCGCCGCGTCGCCATCTCGTACATGCACAGGTGGTGCGCGATCAGTTGCTGCACCTCCGCGCTATCGCTCTCGGAGACGCCCAGGCGCTCGAGGATCGTCTTTGCCATTTCGACGCCACGCTCGGTGTGACCCTCTCCTCCGTAGGCCTTGCCGACGTCGTGCAAGAGTGCCGCCAGAAACAGCACCCGATGCCGCGGCAGTTCGGCCGCGACGCGCGAGGCCAGCGGGTGCTCGCTGCTGAGCTCGCCGCGACACAGCGCGCGCAGGTGGTCGACTGCGGCCACCGAGTGCACGTCCACCGTGTAGACGTGGTACGTGTCGCGATGCACCCGCCCCACCACCGGTGCAAACTCCGGGATCATCGCGACCAGGAGCCCGACATCGTGCAGGTCGAAGAGCACGGAGCCGTGCTTCGTCCGCGTCTGCTGGACCACACACAGGAGCTTGCAAAACAGGTCGCGCGCGCTCGGGCTGGCGCGCAGCGCGGCGCCAAACTCGGCGCTCGAGGCGACGTGCATGAGCTCCTGGCGGGTCTGCTCACAGAGCGGCAGATCGCGCTGCACCGCCTCGTCGTAGAGCCGCAGCGCCAGCGCCGGGTCCTCGGCGAGGAGCGCCGGATGCTCCAGCCCGATGCACTCCTCGTTGGCGACCAGCCCACCGCCGAGCACGAGCTTGCGGCTGCGCCGCCGCGGCGCCGGCCGAGCCCGGGTCAGCAGCGTCTCGGCCAGGCGAGTGATCACGCGCGCGCCGCGGTAATAGTCGCTCATCAAGCGCTCGGTCGCCGTCCCGGTCGCGTCGCCCCGCAGCCGTTCGGTCACTCTCTCTTGCAGATCGAAGGTCAGCCGATCCGTCCTGCGGCCCGCACAGAGGTGCAGCGCCTGCCGGATCTCGAGCAACAGGTTGCGGGCTCGCTCGACCTCCACCCATTCCCGCGGCAGCAAGATGCCGAGATCGACGAGCTCACTCAGATCGGACACGCGAAAGCGGCCCCGCGCGCACCAGTGCGCAACATCGAGATCCCGCAGACCGCCGGCCCCATTTTTCACGTCGGGCTCCAGCAGGTACACCGAGTCCCCGAAGCGCTGGTGGCGCGCCCGCGCTCGCTGCTCGAGGCGCTCCACGAAACGTGCCAGGGGTTCGCCGGTGAACACGGTCGCAAAAGCGCGTTCGATCAAGGTCTGACCGAGCGGAGTGTCGCCCGTGATGGTGCGCCAATCGAGCAAGGTAGTGGCCGTGCTGACGTCCTCCTGCGCGAGTTCGAGCAGATCCGGCACCGCCACCACCTGGTGACCGACACTCAGCCCCGCATCCCACAGGGGGTAGAGCAGCGCCTCGGCGGCCGGGGCCACGGCCGCCGGGTCCGAGTCACAGAGTAGGCGCACGTCCAGGTCGCTGAACGGGGCGAGCGTACAGCGCCCGAAGCTGCCCACCGCCGCGAGCGAAAAGGGCTGCCATTGCCCGCGTTGGGACATCGCGGCGCGGCAGGCGTCGAAGACCAGCGAGAGCACGCCGTCGTACAACTTGCCATACGCCCGCGCCTGGCTCACCCCGCGCTCGCCCGCGAAGTCGGACGCCTCGATGCGCTGGCGATGTTCGGCGAGATAGCCGCGCAGTTCCCCTACGAGTCGTTGCGATAGATCAGTGAGCAGCTGGGGCGAATGGACCAGCGTGGACGAAACGTCAGCGAGCATGTGCCTCCCTACAGTTCGACACTGCGGGCGCCGCATTGCTGGCGCGTTTCGGTCAGATGTCACATGCCGCAGGTGCCCATTCACGCCTGTGCGGAGTAACCACCGTCGACCGGAATTGCGACACCGGTGACGAAATCCGAGGCGGAGCTGGCGAGAAATACCCCAACCCCCGCCAGATCCGCCGGCGTGCCCCAGCGCCCCTGCGGCGTGCGCGCCTGCACGCGCTGTTCGAGGCCGGCCACTTCTCGGCGCGCCCGCCGCGTCAGGTCCGTGTCGATCCAGCCGGGTAGCACCGCATTGACCTGGATGTTGTCTTTGGCCCAAGCGGTGGCGAGCGCCTTGGTGAGCTGGACGGTCCCCCCCTTGCTCGCCGAGTACGGCGCCGCAAAGGACGCACCAAAGATCGACGTCATCGAGCCAATGGTGATGATCTTGCCGCCGCCCGCGCGCACCAGGTGCGGGTAGGCCGCCTGCGCGCACAGAAACGTGCCGCGCAGGTTGATGTCGAGCACGTCCGTCCACTCCTCCAGCGTGTAGTCTTGCGGCGGCTTGCGAATGTTCGTGCCGGCGTTGGTGACCAGAATGTCGACCCGGCCGAAGCGCTCGAGCGTCGCCTGGAACATGCCCTCGATGGAGTCCACGCTCCGCACATCCACCTCGACGGCGCCCGAGCGCGCGCCGCTTCGTTCCAGTCGCTCCAGGGCGTGCAGTGATTTGTCCCGGTCCCGACCGGCGATCATCACGCTCGCGCCCGCCTGGGCGAGCCCCTCCGCCATACCCAGCCCGATCCCGCCGTTGCCACCCGTGACGATGGCGACGCGCCCGCTCAAGTCGAATGCCTGCATGCGCGGCAGTCTTCCCGAGCGGAGCTCACCTGTCCAGGCCCCTGCCCCGCTCGTTCGGCTCGAGGCGAACGCTCGCGACGCGTCAGAATTCGCCGAGGACGAAACCGGTCGAGTACTTGTACGCGGCGGACCCGCTCGAACTGTCCCGCTGCAGCGTCGTCGCCGCGTCGCCCCAGTTGTTGTAGCTCTTGCCGTCGATCACGTACGTCGGCGACGGGCTGCCCGTCCCTGCCGGGCGCGTATCGGGATAAAACACCGGGTAGCCGCCGTGTTTGCTCGGGTCCCCATCGCCCTGCGATGCGGCGCGGCTGGACGCCACGTACTCCGGCTGACCGTCGTGGTTGGTATCGACCCGGATCCAGGCCACGTCCAGCAGATCGTTATAGCTGCCGTCCGCCACCATCTTGCCGATGTTGCGGTCGAACTCATCGATGATCTGCCGCGCGTTCGGGTACGCCTTGTGCAGCGCAAAATGCAGTGAGTTTTCCACGAGCGCCGTGCGGCCCACCACAATCAGCTGTTCTGCCTTGGCCCGGTAGCGCCGAAACAGGTGGTTTACCATCAGCTCGTCCATGAGCAGATAGTCGGCTTGCTTCGATAGCACGGCACGCAAGCAATCGGCGTCGTTGTCGCGCAGGACCACCTCGACCTTGGGCGTCTTCAGGGCAGCGTCGCCGTAGGCGTAGCCACGCGTCAAGGCCAGGCGCTTGCCGGCCAGGGCACTAAACGACGTGGCGGACACGTCCGTGCCAGCGCGGCCCACGAGGACGAGCCGGTTCTCCAGGTAGGGCTTGGAGAAGATCATGTACTTCTCTCGCTCCGCGCTCTTCCAGAGCGCGGCGGAGCCGGCGTAGTAGGCCTTCTCCAGGAGCGGCACGGCGGCATTCCAGTTCAAGATCACGACGGTGCTCGAGCGACCGGCGCGCCGCAGCGCGGCTTGCACCAGGTCGATCGCCTGGCGGGGCTTGCCTTCCACGTCCGTGAAGGGCGGCCACACGTCGGAGACCAACTGCAGGGACCCTGCGGGCGCAGCAGCCGGGGCCGACGGTGCGGCAGGAGCCGACGCCGCGGGCGCGGCGGCGGGAGCCGACGGCACAGCAGGAACCGAAGCCGCAGGCGCCGGGGTGGTACCCGCTGCCGCAGCCGGCTTGCCAGGCGCTGGTGTGCTCGCCGCGGGCGCAGCCCCTGCCAGCGTGGCCCAGCAGCAGACACAAAGCAAAAGCAGGGAGGAGAAGCGTCGTAGGATCATGATCAAGTCTGGAAAGCAAAAATGCGCCGCCAATCGCGCTGCATGCTCACGACCGTGAAGCCGTATTTCTTGGCAGCCACGAGGGACGCCATGTCTTTCTCGTCATAGGAGTACTCGCGCTTGGCGTCATCGTGGTTGATCAGGACGGCGAGCGACGGCAACGTGTGCCCCAGAGCAAAGCGCAGCATGGAGATGTCCCCGCCGCTCTTTTCGTTGCCCACGGCCAGGATGGGCCGCTTGCCGATCTGATGGAAGATGTTGCCCGGCTTGCCCTCCTTGTCGTTCAGCGACAGGAGCTTGTTGGTGCGCCGTAGCTGCAGCCGGCCCTCTACCTCCTCCGGCTGGGCGTGGAAGAACGTGCCGATCACCTGCTCGGGCGGCACCCCGTACATGTCCTGAGCGATGGTGCGCATGAACGTCACCTCGCCGCCCGAACTGATCCAGGTGACAAAGCCGTTGGCTCGCAGATGGTGCAGGAGCTCGATCTGCGGCAGGTAACCGACCTGCGTGAACGGCACGCCGAACTTCGGGTGCTTTTCCGTCGAAAAAAAGCGGCGCACGTCGGCAGCAAACTCTTCCTCCGTCATGCCCGTGTGGGTATCGACGAAGATCTGCACCAACTCCTCCTCCTTTAGCTTGCCCAGCGCCGCAGGACCCTGCGCCAGGATCGTGGAGTAGGGCGCCTTCTTGGCCAACTCGGGGCGAGTGGCCAGCAGGCCTTTGACCTGCGACAACGCGTAGACGAACTCGATCGTCGGCTCTTCGCACCAGAGCGTGCCGTCATTGTCGAACGTGGCGACGCGGTCGGCCGGACTCACGAACTTCGGCCCCCCCGGGCGCGTGACGTCCGCCACGAAGGTCAGGATCGCGCGCTTGGCTGCGCCGTCGTTCCAGGAGGGCAATGGATCCGCCGCCGGCTTGGCAGCAACCGCAGGCGCGCTGGCCTGCCCGAACGCCAGACGCGGCACGGCGGCCACCCCCGCTGCCACCAGGGCCGCGCGCATGAACTCGCGCCGCAGCACGACCCGTCGCGCTTCTGCGCTGGGCCCGAGAACGCGCGGTGAGAATGCTTGATCGATCACTGGCCTCATGAGCTTGCTCCCCTTGCTTGCAGGCGTGCCTGCCTGCGCGACGGCCGTCAAGACAAAAGCCCGCGGCGTGCGGCACCCCTCACAGCGCCCGGAACGCCTGGCGCAGCAGCGCCGCGCCCGCGTGCGAACCGACCAACACTTCGAACGTGCCGGGCTGGTAGGTGAACGCCCGGCGCTCGACAGCATAGTAGCGCAACGCCTGTGGCTCGACCTTCAAGGTCACACGTGCGACCTCCCCCGGATCGAGCCAGACCTTGGAGAAGGCGGCGAGCTCCTTGACCGGCCGAGGCACGGCGGGTTCGAGCTCGCTCAAGTACAGCTGCACGACCTCGGCGCCGCGACGCTCACCGACATTGCGCACGTCCACGCTCACTTCGAGCGCCTGGCCCGCTTCGAGCACCGCGCTCGAGAGCGCCAGCCGGCTGTATTCGAAGCGGGTGTAGCTCAGGCCAAAGCCAAACGGAAATCGCGGTTCGATGCCCGTGCGATCGAAGTGGCGATAGCCCGTGAACACGCCGTCCGTGAGCGCCACCCGCCGGTCACCGTCCGAGTCGTGATAGCAGTCGAAGGACGAGCGATCCTCCAGGCGCTGCTCGAACGTCGCCGGTAACCTGCCCGACGGGTTCACCTGCCCCAGCAAGATCTCCGCCAGCGCCTGACCACCGGCCTGGCCCGGATACCAGGCGTGCAGCACCCCCCGCACGCGTCCGATCCAGGCGGCCATGTCCACGTTACCGCCGGCCGTCAGCACGACCACCGTATTGGGCTGCACCTCGGCCACGGCCAAGATCAACTTCTGCAGCCCGTCGTGCAGGCGAAAATCGCGATCGTAGCCCTCGCTCTCCGTGATGGTGTCGAAACCGACGGCGACCACCGCCGCGTCCGCCTGGCGCGCCGCGCTCACGCACGCCTCGAGTCCTGACACGTGACCGTCGACAAACCGATAGCCGAACTTCATGTTGCCGGTGACGCGCGTCTTGCGCCATTCGATCGACACCGGGTAGCGGCGCCCTGCCTCGAGCACGAGCCGCGCTTCATGCAGCCCGTTGCGCTCGCGCTCCCAGGTGTCGACGATGAGCTCGCTGCCCACCCGGATGCGGTAGTGGCCGTTGCGGCAGCGCGCGTAAAAAACGTGTTCGCCTGCGCGTTCCGCCAGCAGCGCTCCGGTCCAGCGGATCGAATACTGTCGCACGGTAATCTCGGGAGCAGGGGCTAGCTTGCCCCAGTAGAAATCAACGTGAGGATCGAGGCGACGCGCGGCCGGCGTGCCTTGCAGATGGTTGTTGTTGAAGTACTCGCCCAACAGGCCCGCGCCCTCACTACATTCAAAGCGGCTCTGCGCGTACACCTCACGGTCGGGGCTCGCTTCCGGACCGACCTCATGCAGGAGCTCCAGGCCAGGAGCCAGAGCGCGCAGCCCGTCGAGCAGGCTCGTCACGCGGTACGGCGTCGTGTGAGCGCTGCCGCCGCCGCTGATTACGCCCGGATGCGCACCAAAGCCGAGCACCGCCAGGCGGCGCGTGCGCTCGGCAGAAAACGGCAGGAACTCCCCCTCGTTCTTGAGCAGCACGGTGCCGGCTCGGGCCAGCTCCAACGAGACTTGTGCGGTCAGCGGATCGTCGAGGGGGATCGACGGATCTTGCTGCGGGTGGTCGAGCCAGCCGAAGCAAACGGCGAGACGCAAGAGGCGCCGCACCTTGTCATCGATGGTCGCCACCGCCACCTCCCCTTGCTCGATCGCCGGCAACAGCTGAGCTTCATTCAACCACTGTGCTTCCGGCATCTCGAGATCCAGCCCGGCGTTGGCAGCGCCGACCGCACTATAGGTGGAGATCCAGTCCGACATGACGAGGCCGAGGAAGCCCCAATCCCCCTTCAAGGTGCCCATGATCAGGTCTGCGTGCTCCGAACACTGGATACCGTTCAGGCGGTTGTACGCGGTCATCAGCGCGCCCACTCCGGCCTCCGTCACGGCGGCGTGGAACGCCCGCAGATACACCTCGTGCAGCGTGCGCTGATCGACATCGGAGCTGACCTTGTGCCGTTCGTACTCCTGAAAATTGCAGGCGTAGTGCTTGATGGTCGCGCACACCCCCATGTCCTGGACGCCGCGCACGTAGCCGACGGCGAAGCGCGAGGAGAGATACGGGTCTTCGCCCGCATACTCGAAGTTGCGCCCGCACAGCGCCGAGCGATACAGGTTGACGCCCGGCGCGAGCAGGACATGTACGCCGCGCGCCCGGCAGTCCCGCCCCAGCGCGTGGCCCAGGCGATACCAGAGCTCCTGGTCCCAGCTGGCGGCCGCCGCGATCCCCGCGGGGTACGCCGTCGCCGCGTCGCACCACCAGTGCACGCCCATCGGTCCATCCGCCAGCCGCAGCTCGGGGATGCCGACCCGCGGCACGCCGTAGGTAGAGGCGCCATTCGGCTTGCCGCCGAGCATCGAGACCTTCTCCACCAACGTGAGCGCAAGGAGCAGCCTTTCGACCCGCGCTTCGACGGCGGGCGACGGCGGCACGAAGCGCGGATCCAGGCTTTGCATCGAATGATTGCTCCAGCTCCCGAAAGCGTTTTTTCGGGACAGACCTCAGGCTCGGGACGCTAGTACCTCGGCTCCATCGGATCGATGGCTATTTCGCCGCCTCCGACGCCGGCCAGGGCGGCGAAATTCCCGCGCGGGGTGAAGCCTTTGCGATCCCCGTGCAGGACCGGCCAGGCGCCCCGAGCGTGGCACACCCCGAGTCCGCCGTGCTATGTGCGAGCGCATGCCGGAGCGCACGTATACCGACGAGCAGGTTCGCGAGATCTTGCGGCGCGCGGTCGAACGCAGCGAGGGTACGGGCGGCATCGACCGCGAGGACTTGCTCGCCGCCGCCGCGGACGTCGGCATCGATGCGGAGGCGGTGCACACCGCCATCGTCGAGCTGGAGCGTGAAAGCGAGCTGAAGGAGGAAATCGCCAAGCTCCGTCGCGAGCGCCGGCGCAGCCTGGGCTCGAATTTTGGCACCTGGGCGATCGTGTCCTCGGGCTTGTTCGGCATCGACTGGGCGACGGGCGGTGGGTGGTGGTTTTATTGGCCACTGGGCGGTTGGGGGCTCTTGCTCTTGTTGGAGCTCAAGGGGCTGCTGCTGGCCAATCCCAGCAAGGACCAGGAGCAGGCGGAGCGCCGCCTGGCGCAGCGCGAGCGCCAGCGCCAGCGCGAGCAGGCAGAACAGCGGCGCCAGCATGAGCGCGGGCGGCGCCAGGGGCGCGGAGGCCTGGAGGGGGCCGTGGAGCGCGGTGTCGAGGAACTGCTGAGCGCCGCGGCTCGCCGCATCGCGGGCGTTCGCGTCCACGTCGATGCGAACGAGCGCAACGTTGACCCCCCAACGCATGGCGAGCCGACCCGAGGTCGGCGCTCGCGATGATGCGCTGGCTCTGGCTGGGTCTGCTCAGTCCCCTCTGGCTGCCCCGCTGGCTCTTCGGCTGGGCGCTCTGGACGCTGCGCAAGCGCCACACCCTGCACCTGGTGTTGCGCGGTAGCTTGCCTGACCTGTCCTCCTCCCCCGGGCTGCTCGGCTGGTTGCGGCCGCCCACCGGCCCCGATCTGTTGCCCCTGCTCGAAGTGCTGGGCCAGGCCACGCGCGACGAGCGCCTGAACACCGTGCTGGTGCGGATCGAAGGCCTGCACTGTGGGCTCGCTCGGGCCGAGGAGCTGCGCGCCGCGTTGGCCCGCCTGGTCAGCGCCGGCAAACGGGTGGTCGTGCATGCCGATGAGCTCGGGCTGGGCGCCTATTGGATCGCGCTCGGTGCCTCCAGCGTGCGGCTCTCCCCCACGGGCTCGTTCAACGTGTCGGGCGTGGCCATGGATTTTACATTGCTGGAGGGTCTGTTGCGCAAGGCCGGCGTGCGCGCCCAGCTGCTAGCGCGCGGCAAGTACAAGAGTGCGCGCGAGATGTTCACCGAGCAGGCCCTGAGCGAGCCCAACCGCGAAATGCTGGCCAGCCTGGTCGATGATCTGAGCGGTCAGCTGATCGCGCTCACGAGCGCGGCGCGCGGGCAAGCGCTGGACAGCGCCGCCAGCCATATCCACGCGGGCCCATGCCGCGCCGAGGAAGCGCGGGAGCGTGGGCTGATCGACGCCACGCAGTACTGGGACGAACTGTGGCAGGAGGTCGGGGGAGAAACCGCCCAGGTGCAGTCGCTGGCCGCGTATCGCAAGGCGCTGGCGAGGCGGCGCTGGCCCCCGCGCAAGATCACGCAGGTCGGGCTGCTGCGCATCAGTGGCAACATCCGGCACGGGCACGACCGGCAGGGGCCGAGCGGCCCGCGCGCGACGGGTCACCGTTCGGTCGAGCGCGCGCTGCGGCGGCTCGTGCGTTCGCCGCTGACCCGCGCGATCGTGGTGCGGGTGGATTCGCCGGGGGGCAGCGCGCTGGCCAGCGATCTGATGTGGCGCGCGCTGACGCTGGCCGCCCAGAAAAAGCCTGTCTTCGTCTCGATGGCCAACATTGCCGCGTCCGGTGGCTACTACGCCAGCGGCCTGAAAGGCGTCCAGGTCTGGGCGAGCCCAACCACGTTGACCGGCTCGATCGGCGTGGTCGGAGGCAAGTTCGAAGGCTCGGAGCTGCTGGCCAAGCTCGGCGTACAGCAGGCCAGCGTGACCTCGGGACCCCACGCCAACTTCTACTCGCCGGGCCGCCCCTGGAGCGCCGAGGAATTGGAGAAGATGGATCGCGATCTGGACGCCTTGTATCGCGACTTCGTGAGCAAGATGGCCGACGCGCGCGGGTTGTCGTACGAAGCGCTGCATCAAGTCGCTCAGGGCCGGGTCTGGACGGGTCGACAAGCCCAGGGCAACGCCCTCGTCGACCATCTCGGTGGGCTGCACGAGGTGAGCATCGCGGTGCGCGAGCGGCTCGGCCTGGACCGAGCGGCGCCGCTCGGCTGGAGCGCCCCCGCCCGGCCGCGGGGGCTGGCGGCGCGTCGCGAACTCGAAGCCGACACCGTGCTGCGCGGCATGGAAACGGCGCTCGGTTCGCTGCCAGAGCTGCCGGAGGCGCTGGCACGGGCCGCCGATCTGCGGGGCGAGCGCCTATTGGCGCTGTGGCCGCTGGAACTGCGGATCCGGGGGTAGCTGCTTGCGCTGCTGCAGCGTGCTCGGGCGCTGCACGCCCTCGAACTCACCGCCCTCGCGGAAAGGTTTGCGCAACCCCGGCGGCGTCCCGCCTGCGCCGCCCGCGCCGCCCGGCACCGGCGAGACGCTCTCTGCGCCGTGCCGCAGCAGCAACACGATCAGGAGCGCGAGCAGCGACGCTGCCGCGCACAACACCCACATCCAACCCGACGGCTTGAAGCTCATGGCAGCACCGCCTCGTAAAAAACGCGCCCGCCCGCTCGGGCCCTACGGCAACTCGACGTGGTAGCCGCTCCAGGCAACAATCCTCCTAGATCACGTAGTCGATCGCCGGCGACACCTTCACGTGCCGCACGTCGAGCAGCACGCGGTCCCCTTGCGCGATACCGCGCTCCTCGACCTCGTGCCGCGGCATCTGCACCGAGAGGCGATCCCCTCCCGGCAAGACGACCGACAGCTTGACATAGCTGCCCACCTTGACGAGGCGCTCCACCCACGCTTCGCGCGTGGCCGGTGAGTTCACGGCCTCGTCCAAGGCAGCACCGTCCAGCGCGGCACCCAGCTTCTCGAGACGTACGTCCTGCGGGCGGACGAAGGCCTCGACACGCGCGCCGTCCGCCAGATCGACCGACTGCGATAGCCCGATCGGACCAAAGCTGGCCCGCCCTTGATTGACGCTGCCCGTAATCACCTTGGCGCCGCCCAGGAAGGACGCCACGAAGGCGCTGCCCGGATTTTCGTACAGCTCGCTCGGCGTGCCCGCTTGCTCGATGTGCCCATCCGCCAGCAAGACCACGTGCTCGGACAGCTCCAGGGCCTCCTCCTGATCGTGCGTGACCAGCAAGGTGGTGACGTGCGTTTGCTCGTGCAAGCTGCGCAGCCACTCGCGCAGCTCCACGCGCACGCGAGCATCGAGTGCACCGAACGGCTCATCGAGAAGCAACACGCGCGGCTCCGTGGCGAGCGCACGCGCCAGAGCGATGCGCTGGCGCTGGCCGCCCGACAGTTGATCCGGCAGCCGGCGCTCGTACCCCGTGAGCTGCACGAGCCCGAGCAACTGCGACACGCGCCCGTCAATCTCACTCTTGGGCGCGCGCCGCACGGACAGGCCGAACGCCACGTTGTCGAACACGGACATGTGGCGAAACAGCGCGTAGTTCTGAAACACGAAGCCCACGCGGCGCTCGCGCACCGGGGTCATCGTCACGTCCTGCCCGTGAATCTCGACCTTGCCGCCATCCGGCACTTCGAGCCCCGCCACCAGACGCAAGAGCGTGGACTTGCCCGACCCAGACGGCCCGAGCAAGGACGTGATCTTGTGCGCGGGCGCCGTGAACGACACGCCGTTGACTCCGACGACCTCTTTGCGCGCCCCGAAGCGCTTGCTCATCGATTCGACACGGACGCTCATATTGCGGCTCCGCGCTGCAGGGCTTCCGCTGGAACCTGGATCAGAGCGTCGGGCTGAGGGCGGAGACTGCGCCGCCCCTGCCAGGCGACCCAGTGCTTGAGCACGAGCGTGAAGAGGGCGATGAGAGCGAGCAAGGAGGCCACGGCGAAAGCTCCGGCAAAGTGGTACTCTCCGTACAGGATCTCCACCTGCAAGGGAATCGTCGTCGTTTCACCGCGGATGTGGCCGGACACCACGCTCACCGCGCCGAATTCTCCCATCGCGCGAGCGTTGCACAGGATGACCCCGTACAGGACACCCCACTTGATCTTGGGCAGGGTGATGCGGCGAAAGATTTGCCAGCCGCTGGCGCCGAGGGTCAGCGCCGCTTCTTCCTCGTCGCTGCCCTGGGCCTGCATCACGGCCAGCACCTCGCGTGCCACCAGTGGAAAGGTGATGAAGGTAGTGGCGATCACGATGCCCGGCACGGCAAAGATGATCTTCAGATCGAGCTGCTCGAGCAGCGGCGCAAACCAACCCTTGGAGCCGAACAAGAGCACGAAGATCAGGCCCGCCACGACCGGAGAAACGCTGAACGGCAGGTCGATCAGCGTAATCAGCAGGCTGCGGCCAGTGAACTGATACTTGGAGAGCAACCACGCCGCGCCGACGCCGAACACCAGGTTCAGCGGCACGGCGATGCCTGCCGCCAGCAAGGTCAGGTAGATCGCCGACAAGGTGTCCGGATCGAGGATGGCGTGCAGATACGCGGCCAGCCCGTCGCGCAGCGCCGTCAGAAACACCACCGCCAGCGGCAGCAGCAGGAAGAGCCCGAGAAAGCCCATGGCGGTGCCGATCAGCAGCAGCCGCATCAAGCGCCCCTCGAGCAGCGCGGGGCGTTGCAACCGAGCCTGCCCGGGCCCCCAGCTGCCCACCCCGCCGCTCATGCCACTCTCCTGCTCCAGCGCTGGAGCAGGTTGATCGCCAGGAGCGCCGCGAAGGACACCGACAACATCACGCACGCGATCGCCGTCGCGCCCGCGTAGTCGTACTGCTCCAGTTTGGTGATGATGAGCAGCGGGGCAATCTCGGTCTTGAGCGGCATGTTGCCGGAGATGAACACGACCGAGCCGTATTCCCCGACCCCGCGCGCAAACGCGAGGGCAAAGCCGGTCAGCACCGCCGGCAAGAGACCGGGCAGAATCACCCGTCGAAACGTCTGCCAGCGGCTGGCCCCGAGCACCGCGGCCGCCTCTTCGATGCTGGGATCGAGCTCTTCCAGCACGGGCTGCACGGTGCGCACCACAAACGGAATACCAATGAAGGTCAGCGCCATGAAGATGCCGAGCGGCGAGAAGGCCGCCTGGATCCCCAGGCGCGAGAGTGGCTCACCCAACCAGCCCGTGGGCGCGTAGATGGCGGTGAGCGCGATGCCAGCCACCGCCGTCGGCAGCGCAAACGGCAGATCCACCAAAGCGTCTGCCAGGTCGCGCCCCGGAAACGAGTAGCGCACGAGCACCCAGGCCACCAGCACCCCGAAGACCGAGTTGGCCGCGGCCGCGAGCAGCGACACGCCGAAGCTCAGCCGATACGCGGCCATCGCCCGGGGGTCCGTCGCCACACGCCAAAACTCGGCGGGCCCGAGGCCTCCCGCTTTGATCACGAGAGCACAGAGCGGCAGCAGCACCAGGAACGCGAGGTACACGAGGGTGTAGCCCAGGCTGAGCCCAAACCCCGGCAATACTCCGCGTTTCACGAACATGCTCTGTCCTCGGTTCGTCGCCCCCCCTCGCGCGCGGCCTGCAGCCTCATTTCCCCGGCTGGTAGATTTGATCGAAAATTCCACCATCGGCAAAGTGGGTCGCCTGAGCCTTTTGCCAGCCGCCGAACGCTTCGTCCACCGTGAAGAACGAAATGTTGGGAAACTGCTCGACGTACTCCTTGGCGATGGCTGCATCGCGCGGCCGGTAGTGGTGCTTGGCGGCGATGCGCTGCGCCGCCGGCGTGTAGAGGAACTCCAGGTACGCCTTCGCCAGGGCCTGGGTGCCGTGCTTCTTCGCGTACTTGTCCACGACGGCCACCGGCGGCTCGGCGAGGATGCTGAGCGACGGGTTGATCACCTCGAACTCATCCTTGCCAAACTCGGTCTTCGACAGCAGCGCCTCGTTCTCCCAGGCGATCAGCACGTCGCCGATCTTGCGCTCCACGAACGTCGACGTGGAGCCCCGCGCCCCCGAATCGAGCACCGGCACGTTCTTGAACAGGCGAGTGACGAAGTCGCGCGCCTTGGTTTCGTCATTGCCGTTCTTGCGCAAGGCGTAGCCCCACGCCGCCAGATAGTTCCAGCGCGCGCCACCTGACGTCTTCGGGTTGGGCGTGATGACGGAGATGCCGGGTTTGACCAGGTCGTCCCAGTCGTGGATCTGCTTCGGATTGCCCTTGCGAACCAAGAGCACGATCGTCGAGGTGTACGGAGTGCTGTTCTGAGGCAGTTGGGTCTGCCAGTCCTTGGCGATCAGCCCCGACTGCTTCTCCAGCGCGTCCACGTCGAACGCGAGCGCCAGGGTCACCACGTCTGCTTCGAGGCCGTCGATCACCGCGCGCGCTTGCTTGCCCGAGCCGCCGTGGGATTGTTTGATCTTCACGCTCTCTGCGGGATGGGTCTTGGCCCACTCGGCGCTGAACAGCGGATTGATCTCGGCGTAGAATTCCCGCGTCGGGTCGTAGCTCACATTGAGCAGGGAGAGCTCGGCCGGAGCTGCCGCCGCCGCGGGCGCGGGGGTTGGCCCGCTCGCGCTCGACTCCTGTTTGCGGCAGGCCGAGAGCGCCTGCAGCCCGAGCAGGCAGAGGACGACGGGGACGATTCTACGATGCATGTCTGGTCTCCTGGATGTGCGGGATGTCGAGGCGCAGCCGGCGCCTCCGAAGCGCGTCAGTCCGCCGCAGCCAGCTCGCCACAGGCCCGCTGGTCGAGCCTCAGCCCAGAAAATTCCCAATGGTTTCCGGGCCTGGCCAATCCTCGCTGCCGATATCCCTACGCGGCCGGTAGAGATAGGCGGGAGTGCTAGCAGGACCCGTAGCGAGAGTCCAGCAGACTAGACGCCGGTCTACTAAAGTGCGCCGCGCGCCCCGGTGCCGCGGCAACCCACCGCGAGAGACCCTGGAAAAAGCGCGGCGGACCCGCGGCCCGCTCGGCGCTGCCTCTGCTCAGCTGCGCGCGTAACTGATCACGTTGATGCAACGCGTCGCATGCGAGCTGCGGCTCTCGTACACGTGGGGCACATCGGCGTTGAAAAAGATGCTGTCCCCCGTGGCCAACTCGAACGCCTGGTCGTCGACGATCATGCGCAGGGCGCCCGTGAGCACGACCACCGTCTCGGTGGTGCCGACACTGTGCGGCTCACTCGGATGGGATCCCTTGGGCGCCAGCCGCAGCTCATAGATCTCGACCCCGGGGGCCGCGCCACCCGGCGATAGCAGCCGGCTCTCCATCTGTCCGCTGGCGGTGCGCAAGGCAGGCGTATCCCCGGCGCGCAGCACGCGTGGCCCAGCACCGGCGTGACTCCCCACCAGCTCTTGAAAGGGCATGCCCAGACCGACGGCGATCTTCCACAGCACGGACAGGGTTGGATTGGTGCGCGCCCCCTCGATCTGCGAGAGTGCAGCGCGGCTCACCCCGCTGCGCTGCGCGAGATCATCCAGGGACAGCTGCTGCGTCTTGCGATGGCGGCGCAACGATTCGGCGACCTGGCGCGCGAGTTCAGCTGCACCAAACACGTCGCCGGCATTCGACACGACGCGAGGCCGGCCTCCCTCCTTGGGATCGGGCAGCTCTAACTCGTCGTCCTCCAACTCGCTCGGGGCCGGCTCGGGAACGACGACCTTCTCGGCCGCGGCAGCCTTGGACGGCGCGCGCCGAACCTTCTTGCTACTGGACAGTTTGGCGTTCACCCGAGCATCATGCTGGTGAGACGACCAAGAAACAAGCCCGCTCGAACCCGAGCGCGCCGCCTGGGCTACCGCGCGATGCCGCTCGCCAGGAGCAGCGGCTCATCCACGCGGTGGCGCCGCTGCTCCAGCGCGTCGAGCAGGCGGCACAGGCGTGCGGCGCCGAAATTCTGGATGATCAGGCTCGGTCGAGCGAGTTGCCGGGCCACCTTCTTGGCAAGGTGGACCGCACCGTGACTGTTCACGTCGGTCACGATCACCACCAAGCTGGAGCGCGCGATCGCCGTCCGGATGCCGTCCATCCCGCGCCCACGCATGTGCCCCTCTTCGAACTCGAGCTCATAGCCTGCGGCACGTGCGATACGGCCGAGCTGGCCCTCATTTTTGTACCGCCCGCCGATGACTGCAATGCGCATCTCGCCTTCCTCCCGGCGTGGGGCAATGCCCCGAAGCTCTGGCTTGGGAATAGCCCCCAGTCGCATGTCCGTCAATATGAAATATCCGTCATCCGAAGAGACAGCAATGCAAAAGCGCGCCGATTTGCTCGGTCCACTCTAGCGCCGCGGGGTCTCGCGGAGGGGACGGACCTCCCCCGCGCGCGGCAGCGGGTGAACAGGGGGCCATGTCGCACAAAGTGCGCTCTCGCGAGCCGTGCGTCGTCGCGTTGCGTTGCAGAAAACTTCTCGAAACGCTCGCCGAAACAGGGTGCGCGCATGGCAACCGCCGGAAAAGCCACGCGAATTCAACTGTTCAACCTCTCCACGCCGCAGATGCGGGCATTCCACTTGAGCTGGCTTGCCTTCTTTGTGTGCTTCTTTGCCTGGTTTGCGGTCGCCCCGCTGATGCCCGTGATCAAGGGCGATCTGGGCCTGAGCAAAGATGAGATCGCGAACATCAACATCGCGGCGGTGGGCATCACCATCCTGGTGCGCCTGTTGGTGGGCCCCCTGTGTGACAAGTACGGGCCACGGCTGACGTACAGCACGCTGCTCGCGCTCGGCGCGCTACCCGTGATCGGTATCGCCTTCGCACATAGCTACGGGACGTTCCTGTTTTTCCGGCTGCTGATCGGCGCGATCGGCGCCAGCTTCGTCATCACGCAGTACCACACCTCGGTGATGTTCGCGCCCAACGTGGTCGGCGCTGCCAATGCCACGAGCGCGGGCTGGGGAAATGCGGGCGGCGGCGTCACGCAATCGGCGATGCCCTGGGTGCTCGCGCTGATCGTGGGCAGCATGGGTGTCAGCCAAACCCTGGGCTGGCGAGCGGCCATGCTGCTGCCCGGCGTGCTGATGCTGATCGTATCGGTGCTCTACTACAAGTTCACGCAGGACTGCCCGCTCGGCAATTACCGCGAACTGCGCGAGCGCGGCGTGGACGTCGAAGGCGCGAAGAAGGCGGGTTGGCAGGTGTTCGTCGCGGCCACGCGCAACTACCGGGTGTGGATGTTGTTCCTCACCTACGGCTGCTGCTTCGGCGTCGAGCTGTTCGTCCACAACGTGGCGGCGACCTACTACGTGGAGCGCTATCAACTGAGCCTGCAGGCGGCAGGCATGGCCGCCGGTAGCTTCGGCCTCCTGGCACTGTTCGCGCGCGCGCTGGGGGGGCTCATGTCAGACCGCTTTGCCCGCACCAATGGTCTCGACGCCCGCACGATGCTCTTGTTCCTGTTGATGCTCGGCGAAGGGCTCGGGCTGCTCTGGTTCTCGAGCGCGCATACGGTGGCCATCGGTGTGGCCTCGATGATCACGTTTGGCCTGTTCACGCACATGGCCTGCGGCGCCACCTACGCGCTCGTGCCGTTCATCGATCGCAAGTCCCTCGGCGGCGTGGCAGGCATCGTCGGCGCAGGGGGCAATGTCGGCGCCGTCCTGGCCGGCTTCCTGCTCAAGGGCGTGGGCAGCCTGGAGCACACGTTCGCCCTGCTCGGCGGCATCGTCACGGTCGCCTCCCTGTGCGCCGTCGCCGTACGCTTCAGCTCCGCGCACAAGGAGAACGAACAGCGCCTGTACGAGGAAGCGATGGCCGAGCGCCAGCGCGAGGAGCGCAGCAGCGCCGCCGGGCTGGCTCCGAGAACCATCTGAGCTTGCCGCCGCTGGTCCGAGACGGGGCGCTAGCGCCACGGCCGCCCCGAGCCCAAAACGGAACGGCTCGAGGCGGCGACTCACCCCGTCCGCCTGTTTCCTTGGAGGAGTCCGTGAGCCAACCGTTCACGGGTTCGTGGCCCCGCCTGCCCGCCCGACGCATGCCCTGCGGCTGCTCCTGCTCGGTGGGGTCGCGCTACTCGGTTGTCCCCAGCTCCTGGACGACGACTTCTCGCTCGCGAGCTTGCCGGTACAAACGGGTGGCACCGGACCCTGTTCCACTCCGGGATGCATTCTCACCGATGGCGACGCCGCGGCGGGCGGGGCGGCCGGGACCGACCCTGGCAGCGCCGGCAGTGGAGGCGCTGCGGGCAGCGGAGCCGCGGGCAGTAGCGGCGGTGTAGCGGGGAACGGCGCGGCGGGCGCCTCGAGCGGGGACGGAGGCGCAGCCGTCGATGGGGATGCGGGCACGACCCCGGACGCGGACGGGACCCCACCGGATCCCAGCGAGCCGGACGCCGCGCCCGTCGGCCCCTCCTGCCGCATCGTTACGCTGAACGACGATACCCACTCCAGCTCCGACAACTGCGTCGGCATCTATGGCTGGAACCATGAACAGAACGGCACGGGGAGCTCGCTCACCAGCACCTACCAGAGCGGAAACGTCTGCCTTTCGGGCAGCATCTCCTCCGCCGGCTATGGCGCCGTGTACGAGCTCACCCTGGCCGATGAGGGCGACTGGAACGCCAGCACGTACGGCGTGACCGGTTTCGATTTCGAGTTTACCGGGTCCGTGCCGTCCGGCACGCTGAAGGTGCTGTACGCGGCGAACGGCGACTACTGCAAGACCATCACCCCTACCGGCACCGTGAGCGTGCCGTTCACAACGGCGCATCCCTGCGACAGCGGCGGCTCGAGCACCCCCGATGTCACCCAGCTCAAGATCCTGCAGCTGAACTTCGGCGCCGGTAATTACGCCGTCAACTTCTGCGTCCAGATCCGCGCCGTGCCCTGAGCCCACACAGCGGTCGGGCCCCCCACCCGGAGGAAAATCACGCCCGTTCGCCGACGGGGGCCCGCAGGCCCCCGCATCAGCTCCGCGCTACTGCATCACGCGCAGCATCGGCTTGGGCGCCTTGGCCGCGGCCGCCGTGTAGTCGTCGAGCTCGTTGAAGTTCAGATAACGATAGATGCTGCGATCCATCGGGTCGAGGCTGTGCGTGTGGCTCAGGTACTCCTCCAGCGTCGGTAGCCGCCCGAGGATGGCACATACGGCGGCGAGCTCCGCCGAACCGAGGAAGACGTTGGCGCCCTTGCCCAGGCGATTGGGGAAGTTGCGCGTCGAGGTGGAGAACACGGTGGCGCCGGGGCGCACGCGCGCCTGATTGCCCATGCACAAGGAGCAGCCGGGCACCTCCGTGCGCGCACCGGCCAGCGCAAAGGAGTTGTAGTGGCCCTCTTGCATCAGCTGGTCCTTGTCCATCTTGGTCGGAGGTGCCACCCACATGCGCGTCGGCACGGGCTCCCCGTGCTCCACGAGCAGGCGCGACGCGGCGCGGAAGTGACCGATATTGGTCATGCACGAACCGAGGAACACCTCCTCGATGGGCGTACCTGCCACGGCGCTCAACGTCTTGATGTCGTCGGGATCGTTCGGGCAAGCCACCAGCGGTTCCTTGATCGTGGCGAGATCGATCTCGTACACCTTGTAGTACTCGGCGTCCGGATCCGGCGCCAGGAGCTCCGGCTTGGCCAGCCAGGCCTCCATGGCCTGGGCGCGCTTTTCGATCGCCCCCGGGTCCCCATACCCGTGCGACAGCATCCAGCGCAGCATCACCACGTTGCTGCGCAGGTATTCGCTGATCGACTCGGGCCCGAGGCGGATCGTGCAACCCGCCGCCGAGCGCTCCGCCGTGGCGTCGCTGAGCTCGAACGCCTGCTCTACCTTCAGGTCGGGCAGGCCCTCGATCTCGATCACGCGCCCGCTGAAGATGTTCTTCTTGCCCTGCTTGGCGATCGTCAGATCCCCGCTCTGCAAAGCCACCCACGGAATGGCGTTGACCAGGTCCCGCAGCGTCACCCCGGGCTGCAGCTTGCCCTTGAAGCGGATCAGCACGGACTCCGGCATGTCGAGCGGCATCACACCCAGCGCGGCAGCAAACGCCACCAGGCCCGAGCCTGCGGGGAAAGAGATGCCGAGCGGAAAGCGGGTGTGCGAGTCACCGCCGGTGCCGACCTGGTCCGGCAGCAGCATGCGATTGAGCCAGGAGTGGATGATGCCGTCCCCTGCCCGCAGCGCGATGCCCCCGCGCTCCATGAAGAAATCGGGCAGCGTCTGGTGCGTCTCGATGTCGATCGGCTTGGGGTACGCGGCCGTGTGGCAGAAGGACTGCATCACGAGGTCAGCCGAGAACTGCAAGCACGCCAGCTCCTTCAGCTCGTCGCGCGTCATCGGCCCCGTGGTGTCTTGCGAACCCACGCTGCCCATCTTGGGTTCACAGTATTGGCCGGGGCGCACGCCCGGCAGGCCACAGGCGCGCCCCACCACCTTTTGCGCCAGCGTGTAGCCCTTGCCGGTGTCCTTGGGAGCAGGCGCCCGCTTGAACAGCTGCGATGGGCCCAGGCCGAGCGCCTCGCGCGCCTTGTCCGTGACGGAGCGGCCAATGATCAGCGGAATGCGGCCGCCCGCGCGCACCTCGTCGAGCAGCACGTCGCGCACTTCAAAGCGGGTGATGAGCTTGCCCGCTTCGGTCTCCACCTTGCCGGCGTACGGGTAGACGACAATCACGTCCCCCGTCTTCATCTGCGTCACGTCGCACTCGATCGGTAGGGCTCCCGAGTCCTCCATGGTGTTGAAGAAAATGGGGGCAATCTTGCCGCCGAGCACGAAGCCGCCGCTGCGCTTGTTGGGCACGCAAGGGATGTCGTCACCGATGTACCAGAGCACGCTGTTGGTGGCGCTCTTGCGGGACGACCCGGTGCCGACCACATCGCCCACGTAGGCGAGCGGGTGCCCCTTCTGCTTGGCCTCCGTGATCTGGGCACGGGCGTCGTGGATCCCTTCGCGCGGGTTCTTCAGCATCGCCAGCGCGTGCAGCGGGATGTCCGGTCGCGACCAGGCGTCCTGCGCGGGAGACAGATCGTCGGTGTTCGTCTCGCCGGGGACCTTGAACACCGTCAGCGTGACCTTCTCGGGCACGGTCGGCCGCACCTGGAACCACTCGCCGTCCGCCCAACTCTGGAGCACGCGCTTGGCGTTGGCGTTGCCGCGCTTGGCCAGTGCCACCACGGAATCGAACGCGCCGAACACGAGCATGGTGCGACTCAGCTGGTCGGCGGCGAGCGCGCCGAGCTTTTCGTGCTCGAGCAACGTGACCAGCGGCACCACGTTGTAGCCCCCCAGCATCGTTCCCAGGAGCTCGACCGCGCGACTCGGGGTGATGAGCGGGCTCTTCAGCTTGCCCTGCGCGAGGTCATTCAGAAACTCGGCCTTGACCTTGGCTGCGCCATCCACGCCGGGTGGCACGCGCTCGGTCATCAGCTCGAGCAGCAACGCCTCTTCCCCGGCGGGGGGACTTTGCAGCAACTCACATAGCTCGCGCACCTGCCGCGCGAGCAGCGGGAGCGGGACGATTCCCTGGGCGGCACGTTCGGCGACGTGCGTTCGGTAGCTTTCGAGCATGGGGACGAGACCTTCCTGAGAGTGGGCCCGGAGGCGCCGAGGCGTGGGGCGCCGGCCGGGTGTGATCAGACTAACGGACGATAAAACATGCGTCTATCGAGTAATTTGCATCGAATTCATGCATTATATGCATGAATGGACCTGCTGCTCCTGCGCTCGCTCGTGGCGGTGGCCGACCACGGCGCCATCACGGAGGCCGCCGCCGCGCTCGGGGTGTCCCAGTCGGCGCTCTCCCGGCGCATCGATCAGCTGGAGGAGGCGCTGGGGGCGCCGCTGTTCGAGCGGGCGGGCCGCGGCGTGGCGCTCACCGCCATGGGCCAGATTGCGGCTCTGGAGGGCCGGCAGCTGGTGCAGCGCTACGACCGCATGAAAGCGAGGATTGTTGAACATCTGCGGCTCGATGCGGGGGTGGTGAGGATCGGGGGTGGGGCGACTGCGGTGGGGTTCTTGCTACCTCGGGCCATCGCGGCCTTCAGAAAGCAGCATCCCCGGGTCGTGTTTCAGGTCAAAGAAGCGGGCAGTCGCGAGATCGAGGCGGCGGTCCAGGGAGAAGAGCTGGAGCTCGGCATCGTCACGCTCCCGACGCGCAGCCGCGAGGTGGACGAACGGCCGCTCGTGCAGGACAAGATTGTCCTGGTGGCCTCGAAGGACCACCCCCTGGCACGTCAGGAAGGCGTGGACGCGCAGGACCTCGGGGGCCAGAACCTGGTCGGGTTCGAGGCGGGCAGCGCCGTGCGCTGGCTGATCGATGCAGCCCTCCGGGAAGCCCAGGTCGAGGTCAACGTGGTGATGGAGCTGCGCAGTGTTGCAGCGATTTTACAGATGGTGGAGACGACGGGCAGCTTGGCCTTCGTGAGCGAGCTCAGCGTGCTGCCACCGTCTGCGCCGCGCGCCCGCAACGTGGTACCGCTCGTCGTGCGCGGCCTGGAGATTCAGCGGGAGCTGGCGCTGATCCGCAAACGCGGTCGTTCGCTCTCCCCGGCGGCGCACGCCTTTTCGGAAAGCCTGGGGTAGTCTAGACTCGCGAGCGTGGCGTCCCCCCGATTACACCTGGCCTTGTTGTTTGCCAAAGACATGAAGAAGATGGCGGACTTTTATCACGATGCGCTCGGACTGCCGTACCGGTCTGCCCCGGTCGATCCGGGTTGGATCGAGTTTGATGCGGGCGGCACCTGCTTCGCGCTGCACGCCATCCCGCCGCGCATCTCGCGCCAGATCAACATCACTACCCCCCCGCGCGCCCGCGAGGAAACGCCCATCAAACTGGTCTTCGAGGTGGACGATCTGGACGGCATGCGGCGGCACCTGAACGCGCGCGGCGCGACCATGTTCGAGGCGCGCGCCACCGGCCGCGGGCAGTCCTGCGACGGGCTCGATCCGGAGGGCAATGTGTTTCAGCTCGTCACGGCTCTCCCGGCGGCGGACTAGAGCGCACCCCGAATCTCGACAGTGACGTGGCCCAACTCGTGGGCACACACGTCCGCGCGCTGCGCCCGGATCGCCCGGTCGCGAAGCGCCCATGCGGCGCCGAGGGGCGTCAACCGCCGAAGATACAGTAGCTCTGCGAATGGCTGAGCTCGGGATCTTTGCCGCACACGAAGCGGGGGCAGCAATCCTGGTCGGACAGGCATTGCACCTTCTGATCCTTGGCGTCCACACACTCCGGCTCTGCTTGCACCGCTGCAGCAGCGGGCGCGGGAGCCTGCTCTTCTGCGGCGGCATGCGCCGGCGGGGGTGGCGGCGAGGAGCTGCAACCGCCCATCAGCATCAGCGCGCCTGAGATCATCACCGAGACCATCACTACTCGGGTCATTTTCTCGCCCTCCTATGTCCCGAATCTCAGATCCGGGACCCATGAATAAGGAGTGCCACGAGTGAGGCTGCCGTTTCGCAGCCAAGCGCTGCGACCTTTACCCTTTGGGGGCGCAGCAATTGGCAGGGACTTCTGACTCGGGACACCGATCAAACGTTACTGGCCGAGAGTATATGCCCAAGTGGGCAGCGTGGGAATCGATACCCCCGGCGCGCCTGCCTGGCGGTTCCCTCGCGGCCCGCTTCGGTGCAGGGCTGCCGCTCCGGTTCGATACGACGCGCTATCGCCCTGGATGCAGTGACAATGGATTAGCGAGCCGCCGCAACGGGGCGAGCCCGTCGCGTGGCTTTGCCTCGAATCGCCTTGCTGCCCGTCGTGCCGGCGGCCTGGGCGTCCGATGCGCGGCTCCCCGAGCCTACCTCGGCCGGGATCCCCTCGGGCTCGAGCAGCCGCAGCACCCCTGCTAGCGTCTCGAACAGCACGCGCCGAGGTGAGGTCGGACGCCAGGCGAGCCCCACCGTTCGAAACGGGACCGGCCTGGTAAATGGCCTGACCACGATGCCCGGCAGGCTGCCCACGCTCGGCAGTGACAGGAGCGGAAGCAGCGTGATGCCCGCGCCGTTCGACACCATCTGCGCCAGCGTGCCGAGGCTGGTGGCCCGAAAGTCCACGGCTTCCCTCGCACCGCGCGCCTGACAGATGGCCCACGCTTGATCTTTCAGGCAGTGGCCATCCTCGAGCAAGAGAACGCGCTGGCCCGTCAGATCCTGAGCCCTGATCGCTGCGCGCTGCGCGAGGGGATGACCCGCGGACGACGCAAACACAAAGGCATCCCGAAATAGCGCCAGGCTCTCCACCTCGCCGAGATCTGCTTCGAGCGCCAGCAGCAGCGCGTCGAGCTTGCCGGCATGCAGCAACTCGAGCGAGCGCGCCGTTTGCTCCTCCCGCAGCAGTACCTCGAGCCCCGGGCAGGCGCCGCGGATCAGGCCGAGAGCACGCGGCATGACATAGGGGGCAATCGTCGGAATCACGCCCAGCCGCAGCCGACCGCCGAGAGGCTGCGCGTGAGCCTCCGCCGCCGCGCCCAGGTCGTCCAACTCGGTCAGCAGTTGCTTGGCGCGCTCGACGACCTCCTCCCCCACCGGGGTCAAGAGCACGTGCCGGCGATTGCGCTCGAACAGGGTGACGCCGAGCAGCTCCTCGAGCCGCGCGATCTGCCCGCTCAACGCCGGCTGCGAGATGCTGCACTCGCGCGCCGCGGCGCGAAAATTCAGGTGCTTCGCGGTCGCAACCAGGCACTCCAGCTGACGAACTGACGGTCGCATCCGCCCCGATCAGTCGCCCAGAAGATCGGCCGCGAGCGTCTGCCGCTGCTCCGGGCTGAGCGGCACCTCGAGCTGGAGCGCCGGGTGATCGCAGCCAATGGCGAGCGGCGCGTGGGCGCCGACCCGAAACTTGATGTATTGCACCGAGGACAGCCGAGTATCGCCCACCTGAGCCTTGTCCCAGAGCGCCCGCGCCTCTCCCGCACCCTCCAGCTTCAGGTACAGATGCTCCGGCAGGGAGAGCCAGGCCCGAAGCTTTTCGTTGCGCTCTGCCGCATCGTCGATCTCGATCAGCAGCGTGCAGCCGAGCTCCCCCGGGTCACCGAGGAGGGCGTTATACGTGTCGATCTCGTGCTGGATGTCCTTCTCGCGGACGATCTGCTCGAGCCGCATCATCTCTTGCACCTGGTACAGGATGGTGTCCGTCGACTCGAACAGGAACGTCAGGTTCTCCCCCAGGTGGATGCGGCGCTTGGCCTTCTCCAGGAGCACGCGGCTCCGTATGCCCTCGCGCCGATCGTTATAGGTCTGAAAATCGACGATGTCCGAACGAGTCACTTTGCGCATAGCCTGATTCCAAGGGTCGCCTGAGGTCTAGATGTCGTCCGCCGGCTCCGCACTCGCGGCCGCGGGCGCAGCCCGATACGAGCGAGCGAGCAAGGACATGGGATGTAGTGGCTTCTTTCCGGCATGTTGCTCGAACTGCAGCGCGGCGAGCGGGCAATCGGTGACCCAGGTGCTGGCGTCCGCCCCCTGCATGCCATCAAAGGCGCGCTTGCCCACGCGCTGCGAGGGCTCGAAGCCCTCGACCTTCATGGCGAAGGTGCCGTCGTGTCCACAACACTCGAGCACCGTGTCGACGTCAGCCCCGGCCTTTCGGATCAAGTCGCGGCCCTTGAAGCCGACCGATTGGGCGCGCAGATGGCAGGGGGCATGGTAGGCCACCTTGGCCGGCACGTCACCAAAGGTCTGGTTGAAGCGCTCCTCCTTGCGCAGGCCCCACAGGAACTCGCTCGGGTCTTGCACGGCGGCGGCGATCTTCTGCGCGCGCGGCCGCTCTGCTTCGGCGACGAGTGTCGGGTACTCGTTGCGCAGCATCATCGAGCAGGTGGGGTTGATCACCAGCACCTTCGCACCCGCATCGACGAACGGCTCCAGCCGCTCCAGGTTGATCGCCGCACGGCGCTGCAATTCCGCCAGATTGCCGCTTTCCCAGGCCGGCATCCCGCAACACACGAGGTGGCTGGCGCAGCGCACGTCGACCTGATTTTTCTGCAGGACGAAGACGGTGTCCTTGCCCACGTCGGGCTCATTGTGCTGCACGTAGCAGGTCTGAAATAGGATCGCCTCCCCGCCCGGCTTCGGCTGGATCAAGCCTTCGCGGCGCGCCCAGGCTTCAAACGTTTCCGAAGCAAAGTCGGGCAGCAGCTTCTTCCGATGAATGCCGAGCACCTTCTCCAGGAACCAGCGATGGGCACCCACCCGGTTCATGACGTTGGCCAGGCCCAGGCTGGCGCGCGCGACCGCCGCGCTGCCATCCGGATCGCCGAGCACGCGGTCGCGCAGCGCCACGCCCTCGCGCTGGGTTCGCTGCGCCTTATAGCGATGCACCAGCTTCGGGAAGTCCAGCTGGAACTCGTGCCCGTCGCGCGGCGTGTACGGACACTGGACCTCGCACAGCTTGCACTGAAAGCAAGCGTCCATGACCTCCTCGGTCTCGGCAGCGGTCACGTCCGGGACCGAACCGTCGTGGCGCTGGTCGATGAAGTCGAAGAGCTTGGGGAACGAGTCGCAGTACTTGAAGCACATGCGGCAGCCGTTGCAGACCTCGAACACGCGCTCGACCTCGCGATCGAGAGCGTCTTTTTCCCAGTATTTGGCCTCCGCAGGATCGTAGCTCAGCCCGTCCGTGGGCTGATAGGAGACCCCGCGGGAACGAGCGTCCGCTGCCAGCGGCGCGTCGTGTGCAGCCCCTTCCGGCGTTGCAGCGGTGTCGGGATTGCTTGGGCTGTGGGTCATTGGCGCGGCTCACCCTCGGTGCTCGACCGTCGCGCGGCGGGGCACTCTATCCGGAGATTTCTGTCGAACCCCGAGGCCGCGCCCCGAAAACTCAACGCCGAGCGACCTCGGGGTTGAGCCTCGGGAGTGCGTGCGTCAGAGGGCGTCTCTCGCGCTCGATTCGAACGGCACGAAATACGCCGGACTTAGCTGATGTCGTCGAGCAAGGACTGGAAGCGCCCGGCGTGAGACTTCTCCGCCTTGGCGAGCGTCTCAAACCAATCGGCGATCTCCGCGAAGCCTTCCTGGCGCGCCGTCTTGGCCATGCCGGGGTACATGTCCGTGTACTCGTGGGTCTCGCCGGCGACTGCCGCCTTCAGGTTCTTGACCGTGTCACCGATCGGCAGACCGGTCGCCGGATCACCCACGGCCTTCAGATAGTCGAGGTGCCCATGCGCGTGGCCCGTCTCGCCCTCCGCCGTCTCGCGGAAATTCCCTGCGATCTGCGGGTAGCCCTCCACGTCGGCGACCTTGGCGAAATAGAGATAACGACGATTCGCCTGGCTCTCCCCTGCGAACGCGTCCTTCAGGTTCTGCTGCGTCTTCGTGTCTTTGAGTTTTGACATGCGCTCTCTTCCCTTCTCGGCCGGCCCCGTTGGGTCAGCCTCGTCAGGATTATGCCGGAGCGGGATGATTAGGTCCAATCGCAAAATCAGATGACGGTGATAGCCCCTTCTTATCACTGACGGGCCCGCATCCGAGCGGCAAAGGGAGCGGCTAGCCGTGCGCGCTCGGTGCGGGGCTACGCGTCGGTGCCGGCTTCCACCCGGGCAGTGAGGGAAGTTGCAACGGATCGGGAAGTTTGCCGGGCGCGGGCAGCTGCGGCAGAGAATCGAGGCGGGGCATGCGCCGGCGGATCTCGGCGGGCAAGCGCTCCAGGAGCTCGCGGGGCAAGTCGACATCGATCGGTAACGGTTGCAGCCCGCACCCCACGCCGATCGACGTCACCACGCGCGCGTGCGGCAAATCCGAGGTGTGGCCCTGCAGCGCCGCCACGACCTGCACCGAACCGCGCAGGCTGCGTTGCGCAACGCGCTTGGCCCACTGTACCAGCACGCTGCCGGCATGGGCGCGCGCTGCCGATTCGGCGATGGCCACGCAGGGCAGCGGCCCGCTCAGGTCGGACTGAACGGTCGCCCCCTCGCCTGCGCGCTCGAGCCGAGCGTTGCCGTGCATCACGAGCGCCCCGGTCACGAGCTCGAGCTCGCGAAAGGTGGCCCGGTCGAGCGAGCGCGTCAGCGCAAATTTGCCGGAGATCTTCGGGGGGGTGCCGTGCACGAGCCCCTCCACCTCGCGCGGTACCGGAAACTGGAGGCCGGCGAGCGTGAGATGCACGTCACCGCCCGGGAGCTCCGTGCTGAGGCCCACGGGCAGGCTCGCGAAAATCCGACCGTCGAGCGCCACCGAGCGCAGCACCGCGGGCAGGCTGAGCCACGGTCCCTCCAGCTCCACCAGCGGCAGCGCGCGCAGCTCCGCACTGAGCTCCAGGTGATCCCGGCCCGCGCCCGCCCGGGCCGTCAAGCGCAGCTTCGGCCGATCCGGCTCGCCGAGCGCCACCATGAGCCCTGCGGGCCCGAATGCGACGTGCCCGCGCGTGGCCTCGCCGAGCACGAGCTCACTGTCGAGCTCTCGGCGGTCCGAGCGATAGCGGAGCTTGCTCAGCGAGAGCCAAGGCTTGGGGTCATCGCCGGAGATCCAGCTCAGCGAGCTCTGCTCCACCTCGACGGGCAGCTCACTCGCGCTCGCGGCCTGGCCGGGAAGCGATTTCGTAAACTGCAGCCAGGGGACCTCCCCGCGCAGCGCGACCTCGGCACCGCGCACGAGCAGGCGTTGCGGCCGAAGACCGGCCAGCACCAGCTCGACCTCGGCCAGCTTGCCGCTCACGCGGACCGTGCCCAGCCCCCAGCGCGAGGCCTGCTCGGTCCCCGCACCCGCGAGGGCGAATTGGCATCCCGACAGGCGCAAGCTCTGCCAGCGCAGCGCGAGCTCACACCCCTCGAGCTGGACGCCCTGCGCCGCGGCCTGGGCTTGGATCTCGCGCCACAAGAGAGCGTAGCCGAGCCAGGCCGCGAGCCCGCCGGCGCCGAGAAACACTGCCAGTGCGATCGCCCAACGCCGGCCGCGGAAAGCCAGCGGAACCATCCTCGGTCTGGCAGACTCGCTCATTGGATGCTTTCCGATCGGCCGCTCCCCCGCAGCTTCTACGCGCGACCGGTGCTCAGCGTAGCGCGAGATTGTATCGGAAAACACCTGATCCACGAGACGGCCACGGGACGCCTGGTGGGGCGCATCGTGGAGGCGGAGGCCTATCGGGGCCCCGAGGATCGGGCTGCCCACTCCTTCGGGGGGCGGCGCACCGCGCGCACCGAGGTGATGTTTGGGCCGCCCGGGCACGCCTATGTCTTCCTGGTCTACGGCCTGCACTGGCACTTCAACCTGGTGACGACCGCTCGGGGCGCACCCCATGCGGTCCTGATCCGCGCGCTGGAGCCGCTCGAAGGGCTCGAGCTGATGGCAGAGCGGCGCGCGCTGCCCGCTCGCGATCGCGCGCTCACCAATGGACCCGGCAAGCTCTGCCACGCCTTCGCGATCGATCGCAGCGCGTACGGAGCCGACCTGACCCGGGGCCCGCTCTTTCTGACCGAGGGGCTGAGCGAGGGGCCACGGCAGCGCGTCCTGCGCGCCCCCCGCATCGGCATCGACTACGCCGGCGAGTGGGCGGCCCGCCCTTGGCGCTTCTACGACCCTGCCAGCCCGTATGTATCCCGTATGCCACGCGCCCGTGGGGCGAGCGCAGGACCCGCCGCCGCGCAGGGCGGGCGCAGCGCGCGCGGCTAGCGCAGCACCAAAGGTCCAGCCACCTGCCGCTCGACGTCCGCCCCGCGCAGCCGGCGCAACAGCGCGAGCGCAAACTCGAAGCAGGTGCCGGGGCCCTGGCTGGTGATCAGGAACCCATCCTCCACCACCCGCTCGGTGGAGACAGTGTAGGCATGCCTCAGGCTATCCGAGACGCTGGGGTGGCAGGTGAGGGTCTGACCCAGACCGATCTCGTGCCGCAACAGGGCCAGCGGTGCGGCGCAGACCGCGGCCACCACGCGGCCGCGTTGCCACTGGGTCTTCAGGTGACGGCCGACGAGCGGCGAGTTGCCGAGGTTTTCGGCGCCCTGGGCGCCGCCTGGCAGCACCACCGCATCGAAACTGCCCGCTACATCGCCGAGCGCGACGTCGGGCACGACGCGCAGCCCGCGGCTGCAGGTCACCGCAGCACTGCCGGCCAGGCCCGCGAGCGTCACCTTGACACCGCCGCGCCTCAGAATGTCGACGATGATGCTGACTTCCATCTCCTCGGCGCCGCTGGCGAGGACGACGAGCGCGGTCTTATCGGGGGCTGGCATCTATGGATTCCGAGAAACGACGCAGTAGCACGGGTGGGGGTACGAAAGCATCCCACCGCATGCAGAGGATCCGGCCGGCCGAGTCCGAACTTTTCTGGCAAAGTAGTCGGGTGTCGAAACCTTCTTCGTCCCCGAGTCGGCTCGAGACAAAAGGGGCGACTCCGGGTGTGATCGAGGAACGCCTCGGACGCCTCGAGTTGCTCCATCGCATCAGCCTGGCGCTCTCGTCGGAGAGAAACCGGCAGCGCTTGATCGAAACCATCCTGATCGAAGCGCAGACCCTGTGCCATGCCGACGGCGGGACCCTGTACCTGAAGAACGAACACGACCAACTGCGCTTCGCGATCCTGCGCAACGAATCGCTCGGGCTATCGCTGGGCGGTACGACCGGCGCACCGATCGAGCTGCCGCCCATTCCCATCCGTGACCCGCATACCGGCAAGCCGAACCACAGCAATGTGGCGAGCTTCGCCGCGTGCACCCAGAAGTCGATCAACGTGGAGGATGCGTACGCCGCGCAGGGCTTCGACTTTTCGGGCATCCAGGCCTTCGACCTGCGGCACGGCTATCGCTCCACCTCATTTTTGACCATCCCTCTGCAGAACAGCGAAGGCCTGGTGCTCGGGGTGCTGCAGCTGATCAACGCGCGCGACCCGCACAGCGGGCAAGTCCAGGCGTTTCGAGCGGAAGACCAGCACATCGTCGAGGCGCTCGCGTCCCACGCCGGTATCGCCATCGACAACCAGAATCTGCTGGAGGACCAGAAGCAGCTGCTCGAATCGTTCATCGTGATGCTGGCCGGTGCGATCGATGCCGAGTCGCCCTACACCGGGGCTCACTGCGAGCGTGTACCGGTGCTGGCAGAGATGCTCACGCGCTCGCTCTGCGAGACCCAGACGGGGCCCTTCGCCGATTTCCAGCTGAATGAAGACCAGTGGTACGAACTGCGCATCGCCGCCTGGCTGCATGACTGCGGCAAGGTGGCCACGCCGACGCACCTGATGGACAAAGCGACCAAGCTGGAGTGCGTCAACGACCGGCTGGACGCCGTGCGAGTGCGCTTCGAGGTGCTCAAACGCGACGAGAAGATCCGCCTGCTCGAGGCCCTGCAGGAGCGACCGGCAGAGCGTGCTCAGCTGGAGAGCGATTACGCACAGCGGATCGGGGAGCTGGAGGCCGAGCTGGAACTGCTCAGGGTGTCGAACATCGGCGGCGAGTTTCTGTCCGACGAAAAACGCGCCAAGATTCGTTCGATTGCGGAGCGCCGCTATGAATTGGCGGGCCAGCGCGTCCCGCTCTTGTCGGCGGACGAGATCGACAATCTGAGCATCTCGCGCGGCACCCTGACCAATGCCGAACGGATCTTGATCAACGGCCACATGGTGCAGACGGTACGCATGCTGGAGGCGCTGCCCTTCCCGCGCCAGCTGCGCCAGGTCCCCGAGTACGCGTGCGGCCACCACGAGCGCATGGATGGCAACGGCTATCCGCGCGGCATATTCGCCGGCGACATGTCGGTGCCCGCGCGCGTGATGGCCATCGCCGACGTGTTTGAAGCGCTCACCGCCACGGACCGGCCGTACAAGCCGGGCAAGAAGCTGAGTGAGGCCATGGAGATCATGGGGGCGATGAAGCGCGACAATCACCTCGATCCCGATCTGCTGGACCATTTCGTGCGCTCCGGGGTCTACCGCCGCTACGCCGAACGCTACCTGGGGCCGGAGTTGATCGACGCCGTCGATGAGGCCGCCCTGCTCGAGATCCGACCCAAGCCCTTCGAGTTGCCCGCCGAGGGCGTGCGCAAGGCGCGCTGGCAAGAACTCCTGCCGCAGTATCGCGCGCTGGGGGAGCGCCGCGTCAGCGGCCTGCCCGAGCGGCACTGAGCCCGGCCGGCGCGCGCCGATCGCGCCGGGGCCGCGGAGCGCCGCTCGGAAGTATCAGAGCGGCTCAGAACAACGGTTGCGGCACGGCCTGCGCGGGCGCGGCGATGCCGAGCAGGCGCGCCAACGTGGCAGCGACGCGCAGCTGGTCGACCGGCTCCGAACTGCGCAGGTGTGGCACGCCTTTGCCCCAGGCGAGGACCACGACCTCTCGATCGTAAGCGTACGGTGAGCCATGATTCGTCCCCTTCCCCAGCGGCTCGCCGAGCTCATAGGGATAATTGGGCAGGGGCACGAACAGCAGGTCGGCGCCGTTGCCCGGCGCCACGCCGAGAGCCAGCGCCCGGCGCCAGGGATCGGCAGCCTGCGCCCAGCCGCGTACTTCGCGCACGGGCCACGCTTCGCGCACGCCGGGCTGAGCGCGCAGCACCGCGAGCGCCGTCTCCAGCAGCTCGCCCGCCCGGGGGTGCTGGCGCGCACGCGCCGACAGGTACACGAACGGGGTCAGGCCCCCGGACAGCCAGGGGCCTGCACCGAACTTTTGCACGAGCGCGGCTTCGATCTGCCGCTCGAACGGCGAGGAGGAGATGCGCCCGCTCGGCGCAGGAGCGCGCTCCGGCAGCCGTGCCACGCCGTGATCCGAGGTGATCACGACGCTGAGGGGCAGGCGCTTCGCGAGGCGCGTCAGCCATTGACCCGCCGCGCGGTCCGCTCGCACCAGATGGTCGACGTACTCCCAGGAGTCCGGACCAAATACGTGTCCGGCGCAGTCCGTGCCGGAGATCGAGAGCGCGAGCAAGTCGGGCACGTCGTCGAGCCCGAGCCCCTGCTCCGTCACGGCTGCGTCCGCCAAGCCCACCAGGTATTCGCTCAGCATCGGCGTGCAGCCGAGCGCGGACCACGATTTGCTCACGCGCTCCCAGCCGTGCGGAAACGTCGTGCCGAGCCCGTAGTAGTCGCCCTCCCCCGGCGCGGCATCGGGCCCGAGGAGCGCCGCGTAGCGTTCCCTGGACAGCGGCAACCAGGGCGTCAGCAGCGCTCGTAGCGGGTGAGCCGCCTGATAGCGCCCGACCCAGGCGGGCAGCGCCGGGCCCCACACGGGTGAGCTGGTGAACGCGCCGAGCTTGCTGTCAAACCAGAGCACGAGATCGGCGGCAGCACCGACCGACAGCACGGCAGAACGATCTTTGAGCGACAGGGACACCACCCGGCCCGCGCCGCGCGTCTCGGCCTTCAGCTGCGCCGCCACCGTGGGCACGCGCAGCTGCCCCGGACCCACCGTCACGCCGTCGCGTTCGCGCCCGAAGACCCATCGGCCCGGCTCATCCACGATGCCGAGCGCACGCCCCTGGGCTTCATCCCAGCGCGAGTTGTTGTCGATCCCGCTCGTGTTCGGCGCGGCTCCCGTGTGAATCGCCGCGTGCCCGGGAGCGGTGAGCGTGGAGGCATACGGGTACACGCTGCGCTCGAGAAACACCCCCTGGGCGATCGCCTGGGCGATCGCGCCGCCTGGATCGAGCCAGCTCAGATGCCGGAGCAAGGTATCGCTGCCCAGCTGATCGAAGACCAGCGCCACGACGAGCCGCGCGGGAGCCACGCTTGCCGCGCGCCCGCCCGGCGCCGCTGACGAGGCCGGCGCGGCCGACGAAGCGGGCGCCGCGCGCAGCTCCCCGCCGACGAGCAGCGCCAGCAGGAACACCGCCCCCCAGCGCCCCGGCGCCGCCGCAGTACGCCGGCTCTGCACCGCCCGACTCTAGAGCGAATCCAGCACGCTGGCGACGTAAACCCGTCTGCCGGAACGCGGTCGCACTCCCCTCGGCGCAGGGTCCCCGCCCCTGGCGTCCACCACGAGGCATACGGTTCCACCCCGGCGCACACGCGCGCCGGCGCGGCCACGGCCATGGCGCGCTGGCAAAGGCCCGATACGCACCCTTGCCGGACTGCCAGCTCTGCATCCGTGCAACTCTACAGCGGAATTTTAACAAGGGCCTTTACTCGGCTCAAATGTGACCGATCTCGACCTGACGAGGCCAACCGATCTGCCGAGGAGCATCACTGTGAGAAAAGGTTGCATCGGGTGGGGTTGGGTAAGCCCGGGCTTGGTGATTTCGATCCTGATCGGGTGCTCTGCCGACCGCGGCCCCGAGCCGGGCACGCTCGACGATCCGGGACGGCTGGATGACGGCACGGGCAACGCGCCGCTCGACCCCTGTCTGGATCCCACCCAGACCGACTGCCCGTGCGCCGACGAAGGCGCGCGCCTCGGCTGCGGCGAAGTGCAGGAGCTGCGCGGCGACTACGCGATCTGCTCCATGGGCTCACGCAGCTGCCTCGGCGGAGTCTGGTCCGAATGCGTGGGGGAGCGCTTGGTGGAGGCCGATGCCGACCCCACGGCAACGGCAGGTGGCCTGCGCCTGCAAGCGCTGTCCGCCGGCGTCGACTGCCTGAACCTCTGCGATCCGCACTGCATCAAGGTCGTCGACTCGCCGACGGGGTTGGGCGTAGACGACGATCTACAATCCGAGCCGATCGGTCTGACCCTGCCCGAGCTGGGCTCCGGCGGCAACTGCGCCAACATCCTGGTGTCGCCCGCCAGCGCCACCATCAACGTGACCGCCATCGCCGCGAATGGCGCGATCACGACCAGTCCGGTCAATGCCTCCGCGACGTTCTCGGCGCTGTGCTCGAGCGGAGTGTCGATCCAGCCGAGCTGGAGCATGGACGCCTACGATCGCGCGGTGATCGACTCGAACGGGACGGTGACGCCGTTCTCCGGCATCGGCTCGCCCATCGTCGTCACGGCCACGAGCGCGCAGGACACCACCACCGCGCTGGTGGACGTACGTGTGCACATCGAGACGGTGACCGGCAGCCCCCCTGCTGCCGCCCTGACGGCGTACTCCACGGCCGCGCTTCCTCCCACGGTGCTGACCGCAGACGCGGGCAAGACACTCTATCCCTACAAGAACACCGTCTTCCCGCTCGACTTGAAGGCGCCGCTGGTTCAATGGGAGACCGGCGGCAGCGCCGCGACGGAGACGCGGGTGGCGCTGCGCTTCCCGGCCAGCTCTGCATCACCCACCTTCTGGTACAGCAGGCTCTACGCCGCCGGCGGCACAGCACCCAAGGACGGCACGCTCAGCACCTCGGGCTTTGCCTGGCAGATCCCGCAGGAGATCTGGAGCGCGTTCGACCGCAGCGCGGCCGGCAGTGCGACCGGCGGCGAAATCCTGATCCAGCGCCGCTACGGCTCGCCCAGCGTGGTGCACGAGATGAAGATCCCGGTGAAGTTCGCCACGGCGTCCGTACCGGGCACCGTCTACTACACCCAATACCGCCGGCAGTTCATCAATCCCTGCCCCGCTACCCAGCCCGGTTGCAACTACAACAGCGCCACCTTCTACACGAGTCCCGGCCAGATCTGCGAGGTCGGTAGCGGAACCCATCCCTCGACCGCGACCTATCCTGCAACGGTCCGTGCCATCGATCTCTCTCAGAAGTCCGCCCCCAACCTGGATCCGTTTTCCGGCGGTACCAAGTGCCCGGTGTGCCACTCGGTCTCGGCCAACGGCAACGTCTTCGTGGCCGGCAACCAAAGCTGGGTGCAGACGGGCACGCCGCCGCAGACGCTGCCGGGCAAGAGCATCAATGGCATCTCGCTGACGGCCGCGGGTGCTCCGACCTTCGGCGGCATCGGCACCGCCATTGCCCCCACGTACACGGGCTTGTCCGACACTGGAGCAGCGAACACTGCGGGTGACCCCTACAACAACCAGGAGCGCACGGGCGAGAACAGCCGCGGCTTCGCCTACGGCGCGATCACGCCGGACGGCTCGATGGTGCTGCAGGGCGCCAACTTCTGGGGCAACACCCAGGACAACCCCGGCTCCGCTACGCAGAACGCGACGCTCACAGGGCTCACCGGCGGCGCCAAGCCATACTTCTTCGCGCGCACCGATCTACCGGGCGTCGGCGTGCAGTTTGCGACCACCGACGCCCTCACTGGCTACAGCGCAGCAACGCCCTTCGACGGTATCCTCAGCGGCAGCTCCGGCAGCCTGACCGTGGACGGCTACACCCTGACCGGGGTGGATCAGTCCGTGCTGGTCAAGAACGAGCCCACTTCGGCACGCAATGGCGTCTACACGCTGAGCCAGGTGAGCCCCTGGAGGCTGGTGCGCCGCTACGACGCCGACACATCGAACGAGCTGGCCCAATACACCGAGGTGCGCGTCTCGGACGGCAACACCAACCGCGGCCGCGTCTTTTACGTCTCCTCGGCGACCCCCGCCACCCTCAACACGAGTAACATCCAGTTCTCGGAGCGCTCGCGGCCGGTCTCCTTCACCAGCGCCCCGTTCGAGGTGGACTATGCGACCACGGCGGTCCTCGCGGCCAACACCCTGGTCGAGGCGGCGCCTGCCACGTTGACGGTGAATACGGCGGCCGGCGCCTTCAATGTCGATGGGGCCGGCAGCGGCATCATCGTTGGCAAGCGAATCCTGGTCAAGGACGAGACCACGCAGAAGAAGAACGGCATCTACTCGGTGAGCGTGGTCGGGACCAGCAGCACGCCCTGGCGCCTCACGCGCACCACCGACGTGCTCACTCCCCTGGCGGAGATCACGGTCAAGGGGGGCAGCGTCAACGGTAGCAAGACGTACTACATCTCCTCCCCCGCCTCGGGCACCATCAACACCACCAGCGCCCCGAATACGGCTACGGCGTACAAGCTGACGCTGCTGCCGTCGATGATGGTGCCGGTCATCTCTCCGGACGGTAGCCGGATCGCCTACGTCAACGGCGACGCCGACACGACGCCCGGCCTCGCCGACACCGGCTGGCGCAAGGGCCTGTCGCTCTTGAACTTCGAGCAAGACCTGATGCAGGTGTCGAGAAAGTCGCGCCTGGTCAACAACTGGCCCTCCGGCGCGCCCATCAAGTGGCCCTTCTTCGAGAGTGACAGCAAGAGCCTGATCTACGTCGAGACGGAAACGGGCGAGTATTGCAGCGCCGCCGACGCCGACCGGGCCAATGGCGCCATCGACACCAATGTCGAGCGCGCCTGCATGGATGCCAGCTATGGCAACATGAGCCCCACGACCCGAGGTTACTGGAAGGGCAAGCTCTTCTCCGTGGACAGCTCGAGCGCAACCCCGTCCAGCACGCGAGCCGAGCTCTCCAAGCTGAACGACGGCGACGATGATGGCGGAGCGGACGACGCCGCCAACGCGGACCACGTGTATCAACCGACGGTCCTGCCGCAGGCTCGGGGCGGCTATCGCTGGGCGATCTTCACCACGACGCGCGCCTACGGCAATCAACTCAATCAGGTCTCGGGTGGCACGGCTACCCACTTCACCTGCGCGGCCAGCACCCTCTGGATGTCGGCGATCGACGACACCGTGGCGACGGCCTCCGATCGCAGCCATCCCGCCTTCCTGCTACCGGGCCAGAACCTGGCCGCGATCACCAGCGCCACCCCGCACTACATCAACGAGCGCGGCTACCTGGTGCCCACGCCCTGCAAGACCAGCGGCCTGTCGTGCACCAGCAACGACGAGTGTTGCGGCGGTGGCGGCAGCGCACCGACGGCGGCCTGCCGTGCACCCACGACCTGGACCCCCGCCAGTGGCCCGCCGGCGAAAACGTGCTCGGCGGTCGCGGGCACCTGTAGCAACGCGGGACAGAGCTGCAATACGCCGTCGGACTGCTGCAACAACGCCGCCTGCGTGAACTTCCTGTGCGCTGCTCCGCCCAGCTACGAGGTAGCGACCTTCGAGCGCGAATACACCGCCGAATGCCCGGACAGCTATCAGCCCGTCTGGCAGTTGCTGAGCTACTACCTCACGACCGAAAGTGACAGCCGCCTGGAGTTTGGCGTGCAGACGGCCAGCCTGCTCGCGGACCTGGATGCCGCGCCGCTGATCGACGTGGGCGCTTCGACCGCCACCGTGGTGAGCCCGGCCACCCCCGACTTCCAGGACGTGGGCAAAGCGCTCAACGACGCCGACTCCAACAACCGCAAGTACCTGCGCTTGATCGTCACCTTCATGCCCTCCACGGACGGCCAGACGGCTCCCGTGCTGCACGACTGGGAGTTGCGCTACACCTGCGAAGCCAACCAATAGCTGGCTTGCGCGATCTCTCGCGCCTTTCGGGCATCTTCACCGTGGGCGTGCTCGACGGACAGTCGTCCGTCTGTGCGCGCCCGCGCTGCATCTGCACCGAAATTCGCTTCGGTCTCGCACAAGCCAGACTGTAGGGTCAGAAATTCCGGGGCGAGTCCGCGAGCGGCGGCGGGGTCGCATCGATTCCGCAGCACCCCCCGTCGCGAACGCAAGCGGGGCTGGGGCCCCGCGCGCAGCCCGCGAGTCCGCGAGCGGGAGTTGGGGGTGGGGCCCCGCAACGCGGGGCGGGGGTCTGCCTCAGACCCCCGAGAAAAAGAATGAAGCGGCGAACACGGCGTGCCTCGCTGCGGGAACGCGACCGCCTCGCCCCGTCAGGGGCGGGCGCGTTCCCCGCGAGAGGCACCCGGGGAGCCGCTACTCGTGCGTTTGGCGCAGAACGTCGGTGAGCGTGGGGCGCAGACGCGCGCGCAGCCGGGTCCACTGCCGTTCCACGACCTCGGAGCCGGGCACGGCGTCCCAGGCCGTGAGCAAGAGCTCGTGGCCGAGCGCGCGGGTGGCTACCCCGTCCTGGCGCACCGAGCGCGGCTGGCGATACAGCACGATCTGACGCTGCACGCCCTCCCAGAACAGATAGCGCGCCTGGAGGCTGGCCAGCGCGCCGCGCCGGATCTGCGCTTGTGCCTCGGGCGTGCTGGCGTACTCCGCCAGCGCTTCTTCCAGCCAGGCGCCGTGGTCATCGTCTTGCTCCACGTGCAAGGTGAAGTACGCAATCTCGTGATCCGCAAAGCCGGCGCGCCGCAGCCCGGGGATCACCGCGTCGAACATCTTGGGAATGGCCCACTCGTGGCCCGGCCCCACGGCACCGAGCCCTTCCAGAAAGGGCCGCTCGCTCACGAGCCGGCGATGCGTCGAAATGAAGCGGTGTGCCGGTGGCGGCACCCGCTGGGTGCGAACACGCGCTGAATCCCCGCCCGCCGCTCCCAGAAAGCGCGCATACATCTCCGCGTGATCTTTGCCCTCGGAGCCCTCGCCGTATTCGTCGACCAGCACCTTGGCGAGCCATAACTTCGCGTCGCTGTCGGGCGCGCGCACCAGGAGCCGTTCCAGGTAGTGCGTGAATACGCACACGAGCGGGTAGTGATTCTCGGCGAAGACCCGATAGTCCTGGCGAGAAAATGGGCTCGTTGCCAGGCGGTTCAAGAACAGGTGATTGACCGCGGGGTGCGTCTCGATCTCCGCGCGGAGCTCGGCCAGAAATGTGGTGGCTGCCGACATCACTCCGCTCCTAGCGCCACACGGCCCTGCTCGGGGGGCAAATCATCGGCCCAGATGCGGTGCGGAATGCGCAAGCGCACCAGTTGACCGGCTGCCGGAGCAGCCGGCGAAATAGCGGCTTCGACCGGCGCATGCTCCTGACCGTCGGGATAGTGAACGTCCCGATAGGTGAGCCCGGCGCGAGCCCCGGGGCCGTTGAGCAACCCTTCCTCGTCGCGCAAGAACGAGGTCGGATCGCGGTGGATCCACTGATAACGCCAGGTGCGAGCAAAGAACCAGGCGAAGCTGCTGGCGGCCGCCAGGGCCAGGTCGGGACGTTTCTTCAGCGTGCTGACGAAGGCGCGCCGGGAGGAGTCCTTGGTAGCCGTGATCGAACGAGCAAACTCGGCGTAGAACTCCGCGCGCGGCAAGCGCGTCGGCAAGACCGCGTGCAAGAGATCGAACAAGCGCAGATCGGTCGTCATCAGCTGCTGCTCGTACGCGCGATACAGCTGAGTGCCCGGCAGCGGCGTCAGAATGGTGACCAGCGGAATGCCGACGTCGAGCGTATTAATGTAGTCGTAGAGCTCCTGAAACTGGTGCTTCTCCCAGTCTGCCCGCACCATGAAGATGCCGGTGGTGAAGATGCCGAGCTCACGCAGGATCTCGTTGGCGCGCTTGTTGTTGTCCCAGGTGTTTTTCTTGCGCAGCGCCGCCAGATTGTCGTCGTCATTCGACTCGTAGCCGCTGAGCAGCCCGACCAGGCCGTTCTTGGCCAGGCGCCGCATGATCTCCGGGTTTTCCGCCACGAAATCGGTGCGCCCCTGCGTCATCCAGAACTTTCCGATCTGGCGCCGCTCGAGCTCGTCGCAGAGCGCCAGGATGCGCTTTTTGCTGGTCAGGAAGTTATCATCCAGCACGAACACGAAGCGCTCCTCGCACGCCTCCATCTGGTCGACGATCTTCTCGGCCGACAGGTAGCGCGTGCGCCGCTCGTAGAACTCCCAGATCGCGCAGAAGTTGCAATCAAAGGAGCAGCCGCGACTGGTGAAGATCGAGGCCATGTCGCGCGCGACGGTGAAAAAGTAGCGGCCCTTGTATTTGCGCAGCAGGCTGCGGTCGGGCATGGGCAGCTCGTCCAGATTTTTGGTCTGCGAACGCTTGCTGTTGCTGCGCATGGGGTCGCCCGCCCGCTCGCGGTAGCGCAGCCCCGGAATGCCGGGAAAGCGGCGGTTCGAGGGTGCAGCAACGGCCACGCCGGGGTCCGGCGCAGCAGCGCCCACGGCGGGGGCCTGCACCGCAGCATCCCCGGCGACCGGGCCTGCCGCTGCGCGGGTGGGCTGTCGCTGCTCGTTCCAGGCGTCCACGAGCTCGCGAAATGTGCATTCGCCCTCCCCCTGGACCACCACGTCCACCCAGGGTTGGTCAAACTCCTGCGGCGCGAGCGTCGGGGCGTGCCCGCCGACCACCGTGAGCGCCGACGGCACGATCTGGCGCGCCATGCGCAGCACGGCGAGCGCCTGGTAGACGTCCGTGGTCATGCTGGTCGTGCCCACCAGGTGGGGCTGGAACGAGCGCAGCTCCCGCGCCAGGGCGTCTTCCGGCTCGAGCCGCAGATCGAGCACGCGGACCTGGTGCCCCGGGCCCGCCGCCGCGGCGATCGAGGTCAGAGCCACGGGCTCCGACAGCCAGACGACGTTTTCCAGCCCGAGCCGGCCGTTCTCGAACGGCGTGGGCATGACCAAGAGGATGCGCATGATTTCCTACCGAAAAAGTGTTTGCTAAGCCGAGTGGGGCGGCTCAACGTAGACGCCCGGTTTGCGACTCACAAGCGGCCTATTGGTGGACAAATCAGCCCTCGCTTCAACGCCACCGGGGCCGCCGGCCCCCTTCCACGCTGCAACACCGCGCCTCACCCGTCGGCGTTGGCTACAAAGGGCTCTGGCCGCGGGCGGCGCAGCGCTGGGCGGAGAAGTTGCCTCGCTCGCCGGCAGCTGGGACCACCGCCAGGCCAGGCTCGCCTCCCCCCCGGGGGTGAAGGGCTCGCTCGCGCTGGCGGGGCCGCGGCTGTTTCATGTCGGGCATTGTTGCCATCTGATCGAGCTCGGCGGGCAGCGCTGGCTCACCGATCCGTGGTTCTTCAACCCGGCCTTTGGCTCGCTCACCCATGCGATCGGCATCGGCGTCGACGCCATCGGCCCGCTCGATGGCATCTTCATCAGCCATCGCCATCCCGATCACTTCGATCCGAACGCACTGCGGCAGCTCGATCGGCAGGCGCGCGTGTGGACCCCCGATCCAAGTCTGCTCGGCCCGCTGCAAGAGCTCGGCTTCCAGCGGGTCTCGCTCTCGGTGGCCTGGCAGAGCGAAGTCGTGGGCGCGCTCACGGTGAGCTTCGTGCCTGCCATCCATGACGTCCCCGAACATTCGCTGATGCTCGCCGGTCCGGACGCACGCGTGCTGTTTTGCGGCGACACGGGCGCACACGATCATTGGCGTGAGGTACGGCGGCGCTATCGGCCGACCACGGCGCTCCTGCCGTGTGATGGCACCGCGCTGCGCTGGGAGCCGCGTCAGATCATGAATCCGGAAGAGGCCGCGCAGGCGGCACTCGAGCTCGGCTGCCGCCAGGTCCTGCAGACCCACGCGGACGCGACCTATACCGATCCGATCGCCCGCTACCTGCTCAGCTCGAGCGAGCCCTCACCGCTGCCGCGCCTGCGCCTCGCGCTCGAACGCGCTGGCGAGCGCGCCGCGACGGCGGGCGAGCGTGCGCTACCGGGCTCGGCCCCGGCCGTGCCGAGCTTCAGCCCCCTCGCCATCGGCGAAACCAGGGCGCTATTGCCGGCGAATTCGGATACAATCTGAGCATGATCGCGAAGCGAGCTTTTGGGCGCACCGGGCACATCAGCGGCAGGGCGCTGCTCGGGGCGGCGGCCTTCGGCCAGGTCACGCAGGCGGAGGCGGACACGGCCATCGAGTTCGGGCTCGAGCACGGCGTCAACCACATCGATACTGCGGCTAGCTACGGCGACTCGGAACTGCGCATTGGGTCGTGGATCCAGCGCCATGGCAAGCCGTTTTTCCTGGCGACCAAGACCGCGGAGCGCCAGGCGGGGCCGGCGCTCGACCAGATCCGGCGTTCGCTCGAGCGCCTGCAGGTAGACCAGGTGGATCTGATCCAGCTCCACAATCTCGTCGAGCCCGAGGCCTGGCAAACCGCGCTCGGTCCGGGTGGCGCGCTCGAGGCCGCGATTGCCGCGCGCGAAGAAGGCCTGGTGCGTTTCATCGGTGTCACGGGGCACGGCCTGCTGGCGCCGGCGCAGCATCGCCGCGCGCTCGAACGCTTCGATTTCGATTCCGTGCTGTGCCCCTTCAGCTACATCCTGTCGCAAAATCAGGAGTACTGGGCGGACGTGGCGGCGCTGCTCCAGGTCTGCTCGGCGCGCAACGTGGCCGTTCAGACCATCAAGGCCATCGTGCGCGCCCCGTGGGGAGAGCGGCCCCAGGTCGGCCCTACCTGGTACGAGCCGCTGCGCGACCAGGCGGAGATCGATCTCGCCGTGGCTTGGGTGCTCGCTCACCCCGCACAGGTGTTCTTGAACACGGCCGGGGACGTGAGCTTGCTCGAGAAGGTGCTCGGCGCCGTGGAGCGAGCCGGGGTGGCGCCGTCCGACGCCGCCCTCGCCGCTCAGTTGAAGCGCCTGCAGATGTCCAATCTCTTCACGCAGCCCTGGGTGTAAATATGGCGTTGACGGAGTTCGTGCGAAACGTCCGAGATATCAGCGATGATGGCGGCTACAAGTTTCGCTTCCACTGCGATCGCTGTAGCGACGGGGTAGAGAGTCAATATGTGGCGTCGGCCGCCAACCTGCTGAAGACGGGGCTGGAGGTGTTCAGCATGTTCCGCCTGTTCGGCGGGCGCACGCGCAGCGCAGTGAACGGCATCGACCGCGGCCTGCGCGGCAAGGAGCGCGATAGCGCCTACGAGCAGGCGGTGAACGAAGCCAAGGTTCACTTCAACAAGTGCTCGCACTGCGGCAAATGGGTCTGCTCGCACTGCTTCAACCCCAGCGTCGCGCTGTGTGAGGGCTGCGCTCCGGACGCGCATGAGGCGGGAGCCGTACGCAAGGCGCAGCTGGCCGCACAGGGCCGCGTCGCCGCCGTGGAGGCCAGTCCCAACGCTGCCGTCAGCGCGGTCACGTGCCCCGTGTGCTCGGCAGCCAGCGGCGGCGGCAAGTTCTGTGAGCAATGCGGCGCTCACCTGGCCGCCGAACGGCGTTGCGCCGGCTGCAACGCTGCCCTGCTGGTGAGCAGCAAGTTTTGTCGCGAATGCGGCAAACCCGCCTGAATCGCGGCCACCCCCTCACCAAACCTGCGCGCTCGAAATGAAATGCCTCGTCTGCTCCGCCAGCTTTCCCGGCAGCGGCGCCTGCCCCAACTGCCAGTATGACCACGCCGCTGCCGACGCGCGGGATCCCCGGGCCATCTTCTCGGCTCGGGAGGAGTTCAAGGCGCGCACGCTGGCCTACGCTCCCGGCACGCGCGTGACCCAGCGCGACCGGTGGAAGCCCTGGCTGGGGCTCGCGCTCGGCATCGCGCTGTTTCTGTTCTGGCTGCGGGCCTGCTCTTCCGTCCGCTGGTTTTGACGTCGGGGCAGCGGGTGTAGCCTGGCGCTGGAACCGCAGCTCAGCGGCCCGGCCCCGTATCGCCAAGGCACGCCCCGAGCGCCGCGCCGAGCTCGGGATGCACGAACGCATAGCCCGTCTCGCTGGCCACGCGCGGCACGACGCGCTGTGACTCGAGCAAGACCTCGCTCAGTTCCCCCAGAGCCACCGAGAGCGCCAAGCGCGGAACCGTCAAGAGCGTGGGCCGCCCGAGCGCCCGCCCGAGCGCGCGAGTGAACTCGGCATTGGTCACCGGAGCTGGGCTGACGACGTTGAGCGGGCCGCGCACCTCGGGCCGCGTCGCGCCGTGCAGCAGGAGGCCCAGCACGTCCGCGAGCTGGATCCAGCTCATCCACTGCTGGCCACTGCCCAGCTTGCCGCCGATACCGAGGCGAAACGGTAGCAGCATGCGCGCGAGCGCCCCCCCACGCGGTGCCAGCACCAGGCCCAGCCGAGCCAGGACGACGCGCACGCCGAGTTGCTCGGCCTGCAGTGCTTCGGCCTCCCAGGCGCGACAGACCTGAGCCAGGAACCCGCTGCCCGGCGCCGCGGACTCCTCGAGCACCTCGTCCCCGCGCGCGCCGTAGTAGCCGATCGCCGACGCGCACACGAGCACCGCCGGCCGTGGGGAGAGCTGCGCCAGCGTGCGCACCAGGTGACGCGTGCCCAGCACCCGACTGCTCTCGATGCGGCGCTTCTTCTCGGCCGTCCAGCGCCCCTCGGCCACGGGCTCGCCCGCCAGGTGAAAGACCGTGTCGACACCCGCGAACGCCTCGGCTGGGGCGGGCTCTCGATCCGGCTGCCAGCGCCACGCAGCGACGGGCACACCGACCTCGCTCGAGCCCGCAGGTAGCGACCGCGTCAGCACGTGCGGCGACTCGAGACGCCGCACCAGCTCTCGTCCAACGAGCCCCGTCGCTCCGGTCACTAGTGCCTTCATCACGAAACCTCGAACCGAGCTTCGCGCACTCGCCGCCGCTTCGTCACTGATTTGTCACCGTAATGCCGCCGCCTTGTACGGAACGATGCAACTCTTCACACAAAAGCGCCGACCTTGCGCCCGGCCATCGATAGATGGCTCGCGATGTACGTTTTTTGTCACTTCCGCTCTGTAGGGTCCGCCGCATGTGACGCTCGCCAAGGCGCCTCCGTGCGGAGGTGCATGCGACGCACAGGGCAGCGAGCAAAGGAAATCGGGCCATGAAGAAACACATCATCGTCGCCGCATTGGCGCTGGGCTGCAAGCAAACCGAGGCACCTAGCAAGACCGAAACTCCGGCACCGAAACCCGAAGTGCCCATCGCCGTCGCGACCGCACCTGCCCCTGGCCCCGCCACGCGCGACTACATCAATATCGTCGGCTCATCGACGGTGTACCCCTTCTCCACCGTGGTCGCCGAGCAATTCGGCAAGACCAGCAAGTTCAAGTCGCCCAAGGTGGAATCGACCGGGACGGGCGGAGGGCTGAAGCTGTTCTGTGAAGGCGTCGGCCCCAAGTCTCCCGACGTGGCCAACGCATCCCGGCGCATCAAGGCGTCGGAGGTCGCCGACTGCGAGAAGAACGGGGTGAAGGACATCGTCGAAGTGAAGATCGGCTACGACGGCATTGTCGTCGCCAACTCGAAGAAGGCCAAACCCCTGCAGGTCACGCTCCGTCAACTCTGGCTCGGGCTCGCCAAGCAGGTGGCAGGACCCGAGGCAGGCAAGCTGGTCGCCAATCCCAACGTGAAGTGGAGCGACATCGACGCCAAGCTGCCGGCGCTGAAGATCGAAGTGCTCGGGCCGCCGCCCACGTCCGGCACGCGCGACGCCTTCGTCGAGCTGGCCATGGAGGCGGGCTGCAGCACCTTTGAGTGGATCAAGGCTCTCAAGGGCAAGGACGACAAGCAGTTCAAGTCCATCTGTCACACCATGCGCGAGGACGGCGCCTTCATCGAGGCCGGCGAGAACGACAACCTGATCGTGCAGAAGCTGGACGCCAACCCGAGCGCCGTCGGCATCTTCGGCTACAGCTTTCTGGAGCAGAACTCCGAGAAGATCCAGGCCGCTACCATCGGCGGCGTAGCGCCGGTGTTCGAGACCATCTCCAACGGCAGCTACCCGGTCTCACGGCCCCTGTTCATGTACGTGAAGAAGGCACACATCGGCGTGATCCCCGGCATCGCCGAGTACCTCGAAGAGTTCACGAGCACCAAGGCCTGGGGCCCGGAGGGGTACCTGGCCGGCAAAGGCATGATTCCGATGTCGGACGCCGAGCGTGCCCAGGTCAAGAAGTCCGCGAGCGCGCTCGAACCCCTGAAGCTGTGATCGCGCGAGAACGCTAATCCCATGACGTCGCTGCTCTTTGCTGCCTGCCTGCTGGGCCTGATCGGCATGGGCTACGTGCTCGGCCTGCAGCGCGCCCTGGTGGTGGCAGGAGTGGCGCGCCGGCAGATGCACTCGCTGCCGGAGCACCACGGCGTGCTGGTGGCGCTGTGCGCAGCGATCCCCGCGCTGGGTGTGCTCTTGGTGGGCAGCTTCGTGCCGCTGCCGCTCGGCTCGCTGGGCCTGGCGGCCGCGGCGCTCGTCATGGGTGGGGTGGGCGGCTGGCTCGGGCGGCGTTCGATTCAACCGGCACTGCGTGCCCGCACCCGGATCGAAGGGCTTTTTCAGACGGTGCTGGCGCTCAGCTCGTCGATCGCCATCCTGACCACGATCGGCATCATCGTCTCCGTGCTGTTCGAGGCCGTGCGCTTCTTTCAGCAGGTTCCGGTCTCCGACTTCCTGTTTGGTCTCGCCTGGACGCCCCAGACGGCGATGCGCGCGGATCAGGTCGGCGCCTCCGGGTCGTTCGGCGCGATTCCGCTGTTCGCGGGCACGCTGCTGATCTCGTTCATTGCGCTGGCCGTCGGAGCGCCGCTCGGTCTGCTGGCAGCGATCTACCTGGCGGAGTACGCGAGCCCGCGCCAGCGCTCGATCGCCAAGCCCATGCTGGAGATCCTGGCCGGCATTCCGACGGTGGTCTACGGGTTCTTCGCGGCGCTCAGTGTGGCCCCCCTCGTGCGCCAGTTGGGCACCCGCCTCGGCCTGAGCGTCTCCTCGGAGAGCGCCCTGGCCGCCGGCGCCGTGATGGGCATCATGCTCATCCCGTTCGTCTCCTCCCTGTCGGACGACGTGATCACGGCGGTGCCTCAGGCGCTGCGCGATGGCTCGTACGCAGTCGGCGCGACGCGCTCGGAGACGATCCGCAAGGTGGTCCTGCCCGCGGCCTTGCCGGGCATCGTCGGCGCTCTGCTGCTGGCGGTATCCCGCGCCATCGGTGAGACCATGATCGTGGTCATGGCCGCTGGGCTCAGCGCCAACCTGACCGCCAACCCGTTTCAGGCCGTGACCACGGTGACGGTGCAGATCGTCAGCCTGCTCGTGGGCGACCAGGAGTTTGACAGTCCGAAAACGCTGGCCGCCTTCGCGCTGGGCCTGGTGTTGTTCCTGGCCACCTTGGTCCTGAACGTCATCGCGCTGCAGGTGGTGCGCCGCTACCGGGAGCAATATGACTAGCCGCGGCCGTTCTCCGTCCCGCTTGCCCTCGGCACCCCATGCGGTGCCGGCCCCGGGTGCCCCGGCCGGGCGCAGCGTTCCCCCCTCGCCTCACCGGTCGGCGCTCGCCGCCGCACGCACCCGGCGGCGCCAGCGCTCCGAGCGCTGGTTCCGTGCCTGCGGCGCTGCGGCGATCAGCCTGGGCCTGGCCTTCGTGGTGGCGCTGTTCGTCAGCATCATCTCCCAGGGCCATTCGGCCTTCACCCAGACGCAGCTGCGGCTCGACATCGAGTTTTCGCCCACGGTGCTCGAGCTCACCGCCGCGAACCCAAGTGCCGAGGAGCTCGGCAAGCTCGACTACCTGTCCCTGATCCGGGAGTCGCTGACACGCAAGTTCCCCGAGGTCACCGACCGCAAGGAGCGCCGGGAGCTCGTGGGCCTGGTGAGCAGTGGAGCGCCGTTCGTGCTGCGCGATCTGGTGCTGCAGGATCCGACCTTGATCGGCCAGACGCGCTCGCTCTGGCTGGTCGCCGACGACGATGTCGACATGGTCGTCAAGGGTGCGATCGACCGCGCCGTCCCCGAGGCGGAGCGGCGGATCAAAGATCGGCAGCTGGTCTGGCTGGACCGTCTGGCCGCGGAGCACCGCATCGAAGGCCATTTCAACTGGGCATTTTTCACCTCGGGGGATTCCCGGGAACCCGAGCTCGCGGGGCTCGGCGGGGCCCTCGTCGGCTCGGTCTATACCCTGTTGCTCACGCTGGCCCTGTCCTTCCCGCTCGGCGTCGCGGCGGCCCTGTACCTGGAAGAGTTCGCGCCCAAGAGCCGCTGGCTCGATCTCATCGAGGTGGCGATCAACAACCTGGCCGCGGTGCCCTCGATCGTCTTTGGTCTGCTGGGTCTGGCCCTGTTCATCAACTTCGTCGGACTGCCTCGTTCATCACCGCTAGTGGCCAGCCTGGTGCTTACCTTGATGACGTTGCCCACCATCATCATCGCCAGCCGCGCCGCCTTGCGCAGCGTGCCCAACTCGATCCGCCAAGCCGCGCTCGGTGTCGGCGCCTCCAAGCGGCAGACGGTCCTGCATCACGTCGTGCCCCTGGCGCTGCCCGGCATGCTCACGGGCACCATCGTCGGCATGGCGCGAGCCCTGGGAGAAACTGCCCCTCTCTTGATGATCGGCATGGTCGCCTTTCTGGTCGACATCCCCGGCAGCGTCACCGAGCCGGCCACGCTTCTGCCCGTGCAAATCTTCCTCTGGGCGGACAGCCCCGAGCGCGCCTTCGCCGAGCGAACTTCCGCGGCGATCATCGTGCTCTTGGTGTTTTTGATGTTGATGAACTCGCTGGCGGTCATCCTGCGCCAGCGTTTCGAACAGCGTTGGTAGCCACGGAGCACGGAGTCGATGCAAGTCATGACGTTCAATCCAGCCCAGCCCGGCTCTGGCGAGCCTGAAGTAGAGACGCTGGCGCCGCGGCCCGAACCGCCGCCCTCGTCCCTCTCGCGTCAGAGCCAGTCGATGCCCCGGGTCACGCCAGTGGCGCCGGAACGCACGATCGGCGAACCGCGCGTGCGCAACGCCGCCATCACCAGCCGCGCGGTGTCGGTCCACTACGGCGCCAAGCGGGCGCTGTTCGACATCGATCTCGACATCGGCCGCTTCGAGGTCACGGCGTTGATCGGCCCCTCCGGCTGCGGGAAATCGACCTTCCTGCGCTGCCTCAACCGCATGAACGACACCATCGACGGCTGCCGCGTCACGGGGGACATTCGCCTCGACGGCCTCGACGTGATGTCCCCCAGCCTGGACGTGATCCAGCTGCGAGCCCGCGTGGGCATGGTGTTCCAGAAGCCCAATCCCTTCCCCAAGTCGATCTACGACAACGTGGCGTACGGGCCCCGCATCCACGGCCTGGTGCGGACCAAGCCGGAGACGGACGAACTGGTGGAGCGGAGCCTGACGCGGGCCGGCCTATTCGAGGAAGTCAAGGATCGGCTCAAGGCGCCCGGTACGAGCCTCTCCGGTGGGCAGCAACAGCGCCTCTGCATCGCCCGGGCCATCGCGGTAGAACCAGAAGTGATCCTGATGGACGAGCCGTGCTCCGCGCTCGACCCGATCGCCACCGCCAAGGTGGAGCAACTGATCGACGATCTGCGCAAGAACTATACGATCGCCATCGTCACCCACAGCATGCAGCAGGCCGCGCGCGTGAGTCAGCGCACCGCCTACTTCCATCTGGGTCGCCTGGTCGAGGTGGGCCCCACCGGCCACATTTTCAGGAACCCCGAGCACCAGCTCACGGTAGACTACATCACGGGTCGTTTCGGCTGAGGTTGCCCGAGGAAAGCTGCGGTAGACGCATGACCACCACACCGCAGGGGCGCAACGCGCACACGGTTCGCCAGTTCGACGCCGAGCTGGAGGCGCTCCGGGGCCTCGTGATCAAGATGGGCAACCTGGTCTGCCAGCAGATCCGCGACGGCGTCGAGGGGTTGCTCACCGACAAGATCGCGCTGGCCAAGATGGTGCAGCGCCGGGAGGACTGGGTCGACGCCATGGAGGTCGAAGCGGACGATCGCGTCGTCGACCTGATGGTGCGGCGGCAACCGGTCGGTCCCGATCTGCGAGCGATTCTCTCCCTGGGCAAGTCGGTGCGCGATCTGGAGCGCATGGGGGATGAGGCGGAGCACGTGGCCCGCGCCGCGCTGGAAACCCACGAGCGTTCGAGTGGTCTGAAGCCGAGCGCGGAGCTGTTGCGCGATGTGGGCCCAATGGGCGAGCTGGCGGTCAGCCTGGTGGAGGGGTGCCTGCGCGCCTTGACCACGCTCAACGAGGCGGAAGCGCTGGCGGTGACCCGCCGCGATAACGAGCTCGACAGCAACTTCCGGGCGGCCCTGCGCCGGCTGGCGACGTTCCTGATGGAAGACGCCCGCACCGTGGGCAACGTGATCAGCACGATCTTCGTCATCAAGTCGCTCGAACGGATCGGCGATCACGCCACCAACATCGCGGAACACGTGATCTATTTGATCCGCGGCAAGGATGTGCGGCACCTGCGCTCGAGCGAGGAAATCCAGAAGGTTCTGAACGATGCGGACGCCTGAGCCGCCGGGCCGGGGCCTGCTAGCGCCGGAAACCGGACGTGGAGTACAGTCGCTCGGCCGAGGTGCCCGTGCGATTGATGACCTACAACATCCTGCGGGGCGGAAGAGACGCTGAGAGTCAGGTCCGGCTCGCAGCCATCTGCCGCCTGATCCGCCAGGTCGCCCCGGATATCCTGGTGCTCCAGGAGTGCAACGACTTCGAGCGCGACGGCATGCGCACGTTCCATCGCGTGGAGCGGGAGCTCGGCATGCGGGGCGTCCTCTCCCCGGCCCACAGCGGCTTTCACGTGGCCCTGTTCGTGCGCCAGGCGCAGCTCATCGAAACGCGCTTGCTCGAGCGAGAGATGCACCACGCCGCGCTCGCGGCCCAGCTGGAGGTGGGCAGCTTTCGTTGCATGATCGTAGGCGCCCACCTGTGCCCGTTCGGCGGGGAGCTCCGCCTCGCCGAAGCGCGGCTCCTGTCGCGCTTCGTGCGTGAAGAGCACGTCTTCGTGCTCGGGGATCTGAACTCGATCAGCCCGCACGATGCTGCGGCCCAGCGCACCGACCAGTGGCGCCCGCGCCACCGGGCCCGCCACCAGCTGCCGGGGAGCGGCGGCCAACTCGACACGCGCACCATCTCCGCGCTCGAGGAGTGCGGGCTCAGCGACACCTTCCGCGCCGCCGGAGCGTCCGCCCCGACAGCGCAGACCCGGCTCATGCCGGGCTGGCAAAACTTCCAGGTCCGCATCGACTACATCCTCGCCACCCCGGCCGCCGCCGACCGCGTCACCCGCGTCGAACTCATCGACGGCGACCTCGCCGACCAGGCCTCCGATCACTACCCCCTCTTCGTAGACCTGGAGATCTAGCCCTCAGAACTCGCGACAGTCCGCGATGATCTCGCGGTCGCCGAAGGAATGCGGGCGCGCCTGCTTGACCAGCAGCTGCCGCGCGGGGCCCATGAACTTGAACTCGATCTCCATGGCAAACCAGGCATTGGCCGCAGCCGGATCGAGCAGCGGGCGAAAGTGGTTCGAGACCGCCTGGAGCGCGCACGCCACGTCCACCACGTCGCCCGCGTCGAGCACCGTCTTGGGGGCCACCGCGTAGGCTCCGAGCAGGCTGCTCTGGCTCTGGTACAGCACCGAGGGCGACCGGTACCACTGGTACACCATCTGCTCCGTGGAGATGGCGGGCGCCGGATTGGTCACGCTCGCCTCGCCGAGTTGCGCGTTGATGTAGTACTGGTCCCCGCGGATCGGCTCCAGAATGTTGCGGCTCACGCCGACGCCGTTGGCTCCTTCGCCGAGGGAGGCGGGATGGCACAACACGCCCATGCCGAGCGTGTCGCGCTGGATGCCCGCGTAGGCGCGCTCGTCGTAGGCGCGTGCGCTCCACAGGCTGGCCCAGACCGTACGCAGCGCGTCGGGGACGGAGCGCTCGGGGTCCCCCAGCTCCGCGCTGATGGACGTGTACAGCCCGGCGCCGTTGAAATTCGGCAGGTCTTCCGTATTGCTGCTGCTGCGGAAGCGCACGCGCTCCTGCCCGAAGCGAGCCCGCACGGCCGCTTCCACCTCGACGAGCAGCGACGGCTCCACGGGCTGATCGAGGATGCGTTGCCGCACCCGGGCGAGCCCCTCTGCGCGCAGCGCGGGATCGGTACGAAAATCCGCCTGCGCCTCCAGCTCGGCGAGCAACGCCTCGGCGCCGCTGGCCGTGAAGTGCTCGCGGTAGTGGACGAGCGGGATCGCAAAGGGCGTGACCGGCGCAACGAAGCGAACTGCGGAGAGGCAGCTGGGCTGATTGGCGGCCACCTTCAGCAGCTCCGCCATCTGGGCCGCCTTGGCCCCGATCATCGGCAAACTCCCGAGCCCGTGCAACGTCAGGTCCTGAACGCCACGCACGCTGGTGTCCAGGCGCGGCGTCACCGGCTCGCCCTCGGGCTGGCGGCTCCGCCAGAAGGCCTCGGCCTCGGCGGGATCCGCCGGGTGGACCTGAAGGCCTCCGGGCGTCACCTCCAACTTGACCAGTTGCTCCAGGTAGCTGCCCAGCTCGCTGCGCGCGTTCACCAACGCCGCGTTGGGCGTGCCGCGGTTCTGACTGAGCACGTTGACGTGCGCGAGCGGCGTCTGGAACGCCTCGGTGATCAGGCCCGCGACGAGCGGTACGTCGTTGGGCACATCGTCCGTGATGGCGATCACCCGCGGCCCCAGGTTGGCGCTCTCTAGCTCCTCGGCGGGAACGAATACGAGCGTTCCATAGGCGACGCCCTCGTTCAGCGGCTGGTACGTCATGCCCTCGTACGGAGCATTGGGACCGACCAGCGGCACCCTGCCCTCGACAGCGCGCAGCGTGGCCACCTGCTCGGCGCTCTGCGGGTGCACCACCCAGGTCCGGGCGTGATCCAGGTGCGGCGCGAGCGCAAAATACACGTCGCGCACCTGCTCCGCGGTGATGGCGTCCCCGTACGTGAACTCGATCGCATCCAGGTTCACGCTGGCGTGGTGCGAGAGCGTCCCCAGGTGATAGCGGCGCAGGTCGCTGCGATAATATTCGTTGTTCGAAAACTCGACCCAGCCGTTGTAAAACTCGGCGTTTTGCACCGGATCGCAGCGGTCGAGCGCCGGCTTGCGCTCCACCATCTCGCGCACGAACGTGTAGTGCAGCGGCCAGCGCACCGAGCCGAGCAGATGCACCAGGCCCGGCGCAGCCAGATCGACCACGAATTTCGTCGACTGGATGCCCACCGATTCGGCGCCCTGGGCGAGCGCAGCAAAGTCACCCGGCGTTCGCAGATGACGCAAGCGATCGCCCACGTCCCGTGAGAGCAACACGTTGCAGTCATTGGCGGCGCCCGGCGTGGTGTTCGTGCAGAAGCGAAACGAGCCCGGAGCGTCGGGGTTGCGCGCGAGCGCGGAGCCCACGGGCCAGCGCATGAAATCCACGCGATCCAGCACGCTACCGGACGCTCGATCGAACGCGGTGACCACCCCCTCGAACGCGGGGTCCCCCGCCAGCACGCTGAGCGCGGAGCTCACCACGGGCACCTGGAGGAGCTCCCCGGGCGCCAGCACGCGCGCCGCAGGCAGCCAGAGCTCCACCCCGGTCGCGCTATCCGGCCACGGCAGGCTCGGCCCGTGTGGGCTCACGCGTAGCAGCACCGTATCGAGTGCCAGTGGCGTGCCGCCCGTATTGGCCAGCTCGACGAACGCGCCCGTTCCACCTGCAGGTCTCAGCGCGAGCTCACTCAGCAAGAGGCCGACGGGCGCCGGAGGGAACACCTCGGGGAAGACATAGGGAGCAAACTCGACATCGTCCGGCAAGGAGGGCGGCGGCGCCGGGGCGCAGCTCCCGCCGTTGTCGCGCCCCGGGGTCGCGTAGCGGCACGGAGCGAGCGCGCCAGTGCCGCTCGGAAAGCGCGCGTAGACGTGATTGACGTCGAGCGCGGGCACGTCCACGCTGTCGATTTCGGTACCGCCCGCGTCCGACAAGACCAGCCGCTCGCCGCCGGCGGTCAGCTTGAACGGCAGATGGAGCGGGCCCTGGCTGGGATCGGAGTCGACCCAGAGCAGCACGCTCTGCCCGGGCGCGAGCTCGCGCCGAGGCAAGCGCACACGCGCATTGCTGCCGTCCGCCAGCCCGTAGTTGGCCAGCTCCAGGCTACGGCTGGAACGATTCGAGAGCTCCACCCAGTCGTCGGTCTCGCCCTGGTCGTCGATCCAGGCACCGTCGTTTTGGGACATCACCTCGTTGATGACGAGCTCCGGTAGATCCGAGCCACCGCCGCCACCGCCGTTGCCCTCCCCACCTGCGCTGCCGCCCGACCCGCCCTGCCCGGGACCCGAGCCACCGCCGCCGCAAGCGACCGACCCCGCCAGGACCGCGATCAAAGCTTCGAAAGGAAATCGGCCGCAGCCCACCTCTTTATTAAAGCACGTCCGTCCGAGAACGCTGCGTACGGGCCGGGGGCCGTACTCACGAGCGTTGGCCGATACAACGGCTCGATGCCATCGTTGGACGGGAGCTCCCCAGCCTCCACGGCCGCCATCCGCGCTCGGGACGCGGGAGCAGGCGGATCTCCTACATGGTATCTACTCCGGAGCGCAGCCGTCTCGGAGCCAGCGGCTTCTCCGAGGAGCTGTTCGTCCTGTGCCGGGATGCGCTCTCCGAGATCGCATCCCTCGAGCGCCTCGGGGCGGAGGCGAGCGCTGCGGCGCTGCCCACCCGCTTCGACGCCCTGCTGATCGCGCTCGGTCACCCGCTGGTCGACAGCATGGCGTCCTTCTGTCGGCTCCGGCACGCCTTTCCTCTGGTCCCACTCCTGGTGTTGGCCGAAGGCGTGGATGGCAACTTCGTCGCCGAATTACTGAAGTGTGGCGCGGAAGACTTCCTGCTCCTGCCTCCGTCTCCGGAGGCGCTCACGCGCAAGCTGCAGCGAATCCTCGGCGAAGCTCCGGGCCCTGCCTTCGACCTGCCGGAATTCGCCGCCTTTCGACCGCGCGACATCGACGTCAACCAGCGCCATTGCTTCCGCGTCAGCGTGCCCCCGGACTTCCCCGTGTCGAGCACCCTCCCCGGACCGGTCGAGCGCGCGCTGGACGTCAAAGATCTATCCATCGAGACGGAGCGCGCTCCCGGCAGCGTGCAACCCGGCGGCATGCAGCTCAGCGCCGAACGAGCCCTGGCGCGGCGGCTCCCCTTCGACCAGTGGCACCGCCGGCGCGAGATCGAGCTCACCGTGCAGCTGCCGAGCGGGTCGCCCATCAAAGCGCGCGGGCGACTGATTCCAGGGTTGCGCCATGGCGGCGACGGCTCGATCCGATTTGCCGTGGAGTATTGGCTGGCGCGCCCCGCCGAGAAAGAGCGCTTTCGGCGCTACTGGGTCGAGGCGCAACGCCGCGCGCGCCGCGCGCACAAGTGAGGTCCGCCCTTCCCCGAGCCACGGGTGAAGCCCTCTTGGCTCGCCCTTCCGCCCCGTGTTAGGGGTGGGCCATGGCCAACCCTACCGCCACATGCGAAACCTCCTTGGGTACGTTCACGGTCGAACTGTTCGTGGACAAGATGCCCATCACCGCTGGCAACTTCGTCGAACTCGCGCGCAGCGGCTTCTACGACGGCCTGCATTTTCATCGGGTCATCGACAACTTCATGATCCAATTTGGCTGTCCCCACAGCAAGGACCCGAAGAGCCCGCGCGCCGGCACGGGGCAAGGCCCCAAGGGCTCGATCAAGGACGAGCACCTCGCGACCGCCAAGATCAGCAACGAGCCCGGCACGCTGTCCATGGCCAACGCCGGCCCCAATAGCGGCAGCAGCCAGTTCTTCATCAACACCGTTCACAATGCCTTCCTCGACTGGTTCTCCCCCGGGCCCTCCAAGCACCCCGTGTTTGGCAAGGTCACCGCCGGCATGGACGTGGTGAACAAGATCGGCAAGACCCCGACCAGCTCCGGCGATCGTCCGACCACCCCGGTCAAGATGATCAAAGTCACCGTCAGCGAGTAAGCTCGGCGAGTAGGCCGCAGGGAGTCATCGCTCGGGCGAAGCTGACGTCCCCGCCCGGCGCGCTCGGCGCGCCGGAGCAGGGTCCGCGAGACGGAGACTAGAGCCCGCGCCGTGTGGGATCTTGACGGGCCTTCGCACCAACGGTAGCCATCGCCGATGGCGGGGGGGCGAGTTCCGGGACCATTGGGCCATGGAGGCAGCGGTAGGCTTGTAAATGCGCCTGGTCCGCTCGGAACGAACGCCGGAGAGGCCCAGCTCGGCTACGAAGCCTTCAAACGCGCCGTGCTCGATCAACAGATTGGCAACGCGCGCCGAAGTGGTCGGAACTATTATCCTCCCGTGCCGGATAATGAGCTCGAGATCGTCGAGGGCACGCATCGGATGCGGCGGTTGGCGGCTCAAAACTGCAGAGCCTTGCTTGCGGCAGCTCGGGCCGCGTTGGCCGCTGCAAAGGCCGCAAACGAGTCGAAGGCAATTCGTGCAACTCAGATTGGGCTTGGTTCCTCGTACCGCGACTACGCTTACGACGCACGCCTCTGGGAGCGCTATTACCCCGACTACTACCGCGACACGCAGACAAAGCGAGAAGCGGCTCCTGGCGGAGCGCACGGGCCAGCCTCCGTGGAGATTCTGGCGCGGCACATCTCGCCGCGCAAAGCTGCCCCGGGTTTCAGCAATCACAGCAATGGAATGGCCGTCGACTTCACGACGACGGTGGACAACGTGCAACTCACGGACAAGAGCAGTCACGAGGCCTGGCGCCAGACGTGGCTCCACGCTTGGCTGCTCCCCAATGCAGCCACATACCAATTCTATCCCCTGGCCAGCGAAGAGTGGCATTGGGATTATCGATGACGCTGCGGGCTTTCTGGCTCGCGCTCGTATCGTTGTCCGCTTGTACGATGGCCGTAAGCCAACCAGGTAAGCAGCTAGCGCAAGATCGTCCAGCAATCGTTCCCTCCGACCATTTGTCGACGACAACGCGGGTGGAGCCTGCCCGCCTTGATCAGTTCCTGGTCGAGACGCAGTCCGCAACACTCCTGCTTCGCGCGATGGCACCGAGGTCGGAAAAGGTGCTCGCGCGCTCCGCGCAGAACTCGCTCTACGATGAGCGTTTGGAGCTGGTCTGGTTCTACGGCGAAGACAAACTCTGGGTCCTGGATCTGCGCGCACCGGATTCGAGTCCCGTCGTCATCGCGGAACACGTTCCGCCGTACTCGGAGCTGCACGTCGCTCGCACGCCGGGCCGCCTACTGGAGCCAGCAGATAGCTGCGACACCGTGCCGGTACTCCGGTTGAATTGGGACAAGACCCCGGCGATCGAGGCCTGGTATGCAAGCGCGCCGGCGCTCTCCCGCGAAGGCAAGAGCTGGCTCCTGGCCGAGTTCGATCGTCCGGAGCGGGTTGTGACGGCCCAGCAGGTGTTTACCTCCACCGACCCGGACATCTCACTGCCAGAAACACTCATGAAGTGCGAGGCACCTACCGCCTGCGGGGCGACGCTGCCGTTCGCCCAACGCGACTGGGAGCTGGTATTGGTCGGGGCAGGCTTCGGTGCCGATTGTTGGCACTATGCCTGCCTGCTTCGGGACATGACCAGCGGGGCTTTTGCCACACCCCCGGAGCCGAAGCACTGGGGCCCAGCTTCTGAGAGCGCGCCTGGCCCGTGCGGCCGGTACCTGTTCAACCAGGACGGAAGCGCGTTCCTGGTCGGCAACCTGCTCTGCCTCACCGGTCGCCCTTGCCAGAAACTCGAGGGGAAAGCGCTGGGGTGGCGAGTTCCCGGTGTCATCGTCGGAGCTCCGGAGTAATCGCGCGATAGGAGAGCCGTCGCCAACTTGGGGCATGCCTGGAGCTGGTAGGAAGGCGCCTGGTCTATGGCACCCCCCGATTTAGGCCCGGGGCGCCCCAACCCAAGGGCGAACTCGCTCGCCAGCGTAGCGTGCCCACCCCCCGTCGGTGCTCGCGCCAAGCTTCGGGCAGCGCCGTTCAGCACGCCTGGCGGCACCGCTGGCGCTGCGCGCGGGCGGCCCCTACCACATCGGCGACTGCGCAGCGCAGCCGCCTCAGGAAGGGGCGCGGCATGCCCCCACGGGGCGGGACCTGTCCAAGCAAAGCCCAGTTGACTGCTCTCCTCTCCGACTCTCGGGGATCCCGGTGCAACGCAGGGGTCACGCGCACGCGAAAGTCGGTTCGTGTACGAACTGACTTTTCGCTGCGCGAATAGGCACGCCGGAGCGGAGAAGACCCCGCCCGCGTGCCCGGGCCTCAGTCCGCGTTCTCATTCTGTTGCCCGGGATCGGTCTCTATGATCGGCGTGCAGTCGCTCGTGTCGTTCGTGCAGCTGGCGCTGCAGCGCACCGGGCCCTGCGTGCCCGGGGGGCAGCTGGCGGTGGGGCTGCCATCGCACTGCTCGCCGGCCTCCGGCACGTTGTTGCCGCACTGCGGGATCGCCGTGCAGTCGCTCGTGTCGTTCGTGCAGGTGCCGCTGCAGCGCACCGGCCCCTGCGTGCCCGCGGGGCAGCTGGCGGTGGGCGTGCCATCGCATGCTTCCGTGCCTTCGCGAATGTTGTTCCCGCACTGCTGTATCGCCGTGCAGTCGCTCGTGTCGTTCGTGCAGGTGCCGCTGCAGCGCACCGGCCCCTGTGTGCCCGCGGGGCAGCTGGCGGTGGGCGTGCCATCGCAGGCTTCTGTGCCTTCGCGAATGTTGTTCCCGCACTGCTGTATCGCCGTGCAGTCGCTCGTGTCGTTCGTGCAGGTGCCGCTGCAGCGCACCGGCCCTTGCGTGCCCGGGGGGCAGCTGGCGGTGGGCGTGCCATCGCAGGCTTCTGTGCCTTCGCGAATGTTGTTCCCGCACTGCGGGATCGGCGTGCAGCCGCTCGTGTCGTTCGTGCAGGTGCCACTGCAGCGCACCGGGCCCTGCGTACCCGCGGGGCAGCTGGCGGTGGGCATGCCATCGCATGCTTCTGTGCCTTCGCGAACGTTGTTCCCGCACTGCTGTATCGCCGTGCAGCCGCTGGTATCCAACGTGCAGGTGCTGCTGCACCTGACCACGCCTTGCGTGCCCGGAGGGCAGATCGCTTTCGTGCCGCCGTCGCACTGCTCGCCGGCCTCCGGCACGTTGTTGCCGCATTGCGGGATCGGCGTGCAGCCGCTCGTGTCGTTCGTGCAGGTGTTGCTGCAACGCACCGTGCCCTGGGTGCCCGTGGGGCAGGTGGCGGTGGG
>Ga0315912_10000329_pt1 | contig 95923 bp, 102 predicted proteins | sample VfabasoilMG_FD_204469 | JGI IMG/M metagenome (GOLD analysis project Ga0315912, IMG submission 204469) | Garden soil microbial communities collected in Santa Monica, California, United States - V. faba soil | ecosystem: Environmental > Terrestrial > Soil > Garden | place: USA: California... | reverse complement strand
TGGTGGTGGCCGCGGTGCGGCCGCGGCCGCCGCGCCGCTGCGCGCGGTAGTCGGCGAGCGGCTGCGACTTGACGTAGCCGCCGTGCGAGAAGGTGACCACCATGTCCTGCGGCGCGATCAGGTCCTCCAGCGAGATGTCCTCGGCGACGGTGACGATCTCGCTGCGGCGGCGGTCGCCGAACTCTTCCTTTATGTGTCTGAGTTCGTCGCTGATGATCGCGGCGATGCGCGCCGGCTTGTCGAGGATGTCGAGCAGGTCGGCGATGGCGAGCATCACCTGCTTGTACTCGTCGCGGATCTTGTCCTGCTCCAGGCCGGTGAGCCGTTGCAGCCGGAGTTCGAGGATCGCCTGCGCCTGTTCATCGGAGAGCCTGTAGCCCTCGGGCTTGAGGCCGAATTCAACGCCGAGGCCTTCCGGCCGATACTGCTCGTGGCCGCCCGCAACGCGCGCGAGCATCTCCTTCACCAAATCGGAATTCCACGAACGGCCGAGCAGTTCTCGCTTGGCATCGGCGGGCGACGGCGCCTTCTTGATCAGTTCGATCACCTCGTCGACGTTCGACAGGGCGACCGCGAGGCCTTCCAGGATGTGGCCGCGTTCGCGCGCCTTCTTCAGCTCGAACACGGTGCGGCGCGTCACCACTTCGCGCCGGTGCGAGATGAACGACTCCAGCAGCTCCTTCAGGTTGAGCACGCGCGGCTGGTTGTCCACCAGCGCGACCATGTTCATGCCGAAGGTGTCCTGCAGCTGGGTCTGCTTGTAGAGGTTGTTCAGCACCACTTCCGGCAGCTCGCCGCGCTTGAGTTCGATCACCACGCGGATGCCCTGCTTGTCGGATTCGTCGCGGATGTCCGAGATGCCCTCGAGCCTTTTCTCCGTGACCTGCTCGGCGATGCGCTCGAGCAGCGATTTCTTGTTCACCTGGTAGGGCAGTTCGTCGACCACGATCTGCTGGCGGTCGGTCTTGCCCGGAATCTCCTCGAAATGGGTGCGCGCGCGCATCACCACGCGGCCGCGGCCGGTGCGGTAGCCCTCGTGCACGCCGCCGATGCCGTAGATGATCCCCGCGGTCGGGAAATCCGGCGCCGGCATGAGCTTGATCAGTTCCTCGATCGCGCAGCCGGGCTCCTGCAATACATGCAGGCAGGCGTCCACCACCTCCGACAGGTTGTGCGGCGGGATGTTGGTCGCCATGCCCACGGCGATGCCGGAGGAGCCGTTCAGCAGCAGGTTCGGCAGGCGGCTCGGCAGGACGGTGGGCTCGCGTTCCTTGCCGTCGTAGTTGTCGACGAAGTCGACCGTTTCCTTGTCGATGTCGGCGAGCAGCTCGGCCGAAAGCCGCTCCAGCCGGCACTCCGTGTAGCGGTAGGCCGCCGCGTTGTCGCCGTCCACCGAGCCGAAATTGCCCTGCCCGTCCACCAGCATGTAGCGCATCGAGAAATCCTGCGCCATGCGCACCAGGGCCTCGTAGGTCGCGGTGTCACCGTGCGGGTGGTACTTGCCCAGCACCTCGCCGACCACGCGCGCGCATTTGACGTAGGGCCGGTTCCAGACGTTGTTCGACTCGTGCATGGCGAACAGCACGCGGCGGTGCACCGGCTTGAGGCCGTCGCGCACGTCGGGCAGCGCGCGCCCCACGATCACGCTCATGGCGTAGTCGAGGTACGAGCGGCGCATCTCCTCTTCGAGGCTGACCGGGAGCGTTTCCTTTGCGAAGGGTTCCATTGCGGCTCTTGTTTTTGGGGTGCTCGGAGGGGCCGTTCTGTGGCGAAAAAATCAGCTGAAATTTTATCATGCGGCGCGGTTAAAATTGACCGCAAATCTGTGCCGCATTTACACCCTCACAACAGCCTTCTCCAGCCCCGCTGGATCATCCCCGTCGAACCCGCGGGCGCGATCCTGGAAGACCATTGCGTCGCCTTGAGCGACGGCCTCATCGAAGCAGTCCTGCCGCGCGCGCAGGCCGAAGCGCGTTTTTCCTCCTATGAGAAAGTCGATCTCGACGAGCACGCGCTGATCCCCGGGCTGGTCAACGCCCATACGCACGCGGCGATGGCGCTGATGCGCGGCCTCGCCGACGACCTGCCGCTGATGCGCTGGCTGGAGGAGCACATCTGGCCCGCGGAGGCGAGGCACGTCTCGCCGGAATTCGTCAAGGACGGCACGCTGCTCGCCTGCGCCGAAATGCTGCGCGGCGGCGTCACCTGCTTCAACGACATGTACTTCTTCCCCGAGGCGGCGCTGGAAGCGGCGCTCGAGGCCGGCATGCGGGTGTCGCTCGGCATGATCGTGTTCGACTTCCCGTCCGCCTACGGCTCCGATCCCGACGACTACCTCGCCAAGGGCCTGGCGCTGCGCGACCGCTGGCGCGAGCACCCGCTGGTGTCTTTCTGCCTCGCGCCGCATGCCCCCTACACGGTCTCGGACGCGACCTTCCGCAAGATCGCCAAGCTGACGGGCGAGGTGGACGTGCCGGTGCACGTCCACCTGCACGAAACGGAAGACGAGATCGCGCGCTCGCTCGCGGAGCACGGCGTGCGGCCGATGGAGCGGCTGCAGCGCCTCGGCCTGCTCGGCCCGGGCCTGATCGCGGTGCACGCGGTGCACCTCACCGACGCGGAAATCGCGCTGCTGGCGAAGCACGGCGCTTCCGCCGTGCATTGCCCTTCGTCCAACCTCAAGCTCGCCAGCGGCTTCGCGCCGGTGGCGAAAATGGCCGCGGCGGGCATCAATGTCGCCATCGGCACCGACGGCGCCGCCAGCAACAACCGCCTCGACATGTTCACGGAGATGCGCCTCGCCGCGCTGCTGGCAAAGGCAGTGGCGCGCGATGCCGAGGCGCTGCCGGCGCACGCCGCCTTGCGTGCGGCCACGCTGGGCGGCGCAACGGCGCTCGGCCTGGACGCGCGCATAGGCTCGATTGTCGCGGGCAAATCGGCGGACCTGGCCGCGGTGCGGCTGGCCGGGCCGGAGCTTTCACCTTGCTACGACGCCCTGTCCCATCTCGTCTACGCCGCAGGCCGCGAGCACGCCAGCGATGTCTGGGTCGCGGGACGCCGCCTGCTGCGGAGCGGGGAACTGGCGGGCCTGCACCTTGGTACCTTGTACACTCGTAGCAAGTTGTGGCAGAATAGTCTCAGTGTCGCGTCAGAAGCTTGATTTCAATAACGTTTTCGGGGTCAACGTCAGTATCCGTAAACGCTGCGATGGAACAATGATTTTGGGACGTTCAATTCCGAAAAACCAGCAAGGGGAACGCGTATGAACAACAAAATTTGGATGCCGCTGCTTATCGCTGCAGGCGTTGCGCTTTCGGCGACGCCGTTTACTGCCTCGGCGCAGGGGCTCGCGCAGGGCTACTGGAATGGCCCGAGCAACCAGGTCTGGAAAAACGGCCAGGGCCTGTGCTGGCGCGCCGGCTACTGGACGCCCGCGATGGCGACCGCCGAGTGCGATCCCGACCTGATGCCGAAGCCGGCCGTGGCCCCGCCGCCGCCGCCGCCCGCGAAACCCGCGCCTGCGGCCAAGCCCGCCGCGAAGCCGGCGCCCGTCGCCCAGAAAGTGACGCTGGCGGCCGACGTGCTGTTCGACTTCGACAAGGCGATCCTGAAGAACGAGGGCAAGGGCAAGCTCGATGACCTCGCCGGCAAGGTGAAGGCCATCAACCTCGAGGTCGTGATCGCGATCGGCCACACCGATTCGATCGGCAGCGACGCCTACAACCAGAAGCTGTCGGTGCGCCGCGCCGAGTCGGTCAAGGCTTACCTGGTGTCCAAGGGCGTGGAGCCGAACCGGATCTACACGGAGGGCAAGGGCGAGAAGCAGCCCGTGGCGAGCAACAAGACCGCAGATGGTCGCGCCAAGAACCGCCGCGTGGAGATCGAAGTCATCGGCACGCGCAAGTAAGCGAGCCCAACCGCTCTCGAAAAGCCCCGCTCCGGCGGGGCTTTTTGTTTATGGAGGCCATGACGACCAACGCCGACCCTGCTGAGCTGGCCAAGTTCGGCGAGCTCGCGCACCGCTGGTGGGACCCGCAGGGCGAGTTCAGGCCGCTGCACGATCTCAACCCGCTGCGCCTCGCCTGGATCGACGGTCTCGCAGGGCTGGCGGGGAAATCCGCGCTCGATGTCGGCTGCGGCGGCGGCATCCTGTCGGAAGCCATGGCGCGTCTCGGCGCTGCGGTGACCGGCATCGACCTGTCGGAGAGGCCTCTCCGGGTGGCGCAACTCCATTTGCTTGAGAGTGGTCTTGCCGTTGATTACCGCCTCACCTCGGCAGAAGAATTTTCCCTGCAGGGCGAAAACCAGTTCGACATCGTGACCTGCATGGAATTGCTCGAGCACGTGCCCGATCCCGCGAGCACGGTCGCCGCCTGCGCCAGGCTCGCGAAACCGGGCGGGCGCGTATTCTTCTCCACCATCAACCGCAACCCGAAGTCGTACCTGTTCGCGGTGATCGGCGCCGAGTACCTGCTCAAGCTGCTGCCCAGGGGCACGCACGACTATGCGCGCTTCATAAAACCCTCGGAACTCTCGCAATGGTGCCGCGACGCCGGGCTGGAACCGCTCGAGTTGAAGGGCATGACCTACAACCCGCTTACCGGCCAGTACCGGCTCGGCGAGAATTGCGACGTGAACTATTCGCTGTGCTGCGCGAAAAATGCCTAGCTCCGTGGTCCGCGCAGGAACACGTGCCGTGTTGTTCGACTTCGACGGCACGCTTGCGGATTCGGCAGCCGACCTGTCGCGCGCGCTCAACCACTTGCGGCGTGCGCGCGGACTCGCCGCACTGCCGCTCGAAAAACTGCGGCCGTACGCCTCGTCGGGCGCGCGCGGCCTGATCGGCGCCGGACTCGACATCGCGCAGGAGCACGCCGAATTCAAGACGCTGCGCGATTCGTTCCTCGAGCACTACGAGAACGAGATCTGCGTCGATACGCGCCTCTTCCCCGGCATGCCCGAGCTGCTGTCGGCGCTCGAGGCGCGCAAGCTGCGCTGGGGCATCGTCACCAACAAGTCCACGCATCTCACGCGCAAGATCGTCGCGGCGCTGGAACTGGACAGGCGCGCCGCCTGCGTGGTCTGCGGCGACACCACGCCGCACCTGAAACCGAATCCCGCGTCGCTGCTGCACGCGGCGAAGGAACTCGCGCTCGCGCCGCGCGATTGCGTCTACCTCGGCGACGACCTGCGCGACATCCAGGCCGCGCACGCCGCCGGCATGCGCTCGGTGGCGGTCAAATGGGGCTACGGTGCAAACCTCGCCGCCTGGCAGGCGGATGCGGTCATTGAAAAGCCGATGGACCTGCTTGCGCTGGTTTGAGACCGGCGGCGTATAGTTACCCGATGCTATCTTCGACCCGTTTCACGGCAGCGATCTTTGCGCTGCTGCTGGCTGCGAATGCCGCCGCGCAGGCGCCTGCCGCACCGCCCTCCCCCACTCAGGAACCTGCCAGGCGCATCGGCGACGAAAATTCGCGCCGCGATGCCTGGAACGGCGCCTTCGAAGGATCGGATGCGCCGGCGCGCCAGGTCCAGAGCGAGAGCGAGCGCGGCGCGGCGAGCCGCAACAACTCGATCTCCGGCCCGGGCGCGCGCCAGGTACCGCGCAGCGACACCTTCACCGGCATGAGCGGACGCACGGGGCGTGGCGGCGCACCGATGGGTGGCGGCGGCGGCCGTCGCTGAGGCAGCGCAACCGGGTGCGGCCTTGCGCACAGACGCATCGGCCCCATGTGGGATAATGCGTTCTTTCGTACTGTCCGAAATGGGGGCGACCCGGTTTCGACGCAGGTATTGAAGCAGCACAGGGCATGCCGAGGACCAGAGCCCTCGTAAATCCATCTGGAAACACTTTAGACGCCAACGACGAGCGTTTCGCTCTCGCCGCCTAATACCGGCGAGACGCTGCACTGACCTGCTGGCGGGTCAGGCCCTTTTTTAAGAGGGTGCAGCGCCATTCACACCAGCCTCTCTCCCGGGCTTGGCCGCTTGGCCCGGGGGATCCGTCGAAGCGGATAGCCGCGGATCAGCCTGCCGGTTGGCGGGTCCAAGGCGAAGCTCAAACAACCAGGCTAAGCATGTAGTCCTGACTGTGGATGACTTGCGGACGCGGGTTCGATCAATTGGTCGCCTTTGCCCGAGAGGGCAAAGTGAAAACGGGGCTCACATCGGCGAAACCTGTTGCCGGAATCAACCGGCATGGCAACGCCGAGGGGTAGGGAGAGGGCCAACCTCAGACCTGCCCTGTAGAGACTCATAGACGCGCCGAAGCGAAAGCCGGGCGCGCACTAGGATCCGGCGCTGTTCCGGCCGGATAACACGCTCCGCATCCTGGCAACAGGATGAAGGCATAGTCCAGCCCGTCCCGAAAGGGGCGGACCGGCTGTCCCGCCGCCTCCACCACTTTTGCGGCCACCCTTGCGGTGGCCGTTTTCTTTTCCGGCGCTGGCGCGTTGAATCCAAGCATGGTTGCCGCCATCAAAATCAACCGTCTCGCGCCGGAGCAAGCCGCCTATGTTGCCGGCCTGATCGACGGCGAAGGCACGATCACGTTGACTCGCGTCCATAGACGCGAGAACCGGCGGTTGATTGTCAGTATCAGCAATAACGACGCCTCGTTACTCAGGTTCGTGAAAGTGACTGTTGGCGCAGGCAAGATCACTTCCAAGAGAACCTATAGCGAGCGCCACGCCTGTAGCTTCACGTACCAAATCTCGAGCCGGCAAGCGCTCGCACTTCTGCGTCAGGTCGCGCAATTCCTGAAGACCTACAAGGCAGAACGCGCGGCTCTTGTATTGAGCGACTACCTCCGCCTGACTCCGCGAAACGGGCGCTACCGGACCGATGTCGCAGCTTCGCGCAAGGAATTCGAGCTTCGACTACTATCCATCAAGGGCTGACTCGGGGTTTCGATTCCCGCCGCCTCCACCAACACCATGCCGAGAATCGTCGCGCTCGCCGGGGCCACCGGCCTGGTTGGCAGGGAGATCCTCAAGGGTCTCCAGGCCGATCCATCGGTGGCGGCGATCCACGTGCTCGGCCGGCGCGCGCCGGCGATCGCAGATCCGAAAGTCATCGCGCACGTCGTCAATTTTCGCGCGCTATCCAGGCTACCTCACGTCGACGAGGTATATCTGGCGTTGGGTACGACGATCAAGGTCGCAGGAAGCCAGGAAGCTTTCCGTGCCGTGGACTTCGATGCCAATCTTGCCGTCGCCAGGGCGGCGCTCGCCGCGGGCGCGAAGCGCGCGGGACTGGTGAGCGCCATGGGCGCGAGCGCGAAGTCCGGCGTCTTCTATAGCCGCATAAAGGGCGAGCTGGAAGATGCGCTCTGCGCGCTTGCCTTCGAGGGCCTCGTGATCGCGCGCCCCTCCTTACTCGCGGGCAATCGTGAATCTCTCGGCCAGCCGGTGCGCCGCGGCGAAGACATCGGCTTCGCCGTGAGCCGCCTGTTCGGATCGCTCATCCCGCGCAATTACCGCGCAATCCCGGCCGAGCTCGTCGCGAAGGCGCTGCTCACGCGCGTGCCTGCCGCGCACGGCCGGCAGGTGGTACTTTCGGGCGCGATGCAACCCTAAGATGACTACCCCGCAGCCGATCATTGTCCGCAGCTCGCTCGCGCTCAAGGGCGTGCTGGAGAAATTCAGGCCTGAATTCGAGCGCGCCGTCGGGCCTCTCGATCTGCGCTTCGACGCGACGCAGGCGATCCTGCCGCTGGTCCGCAAAGGCGAGCCGGCCGACCTGCTGGTGCTTACGTCGGAGGCGATTGGCGAACTGCTTGCGGGTAAGGAAATCACCGCGAGCTGGCCGCTGGGAAGTTCGGGCGTAGGCGTCGCGGTTCGCGCCGGAGCGCCGAAGCCGGACATCGGCACCGTCGAGGCCTTCGGGCGGGCGCTGCTGGCGGCGAATTCGGTAGCGCATTCCCAATTCGGCGCGAGCGGCATCTACTTTTCCGGGCTGCTGGATCGGCTCGGCCTTGCGTCGCGCCTGAAAAAGCGCGTCCTTGTGGAAAAGGGCCCCGTTGGACTGGCAGTGGCGAGGGGCGAGGCGGAACTCGGCGTGCAGCAGCTTTGCGAGCTCGTCCCCGTTCCCGGCATCGACATCGTCGGACCCCTGCCCGGCCCGCTCAATACGCTGACCCATTTCTCCGCAGGAATCCCCACCCGCGCGGCCAATCCGAAAGGCGCGCGCGCCCTCGTGGAACTGCTGACTTCGGATACCGGGCGCGCCGGCATGATCGCGGGCGGCATGCAGCCCGCCTAGCGTTCCACCAATCTTCAGTCGGACGCGTCGGTCAGCGACTGTAGCTCTTCCTTGCTTAACTCAAGCTGTGTCGCGCGAACCAGGCTGTCGACCTGCTCCACGGTCGTGGCGCTCGCGATGGGCGCGGTAACGCCTTCGCGCGCAGTGAGCCAGGCGAGCGCCACTTCGGCGGGCTTGGCGCCGTGTGCTTTCGCGACGGCGTCCAGGGCACCGAGGATGCGGAAGCCGCGCTCGTTCATGTAGTTCTGCACCCCGCCGGCACGCGCGCCCTTGAGGTCGGCCTTGCTGCGGTACTTGCCCGAGAGGAATCCCGAGGCGAGGCTGTAGTAGACGATCACGCCGAGGCCTTCGGCGATGCACAGGTCGCGCAGCGGGCCTTCGAACTTGCCGCGCTCGCACAGGTTGTATTCCGGCTGCTCGACTTCGTAGCGCGGCAGCTTTCTCGCCGCCGAGGTGTCGAGAGCGTCGCGCAGGCCGGCCGGGGTGGAGTTGGAAGCGCCGATCGCCCTCACCTTCCCCGCCTTCACGAGCTCTTCGTAGGCCCGCAGCGTTTCCTCGATCGGGGTCGCGGCATCCGGCCTGTGGCTGAGGTACAGGTCGATGCGGTCGGTCTGCAGGCGGCGCAGCGACGCCTCGACGCCCGCGGCGATGCTTTTCGCCGAAAGGCCCTTGCCGTCGGCCCCGGGCGCGGCCCCCACTTTGGTGATAAGCACGGCCTGCTCGCGGCGCGCCGGCGATGCCTTGAGCCAGTGGCCGATCATGGTTTCCGATTCGCCGCCCTTGTTGCCCGCGACCCAGCGGGAATACACGTCCGCCGTGTCGATGGCGTTCAGCCCGCCGTCGAAGAAGCGATCGAGCAGCCTGGCGGAAGTCGGCTGGTCGACGGTCCAGCCGAAGACGTTGGCGCCAAAGACGAGAGGCGCGATGCGCAGGCCGGATCGGCCAAGTGGGCGGGTTTGCATGCCGCTATTATGATCGACCATGAAAGCCGCCTACTTCCACCGCTTTGGTCCTCCTGAGGTCCTCGAATACGGGGACCTGCCCGATCCCGTCCCGGCGGCCGGGGAGGTTCTCGTCGACATCCATGCCGCGAGCGTCAACGCGGCGGACTGGAAGATGCGGAGCGGCCACTACCCCGCGAAGATCGATTTTCCCCATATCCCGGGGCGTGATTTCTCGGGCGTGGTGGCGGCGGTCGGGCCGGGCGCGAAGGATTTCAAGCCGGGCGACGCGGTCTTCGGCGTGTGCGAAATCCCGCGCGAAAGCGGGTACGCCGAAAAGATCGCCATCCGCCAGCAAATCCTCGCGCGCAAGCCCGAACGCCTGACGCACGTCCAGTGCGCCTCCGTCGCGCTGGCAGGGTTGACCGCGCTCATCTCGATCGAGGACACGCTCAAGCTGCGCCCGGGCGAGACGATCCTCATCCAGGGCGGCGCGGGCGGCGTCGCGGGCTTCGCCATCGCCCTCGCCAAACACCTCGGCGCGCGCGTGATAACGACAGCGAGCGCCGCGAACCACGACTACGTGCGCGCGCTGGGCGCGGATCAGATCATCGACTATCGCAGCCAGGATTTCGGCAAGCTCGTTTCGGGCTGCGATGCCGTGTTCGATACGGTGGGTGGGGACGTTACCGGGCGAAGCTTTGCGGTCCTGCGCCCGGGCGGCCGCCTCGCATCCGTCGCGGCTGGCGGCAGCCCACCGCCCTCGCCGCGTCCCGACGCGACTTCGCTGCGGCCGAAGGTCGACCGCGACCGGCCGCACCTCGATCGCGTCGCGGCGCTGGTCGCTCGAGGCACGGTGCCGCTGCCGGACATCGTGGAATATCCGCTTGCCGAGGCGGCCGCCGCGCACCGCGTCAGCGAGGCCCGCCACCTGCGCGGCAAGCTCGTCCTCAGGGTGAGATGAGGACGCCGGACGACTTCAAGGCCTGGCTCGCGGAGTAGATGAGGAGGCCGACGAGGCCCCCGACGAGCGTACCGTTGATGCGGATGAACTGCAGGTCGCGGCCGATCTCGCGCTCGATTTCGACCACGAACCTGTCCGCGTGCCATTCGTTGACCCGGTCTTCGACGAATTTTCCGATCGCCGCCCTGTTCTCCTCGACCAGCGCGGGCAGCGCCTTGAGGATCTGCTCGTCGATCCAGCGCTGGATGGCGGGGTCCGCGTCGAGCTTCTGCCCGAACGATTCCACGAGGCCCAGGATCGCGCCGTGCGTGCGCGCGCCGGGATCCGCGAGGTCGCGCGCCAGCCAGGCGCGGAAGTCCCGCCAGAGGCCACCGATATAGCCCTCGAGCGCGGGATTGCGCAGCAGTTCATCGCGGATCCCCTGCACCTTCCGCCGCGTGGCGCCATCGTGCTTGAGCTTTTCGATGTACGTGGCGAGGAATGCATCGAATTGCCGGCGCAGCGCATGGTCCGGATCCCGGCGCACCTCTTCGATGGTCCGGGCAACGCCGTTGATGATCTTGCGCGCGATGGCCTCGTCGAGCTGCCACCCCATCCGCCGGATGGCATCGATCAGGGGACTTTCCGCCGCGACGGCCTTGGCAATGTAGTCACGGGTCTCCTCCCGGGACATGGCTTCGTCGAGCAGCCTAAGCACCTCGTCGAGGACCGCGTGATGGCGCTTGTCCTCGGTCAGGACATCCAGCACCTGCCCGGCGGCCGCCGCGACATCGATCTCCTGCAACTTCGACGCGACGGTGGCATGCACGAACCGGCGCACCCGCTCGTCGTCGAATACGCCGATGCCGTAGGACAGGAAGCGGGTCGCCAGCGTGGCGATCCATTCCGCATTCGACGGCTTGAGCAGCCATTCGCGCAGCTTGTCGGCCGGGCCGATCTCGGCAATTCTTGCCACGATCGCCGCGGCGGACAGGAAATTCTGCTGGATGAACTCCGACAGCCCCTTCGCGATCCGCGCCTTGTTGGCCGGGAGGATCGCGGTATGCGGGATGAATTTCAGGCCCAGCGGATGACGGAAGAGCGCCACCACGGCGAACCAGTCGGCGATCGCGCCGACCACCGCGGCCTCGCTGAAGGCCGCGATGTACCCCATGGCGGGGTGAAGCCGGCCGAAGAACGTCGAGAGGCCGTAGATCAGGACCGCAAGCAGCAGGAACCCCGTCGCGACGAGGCGGATCCGGCGCAGGGCAAGGTCCTTGGCCGCATTGCGGGCGGCAATGCTTTCCATCGCTACTTCTTGCTTCGCTTCCACTCCTCGTAGCGCGCCTTGGTGGCGGCATTCGGCGGATACGTGCCCGCCAGCGGCCGGCCGGAGGCGATTTCCTGCTGCACGAATTCCTCGAGCTTTTCCTGCTCGAACGTATCCGCCGCGACTTCGTCGGCGATGCCGCGCGGGATCACGATGACGCCCTCCCCGTCGCCCACGACCACGTCGCCCGGGTACACCGCGACCCCGCCGCAGGCGATTGGCACATTGCTATCGACCGCGTGGTGATGGATCAGGCTGATCGGCGCCGAGGGCGCCTTGCAATAGACCGGGAACCCGCGCACCGCGATTTCCGGGGTGTCGCGCAATCCGCCGTCCGATACCAGGCCCGCCACGCCGCGCACCTCCAGCCGCCGCACCAGGATGCCGCCCGCGGAGGCGGCGCGCGCGTCGCCGCGGCAGTCGATCACCAGCACGCTGCCTGCGGGCGCGATCTCTATCGCCTTGCGCTGCGGATGCTCCGGATTGTCGTAGATGCCGATGTGGTCGATGTCCTCGCGTCCCGGGATATTGCGCAAGGTGAAGGCCTCGCCCACCATCGTGGGCGCCTGCGGCGTGAGTCGCGACACGCCCTGCAACACCTGGTTGCGCAACCCGCGCTTGAAGAGCTGGGTGGACAGCGTCGCGCTGGAGCAGGCCGCCAGGCGGCGGCGTGTTTCGTCGGTCAGTGCCATTTTCCTATTCCTTGAAAAGCAACTCAGGCCCGATATCGGCGACGCGGCGCGCGCCGCACAGCTGCATCGTACGCGTAAGCTCGTCGCTGAGGATGTGCAGCGCGCGCCGCGCGCCCTCCTCGCCCGCGGCGCAGACGCCGTAGAAGGTCGCGCGGCCGATCATGACGGCATGCGCGCCGCGCGCGAGCGCCTTGACGACGTCCGAGCCGCGCCGGATGCCGCCGTCCATGAGCACGCTCGCCTTGCCGCCGATCGCGCGCGCGACGCCCGGCAGGGCGTCGAACGAGGCGATCTCGCTGTCCAGCTGGCGGCCGCCGTGGTTGGAGACGATGACGCCGTCGCAGCCCAGCGTTACCGCCTGCTCGGCATCCTCGGGATGCACCACGCCCTTGACCAGCAGCTTGCCGGGCCAGACGCCGCGCACGCGCTTGATGACTTCCCAATCGAGCGCCGCGTCCTGGTTACGCCCCACGGACGAGACGATATTGCGGGTATCCGCATGGTGGTCCGCCATGCCGGCAAGGTTCTCGAGCGGCGGCACGCCGCGCAGCAGCATGTCCAGCGCCCAGGCCGGGCGCGTCGCGAAATCGAGCATGTTTTTCGGCGTGAAGCGGAACGGGATCGAAAAGTCGTTGCGGAAATCGCGCTCCCTCTTGCCGCCCACGGGCAGGTCGGCGGTCACCATGAGCGTGTCGTAGCCCGCCTTGCGCGCGCGCTCGATCAGGCCGAAGGTGAATTCGCGATCCTTGAAGAAGTAGGCCTGGAACCAGTGCCGCCCCTGCGTCGCCTCGGCAATCCTCTCGATGCTCGCGGTCGCCGACGTGGAAAGCGAGAACGGGATGCCGAAGTCCGCCGCCGCCCGCGCCACCGCGACGTCGCCGCCGCGCCAGCCGAACCCCACGGCGCCCGTGGGCGCGATGGCGATCGGCAGCTTCGCCGGCTTTCCCAGGATGGAGGTTTCCGTATCCACCCTGGAAACGTCGACCAGGACCCGGCGCAGGAACCGGACTTTCCCGAACGCCTCGCGATTGCCGCGCAGCGTGCGCTCGTCCTCCGCGCCGCCGTCGATGAAATCGAACACCGCGCGCGGCAAGCGGCGCTTCGCGGCCTGCCGCAGGGCCTCGATGGAATAGGCGTTCATGTCTCGCGCCTCACGCGGTTGGCAAGAACGCCGATGTGCTCGTTGACGACCTCCACGAGATCCCCGGGCTGCAGCGCCGGCAGGGTCGCGCCGTCGCAGCCGAACCAGATCACGTCGCCCGGATGCAGCGTGAGGTAGCGGGACATCGTCGCGATGTAGTGCGCGACGCCGAAGATCATGCCGGAGGTGTTGTAGCTGGATACGGTCTTGCCGTTGATGCGCACGTCGATCGTCTGCGCCGTCGGGTCGAGGCCACTGACGATCTGCGGTCCCATCGGCTTGAAGGTGTCGGTGTTCTTCGCGCGCCAGAGCGTGCGGTCGCTCTTTTGCCAGGAGCGCTCCGAGACGTCGTTCCCCAGGGTGTAGCCTTCCACGCAGCCAAGCGCGTTCGCCTCGGTCAGGTTCTTCGCCTTCCTGCCGATCACGGCGACCAGTTCCCCTTCGTATTCCACCGGTCCGGCGGAGTCCTTCGGGATGACGATCTCCTCGCCCGTCAGGATGAAGGCGTTCGGCGAGCGATAGCCGATGTCCGCCTGCGCGGGCACCTTGTGCGCGCCGCCGCGCGACACGGCCCATTCGATGTGGGCGCGGAAGTTCAACCCCGCGGCGTAGAAATTGCGGACCGAATCGAGGAACGCCCGGTCGACCTTGCGGCTCATTCCGCCTTCACTCCCGCGGCCTGGATCACGCGCGTCCAGCGCTCGGCGTCCCCGGTGAGCCAGGTCCTGAACTCCGCGGGCGAGCTGGCCCGCGTGATGGCGCCCAGCGTCGCGAGCTTCTGCTTCGTTTCCGCGTTCTGCAGGGACTCGCGGATCGCGGCATTCAGCTTGTCGACAGCGGGTGCCGGCGTGCCCGCGGGCGCAACGATGCCCAGGCCCTGCGTGTATTCCTCGAAGCCAGGGAAGCCGGATTCGGCCGTGGTCGGCACGCCCGGATAGTCCGGATGGCGCTGCGCGGTAGTAACGGCGAGCGCCTTGAGCCGCTTCTGCGCCACCTGGTCGGCGATGCCGATCATGGGGTAGAACATGTAGGTCACGCGGCCCGCCATCACGTCGGTCAGCGCCGGCGCGTTGCCTTTATAGGGGACGTGCGTCTGGGTCGTCTTCGACTGCGTGGCGAGGAGCGCCCCCGCAAGATGCGCCGACCCGCCGTTGCCGGCCGAGCCGTAGCTCACCTCGCCCGGCTTCGCCTTCGCCAGCGCGACCAGGTCCTGCAGGTTGTTGAACGACGCATCGGGCCTGGTCACCAGCACCATCGGCAGCAGCGCGACCAGGCTCACGTGCGAGAAGTCCGCGATCGGGTCGTATTGCTTCTTGTCGCCCTGCAGGATGGCGTTGACGCTGTGCGACAGCGTGGTCATGTGGATCGTATAGCCGTCCGGCGCGGCGCGCTTGGTTTCCATCGTGCCGATGAAGCCGTTGGCGCCGGTCTTGTTCTCGACCACCACGGCCTGCCCCAGGAACTTGGTCATGTCCTGCGCGATGACGCGCGCGATCACGTCGGTGGGCCCGCCCGCGGCGTAACCCACGATGAGTTTCACGGGTTTCGAAGGATAGGTTTGCGCGTTTGCCCCGGCAAAGAAAACCAGAAACAGGGTAGAAGCAAGAAGTCGTCGCATCACGGTTCTCCATTCCTGAAAAATCGCGTCGCCATCACCTGGCAGCGCTTGATCAACCGGTGTTCGTGCGGCAGGTAGTCGGGAATGGCATTGTGGATGGTGCCGAAATCCTCCCACACCAGCACGTCGCGCTCCTGCCACTGGTTCGCGTAGCGGTACTTCGCCTGCGTCTGGTGAGCGAAGAGGAATTCCAGGGTCTCCGCGCTTTCCTTTTCGCTCAACTCGTTTATTCTCATCGAATACCCCGGATTCGCGTACAGCACCTTGCGCCCGGTGATCGGATGGGTGAGGAAGATGGGGTGCGATACCGGCGGCTTGGCTTTGCGCTGCGCCTCGGTCAGCGGCCCGCGCCGGCTGCCCTCGCGGCCGCGCATCAGCTCCCAGAATTTGTTGAAGTCGTGCAGCACCGTCATGCCGTCGAGCTTCCTTTTCATCGCCTCGGGCAGGTCGTCGTAAGCGGCATGCATGTTGCAGAATTCGGTGTTGCCGAGCGGCTTGCCGTCGCGCGTTGGAATCTTGATGCCGTAGAGCACGTTGGCGAAGGCGATCTGCCGGCTGTAGGACATGTCGGTGTGCCAGCCCTGGCCGGCATCCGACAATCCGACCGGCTTGCCGTCCTCGACGATGTTCGAGAGGATCATCACTTCCGGATGGCCCGGTTCCTGGTACGAGTTGGCGACGTTGATTTCCAGGTCGCCGAGCTGGGAGCTGAAATGTTTGAGCTGCATTCCACTCAAGGATTGGTCCGGAAACCGCAGCACGCCATATCTCCCCAGGGCATTCATGACTTTGTTCAGAATTTCCGGAGAAAAAGGCTCTGATAGATCAAGCCCTTCGACAGTCGCGCCCAAGGTCTTTCCGGTCGGCGTCACCTTCATCGTCAATCCAGTTTCAGCCCGATGTCCTTGACGATCTTCGCATAGCGCGCCGTGTCGGCGCGCACCAGCGCGGCGACAATGGCGTTGACCGAAACGTGGCCCATCATCAGGGTGTAGCCGTCGCCGGGCGCCGTAGCGACCTGCGCCGCGGCCGTGGTGCCGGTGGCGCCCGGCCGGTTCTCGATGATCACGGGCTGGCCGAGCTGGTTCGACAGGTGCGGCGCGAGAATGCGTGCGGCGATGTCGGTGCCGCCGCCGGGCGGAAAGCCGACCACCATGCGCATCGGCTTGCTCGGGTAGTTGTCCTGCGCCTGCAGCCCCGGGGGGGACACGGACAGAATCGCAAGCGACAGCAGAAATTTCCTCATGGCTCCTCCCGGCGGCCATTGTAGTAGGAGAAAATCGGCCCATGAACGCAAAAATCGGATTTGTCGGCGTCGGCGCCATGGGTTGGCCCATGGTGGCCAATCTGGTGAAGGCGGGATTCACGGTGGCGGTCGCCGACGCGCGCCCCTCGCAGGCGTCGAAATGCGCCGCGGAAACAGGCGCCCACGTGGCCGTGTCGCTGCGGGCCCTGGGCGAGGCATCGGACGTCGTCATCACGATGCTGCCGACCAGCAGGATCGTTCGTTCGGTGTTGCTCGCCGGGGATGGGGAAGATGCGGGTGTCGCCGCCGGCCTGCGGCCCGGCGCGTTGGTGATCGACATGAGTTCCGGCGTGCCGGCGCAAACCGCGGCGATCGCACGCGAGCTTGCGGCGCGCAATGTGGCGATGCTCGATGCCCCGGTTTCCGGCGGCGTGAAGAAGGCCGTGACCGGCGAGCTCGCGATCATGGTCGGCGGCGATGCCGGCGTCCTGCAGCGGGCCGAGCCCGTGCTCAAGGCGATGGGCAAGTCCGTGATCCGGGCGGGCGGCATCGGCAGCGGCCAGGCGATGAAGGCGCTCAACAACCTGGTGTCGGCGGGCGGATTCCTGATCGGCATGGAAGCACTGCTGATCGGCAAGAAGTTCGGTCTTGCACCTGCGACGATGGTGGACATCCTCAACGCCTCCACCGGCATGAACAACAGCACGCTCGTGAAATTCAAGCAGTTCGTGCTCTCGGGGTCCTACGGCGCGGGCTTCTCGCTCGACCTGATGGTGAAGGACGTCGGCATCGCGCTCGACGTGGCGGGAGACCTCGGCGTGAACGCACCCTTCTCGGCGCTGTGCAGGAATATCTGGGCCGCCGCGCAGGCCGACCTCGGGCCGGGCCACGACCACACCGAACTGGCGCGCTACGCGGCGAAGACGGCCGGGGTCAGTCTCGAGTAGATGGCGGTCCCCCACGGCCTGCGGGCCTTCCGCCACCGGGATTTCCGGCTGTATTTCGCCGGCCAGGGCATCTCGCAAGTCGGCACCTGGCTGCAGACCATTGCCACCAGCTGGCTGATCTACGACCTCTCGGGCTCCGCCTTCCTGCTCGGCCTGGGCTCATTCGCGCAATTCATCCCGATGCTGGTGCTGGGGCCGTTCGCGGGCGTCTGGGTGGACCGGCAGCGCAAGCGCAAGGTGCTCCTGATCACGCAAAGCTTCGCCCTCGCGCAGGCGCTGGTGATGCTGGTGCTGGTCGCCTCGGGCCACGAGCAGGCCTGGCACCTGATCTTGGCCAATCTCGTGCTCGGCATCGTCAACGCATTCGACTCGCCCGCGCGCCAGGCGCAGCTCGTGGAGCTGGTCGGCGGCAAGGACGACCTGCCCAACGCCATCGCCTTCAGCTCCATCCTCATGAATGGCGCGCGCTTCGTCGGCCCGATGATCGGCGGCGCCGTCATCGCCGGCTTCGGCGTGCTCTGGGGGTTCGCGCTCAACAGCCTCCTGCGCGGCGCGGTGATCCTGGCGCTGTGGCTGATCCGCGCCACGCCGCGGCCCACCGAAAAAGGCGCCACCGGCCTGGTGGAGCAGCTGGCGGCGGGCTTTCGCTACGCCTACGGATTTCTGCCGACGCGCAGCGCACTCCTGCTGGTGGCCGCGGTGAGCGTATCCGTCCAGCCCTACCAGTCGCTCGCGCCCTACTTCGCGCGCGACGTGTTCCATGCGGGCTCGGAGACGCTCGGCTACCTGATCGGCGCGGGCGGCCTTGGCGCCCTCTCGGGCATGGTGCACCTGGCGATACGCACCTCGGTGCGCGGGCTCCTGAGCCAGATGCCGTTCAGCGCGGCGGCGGCGGGCATCGCCCTGATCGTGTTCTCGCATGCCGACTCGCTGTGGGTCGCGCTGCCGATGCTGTACTTCGTCGGCATGGGCGCGATGATCACCGCGGCCTCGACCAACACGATCCTGCAGACCATCGTGGAAGACCGGATGCGCGCCCGCGTGGTTTCGATCTACATGATGTCGTTCATGGGCATGATGCCGCTCGGCGCCCTGTTCGCCGGCATGCTCGCGGAGAGCGTCGGCCCGCCCGCGACGCTCGCGCTGGGGGGCGTGCTGGCCTTGTGCGCCGCGTGCGCCTACTGGCTGAATCTCGAAAAAATACGCGCCGCAATCCGCCCGGTGTACCAGAAACTGGGTATCGTTCCGCGTTCCGACGAATGAGATCAAGGAGAGGCAGTCGATGGCGACATTCCTGGTAGCGCACGGCGCGTGGTCCGCTGGCTGGGCCTGGAAGAAAATGCGGCCGCTGCTGCGCGCGCGCGGGCACGAAATATTCACGCCGACCAACACCGGTCTTGGCGAACGCTCGCACCTCGCCTCGCCGGACATCGACCTCGAGACGCATATCGCCGACAACCTCGGCGTGCTCGAGGCCGAGGACCTGCGCGGCGTCATCCTCGTCGCCCACAGCTACGGCGGCATGGTCGCCACCGGCGTCGCCGACCGGGCGCGGGCGCGCATCGCCAAGCTGGTTTACGTCGACGCCTTCGCGCCGAAGGACGGCGACAGCGTCTTTTCGCTCACGCCCGAGCGCCAGGCGGCGATGGTGGAAAGCGCCAGGAAGAGCGGCGACGGCTGGAAATTGCCCGCCAGCCCGATGCCGCCCGACACGCCGGAAGCCGACCAGTCCTGGGCGATGCCGCGCCGCAAGCCGCAGCCGATCAGGACCTTCGAGCAGAAGCTGCGCCTGCGCAATGGCGAACTGACGCTGCCGCGCCACTACATCTACTGCACGCGCCGCCCGCCCGACGACCGTTTCCGCCCATTCTACGAACGCGCCAAACGCGAGGGCTGGGGGCACGACGAGATCGACGCCAGCCACAATCCCAACATCACGGCACCGGAAGTACTGGCTGATTTACTGCACAAGATTTCGTCCATATAGATTTTATGAATTCAAAAATTCGAAAGAAACAATAGTGAGTCAGATGACCGGGGCGGAAGCGATGGTGCGCATGCTGCAGCTGCACGGCGTGAAGCACGTCTTCGGCCTGTGCGGCGATACCAGCCTGCCGTTCTACGACGCGCTCTACCGCCTGGATCACGGCATGCAGCACATCCTGACGCGCGACGAGCGCTCCGCGGCGTACATGGCCGACGGCTACGCGCGCGTCAGCGGGCGCGTCGGCGTCTGCGAGGGACCCTCGGGCGGCGGCGCGACCTACCTCCTGCCCGGGATCGTCGAGGCCAACGAGAGCTCGATCCCGGTGCTCGGCATCACCACCGACATCGCCACCACTTCGCGCGGCCGCTATACGCTCACCGAGCTCGACCAGGAAGCGCTCTACCGGCCGCTCACCAAGCGCAGCGAAGTCATCGACCGCGCCGACCGGATTCCAGAGGCGACGCGGCGCGCATTCCGCACCATGACCACCGGCCGGCCGGGCGCGGCGCACCTCGGCCTGCCCTTCGATGTGCAGAACGGCCAGGTGCCGCAGGACGCGGTTTGGGGTAACGCCGAACTTGGGATTTTTCCTGCTTTTCGAACTGCTCCCGAAGAAGACTCGATCCAACGCGCAGCGGTTGCGTTAGCGACCGCGAGCATGCCTGTTTTCGTCTGCGGCGGCGGCGTGGTTATCGCCGATGCGGAGGAGGAACTGGATGCATTGGCGACACTCCTGGGCGCGCCGGTGGCGACCACGGTCAGCGGCCAGGGCAGCCTCGCGGAAGACCACCCGCTGTGCCTTGGCGTCGTCGGCAGCAACGGCGGCACCCTGCCGACGCGCGAAGTCCTGTCGCAGGCGGACCTCGTCATCTTCATAGGCTGCCGCGCCGGCTCGGTGACGACCGAGCGCTGGCGATATCCGGCGCCCGGGATCCGCGTCATCCACATCGACGCCGACCCGCAGGTCATCGGCGCGAACTACCAGACCGAAATCGGCCTGGCTGCGGATGCGAAGCTTGCGCTTTCGGGAATACTTTCTGAAATCAAGATTGCTCAAGTTAAGGGCGGCGCGCAACTCGTCAAGGCGGCCAAAGAGAAGAAATTCTCGGCGTTCAAGGAACTTGCCGGCAGGAACGACGTCCCGATCCTGCCCGAGCGCATCGTCGCCACGCTGCAGGAGATCCTGCCGCGCGACGCCACGGTGGTCTGCGATCCGGGTACGCCCTGCCCCTATTTCTCGGCCTATTACGAGTTCCGCGAGTCGGGCCGGCATTTCATCTCCAACCGCGCCCACGGCGCGCTCGGCTACGCCATGGCGGCGGCGGTCGGCGCGCATTTCGGCCGCCCGCGCACCAAGACGGTCGCGGTGATGGGCGACGGCAGTTTCGGCTTCACTGCCGGGGAACTCGAAACCATCGTGCGCCTGCGCGTGCCGATCCTGATGATCGTGATTTCGAACAGCGCCTACGGCTGGATCAAGGCGGGGCAGAAAACCGGCTTCGGCCAGCGCTACTACTCGGTGGATTTCTCGCGCACCGAGCATGCGCGCGTGGCGGAGGCCTTTGGCGTCAAGTCTTGGAAGGTCGAGCGCCCCGAGGACCTCAAGGCCGCGCTCGTTGCCGCCGCGGAACACGGCGGCCCGGCGCTCGTGGATGTCATCACTCAACCCTTACAGGACGCCAAAGCGCCGGTCAGCGAATGGGTCGCGTGAATGTCCGATTTCGGCCAAAAGCGGACGTTTACAGGAAGAACCATACGGCGCTGCTTATTGCTTCACTACCGGCGGCGGCGTCCAAGAGCCGTCGGTCACGGCCTTCTTCGGCCAGTACGCGCGCACATAAAGCGAGAAGTCGCCCTTCGGTGCCGGTAGCCAGTTCGCGCGCTGCACGGCATCCGTAGGCGCTTCGGCCTGCACATAGATGGTGAGCGACCCGTCGGGCGCGATCTTCAGGTCCCTGTTCTTCGTGCCGACGGAAAAGCGGTTGATCTCGTTGGCGATGAAGAAATGGTGCTCGTTGTAGATCGAGAGCGACCAGAAGCCGTTCACCGGCGGCGTGCCGCCCTTCGGAAAGGTCACGGTGTAGCGATTGGCGCTGCTCAGCCGCGCGCCAGCGGCATCGAGATCCTGGTAGAAGTATTTCGTCTCCTCCGGCGAATTGACCATGATGTTCGATTTCGCCACTGCGGTGCGGGTGAAGTAATCGGTGCCGAAGCGCGCCTCGTTGGAAATGGTGGTCCAGTGGTGGGGCAGCGGCTGGCCGTAGTTGCGGAACTGGAAGAGCGGCTTCACCAGCCTCTCGTCCGCCTCCTTCGCTCCCTCGGTCATCGCCTGCTTGATTTTTGGGTCCTTCTTCGCCGCCGCGAGTACGGCGAGCGCCTGCGCATACCGCGCCTCCTCGCCGCGCAACGGCGGCGCGTCGGCGAGGACGGCCTCGAGCTCGTCGACGAATTTGTCCGGGAATACCCACTGCGTTTCCTCGTCCTGCGGCGGAGGCCCCGCCAGCTTCGGGAGCTTCCGCCACTCGACCTGCTTCATCTTGCCGTCGAACTCCGACAGCGGATACATCATGATCCCCGGCAGCACCGATTGGACGGCGCGCTTGTCTTCCTCGCTGTCGTCCTGGAAGACGCGCGGCGCAACCACTCCGCTGTTGGTCGACGACCGGAAGACCTTTGTGATTCCTTTCGGCACTTCGCCCTTCCATTTCGGCCCGACCAGCAGGTAGAAGCCGGGCTTCGTTCCATGCATGGCGCCGAGGCTCGCGAAGCTGTCGGTGCGCAGGTCGACGATCTGGTAGACCCAGAAACGCTTGCCGAAGTCCGGCACCTGGACCACCACGGGTGAGAGCTCGAGCGCCAGCCCGCCGATCCCGTACACGACGTCCTGGTTGGGGCAGGCAAGCGAGCGCTCCGTCGGATCGACATAGTCGGTGAGCATGGTCAGCTTGTTGATGGGCGCCCGCGGCAGGGGGCCGGTATAGGCCATCTCCTTGACCGGGAGGAACGCGAGACGCCGGTTGTAGACGTTGACGAGCGGCCAGGTCCAGAAGTACGTGTCACGGCCGATGTGACGGGCGTATTCCTCAGTGATGGACACGCGCTTGTCCGGTCCAGGCGGCAATTGTGTCCACCCGACACCCGTGACGAGCGTGAGAACCAAGGCGATGAGTGTCCTCATTGCTTCACCAGCGCGGGCGGAAAGTAGCTGTGACCTGCGACCGCGCCCTTCGGCCGGTAGAAGCGGAACGTGAGGCTGTAGGCCTGCCCCTTCGGTGTCGGGAGCCAGTTGCCATCCGGCGCGCCTTGCGGCTTGGTGTCGCCGAAATACAGCGTGAGCGACCCATCCTTGCCGTATTCGAGCTTCGTTTCCTTGTTGATGAGGTAGCGCTTCTGCGGGTTCGGCAGTACGCGCCGGTGAACCGCATCCACGGCGATCACGGACCAGAAATGCGTCGCGTACTGTGCGGGGATTTGGTCCTTCGTGAAATGCAGCTTGTAGGAACTGTTCCCGGATAACGGCTTGCCGTCGGGCCCGAGGAACCGCTTGTAGTAAATGACCTCCTCGTATGAGTTGGCCCAGATGCCACCGTCATTGACCAGAGTGCGCAGCACCCAATTGCTGCCGTAGACCCCGATAGTTTTCGGTAGAGCCCATCCGTTCTGCACCTTCCCGTCGCCGAGTGTCGGTGAGAGCCGTTTGATCTCGCCGAAGGCCTTGGTCTTGATCACCTGATCCACGCGCTTGCGCTCCGCCGGGTCCTTGATGGCCTTCGCAATCTCCCTCGTGCTCGCCTGCAATTTCTCCATGCCGGGGTTGATGTCCGCCTCGCTGTCCAGCGCCGCCTCTGCGGATTCGAACGCTTCGACGCCGGGCAAGGCTTCGATGTCAAACATGATGGTCTTCGGCACCGTGGGCAGTGCTGGCTTTCCGGTGGCGCGGAACGTAACCTTCTTCTGCAAGGCCACGGCCTCGTCCCACTTGCCTCCGAGCTCCACGCGCGAGAGAACGCGCATGTACTTCACGGGCACCTCGACTCGCTGGGCGTTCGCCGGAATGCTTGCGTTGCTTCCCTTTAGGCACACCGCGAAGTCGCCGTCCGGATGCTTGGGAAAGACGCGCTCATTGAGGTTCGCCACCGTCTCGCCCCATCCGTTGAGGAACTGCACGGTGTAGTAGCGGCCGGTGATCTTGGGCACCGACACCATCAGGCAGCTCTTCTCGTCGACCGCGACCCAGGCCTCAGAATACGCGACATCGAGATTGGGGTTCGGCCAATCGACCTCGCCGGGCTTGCGGTGGACCAACTGGTTCCACTTGAACCCTTCCTTGAAGTCGAGCTGCTGCTGGCGCAGGACCAGCAGCCGGCCAAGCAGGTAAATGTAGGCGTCGCTGATCTCCTGATCGCTCACTGCGGCGCGAGATGAAGCCGGCGCTGCTACGCCGAGCAAGAGGCCGGCAATCAGGACCAAGGCTTGTGTTTTCATTCCATCCCCTTCTGCCAGTTCATTGAAGGTCCGCTTTGGGTCGTTAGCAGTCATTGTGTCTGATTCCGGCCAGAAGCGGACGTTACACCGGCATAGCTTCAGCCACACGCCGCGCCGCCTCGGGGCGCGGCTGCGACCGACAATCCGACGTAGCGCTCGAGCGTCGCCGCGTCGGCGGCGAATTCGGCCGAGCGCGCGCGGTGCGCGATGGTGCCGCGCTCGATGACGAGCGCGTCCTGCGTCAACTGGAGCGCGAACTCCGTGTGCTGCTCGACGAGGATCGCGGCCATGCCCTCGGCGTCGATCATCCTGCGCAGCACGCCGGCGACCTCCTCGACAATGATCGGCGCCAGGCCCTCGAGCGGCTCGTCGAGCAGCAGCAGGCCCGGGTTGGTCATGAGGGCGCGCGCGATCGCGAGCATCTGCTGCTCGCCGCCCGAAAGCTGGTTGCCCATGCTGGCGCGGCGCTCCTGCAAACGCGCGAAGAGGCCATACACCTTCTTCAGGTCCCAATTCCCCGGGCGGGCCGACACCAGCAGGTTCTCCTCGACCGTGAGCGACGGGAAGATTTCGCGCTCCTGCGCCACCCAGCCTAGACCCGCCAGCGCGCGCTTGTGCGGGGCGAGCGCGGTGATGTCCCGTCCCTGCCAGAAAATCTTTCCCGCGTGCAGGCGGGTGAAACCCATGATGGTGAGCAGCAGCGTCGACTTGCCCACGCCGTTGCGCCCGAGCACCGCGAGGCTGCCGCGCGCGGGAAGCTCGAGCGAAACGCCATCGAGGATCACCGCGTCGCCGTACCCGGCGCGCACGTTCTCCAGCGCGAGGAGCGGCTCAGCCACGGTGCGCCTTGCCCAGGTAAACCTCGCGCACCTGGGCGTCGCGCGAAATTTCCTCGGGCGTGCCTTCCACCAGGATGCTGCCGCCCACCATCACCAGAATGCGGCTGGCGAAGCGGAACACCACGTCCATGTCGTGCTCGATGAAGAGGATCGTGAGGTCCGAGGAGAGCCCGGCGATGGCGCCGAAGATGCCGGCGCTTTCGTCTTTCGGCACGCCGGCGGCCGGTTCGTCGAGCAGCAGCACGCGCGGCCGCGTGGCGAGCGCGAGCGCGATCTCGAGCAGGCGCTGCTGGCCGTAGGGCAGCTCGTGGGTCGGCCGGTTTTCCGTGCCCGCCAGGTTGAGGGACGCGAGGATGGCCGCGGCCTCATCGGCCGAGGCGCCAAAGCGCGGCAGTCCACGCCACCAGTTGTGCGCGTGGCCCTCGCGCTCCAGCACCGCGAGCGTCACCGATTCCAGCGCGGTGAGTTTCGGAAACAGCGTGTTGATCTGGAAGGTACGCGCAAGGCCGCGGCGCACGCGCGCCTCGGGCCGGAGCGCGGTTACTCTTTCCTCTGAAAGAAAAATATCTCCCCGGTCCGGCTGCAGCATCCCGGTCAGGAGGTTGATGAGCGTGGTCTTGCCGGCGCCGTTCGGACCGATCAGCGCATGGCGCACGCCCTTGGGCAACGCAAGGCTGATGTCCTGCGCCACCACCAGCGAGCCGAAGCTTTTATTCAGATTTCTTGTAGAGAGCACTCAGTCCGCCGAGGATGCCGTTGGGCAGGAACATGACCACCGCGACCAGCAGCAGCCCGATCCAGAAATACCAGTACTGCGGGTTGATGCCGGAGAACTGGTCGCGCGCCACCATATAGATGATTGCGCCGAGGATGCCGCCGTAGAGGCGCCCGGCGCCGCCCAGGATCAGGATCACCAGCACGTCCGCCGAGCGCCCGAACGACAGGACTTCGAGCGAGACCGTCGAAGTCGTGTGCGTCAGCAGCGCCCCCGCCACGCCCGCCATGGCTGCCGACAGCGCGTAGGCCTTGCGCAGATGCGCCTGGTTCGGCGCGCCGAGCGCAGGCATGCGCAGCGCGTTCTCGCGGATGCCGCGCAGCGCCAGGCCGAAGGGCGAGTGCACGATGCGCCGCGCGACCAGGAAACAGACGAACAGCGTCGCCAGCGAATAGCTGTATGCGGTCCTGCCGTAGAGATCGAAGCGGAAGCCGAGCACCGACGTGACCTTGACCCCCTGCAGCCCGTCGGCGCCGCCCGTGAGCCAGGTGGCGCTGTTCGCGACCTCGTGCAGCAGCAGCCCGATGCCGAGCGTCAGCATGATGAGCGTAAGGTGCCGGAAGCGCACGATGATGTGGCTGAGCAGGTAGCCGACGATGCCGGCAAGGGCTGCCGCAACGATCAATCCTGAAAGAGGCTCGTTCCAGAAATGCTTGGCCAGCAGGCCCGCGCTGTAGGCGCCCAGGCCGAAGAACGCCGCGTGCCCAAGCGACACCAGCCCGGCATAGCCCACCAGCAGGTCGAGCGACAGCGCGAACAGCGCCGTAATCGCGACCTGGCTGGCGAGCGACAGGTAGGCGGGCGTGACCACGAAAGGCAGCAGCGCCGCCAGCCAGAAAACGATTTCGAGAGGCCGCCAGCGGACCTGGCCCTCGAAATAGCGCGCGGCGGTAGAACTAGCGTTTGCCAAACAATCCCGCCGGCCGCCACATGAGGAGAGCCACCATCACGAGGTAGATGAGGAAGGCGCCCAGCCAGGGGAAGAAATACTTGCCCGCCATGTCGCTGATGCCCAGTACCGCCGCGGCGACGAAAGAGCCGCCGATCGAGCCCAGGCCCCCGACGGCCACCACGATCAGGACGTAGACGAGATAAGTGAGGGCGAAGGTCGGTTCGAGGCCGACGAACTCGACGGCCAGGCCGCCCCCAAGCCCGGCCAGCCCGCCGCCGAGCGCGAAGGTGATCATGAAGGCGCGGTCGACGTCGATCCCCAGGCCGCGCGCCATGCGCTGGTTGTCCACCGCGGCGCGCACCGTCGCGCCGAACTGCGTTCGTTCCAGCAGGAAGATCAGCAGGACCGCCATGGCAAGGGATACCGCGACCAGGAATATCCGGTAGGCGGCGAAGTTGATGCCCATGATCTGCACCGCGCCGCGCAGGTACTCGGGCACCCGCGCCGACTGCAGCTCCGTGGTGTAGAAGAAGGCGAAGGCGGCCACCGAGATGAACACGATGCCGATCGTGAACAGGCACTGGTCGAGGTCGCTCGCCCGGTAGAGGCGCCGGTACAGGGTCCTCTCCAGCACGACCGCGACGGCCGCGGCCACAACAAACGCGGCGGCCAGCGCCGCGAAGAACGGCCAGCCGAGCCTGTTCATGAAGCTGACGGTGGCGTAGCCGCCCACCATCGCGAAGCTGCAGTGCGCCAGGTTGACGAAATTCATCATCCCGAGCGTCACCGACAGCCCCACGGAGAGCAGGAACAGCAGCATCCCGTAGGCGAACCCGTCGAACAGGACGCCGACCAGCGATTGCATCCGGGGAATTCCCCGGCTATTTCTTCATCATGCGGACCTTGACCGGGTCCTTGACCTTCTCGACCTTGTCGACCTCGACGTTCACGTTCTCGCCGCCCACCTTCTCGACGCGCTGGATGTAGACCGTCTGGATGATGTCGCGCGTCTCCGGATCGATGGAGATCGGGCCGCGCGGGCTTTCCCAGGCCATGCCCTTGGCCGCGCCGATCAGCGCCGCGCCGTCGGTCTTGCCGCCGGTCTTCTTCAGCGCTTCGTAGATGAGGTGCATGCCGTCGTAGCCGCCCATGGAGAAGAAGTTCGGGCTGCGCTTGTACTCCGCGACGTAGGCCTTGACGAACGCCTGGTTGCGCGCCGACTTGTGCTCCGGGTCGTAGTGCGCGCCCGTGATGATGCCGAGCGCCGCATCGCCCATCGCCTTGCGCGCCGACTCGTCGGTGAGCTCGAGCTGGCTCAGCACCTTGGTCTTGCGCGCGTCGATGCCGCGCTCGGCGAGCGCCTTGCCGATCGCCGCGGGCTGCGCGCCGCCCGGCACCCAGATGTAGATCGCCTCCGGGTTGAGGTCCTTGGCGCGCTGCACGAACGCGGCGAAGTCCGGGTTCGCCACCGGGAAGCGCACCGAGCCGATCACCTCGCCGCCGGCGCCCTTGAAGCCGTTGATGAAGCCTTGCTCGCCGTCGTGTCCCGGACCGTAGTCGGAGACCATCGTGTAGACCTTCTTGATGCCGCCCTTGGTCGCGGCCCAGGCGCCGAGGCTTTCGTTCACCTGCGGCGTGGTGAGCGAGGTGCGCGCCATGTAGTCGGATTTCGTCGTGATGATCGAGGTCGCGGCGTTCATCACCACCATGAACTTCTTCGCCTCGGCCGACACGTCGCCCGCGGCGAGCGCGTTCGGCGTCAGCAGGAAGCCGGCAAGGATGTCGACCTGGTCGCGCACCACGAGTTCCTGCGCGAGGCGCTTGGCGACATCGGGCGCGATGCCGCCGGTGTCCTTGCGGACGAATTCCAGCTTGCGCCCGGCGACGGTCTCCCCGTTCTGCTTCACGTAGAGCTTGATGGCGTTGTCGAGCTGGGTGGCACCGTCGGCGAACTGCCCGGTGTAGGGCAGGATGATGCCGATCTTGACCGTTTGCGCGTGGACCGATGCAGCCGCGAGCAGCGCCGCTGCCGCAGTTGTGACTACGGCTAGTTTCCTGAGCATGATGTACTCCTCCTCTGGGGTGCAAGACTACTACAGTGGGAACCTGCCCATGTCATGCGGCGAGTTCGGGCATGACCTCGCCGGAAAAGAGCTCCAGAGAGCGCAATGCTTGCTGCGGCGCGATATCCCCGAAGGAAAGGACGCACAGCAGGTAGTTCATGCCGGTGACGCGGATCGCCTCCCGCAGCTGTTCCAGGACGGTGCGCGGCGTGCCGGCGATCAGCCTGACGGGGGAATCCGCCGCAAAGGGCTCGATCTTGTGCACGTCGGGCCTGCCGGCCTTGCGCGTGAGGTGGTGGATGTGGCCCTTCCAGGCCTCGAAGGCCTGCAACCCGAGTTTTTCGGCCTGGGCCTCGGTATCCGCGATCACCAGGTGCTGGGTCTTGGCGAGGAAAGGCGCGGCCACGTGTGCATTGTGCCGGCCGGGGTCCTGCCGGTGCCGCTGCCAGATTTCCCGGTACTCATCGAACAGCGGCTTGCAATCGGCGACCTTCGCCATGAGGGCGGTGTGGTAGCCGTGGCGCGCGGTGAACTCGATCGACTCGCGGTTGCTGCTCGGGAACCAGAGCGGCGGCCAGGGCTTCTGCACCGGCTTGTTGTGCAGCTCCACCTCCAGGCCGCGGTATTTCAATGTTTCTTGCTTGCAAGCATCGAAGAAAACGTCGAGAGCTTCGCGATAGCGCGCACGCGATTCCTCGATGTTCTTCAAGCCGAAGATCAGGGACTCGATCGGCGAGACGCCGCGCCCCACCCCGAGCTCCAGCCGCCCGCCCGACATCTGGTCGAGCATGCAGATTTCGTTGTAGAAGCGGTAGGGGTCGTACCACGGCAGGCAGAAGGTCAGCGCGCCCAGGCGCAGCCGCGCGGTGCGCTGGATCATCGCCGAGAGCAGCACGCTCGGCGAGCCGTCGATCGACAGCGGCGTGCCCTGGTGCTCGGCGAGGAACATGCCGTGCAGGCCCGCCTTGTCGGCCGCGGCCGCAAGTTGCAGCTTGTGCTCGAAAACTTCCGCGGGGGAAAGCGTCGCGGACGCCTCCACCCAGTCGAAGATGCCGAATTTCATGAACGCGGGTTTCCTCTCGTCAGGTTTTCAGTATAACTTCCGCCTTCCCGTGAAGGATTCGATTTCAATGAGCGCGCATTTGACCAGCGACCTCCAGCGCAGCCTGTCGGTGGGACGCTTCACCATCACCGCGGAGGTTTCGCCGCCGGTATCGACCGATCCCACCGCCTTCCTCGCCGCGGCGCTGCCGTTGAAGGGCCTCGCCACCGCGCTCAACGTGACCGACGGCGCGAGCGCAAAGGTCCACATGTCGAGCCTGGTGGCGGCGCACTTCCTGCTGCAGAACGGGATCGAACCGGTGCTGCAGATCGCGATGCGCGACCGCAACCGCATCGCGCTGCAAAGCGACCTGCTCGGCGCGGCGGCGCTCGGCATCCGCAACGTCCTGGTGGTGCGCGGCGACGATCCGGCCGCCGGCGACCATCCCGAGGCAAAACCCGTGTTCGACCTCTCCACCCAGGAGCTGATCGCGCTCATGGACCGCATGCGGCGCGACGGGCAGCTTGCCTCCGGCACGCCGTTCACGGGACCCGCGCGCCTGTACGTCGGCGCGGCCGACACGCCCGGCGATCCGACGCCGGGCTGGGTGCCCGCGGGCCTGCAGGCGAAGCGCAAGAGCGGCGCCGATTTCGCGCAGACCCAGTTCTGCATGGACGCGGGCGTGGTGCGGCGCTACGGCGCGCGCCTGCTCGAACTGGGCATCGCCCCGTCGATGCCGGTGCTGGTGGGCATCGCGCCGATACCTTCGGCGCGCTCGGCACGCTGGATGCGTGACAGGCTGCCTGGCACCATCATTCCCGATGCGCTCATCGAACGGCTGGAGAAATCTGCCGACCCGAAATCCGAGGGCAAGCGGATCTGCGTCGAGCTGCTGCAGGAATTCGCCGAGATCCCGGGCATCGCGGGCGCGCACATCATGGCGCCGCAGTTCCACTCCGCGATCGCGGAGGTCATCGCCGACTCGGGGGTGACCGCTAGAATGCGCAAGACGGCGTAAGCTCGATGGGAACCTAGGCGCCATGAAGATCGCGACCACGCACGTAGGCAGCCTGCCCCGGCCCCACGACCTGCTCGACCTGATGAAGGAAAAGCTCTCGGGCCGGCCCTTCGACGCCGCAGGCTACGAGAAGCGCGTCGCGGCGGCGGTCGCCGAATGCGTCCGCAAGCAGTCGGAAACCGGCATCGACATCGTCACCGACGGCGAGCAGTCCAAGCCCGGCTTCTTCCTCTACGTCAACGAGCGCCTCTCAGGCTTCGAAGCGCGCCCGAACATGCCGCGGAAGTTTTTTCCCGCCGAAGTGTCGGCCTTCCCCGAGTACTACGCGCAGTACTTCAAGCAGGCGATGGGCGGCGGCGCCGTGGCCCCCATCGTGCCGATGGTATGCACCTCCCCGGTGAAATACCGCGGCAAGGAGGCGCTCGAGCGCGATATCGCCAATCTGAAGGCCGCCGCGGCCGGCGTGAAACCGGAAGGCGTTTTCATGCCGGCGGTGGCGCCCAGCGGCGTCGGCAGCAACGAGTACTACAGGACCGAGGAGGAGTACTTCCATGCGGTCGGCGCCGCGCTGCGCACGGAGTACCAGGCGATCGTCGATGCCGGCTTCGTGCTGCAGGTCGACGATCCTTTCCTGTCCGACATCTTCGTCGACCCGGACTACGACGCGAAGCAGCGCCGCGCGCGAGCCGCGATGTACGTCGAGGCAATCAACGAAAGCCTGCGCGGCATTCCCCCGGAGAAAGTGCGCTTCCACACTTGCTACGGTATCAACGAGGGACCGCGCATCCACGAGGCCGCGCTCTCCGAGGTGGTCGGCCCGATGCTCAAGGTCAATGCCGGCGCCTACAGCTTCGAGGCCGCCAACCCGCGCCACGAGCACGAATACCACCTGTGGGAATCGGTGAAACTGCCCGCGGGCAAGAAGCTGATCCCCGGCGTGATCACGCACGCGAGCAACATCGTCGAGCATCCCGAGTTCATCGCCGAGCGCCTGCTGCGCTACGCCAAGCTGGTCGGGGGCGAGAACGTGATCGCCGGCGCCGATTGCGGCTTCTCCTCGCAGGCGGCCTACAGCACCGAGGTGCACCCCACCGTGGTGTGGGCCAAGTTCCAGGCCATGCGCGACGGAGCACATCTCGCCAGCAGGAAATTGTGGCCCTGACTTGAACGTCCTCATTCTCGGTGCCGGCGTCATCGGGGTCGCGAGCGCGTGGTACCTGCGCCAGGCCGGGCACGACGTCCGGGTGCTGGAACGCCGCGCTGCAGCAGGTCTCGAAACCAGTTTCGCCAACGGCGGCCAGATCTCGGCCGACCACGCCGCTCCCTGGGCGCAGCCGGGCGTACCGCTGCAGGCGCTGAAGTGGATGCTGCGCGAAGACGCGCCCCTGCTCTTCCGGCCGCGCGCCGATCCCGCGCAATGGCGCTGGGGACTGCAGTTCCTGCGCAACTGCACCGCGGAGCGCTACCGGGCCAACGCCGACCGGCTGGTGCGCCTCGGCAGGTACAGCCGGAAATCATTGCAGGAATTGCGCGCGGCAACCGGCCTGCAGTACGACCAGGTGTCGCGCGGCATCCTCGTCCTGCATACCGGCGCGCGCGCCTTCGAGCCGGGCTGGAAGACGCCGCGGGAATGCGCCGCCATCGAGCCCGCCGTCGCCGCCATGGGCTCGAAACTCGTCGGCGGCGACTACATCGCGGACGACGAATCGGGCGACGCCTACAAATTCACGACGGAACTGGCGAAGCTCTGCGTCGCAAAGGGTGTGGCCTTTGAATTTGATTCTTCTATGGAACGTCTTGAAATCGAGAACGGCAAGATCTCTGGTGTAAATATGGCGTCGGGCCAAACGCTCAAAGCTGACGCCTACGTCGTCGCCCTCGGAAGCTACAGCCCCCTCCTCTCGCGCCCGATCGGCGTCGACCTGCCGATTTATCCGCTGAAGGGCTACTCGGTGACCATGCCCGTGAAGAATCCCGCCGCCGCGTGGACCGTGTCGCTCTCCGACGAGGCGCACAAGCTCGTGCTCTCCCGCCTCGGCGATCGCCTGCGCATCGCCGGCACCGCGGAGCTGAACGGCTACAACACCGAAATCAACCAGGTGCGCTGCGAAGCCATCGTGAAGCGCATCGCGGAGCTGTTTCCCGATGCCGGCGATTCGTCACAGGTGACCTACTGGGCCGGCTTGCGGCCGGCGACGCCCACCAACATTCCGTGCGTAGGCCGCACGAAATATCCCAACCTCTACCTCAACACCGGCCATGGCACCCTCGGCTGGACCCTCGCCTGCGGCTCGGGCCGCATCCTCGCCGACATCGTCAGCGGGCGCCGGCCGGAGGTAGATTGAATCGCGGATTACGCCTGCTGCGCTAGTTGGCGGGCCGTGGCGCCGGTATCGGGGCGGTCTGGTAGATGCTGCGCGAGCCTTCTGCCTCGGCGTCGCTACGCGAGCGCTCCCTCAGCACCCACTCGGCGAGGCCCGCGTCCGTCTCGCAGTCGACGCCGCGCTCTTCCCTGCAGCGTTCGGCAGCGCGCTCGCGCAGGCGCCCGGCTTCGGCGTCGCTTCGCAACGTCTCCTTCTGCAGCCACTCGGCAAGGCCTGCATCGGTCTCGCAGTCGACGCCGCGATCCTCCTTGCAGCGCTCGACAGCGCGCTCGCGTTGGCGCCTGGCTTCCTCGGGAGACTTGCCACCCTGCGGTGATTGCTGCGCCGTCGCGGGCGGGGCCAGTATCAGTCCGAGCAGTACAACAAGGACGGTTCTCACGGCCTGAACTCCATCATGAAGTCCCCTCCGATTGCACAGTCTACAACCTAGTTCTTCCCATCATCGACATAGCTCTCGCGCGGCGGATAGACACCCGCCAGGCGGGCGATCAGTATCGCGACGAACAAGGCCCCGGTGATCTGCTCGATCATGCACAGCCCGCGCGCCGCACGCGTGATCGGCGTCACGTCCCCGAAACCCGTGCTGGTAAGCACGGTGATGCTCAGGTAGAGGGCATCGGCATAGACCAGCGTTCCCGGCTGCCCGAGGATCATGTACGAATTGGGGTAGAAGTATCCGACGACCGCGTAGAGGTACGCCCAGAGCACGCCGATCATGAGATAGGCGGCCGCGGCACCGAACAGCTTGTCCTGGGTCATGACCCTTGGCTGGAAGACGTAGCGCAGCAGGTATACGGTGGTGAGGAAATAGAGCGTGGCGCAGAACACCCACGACCACGCCAGGTCGCTGTCGCTGTCGTTCCAGAGCCCGAGATACTGGAACCAGACCGCGGGGACCGCGAGTGTCAGCGCGATGACGAACGGCACTGTGGTGCGCCCGATGGCGGCGACCGTTGCGATGAGCAGAAATACGTTGATGCCGTTCAGGACCAGGCGGCCCTGGTCGCTCGCCGGCACGAACGACACCGCGCCGATAAGCGCGAGCAGCACGACAAAAAGCCAGAAGCAGCGCTGGAAGAAGATGCGCGACAGGGCATCGCGCGTGGTGACTATGCCCATGCCGGCCTGGCGCCCGGGTCGCGATGCCGGCGGCTCACAGGACTCGACCGAGAATCATTCATCGCCCTCGCGTATCGCGGTCAATGCCTTGACCGCGACGGCGGCGATTACGGCGGTCATCAGCACACCGCAAATCCCGATGACGACCGCTAGCGCGCGCGCGAGCAATGTCTTGGGCGCGAAATCGCCATAGCCGATCGTCAGCCCGGAGACGAATGCGAAATAGATCGACTCCTGTACCGACCAGCCTTCGAGCAATCCGGCAAGCAGCCCGAGCGCGGCAATCGCACCGAGCAAGGCCGAGAGGACCGGCCACACCACTCGAAAGCCGAAGAGCAGCCCGGCAAGGAATTTGCGCCTCATCGGGCCCGGCTAGAGGATGCGGTTGAACCAGAGCATCGACAGCAGGCCGGCGAGCAGCGTCAGAAAACCTGCCACCGCCGAAAATAGCGCGGTGACTTCGGTTTCCTTCTTCTCGAGGCTGAGCCTGGAATTGAGCGTCTCGTAGACCTTCTTCAGGTCGGTCGCGCTGCCGGCGTGGAAATACTCGCCCTGCGTCATGGTGGCGATGGTCTTGAGGGTTTCCTCGTCCAGGCGCACGCGGAAGGACCAGCCCTCGAAGCCGATGGTCTCGCCCGAGGTGGTGCCGAAGCCCACGGTGTAGACGCGCACGCCGCGGTCGGCGGCCATCTTGGCGACTTCGATCGGGTCCGGGCCGGTGGTGCGCTGGCCGTCGGTGAGCAGGATGATGACGGCGGAGTTGTAGGAGCCCGGCGGCACCGGCTTGAAGTCCTTCCTGGGGTCCTTCCTGGCGTCGCCGATGGGCGCGTTGCGCGGCGCCTCGCGCCCGAAGATCGCGCTGCTGACGTCGAAGCCCGCATCCGGGAACAGCGTCGCCAGGGAAACGATGAGGCCGCTGCCGGTGGCGGTGGCGCGCTGCAGCTGCATGCGGTCGATGGCCGCGTAGATGGCCTCGCGGTCGTTGGTCGGCGTCTGCACCAGCGCCGCGGTGGCGGCGAAGGTCACGATCCCGACCTGCGCCTTCGAAGGCAGGTCGGCGACGAACTGCTTGGCGGCGGCCTGCGCCGCCTCAAGCCGGCTCGGCAGCACATCTTTGGCGCGCATGCTGCCGGAGGCATCCAGCGCCATGACGATGGTCTGCTTCTGCGACGGCAGCACAAGGGTCGCCGAGGGCCGCGCCATGGCGACGATCAGGAGCGCCATGGCGACCAGGAACAGCGCGGGCGGGACGTGGCGGCGGTACCTGGAGCGCACGCCCATGGCCTCCTTGATCATGCCCAGGTTGGCGTAGCGCACGGCCGCCTTGTTCTTGCGTCGCAGGAGCCAGACATACAGGGCCACCAGCAGCGGCAGCAGCGCGAACAACCAGAGCAGCTCCGGCCAGGCGAAGGCGAGGGGTTTCATGCCACTTTCTCCAGGTGGTCCGGGAGGACTCCGCGCGCGGTGTGCAGGCTACCACCGGAAGCGAGCCTGCTGCGGCGCTTGCGCAGGTCGGCGAAGCGCATCAGCGCGTCCACCAGGTCGCCGTCGGTGGCGAGCTCCAGGCAATCCACGCCGGCGCGCGACAGCGCGAGGCGCAGTTCCCGCTCGCGCCTTTCCGCCACCGAGGCGAAGCGCTTGCGGAAACCCTTGTCATGCGTGTCCACGAAAAGCTGCTCGCCGGTTTCGGAGTCCTGCATCACGAGCATGCCCATGTCGGGCAATTCGCGTTCCAGCGGATCGTAGAGCCGCACCGCCACCACTTCGTGGCGTTGCGACAGGTGCGCGAGCGGCTCGGCCCAGCCCGGCTCGCTGAAGAAATCCGAAACGATGAACACGATCGAGCGGCGCCGCATCACCTGGAAGGCGGTGCGCAGGAACTCGCGCAGGTCGGTGCCTTCCGAACGCGGCATTTCCGGGCGCGACAGCAGCTTGTGCAGCACCGAGAGCACGTGGCGCCGGCCGCCGTGCGCCGGGATCACGGTGTCCACGCGATCGCCGTAGAACAGCGCGCCGACCCGGTTGCCCTGGCGCGTCAGGAGCCGCGCGAGCACGGTGATGAACTCGGTGGAGATCGAGCGCTTCTTGTTCTCCGAGCCGAAATCGATCGAGGGGCTCAGGTCCAGCAGGAACCAGGCAGTGACTTCGCGGTCCTCGTGGTACTCGCGCACGTACGGCGTCTGCAGGCGCGCGGTGACGTTCCAGTCGATGTGCCGCACGTCGTCGTGGTACTGGTACTCGCGCAGGTCGGCGAGGTCGAGGCCGGTGCCGCGGAACAGCGTGCGATAGTCGCCGTGCAGCATCCCGTCCAGGCGGCGGATCACCGTCCACTCCAGCCGGCGGAGGACCTTCTCCGGATTGCTGCTAATTCTGCGCGGCGAAGCTGACATGGTTTTCCAGCGGCTTTTCCGGGGCCGGAATTTTCCGCAGGAAGCGGTGGATGAGTTCGTCGGCCGTGATCGCCTCGGCCAGCGCCTCATAAGTGAGCACGAGCCGGTGGCGGAACACGTCCGGCACCAGGTCGACCACGTCCTGCGGCAGCACGTAGGTCCGGCCGCGCAGCTGCGCCAGCGCCCGCGAACCCTCGATGAGGTGGATCGGCCCGCGCGGGCTCACGCCGAAGGAGAGGAATTTCGCCAGGTCGGGGAGGCCGTGCTGCGCGGGATCGCGCGTCGCGGCGGCCAGCTTCACCGCGAACTTGATGAGCGACGGATCGACGTACACCTTGCGGCATTCGCTCTGCAGCGCGGCGAGTTCCTCGGTGCTGCTCACCGCGGAGACGAAGCTCTCGGCGCCCGTGACCCGCTCAACGATGACGAATTCCTCCACTTCGGTCGGGTAGCCGACCAGGACTTTCATCATGAACCGGTCGACCTGCGCCTCGGGCAGCGGATAGGTGCCCTCGGTCTCGATCGGGTTCTGCGTCGCCATCACGAGGAAGGGCTCGGGCACCTTGTGCGTCTCGCCGGCGATCGTCACCTGGCGCTCCTGCATCACTTCGAGCAGCGCGCTCTGCACCTTGGCCGGCGCGCGGTTGATTTCATCGGCCAGCAGCAGGTTGCAGAACACGGGCCCGAGCGAGGTCGAGAATTCACCGGTCTTCTGGCTGTAGATGCGCGTGCCAACCAGGTCGGCAGGGACCAGGTCCGGCGTGAACTGGATGCGCTTGAACGTGCCGTGGATCGTGCGCGCCAGCGTCTTCACGGTGAGCGTCTTGGCGAGGCCCGGCACGCCTTCGACCAGCAGGTGGCCCTGCGCGAGCATCGCCACCATCACGCGCTCCAGGAAATGGTCCTGGCCGACGACGATTTTCTTGACTTCGTAGAGGATTTTTTCCATGGCCTGCCTCGGTTAGAACGGCGGCACGCCCACCGCCATCGCGGCATTCTCGATTGGCACGGCGAAGCCGATGCCGACGAATACGCGCTGCTGGGTTGGGTTCAGTATGCCGGTGACGATGCCGACGACCTCGCCGGAAGCGTTCACCAGCGGCCCGCCGGAGTTGCCGGGATTCGCCGCGGCGTCGAACTGGATCAGGTTGGTCAGGGCGCGCTTGCCCTCGGGCGAGCGGAATTCGCGCTTCAGCCCCGACACCACGCCGGACGACACCGACGGGCCGATGCCGAACGGAAATCCGACCGCGGTAACGTGGTCGCCCGGCGACAGGCCGCTGGTGGATTGCAGCGTGGCGGCCTGGAGGTCGTCCGGCAGCGTTTTCGCCTGCAGCACCGCGAGGTCGTCCTCCGGCCGCGTGCCCGTGACGACCGCCTCCGATTCCAGGCCCTCCGAAAAGGTGAGGCTGATGCGCTTCGCGTTGGCCACCACGTGGATGTTGGTGAGGATCACGCCGGTATCGAGGATCACCACGCCGGTGCCGACGCTCATTTCAAGCTCTTCGCCGTCCGGGCCGTCCACGAAACCCCGCACGCGGACGATGGACCCGCGCACCGCTTCGTAAGCCTTGGTCGCTGGCGACGGCAGCTGCACCGTATCGAAGGAACGGACCACGGCCGCGTCGATGTCCTCCTGCGTCAGCTGCTGCGGCAGCAGCGCATGCTTCGACTGGTAGAGGACCACGGCGAGCGCGATCAGGCCGGGCGCCGCCGCAAGCAACGCCACGCGGTGCTTGCGCCATGCTTCCCTGATTCTCGAGCGGAGCGCGATTTTCTTCGGCGCCGCGACCGGCGCCGCCTGCGCCGCCTTCGACCGCGAACTGCTGTAGAGGGACGCGCGTTTCATTGTGCGGCCGCGAGCGCCTCCGGCTTGCCCGCGCCCGCCGCGCGCAATGCCTCCCACACGCGCTGCGGCGACGCCGGCATGTCGAAACGCTGCACGCCGGCCTGGCGCATTGCGTCCATCACCGCGTTCATGAGGCATGGCATGGATCCGGTCACGCCGCCCTCGCCCACGCCTTTCGCGCCCAGCGGATTGGTCGCGGTCGGCACCGCGTGGTCGATGACCCGCAGGCCGCCCACCAGGCCCGCGCGCGGCATGGCGTAGTCCATGAAGCTGCCGGTGAGCAACTGGCCGGAATTGTCGTAGACCGCCTGCTCGGCAAAGATGTGGCCCGCGCCCTGCGTCACGCCGCCCTGCATCTGGCCCTCGACGACCTGGTGGTTGATGATGTTGCCGACATCGTCGCAGGCGACATAGGAGACGATCTCGGTCTCGCCGGTTTCGCGGTCAATCTCCACTTCCGCGATGTGGCAACCGTTGGGGAAGGTACCGGGCACTTTCGCGGGATCCTTGAGGTCGATGTCGAGCCTGCCGGGATATTTTTTCGCCAGGGCCGAGATGGAAATGTTCCTGTCCGTGCCCTTGATCCGGTAGGTCCCCGATGAAAACTCCAGGTCCGCCGCTGCGCTCTCGAGATCCTCGGCCGCGAGATCCAGGCCTTGCTTCACGATCTTCTGGGAGGCGAAGAACATGGCGCTGCCCAGGCCGTGCAGGGTGCGGGAGCCGCCGGTCGGGTTCGCCGTCAGGTTGAAGTCGGGCTCGGCCGTGCGCAGGCGGATCTTTTCCATCGGGATGCCGAGCACGCCCGAGACGATCTGCGCGAAGGTGGTTTCGTGGCTCTGCCCGTGGTTGTGCGAGGCCGTGCGCAGCGTGACGCTGCCATCGTCCTCCCAGGTGATGTGCGCCTGGTCGTAGGGCGCGAAGCCGCCCGGGGCGGTCATCTCGATGTAGGTGGCGATGCCCCGGCCGCGAAGCTTGCCGTTCGCGAGCGATTTTCTCCTGCGCTCCTCGAAGCTCTTCCACCCCGACTCCGCAACGGCCTTGTCCATGACTCCTTCGAAGTCGCCGCAGTCGTATTCGAAGCCGCCGACCAGCTTGTACGGCATCTTCGCCTTCGGGATCATGTTGCGGCGGCGGAACTCGGCCGGGTCGAGCCCGAGCTCGTGCGCCGCCTTGTCGATCAGGCATTCGAGCGCGTAGGAAGCCACGGGGCGGCCGGCGCCGCGGTAGGCCGCCGTCGGTACGGTGTTGGTAAGCACAAGGCGTCCGCGCACGTGCACCGCCTGCACGTCGTAGACGCCGCAGTTCACATTCACCAGGCCGAGGGTATTCACGATCGAGCCGGTAAAGACGACGTAGGCGCCGAGGTTGGAGAGATAGTCGAAACGCATGCCGAGGATGCGGCCGTTGGCGTCCAGCGCGAGTTCGCCCGAGTGCACGATGTCGCGCGCCTGCTCGTCGCCGAGGAACACTTCGGACCTCGTGCCGATCCATTTCACCGGGCGGCCGAGCTTCTTCGCCGCGTACAGCAGCGCGCCATATTCCGGATAGGCGTTGAAGCGGACGCCGAAGCCGCCGCCCACCTCCTCCGCCACGACGCGCACCTTCTCCGGCGGCACGCCGAGCACCGCGGAAAGCTGGCCGCGCATCGGCAGGACGCCCTGGGTGGTGCCATGCAGGAAATACATGTCCTGCGCGGGATCGTAGGAACCCATGGCCGCGCGCGGCTCCATCGGATTGCCCACCACGCGCGAGTGGTAGGCGCGCAGCGACACGACTTTCGCCGCCCTGGCGAACGCGGCATTGGTCGCGGCCTCGTCGCCGCCGGTGAAGTCGAGCAGCAGGTTGCCGGGCGCGCCCGCGTGAAGCTGCGGCGCATCCCTGGCAAGCGCCGCCGCCGCGCTGACGACCGACGGCAGCTCCTCGTAGTCGACCATGACCGCCTCGGCGGCGTCTTGCGCCTGTGCGGCAGTTTCGGCCACCACGAGCGCGACGGGCTCGCCGACATGGCGCACCACTTCGTGCGCGAGCGACAGGCGCGAGGCCGGCCGCTGCTCGGAGCCGTCGCTCCACTTGAACGGCGCGGCGGCCGGAATCGGCTTCAGGCCCGCGGCCACGAGTTCCGCGCCCGTGAGCACCGCGATCACGCCAGGCATGGCAAGCGCGGCGGACGTGTCGATCGAAAGAATTTTCGCGTGCGGCCGGTCCGACCTCAGGAAGTGGCCGCTGGCCTGGCCCGGAAGATTCCAGTCGGAGACATAGCGTCCCCGGCCCTTGAGCATGCGCTCGTCCTCAAGCCGGCCCTTGTACCCGCCACCAAAGGAAGTCATGGCGAGAATTCTGAACTAGTTTTCTATGCTTTGGACAGGGCGATCAATATGCTGCAGGGCGCGTAATCCAGAATTGCCGCCCCCACCGAGCCCTTCCACCAGCGCGCCGCCCAGGAGGTGCTCTGGTTGTGGCCGATCACGATCAGGTCGACCCCCGTGTCTTTCGCGGCGCGGCAGATCTCTTCGACCGGCTCGCCCACTGCGAGGTGGCCCGTGGCCTTGAACCCCTTTTCGGTCAGGCTCTTGATGCCTTCGTCGAGCACCGTTTGAGTGCGTTTTTTCTCCTCCTCGAGCAGCTCCTCTGGGACGAAGCCCTCGGTGAGGAAGAGACTCGGGGGCATGCTGGCCACCGCGAGCAGATGGGTTTCGGCGCTCAGGAAGCCGGCCAGGTCGGCGGCTTCGAACAGGGCCCGCTTGCCCTCCGCCGAGCCGTTGTATGCGAGAAGAATCTTGCGATATTTCATGCGCCGCCTCCGTCGCCTGGTTTCGTCGCCTACTTCAGGAGCAATCCTACTCGCTCTATGGTCGAGCGCTCCGCCCTGAAGGTCTCGGCCGCCCACCTGGCGTAGTCCTCGCTCGACTTGTACCAGTAGACCTGGTCGAGCTGCGCCAGCACCTTCAGGTGCTCGGGGTCGTCCAGCGCCTTCCTGAAGGCGTCGTGCAGGAATTTCTGGATTTTCGGGTCCAGCCCCTTGGGCGCGACGAATCCATAGGGCGAGTACGAGACGATGTCGATGCCCAGCTCCTTCGCCGTCGGCGCGTTCCACTTGGTGCGCTTCTCGCCGAAAGTCACCAGCAGCCGGAAGGCGCCGGCGTCGACGTGCCGGCCCCAGCCGCTGGCGTCCGATTGCGCCATCACGTGGCCGCCCGTCAGCGCCTGCGTGGAATCGGCATTGCCCTTGAACGGGATGTGCAGCATCTGCACGCCGGTCTTCGCCTGCAGCTCCTCGATCAGCAGGTGCGGCGAAGTGCCGTTGCCCGTCGAGCTGTAGGAGAACTTGCCGGGATTCGCCCTGGCGTAGTCGATCACGTCCTTCAGCGTCTTCCACTGCGAATCGGCCTTGACCACCACGCCGAAGGTGTAGCCGGTGATGCCGATGATGTAGCTGAAGTCCTTGAGCGGATCCCAGTCCACCTTCTGCATGTGGGGGATGCGGAATGCGCCCACCGGCAGCTGCGAGATGGTGTAGCCGTCGGGCTGCGCGGTTTTCGCCATCACGCCCGGCCCGAGCATGCCGCCGGCGCCGGGCTTGTTCTCGATGACGATATTCTGGCCGACGTGCTTCGACGCGATCTGCGCGAAAGCGCGCAGGTGCTGGTCGGTCGAGCCGCCCGGCGGCCAGGGACAGATCATGGTGATCGGCTTGGCGGGGAAAGCCTGGCCTAGCGCGGGCGCACAAATGGATGCGAAAGCGGCTGCGGAAGCGGCAAGCAGCGCCGCATTCAGCATTCGTACCTTCATCGAGTCCTCTCCTCCTCGCGTGGTCGGGAAATTATAGCCTCTACTTCCCCTACAATTACCGCCCCATGCTCGATATTCAGCGCCCAGATCTCGTCGCCGGCGTCGCCGGCAGCGGCACCATGGGACGCGGCATCGTGCAGGTGCTCGCCCAGTGTGGCGTGCGCACGCTGGTGTTCGATTCCCAGCCCGGCGCGGCCGCGAAGGCGAAGGACGCGATCGGCAAGACGCTGGCCGGACTGGTGCAGAAGGGACGCGTGGCACAGGCCGACGCGGACCAGACGCTCGCGCGCGTCGAAATCGTCGATTCGCTCGCCGCGCTCGGGCCCTGCCACGTCGTCGTCGAAGCGATCGTGGAATTGCTGGCGCCAAAGCAGGAGCTGTTCAAGGCGCTGGAGGCCGTGGTCGCGGACTCATGCATCCTCGCTTCCAATACGTCCTCGCTCTCCGTCACCGCGATGGCGGCCGCCTGCGCCAGGCCTGGCCGCGTCGCGGGCTATCACTTCTTCAACCCGGTTCCGGTGATGAAGATCGTCGAAGTCGTCGATGGCGAACTCACCGAGGCCTGGGTGGGCGACGCGCTCATGGCGCTTGCCAGGCGCTACGGCCACAAGCCCGTGCGCTGCAAGGACACGCCCGGCTTCATCGTCAACCATGCGGGACGGGGCTACGTGCCGGAGAGCCTGCGCGTGCTGCAGGAAGGCGTCGCGGACTTCGCCACCATCGACAGGATCCTCGTCGAAGCGGCCGGCTTCCGGCTCGGGCCTTTCGGCCTGCTCGACCTCGTCGGCCTGGACATCGCGCACGGCGTGATGAAGTCCATGCACCAGCAGTATTACGGCGAACCGAAATACCAGCCCTCCTTCCTGCCGGATCCGCGCGTCGCGGCGGGATTGCTGGGACGGAAGACCGGAAGAGGTTGGTATAAATATGGAAAAGATGGCGTTGCCGAGAAGGTTCCGGAAACCGCCGTGCCGACCGCCAAGGCAGCGTCTGTCTGGTGCGTTCCCGAATTGAGGGATTTTGCTTCCAAGTTTTGTTCCCTGGAAAAAACTCCTGGAGAAAATTCCGTTTGCATCGTTGCACCCCTCGGCGATGACGCGACTACGACTGCCCTCAAGCTCAATCTGAAACCCGAGAACACTGTCGCCATCGACCCCCTCTTCGGCCTCGCGAAGCGCCGCACGCTCATGACGACGCCGGTCACGAAACCCGAAATGCGTGATGCGGCGCACGCGCTGCTCGCCTCCGACGGCGTGCCGGTGTCGGTGATCCGCGATTCGGCCGGCTTCGTCGCGCAACGCGTGGTGGCGCACATCGTCAACGTGGGCTGCGATATCGCGCAGCAGCGCATCGCTTCGCCCGAGGACCTGGATTCCGCGGTGGTACTCGGCCTCGGCTATCCCCACGGCCCGCTCGCCATGGGCGACGCCGTCGGCGCGGCGAAGATTCTCGCGATCCTGGAAGCCATGCATGCGTTCTACGGTGAACCCCGCTACCGCCCCAGCCCCTGGCTGAAGCGCAGGGCGCAGCTGGGGGTTTCCCTCCTTTCGAAAGACACCTAGAGAAAGAAAACCCAGATGCTCGATGCCTACATCTATGACGGACTCCGCTCTCCCATCGGCCGGCACGCCGGCAAGCTCGCGGGCCTGCGCCCGGACGACCTCGCGGGCGAGGTGATCGCCGAGGTGGTCAAGCGCAACGGCGTCAAGCCCGAGGACATCAGCGACGTGATCCTCGGCTGCGTCACGCAGGCCGGCGAGGACTGCCGCAACGTGGCGCGCTTCGCGACGCTGATGGCGGGACTGCCGCCGAGCGTGCCGGGCGTGACCGTGAACCGGCTGTGCGCCTCCGGCCTGCAGGCGGTGACGGACGCCGCGCGCGCGATCACCGCGGGCGAAGGCGATCTCTACATCGCGGGTGGCGTCGAAAGCATGTCGCGCGCGCCTTTCGTGATGGGCAAGTCGGAATCGCCCTACTCGCGCGACGTGAAGCTCTACGACACCACCATCGGCTCGCGCTTCACCAACCCGCGCTTCAAGAAGCAGTACGGCGACCAGGCGATGCCCGAGACCGGCGACAACGTGGCGAAGGAGTTCGGCGTCTCGCGCGTGCAGGCCGACGAGTTCGCCCTGGAGTCGCAGAAGAAATATGCCAAGGCGGAGGCGGAAGGGTTTTATAAAGGGGAGCTTTTAGAAATAAAAATTCCAAATAAAAAGCGTGATTCCCCACCCACTGTCGTCTCGCAGGACGAACACCCGCGCCGCGACTCGACGATGGATTCGCTCGCAAAGCTCAAGCCGCTTTACGAAGGCGGCGTGGTCACCGCGGGCAACGCCTCGGGCGTGAACGACGGTGCGGCCGCCCTGATCATCGCCAGCCGGCAATGGGGCGAGAAGAACGGCAAGAAGCCGATCGCGAAGATCCTCTCCGCCGCCTCCGCGGCAGTCGAGCCGCGCATCATGGGCGTGGGGCCCGCCTACGCGATCCCGAAGGCGCTCGAGCGCGCGAAGCTTTCGCTCAAGGACATGGACATCATCGAAATCAACGAGGCCTTCGCCAGCCAGGTGCTGGGCTGCCTCGCGCTGATGAAAGTGGATTTCAAGGACCCACGCGTCAACCCGAACGGCGGCGCCATCGCCATCGGCCACCCGCTCGGCTGCTCCGGCGCGCGCCTCGCGTTAACCGTGTCGCGTCAGCTGAAGGAAACGGGCGGCAAGTACGCCGCGGTGTCGCTATGCATCGGGGTAGGACAGGGTCTTGCAGTAATTCTTGAACGGATGAAGTAAGCCGCTCAGTACGTCCCGCGGAAGGCGTCGTGGCCCGGGACGTAGGTCATGTTGGTGATGTTCGGGTTGCGGTTCACCAGCGGACGCCCAAACAGCGGGTGCTTCATGCTGCGCACCTCGTGCTCGACCTGGAACAGCTGCCTGCCGTCCTGCGGATCGACGATCCACCGGAAGCGCCACTCGTGCTGGTCGGTCTCCATGCTGATCAGGCCGCGCTCCTTCAGCCACTCGTAGCCGGTCGAGAATTCGGCGATGTAGATCTGCATGTGGTGGCCGTCGTAGTCCGGCTGCTTTTCTTTTGTTTCGCTGAAAAACAATTTCTGGTTCCGGCCGACGGAAACCACGGCGCGGCCGTTCGCGGCCGAGGCCGGGGCTTTCATGACCTGGCTGTAGAAGCGCGCGATGCCCTCGGCGGTGCCGGGCGGCACGTCGAAGTCGATGTAGACGAGGCCGAGCTCGGTGCGCGGATACTCCGGCGAAGGCGCGTGGCAGCGGACGCGGTTGCCCCACGGGCAGGTGGCCTCCACCGCGTCGCCCTTGTCCTGCCAGGAGAACCGGGTGGTTTTCTCCGGCACGACGCGCTTCATTTCCCTGCCCGCGAACTCCAGGTTCTTCTTCAGCGCACCGAGGTCGGGGACGACGAAGCCGACGGTGCCGCGCACGACCTCGGGCCTGGGCGCGGGGCCGCGGCTGGGCATGTGCACTTGCGTGCGGCCGAAGTTGACCCACATGTTCTCGAGGCCCATGAACAGGTAGGGGTCGCGGGTCCCGCCCAGGCCGACGACGTAGAACAGCGTCGCCAGGCGCTGGTCGTCGATCAGGCAGTTGAAGTGCTCCAGGAACACGATGTTGCCGACGGTCTGCGTCGTGCGGTCGAACTGCTTTACCTGCTCGGGGGCGTTCATGGCGCTAGTTTAATCCTAGTAGAATTTCCGGCTACACCGCGCGAGGAGTCCCATGAATGCCCCGTTGAAGTCAGGGCCCAAGGCCAAGTTCGTCTGGGAAGACCCCCTCCTCCTCGACCAGCAGCTCACCGAGGACGAGCGCATGGTGCGCGACGCCGCGCGCGCCTACTGCCGGGACAAGCTCGCGACGCGCGTGCTGGAGGCGTTCCGCCACGAGAAGACCGACCCCGCGATCTTCCCGGAGATGGGCGCGCTCGGCCTGCTCGGGCCGACGATCCCCGAGCAATACGGCGGCCCGGGCCTGAACTACGTGAGCTACGGCCTGATCGCGCGCGAAGTGGAGCGCGTCGATTCGGGCTACCGCTCCATGATGAGCGTCCAGTCTTCGCTGGTCATGGTGCCGATCTTCGAATTCGGCAATGCGGCGACGAAGGAAAAATACCTGCCGAAGCTGGCCAGCGGCAAGTGGATCGGCTGCTTCGGCCTCACCGAGCCGAACCATGGCTCGGATCCGGCCTCGATGGTGACGCGCGCGAAGAAGGTCGCAGGCGGCTACAGCCTGAGCGGCAGCAAGATGTGGATCTCCAATTCGCCGATCGCCGACGTGTTCGTCGTTTGGGCAAAAGATGATGAAGGCGCCATTAGAGGTTTTGTTTTGGAAAAACATTTTAAAGGATTGAGTGCGCCGGCAATCCACGGCAAGGTCGGGCTTCGCGCCTCCATCACGGGGGAAATCGTGATGGACGGCGTCTTCTGCCCGGAGGAAAACGCGTTTCCGGAGGTGCGCGGCCTGAAGGGTCCCTTCACCTGCCTCAACTCGGCGCGCTACGGCATCGCCTGGGGCGCGCTCGGCGCGGCCGAGGATTGCTGGCATCGCGCCCGCCAGTATGTCCTCGACCGCAAGCAGTTCGGCCGGCCGCTGGCCGCGAACCAGCTGGTGCAGAAGAAGCTTGCCGACATGCAGACCGAAATCACCCTCGGACTGCAGGGCTGCCTGCGCCTCGGCCGCATGAAGGACGAGGGCAGCGCGTCCGTGGAAATTACCTCGATCCTGAAGCGGAACTCCTGCGGCAAGTCTCTCGACATCGCGCGCATGGCGCGCGACATGATGGGCGGCAACGGCATCTCGGACGAGTTCGGCGTCGCGCGCCACCTCGTCAACCTCGAAGTCGTGAACACCTACGAAGGCACGCACGACATCCACGCGCTCATACTCGGGCGCGCCATGACCGGAATCCAGGCCTTCAGCTGATGCTCCAGAGGAGCTTGCCATGACACTATGCCCGATCGCGATCGTCGCAGGATGCGCGAAATGCCCGGCGTTCAAGGCCTGCCCGTTGAAGGGCGTGATCGGCGATTACAAGCCCGGCGAGGGCGCCGCCAAGGCGCCGCCGGCGGACAGTCCGGGCAAGCCCAAGTAGCCATGTTGCGAGCGGCCGCGCTCGTGCTTGCCCTGGCGGCGGGCATGGCGGCGCTTGCCCAGCAGGACCTGCCTCCCAACAGCCTGTTCCTGATCGCGAAGCCGACGCTGGCCGATCCGAATTTCGCGAAGACTGTAGTGCTCGTGACGCAAACGGAAAACGCGAGCACGGTGGGCGTGATCGTCAACCGTCCGAGCCGGCTCCGGTTGTCGCAGTTTCTTCCGCAGGAGTACGCGACGCAGAATTACTCCGACGCGGTGTACGTCGGCGGCCCTGTCATGCGCCAGGCGATCGTCGCGGTTTTTCGCTCGGAAACACCGCCCGCGGCGGCCGCATTCCACGTCCTGAAGAATATTTACCTGACGATGCACGGCGACAACCTCAGGCAACTGCTCGCCACGCCGGGCGCGCAATACCGGCTTTACTCCGGGTTCTCGGGATGGGCGCCGAACCAGCTGCAGAGCGAGTTCATGCGCGACGGCTGGTACGTGCTGCCCGTCGACGAGGCGGCGCTGTTTCGCAAAAGCACCGAAGGTCTGTGGGAGGAAATGGTGGAGCGGGCGGCGCGGCGCGCTCCCCGGACGCACATTCCAGGCGTTACAATACCGACGAGATGGTCCGCGCCATGCGACTGTTGATTGCCCTCGCCGTTCTCATCTGCGCTGCGCCGTGGCCGGCGACCGCGCTCGCGCTGGAAGATGACGAGGCAATGCTGCTGGTGGCCCATCCAGCCTTCCGCGACCTCGACTACCGCCAGACCGTGCTGCTGGCGGCGCCCGCGCCGAACGGCGGCCACGTCGGCGTCATCCTGAACCGGCCCACGCGGCGCTCCCTCAGCAGCCTGTTTCCCGAGCACGAGCCGTCGAAGAAGGTGGTGGATCCCGTGCATTACGGCGGGCCGTTTTCGCGCGGCGCGCTGGTAGCGCTGGTGAAGGGCGACTCGGCGCCCGGCGCCGGCTCGGTCCAGGTCATGAGGCAGCTCTACATGGCATTCCGCGTCAACACCATCGACCAGGTCATCGAATCCAGGCCGAACGACGCGCGCTATTACGTCGGCTACGTCGGCTGGCGCCCCGGCGAGCTCAAGGCCGAGATCGAGCGCGGCATCTGGTCGGTGCTGGGCGCGGACATGGACGTGGTCTTCCGCAAGGACACGGAAGGCCTGTGGGAGGAAATGCTGCAGCAGACCAGGCGCATCCGGGCTGAAAGAAACCTGGCTCCCCGCCTGCGCGGGGATGACGTTCTTCAGGCGGCTGCTCGCGCGGCCGCCTTCTCGAACGTCATCTTCGACGCCCGGTAGTCCACCAGGATCCTGTCCTTGGGCGCGAAGCGCCCTTCGAGGATCGCCTTCGCCAGCGGGTTCTCGATCTGCGACTGGATCGCGCGCTTGAGCGGGCGCGCGCCGTAGACCGGGTCGAAGCCGGCTTTCGCGATTTCCGCCAACGCCGCTTCCGAGATCTCGAAACCGTATTCCATGCCCGCGAGGCGCGCCGACAGGTACTTCAGCTGGATCCGGGCGATCGAGCGGATGTTCTCGTCGGCCAGGCTGTGGAACACCACCACCTCGTCGATGCGGTTGACGAACTCGGGCCGGAAATGGGTCTTCACTTCGCCCATCACCGCGAGCTTGACCACTTCGTAGTCGCTGTCCGCCATCTGCTGGATCATGTGCGAGCCGAGGTTCGAGGTCATGACGATCACCGTGTTCTTGAAATCCACGGTGCGTCCCTGCCCGTCGGTCATGCGGCCTTCGTCGAGCACCTGCAGCAGCGCGTTGAACACGTCCGGATGCGCCTTTTCGACTTCGTCGAACAGGATCACGGCGTACGGCTTGCGGCGCACGAGCTCGGTGAGCTGGCCGCCCTCGTCGTAGCCGACGTAGCCCGGCGGCGCGCCGATCAGGCGCGACACGGAGTGCTTCTCCATGTACTCCGACATGTCGATGCGGATCAGGTGGTCTTCCGAATCGAACAGGAATCCGGCGAGCGCCTTGCATAACTCGGTCTTGCCGACCCCAGTGGGCCCCAGGAACAGGAAGCTGCCGTAAGGCCTGCTGGGATCCGACAGCCCCGAGCGCGAACGGCGGATCGCGTCCGCGACCAGGCGCACGGCCTCGTCCTGCCCGACCACGCGCTCGTGCAGCCGGTTTTCCATTTTCAGCAACTTGTCGCGCTCGCCCTGCATCATCTTGGACACGGGAATCCCCGTGGCGCGCGATACGACTTCCGCGATTTCCTCGGCGCCGACCTGGGTGCGCAGCAGCTTTGCCTTGGCGGGCTTCTTTTCCCGCGCTTCGGCGGACTGGGTCTCAACCTTCCTGAGTTGCGCTTCGAGGCCCGGAATCCTGCCGTACTGGATCTCCGACATCGCCTGCCAGTCGCCTTTGCGCCTGGCCTCTTCCATCTGCAGTTTCAGCTTCTCCAGCTCTTCCTTGACGTGCTGGCTGCCGGCGACCTGCGCCTTCTCCGCCTTCCAGATCTCCTCGAGATCCGAAAACTCCTTCTCCAGCTTTGCGATTTCCTTCTCTATGAGGGCAAACCGCTTCAGCGACGATTCGTCCTTTTCCCGGCGCACCGCCTCCCGCTCGATCTTGAGCTGGATCATGCGCCGCTCGAGCCGGTCCATCACCTCGGGCTTGGAGTCGATCTCCATCTTGACGCGCGCCGCCGCCTCGTCGATCAGGTCGATCGCCTTGTCGGGCAGGAAGCGGTCGGTGATGTAGCGGTTGGAGAGTTCGGCCGCGGCGACGATCGCCGGATCGGTGATCTCCACGCCGTGGTGCACCTCGTAGCGCTCCTGCAGGCCGCGCAGGATGGCGATGGTCGCCTCCACGGTCGGCTCGCCGACCAGCACCTTCTGGAAGCGGCGCTCCAGCGCGGCGTCCTTTTCGATGTATTTCCGGTACTCGTCCAGGGTCGTCGCGCCCACGCAGTGCAGCTCGCCGCGCGCGAGCGCGGGCTTGAGCATGTTGCCGGCGTCGATCGCGCCTTCGGCCTTGCCGGCGCCGACCATGGTGTGCAGCTCGTCGATGAAGACGATGGTGCTGCCCTCGTCCTGCGCCAGCTCCTTCAGGACGGACTTGAGCCGCTCCTCGAATTCGCCGCGGTACTTCGCCCCGGCGAGCAGCGAGGCCATGTCGAGCACCAGGACGCGCTTGTTCTTGAGCGATTCGGGCACCTCGCCGTTGATGATGCGCTGCGCGAGGCCCTCCACGATCGCGGTCTTGCCGACGCCCGGTTCGCCGATCAGCACCGGGTTGTTCTTGGTGCGCCGCTGCAGGATCTGGATGCAGCGCCGGATTTCATCGTCGCGGCCGATGACCGGGTCGAGCTTGCCCAGCCGGGCGCGTTCGGTCAGGTCGAGCGTGTACTTCTTCAGCGCCTGCCGCTGCCCTTCATCGGCTTGCGAGTTCACGCTCTGCCCGCCCCGGATGTTTTCAATTGCTTTCTCTATCGAAGCCTTGCCGACGCCGGAAGACTTCAACAGCTTGCCGATTTCTCCCTTGTCGGAGGCACAGGCGAGCAGAAACAGCTCCGAGGCGATGTACTGGTCGCGGCGCTTCTGCGCGTCCTTGTCGGCGACGTTCAGCAGGTTGCCGAGGTCGCGCGAGACGTGCACCTCGCCGGGCGTACCCTGGACCCTTGGCAGGGCATCTAGGGACTGAAGCAGACCTTTCCTGATGGAATTTACATTTCCGCCCGCCTTGCCGATGAGCCCCGCTACGCCCCCATCCTCCTGGTCAAGCAGCGCCAGCAGCAGGTGCTGCGGCTCGATCTGCTGGTGGTCCCGGCCGAGCGCGAGGCTCTGGGCCTCCGCGAAGGCCTCCTGCAGCTTGGTCGTGAACTTGTCGAATCTCATTTGCGCTGGTCTCTGGAATTAATCTACCTCAGCGCAGGTGGGGTCTTTTTGAGGGAAATCAAGCGCCCTTCAGGCGAGCGCCCGGACCAGTTGCAGCGCAGCGATCAGAGCCCCGATCGACAGTGCCACGGAGCCCGCGACGTATCCCGCCCCAAGCCACCACTCGCCGCGCTCCATCAGCACGTACGCATCGAGCGAGAACGTCGAAAATGTCGTGAATCCTCCGCAGATGCCCACGGTGAGGAACACCCGCGCTTCCTGGGGCAGGTCCAATTTGAGGGCGAACAGTTCGACAAAAGCGCCGATCAGGAACGATCCCGCGATATTGATGATCAGGGTCCCCCAGGGGAAGGAAAGACCGAACAGCCTCGTGGAACCAATGCCCACGAGGTACCGCGCGACGGAGCCAATGGCCCCGCCGGCCGCGACCGCAAGAAGGATTCTCAAGTCGGTCATTTCCAGCGTTCCGCCGCCTTGTCGTCGGTCGCCTTCGCCTCCACCCAGCGGGCCCCGTCGGCGGTCTGTTCCTTCTTCCAGAACGGCGCCTGCGTCTTGAGGTAGTCCATGATGAATTCGCAGGCGGCGAACGCGTCGCCGCGATGGCCGCTCGCCACCGCCACCATGACGATCTGGTCGTTGGGCTGCAGCGCGCCATGGCGGTGGATCACGGTGCAGTCCATCACCTGCCAGCGGCCTTTTGCTTCGTCGACGATCTTCGTGATGGCGCGCTCGGTCATGCCGGGATAGTGCTCGAGCGTCATCGGGACGTCGCGCACCAGCCCGACAAAACTGGCGACAGCTCCAATGCTGTTGTTTCTTGAGATATTTTTTATTTCAAGACCAACGTCAAAATCGCCCGATTGAACCGAGATCTTCATCCGCCGGTCACCGGTGGAAAGAACGCGACTTCGTCGCCGGATTTCACCGCCGCCGTAGGCTGGACCATGTCCTGGTTGATTGCGGCCCTGAGCAGAATGCCTTCCGAAAAGGAATTCTCATAAACGCCGCCCCGGCCCCTCAGGTGGCTGCGCAATGCAGCGACCGTGGCGACGCCTGCGGGCAACTCGATCTCCTCGGCGTCCTTGCCGACCTTTTCGCGCACGCTGGCGAAGTAGAGGACCTTGATCTTCACTATCGGTAGAGCTCCGCGTAGGGCAGGAACCGGACGCGATCGCCTTTCCTGATCGCGCCCCCCGCGGGATTGTCGACCAGCCCATCGGCCCAGGCGGTGGACGTCAGCACCGCCGAATCCTGCGTCGGGTACAGATCCAGCCCGCCCTGCGCGTTCCATTTTACGCGCAGGAATTCGCGCCGCACGTCGGGCTCGGGCCAGTCGAAATCGGCGCGTGCATCGATGGCGCGCGGCGCGACGTCCACCACGCCCTGCATTTTGAGGAGAAAGGGCCTGACAAATATCAGGAAAGTCACAAAACTTGAAACGGGATTTCCAGGCAGTCCAACAAAAAAAGAATTTGAAACCGAGCCAAAAGCCAAAGGCCTGCCTGGCTTCATCGCGATCTTCCACATGAGCAGACGACCCTCCGCCTCCACCGCGGGCTTGACGTGATCCTCGTCGCCCACAGATACGCCGCCGGAGGTCACGATGACGTCGTTCTCCGCCGCGGCGCGCCGCAGCACCTCGCGCGTCGCGTCCAGCTTGTCGGGCACGATGCCGTAGTCCCGCACCTCGCAGCCGAAGGCCGCGGCGAGCCCGTTGAGCGTGAAGCGGTTGGAGTTGTAGATCCGGCCCGGCGGCAGCGGGTCGCCGGGCATGACCAGTTCATCCCCGGTAAAGAAGAGCCCGAGCCGGACCTTCCGGTACACCGGCAGCGTCTTGATCCCCACTGAGGCAGCCAGCCCGGTGTCCTGCGGCAGCAGGCGCTTGCCCGCGGTCAAGACCGTGCCGCCTTTGCGAATATCGCTGCCGGTGCGGCGTATCCATTCCCCCGGTTTGGGCTTTGTCTTTACTTTCAGGTTCTCTTTTTCAATTTCGGCAAATTCCTGCATCACCACGGCGTCGGCGCCGGGCGGAACCGGCGCACCGGTAAAAATCCGCGCCGCCGTGCCCGGCTCAAGCGGCTTGCCGACCGAACCGGCGGCGATGCGCTGCGCGACCTTCAGGCTCTTCCCGGGAAAATTCAAATCCGACAGGCGAACGGCGTAGCCGTCCATGGCGCTGTTGTCCATCGGCGGCACGTCCATGGTCGAGGCCTGCGGCCTTGCGAGCACGCGCCCTGCCGCCTCCATGGTCGGAACCTGCTCGACCTCCGCAACCGGACGCGCACCCGCCAGCAGCGTGTCGAGCGCCTCGTCCACCGAAAGCAGGCCCTTGTTCACGCGAGTCTCTGGTGCGCCATGATGAAGGTCGCGATCCCCTGGTGGTCGTTCAGGTCGAGCTGCGGCAGCTTCGTTTCCAGCTTCGTATCGGCCGCGATGGCGACGATATGCGGATCCTTGGGGTGCAGCAGGCCTTCGCCCGTTTCGGCACGGTAGACCTCGAGCTTCGGGATCGGCGCGAACTTGAAGCCTTCGACGATGAGCAGGTCGCAGGGCGACAGATGCTTCACCTGTTCCTCGAAGCTCGGCTCCTTTTCGCCCCGCAGCTCGTTCATGAGCACCCAGCGGCGCGATGATGTCACCAGCACTTCGCTCGCGCCCGCGTGGCGGTGGCGGTAGGAGTCCTTGCCGGGAACGTCGACGTCGAAGCTGTGGTGCGCGTGCTTGATCAGCGAGACGCGGATCCCACGCTTCACGAACAGCGGGATAAGCTTCTCGATAAGCGTCGTTTTTCCGCTGCCCGACCAGCCAGCGAAGCCGAAGGTCTTCATGGTTCCGTTCTAAGCGGTTGCGCCGCCGCAGGAACTGCCCGCTCCCGCGGTGCAACCAAGACAATGAGCGTCGAATTGTATCGGGCGCCCGAGGAACCTGTCGAAATCGAAGTCGAAGATGCTGAGCTTGCCGCCCGCGCGATCCACCGCGTCCATTTCCAGCATCTGGTTGAAATCGCAGTCGTAGACCCGGCCGTCGTGGCCGACGCTGATCAGGCTGCGGCACATGACGCCTGCCGCCGCCGCCGGGTTGTACGCCGCGAGCAGCTTCTGCATGTAGGACTCGTACTGTCCCGACTTCTGCAGGTGCAGCTTGAAGCGGTTGATCGGCATGTTGGTGATCGTGTACAGGCTGTTGAACGACAGGCCGTGCTTGTCCTTGAGCTCCCGCTTGTAGTCGGCTTCCAGGGCCGCCTGCGCCGCCGGCAGGTAGGGGCCGACCGGGTTGTAGACGAGATTGAGCAGCAGCCCGCTGCCCTGGATCCCGTAGCCGACCGCGTTCAGCCGCCGCATCGCCTCCATGCTCCTGCCGAACACGCCCTGCCCGCGCTGCGAATCGGTGAAAAACTGCTGGTAGTACGGCAGGGACGAGATGACCTCCACGCGGTTCCGCGCGAAGAATTGCGGCAGGTATTCCTTGTTCTCCTTCGTCTGCGGATTGCCGTCCAGCTGCACCGTCAGGTTGTGCCGCACCATGACATGCTTGCCCAGGGCCACGGCCTTTTCGACAAAGCCGTCGAAGCCCGGATGCAGCTCGGGCGCACCCCCGGTGATGTCGAGTTTCGCGATTTGCGGATGCCGTTCGAGGATTTCCAGGCACTTGGCGATGCCCTCGGGCGAGAGCATCTCCTTGCGCTGGGGCCCTGCGTCCACGTGGCAATGCCGGCAGACCTGGTTGCACAGCTTGGTGACGTTGACCTGCAGCGTCTCGATCGAAACGGGCGGCAGGTCCGCCGGACCGAGGGGAAAATTCGGGGAAAAACGTACGTTCAAAGCACCAGTTTCTTGAGGTGGTTCTGCATCTGCACCGAGTGCACCAGCGTGATCCCCGCCTGCATGGCGGCGGCCACGTGGACCGCCTCCATCATCTGCTCTGGATTGGCGCCTGTCTCCAGGCATTGAGTAGTGTAAGCGTCGATGCAGTAGGGGCACTTCTGGGCGTGCGACACGGCGAGGGCGATCAAGGCTTTTTCGCGCTTGGTCAGCGCGCCGTCGCTGCCGGTGACGTCGCCGTAGTACTTGAAGAAACCGTCCGCCAGATTCTTGGCGTGCTGGCCGATGTCGCCGAACTTCTTCAGGTCTTCGGATTCGTAGTAGTTGCTCATGCGCGCCCCATTTCGAGTGTAGTCGAATTCGAAGCGCGAACATTACAGCATGGCCGCTATTCCGCAATGCGGCGCACATCGATCCTGTTCAGCCATTTGACGTGGCGCGGGCCGGGCTTGTCGTCGGCAGCCGAGACCAGCGTGAAGCGCCCCTCACCGTCCTGCAGCGGCTTGCCGTCGCGTTCGATGGCGATCAGCACGCCCTTTCCGATCGGCGAGTTATAGAGTTCGCCCCAGGAAAACACCGCCTGGTAGCCATCGGTCGCGAAGGCGACCAGGTAGGTCCTGCGCAAGGCGCGCGGCGAGTCGCGCCGGATGTCGGCTTCCTCGAGCAGGTCGACAAGGCGCACGCCGCTGTAGGCGCCCGCAGCGGCCGCGCCGCGCTTTTTCGCAATTCCGCGCAGATCTTCGACCGCAAGCTTGAGCGCATTCTGCACTTCGCCAGCGACCTGGAGCTGCGTCGATACGCTGGACGGGCGCTCCTGCGCAAAGCACACCGGAGTGGCGAGCACCAATGCGAGCAGCAGTCCTTTCATTTCTTGGCGTTCGGGAAGAACAGCTGCTCGCCGCCGATCTTGTACTCGGCGATGGTCTTCTGGCCCTCGACCGAGATCACCCAGTCGACAAAGGCCTGGCCCATTTCCGCCTTCACGTGCGGGTGCCTGGCCGGATTCACCAGCATCACGCCATACTGGTTGAAGAGGCGCTGGTCGCCTTCCACCGAGATCACAAGCTCGCCGCGGTTCTTGAAGGACAACCAGGTACCCCTGTCGGTGAGCGCGTAAGCGTTCATGCCGGAGGCCGTATTGAGCGTCGGCCCCATGCCCGATCCCGTGTCCCGGTACCACGGCCCCTTGTCCTTGGCAATGTCGATGCCGGCCGCCTTCCAGAGTTCCAGCTCCGCAAAGTGCGTGCCACTCTTGTCGCCACGCGAAGCGAACGGCGCTTGCCCAGTCCTGATCTTCTGCAGTGCCGCGACGATATCCTTCGTGCCTCCGACCTTTGCCGGGTCCGATCTGGGCCCAACCAGCACAAAGTCGTTGTACATGACTTCAAAACGCTGCACCCCGAAGCCTTCGGCCTGGAACTTCTCCTCCAGAGGCTTCGCGTGCACGAACACCACGTCGGCGTCGCCGCGCCGACCCATGTCCAGCGCCTGGCCGGTGCCGAGCGCAACCACTCGCACCTGGATGCCCGATTTCTGCTCGAACACCGGCAGCAGATGCTTGAACAGCCCCGACTGCTCGGTGGAGGTGGTGGAGGCTACGGTGATGAAGCCTTGCTGCGCTTCTATGGAAAAGGAAATGCAAAAAGAAAGCGCCAGCAAGAATCTCGTCATGCCCATGGCAGTTCTCCCTTGATGAATGCGGCAGCCTCAGGCGAGGCCGGTTGCTTGAAAAACGTCTCGACCGGCGCGCGCTCCAGCACGCGCCCCTGGTGCAGGTAAATCACTTCGTCGCCAAGGCGCCGCGCCTGTCCGAGGTTGTGCGTAGCCATGACGATCTTCGTGCCCGAGGCGTCAAAGGCCTTGATGACCGTCTCGATTTCCCGTGTCGCGCTTGGGTCGAGGCTCGCGGTCGGTTCGTCCAGGAACAGGACCTCGGGATGCAGCGCCCAGGCACGCGCCAGCGCAAGCCGCTGCTGCTCGCCGCCCGATAGAACGCGGGCCGGCCGGTGCGCCAGGTGCAACAGGCCCACTTCCCGCAAGGCCTCATCGGCCCGGTGCTCGCGCTCGGCCGTAGCGACGCCTGCTGCCTGCAGCGCGAACAGGACGTTGGCTCGGGCCGACCTGCGCAACATCACGGGGCGCTGAAAAACCATCGCCTGCTGCCTGCGCGCGCGCCGCTGATCGCCGTCGCTCCACGCCACCTCGCCGGCAGTGGGCTCCAGCAGGCCGTGCATCAAGCGCATCAGCACGCTTTTGCCGGCGCCATTCGCCCCGAGGATCACCGTGTTCGGCCCAGCTCCGATCTCCAGCGAAAGCGCGGCGATGATCTCGCGCCCTCCCGCCGAAAATGCCGCCTGCCGGAGGTTGAGCGGCAGGATCATCCGACTCTCCGCTGCGCCGATACCTTCACCACATCCGCTGCGGCATTCAGCGCCAGCACGATTGCGATCAGTACCACGCCGAGGCCGAGCGCAAGAGGCAGGTCGCCTTTCGAAGTTTCCAGCGCGATGGTGGTGGTCATCACGCGAGTCACGCCATCGATGTTCCCGCCGACGATCATGACCGCGCCGACTTCGGCACAGGCGCGCCCCAGGCCCGCAAGCACGGCGGTCACGAGCGAGAACCGGATGTCCCAGATGAGCGTCAGCGCCGCAGGCAATCCTTCCACCCCCAGCGAACGCAGTTGCTCTTCGTATTCCCGCCACGCGTCTTCCACCGCCTGGCGGCAAAGCGCGGCGACAATCGGCAGAATCAGCAAGGTTTGCGCGATCACCATCGCGCCCGGCGTGAAAAGCAGGCCCAGACTGCCAAGCGGCCCCGCACGCGATAGCAGCAGGTAGACCACGAGGCCGACCACCACAGGCGGCAGGCCCATCAGGGCGTTGAGCGCCACGATCACGGCCCGCCGGCCGGGGAATCCCCCGACCGCCAGCGCTGCCCCCAGAGGCAGGCCCAGCAAGGTCGCAGCCGCGACTGCGCTAAGGCTTACCGCGAGGCTCAGGCCCACGATCTCCCAGAGTCGCAGGTCAAGCGTCGCCACCAGGCGCAGGCTTTCGAGGAGGTCATAGGTGAAACCTTGCATATATGCATAAAGGTAACTTCCATAGCCGATTTACCAAATATGCGATTTGGTGCATATTTGGAACATGAGCCAGTTGAAGGCAGATGTCGTATGGCGGACCGCGGGGCCGAATGCAGTGCGCCTGGATCCCCGCTTGCTGGACCTGCTGCGCGCGCTGCAGCGCAACTCGACGCTGCGGGCAGCGGCTAACGAACTGGATCTGTCCTACCGTGCCGCCTGGGGCGTGCTGCTCGACTCCGCGGCCCTGGCCGGCGCGCCGCTGGTCGAACTGCAACGCGGCCGCGGCGCCCGCCTCACCCGATTTGGCAGCAGCCTGCTGAAAGGGGACGACCAGCTGCGCGAAGCCATCGGTTCACTAAGCGACCGGCTTGGCATCGCGCCCGGCCCGGATGCGCAGCCCGGAGCGATGCCGCTTCGGCTGGTGGCGAGCCATGACCCGCTGCTGGCCGAGTTCTGCGAACGCTTCGCGCGGCCCGTCGGACTCATCGAGGAGGCATCGTTTCGCGGCAGCGAGGCGAGTCTCGCGCTCTACTCCCGCGGCGGGGCGGACGTGGCGGGCTTTCATGTGGACGCGGGCAGCGACTTTGCCGCGCTCCGGCGCTTCCTGAAGCCCCGGCGCGACCGCCTGGTGCGCTTTGCCGACCGGGAACAGGGATTGATCGTCGCGCACGGCAATCCCAGGAAACTCATGAACATGACGGACGTAGCGCGCAAGCGCGCGCATTTCGTCAATCGGCAGAAGGGCGCCGGAACCCGTGCGCTGGTGGACCGCATGCTGCGCGATGCAGGCATCGCCACCGAACGGATCCACGGTTACGGCACGGAGGAATACACGCACCTCGCGGTCGCCGCGACGATCGCCACCGGCCGCGCCGACGCCGGCCTTGGCGTGCGCGCCGCGGCGGCACGCTTCGGCCTGGATTTCGTGCCGCTGATCGAGGAGCACTACTGGCTGGCGTTTCGCGAACGCACGCTCGCGTCGGCGCCCGCTCAGCAGCTGCTCCGCGGCCTGGCCGGCAAGCAGCTATCGCGGCTGGCTCGCGGACTTCCAGGGTACGACCTCGGTGCGGCTGGAAAAATATTCAAAGTCGAGGAGGCTCTCGCGTGACAGCCGGAAAATTGGGGACTTTGGTGGCCGTTGCGGTGCTCGCCGCAGGTACGGCGCTGGCGGACGAAGCCCAGGTCGCGGTCGCCGCGAATTTCGCCGGCCCGATGAAGCAACTTGCCGGGAGATTCTCGCAGGCGACAACCCACAAACTGCTGGTCAGCGTCGGTTCCACGGGAAAGTTCTACGCTCAGATCAGCAACGGTGCGCCATTCGACGTATTTCTCTCGGCGGATGATGAAACGCCACTGCGCATGGAACAGCAAAAGCTGACTATTGCGGGGACCCGATTCACTTACGCCATCGGCAAGCTTGCACTGTGGAGCCCGACGGCAGGCCTGGTGGATGCCAACGGAGATGTACTGAAGAAGGCATCTTTCAAGCGACTCGCGCTCGCCAATCCCAAGCTCGCGCCCTACGGTGCCGCCGCGCAGCAGACTCTCGAGAAGCTGGGAGTTTGGTCCGCCTTGCAGGGCAAGCTGGTGCTGGGCGAGAACATTGCCCAGACCCTGCAGTTTGTCTCCAGCGGCAACGTGGAATTTGGATTCGTCGCGTTCTCACAAATCCAGGACAGCGGAAGGCCGCCCGCCGGGTCCCACTGGCTGGTGCCCCAGGCACTCTACGATCCGATCCGCCAGGATGCGGTTTTGCTTGCCCGCGGTGGTGCCAATCCTGCCGCACGGGCGTTCCTCGACTTCCTGCGCAATCCAGCAGCCAGGGAACTGATCCGTTCCTCTGGGTACGGGTTGCCGTGATCAGCCGACGATGATCCTGGGCGAGCACGATATCGCCGCAATCTGGCTGACGCTGCGGCTCGCCGCGACAGCGACGGTGCTGCTGCTCATTCTCGGCACGCCGGTCGCCTGGTGGCTCGCGAGAACACGGTCCTGGCTGCGGGGGCCAGTCGGCGCGCTGGTTGCACTGCCGATTGTTTTGCCGCCGACGGTTCTGGGCTTCTACCTGCTGGCAATGATGGGGCCGACGGGCCCGATCGGCGCGATCACGCAATCGATCGGGCTTGGTCTGCTTCCCTTCACGTTCACTGGCCTCGTCATTGCGTCCGTGCTCTATTCGATGCCTTTCGTCGTGCAACCGCTGCAGGCGTCGTTCGAAGCGATCGGCGATCGACCCATCGAGGCTGCAGCGATGCTGCGCGCCGGCCCGCTGGACCGATTCTTCACTGTCGTTCTGCCTCTCGCGCGACCCGGCATCCTGAGCGCGGTCGTTCTCGGTTTCGCGCATACCGTGGGCGAGTTTGGGGTGGTGCTGATGATCGGCGGCAACATCCCGGGCCAGACAAGGGTTCTTTCAGTGGCGCTCTACGACCATGTCGAGGCACTCGAGTACGCCCCGGCGCACTGGCTTGCAGGCAGCATGCTGCTGTTCTCGTTCCTGGTGCTGCTGCTGGTCTACGGGTGGGGCCGCAAGCCACGGGTGGATCCGTGAGCGGATTGCACGCTCGGTTTGCACTCGCGCGAAGAAATTTCACGCTTGAGGTAGATCAGCTGGCGCCCAGCCGGGGCATCACGGCTTTATTCGGCGCGTCCGGCTCCGGCAAAACCACAATGCTGCGCTGCATCGCCGGCCTCGAGCGCGCGCCCGGAGGCGTCGTCTCGTTCGACGGCGAACACTGGCAGGACGAGGCGCGGGGAATTTTCATGCCTCCCCACCGGCGGGCCTGCGGCTACGTCTTCCAGGAGGCGAGCCTGTTTCCGCATCTCTCCGTGCGCCGAAACCTCGAGTACGGGGAAAAGCGCGTGCCTCCCGGGCAAAGGCGCCTGGCTTTCGGCCAGACGGTCGATCTGCTGGCCATCGCGCCGCTGCTCGAGCGGCGCACCGGCAACCTGTCCGGTGGCGAACGACAGCGCGTCGCGATCGCCCGTGCCCTGCTGGCGAGTCCAAGTCTGCTGCTGATGGACGAGCCGCTCGCATCTCTGGACGCAAGCCGCAAAGGGGAAATCCTGTACTACATCGAGCGACTGCGGGACGAGCTTCAACTGCCGATCGTGTACGTGAGCCACGCGATCGACGAGGTCGTGCGCCTCGCGAACCGGGTCATCCTGCTTGCCAATGGACGCGTGACTGCGGCCGGCTCGGTGCACGAGACAATCGGCCTGGACCACGGCGGCTCGGTGATCGAGGCTTTCGTGGCCGAGCAGAATCTCGAATGGGGCTTGGCACGCCTGGAATTTCCAGGAGGAGAATTGTTCACTTCCGACATCGACGCGCTCCCGGGGGAACGGGTGCGCGTGCGCATCGCCTCGCGCGATGTCGCGCTCGCGCTATCACGCCCGATCGATTCGAGCTTCCTGAACGTGCTCTCCTGTACGGTGGCTGGGTTCGTACCGGGCGAAGGCGCGAGCGTGGACGTGCGGCTCGACGCCGGCGGCGCGCCGCTCATTGCGCGCGTCACGCGCAAATCGGCCGGGGCGCTCGGCATCGCGCCCGGCAAGCGGGTATACGCGCTCGTCAAAGCCGTGGCCGTCGACCGCCACAGCGTCGGTTACGCGTAAATTCCGTCCGACTTCAGGCCTGCAGTTTCAGGCCGTAACTTCCTTCGCGGTGATGCTGTACTTGAAGTTATCCGGATCCAGGCAATCGACCCGGTTGCCGCCGGTCTCGCACTGCGGGTACATGAGGAAGCCGAGCTTCGGGCCGCCCGAACCCGGGAGGGAAACATCGTGCGCCCGGTTGTAGGCGAGCCAGTTCATCTCCCAGGCCCCGAACAACGCGCGCCGCACCGCTGGCACCACCGGATCGGCGAGCGTGGTCGGCTGCGGTTTCTCCTCCAGCACTACCTTGCGCACGTCGGCGGGATCTACCGGCACCCAGCCGAAGCCCGTGAGCCAGACCTCGGCACGGCAATGCTGCGCGCGGGTGACATTCGGCGTGCCCGCGCCCAGGCTGCGGTAGCCGAACTCGCTCTTCGCGACGCGCACGCCGTAGACGTCACGCGCCGGAATGCCGACCGACCGGGCCAAGCCGGCATAGAGGGCGTTCAGGTCCGCGCATTTCCCGGTCAGATTGCCGGCCTCCAACATCGCCTTGATATCGCCCACGCCGCAGCCCCGTGTCTTCGGATTGCGCTCGGTGTTGTCGACGATCCACTCGTAGATCGCGCGGGCCTTTTCCACGTCCGTGCGCTTGCCACGAGTGATGTCACGCGCTGTCGTGGCGACGATGCCGTCGGTCGGCTGCAATTCCGTTGCCGCCGTGTAAAACGCGCGGTCGCTGGCGGCCATTGGTTCGACCTGGCCGGGCTTCGAGAGGTCCACCGCCCGGTCGCGGGTGGCGAAGCGGCTTGTGAGTTCGACCACCGGCGCCTTCTGGCTGTCCGGCCACTCGGCGTAGAACATCGCGGCGCCATATTTCGGGTCGTGCGCCAGGTGCATCGTCGGAGCATTGCCGCTCCAGGAATTGCCAACCGTCCGCTGCCAGCTCTCATCCACCGCGGGCACCGGAATCCACACCCGGGACACCCCCGCCGGCTTAGCCACCTCCACCCGCGTCACGATTTCGAACTCGCGCCACTTCTCGCCCTGCGTCGGATTAAATTCCCTCTGCTGGGCAAAGGAAAGTTTCGGTAATACCGCAAGCATGGCTGTGGATACGATGAATTCACGTCTTTTCATGGCGATGCCCTTGAGTGGTGCGAACGAGGGCGAGATTCTACTTGGCTGGCCCCAGCGTCGGCCACGCCTGCTATACTTTTCCAGTGGGGACCGCAGACTCCCCGCAGCATCACCTCCAAGACGCCGGTGCGTCCAAGCGCTGCAGGACTCTTAAGGAGAGAGCCATGGACGCACCCGCAATCTCAGCCGCATCCCTTCGTCAATCCCTGTCATCCGCGCGTCCGCCGCTCGTCATCGACGTGCGCAAGGGCGCCGCGTTCCTCGGCGCCCCGGACTTCATCCGCGGCGCGCTGCGGCGCGATCCGCTGCGCGTCGACGAGTGGGGCAAGAGCCTGCCTCGCGAGGCCGACGTCGTCGTTTACTGCGTCCATGGACACGAAGTCAGTCAAGGCACCGCGAAAACCCTGGGGGCCCGTTACCTGGAAGGAGGCATCGAAGGATGGCGGGAATCCGGCGGCGAACTATTCGGGAAACCCAGGGGAGCGAGTTCCCGCTGGGTGACGCGCGAGCGGCCCAAGATCGACCGCATCGCCTGCCCCTGGCTGGTGAAACGCTTCATCGACCCGGACGCCGAATTTCTGTACGTACCGACGTCGGACGTGAAGAAAATCGCCAGCGAGCGCGAGGCTGTGCCCTACGACATCCCCGACGTGGAGTTCTCGCACGACGGCGAACTGTGCAGCTTCGATACGTTCATCAGGCGCTTCCGCCTGCGCGACCCGGCGCTCGATGACCTGGCGACGATCGTGCGCGGCGCCGACACAGGCCGGCCCGATCTGGCGCCGCAGGCGCCGGGACTGCTCGCAATCTCGCTCGGACTGTCGCTAAACTTTCAGGACGATCACGAGATGCTCGAGCACGGGATGGTGATTTACGACGCCCTCTACTCCTGGTGCAAGCGCGGCAAGGACGAAAAGCACACTTGGAATCCAGACCTGTACAGGTAACTTTCGCCGAGGCGCTGCGCGTCTGGCTCAAGATCGGCTGCCTCGGCTTCGGCGGACCGGCGGGCCAGATCGCGCTGATGCACCGCATCCTCGTCGACGAGAAGAAATGGGTCGAGGAGTCGCGCTACCTGCACGCGCTCAACTTCTGCATGCTGCTGCCGGGCCCGGAGGCGCAGAAGCTCGCGACCTACGTCGGCTGGCTGCTGCACGGCGTGCGCGGCGGCCTCGCGGCCGGCATCCTGTTCGTGTTGCCGGGCGCGTTCGTGATGCTCGCCGTGAGCCTGCTCTACGTCCTCGGCAGCGGCATCCCGGCCGTCGACGGAGCGCTTTACGGCATCAAGGCAGCGGTGCTGGTGATCGTGGTCGAAGCGCTGATCCGCATCGGCCGGCGCTCGCTGAAATCGCGTCTGCCGTACTCTATTGCCGCGCTTGCATTCATCGGCATTTTCTTCCTCGACCTGCCGTTCCCTGCGATCGTGGCCGCTGCGGCACTGGTGGGGTATTACTTCATGGAAGATCAAAAACCACACCACGCCGCTCCGCCCCATCCCGATCGCTGGCGCCAGGCCGGCACTGCGCTCGCAGTCGGCGTGGTACTCTGGTGGGGGCCCGTGCTGCTGGCCGCGGCAGCGCTCGGCTCCGGGCACGTGCTGGTGGATATCGGCGTCTTCTTCTCCAAGCTGGCGACGGTGAGTTTCGGCGGCGCCTACGCCCTGCTCTCCTATCTGGCCCAGGAGGCGGTGCAGACCTACCGGTGGATGTCGGCGCCGGAAATGGTGGACGGCCTCGGCCTCGCGGAAACCCTCCCCGGCCCGCTCATCAAGGTGACCCAGTTCGTCGGTTTTCTCGGCGCCTGGCGCGACCCGGGCCAGCTCTCGCCGCTCGCGGCCGGCGTATTGGGCGCGATCCTCACGACCTGGGTCACCTTCACCGTGCCGATGCTGCTGATCTTCGTCGGCGCGCCGTTCGTCGAGCAGCTGCGGGCGAATCGCCGCCTGTCGGGCGCGCTGGCGGCGATCACCGCCGCGGTGGTGGGAGTGATCCTGAACCTCACGCTCTGGTTCGCGCTGCATGTCCTGTTTCCGCGCGTGGAGGAAATGCGCGCCGGCCCGCTGCGCTGGTTCGCGTTCGATCCGGCAGCCATGGACTGGAAAACCGCCGCGCTCGCGTTGCTGGCGGCGTTCCTCGCGTTCCGGCTGCGCCGCGGGCTGGTCGAGATCATTGCCGTGATGGCGGCGCTAGGCGTGGCGCTGCGGCTGTCGCAGCTCGCCTAGCTGCCATGGCCGGTCGCATTCTGCTCGCCCGCGCCATACGGGACTTCGGCGATGGGTTCATCGCGATCCTGCTGCCGGTCTACCTGATGGCGCTCGGCCTGTCCGCGTTCGACGTCGGCGTGATTGCAACGCTGGCGCTTTTCGGTTCCGCCTGCCTGACCCTGGCGATAGGCTTCGTCGGCGCGCGAATCGATCCGCGCCGCCTGCTGCTGGCCGCGGCAGGACTGATGGCGGTCAGCGGGCTGGCTTACGCCGCGAGCAGCGCCTACTGGGTGCTGGGCGTGGTGGCCTTCGTCGGCACCATCAATCCGTCCGGCGGCAGCGCGAGCATATTCGTGCCGCTCGAGCACACGCTGCTCTCTGGCGCAGTCGCGCCGCAGCGACGTACGCACAGCTTCGCGCGCTACAGCCTTGCAGGTGCGCTCGCGGGTGCCCTCGGCTCCTTGCTCGCCGCGGCACCTGACTGGCTCGGTGCGGCCGGCATCGGCGTGCTTGACGCGCTGCGCCTGATGTTCGTCGCCTACGCGGCGCTGGGCGTGCTGGGCGGGGCGATCTACTGGAGACTGGACGCGCGCGCCCCCGAGGCCGCAGCGGCCCCGCCGGCGCCGCTGGGGCCATCGCGCCGCGTTGTCTACAAGCTCGCGGCGCTCTTCAGCATCGACGCCTTCGCCGGCGGATTTACGGTGCAGTCACTGCTGGCCCTGTGGCTGTTCGCGCGCTTCGACCTGTCGCTCGCCGCGGCGAGCCAGTTTTTCTTCTGCTCGGGGCTGCTCGCGGCATTTTCCTTCCCGGTGGCGGCGTGGATCGGCGGCCGAATCGGGTTGGTGAACACGATGGTGTTCACGCACATCCCGTCCAGCCTGTGCCTGATCGCGGCGGCGTTTGCGCCGTCGCTGGATGTGGTGCTGGGGCTGCTGCTGGTCCGGGCCTTCCTATCGCAGATGGACGTGCCTACCCGCTCGTCCTACGTGATGGCCGTGGTCACGCCTGCCGAGCGCCCGGCCGCAGCAAGCGTCACCGCGGTCCCGCGCAGCCTTGCCGCCGCCGCCAGCCCGGCGCTGGCGGGCGCGCTGTTCGCGGCCGGCCTCCAGGCCTGGCCGCTGGTGCTCTGCGGCGGGCTGAAGATCACCTACGACCTGTTATTGTTGGCGGCATTCCGACACGTCAAACCTCCGGAGGAAAGCTGATGGCAGCCTACGTCATCGTCGAAGTGAACGTCACCGACCCGCAACTCTTCGCCGAGTACGCCAAGGGCGTGCCGGCGACGATCGCCGCCTACGACGGCAAATACATCGTCCGCGGCGGCGCGGTGGAGACGAAGGAAGGCGGCTGGGCACCCAAGCGCGTCGTGGTGCTGGAGTTTCCTTCCATGGATCAGGCGCGCAAGTGGTACCACTCGCCGGAATACAAGCCGCTGCTCGACATGCGGCTCAAGGCCGCAAATGCGAAGCTGATCCTGGTGGCAGGCGTGTGAGGGCGCCGCGCTAGCGCGCGCAGGCGAGCGCGGCCGCCAGCAGCAGGCCGTGCACATTTGCCGCCGCGATGGTCTGCTTGATCGCGCCGGCGAGCAGCGCCGGTTCGCCCGCATGGGCGAAGAGCTGCTTAGCGGCGCCGATCGTCATGGCGGCGGTGACGAGCGCCGCGAGCGCGAGATTCGGCAGCCAGCCCGCCACAACCGCCCCGATGAGCCAGGCGTAGGCTGCCACGCCGATCACGGCATAGACTGCGGGTGCCACCCGCAGGCCGAGGCGAACGACCCAATGGTGCTTGCCGGCTGCCTCGTCAGCCTTGCGGTCCGGGAACTCGTTGATGTACAGGATGTTCATCACGAGCAGCGCATAGCTTGCCGCGGCGACGAGCGGCAGCGGCGCGAACGTCTTGCGCTGCACGTAGTCCGTACCGACGGCGATCAGGGCGAACCCCAGCGCAACGCAGGGCTCGCCCAGGCCCCGGCCGTTCAGCTTGAAGGGGGTGGCCGAATAGGCCCAGCCGATGAAGCAGCCGGCCAGCCCGATCCAGAGCAGCCCCGGCCCCGATACCGACACCAGCCATAGCCCGGCCGCGATGGTCGCCCCCAGCAGTACGAGGCCGAACATCAGGATCGCGCGCGAAGAGATCACCCCGTTCTGGATGAAGCGGCTGCCGCCCGTGAAGGGGAACAGCCGTTCGGTATTGATGCGGTCGGTGCCGTTCAGGTCGTCGTAGTAGTCGTTCAGGACATTGACCGCGGCGTGGGCCACGAGCGCGAACACGACTGAGAGCGTCGCGGTTACCGGCGACAATTCGACATGATCGAACCACGCCGTCGCGACGCCGATCAGCGCCGCCACCAGTGAGACGCTGAGGAAGGGCGGCCGCGTCGCGAGGAAATACCTCAGGACCGGATTGGGCAGCGCGGCGAGGGTCGGCTCGGCCGGCGTCATGTCGCGTAGAGCGCCGAGGCGTCGACGTAGATCTGGTAGTGCTTCACGCGCTCGCCCTGCATCTCGAAATAGTTGCAGAAGGGCACGGTGAGCCGCGAGCCGTCGTGGCGCTCGTAGGTCACCATGCCGCGCGACCACACCCGCCCGCCCTCTTCGGCCACGCTGAGCACCTGGTGCGAGAGGCCGCGGACGCTGGCGAAGAATCCCGCCACCGCGTCGCGGATGCCCTGGCGGCCACTCACCGCGGGCGCATTGCCGAACACGAACGAGGCGCCGGGCGCGATAAAGGATGCAAAGCGCTCGGCGTCCTTCGCGTCGATCGCCTGGAACAACTCTCCCATCCACGCAGGCCCTGGCGGCATGGGAAGTATCATACTGAAATGACCGAGATTCTGGTGCTGTACTACAGCGCGGGCGGATCCCTGCGCCGCATGGCCGAATTCGTCGCCGAGGGCGTGGAACGCGAAACGGGCGTGCAGGCGCGCCTGCGCACCGTGCCGGGCCTGCACGGCAGCGACGGCGGCGGGACGGCGACGCCATATTGCGAATTGGCGGACCTCGAAAAATGCGCCGGGCTTGCGCTCGGCAGCCCCGCGCGCTTCGGCAACATGGCGGCGCCGCTGAAGGCGCTCTTCGACGAGACGGTGCCGCTCTGGCTGAAGGGCGCGCTCGTCGGCAAGCCCGCGAGCGTCTTCACGTCGGCCGGCAGCATGCACGGCGGGCACGAGACGACGCTCGTCTCGATGATGCTGCCGCTGCTGCACCATGGCATGCTGATCGTGGGGACGCCCTACACGCAGGTGGAGTTGCTTGCCACGCGCACCGGCGGCACGCCCTACGGCCCGAGCCATTTCGCGGCGGTGGCCGACGACCAGCCGATCTCCGATGCCGAGCGGGCGCTGTGCGTCGCGCAAGGCCGGCGGCTCGCCGCCGTCGCCCGGAAGCTCGCCCCCTGATTCAGCAAGCGAACCCTGGCAGGAATACAATCTATCTGTCCTCATATGCAGGGAGAACGCATGGCGACGCAGGCTGACAGCGGTGGGATCATTTCCCGTACGTGCAGGTTCCTGCTCAGCCCGAGCGCCCGCTGGTCGGTGCTGGCGCTGGTCGGCCTGGGCCTCGCGCTCGGCTTCGCGGGGACGGTCGGCACGCAGGTGATGGTCGCCGTCACCGGCACCGACAAGTTCTGCGGCACCTCCTGCCACTCGATGCAGTGGGTGGCGAAAGAGCACAAGCAGAGCGTGCACGGCTCGAACCGCACCGGCGTGCACGCCGGCTGCCACGACTGCCATATCCCGAAGGATTACCCGCAGCTGCTCTGGTACAAGGCGGTAGCCGGCACCAAGGACATCATCGGCGAGATGCGCGGCGTAATTTCGACCGAAGAGAAATTCAGCAAGGCGCGGCTGCACATGGCGCAGCTGGTCTGGGCGGAATACAAGGCCAACAACTCGGAGAACTGCCGCAACTGCCACGAGTTCACGCCGGAACTGCTGGCGAAGCAGAAGGAATTCGTGCGGCCGATGCACCAGCAGGTGCTCGAAGGCAAGATGACCTGCATCGACTGCCACAAGGGCACCGGCCACGCCGCGCCGAAAGAGTAAGGCGGGCGGACCTGCCCGCCTTACCTGCGAGAACCCCGAAGTGCTTACTTGGTCGAGAGTATTTCCTTGACCGCGGCATTCAGTTCGGCGTCGGAGGCCGAAACCTTCATGTGGCCCTTGCCGTCCTTGAGCTTGGCGACCATGGTGGCCTGCGCATCCTTGGCATCCTTGTTCTTGGCGGCGATGTCCTTGAACGACGGGCCGGCCTTCTTCGTGTCGACCGCGTGGCAGTTCATGCAGCCCTTGGCCTTGAGTACGTCTCCTTGCGCGAGCGCTGCGCCGGCGACCAAGGCACCTGCGACCGCGAGAATTCCCAGAACTGGTTTCATGGTAGAGCCTCCTGTATCGATAGCTTCGGTAACTTCGAGTTTAGCAGCGGGCCCAGGAAACGTCCCGCCGGCTACTGCCAGCGATAGACGTAGCTTGCGCCGAGATAGTTAACGCGCTGGTTGGGATTCTCGCTGACCGTGGTGCCGTCTACATAGGAAAAGTTGGTCCAGGTCCAGTCGTTGTTCTTGTAGCGGTCGTAGATGTACTCGAGACGCAGGCTCGCATTCTTCGCCAGCGCATATTTCGCGTACAGATTGAAGCGCGTCAGTTCCGTCCTTACTTCGGGCAGGGACGCCGGCACGGTGGAGGTCGGGGGCAAAGCCGGTAGCTGCCCATAACCGTCCTTGATGACGCTGTAGCTGAGGTCGCCGCCCAGCGTCCATGCGCCCGAAGGCTCGCCGCGCAATCCGAAACCGAGGCTGTCGCTCCGGTTGCGCAGGTTCGCCCGGTACACCGGGTCGCCCGCGGTGGCGGGACAGACGCCCGCGGAAGTCGCGGCCTCGCAGGTCGCCTGCTCGGCCCTGGTGTCGTTGCGGTTGAACCAGGCATTGCCCAGCCATTTGTCCGAAAAACGATAGGACGCGTCCAGCGAGTAGTTCTGCGCGCGGCCTTTTCTCGGACCGAAACCCGAACCGTCGCGGCCGCTGTACTTGTCGTCGGCCCAATCGACGAAGAACTGGATGGACAAGGGCTCCGTCGGCGTCCAGTTCGAGCTGAAGCGCACTTTGTCGCGCTCGCGGTCGGCAAGGTGCAGCGGCGCGATCAGGTTGCTGCCCCTCCCACCGCCCTTCAGGGTCGTGGTCTGGAACGCCGAACCGTCGCGATCGCTGTAGACGTACGAAATTGCGCCGGTGAGGGTCTCGGACATCGAGCGCCTCAGCTCCACCCTGTAGGCCATCTCGTCGGTGGTCGCGCGATAGCTGACGATCCTGACCGGGGAAGTGTTGCGCTTCTTTTCCTCGGCGTCGATGCCGCCGGTCAGGCGGAACTCATAAGGCAGGAGATAGCTCGCTTCGGCCATCCCCTTGGTGGTGCGGTATGAGCGCGGCTCGTTCGCCCCGTCAGAGGTGCTGGTTGCGCTGGTGCCGGTGAAGTAGGTCAACACCGGCGTCCTGTCGTCGCGGTCCTCGTAGCGCAAATCAGCGCGCAGCGTCAGTCTGGGCATCGGCCGGGAAACGATGCCCGCCTGGGCGAGCGTGGTCTCGACCTTGGCTCCCAGGTTGCCGCCGACGCCGGGAGCGACCGGCTGGGCGGGATGCGACGGGAAGGCATCGTCCTGTTTCGCGCTGCTGCGAGCCAGCTTGAAAGTGCCGCGGGTACTCGGCGTGAAGCTGTAGCCGCCAGACAGGTTCAACTGATACGAACTGTTGTCGGGAGGAAGCCCGATCGGGGTAAACGCGGTGTTGGCAGGCGCCGCCAGGACCGCGGAGCCGCCCGTGATGTTCAACTGGTTGAACCGATTGTTGAACATGGTGCCGTAGAAGCCGCCCGAAAGCTGCAGCTTCTCCCCCGTGTATCCCAGGATGACATCGAGCTGGCGCGTGGTCGAGTCGATGGGCTCGGGAGTGAACTCGAAATTGCCGCGGAAGCCCGCTGGAACGGTACCTGTCGAGCCGCGGGCGAACAGCCGTGCACCTTCTTTTTCCTCGTTGCGGAACCGCACCTTCAGGTCCCACTCCTTGGAGAACACCTTGTCGAAGCCCAGCCCAATGGCATCGCGCCGCGTCTTCAGGTCGTACGGCGAACCCGCAGCCGGCGCATTGGGCACGGTAACGTTGTTGGTGCCGATGCCGCCCACGGCGGTGGTCACCGTATAGGGCTCGTTGCGGGGCGTCCGGCCGTATTCCACGAAGTAGCCCCAGTTGCCCTGGCGGTTCTGCTCGAAACGAAGCTGCCGGCTGTCCAGCCCCAGGTTGCGCCCCCAGAGCTGCGTCCAGGTGCCGGTGGCGTCGTCGCGGCGGTTCAGGAAAAGATCGAGCAGCAGGTAGCCGCCCTTCTCATTCATGCCGCTGTACTGGCCGAAGCGGCGGCCGTCGTTGTTGAGGTAGCCCAGCCCCGCGCTGAATTCGGAGACCGGCTTGGTCGGATCTTCCGCCTCCGCAGCGAAAACCGTGGTGACGGCCGCCAGGGCGGCGGCGGCGAAGCTAGCGGCGGAACGTGCGCTCATTGGAGATATTCGCCGGGTTGTTCGTACCGTGGATGTTCGTGTGGCAGTTGAGGCAGCCGCGCGCTATCGCGTTCGGAGTGGTGCCAGTGCCGGTCAGGGAGCCGACATTGCCCCGGTGGCTGGTCGGCTCGTGGCACTGCTGGCACAGGAACGGCTGGCGCGCCTTCAGCAGGTTCGGCGCGACGGTACCGTGCGGGTTGTGGCAGATCGAGCAGTCCTCCTGCACCGGCTGGTGCGTGCGCACGAAAGGCCCGCGCTTTTCCATGTGGCAGGTGTAGCAGGTGTCATTGACGTTGTCCCGCACCATCATCTTCGGGCTCGCCGAGCCGTGCGGGTTGTGGCAATCCGAGCAGGCCACGAGCCCTTCGCGGATCGGATGCCGCGACGGACGGTCGATCTGGACGCGCTGCTCTTTGTGGCAGGCGAAGCAGGTTTCGGACTGCGTCAGCTTGTCGCGCGTGCGGTCGTGCGGCGCATGGACCTGGTGGCAGGACGAGCAGCTCACGTCCCGGCTTGCATGGGTGCTCGTCGCCCAGTGGATGCGCTTGCCGCTCTGGTGGCAGGTCATGCAGGCGCCGTTCTTGACGTCGGCCGACACCGTCTTTGAGTTGAAGCCGATAACACCGCCGACGCCCTTGCCGCCGCCCTTGCCGGCATGCTCGAGCGCGCCCGCACCGTGGCAGGCGACGCAACCGCCCTGATTCACAGGTGCGCGCGCGTCTGCCTTGGTGCCGTGCTTCGAAACTGTGAGACTGTTGAAGAAAGGCTCGTGGCAGCCTTTGCAGACCTGGTCGGAGGATTCCTTCGCGGGCGTGGGCTGAGCGAACAGCGGCTGGACACCGGCCAGCACCAAAAGTCCCCCAAGCGTTATCACGCGCAAGAGAAGCGTTCTGGTGCCACTTACCATGCCGTCTCCCCAACTTGGCGGATGCTACCCGCGACGTGCGCGAGTATATCTCGTCGGAGTTATCTCCGTTACTGCGCCTTCGTGCATTTTGCCCGGGGAGGGACTCAGACGAGAAGAGTTCTCAACATTTCAGGTGCGGCAGCTTGCGTCGCGTCAGGACGACGCAAGAAAAACTCAGCCTGCCCGGATGACCGCGCAGGCGCTTCTGGCGCCTGCATTGCCAGTGGGCTGGGTCTTGAAGTCGTCCGGCTGGGCGTGGACGATCAGTCCCTTGCCGATGACGCTGGTAGGAAGCAGCGCCGACGCAGCGGCGACCGCAATTGTCGTGTTCAGGCTTTTCATGTTGTTCTCCTGGAAGGGAACAACCACGCTACTACTACTTCTTGCCGGAGGTGGTCGCGGCTGAAGTCTTGGTCGTCGCCTTCGGCTCGACGATGCCCTTGTTTTTCTTGTAGTTGGCGACGGCCTTGTCCTGCGCCTTCGTATTCAGTTCGGCCTCTTTCGCCTTCGTCGCCGCGGCTTTTTCCGCTTCGGCGGCCTTTTCCGCATCGGACTTGGCAGGCGGTTTGGGCAGGGCCGCATTGACGCCGGCGATCGAGCCGATGGCCAGGCCTGCGGCGACGACTGCGGCTATATGCAGATGTTTCATGTTCCTTTCCTCCTCAATGCTGCGCCTGCGGCGCAGTCCCGGGCTTGGCGGCCGCCGAGTCCCCCGGCACCTTGCCGGACTTCACGTCGTTGTACCAGTTCTCGTGGTGCTCCCTGGCCCAGGTTTCATCCGTCACGCCGTCGCGCATGTTGCGGTACGAGCCTTCCATGCCGACGCTGCCCAGGTAGATATGCCCGAACGAGATGCAGATCACCAGCACGCCGGCGATGGCATGCACCACGTGGTACTGCTGCATGGTCATGCGCAGCTGGTCGAAGTTCGGGAACAGCAGCACCGCGCCCGTCACGCACAGGATGCTGCTCAGGAACACCACACCGCCCCAGAACCAGGTCTTCTCGCCGGCGTTGTATTTCCCGGACGGCAGGTGCTGCCCGAGGAACATCTTGTAGGCATTGAACAGCCATTTCAGGTCGCCCTTCTCGGGCAGGTTGTCCTTGATGTAGATGAGGATGAACACCGGCAGGCTCACCACGAAAAGGGGCGCGACGAAATTATGCAGGTTCTTGCACAGCGCCGTGAGCCAGGCGAACAGCGTGTACCCGAACACCGGCAGCAGCACGTGCTTGCCGAACAGCATGACGAGGCCGGAGATTCCCAGCACCACGAAGCTGATGCCCATGATCCAGTGCGCCCAGCGCTCGATCAGCGTGAAGCGCACGAGCTTCCGGCCCGTGTCCTTGTCGTGCGTCTTGATCGGGCCCAGCGTGAAATAGATCGCGGCGATCGCCATCATGGCCAGCACCACCAGCCAGCCGCCGATGAAGGTGATCGGCCCGTTCCTGAACTTGCGCCAGGCTTCGCCCGCCGTGGTCATCGACTCCTGGCCGAAAAATTTCGCCTGCGGCTGCACCAGCACGCCGACCTCGCGGCCCGGAATGCTGGTGTAGTTGGGCTGGCCGGAGCGCACCTCGCGCCATACCGGCGCGTTGTTGCCGGGTTGGTCGGTCGCGCGCTGCTGCTGGACCTTGATCGGGTCCTCCGCCGGTGCGGCGGCGGCAGGCGCCGGCGCCTGCTGCGCCAGCGCCGGGACGGAGAATGCGAACGCGAGAACCAGCCAGCCGGTTACGCGGGAGATGAAATGCATCGTTGCCTCCTGGCGGCGGACTACTGCTTCCCGCGCATGAATTCGTGCTGGCTGTTGAGCTGCCGCCTCTTGATCTGCTCTTCCCAGCTGTTGCGGTCTCCCTTGCTCCACTTCGGCCCGAGCGCGAGAGGCTCGTTGTCCCACGGGCTCGTGTCGCGCTTCACCGTCTGCCCCGGCATCTTCCCGGAACCGGACGTCTGCTCGACCTCCATGCAGCCCGCGACGCAGAATGCGGCTGCGACCAGCAGCAGGCGCCGCATTACGACTTGCCTCCGGCGGCCGGCGCGGCGGGCGCGGCGCCTTTCGGCGGCTGGCCATACGCGCTACCCCAGCCCCAGGCCTCGGCGCCCTTGTTGCCCCGGCGCGCGACGCGCTCGCGGTAGATGTCGGCGATCACGTCGCCATCGCCGCCCAGCAGCGCCTTGGTCGAGCACATTTCCGCGCATGCCGGCAGCTTGCCCTCGGCCAGGCGGTTGCGGCCGTATTTCTTGAACTCGGCATCGCTCTTGTCCGCTTCCGGGCCGCCGGCGCAGAACGTGCACTTGTCCATCTTGCCGCGCAGGCCGAATGCGCCCGCCTGCGGGAACTGCGGCGCGCCGAACGGGCAGGCGTAGAAGCAGTAGCCGCACCCGATGCACAGGTCCTTGTCGTGCAGCACCACGCCATCCGCGGTGCGGTAGAAGCAGTCCACCGGGCACACCGCCATGCAGGGCGCGTCCGAGCAGTGCATGCAGGCGACCGAAATCGATTTCTCGGCGCCGACCACGCCGTCATTGATGGTGACCACGCGGCGGCGATTGACCCCCCAGGGCACTTCGTTCTCGTTCTTGCACGCGGTGACGCAGCCGTTGCACTCGATGCAGCGCTCGGCGTCGCAGAGGAATTTCATCCTGGCCATGGCGGTCTCCTTAAGCCGTGAACTTCGCGACCTGGCAAAGCGTCGTCTTGGTTTCCTGCATCATGGTGATCCGGTCGTAGCCGTACGTGGTCGCCGTGTTCACCGCCTCGCCGCGCACGATCGGCGCGGCCCCCTCCGGGTAGAAAGGCAGCATGTCCTGCCCCTGCCACCAGCCCGCGAAGTGGAACGGAATGAAGCAGGTATCCGGACCCACGCCTTCGGTGACTTTTGCCTTGACCTTGATTCGCACGTTGCCGCCGCCAGGGTTGATGCCGGGCGTCGACACCCAGACGAACTCGCCGTTGCGGATGCCGCGATCGGCCGCCGTCTTCGGGTTGATCTCCACGAAGTTGTCCTGCATCAGCTCGGCCAGCCAAGGGTTGGAGCGCGTCTCGTCGCCGCCGCCCTCGTATTCGACCAGGCGCCCGCTCGTGAGCACCAGCGGGAACTTCTTGTGCATGTCCTCCTTGACCGCCTTCTGCTGCACCGATTTGAACAGCGTCGGCAGGCGCCAGAGGTTCTTCACGTCGTCGTGCGTCGGGTATTTCTCGACCAGGTCCGCCCGCGGGCTGTACAGCGGCTCGCGGTGCTGCGGAATCGCATCCGGCCAGTTCCAGACCACCGCACGCGCCTTGGCGTTGCCGAAGGGCGTGCAGCCGTGCTTCATCGCAACGCGCTGGATGCCGCCGGAACGGTCGTTCGCCCAGGTCTTGCCCTCGGCCGCCTTCTTTTCGTCCTCGGTGAGTTCGTCCCACCAGCCCAGCTTCTTCAGCAGCACATGGTCGAACTGCGGGTAGCCGGTCGTGATGTCGCTGCCCTTGTTGGCGATGCCGTCCTCGGCCAGCAGGTTGACCCCATCCTTCTCCACACCAAACAGCGCGCGGAAGGCGTGTCCGCCGTCCATCGGGTGCAGGTGCGTGTTGTACAGGTTGGGCGTGCCCGGGTGCTTGAGCTTCGCGTCGCCGTAGCAGGGCCAGGGCATGCCGAAGTAGTCGCCGGTCATGTCGTAGCCCGTCTTGGCATCCTTGCCGCCCTTGCAGCGCAGCGACCTCACATCGAACAGGTGCATGTTCCTCATGTGCGCCTGCATCCGCTCGGGCGATTGCCCGGTGTAGCCGATGGTCCAGGTGCCCTTGTTGGTCTCGTTCCGGGTCACATCCTCGATGACCGGCTCATCGCCGCTCTTGGACTTCACCACGCGCAGGTTCTGCTTGCCGTCCTTCTTGCCGATGAACTGATCGGCGAAGCCGAGCTTGCCGGCGAGCTGGTACATGATGGCATGGTCGGTGCGCGACTCGAACATCGGCTCGAACACCTTCTCGCGCCACTGCACCGAGCGGTTGGACGCCGTCACCGAGCCTTCGCACTCGAGCTGCGTCGCCGCCGGCAGCAGGTAGGCGCCGTCCTTGCGCACCATCGCAAACATCGCGGCCGATGCCGAAGGATAGGGGTCGATCACCACCATCAGGTCGAGCTTCTTCATCGCCTCCAGCATTTCGGACCCGCGCGTCTGCGAGTTGGGCGCATGGCCCCAGAAAATGATCATGCGCAGGTTCGAATCCTGATCGATGGCGTCGACCTTCTCGGTCACGCCGTCGATCCAGCGCGACACCGTCATGCCGGGCTTGGCCATCATGGCTTCCGACGCGTACTGCTTCTTCAGCCACTCGAGGTCAACGTTCCAGACCGCGGACCAATGCGCCCAGGAGCCGGGTACGGCTACCGGGTAGTAGCCGGGCAGCGTGTCGGGGTTGGGTCCCAGGTCGGTCGCACCCTGCACATTGTCGTGGCCGCGGTAGACGTTGGCGCCGCCGCCGGAGCGGCCGACGTTGCCGAGCGCGAGTTGCACGATGTTGGTCGCGCGCACCACCGCGTTGGAGTTGTTGTGCTGCGTCTGGCCCATCGCCCAGATGATGAAGCCCGGCCGGTTCTCGGCCATCGTCTTGGCGACGAGGTAAACATCCGCCTCGGACACGCCAGTGACCTCGGTGCACTTCTCCGGGGTCCACTTCGCCATCACCTCTTCCTTCACCTTGTCCATGCCGTAGACCCGGTCATGGATGTACTGCTTGTCTTCCCAGCCGTTCTTGAAGATGTGGTACAGCACGCCGAACAGGAACGCGACGTCCGTGCCAGAGCGGTGCCGCACATAGATGTCGGCCTTGGCAGCGGTGCGCGTATAGCGCGGATCGACCACGATCACCTTCGCGCCGCCCTCCTTGGCGTGCAGGGTGTGCAGCATCGACACCGGGTGCGCCTCGGCGGCGTTCGAGCCGAGGAACATCAGCGACTTCGAGTTCAATTCGTCGTTGTATGAGTTGGTCATCGCGCCGTAGCCCCAGGTCTGGCCGAGGCCCGCCACGGTGGTGGAATGGCAGATGCGCGCCTGGTGGTCGGTGTTGTTCGTGCCCCAGAGCCGCGCCCACTTGCACAGCAGTTCCGCCTGCTCGTTGTTGTGCTTCGACGAGCCGACGATGAACAGCGAATCCGGCCCGCTCTGCTTGCGGATGTCGAGCATCTTCTTCGAGATCTCGTCGTAGGCCTGGTCCCAGGAGAGGCGCTTCCACTTGCCGCCTTCGAGCTTCATCGGGTACTTGAGGCGGTGCGAATCGTGCGAGATGCCGTGCTCCCGGATCGACGCGCCCTTGGCGCAATGCGCGCCGAGGTTGATCGGCGAATCGAACACCGGCTCTTGGCGGATCCAGACGCCGTCCTGCACGTGCGCATCGATCGCGCAGCCGACCGAGCAATGCGTGCAGACGGTGCGCTTGACTTCAATCTTGCCGGCGGGCTCGTCCTTCGCCCGCGCTTCGCCGATCATGCTGAACGGTATCTGCGTCGCCAGCGCGCCCGCGCCGGCGCCCAGGCCGGAGCGCTTGAGAAAGGCGCGGCGGTCTATCGTCTTGGCGAGGACACCGTTGAGCCCCTGCGCGAGCCGCGATTGAGAGGCGACGCCCGCGTTCGCTTTTTTCGTCAGCAGCATGGCGCGTCTCCTAGATGGTCTTGGTGGTGCGGTAGTAGTTCTCGATGTGCGCGCTGACCTTGTAGCCGCTGGTCGCGCGCTTGCCCTCTCCGTCGGCAGCCCCGACGTCCGGCTGCTTGGTTGCGACCAGCGCGGCGGCCGCGGCTGCGCCGCCAGCGCCCGCGCTCAGAAGAAAGTTTCTGCGGGAAAGAACCGGTTTTTTCTGGCTCATGCTGCCTCCTGTTGTGCGTCGCGCCCGTTTGCACCAATTCGGGGCTGCTTATGAAATCTTTTGCAAGTTACTCGCCTCTTATTGATTGATCAAGAGGGAGATACGGCACAAACGAGATGGATTCTCGTCTGCGGCGATGCAGATAGAAGCGATTCTCAACGCGCTTTTATCAGAGCATCTCGAAAGCGTCGTGCTCGACCTCGAGAAAAGCGCGCGCGAAGGCAGCCACGTGCCGGTAAAAAACCGCTTTAGGCGAAGCGCTTACCGCATCGCAGAATGCGATCGCCCCGCGATACAGGAAGCGATGGAAAAAGGCCTTCTGTTCCTCCTCCGAGCGATGTTGCACCGCAATAGCGAAGCGCATCGTTTCACACAGGCTGGAAATGTGGTCTTCGGGCTCGTGCGCTGTTTCGCGCCGCGCAATTCCCCAGCGTGAGAGCTGCTGCCGGACCGCCACCAGCGGACTCTCCGTGGCGAACTTGATGGTGTAGTGCGAGAGGTACGGCGTCACTTCGGCCTTGCCGGTGCCGACGAGAAGATCGGTGTGCTCCTGTTCCAGGATCACCGGAAACGCGCTCCGGCACGCCGCAGCCAATGCATCCCAAGCAAGCGCGAGTTGGCCCGCGCCGAAGGGCCGCGCGTCGACGACCTGCGCCAGCACCGCGCTGTCCGGCGCGGCGTAGAACAGCCGCGCGATGAGCGCATACAGCGCGGCGCGCGCCTCGTCCTCGGGCGTGACCGCGGGCGCAGCGACGGCTTCGCTCACTTGCGTCCGGTGTAGTCGAAGATCGACGGTTCGCTGGTCGAGCCCGCCATGTCGATCACGCGGCAGTCGCCGCACATCTGCAGGCGCTTGAGGGCGCCGCCGCCTGCGAACATGGCGTGGCCGCCCAGCTTGCCGGTCATGCTTTCGACCATGCGACGGGTGCCGAACGGCTTGGCGCAGCGCACGCAATTGAACGGCTCGGCCTCGTTCAGCGTGACGGCCTCCTTCGCCTGTGCGCCCAGCAGCAACCGCGGCACGAGCCGGATCGCGTCCTCCGGACAGGTCTTCTCGCATAGCCCGCATTGCACGCAATTGCGTTCGATGAAACGCAACATCGGCGATTCGGGCGAATCGAGCAACGCGGCTTCCGGACAGGCGCCAATGCAGGCCTTGCAGAGCGTGCAGGTCTCCTTGTTTACCGTGATCGCGCCGAATGGCGCCCCGGAGGGCAGATCGATCCTTTCGCCTTTGGTTCTAGACAGGAAATCGAAGGCGAAATCGAGAGAAGTCCGCTTCTCCGTTGAAAGGTTGAAGGTCGCCGTCTTCGTCACGGTTTCAGCTGGCGCCAGGTCCCAGAGAGCTTTCTCTGCATTCGTCGCTTCGATCACGACAAAGTGGGCGCCCTTGTAGCCCAGACCCTGCAAGACCGCCTCGGCGAACGACATCTGCTTCTTCAGCGCTGCGATGTAGCCCTCGGGCTCACGCCCCGTTGCAAGTACGGCTACCTGGCTGGCGCCATAGGCAATCGCTCCCAACATGAAGTCGATGCCGATGGAGGCGATGTGGAAGCACTCAAAGGGAATCATCCGCGCCGGCAGGCCGCGGCCGGCGCCCTTCGCGCCCAGCCCCCGCGCGCCGAAACCAGCATTGCGCCCGATCGCACGAAGCCTATCGCGCCCACTTTCCATGTCGTGCAGCAGCACGCAGGCGTTCTTTCCACCGCACTCGCGGTACACGGACAGCAGCGCCTTCAGGCGCAGGCCGAGGTCCGGCATGCTGGGATACGCGTAGGTCATCGCGCCCGAAGGGCAAACCGTGGCGCAACCGCCGCAGCCGGCGCACAGGTGCGCCTCGACCTTGACATGGTCGCCGGCGGCGCTGATCGCACCTGTCGAACACACGTCCAGGCACTGCGTGCAGCCGACTTTGCCCGAGCGGCCATGCGCGCAGATCCGCTCGCGGTATTGCGTGAAGCGCGGCTTGCTGAATTCGCCGACCAGCGCCGACAGCTTCTGCGCCGCCAGCGCCTGATCAAGCGGATCCGCGCCCGGCGCGGCATAGCCCTGCGGCAGGTCGGGCATGCCGATCAGCGGCTGGCGCGACAGGTCGAGCACCAGATCGAAGCGCTCCTTGCGCGGCGGCGCGTTGCGCGAAAAATCAATTGCGCCGATCGCGCCGCAGGCCTTGACGCAATCCCTGTGCGCCTTGCATTTGTCCAGGTCGATCTGGTAGCTGAAGTCGATCGCACCCTCGGGGCATGCACGCACGCAGGCATTGCAGCGCGTGCACAAGTCGAGGTCGATCGGATTTTCCTGCGCCCATTCCACCTCGAAAGCACCCAGCCAGCCCGAGATACCCGTCACCTTGCCCGACCAGACCGGATAACCGCGCTCGCCGGGTTGCTCCCCCCGCCCTTTGCCTGTCATCAGCACGCTGACTTCCAGCGTCGGCGCAAGCCGCGCGGCCCAGTCGAGCGCCGCATCCGATGGACCGATGATCAACAGCTGGCCGCCCGACTTGTAGTCCACCTGCGCCACCGGTTCGGGCTCGGGCAGTGCGGCAGCAGCGAGCAAGGCGGTGATCTTGGGACCCGCGTCCTTGCCCTCGGCCGACCAGCCGGCGGCCTCGCGGATATTGAGGAAGGAGAGCCTCGCCTGCGACTGCGCCGCCGACGCAAGCTCGGAAAACAGCGGCGCTTCCTGTGTGCAGGCAACGATCAGGTCCGGATCGGCGAGCGACGCCTGGAAGGCGCCCGCCTCCTTGCGGCAAAGCTCGCGATGCACCGTCAGCGGCGTTCCGGTCTTCAGCGATTCTGCAAGCCGCTTCGCGTCGAGCGCGATCGTGCCGTTGCAGGAGCAGAGCTTAAGCGTCTTGCTTGCCAGCGACATTTTTGAGATCCGTTTCCTGGGCCTGCGGCTGCGCGGATGCCTCCGGCAACGACTCTGCCGGCGCCTGCGCTTCGACGACCTTTTCGGGCTCGTCGAACAACAGCCGCTTCGCGTGATTGAGGGTCTTCAGCATCTCTTCCGGTATCGGATCCTCGCCGGTAAGGTCGATGGAGTACGGTTCGAACGGGTCGATCGTCTTGAAATGCGCATCGGTGAACAGCATCTTCAGCGCCGAGCGCCGCGTCCCGGCCGCAACGCGCGGATCCATGAACGGCCTGAAGTCGGAATCGGACTTGAGGTCCTCGATTGCCGGCAGCGGCGCGGCGGGCGCAGGTTCGGGGCGCGCGTCGGCCGCCGGCACAGGCTTCGCCTCCTCCTGCACGTGCTCCTGCTTGCGCCGCGACCAGCGGTCGAGGAACGCCTCCCCTTGCTTTTCCTCGCTCATCCTTCGATCCGGTCCTTCGGGTGGACGAACGAGCGCGGTTTCCTCCGCTTCTTCGGCTCGGGGCGGTAATTCTTCTCGACATACTCCCCCACCCAGGCAAACACCTCGGGGGGCATGGCGACGCGGTCCACCGAGTGCCCGCCGTCCATCCAGCGCCCGCCTTCGTCGTAGCTCGCAGTCAGCTGCAGTGGCAAGCCCTGCGCCGTCGCCTCGTCGTCGCCGTCCATGCGCCAGAGCACGAAGATGCAGGGCGCGCCGGAGGACACGGTCGTGTAGTAACCCTCGGCCTCATCGCGATGCAGCTGCATTTCAAAGCCGGGATGGAGCCATTGCGCCGTGTCACCCCTGTCGACCAGCTGGCGTGGCGGGTTCCGCGGCTCATCGCTTTCCAGCACCGCCCAGGGCTCCCAGACGACGCTTTGCCAGCGGTTCTGGATGAGGCGCCGCTGCATGATCACGGCGAATGATTTCTTCGGCTTTTCCATAATCTGAATGACGCTTCCTATTCGGGACGAACTATACTGCTATATCATCGTCATGGTTCCCTGAAGTTCCAATAAACCCATGCCGCAAAAGGTTATTTCCATCCGGCCGGAGTCCCGTCTGCCGGGAGCGAAAGCCCCCCGCTACGACGGTGGCCTGCTTGCGGATACGCTTGGCCGGAGCATGCGCGACCTGCGCATTTCGGTCACCGATCGCTGCAACTTCCGCTGCACCTATTGCATGCCGCGGGAGGTGTTCGGCGCCGACTACAAGTTCCTGCCGCACGAAGCGATCCTCAGTTTCGAGGAAATCACGCGCCTCGCGGGCATTTTCGTCGGCCTGGGCGTGAAGAAGATCCGCCTGACCGGAGGCGAACCGCTCCTGCGCAAGGGTTTGCCGGGCCTTGTCGCGATGCTTGCGCCGCTGGGCGCGGACCTCACGCTGACCACCAACGGTTCCACGCTGGTGAAGCACGCGCAGGCGCTGAAGGATGCGGGCCTGGACCGGATCACGGTGAGCCTCGATTCCCTCGACGAAGCCACTTTCCGCGCCATGAATGACGCCGATTTCCCGGTGGAGAAGGTGCTTGACGGCATCACCGCCGCAACCGAGGCCGGCTTCTCGCAGGTCAAGATCAACATGGTGGTGAAGCGCGGCATCAACGACCACCAGATCGTCGAAGCTGCGCGGCATTGGCGGAACGAGGGCAACCCCGGGGGCCACATCTTGCGCTTCATTGAGTTCATGGACGTCGGCAGCACCAACGGCTGGCGCATGGACGACGTCATACCGTCGGCCGAGGTGGTGCGCCGGATTTCCGAGGCATATCCGCTCGAGCCGGTCGATCCCAACTATGCCGGCGAAGTGGCCGAGCGCTGGCGCTACCAGGACGGCGCGGGGGAGATCGGCGTCATCTCCTCGGTAACGCAGGCGTTCTGCGCCGACTGCAACCGGATGCGCCTCTCGACCGAGGGCTCGCTCTACACCTGCCTCTTCGCCCAGAAGGGCCACGACCTCAAGGCGCTGTTGCGCGGCGGCGCGAGCGACGACGACGTCCGCGATGCGATTGCCGCGGTGTGGCGCCTGCGCGATGATCGCTACTCGGAAATACGCACGGCCGAGACCGCGAGGAAACCCAAAGTGGAAATGTCGTACATCGGTGGCTAAGCCCTACCGCCCCCGGCTCACCAACGCCGCGCGCCCCGCCACCTTCGAGGTCGAGGCATACAGCGAGCGCGGCGAGATGGTGCCGACCTCGATCGCGGGCGAGCACCCGTTGACGCTCTACCTGGACAAGCGCGAGCTCGTCACGCTGATGACGCTCGGTCACGCGCCGGAGGCGCTTGCGGTCGGTTTCCTGCGCAACCAGCGCATCGTCGCTTCAATCGAAGATATCGAGGCGGTCCAGGTCGATTGGGAAACTGATTCGGTCGCGATCACAACGACAAAAAAAATCGATATCGAAAAGAAAACCTCGAAAAAAACCGTCACCACCGGCTGCGGCCAGGGCACGGTCTACGGCGACCTGATGGAGGAGATCGACGGCGTCAAGCTGCGCGACGACGTCGCGCTCGCCGACGCCGACCTCTTCGTGCTGATCGAGAAGGTGCGCAGGCACGAAACCATCTACAAGCAGTCGGGCGCGGTGCACGGCTGCGCGCTGGCCACGCCGGGCGGCGAAATCCTGATGTTCGTGGAGGACGTCGGGCGGCACAATGCAGTGGACGCGATCGCCGGGTTCATGTGGCTCGACGGCATCGACGGCGCCGACAAGGTGTTCTACACCACGGGCCGGCTGACATCGGAAATGGTGATCAAGTGCGCGCAGATGCGCATCCCGTTCCTCGTCTCGCGCTCGGGGCTGACGAAGATGGGCCACGATATCGCGCAGCGCGTCGGCCTCACCATGATCGGCCGCGCCAGCGGGCGCCACTACCTCGCCTTCACCGGCAGGCACCGGCTGAAGCGCACCGCGCCGCTGCCGACCGCGCTCGCCTGAATGCCGGCGGGATAAATGCTTCCGCAGCTCTCCCCAGCGCAGGCCGGCGCTTCGCAGTGCGAGAGCGTGGCGCAATGGTGGCCGCGCCACCGCGCCATCGCCGCGGAACACCCCGACCCGATGCACCAGGCGATCATCGGCGGCTTCGTGGCCGACCGCGTCGGCTGGGCTTTCGCCTCCGGCTACCAGGCGGCGCTGCGGGCGCTGTTTCCGGATGCGCCCGGCGATAGAATCTGCGCGCTCTGCGTAACGGAGGCCGGGGGCAACAGCCCCAAGGCCATCAAGAGCAGCTTGCGCAGGAATGGCGCGGGCTGGATTCTGGACGGCGCGAAACGCTGGACAACACTTGGGCCGGAAGGCGCGCTTTTCTTCGTCGCTGCGCGCGACGAAGCCGCATCCAGGGAGCGCGCGAGCATCCGGATTGCCCGGGTGGATTCAAATGCCCCTGGATTGAAAATCGAAAACATGCCGGCAACGAAATTCGTACCGGAAGTCCCGCACGCGCAGCTGCAGTTCGACGGCGTGAAGGTGAAGGACGGCGACCTGCTGGAGGGCGACGGCTACGACGAGTACGTGAAGCCGTTCCGCACCGTGGAGGATATCCATGTCCAGGCGGCCGTGCTCTCGTACCTCATGCGCGAGGGCCAGCGGCTGTCGTGGCCGCAAGGCTGGCTCGAACGGCTGTCCGCCCTCCTCGCCGCGCTCGGCAAGCTTGCGGACATGCCCGCCTCGCACGCCGAAACGCATGTCGCGCTTGCCGGCGCGCTCGCCATTGGCGCGGGCCTGATCGGCGAGTCGGAAGCGTTCTGGCTCGCCGCCGCAGCGGACCCTGCCGCGCTGCGCTGGCGACGGGACCGGGATCTCCTGAAAATCGCGGGCGACGCGCGCGAGCAACGCACCAGGCGGGCATGGGAGCGGCTCCGGACCTAGATGAACTACAAGCTCTTCCAGGATACGCGGCCCGGCAAGCGTCCCTACAACGAGGACCGCCTGGGCAGCTGGCGGCGCGACAAGGCGCTGATGCTCGCCGTATGCGACGGGATGGGCGGGCATGCCCACGGCGAGGTCGCCGCCCAGCTTGCGGTGGATCACCTCGGGCAGGCGTTCGAGGCCGAAGCCAGACCGAAGCTGGCGGCACCGGAACGGTTTCTCTCGAGCACCGTCGTCAGCGCCCATGCGCAGATCGTCGGAGAGGCGCACAAGCGCAAACTTGCCGAAACACCGCGCACGACGATCGTCGCCTGCGTGGTGCAGGACGGACAGGCCTGGTGGACGCACGTCGGCGATTCACGCCTGTACCTGATTCGCAGGGGCCGGGTCGCCGCCCGCACGCGCGACCACACCTACGTCCAGCAGCTTGTCGATGCCGGGAAAATCAGGGAAGAGGCGGCGGAGAACCACCCCGATCGAAACCGGGTGATGCGCTGCCTGGGCGGCCCGCAGGCGCCGCAGGTCGATCCCGTGCAGAGCATGGCGCTGGAGAAGGACGACGTGGTGCTGCTTTGCTCGGACGGCCTCTGGGGACCCCTTACGCAGCGCCAGATTCTGATCGGCCTGATCGGCCGGGAGCCGGTGAGCGCCCTGCCCGCGCTGATCGCGCTCGCCGAGGCGCGCGCCGGCGCGACCTGCGACAACGTGTCGGTGGTCGCGATGCATTGGCAGGGGATAGAATCGGCGACGGCATAGCGGTTTTTACGGGGGTAGCGGTACATGGGGAATGGGGATCCGCAGCGCGACGGCCAATTGCATGGCAGCGCCTCGCCCGCGCCCGCCGGGGGGCTCGCGCCGCTGCGCATTCTCGCAGTGGAGGATTCGCCCTCCGACTACGAATACCTGCTGGCGGTCCTCGGCGCTTCGGGCAGGCCGCTCGACTCGCGCCGCGTCGAGGACGAACGCGCCATGACTGCGGCGCTCGCCGAGGCGGAATGGGACGTCGTGATATCCGACAACCGGCTGCCGCGCTTCAGCGCCGCCGGCGCCCTCGATACGCTGCGCCGCTCGGGCAAGGACCTGCCCTTCATCATCGTCTCCGGCACCATCGGCGAGGACGTCGCCGTGCAGGCGATGCAGTCCGGGGCCGACGACTACGTCATGAAGAGCAACCTGATGCGGCTGATGCCGGCCGTCGAGCGCAGCATCCAGGCGGCCGAATCGCGCCGCAAGCGCCGCAAGGCGAAGCGCAAGCAGCGCGAAAGCGAGGAACGCCTGCAGGCGGTGGCCGCGAATTTCCCCGGCGTGGTGTTCCAGCTGCGCTATGACCAGCGGCGCGGCAGGTTTACCTCCGGCTTCTTCAGCGCGGGCGCCGAGCGCCTGATGGGAGTGTCGGCCGACCAGCTCAGCGACACGCCTGAAATCTTCTTCAGCTTCATCGGCGCCTCGGACCGCGCCAGCCTCGAGCAGGCCGTGATCGCCGGCGCGCGCCACGGCGAGACGATCCGCTGGGAAGGCCGCCTCAAGTCGCCGCCCGGCAGCGAACCGCCGTGGGTGGAATTGTGCGCGACGCCGCGGCCGTACGCGGCGGAAAAGGAAATGCTCATCTGGGAGGGCGTGATCATCGACGCCACGGCACGCAAGCGCGCCGAGCAGAAACTGATCGAGTCGGAAGAGACGCTGCGCGCGGTGACCGTGCACCACGAAGCGGAGATCGAGGAGGAACGCGAGCGCTTCGCGCGCGAGCTGCACGACGAGAGCGGCAGCCTGCTCACCGCGCTCAAGATCTCCATCGCCAATCTGGCCGGGCGCGCTGCGCCGGGCGAGGAAGTGCTTGCAGCGACGCGCCAGTGCACGGAACTGGTCGACGCCGCGGCGCAGAGCGCGCGGCGCATCGCGCTTGCATTGCGCCCGCCGGTGCTGGATTCGGGCATCGTCGAGACCGCCCGCTGGCAGGCGCGGGAATTCGAGAAGCACACCGGCGTGCGCTGCAAGGTCTCGAGCAATGTCGCCGAGTGCGATCCCGGCCGCGCGCAGACCACCGCGCTGTTCCGCATCCTCCAGGAAGCGCTCACCAATATCGCCAAGCACGCGGGCGCCTCCGAGGTCGACATCCAGCTGTTCGTCGACGGCAGCGAAGTGACCCTGGAGATACGCGACGACGGCAAGGGACTGCCGGAAAAGCAGTCGGCGCGGCCCGACGCGTTCGGCCTGCGCGGCATGGCGGAGCGGGCGCGGGTGCACGGCGGCTGGGTCGAGATTTCGAGCCAGCCCGGCAAGGGCACCACGGTCATGGCCGCGGTTCCGCTGGCGGCGGGCAGCGAAGGAGCGGTGGCATGATACGGATCCTGATCGCCGACGATCATCCGCTGGTGCGCACCGGGCTGCGGCAGATTCTCGCGCGGCACGAGGACATGTCGGTGCTCGGCGAGGCCGAGGACTACAGCGGCATCCTTGCGCAGCTGCGCGAGCAGGAATTCGACGTCATGCTGCTGGACGTGTCGCTGCCCGGCAAGAACGGCATCGAGATACTGAAAGCGCTGCGCGAGATCCACCCCGCGCTCAAGGTGCTCATCATCAGTACCCACCCGGAAGACCAGTACGGGCTGCGGGCGCTGCGCGCCGGCGCGGCGGGCTACCTCACCAAATCGATATCCCTCGAGCATCTCGTCGAGGCGGTGCGCGAAATCGCGAAGGGCCGCCGCTACATCAGCCGCGAACTGGCTTCGTTGCTCGCCGACAGCGTCGGGCGCAAGGACGCCGACGCGCCGGCGCACGAATCCCTCTCCGACCGCGAACTGCAGACGCTGCGCCTCATCGCCGCGGGGCGCAAGCCGGCGGACATCGCCGCCGACCTCGCGCTCAGCCCGAAGACCGTGAGCGTCTACCGCGCGCGCATCCTCGACAAGCTGGGCCTGAAGAGCAATGCCGAGCTCGCGCGCTATGCGCAACGCCACGGGCTGGTCGACTAGCGGTGGGGGCGCCCCCCCTGGGGCCCGCCCTGACGAAGCCTGACAGGGGGAACTCCCCCTCGGAGGTATCATCGCAGCCTGCAGTACGGGTGCATCAAAACGAAAAGGGAGGAAAGCATGAAATTCAATCCGAAACTGTTGGCCGCCGGCACCGCTTTTTGCATCGCCGCGATGGGCGCCGCAGGCAATGTCCTGGCGCAGAAGAAGGGCGAGTTCGCGACCAAGGATGAAGCCGTGGCGATGGTGAAAAAGGGCGTCGCGTTCATCAAGAAGGAAGGCAAGGACAAGGGCTACGCGGAGATCACCAACAAGAAGGGCCAGTTCACGGACCGCGACCTGTACCTGGTGGTCTACGGGCTGGACGGCGTCGTGCGCGCGCACGGCGCGAACGAAAAGATGGTGGCGAAGAACCTGATCGACCTGAAGGACGTGGACGGCAAGCCCTTCGTCAGGGAACGGGTCGAACTGGGCAAGGCCAACGCGAGCTTCTGGCAGGACTACAAGTTCTCCAACCCGGTCAGCAAGAAGATCGAGCCCAAGCAGATGTACTGCGAAAAGCTCGACGACACCGTGGTCTGCGGCGGCATATACAAGAACTGAGCCGTGAAGCTGTCCGCCAAGCTGATGATCGCGCCCGTAGTGGCGATCGCGTTTCTCATCACGCTGGCGCTCGCGGGCTACTACGCGCTCACCCTGCAGCAGGAGGCTGCGGACAGCTTCTACGAGGGCACTTTCAGCCGCTACGAGAGCGCGACGGACACCGAGACCGCCGTCGGCAAGGTGCACGCCGGCATCTATCGACTGCTGAACATCGGCGAGTCGATCGGCGCGGAACGCGCGGCGAAGGAAGCGGCGGCCTACAAGAAGCAGCTTGCCGCCGCGCAGGCCTCGTTCAGGAAGCTCGAGGGCGGGAGCGCGGAACAGCAGAAGCAGGTGCTCGCCGCAGGCGCCAAGCTCGCCGACTACATCAAGGCCGCCGACCTCGCGATCGAGCTGGGCTCGGTCGACGTGAACACCGGCACGGCGGCGATGCAGACCGCGGACCAGGCCTACCAGGAGATGGCGAAGATCCTCGAGGCAGTGGTGGAATCCGAGCGCAAAATGGCGCAGGAAACCTTCGAATCCACGCGCGCGTCGTACCGCAACGCGTGGATCACGATGCTGCTGCTCGCCGTGGCCGCGATCGTCGTCAGCCTGCTGGCGGCGGCCATACAGTCGCGCAGCATCGTTTCCCGGCTGCGCCTGGCCATCGCCTCGGCGGAGGCGCTCGCGCGCGGCGACCTCACGCGGCGCGTGTCGGCCGAGTCCCGGGATGAGGTCGGCCAGATGCTTGCGGCGCTCGCCAACTCCACCGATCAGCTGTCGAGGCTCGTCGGTTCCGTGCGCCATATCACCGAGTCGGTGACCGCCGCCTCCGGGGAAATCGCGCGCGGCAACCAGAATCTGTCCGAGCGCACGGAAGCGCAGGCTTCCAGCCTCGAGGAAACCGCCGCCTCTCTGGAAGAGCTCACAACGACCGTGCGGCAGAACGTGGACAGCGCGCGCCAGGCGACGCAGCTGGCATCCGCCGCCTCCGGCGCCGCGGGCAAGGGCGGGCAGGTCGTCGGCAAAGTCGTAGAGACGATGGACGGCATCACGGGTTCCTCGAAGAAGATCTCGGAGATCACCGCGGTGATCGACAGCATCGCGTTCCAGACCAACCTGCTCGCGCTCAACGCGGCGGTCGAGGCCGCGCGGGCGGGCGAACAGGGCCGCGGCTTCGCGGTCGTCGCCTCCGAGGTACGCAACCTCGCGCAGCGCAGCGCGGCGGCCGCCAAGGAAATCAAGGCCCTCATCGAGGACTCGGTGCAGCGCGTTGAATCGGGTTCCCAGCTGGTCGGAGAGGCGGGCGACGCGATGCGGGAGATCGTCGGCGCGGTCAAGCAGGTGACCGAGATCATCGGCACGATAGCGGCCGCCTCGCAGGAGCAAAGCGGCGGCATCGACCAGGTGAACCAGGCGATGGCGCAGATCGACGGCGTGACGCAGCAGAACGCAGCGCTGGTGGAGGAAGCGGCCGCGGCTGCCGCCAGCCTGCAGGATCAGGCATCGCAGCTGACCGCCGCGGTGGTCGCATTCAAGATAGACGGCGAGCGCGCCGGACCCGCGGTGCGAACGGAAGTGGAAGCGGCCGCGGAAGTCGCCGCGCCATCGGCGCGACTGGAACGGCGCCCGGCACCGGGCCGCACGCGCCTCGCCGGGCCTCCGGTCTAGCCCGCCCTAGCCGCCGCGCAGGCGCGCGGGCACCTCGGCCGCCTTGAGGCGGTTGTCGATCGACGCGACGCCCTTGAGACGCGCAGCAACGTCGGCGCAGAGCTTGACCTGGTCCGTCCGGTCGACGATCCCGTCGAGCGTCACGCGCCCGTTTTCCGACGTCACCCGCAGCTTGCAATGCGAGGTGCTCGCCTCGGTGCGCAATGCCGCCCGCACCCGGTGCACCACCGCGGTGTCGCGCAATTTCGCGCGCGACGCCTCGGTCTCCGCGAAGGGCCGTGACTTCACCAGGCCGACGATCTCGTTCACGCACTCCTCCACCGAGAGCCGGTCGGTATTGAGGCACATGTCGTACTCGTCGATGTCGCGGCTGCCGATGTGGAAGTGCCTGCGCATCACCACCCCCGAGGCCTCGTCGTTCTGGTCGACGATGCGTTCCACCTCGCGCTCGTCGCTGGATCCCAGGCGCTCCATCATGCGCTTGACGCGCAGCGCCCGCGACGCCGACACGCAGACGCGCACCGCGTGCGGGACGTCCTTCAGCAGCGAGGTCGCGCCCCAGCCTCGCAGGATGATGCCGTCGTCCGATTCGGCATGCGACAGGATTTCGTCGGCGGTGAGCAGCCGCAGGCTCAACTGGTCCGTGGTCAGGCGTTCGATGAGGCCCTGTTTGCCCTCGAGGAAGCTGATGACATGGCTCTTGCGGATACGCGTGCGGTTGGCGAGCGTATCGATCATTTCGTGGTGCTGCACCTTGATGCCGAGCGCGTCGGCGACTCCCTGCGCCACGTCCTTGCCGAGCGAGCCGATTTCCCGATTCATTGCGATCAATGGCATGGCTGTAGTTCCCCCTGCCGCTATTCTAGCGGCAGCCTTTTTTCCCCTGACCGCGCCTTTGCAAACACTTGCAATATCGCAGGCGCGCTATTGCGCGTCGCCGCCGGCCTAGACCCGGTAACCCATGCGGAATCCGCCCCAGTGGCGGCCGTTGACCAGGATCGGCGCCGATGCGTCCTTCATCATGACGAACACGCCGCCGCCCATGTCCCGGCGGTAGGTCTGCAGCAGGAATGCCCTCGTGTTCTGCCCGGCGCCCAAGCCGGTGCGGTCGTTGAAAATGCGCCGGTTGCGGCAGTTCGCGGCATTCCAGACCGGATCCGGGCCCTGCGGCATGGAGAACTTCACGTTATGGGTGGGCAGGTAGCCGTTTTCGTCCACTGCGGCGCAGAAGGCGACGCGCGGATCGAACTCCATCAGCGGCTCCTGCAACGGCGGCAGGACCCTGTCGGTGAATTCGGTGAATCTCGCCATCACCTGCTGCGGGTTGGTGCCCGGGATGCGCTGATAGTCGCGGTCGAAGAGGTCGCTTTCGCCGATTTCGCCGCGCGCCACGGCCTCCTCGAACAGCCTGCCGATGCGCCGCGCCGTCCCCTGCACCGCCTGGATGAAGCGCGTGTCGGCCGATTCCACGCCGGTCGCCGCTATCAGCTGGATCACCGTTTCGGAGGCCGACAGCAGGTTGCCGATGCGCACCCGCGCCTGGTCAAAGTTGGCGCTCGACTGTGCCACCCCGTCGGCAAGCTCGTCGACCCGCTCCGCGAGCGCCGCGCATTGCGCCTCGATGGCCTCGGTCGAATCCGCGATCCGGCTCACCTCGCTGTCGAAAGTCGACATCGCGCGCCCCGCCGTGTCGATGACGCCGCCAATGGCCTGCGTGCCGTCCCGCACGAGTTCGGCGCGGCGCATGTTGGCGGCGCTCTCGGCCACCACCAGTTCCGCGCTCGCGGTGAGCTGCACCATCGATTCCTCGATCAGGCGCGTCGCATCGGCCGTCATCCCCGCCAGGCTCTTTACTTCGGAGGCAACCACGGCAAAGCTGCGGCCCGCGGCGCCGGCGCGCGCCGCCTCGATCGCCGCATTGAGCGCGAGCAGGTGCGACTGGCGCGCGATGCGCGCGATGCCGCCGGTAACCTCGGTGACATGCGCAAGCGTCTGGCGCAGGCCGGCAATCTCTTTTTCGATCGCGGCAACGCCCTCCACCATGCTGCGGATTTCCGCGAGCGAAACTTCGATGGTTTCGCGCGAGCCGGCAACCTCGGTACCGGCGCGCCGCGATACCTCGCGCGCCTCGCGCGCGGCCACCGCGATGCCGTGGTTGCCGCTCTTGGTCGCGGCGGCGGTCTGGCGCAGGTCGCTGCAGACCTCCGCCTGGCGCTTGACGCGCGCCGCCACCTCCTCGACGTGGCCCGCGACGTCGCAGATCTCGATGCCGAGCTTGCCGGCCTCGTCGGCGATCTCGCCGATAACCTCAAGGTTGCCGGCGGCCCGTCCCCATTTCCAGAGTTTCATGATCGCTCCCTCCCCCCTGTTGCATGCTCATTTCCCCGGCAGGCGGCCCAGTATCTGCCGCATGATTGCGCGCAGGCTCTCCACCGCGACCGGCTTGCTCAGGTAGCCGTTGGCACCCAATGACAGGCCGCGCACCACATCCGACATCTCCGCCTTGGAGGTCACCATCAGGACCGGAATGGCGCTCATCTTCGGATGCTTGCGGATTCGCGAAAGTATCTGCAGTCCGCTCACGTCGGGCAGTTCGATATCCAGCAGGATCATGTCCGGCAGGCCGTGCTGCTTGAGCAGCTTGCCCAGGCCCGCGGCGTCAAACGCGCCGTACGCCTCGAAGCCGTCGGTGGTGAGCACTTTCTTGAGCACCGCATTGGTGACCGGCTCATCTTCGACGAACATGATCTTGTTGCCCGCGACGGACGCCGGCACGCCGGCGACGCGACGCGCCACGGCGACGTGGAAGCCCTCGGCCTCGAGATTCGCGGCACCTATCCGGAATTCCGGGTCGAGCACCACCTTTTCGACCGCCGGGTGCCTTGCTTCGGGCTTCGCCGCGGCCGGCGGCACGCTCGCAGCTGCCGCCGGCGGCTCTTTCGCTACCGCGGGGAGCTTCTCGGACTGCACCGCGGCATTGGCGAAATGGACCGTGAAATCGAGGTCGAACTCGTCGGCGGCGCTTCCCATGGCCGCGTCCCGTCAACCGCGCGACAGTTCGACCAGCCGCGCGCTGATTTCGCGCAGCGGCAGCACGTCATGCACGGCGCCCGCGGCAATGGCCTGCTTCGGCATGCCGAAGACGACGCAGCTGGCTTCATCCTGGGCAATGTTGTGCGCGCCCATCTGGCGCAGTTCCAGCATCGCCTGCGCGCCGTCCGCCCCCATGCCCGAGAGCATCACGCCGATGCATTTGGCTCCCGATACCTGCGCCGCCGAGCGAAACAGCGGATCCACGGACGGCCGATGGCGGTTGACCGGCGGGCCGTCGGAGAGCCGTATGGCAAGCCGGCCGTGCTTGCGCTCAACCAGCATGTGCCAGTCGCCCGGCGCGATATAGGCGCTTCCCTGCGCCAGCGGCTCGCCGTCGTCAGCCTCCTTTACATGAATGCGGCACTGGGTATCGAGTCGCTGCGCGAAGGTGCGGGTAAAGCCGCCGGGCATGTGTTGCGCGATCAGGATCGGCGGCACGTCTTGCGGCAGCGGCATCAGCACTTCGCGCAGCGCCTCGACGCCGCCGGTGGAAGCGCCGATGACGATGGTCTTGTCGCTGGCTGGGCCGGCGCCGCGCGCAGCGGACGGCGGTGCCGCGCTCCTCGCGGACGGAAAAGCAGCGTCACGGGGCGGCAGCGTCCGATCTCCGATGGGCGTGCGCGCCGCCCTGCGCGTCACGCGCGCGGCTGCCGCGGCACGCACCTTGTCGGCCACCTCCTCGGCATACGCGGCCAGGCTCTCGGCATCGCCCGCAGCGGGCTTGGCGACGAAATCCACTGCGCCCAGCTCCAGCGCGCGCATCGTCACTTCGGCGCCGCGCGCGGTCAGCGACGACACCATGACGACGGGCAGCGGACGGATGCGCATCAGCTTTTCGAGGAACTGCAGCCCGTCCATGCGCGGCATCTCGACGTCCAGCGTCAGCACGTCCGGGGTCGAAGCCTTCAGCCGCTCGATCGCGGCAATCGGGTCGCTCGCGACGGCGATGACGGTCATGTCGGGCTGCGAATTGATGGCGCGGCTGAGCAGTCCGCGCACCACGGCCGAATCGTCGACCACGAGGACGCGTATCTTCTCCGTCACTTCCGGCCTTTCGAAAAGAGCTCGAAATCCCCGGAAGCGGTGACCTGGTTGATGCGCTCGAGGTAGCTGTGCTCGCGCTGGCCGACCGTGTCGTTGCTGAGCGAGCGCAGTTTCTTCACCAGCACCTTGCCGGTCCTGGGGAAAAAGTAGACCTTGCGCGGCCAGACGTCGTACAGGTCCCTGGCGACGACCGGAATCCGCTCTTCGCGCAGGAAGTCGAGCACGAATTCGCCATTCTGATCGCCCACGTTGAGCGTATCCAGGCCGTCGAGAACCTTGCCGCCGCCAAAGACCTTGGCAACCAGCTTGGCGCGCACGGCGCCGAGCTTGACCACCTGGTTTATGAGCAGTTCCATGGCGTACACGCCGAGCCGGGCCGACACGGATGCCACGTCGTCGGGGGAGCGCGCCTTTCCCGGCAGCATGAAGTGGTTCATGCCGCCGACGCAGGCGGAAGCGTCCCACAGGCAGGCCGAGACGCAGGAGCCGAGCACCGTTACGATCATCACGTCGCGGCGCGCGGCATAGCACTGCCCCGGCAGTATCTTTATGGCTTCAAGCTGGAAGCGCGTGTCGTAATAGCGGGCGAGGACCGGCGCGTCGGTCATCGCGCGCCGCCGCGCTCAGGAAGCGCGCGGCGCATCGTCGGCGCGCCGCTCATAGGACGTCTTGCCGCAGTTTCGCAGCGCCGCGTGCCCCGTGGCGTAGCTCTCGGAATGGCCGACGAACAGCAGGCCGCCGGGCCGCAGCACCCGGATGAAGCGGTCCAGCACCTGGCGCTGGGATTCCCGCGAGAAATAGATCATGACGTTGCGGCAGAAAATCACGTCGAAGGGTTCGCCCGCGGGCCAGTTGTCGCCCTGAAGATTGCATGGCGAAAATCTTACCATCGCCTGCAGTTCGGGCCGGACCATTATGCGCCCCTCGTTCGGGCCGACGCCCTTCAGAAAGAAGCGCCGCAGGCGCTCCGGACGCATGTTGTCGACCGCGTCGAGAGCGTAGTCGCCGCGCTGCGCGCGTTTCAGCACCTCGGTATCGATATCCGTCGCGACGATCTCGGCCGGGCACTCCGCCTCGCGCAGCACGATCGCGGCGGAATAGGGCTCTTCGCCGGTCGAGCAGGCGCTGCTCCAGACCCGCAGCCGCGCGCCGCCCGGCGAGGCGCGGCGTCGCGCGCCAGCGTAGGCGGCCAGCGACTCGAAATGGTGGCCTTCGCGAAAAAACGAGGTGAGATTCGTCGTCAGTGCGTTGACGAACTGCCCGCGCTCCGCGCCGCCAGGCTGCTCCACCAGGTCCAGATACTCGCCGAAGCTGCCGATCCCGGTGCTGCGCAGGCGCCGCGCGAGCCGGTTGTAGACCATGTTTTCCTTGTGTTCCGCGAGCGCGATGCCCGCGAGCTTTGCGATCAGCTCCCGCACGCGACGGAAATCGGCCGCCGTGAAGGGATATTCGCGCTGGGCGCTGAAGTTGTTTGCTGCCGGTTTCATCGAATCCATCTACCCGCGACCGGCTAGAACTCCTCCCAGCCCTCGTCCTTGGTTCCGCTCGCCTTGCCCCCGGGCCGCTTCTCGTCGCGCTTCTCGTCCCGCTTGCGCGGCAGTTCGGCAACGGGCGGCCTCTCCTGCCTGGGCAGTGAGGCTGCCCTGGACTCCTGCCGCGCCACCGGGGCCGCGGGCGCCGGGCGCGGCGCGGCCGCCTTGCCCTCCTCGGCCAGCTTGAAGCTGCCCACCGCCCGCGTGAGCGCGCCCGCCTGCTCCTCCAGCGACGCCGAGGCCGCCGTCGCCTCCTCCACCATCGCCGCATTCTGCTGCGTCACCTTCTCGAGCTGCTGCACCGTGTCGCTCACCTGCGTCAGGCTCTGCGACTGCTCCTGCGACGCCGCCGAGATCTCCGCGATCAGGCCGTTCACGCGCCTCACCGAATCCACGATCTCGTCCATCGTCTTGCCCGCCTCGGCCACCTGCTTC
>Ga0315912_10000328_pt1 | contig 96002 bp, 82 predicted proteins | sample VfabasoilMG_FD_204469 | JGI IMG/M metagenome (GOLD analysis project Ga0315912, IMG submission 204469) | Garden soil microbial communities collected in Santa Monica, California, United States - V. faba soil | ecosystem: Environmental > Terrestrial > Soil > Garden | place: USA: California... | reverse complement strand
GAGTTGCTTAGACGCCAATCTTCTCTCATCCCTTCCCCTTTTTGCCACTAAATTAATAGTTCCTATTTTGAGGCATCAAACATATGAGGCGCAAAAAAGCAGAGATGCGTAATGCCAATTAGCAGGAGAGGTTGCTTTTTATTTTTCGGGTCCCTTTGTGATTGGAAAATCCTGTTCCTTCCCGGCAAATTTCATCTCTTTCAAAAGGCGCTGGCAATTTCCGTATTTATCGATGAGGAAAAGCACATACCGGATATCTACGCAAATGTTGTTGGTAAGCAGTTCGTCAAATTTGTAATCCGTAGTCAGCCCTTCCCAAACGCCGTCGAAATTGATTCCTGTGAGCTGGCCTTTTCCGTTAATGGAAGGGCTGCCTGAATTGCCGCCTGTTGTATGGCAGGAGGAGAGGTAATCGATGGTCATCGTGCCGTTCGCAGCATACTCTCCGAAATCTTTGCTTTCCAGGAGCTTTACAAAATTTTCCGGAACGATGTAATCGGGATTGTCGCTGGCTGTTTTTTGCAACAGCCCATCCGGTGTGGAATAATAGGCATAGTTGACACCGTCGCGCGGGGACATGCCCCTTACTTTCCCGTAACTGATACGCAGGGTGGAATTTGCTTCCGGCCAGAATTTTTTATCCGTCATCATTTCGCGAAGGGCTTTCATGTACTTTCGTTGCAGGACATTCAGGGTTGCATTCAGGCTGTTGATTCCCGGCGTCAATTGCAACTCCTGGTAATCGTTAAAGCTCTTCATCACATCGTAGATGGGGTCATTAAGAAGTGTTTTCGCATGCCTGGGTTTATAGTTCGTCAGGAATTTCCTTAGCCTGACAGTATCCAGGAACAGGGTTTTCCGAAACAGATCATGAAGAAAGGCAGCATAATCGTCTTCGTAATTGCTGTTTATGTAATCAAAAATCCAGGGCCTGCGGGCGGGAATCACTTTTCTTCCATACAAGTCCAATAGTTCAGCGCCCGTTTTTTCATCCAGTTTCCTATTGTAATTTTTATAGACATTGGGAAGCGCTTTTAACAAGGCCGCTGTTTCCACATTTACGGCGTTCACCGGCACCGAATCGGCCGTACTTAATTCCACCAGTTTCCTGTACCGTGCAGCGATGCCCAGGAGCTCAATGCCTTGGCCGGCTTCAGTAAGGTAGTCGTTGGAATGACTCAGCGGTTTCAATTGCGCGTAATTATCGGCCAGGTCCCGGAAAAGATTTCCATATTCTTTTTTGCGAAGCGAATCGCTTTCTATCCATTGCGCCATGCGTGCTTCCATTTCCTGCTTCGTGTCCAGCACATGGTTGCGTTTTAGTCCCTCCAGTTCCCCTTTCCATTTTTTGTAATAGTTGGCAATCGTTTTGTATTTGCTTGCATACTGAAGATTGATGGTGTCGTTTCTTTGCATGGCGAAGTTCCAGTTCTTCAACTTCACATCGCGAATAGCAATCCGGTTCGGATGTGTTGTGCTCATAACCAGGTCAAGTCCCAGGGAAGGCAGGTATTGCTTCGTCGTGCCCGGGAATCCGTAGGTCAGGCTGAAATCACCTTCCTTAATACCATCCCTGCTGATCGTAAAAAAATATTTAGGCTTGTAGGGGACATTGGAAGAAGCGAATTCGGCGGGTTTATTCGCTGAATCGGAATATACCCTGAACAGCGCAAAGTCGGCCGAATGCCGGGGCCAGGTCCAGTTGTCGGTTTCGCCGCCAAACCTGCCCACGCTTACCGGGGGCGCTCCCACGAGCCGTACATCACGGAAAATTTGCGAATAAATCAGGTAATACTCATTGCCATAGAAAAACGATTTTAAACTGACGGAGAGACCCGTGGCGGCGGCGTTGAGTTTTTCCAGGGAATCGGCCAGGCTTTTTATCCGTGCTTCCCGATCTGTTTCACTGGCCACCGTACCGAGGGCATTCATCACCACGGCAGTCACATTTTCCATTTTCGCGATAAACGTTACGGTCAGTCCCTTGCAAGGCAATTCGTCGGCAAGTGTGGCAGCCCAATAGCCGTCGGCCAGGTAGTTTTTTTCAAGCGTACTCAGTGCCTGGATATTATTGAAGCCGCAATGGTGATTCGTGAGCAACAAGCCCTCTCCGGAAATGATTTCTCCGGTGCAGCCGGTTCCGAAACGGACTACTGCATCCTTCAGGCTGGTATCATCGGGGTTGTACAAATCAGCGGCAGATAACTGCAATCCCATGGCCTGCATTTCTTTTTCATTCAAGGTGCTGAGGGTCGGTGGAAGCCACATGCCATCACGCGCTACAGCAAGAAATGGCAAAAGAAAGGAGAGCAGCAGGCAGGAACTTTTAAAAAGCATGGAAGGAGGTTTGAAACGGTAGTTAAGATACGGCTAAAATAGGAAGTGTCAGACAAATCTTGCAGGTTTTTACATTCTTTTTGTTTATCATCGCTTTTAAATCTGAATAAAATAAAGCGCTTATGAGCAGATTCTCCGGCCTGATCGGAATCGTCCTAATCCTGGGGCTTGCCGTATTGCTGTCCAACAACAGGAAGGCCATCAACCTGCGTGTCGTATTGAGCGGACTGGCCCTGCAACTGGCCCTGGCATTTTTTATCCTGAAGACTTCCGTCGGCCAGGCTATTTTTGATTTCATTGCAAGAGTCATCACGCGTATCCTCGATTTTTCCATGAATGGCGCCGATTTTGTTTTCGGCCTGCTGGTTAACAAAGAAATCTTAGATAAAGTATTCGGTCCCGGGCATAGTTTCATATTTATGTTCCGGATCATGCCTACCATTATATTCGTCGCCGTTCTCGTAAGCGTGGCTTATCATATCGGGTTGATGCAGCGCATCGTTTCGATTTTCGCCAAAGGAATGAAATGGATTATGAATGTCAGCGGTGCCGAAGCCCTTTCCAATGTTTCCAGTGCTTTCGTCGGCCAGGTGGAAGCGCAAATCCTGATCAAGCCTTACCTCAGCGGCATGACGATGAGCGAATTGCTCGCATCCATGGCCGGCAGTATGGCTTGCATTGCAGGCGGTGTCATGGCCGTGTATATCTCCATGGGTGTTCCTGCGAAATACCTGCTGGCCGCCAGCATTATGGCCGCGCCTGCCGCTCTTGTCATCGCAAAAATCCTGGTTCCTGAAACGCAGGAATCCGAAACAAAAGGCTCCGTGAAACTGGAGGTGAAGAAAACACACAGCAACATCATGGATGCCATCAGCCATGGCGCCAGCGACGGACTGAAAGTTGCGCTCAACGTGATCGCCATGCTGATCGGCGTAATCGCCCTGATTGCCCTCATCGATTTTTTACTGAATCGCCTGGGCTTGTTTATTTATAATCATACCGACTATGCCGCCATCGCCGGCATGAACCTTCAAAACCTAAGTCTGAAAGAAATTCTCGGTTCCGTGTTTTCCCTCTTTGCCTGGGCCATGGGCGTACCTTCGAAAGACATCCATGTTGCCGGACAATTGCTGGGCACGAAACTGGCGGTCAATGAATTTGTAGCCTACCTCGACCTGGCATCGATTAAGTCCACCCTGGATCCAAAGACCCTGACGATTGTAAGCATGGCCTGTTGCGGTTTTGCCAACTTTAGCTCCATAGCCATCCAGGTAGGAGGTATCGGAGAGCTTGCCCCCGGCCGCCGCAGCGACCTGGCCAAGCTGGGTTTCAAAGCGTTGATTGCCGGAACTCTCGCATCCTATCTCAGCGCAACGTTGGCAGGAATTATCACATAAATTAAAGAGAATCAAATCATGATCATTCTTGACCATCATGATAATCTGTGGTCCCTTTTAACACCTCCTTTCTTCGTATCTTTGCAGGTATCCTAAATCTATTTCATGCAGCAATATCACGACCTTCTAAAACATATCCTCAACACCGGTGTAGATAAAAGCGACCGCACAGGAACCGGTACAAGAAGTGTTTTTGGATACCAGATGCGCTTTAACCTGCAGGAGGGTTTTCCATTACTTACCACAAAAAAGCTGCATACCAAATCGATTTTTCATGAATTGTTGTGGATTCTCAAAGGCGAAACCAACATCAAATACCTGAAGGATAACGGCGTAAGCATCTGGGATGAATGGGCCGATGAACAGGGACACCTGGGTCCTGTGTATGGTTCGCAATGGAGATCCTGGCCGGCACCCGACGGCCGCACCATAGACCAGATCACGCAGGTTGTTGAGCAGATCAAAAAAAATCCCGATTCCCGACGGCTTATTGTCAGCGCCTGGAATGTGGGCGAGATTGATAAAATGAAATTGCCTCCCTGTCATGCCTTTTTCCAGTTTTATGTGACCCAGGGAAAATTAAGCTGCCAATTGTACCAGCGCAGTGCGGATGTATTCCTCGGTGTTCCTTTCAACATCGCCTCGTATGCGGCGCTTACCTGCATGATTGCACAGGTTTGCGACCTTGAGCCGGGAGAGTTTGTGCATACATTCGGTGATGTGCATCTTTACAACAACCATTTCGAGCAAGTGAAACTGCAGTTATCCCGTACACCGCGCTCGCTGCCTACGCTGAAGCTGAATCCTGCCATTAAAAATATTTTTGATTTCAAGTTTGAAGACCTCGTCATCGAAAACTACGATCCGCATCCGGCGATCAAGGCTCCTGTAGCAGTATAATTTGTTAATTAGCTAATTAGCCAATTAGCAAATTAGCTAATGAAAGAATTGGCTACTAATTTTAATTATCCTAATTACCCTAATTACCCTAATTGCCCATTCCTTCGAATGCTAATTTCCATCATCGTCGCCGTTGCGGAAAATAATGTAATCGGTAAGCATAATACCTTGCCCTGGCATCTGCCTGCCGATATGAATTATTTTAAGGAGAAGACCATGGGCCATTGCGTCGTTTCGGGAAGAAAGAATTTTGAATCCATTCCGGCTAAATACAGGCCCTTGCCCGGTCGCTACAACATGGTAATTACAAGGAATGAGCACTATTCCTATCCGCAAACGGAAACGGTTCATTCGCTGGAAGAAGCCATCGAAAAGGCGAGGAAGCAGGGGGAGACTGAACTTTTTATTATCGGCGGAGGAGAAATTTTCAGACAGTCGCTTCCTGTTGTCGACAAAATTTACCTGACACGCATTCACCAGGCTTTTGAGGGGGATGTTTTTTTTCCGGAACTTCCGGAAGCGGATTGGAAGGAAATTAGCAGGAAAGATTGCGCACCCGATGAGAAAAACCTGTACAGTTATTCTTTTTTGGAATTGGTAAAAAAATAAGGACGTCGTTAGCGAATGACTGACAGTTGCGACGGGTATTCCCGCACAACTTCTCCCGTAATAAGTTTCTTACGGAAATTCAATACCTGCATCCGGGCCTGCCGGGTTTCATCTGAACTGGCTACATTGCTATGCAGAAATTCATTCATCAGTTCGTCGGGGTGCATACCCAGCGTAGACGCTTTCTTTTCAAAATGCGCCAGTGTATCTGCAAGTTCTGTGTGCAGGGTTCCTTTTTCTCTTGTGAGTTTCATGTGTGTGTTTGAAGTTCAACACTCAAAGGTTATAAAAGCCTGGCAGAAAAACAAGTACAATCTTTAGTTAGATGGCTGGTTAAAAACGAATTGCAGGATATTCGAACCCATTTTCAGCGCTTTCATATGTGTTTCCGGTGAATCTTTATGTACTTCATAATCTTCCCAGCCGTCGCCCAGGTCGCACTCGAAAGAATAGTAACAAACCAGGCGTCCCTGGTAAATCAGGCCAAAGCCCTGCGGCGCCTTGCCTTCATGCTCGTGAATCTTGGGTAAGCCATTAGGGAAATCATATTTCTGGTGATAGATGGGATGAGAAAAAGGTAATTCCACGAAATCCAGTTCCGGAAATACTTTTTTCATCTGGGGCCTGACATAGGGATCGAGGCCGAAATTGTCGTCGATATGAAGAAACCCTCCGCCGGTAAGATATTTGCGCAGGTTCTCCGCTTCCGACTGGCTGAGCACCCAGTTGCCATGCCCGGTCATGTGCACGAAAGGATAGTTGAACAGTTCAGGGCTGCCAGCTTCTACGATGGCTTGTTCGGGATCGATGGATGTACCTAAATTATCGTCGGCGAATTTGATGAGGTTGGGAAGGGAAGTTTCCAGGTTGGCATACCAGTCGCCGCCGCCATTGTATTTAAGCAAGGCGATTTTATAGGAAGGCTGGATGGCCGTAGCCGTGAAGCAGGCAATAGAGCAAAGAAGAACCAAAAATTTTTTCATGGTGCAAATCTACTGATTCAAAATGTGAATCGCATGACAGGCTGCCAGTCCCGCTGTTTCTGTGCGAAGGCGGCTCGATCCCAGGCTGCATTCCTTAAATCCGTTTTTCATCGCTTCGCCGATTTCATTTTCTGTAAAATCGCCTTCCGGCCCGATAAAGAGGGTAACGCCATGCATCGGTTGGTATTGTTTCTTCAGGAGGAGATTTTCGCCGGCCGTGCAGGTGCAGATAAAGGATTCGGTTTCACGCTGTACGGACAGGAAGGCGGAAAACTTTACAGGCTCATCCAGTTGCGGCAGCCAGGCCTGCTTGCTTTGTTTCATGGCCGACACCAATACTTTTTGCAACCGTTCCGTTTTCAAAACCGTCCGTTCAGAATGCTCACAGAATACCGGCGTAATCCTGTCGATGCCGATTTCGGTGGCTTTCTCCAAAAACCATTCAAAGCGATCGGTACTCTTCGTTGGCGCAATGGCAATATGAATCCGGTAGGGGCGAGGCGTAATATAAAGCGGGTCTTCCAGGATTTCCACTTCGCATTTTTTTGCATGCGCATGAACAATCCTTCCCTTGTAAAAATGGCCTTTGCCGTCCATCATGTCAAGGGTGTCGCCTTCCTTCATGCGAAGGACGCGCACGCAATGATTGGATTCTTCTTCGGACAGGGTAACGGATGTTCCGCCCGGCGGCTCTATGTAAAAAATGTTCACGGGCTAAAAGTAGAAAACCTTTTTAAGCAAAAGGGTCAGTCCATTTTCACCAGCCGGAATGTCTTTTGCGAATCATTCGATTCAAACTGTAAAAAATAGATGCCTGCAGCGAGGGATGAGAGGTCATACGATTCATGAAGTGAATTCATTTCAGCGCCATATTCCCACGTGGTAAGGATTTTTCCGAGCGCATCAGCCAGGTGGACATAAACCGGTGTTGGTTTCCTGCCTTGCGCAGTTAGCTGTACGGAATGAACAAATGGATTGGGGCTGAGGTTTATTTCCCATGCAAACTCCGGCGCGAAAGTGCCCACAGGCGTAAAGGAAACGGCAGGAGAAGTCGCCATACAGCCTCCATTCATCGTGGCTTCCACAGCGTAATTACCTGAAATAACAGGAACGTAGAATGAAGAATTGGCGCCGATAATGGCCGTGTCGTTTCTGTACCATTGGAAGGAGGCAGACTGAACCGAACAAAAAAGCGTGTCGTTCGAAACAATTATATGCAACGGCCATCCGCGGGGTGGAAGCACAACAATGCTGACGGTAAACAGGTTCATGCCCGGAACCGGGCAGAAGTCATCCAGGGCTTTAAATGCAAAATTATGAACGGCAGCCACGGCTTGACAGGCAGTATCAAGGATGGCATGGTCGCAGGAGGTAAACCAGTTGAATGTAAAATTCAATACGGCGTTACCTGACGTTGCAAGAGGATCCGGCGTAAGGGTTGCGCAAGGGGGGTGTAAGCAAGCTGAAGTGTCTGAATAATTGCTGCTAAACTGAGTGCCGGAAGGTTCCATATGCAAAATTTGAAAATTACCAATTGGATCGATATCAAAATCGGTCATCGACACCTGGAAATGTACGGTATCTCCGGCATAAAACGTATCCACAAAGGCAGGGTTGCCCAGGGGATCAATAAATGGCGCCGATACCGAGGGCATGTGGTTGTACGTAGGAGGGAAGGTGCTTGGGATTAATGGACGGCATGTCTTCAATATTATTTGCATGTCCCTGAAAACTTCAGCGACCCGGATGCCGCATTTCCAGGCTGTTGTCTTCGTGCAAACGACAAAGGTTCCACCGGTGAATGAAGTGAAATGGATCTCGCCGTTTAATGCATTTACCAGGGCTCTGTGGTTCCGGTTGTCCTCAGTAGAATCGGGTAACGGGTTATCGAAAGTATAACCCGTGACATAGGTACATGGGTTGCCACTGTCGTCCAGCGATTGCGCCCACTCGTAGGATAATGAATCCAGGTCGTTGTCTGCAGCGTTTTGATTAAAGGTGCTTGGGTAGCCGTTGCAGATCACAGGAGCGGGGCGTTCATAAAACTGCGGGGAGGAATCATAACATGGATACATATTCCGACCGTTATAAGGATACATCCTCGCCCGCACAGAGTATCCGGCGGTTGAAATATTCACAATAGCAGCGTTCCTGCAGCAATCCGACCAGGAAAAAGTCCATCCGCCGGCCGGAGGAACTCCGCTCAGGGTCAGCGGGTTCGAGTGGTAGATATACTCTTCCACAGCACCCGTATCGAATCCTGCGGCGGAAGCGCAGAAAATATGGGGTTCGGAGGGAGTATTCGCACAGACAGGAGAAATATCATTCGTATCGGAAAAATATACAAGGAAGTTGCCGAGCGGAGAATTCGAGGTAATGGTTTGGGCATTGAAAAGCGCCCCGGTAACTCCGTTGCAATCGCGATACAATTTCATGGTAAAAACCAGTTGGCCGTTTGACTGGCATTCCCAGGTTAACTCGCCACCCATGATGTGAGAGGCCCAAACGGCATTTGCCAGAAATACAAGCAGTAGGAGGGTAACCAGGAAGCGGGTTTTCATGGGGATGCGTTATTTGTGTCCTTAGAATGTGTGACCGCCGATAAAGGTATGAGATTTCAATAAACAGACGCTTTATATGCCGGCAAGGCTGCCTTTGTTGAAAATAAAAGATGACGCAGGCCTCAGCGACAACGGCATGAAACGTTCCTTGAACTCATGACAAAAATTGTTTTCCTCCTGCGTTTTCTGTTTAAAACTATGTTGGTAACGAGGGGGTATCAGCCGGCCTTTACGGGGCATATTCAAATATTTTTGTTGACAGGTCGTTTACGGAGCACCTTCCCTGTAAAAACACGTCGTGCAACTATGAAAATTGTGAGGAAAGTTCTGTTTATTTCTTTGGGCATGATTTTTTTTACCGGCACATTATCCGCCCAGCAGACTGAAATTTACCTGGATAAGGAAGCCGGCTACAAAGCCGCCCTGGATTTATTCAGCAAACAGAAATATGGCGCCGCTCAAAAATTATTTGAAAAGGCAGCAGAGGATAAAACGCTGGCCCTGGTAACGCAGGACAATTGCGCCTTTTATGCGGCCTGGTGCGCGGCCCTGCTTTTTCACCGCGAAGCGGAATACCTCCTGGTTTCCTACATCGATAACCATCCAGTAAGCGCCAATCGTCCGCGCGCCGTATTCGAGCTTGCCAAATATTTTTACCAGCAGAAAAAATACAAGAAAGCCATTCAGTGGTTCGAGGAAACGGATCCTGCCCTCTTAACTGAAGAAGAATACAGCGAACTATACTTCGACATGGGGTATGCGAATTACAAAACCAACGAATACGAAAAAGCTTCCCAGGCCTTTTCCAAAATCCTGGACAAGGAATCCAAATACAATTCAGCGGCGAACTACTATTACGCCCATATCGCTTACCTGAATACTAATTACGACGTGGCCCTGAAGAGCTTTTTAAAACTGAAAGACTCCGAAGCCTTCGCGCCCGTTGCGCCTTACTATATCACCCAGATTTATTATAAGCAGGGCAAATACGACGAAGTGCTTAAGTATGCACCTTCCAAGCTGGATACCGGGGCCACCCGTAACGGGCTGGAAATTGAACGCATGATAGCCGAAGCGCATGTGGTCAAAGGAAACTACAAGGAAGCCATTCCTTACCTGCTCGATTACGAGAAAAACTCAGGCGGCGCCGGCCGGGTGGATGCCTATGAATTGGGATATTGCTATTACCGGACCGGGGACTATGAAAAAGCGAAGACCTATTTCCAAAAAGTTATCTCCGGCGAGGATTCCCTGACCCAAAATGCCTATTACAACCTGGCGGACTGTTATTTGAAATCCGGCGACAAGCGTGGCGCGCGAACGGCATTTCAGTCGGCCGGTAAAATGAACTTTGACGCCCAGGTAAAAGAAGAGGCTTTGTTTAATTATGCCAAGCTTTCCTATGAGCTCAATTACCAGTCGGTGGCCATCCAGTCGTTCCGGACTTTCCTGAAAGATTTTCCCAACAGCGCCCATGAAGACGAGGCGAATGAACTCATTGTAGATGTATACGCAACGACACGCAATTACAAAGACGCGTTGACAGCCATCGAAAGCATCCGGAATAAAACGCCGCGCATCCAGGCCGCTTACCAGAAAGCGGCGTACTACCGCGGCGTGGAATTCATGGGCAATAACGACATGGCCAATGCGGTAAAAAGTTTCCGGCTGGCCATCGACCATGGCAGCGATGCTAAAATCGAAGCCGCAGCCCAGTACTGGAGCGGGGAGGCCTATTACAAAATGAACGATTATGACAAGGCCGCCGAATATTACAATACCTTCCTGTTTAACCCGGCCGCGCTGAGTTCGCCGCAATACAACCTGGCCAACTACAACCTGGGGTATGCTTATTTCAAAAAGGAAGATTACGACAAATCGCAATCGGCATTCCGTAAATACACTGCCGATAAAAAGGAAACGGATGTCCGCCGTTCCAACGATGCGCTGGTGCGTATTGCCGATGCCTCCTTTATGCTACGCAACCCTTCGAATGCCCTGGTTTATTATGACCAGGCCATTTCGAATAAGTCGGAAGCAAGCGATTACGCCCTTTACCAGAAGGCGCTCATCCTGGGAATCCAGGGAAAACTGGCCGATAAAATTTCCACCCTTCAGCGAGTATTCGATAAATACCCCAAGTCCCTGTATTACGACGATGCCCTGTATGAAGCGGCTACGGCCTCGCTGAATCTTGATAAAAACGAGCAGGCGCTGAACTATTACAAACAAATCATTACCAGTTACAGCTCCGGAAGTTACCTGAAGAAAGCCATGCTGGGGGAGGCGCAGGTTTATTACAATATGCAGCAGGACGACCGTGCACTGGGCGCCTTTAAAAATGTTATCAGCAAATATCCAAACACCCCTGAATCAAGAGAAGCGCTTGACCAGGTGCGGAATATTTATGTGAACCAGAATAAGACCGACGAATTTCTCGCTTATATCAAGACGGTTCCGAATGCCGATGTATCCGCGGCCGCGCAGGACAGCCTGGTATATGAATCCGCTGAATTGCGGTACACGCAGGGAAATTGCGACAAGGCCATCGGTGATTTTAAAAGTTACCTGGAGCGCTTTCCCGAAGGCATTTTCAGCGTAAATGCCAATTACTACAAAGCCGATTGTCTTTTCCGCAATAAACAGTTTGAAGAAGCCTTGCCGGGATTTGAATACGTGGTCAGCAAACCCAAGAGCGCCTTCAGCGAAAAATCATTGTTGTTTGCCGGACTCATCCAGTACAGGATGAACAGCTTTGAAAAGGCGCTGGAGCATTTCACGGAACTGGAGCAGACGGCGGAAGTAAAGGATAACATCCTGGCCGCCCAGGCCGGGCAGATGCGATGCCAATACAAACTCCATGATTCCTACAAAACCATTGCAGCGGCACAAAAAGTAATTGCATCGTCCAATGCCGACAAGGAACTGATCAATGAAGCGCACCTCTTGTACGGAAGGTCGGCGCTGTCGCTTGACAATCTCCCGGATGCCAAAACGGAACTTTCTATTGTTGCGAAAAGAACGAACAGTGAAATTACGGCCGAGGCCAAGTACTTCCTGGCCTGGATCGAATACAAATCGGGACGATACAAGGAAAGCCAGAAGATCGTTTTTGAAATCGCCAAGCAGGAACCCGGTTATGATTTCTGGATTGCGAAAGGATTCATCCTGCTGGGAGATGACTACCTGGCGCTAAAGGACACCTTCCAGGCGAAGGAAACGTACAAGAGCATTCTTTCCAATTACCAGAAGGATGCGCGGGATACGGAAGACCTGAAAGCCATTGCCCAGGAAAAACTGGACGCGATCACGGCCATTGAAGAAAGAGAAAAAATACCTGCTGTAAAACCTGAGGAGAAGTCACCCGAAGAACCGGAGGAAAAACAATGAGTATCAAAAAGTATTTCACCTTAACCTTCCCCGGAATAGCTGTGCTGGCAGCGTTATTCCCTTCATCTGTACAGGCTCAAAAGGAAGACCTCGGTAACCAGCAGTATATTATTGTAAAGGATTACAAGCCTGTTTTGGCCGAATCGTATAAAATCAGCGATCTGCCCGCGCAGGATACTTCGGCTTCCAAAACACAGGACTTCGCGTATAAATTGCCGGAACACCGGATGGAAACCACCTATGAAACGGCTTTGATCAAACCGGTTACGATCAAGGACCCCGGCATACAGAAGTTATACAGAAGTCTGTTAATACTCGGGTTGGGCAGCCAGGCCACCTACAACGGCGAACTGTTCGTCAATTCCCTGCGGTCGAAGGATTTTGTGGCGGGATTGCATCTGAAACATCTTTCCGGGAAACCCAATATCGACGACGTGGGAAATGCCGGCTTCAGCAACAACCTGGCCGGTTTGAACGGAAAATATTTCCTGGAGAAGTTTACGTTAAGCAGCGAATTGAATTTCAGCCGCGATGTATACCATTACTATGGTTTTAATACGGCCGACACCATCGTGAACGACGACAACTACAAACAGGTATTTAATATCGCGCAGTTTAAGTTAGGTATCGAAAAGCGGGATCTGTCCAAAGGAGGTCTCGACTATTCCGCAGTCCTGGATTACACGGCCCTGCGGGATAATTTTGAAAAAGAAGAAAACGATTTTATCCTGAAGGGTTACCTGGGAAAAAAGTTTTCTGAATACTATGGTAAGCTGGATATCTCCCTGGATTATTTTAAAAAGACAGACATCAACCCGATTCTGCTGAATAAATACCACAACCTGCCGCGCAATATTGTATCCCTCGAGCCCTCCTTACTTGTGAAGAAGGATAAATTCTCCTTGTTCCTCGGTCTGAATATGACGGCGGAGAAAAACCTGGAGTCAACCGTGCATGTTTATCCCGATATCCGGCTGGAACTTCCGATACAGGAACATGTGTTGTCGGCATTTGCCAGTGTAACCGGCCGCCTGGTTAAAAACAGTTACACATCCGTGACCCGTGAAAATCCGTATGTAAGTCCGCAGGTCGTACCCGTTCCAAACACCTCCGAAGATTTGACGCTGATGGCCGGGCTTCGCGGAAGTTTCCTCAAGGGAATTTCATTCGGGGCCTTTATCAGCCACACGTCGGCAAGCGACATGTTGTTTTACGTGAACGACACGGAGGTGTCATTCCCGGAGACATTCAATATTGTATACGACGATGGCGGCTGGACTACCCTGCATGCGGAGGCCGGCTATAAGCCCAATGAAAAGCTACAGGTTACTTTTCAGTTTGAACAATACATATATAAGACAGAAACCCTTCTGAAAGCCTATCACAAGCCTGCCAATGAAGTGGCTGTAACACTGGGGTATAACCTGCGGGATAAAATTATGGCCAACGTCCAGCTGTTCTTCCGCGGAACGCAGTATGCCCGTGAACTGGCCTCCAACGGCAGCGAAACAGCCATCAAGCTCGACGGATTTGCAGACATTAACCTGGGGCTGGAATACCGCTATTCAAAGATCCTATCCCTCTTTGTGAATATGAACAACCTGGGCTTTTCAAACCATTACTATTGGAACAATTATCCGACAGAAGGATTTAATATCCTGGGAGGCATTAAGTTCGCATTCTAGCGGAACCGTGAACTGTGAACCGTGAACCGTGAACTTTTCTCACGGAAACTCACAGAGGTCCCAGAAGTTGTACATCTTCTGAAAGGCGTCAGAAAAACTTTCGAAGTTGAGCGGCTTCACGACATAGCCTGCCACCTGGCTTTTATAAGCAGCAGACAGGTCGTGCGGGTCGCTGGATGTCGTCAGCACAAAAGCGCTCAGGCTTTTCAGGTGTTCGTCTTGACGGAGCTCTTTCAGGAATTCCAGCCCGTTCATCATGGGCATATTGATGTCCAGCAAAATAATCTGAGGGGTAGGGGTGATTTTTTCTACGCCGTTAGTTCCGCGAAGCATGTCGAGCGCTTCCACGCCGTTGTGAGCAATGAACAGCGGATTCTGGTAATTCATTTTCTTAAAGACACGCTGGACATTGAGAATGTCTATGTCATCGTCCTCAACGAGCAGGATACTGATTACACGCTTTTCTGACATCGGTGTATAGTTTTAATGCAAACCCTGAAAACTTGAGAAGCAAGGTGCACTTTATATCGGGCTCCCCCCGGAACCCACCGCATATTTACAAAGAATTATCAAATTTCATAAAAAATGAACCGGATTATTTTGAACAGGGGGATTGCTTCATAGCCGACTTTGGGGCCCGGTATTGTGCAAAATGGCTTCGAATCTTACAGTTCATGTATCGAAGCCGTAAAATCTTCGTTAAAACAATTCAAGGTTTATGAAATGAAAAAACTGGTAGGACTTATCTGGCATAAGAGCACGTACGAAGCCATTCCCTATGACGATGTCATGTCGCGTCAGCAGTTTAGTCTTTTCAGGATATTTTCTTTAACCGCATTCATTGCCGCCATTGGCGACATCATCCCCAGGGTGTCTTATAACATGGACAGCCTCGCCACGCAGCTGGTTATCGTATTGTCGGCCATAATCTTTTTGAACTACGCGCTGGCGGGATGGCACCGGAAACTGAAGCTGTCCTACTTCATCTTAATGATGGCCGGCTTCCTGATCATCCACGTGGTGTCCTATACGGCCGGAGGCGTTCGAATGGCCGGTGTATTGTACTATGGCGTCATCATTCTTTCTTCGTTTATGCTGTTGGGATCCAAGGGAGGAATCTTCTTCTGCCTCTTGACAGGAATTCACCTGGGACTGACCTTTTACCTGACGGAGTATACGAAGGTCATTACCTATGCGTATTTTGAAAATAATGAATCACTGATCAACGAAGACTACCTTTCCACAGGTATCCTGGCATTTATGCTGCTGGCAGCGCAGAGTTACAACCTGCTGAGCAGTAAAAACATCATTATTACGCGAATCACGGAAAAGAAGAACGAACTGGCCGCTAAGAACCGCCAGCTGCAGGACTATGCCGAAAGCCTGGAAAAGACCAACCGGGAACTGGACAAATTTGCATCCATAGTATCGCATGACCTGAAAGCTCCGCTGCGTGCCATCGGAAATTTAACAAGCTGGATTGAAGACGATGCCGGGGATGTCCTGACGGGAGAGGTCAGGAAGAATTTCGAAATGATTAAAGGCCGCGTGGTGCGGATGGAACAATTGATCAATGCCATCCTCGAATATTCAAAGGCCGACCGGATTAAGGGAGAAGAGGCTACGGTGGATATCACCGCCCTGATACAGGAGAGCCTTGAGTTTTTGGGCAATGAAGGAAAGGCGAATGTCCGAATTACGGGCGAAATGCCTTCGCTCTTTGCCGAGCGGACCAAACTTAGCCAGGTATTCTCCAACCTGATCAGTAATGCCATCAAATATTGCGATAAACCCCGGGCTGAAATCATCATTGACTGCGAAACGGGCAAAGAAGGATGGGTATTTTCAGTGAAAGACAACGGTCCGGGAATTGACCCGAAATATCACGATAAGATTTTTGTCATCTTCCAAACGCTAAACCGCAGGGATGAACTGGAAAGTACCGGTGTGGGATTGGCTATTGTGAAGAAAATTATCGAGGACCACGGCGGTAAGATTTGGGTGGAATCGCAGCCGGGGGAAGGCTCAAATTTCAAATTCTTCTGGCCTAAAGAGCGAAACAACAAAGATTCCCTCGTTATCGCAGCCCCTTTATTGGTGTAAGGTTCAGGCCTCCTTTGGCACACCGGGCAGGCTCTCTTGTTGTACCATTGCTGTATAATACTTAAAAGCAAAACAACATGATGAGAGCCCAACAAAGAAATCACACAAACAATGTTCAGCCTCCCAATTTAAAGATTGTCGTGGTCGACAAAGACCAGGCAACGATTGAGAATGAAATTGAAAGGCATGTAAAAGTGATCCGTTCACTCATTCAGAAACTCACGCCTACGGATCGCCAGAAATACTTCAATGGTCTTTTAGCTCATATCATCGACGAGCCGGTAAAGACTACGGAAGCCATGGGCAAAAACACCCGGTGGCAGCGTACCGACTACAGCAATCTGACCGTAAGGGAATTAAGCCTGCTGGAAGAGCTTTCCGGTAAAATGGAGCAGATGTACCGGATCATGGAGCATGATGATAATCATTAAAAAGAGTTGTTTGAATTAAGTGGTATTCATAGGGTTAATTGGACGCGTTCTTCATTGAAGAACGCGTTTTTTATTGCCGTCATATTGGCGACGGAGGACAGAGGACTGTGGACTGTTGACTGATGACTGGTTTACAGGTATGCAAAACGTTAAATACTCTTAACATTTTATTGATGTAATCATATTTTCTAACTTGCGGGTTCAATTTTTTTAAAACCAACCGCAAATGAAAAGGCTCCTTACATTTCTTCTTATTTTCTCCGTTTCGATTTGCCTGCATGCGCAGGGCGATCTACAGAAAAAACTTCCTGTGGATCCCAAAATTCGCACCGGCGTACTTCCTAACGGCATAAAGTATTACATCCGTTTCAACAACAAGCCGGAAAAACGGGCTGAGTTACGCATGGCGGTGAATGTCGGCTCAACGGCAGAGAATGACGATCAGCAAGGCCTGGCCCACTTCGTGGAGCACATGGCATTTAACGGATCCAAGAATTTTAAAAAGAATGAACTGGTGGATTACCTGGAATCGGTCGGTACAAAATTCGGGCCGCACCTGAACGCCTATACCAGCTTTGATGAAACGGTTTATATGATCCAGATCCCGACGGATAAGGAAGACATCCTGAAAAAAGGTTTTGAGATCCTGGAAGACTGGTCACACAACCTGAGCTTTGATTCCACGGAAATCGATAAGGAGCGCGGCGTGGTAACGGAAGAATGGAGACTGGGCCAGGGTGCCAACGAGCGCATGCGCCGGACCTACTGGCCTGTATTGTTTAAGGATTCCCGTTATGCGGAACGCCTGCCCATCGGTAAAAAGGAAATACTTCAAAACTGCAAATATGAAACGCTGCGCAGTTTCTACCGCGACTGGTACCGTCCTGACCTGATGTCCATCATGGCTGTAGGCGACTTCGACGTGGATAAAATTGAAGCCCTGATCAAGAAGGAGTTTTCTACAGTCCCTTCCAGGCAAAATCCACGGCCGTTAAAAGTGTGGGAAGTTCCCGATCACAAGCAATTTGATATATCGATAGCTACTGACAAAGAAGCAACAAACACGGTTATCCAGCTGATGTATATGCTTCCGGTAGAGCGGGCCCGTACGGAAGGTGATTACAGGAAGATGATCATGCGCCAGCTATACAATGGCATGATGAATCAGCGCCTGGAAGAACTCCGGAAAAAGGCCGATGCCCCGTTTGTGGGTGCCTTTTCAGGCTATGATGATCTCGTACGTAATAAGAACGCGTATTATTCGTATGCCATGGTGAAAGAAGATGGAATCGAGAAAGGGCTTACAGCTGTCGTAACCGAGAACGAACGTGTAAAGCGTTTCGGTTTTACGGCAACCGAACTGGACCGCCAGAAACAGGAAGTGATGCGCGGTGTTGAAAAGGCCTATAACGAAAGAGACAAGAGCGAATCGGGTAATTTTGTGAGGGAATACGTCGGCAATTTTCTGAAAGAAGAACCTATTCCCGGCATTGAATTTGAATTCGAACTGTATAAGAAATACATGCCCGGCATCACGGCTGCTGAAATCAATAAAATGGCAGGCGAATGGATGGCCAACCCCGACAATGCAGCCCTTATCATAACAGGGCCTGAGAAGGCCGGTGTGACGTATCCTTCCGCAGACAAGCTCAAACAAACCATAGCCAGCGCCCGCATGGCCGACATCAAGCCTTACGAAGACAAGGTGATTAACAAACCGCTGGTAGCTAAGGCGCCGGCCGCCGGCAAAGTCACCGAAGAAAAGCAACTAAAAGACGTGGGTGTGACGATGTGGAAGTTGTCCAACGGCGCTACCGTCTACCTGAAGACGACGGATTTTAAAAACGATGAAATCCTGTTTACCTGCAACAGCATGGGCGGTACATCGCTCTATCCCGACAGCAATTTTCTGTCCGCGGATTTCTCCAATGCCATCATTGAAGAATCCGGACTGGGCGAATTTGACCAGACTTCCCTGGAAAAATTATTGCAGGGGAAAATCGCCGAAGTACATACATCGATCGACGATTATACGGAAGGCTTAAGCGGCAGCTGTTCACCCAGCGACATGGAAACGTTCTTCCAGATGATTTACCTGTATTTCACCGGGCCGCGCAAAGATGAAACGGCATTTCGCTCGTTGATGGAACAACAGCGCGCCTTCTTACAGAACCGGCTTTCCAGCCCCGAGGCGATTTTCCGCGATACGATTGTCTATGCCATGTCAGGATATAACTACCGCAGCCGTCCTATGACTGCCGACAGGCTGGCTGAAGTCAACCTGGACCGCGCGTATTCCATTTACAAGAGCCGTTTCGCCGATGGCGGAAACTTTACCTTCACCTTTGTAGGCAATTTCTCCATGGACAAGATCAAGCCGTTTGTCGAAACGTACATCGGCGGGCTTCCTTCCAGCAAATCCGGCGAGACTTACAGAGACCTTGGAATCCGCGCTCCGAAAGGAAAGTTTGAACGTACCGTAAAAAAGGGAGTAGAGCCCAAGAGCGCCGTAAGCATGAAATTTACAGGCGAATTTGATTACACCCGGCAGAACCGGTTTGAAATGAATGCGCTGATGAAATTGCTGAGTATCAAACTGCGTGAAAACCTGCGTGAAGAAAAGGGCGGCGTATACGGCGTGGGTGCAAACCCGGTATTGAAGCATTACCCCAAGGGTGGTTACGAAGTGAATATTTCTTTTGGCTGTGCCCCGGATAATGTAAACAAGCTCGTGGATGCGGCAATCACGGAAATTGAAGGAATAAAATCCAATGGCTGCGATGAAAAGAACCTGCAGAAAGTGAAGGAGACATTTATCCGTGAACGCGAAACGTACCTGAAGGAAAATTCTTTCTGGCTGGCTTCCATCTCTCAAAATGCCATGAATGGCGAAGATCTTTCCGAGATGATGGAATACAATAAATGGGTGGATGCCTTATCCTCCGATGACTTTAAGCGCCTGGGCAAAAAATATCTTGGCATGGAAAATTATGCGAAGTTTATTTTAGTTCCTGAGAAATAACCCGCCGGAAATGGGTCCCAGGATGCCACGCTCCCCGAAAATCAAGGTTGCGATCAACGGCTTTGGCCGCATCGGCAGAATGACGCTCCGTGCCATGCTGCAACGCGAGTCGGTAGAGGTCGTGGCCATCAATGACCTCAGTGACCCGGTCACGCTTGCTCATCTTTTCAAATACGATTCCATTCACGGCCGCTTTAGCGGTACGGTTTCTCCTTACGAAGGCGGCCTGGAAATTAACGGGAACAAAATCGCTTCCTATGCCATCAAGGATGCATCGGCCTTGCCCTGGAAATCACACCAGGTTGACCTGGTCCTGGAGTGCACAGGTAAATTCCTGTCTGCCGAGCTGGCCAAAGTGCATCTGCAGGCCGGTGCCGGCAAGGTATTGTTATCGGCTCCTTCAAAAGGCAGGGACGACGTGAAAACGATTGTGCTGGGCGTGAATGAACGGATACTTGATCCGGCAGACAGGATTATCAGCAACGCATCCTGTACCACCAACAATGCCGCCCCCATGCTGAAAATACTGGATGACCATTGGGGTATTGAATCCGCATTTGTTACCACTGTCCATTCCTATACCGGCGATCAGAATATTCACGATGGTCCGCACAAAGACCTGCGGAGGGCAAGGGCAGCGGCCGTTTCCATCATCCCGACTTCCACAGGAGCGGCCAAGGCTTTGGGCGAAGTGCTGCCTCATCTGAAAGGGAAAATAGGCGGTGCCGGAATCCGGGTTCCCGTTCCTGACGGTTCCCTTACGGATGTCACCTGTATTTTGCGCAAGAATCCGACCGTGGAGGAAGTAAATGCCCGTTTTAAATCGGTAGCGGACAGTTCGCTTCGCGGAATTTTAGAATATACCGTGGATCCCATCGTTTCTGTGGATATCGTCGGCAATACCCATTCCTGCATTTTCGACTCCCAGCTGACAACAGTCGTTGGGAACATGGTTAAAGTAGTGGGCTGGTACGACAATGAAATAGGCTATTCAAACCGGCTGGCCGACGTGGCTGAAAAATTATTTTAAGAATAGTTTTCTTTTATATTTACAGCGTTTCAGGATGCGGGTGGCCTAAGCAAGACCAGAAACACCGCAAACCTCCCTGGATCTATTGGAATGATTCATTACTCCGGGGTTAGAATGAATAAAATTGAATGAACCAGTACCTATCCATAGTCGACATTGTCGTTGCGCCTTTGTTGCTGGCTATTTTCTTCTTTAATGCCAAAAGGATCCAGGGAAAGCATATTGAAACCCAGCCGGAGTATAAGTACTATGTATCAGGCCTTTTCCTCAAACTGTTCGGCGCCATTGCCATCTGCCTGGTCTATATTTTCTATTACGGTGGCGGGGATACGGTGAATTATTACCACGACAATACCTGCATTGCCAAGTTATTTATTGAATCCCCGTTTAAGGCGATTGCTTTTACCTTCGGGTCGAATACACCTGACATTTGGTTCTCATTCACCATGTTTACGGACTGGCCCATTTATTTCGCCGATGAGCATGCATCCATGATTGTGAAAATTACATGGATCCTGAGTTTTATCACCTTTAACAGCTTTATGGGTCAGACTATGATCCTGGCCTGGCTCTCTTATTTTTTGCTATGGAGAATGTACCAGGTATTCATCCTGGAATTTCCAAGCTTAACAAAGGAGTTTGCCATTTCCCTGTTCTTTGTCCCTTCCTTATTTTTCTGGGGATCCGGGCTGTTGAAGGATACCATCACCTTCGCCGCCGTTGCATTGTTTACCAGCAGCTTTTATTACCTGATTGTGCGGAGGGAACGTGTGTTTTACAATTTCCTTTACCTGCTGTTCGCATCATTCCTTCTCGTCAAGATCAAACCGTATATCCTTTTCGCCCTGATGCCGGGAAGCCTGTTGTGGTTCTCAGGAATCCGGTTGTCAAAAATTGACAATAAATTACTGCGACTTTACCTCGGACCCATTCTTACCTTCATCGCCCTTTTTTCCGTATTTATCATGTTGAACCTAATGAGTTCATTTTTAGGTGATTACGCGCTTGAAAATGTACTGAATAAGGCCGTAGTTACCCAGCAGGATCTGAAGTCGGAATATTACCAGGGATCATCTTTCGACATCGGTGATTTTGATGCCACCATTCCCGGGATCTTAAGCAAGATGCCGGCAGCCATCAATGCGGCCTTGTTCAGGCCTTACTTATGGGAATCAAATAACCCCGGCATGATTATGTCGGGTATCGAGAATTTTATCATGCTGGTGTTTTCGCTTTACCTGTTGATCAAGCTGCGGGTCTACAATGTTTTTCGCCTGATGTTCCGGCACCGGTTCCTGTTTTTTACGGTTTCGTTCAGTCTCTTCTTTTCCTTTTCTGTGGGACTTACCACTTCCAATTTCGGCAGCCTGGTGAGGTATAAGATTCCCGCCATACCGTTTTACCTGGTAAGCTTGTTTATTATCCGGCATACCTATGTAGCGCTGAAAGAGGAAGACGAGAAACGGATCAGGGTCGACGAGGAGTTTGCAAAGGGATAAGGGTCGTGTATATTTCCCTGTAGATTTTTTGCGCGTCAGAAAAATTCCTGTATGTATAAGCCAAAGTCCGGATTCGCTTTTCTGTTTCCTGGCGGTTCCCTTTTAGCAGGGAATCAATTTTCAGGATGGCTGCCCGGTAAGATTCCGGGTTTAAGGAGGGCAGCACATAGCCCGCATCGTTTTTTTCGATGAGCTGTGAATCGTCTGAAATATTCCGGGTAATGACAACCGGAAGGCCCATGGCCCAGTATTCGCCGTCTTTAATGGGCGTGCAGTATCGTTTGGTGGGTACGGGCTTAACCGGGGTAATGGCAAAATCGGCCAGGCCGATGTAAGCCGGCATTTCCGAAGGTTTCACGAACCGCATGACGAAATCCTTTACCTCAAGGCCACTGTCTGCGGCCCAGGAATTAATTTCTTCCGCCGCATGATTGGTTAACAGGAGCACTTTAAAGGAGGATCCCCAATAGTCTTTTGCGGATTTAAAAAAATCGAATACTTCGCGGGTGAGATAAATTCCCCCGAACTTTCCCGCATAGATGGCTACCACGCTGTTTTCCAGTCCGAGCTCCTTCAGCAGTACGGGATCTTTTTTGGGGAATTTCGAAAAGTAATCCGTATCGACGCAGGCCGGTTTCACAAAGAAATGAGAGGGTACCACGCCGTATTTTTCCATGGCATAGTCACGCATGGCCTGTGTAGCCGCCAGGACTGCCCTGGCATGCCGGGAGAGTTTTTTTTCGAAATGGAAAAGAAGACGATAGGCCAGGCCGTTCTTCTTCCAGGTGCCGTTTTCAACCATGGCTTCCGCATGCGGTTCGTAGCTGTCGATGACCAGCGGGATGCCTGTCAGTTTGGAAAGCAGGTATCCCAGCGATCCGGCCGGCGTGCACCAGGCATGAATACAGGATACCTTATTTGTCAAAAGCGTAAAGAACAATTTCAGGAAATGAAATCCCCAAAGCATCAAACCTGTGAAACCAAATTTGCGGTAATGCAAAGGCATCCAGGTTATTCCTTCTGCAGACAATGCCAGCGAAACTTTTTTTGATTCTTCCAGGGTAAGCCGCGCTGAAGGTTGTTCCATGGTCACCAGTAAAAGCTGATAGCCTGCCGGAAGCGTGGCTTTTATAAGCCTTACATACGGAAGCGTGTAAACCTGCACCAGCGCGTCCTTATAACTCCAGCCGGTCAGGATCAGGATATTTTTCGCCTTTTTCAATCAACGCTTGAATTTCGTCAGAATCCGGTGACCCGGGAGACTCTTTAAAAATAACACGGCATATCGTACCATCGGGCCGTTGGCGGCAATCGCATTAAAGAGGTGTTTGGCCGTTTGTACCCGGTGATTTCCCAGGTAACAATGGATGGCAGAAAAATATTCGATTTGGGCTTTCAGTATTTTGGTTTCCGCTTCCGAAAGCTCCACCTTTTCTTTTACCCATTCAAATGCCAGCATAGCTTTTTTTACAATCGCGGCGTGGTTCGTCTTCATGGACCTGTTTTCATGATTGTTCAGGCTGATGGTTACCTGATCGAGCAGGTATACTTTGTTGTTTCTGAAATTTTGAAGAAAGAACATCCAGTCTTCCAGCATGGAATACCGGCGGTCTTCTTCAAATAAATGCAATGTGTCCAGGTCTTTGCGAAAGCAGATGTTGCAGGCAAAAGGATTCCCCCGGAGAAACAGGCGGTAATCGTAATAGCCTTCCCGCAGTTTCATGATGTCGGAGGCCTGGCTGCGGCCATTGCTGGTAAAATCAAATTTCGTGGCGATAAAATCCGGCTGACTTAACGACTGGATGCCGGCATGCAGTACCTCCAGGTGGTTCGGGTGCATGAAATCGTCGGAATCAAACATCACCACGTAGTGGCCGGCAGCATGGCGGATACCCGTATTGCGTGCGCAACCGCGTTCGGAGTTTACCTGGTACAAATAACGAAACCTCTTATCTTCCGCAGCAAACGATTGCACCACTTCCTTCATAGTATCCGTGCTTCCATCGTCAACCAGCAAGACTTCGAAACCGGAAAAAACCTGTTCCCGGATGGTCCGGAGTGTGGGAATAAGCAAATCGGCACGGTTGTATGCCGGTATGACGACACTAAAAAATGGCATTGTTTAAACCAGGCGTTTAATTTTTCTGAATGTCCGAATGATGTAGGCAGGCAGGTTTTTGGATTTGAAATGGATAGAGTCGATGGACCGGCTGCTATACAGTTGCGGATCGATATCGCGGATCACTTTTGCAATTTCCTCGCATAACGGGAGTTCCAGCAGCTCATAATAAATATGCAGCTGGTACTCGAGAAAATAAATCATGACCCTGTTTTTCTCCGCTTCGTTGAAGGTCTGTGATGTTTCATACCGGTCTGCGCCTTCATGGTATAAACCCAGTTTCCGGAGTTGGTCCAGGCGGTGTTCGGAAAGGCCGATCGTGCGTGCGCATTTGCTGAATACGACAACCCAGTCTTTGGCAAACCCGGCAAGCTGGCTCATCGACTTGCTTTTTTCATGCAGCCTGTATTTGGACAGCACGTCGGGAATCTGCAGGATCGGGTAGTTCAGCGCGATCTTAATCAGCAGGTCATAGTCCATTCCGAAATGAAGATTTTCTTCGAGGTACCCTTGTTCGAGGAGGATATTCCTGCGGAAAAACGAAGAGGGTTGCGGGAAAGGAATATAGGCGAGGTAGCGAAGCGGCAGGTCTTCTTTCTCGGCGCCTTTTACAATACCTTTTTTCCCTTCATTAAATAGCACAGTCTTGCCATGAATCAACCCTGCCTCGGTCTCCGACTTGAATGTTTTAGCGACCTTATGCAGGGCGCCGGGAAGCAGGATGTCATCGCTGCACAACCAGGAAACGATTTCCCCCGTGGCCCGGCTCAGGCCTTTATTGATAGCCTGGCTCTGTCCGTTGTCGCGTTCGCTCACCCAGTAGGTCAGGGAACGCTCGTATTTCCGGATAATATCTACCGATTTATCTTTGCTTCCCCCGTCGATAATAATAAACTCCAGGTTGGGATAGTCCTGTGTGAGTACGGAAAGGATCGTATCCTCAATAAATTCACCCTGGTTATACGATGGCGTCACAATACTGATCTTAGGCAACTGCGGCTTCGCTTTCTTTATAAAGCAGGCTTTTAGCGTATCACCCATGGAAGCCATGGAAAGCAAGGCGTTCGATTTTTTTTTCAGGAATCGAAGCAACGAAAGATGTTCCATAAACTCGCTGATCTTCTGATCCTCATGGATATCAATCGAGGCCCTTTTCTCCTCCGATTTCATAAGCCTGGACAGCTTCGTCTTCATGGCTACCGAAAGGCGTTCAATGCTGATGCCGCTGCTCTCAATGGACAATGCTTCCAGGTGATGGCGGGTACAGAGGTATTTCAGCGTATCCGTGGTAAAATAACTCAGGTGTTCGGGGAACGTCACGACGCTCCAGTCGCTGCCGGCAATTTTCAGTGACAAGGCATTAAAATTGGGCGTGGTGATGTACAGCAATCCGTCTTCGCGCAACAGCTCATAAAATAAGTTCACTTCGACAGACGGATCAACGAGGTGTTCGATGACTTCGATGCAGGTAATGACATCGAATTCAGTAGCCCCGAAATCCGCCTTTGTAACGGGAACCTGGTACGTATGAATTCCTTTCCGGGAGCAGTTGGCAACGTACCGGGGGTCAAATTCAGCGCCATACACATTCCATCCGCGTTTTTTTGCTTCGTCGAGAAAAAAACCGTTGCCGCAGCCAAAATCGAGAATGTTATTTGTTTTCCGGTAAGGCTCGAACTGGTCCAGGAGTTCATTGTAACGCTTGACGAGGATGGCCGGCATGACATCGCTGGTCAGGTACAGGCCGTAATAATTCTGAAGCCGTTCTTTTGAAGGAATCTCGCTGGAGAAGATCATCCCGCAATGGCTGCACTTTACGAGGTAAACATGTTCGAATTTCTTGATCGGAACCAGGCCAGGCAGCTTACATACGAAGCAGTGTTCATGTCGGGTTTGAACGCTATTCACCGTGTCGGGGCGGATTTAAAGTTAAGGGTATCGGTCCGGAAGCTGCCATGCCGGTGTAAAAAAGAATAAACAGGGCGTTGATCAGGTACATAAACAAAGGTAATCACTTTGATTCATTCAAAATTTCCGCGTACAGTTTTTCGTAGGCATGCACACAGAAGTCCAGGTCAAATTTCTCGCGTACTAATTTTTCAGAAAGAAGGCCTTTCTTCCGGGTGTCTTCCAGGTTTTTCAGCGATTCGTTTATGGCACGCAGCAAATCCTGCGAATCACCGCTTTTAAAAAGATAGCCAAATTCAGCGGTAAGTATTTCTGGAATACCTCCGGTGTCGGAAGCAATCACGCAAACTCCGCAAATCATGGCTTCACAGACGGTCAGTCCGAACGCTTCAGCAAGGGAGGGGAAAATCAGGATATCTGTTTCGTTATAGATTTCGGCAAGCTGGCTTCGCGATTCAATAAAATCATAATGACGAAAAGGCGTAACGTCTTTTATTTTATCGCCAACCAGGATCAGGTCGAATTCGGAAACGATTTGATGCATGATATTCGTAAAAAGATAACTCCCTTTAAACGGATTGTCGGTATTAAAAAACAGGATGCGTGTCTTCTTCCATGTGCGCAGGGATTTATTTGAAAAAATTTCCAGGTTGATGCCGTTGTGAATGGTCTTTACCTGGATCTGGTCGTTATAGACATAGGACTGTTTGAAGTTTTGTTCAAGCCAGTAACTGACCGGTACAACCGTGAGCGAGGAAGCAATAGTCCGGTAAACGGATTTTTTCTTCTTCAGGTAATAGGAGCGAAGGTCGAAATACGGATCCGACAAGGGGTAATAATTGATGAACGGCGTCGTCGCAATTCCCAGCTTGTAATTTTCGTTATCAAAAGTATACGCTTCACCGCCTGTCATGATCCACATGTCGTGTAAGGTCCAGACGATTTTTTTCTCCCGGGCAATTTTTAAAAGTGCGCTCAGGTCAAAATAGGCGCCGTGAATATTGTGCAGATGTACAATATCGGCCTCCTTGTATTCCTTCAGTTTCCTGATTTGCGCGAACGTGCCGTTGAAAAGGATGCCGATGCCCAGCTTCACCCGGATGGGCGTGCGGATTCCCATCATGCTGCGAATCTTGTCCACAAAAAGGAAGAGAATATCCAAAATATTTTTTCGCGACAGCCGGATGACTTCTTTCCGGTCGGTCAGCTTGAACTTGACCGCCAGGGAGTTCTCCGTGTCGGTATGGCTGATCAGGTCATTGGCTACCTGCGCGGCTCCCCCGTATGAATCCAGCGTATTGAAATGAAGTATTTTTATTTTTCGCATGCGTGAGTTTGATCAGGGGGCTGTTAGCCAGGATAAGTAAGTCCGCAGAAGAATATGCCGGAAGGCAAGTTAAGCATTGGAGATAATCTAAAACGTATCATTTTAATGTATAAGATTTAATTTTTCAATGACTTTATCAGCCAGGGATTTTTCGTTTTCGAGGAACCGGTAAAACCAACGGGTGCGGCGCAGCGCTTCGGCGTTTTCTGCCATGGGTACCTTGTGAACGGCTGTCCCCTCTGCCATCCATTGTTGTTCGTAGATCTGGGAATACCCGCTGTTCTCCCCGCTGCCGTCGTTGCCGGTATTTTTAACCAGGCTGTTTTTGGGGAACAGGCAGAGCCCATTGGCCAACAGTATACTGGCATACCATTTTATCGCCCAGGTATTCATTTTCTTTTCCTGGTTCAGTGCGAGCTGACGTTCAAAAGAACGGGAGGCGCCATCCAGGTTGAAACGGTCCATGAGGCCTTCTGCCCGGATCTTGTTAAGCAGGTCGTCTGCGGAAGGCTGGAAATGAGTCCAGGCCCTTTTCCAGGTTCCCCAACCCCAACAGGCCATCATGCGCATGGCAAATGTGTCGGGAAGGGATTTGCGGAATGGCAGTCTTACCTGGGGGAACATATAGGCGGAGATATGCATCATCCGCGGTTCGTTTTCATACAAATCAAGCGCCTGGTTGGTAAACTCAAGAAATCCCGGGGAAGTGACAAGGTCGTCTTCCAGCACAATTACTTTTTCGAATTCGTTGGTAAGTTGTGTGACGCCACCGGTGATAGAGGCAGCCAGGCCCCTGTTTTCTTCGCGCGCAACGACGTGTGTGTGTTTGGCGAACTTTGCATTTCCTGCCAGGCGTCTTACCTCAAGGATGTTTGCCCGGGAAGCTTCCGTTTCCTGCGCTTTCGGGCCGTCACAAAAGATGAACAATTCGCTGGAGGAAATGAGTTTGTTTTTTCCCAGGTAGCTTAGCGTCTGCAACGTATGTTCCGGACGGTTATAAACAAATAAAGCGACGGGTGCGAGTGACATGGTGGAGAAAGTAGGGCGGAAGTTGGATGAACCGCAAGAAACGGAAACGGGAAGAAGGCTTCAGTTCCAGTTGCGCCGGAATTTTTCGAAGTCGTTAAAGAGTTGAAACAAGGTTTTCGAAAACTGGGTGGATGATTTTTTTGCAATGGCAGCCTTGCCTTTTTGAATCATTTCCGCTCGCAGCTTCGGATCCTGTTCCAGCCGGATTACCGCATCGGCAATTTCCTGCGGGTTTCGCGGGTCCACGAGCATTGCCGCATCGCCCAATTGCTCTTCGGATCCCGAAACCGTAGAAGCCACAACGGGGCAGCCCAAGGCAAAGGCTTCCAGCGGCGGCAGGTTTTCAGGTCCGAAAAAGGAAACGTAGGTAAGCGCCGCGGCGCGCTTGTAAAACCAGACGAGCTCTTTCCGGCTGATAAACCCCCAATAGTGCACATAGTTGTCGAGGTTCAGTCGCTTGACATGGTTCCGGATGTGCGGCAGGTTTCCTTTGTCGGACCCGCAAAGTACCAGGTCGTATTTTTCGCCTTCCCTGCTGTTCAGGATATGCAGCGCTTCTACCAGGTTGATATGGTTTTTATGCGGCCAGAACTGGGCCGGGTAGAATAGAAATTTCCTTTTCGTAAAGGGTTTCAATTTCGTGATGATCTCTTCCGATGCCTCGCTGGTGGTGGAATAATCGGGTGTTGGATGCGGCATGATGACAATGTGTTCCTCGGGGATATTGTAAAACTCCCGGATCTCCTTCTTGCCGGCCAGCGTACCGGTGATTATGTAAGTAGCCTGGGGCAAAATATCCCTGTACCTCGTTTCCCTGTATTTGAATTCTCCATGCGAAGATACCTCGGGAAAAAAAGGCTGCAGCCTGTGCTGTAAATCCCATACCATGGAGATAAAGGGAATGTCGATGTCAAATTTATTCCAGGGAGTCAGGTAAAACATCATATCTATTTTGCATTCCTTGATGAGCATGCAAAACGACTCGCTCGATAAACTTTTCGGTACAGTCAGAATCTTTTCCAGCTTGAAGAAGACGCCTTGTATCCTGTGCCGGAGCGACGGTTGGAGGGTGGCAATATTCTCCAGGTGAATATCCTGGTTCGTAAACAGGTAAAACTCATGTCCCGATCCGGGTGCGAACCGGGAGATGGCATTGAGTATTTCATTTTCCAGCGTAAAGCCTCCACCGGATGCCGGCTTATTGAAATTATCGCCAAAGAGACCAATTTTCATCGTGATTTTGTTTTCTGTGCGACGGCAACGATATGCCAGGTATCGCCGTCGATTTTTGTGTTTGCGGAAAAGCCGCTGTAAAAATACAGGGGTCTGAATCCGGCGGTTGTTAAAAATAACTTCATTTCAGGGACGGAAAAAAAGCGATTGCGTTGAATCTCCCGCACGGATTTTTTATGGCCCGGTGAAATTTCTTCGGTGAGGGTATATTTCACGGTGCCGGTTTGATTCACGTAATCGAGGGTGGTTTCCGATTCGCGGGTAAAGTTACGGCCTTCTGCGGTAAATTGTCGAATGCGCTTTCTTTCGTAGTTTTTGATCATCGCTGCGGCATGCCAGAATTCAAATATAAAAGTTCCGCCGGGAACGAGGTTTTTGTGTATTCCCTTCATCGTGGAGACGATGGCTTCATTCGTCAGGGCATAGCCGATCGAGTCGAACAGGCAGAGGGCGCCGTCAAATTTCTTCCTGAAAAGCGGCAGTTTGCGCATGTCTGCGGATCGAAAAAGTACGTTCGAATGAAGGTCCGCTGCTTTGCTTTTCGCCCTGCTTAACATGGGCATTGAATTGTCGGTTGCGGTAATGCCATATCCCTGTTTTTCAAGGAAGAAGGAGTGGCTGCCGGTGCCGCAGGCTATTTCGAGTAAGGATGCCGTGTTTTTAATTCCCCGGTTTTTAAATTGCCGGTGCACAAACTGCGCTTCCCGCCGATAGTCTTTGTCTTGGTAAAGATAATCGTACAGGAGGGCATGCAGCGGGATATAGGAGGGCATAAGTTCAGTAGTTTGTTCAGGTCAGCGCATGCTAAAAACGGTTGCGGCAGGTTGCCTGGTCAGCCCAGGTGTTCCGCCAGTTTAGCGCAGATGTATTGAATTTGCGAATTGGTTAAGTTGATTGACGAAGGGAGGTAAAATCCGTTTTCCCAGAGCCGGTCTGCAACAGGACAGGGCGGGGGCGGAGACTTTTTGTATACATCCCCGAAGCATGGCTGAAGATTCATCGGGCAAAAGAACGTGCGGGTGTCGATGCCGTCGGCGGTGAGTTTGGAAAGAAGGTCTTTCCTTGACAACCCGGCATGGCTTTTTAGAACCACGGCATACATCCAGTAAACATTTTTGGCCCAGGCGGCTTCCGCCGGAAGTTGCAGGGATCCGAGGCTATTCAAATGTTGATTGTAGGTATGAGCTACGCGTCGCTTTTGTTCAAGGATGGAATCGATCTTGCGGAACTGGGCAAGGCCCATGGCAGCCTGGTAACCTGTCATGCGAAAGTTATAACCCGCCTCCCGGTGCATAAACCGCGGCGTGGTAAAGGCCAGGTTCCGTAGCAGCCTTAGCTTTTCGGCCAGTGCTGTATCGTTGGTGACAACCATGCCGCCTTCGCCGGTGGTGATGATTTTGTTTGCATAGAAGCTGAAACACGCCATGTCGCCAAAGCTTCCTGTCATTTTTCCGCGGCAGGTGGCGCCATGCGATTCGGCACAATCTTCAATGACGGCAATGTTTTTTTTCCGGCAAAACTCCATCAGCTTGTCCATATCGACAGGGTGTCCGTACAAGTGAACAGGAATGATGGCACGCGTGCGCGGCGTGATGAGGGATTCCAATAGGTCCAGGTCCAGGTTCCAGGTCGTTTCTTCCGAATCCACGGGAACAGGCACTGCCTGGTTGTGATAGATGGCCAGGGCTGAAGCAATATTGGTGGAAGCACTGACAAGTATTTCATCGCCCGGATTTATTCCGAGCGCCGAAACAGCCAGGTGCAATGCCGTCGATCCATTCGAAACGGCGACGCCGTATTTGCATCCGCACCAGGCGGCGAAGGCATCTTCAAAATCGGTAATGTATTTTCCGAAAGAACCGGAGATTTCCCCTTTCCGGAGGGCATCTGTGACGGCTGCTATTTCTTCTTCCCCAATGACGGGTTCAAAAACGGGAATCATCTGTTTATTTCTGGTTGATAAAGACCTTGTCATTTTCATCACCTAAAAACGGACCCTGCTTTACGCTGATGCACTGCATGTCTTCCACTACCCGGATGGCATGGACTCCATGAATCAGTACAATGGCATCACCGGCCTTTAGGGTGACTTCCCTCAGTTTTTCACCATCGTCACTATACAGTTCCACGATCACCACGCCTCGCTGCACCACGAACATCTGTTGCAGGTCGTTGATGATACGTGTCGAGGCTTTGTGAAAATGCGGAGGTTCTAAAAATCCGGCTTTATGAGCAAGCAGCCCGAACTGGAAAGAGGATTCCGGGGGAGAGAAGAAGGTGGTCTTTTCCACCTGCACATCGGCCCAGAGAATCTCGGCATATTTTATTCCATTGTATTCAATCTGTTCAATCATCGCTTAGCGGTTGTTGGTTTTCCAGGTGACATCCTGAAGCCGGTTCTTTTCCTGTGAACAGCGCCAGTATGCTTCCGTTCGCATATACCCGCCTGCAATAGGATACCGGTGTGACCTTACGGCGACATGCTTAAAATGCGCCCGGAGCACGACAATCAGGTCATCTAAACTATGAAAAAACTGTAAATGATCATGTCCTTCAGTACCAATGGATTCCGAGCCCGTAAAGAGCCCGTCCGGCTTTAGGGAAGCAACAATTTTGCCGAGCATGGTATCGGAAGATGCCTTATCGAAGTGGCCCAGGGCGCCATCCCAGATGATTACATCGTAATCCTGCTGAGGAAAGGGCGTCGTGACGGCATTTGCTTCCAGGAACCTGATTTTAGAATCTGCATAATACCGGTTTGCCGTAGCAATGGCGGATTTTTCAATGTCAAGCGCATCAATGGATGTGCAGCAGGGAGCAAAGAATACCCGGGTAAAAAATCCATCGCCACAGCCGATATCCAGCACACGGTCGGAGGGGCGGAGTATTTCCATATTGTAATAGCCGCGGAGAAAGGGGAGCAGTCCGTTTTCATTTCTGCTCCCAAAACCGGCCAGGAAGAAGCCGGCTCGCTGTGAATAAAAGTGCGGTTGTTCTTTGCGAAGCCCCCAATCGCGCAGGAGCGAACTGCGGTAATAACCGGAAAGAAAAAACAACAGGAGCTTTTCCCTGTAGTTGCCTCCCCATAGCAGAAATTCCCGCTGCAGGAGAATCCATCGCTTGATGCCCGAACCAAGCTTCTTCATTGTTTTCAAAGATCCTTTATTTTTATTTTCGTATTCGTCCTCACGTCGATCACCTCGCATTCCGAAATGGCGCGAATCCTTTCGGGCCCGGCAAGAAAGGTAAGTTGGCCTTCGGGGTCCCTGGACTCACGGAATTTTGAAAGGATATACGCTTCTGCGACAGTAGGAGAAGGCAGGCTTGCTGCATGGTCTTTCCGGATAAAATAGGCGTTGTTTCCGGCGCTGTTACAACCCGCCAGCACATACCCTTTTTTCTGGGCAAGGAAGTCGAGCGATGCTAGCGAACATCCCCAGTAAAGATTGGAATAATGCGCATGGGTCCGGTAGAAATTTTCCTGGTAGGGAATACTGATCGCATGACTGTTTCCGAATACACTGTTGTATTCGACGATAACCACAACCGGGTTCACGATATGAATGGCATCCCATACCCAGTAATCGTTTCCGTCGATATCAATGCTAAGTATCCCAATCTCGCCGGTAAATCCGTTTTCAGCAAAGAGCCCGTTGATATTATCCTTCGTTACAAACGAAGCGACGGCTGTCAGGTCCTGCCTCCAGTAAATCGGGTCTTTCCGGATATAGGCAATATGGCCCGGATCTCCGTCTATCACCATTCCCTTCCAGTTGTTGTTCAGCAGGAGGTAACGGGTATTGGATTCGCAATAGTTCTCTACGCCGAATTCAATAAATGTCTCAGGAAGCTTCAACCGGTTTACCAGGTACTGGATGATGCCGTCGTCGCCGAACTGGGAGAATACTTTAAACTCAACTTCCGCCAAATTCCGGACTTCGTTTTTAGACTGGTTCAACGCCGAACAGATTTTCCCCAGCAGCAGCAAGGAAGTCTCGTTTGAAACAACCGTTGTGGAAGTCAGCTTTTTTTTAAGTTGATGTAATAGCTCTTTCAATGGCGTGGTTCTGCGAAAGGGTCCCGGAAGGAATTGCAGCAGGGTGCAAGATGCAAGTAACAAGGCGAAAATGCAAGGTCAGGCATGCAACAATTTTGTAATGCCTGCGCGTACCAGCCCCCGGGAAGAAACGTTAAATTTTTGCCGGAATATTCCTTTCAGTTTTTGAATGAGCGTCCATTTGGAACCGACGGGAATAGTCGGGGACTGCAGGATGTAAAGGAAATACTGAAGGGCATGGTTTTCATACGGAAACTTGTCCTTCGGATCCATAATGCCTTCCCGGATATACCGGGTCTTTCTTTCCTCGTGTGTTTCGGTCCGGTGGAGCCGTGCGCCGATGCCGGGCTTTTGAATCAGGACCACTTCACCCAGCGTTGCCAGGTGAAAAAGGATCAGGTGATCGGTGCCTTCAATCTTTTTAAAAGGAATGGAATGCGTGCTTTTCGTGCGCATCAGCCCGTAGTTTGCATAACAGGAAAAGGAATTGCGCGCCACCTTGCAAAGACGTTCCACCAGTCCAAGGTTCCCGGAATCCAGGTCATCGTTCAGCTTAAATGGTTTTCCGTCCATCTCATTACCTGCTGTATCAATGGGGACAATTAAGGGATAAACCAGGGCAACTTTTTTTTGTTCCGACAGGATGGAAATGCCTTGGGTGATGTAATCCTGCAAAAGCAGGTCATGCCCGCCCAGCCACATAAAATAAGGCGTATGAGCCTGCTTCATCACAAACCGGAAATTGTCGATGGCGCTTAGTTTTTTTTCCTGGCGGATGACTTCAATACGCGGATCTTTGGCGGCCATTTCCCGGATAATTGCAAAGCTGTCATCTTCGGAAAAATTTTCAGAAACCACGGCGCGAAAATCCGTAAACGGCTGGTCCAGGAGCGATTGCAGTGTCTGCCGGATATACTTAGACTCGTTATGAACCGGAATGCCTACGGTAAGAATGGGTGTCATGCATGCACGCGCTTTAAATAACCGTCGGGAGCTACCGTAATCAGTATTTTTTGTGGTATGCTTTCGTCGATTACAAAGTCCTTGTTTCCACGGAGGAATTCATGGACAGCGGTTTTGGGATTGTTGCCTTTACCCCAGGGGCGATCCGGGTAAAAATCGGCGGGCATGTCTTCAATCACCGTATCAAAAACGACCAGGTAGCTGCCCGGTGTCACGAACGGTGAATAACATTCCAGCTCTTTAAGGACATGATCGTGGGTATGGTTCGAATCCAGGAAAACCAGGACGTTGGAATATCCTTCCGCAAGTTTACGGACCTGCGCTACCGTGCCGGCGTCGATGGAAGAACCCTGTACCAGGCTGATGCGTTTGCTCATCGGATGTTTTTCAATCTCGACGCGGTTGTGAGAACGAATGTCAATGTCTATTCCTATGACATGCCTTTTACCACCCAGCAGCTCCAGCATGGAAGCCGAAAACACGAGGGAGCCGCCGTGCGCCACGCCGGTTTCGATTATTAAATCGGGTTTTACCTGCCAGATGATCTCCTGCATGGCCACCATATCCTGGGGAAACTGGATGATGGGTATACCCATCCAGGTAAAGTTGTATGAATATTTTTCAGGTGCGGTGTCGACAATAAAATTGATGGCGTCTTTCGAGGCCTTGGGGTTGGCTGACAGGCGTTTAATGTTCTGTCCGCGTTCGAGATAAAATTTTTCAATTTCCGGATGCATAGGTCTTAAATTATATTTCCTGATTCAAAAAGGGGTTCTGTATTCTTTATTACTTTTCCCGGGTTTCCTACGACAACACTGTAGGGTGGAACGTCTTTGATCACGACGCTGCCCGCGCCGATTACCGACCACTTTCCGATGCGTACGCGAGGTACTATGCTAACGCCCGTTCCCATGAAGACGCCGTCTTCTATCTGCAGGCACCCGGAAAGGTTGCCGCCATGGGCGATAAAAACACTGTGCCCGATTTTCGTTTCATGACCTACCAGGGTGCCGATATGTATGCTGGAATTATTCCCGATCTCGACATCGGCCTGGAGCACGACATTTTCCTGGATGTAATTGCCGACTCCCGTTTTCACCATTTCCATGTTCACGGAAGGGTGGATCAGGTTTGCAAATTTCCCGCCCTTCTTTGAAATTTCAAGTGACGTCTGGTAACGTGTAGCGGCATCCCGTGTAATCAGGTTTACGAAACGCACGGCCTGCATGTCCAACCCGGACAGGTAGCTGAAATCACCCAACACGGGGAAACCGACAAAGGTCTTTCCTGCTTTGGCGGGATCGTTATCGAGGAACCCCATCACTTCCAGTGAAGGATCTGTTTTTTTGCAGGCGTTGACCACGCGAAGCGTTTCGGGGTTGTTGGCGCCTACCAGGATGATTTTCATACGCCCAGGTAGTTAAATATTTTTTCGGCAACATACTTCGCATCGCCCTTCGTGAGATCCTGGTGGCTGGGTAAATTGATACCCCTGCCATACAGGTCATACGCCACGGTATTGGTTCGCTTATCCTCAAACATGGGGAGCGAGGAAAGCGGGTAAAAGAACGGTCGGCTGTCAATGCCATTGTTTTTAAGGAAGGTGATGAGCCCGTCACGGTCTATGTTGTACCGGTGGTCGAACAATAATGTAGGCATCCAGTAACTGTTGTAGGTGCCCGGATGTTCGGGATTCAACCGGAAGTGCGCTTCGTCATGAAATAGTTCTTTATACCACGTGAAATTCTCCCGCTTTTTTTCTACCAGTTCATCGGCTCGTTCAATCTGCGCACAGCCCATGGCAGCCTGTAGGTTCGACATTTTGTATTTGTAACCGTAACGGGCCATCCAGAATGCCTTGCCGTCTTTAGGGTCTCTGCCGTGATCATTCAGGATTCGTGCTTCTTCCATGAGTTTGCTATCGTTCGTCACGAGCATGCCGCCTTCCCCCGTGGAAATGGTTTTTGTGCCATGAAAAGAAAATACGCCGGCATGACCTATGCTTCCGGCTTTCCGGCCCTTGTAAAGGGACCCCAGGCCTTCTGCCGCATCTTCCAGCACTTTCAGGTTGTATTTTTTGGCCAGCTCCATCACGGGGTCCATGTCTACAACGTTGCCATACAAATGCACGACGATGATGCCTTTGGTACGCGGTGTGATCGCGGTTTCCAGTTTCGAAGGGTCGATACACCAGGTATCGGAAAGTACATCCACAAATACCGGTTTGGCGCCAATATACAGCAGGGGTTCTACGGAAGCAATCCAGGTGGTATCGGGCACAAGCACTTCATCGCCGGCACGGATTCCCAACGCCATTAAGGCGAGGTGAATGGCGCCCGTGCAACTCGATGTCGCCAGGCCATGGTTTACACCCAGGTATCGGGCGAAGCTGCCCTCGAAGCGCTTGATGTAGTCGTAACATTTTTCGCCCCAGCCGTTGCGAATGGCATCGTTCACATATTCAATCTCCAGTTCGGAAATGGAAGGCCGGGTGATGAGTATTTTATTTTTCGTTTCCGTAGTCATAAAATCTGTAAAGTGGGTACGGCCAATACAAACTGGCAGTTCCAGCTGCGGACATAGCCTAACTGCTGCATGATTTCGTCCTTAATGTTCCAGGGTAAAATTACAATAAAATCCGGTTGAAATTTTTTCAGTTCTTCCTCTGCCACAACGGGTACCTGGCTTCCGGGAAGGTACAATCCCTGCTTATAGGGCGATGCGTCCACGACAAAGGAGATGAGGTCGTTGTGTATTCCGCAGTAATTCAGCAGCGTATTGCCTTTGGCGGCGGCGCCGTAGGCGCAGACTTTTTTCCCGGAGGCATGCGCTTGTTCCAGGAAGGCAGTAAACTCCTTCTTTACACGGTCTGTACGTTGCTGGAAGCCCTCGTAATAGGCAGTGCCTGTAACGCCCAGTTCCTTTTCAGCGAGCAGCAAGGCTGCTACGCGCCCGCTTTCGGCGTGAATACCCGTTTGGTGATGTTGGGCGTAAATCCGGAGTGAGCCTCCGTGCGTGGGCAATTCGTCGACATCAAACAACGAAAGACCGTGACGGTTAAAAACGGTATGGACTGTAGTCAGGGACAGGTAGCTGAAATGCTCATGGTAGATCGTGTCAAACTGGTTGTCAGCAACGAGTTTCACCAAATGCGGGAATTCCATCGTGATGACGCCGGTTTCCTTTAAAGCGATTGTCATGCCGGCCACAAAATCATTGAGGTCGGGGACATGGGCCAGTACATTATTGCCAAGGAGCAGGTCGGCTTTTTGATTTTGTGAAGCCAGCGTTTTGGCAAGGGCCACACCGAAAAATTCCGTGATGGTCTCGATGCCTTTTTCCCTGGCCACCCGGGCCGTGCCCAGCGTAGGCTCGATACCCAGCACAGGAATTTTCATTTCCTTGAAATACTGCAGCAGGTAGCCGTCGTTGGAGGCGATTTCTATCACCCGCGAGGCAGCGTTCAGTTGAAGTCGTTCCGTCATCATGCCGGCATACCGCCTTGCATGCTCGAGCCAGGATGTGGAGTACGAGGAGAAGTAGACGTAGCCGGCACTGAAAATTTCTTCGGCCTTTTTGTATTCGTCCACCTGCACCAGGAAACACTTTTCACAGACATAGAGTTTCAGCGGATATACCGGTTCCGGCTTGCCCAGGTCTTCTTTGGCCCGGAAGGAGTTGGAAGGAGGCGTTTCACCCAGGTCGACGAATACTTTGGATAACGGGTGCTTGCAGTAGCGGCAGTTCATATTTCAAGTCCGTTAAAGGTGGATGCCAGCAGTGGATGGTTTTGATCGCGCATGGAAATAGCGGAGACGGGGAGGGGAAAGGAAACCCGGATCTGCGGATCGTCGGTACGTATTCCGGCTTCCGCGTCTTTGTTATACGCTGCGGTATGACAGTAGAGCAGGGTGGAGTGATCTTCCAGTGTTTGAAAGCCATGCGCGCATCCTTCGGGGATCCAGACCTGGTTGCAGGCTTCGGCCGACAGCTCCACGGAGATCCACTTCAAAAATGTGGCGGAGTTTTTTCTCAAATCCAGGATGACATCGAACACCTTTCCGGCGATGCACTGGATTAATTTGGCTTCGGCATGCGGGGGGACCTGGTAATGCATGCCCCTGACTGTTCCTTTTTTATGATTGATGGAAACGTTGTGTTGAATAAATGTTTTCGTCCTGCCCATCCGCTCAAATTCCTGGCGGTCAAATGTCCGGTAAAAAATTCCGCGCTCGTCTTTCACCGGTTCGCATCCGATCACAAAGCATCCGTGAATGGAAGTTTCTGAAAAAATCATTTGCACCACGGTTTATTTTGTTGCCTGGCAGCGGCAATATAGGCATCGAGGTTTTCACGGGAAAGCACTTTCGCGTTTTCAAAATAGGCCTTGTACCATTCCAGGGTATGTTCTACCGCCGAGGTCAGGTTCCATACAGGCGTCCAGCCCAGCGATTCTTCGGCATGGGTGGAATTCAGCTGCAGGAGGGAGGCTTCGTGGAATTCCTGTTCGGGGTTTTCTGAAGCCCATTGAATGGCTTTCCATTTTTTCTCCATGAGAGACAAGATCTCCCGGACCGAAGCGGCATCCTCCTTCCGGGGGCCGAAATTCCAGGCTGCGGCATAAGCACCCTGTCTTTCCAGGAGCTTTTGCCCAAGAAGGAGATAGCCGGATAAGGGCTCCAGGACATGCTGCCAGGGCCGTACCGATTCCGGGTTACGGATGGCTGCGGTTTTTGATTTGTATGCAGCGCGTATGACATCCGGAACCAGGCGGTCGTCGGCCCAGTCGCCGCCACCGATGACATTGCCTGCGCGAGCGCTGGCAAGCAGGTAGCTGCTCCCGGAAGTCAGGAATGATTTGCGGTAGGACTCGGTGAGAATTTCCGAGCAGGCCTTGGATGAACTGTACATGTCATGGCCTCCCAGCGGGTCCGATTCCGAATATCCTTTGAGCGAAGAAGTATTCTGGTATACTTTATCGGTGGTCACATTCACCATAGCCTTCACACATCCGCACAGCAGTGACGCTTCCATCACATGCAAGGTTCCCAGCACATTGGTACGGTATGTTTCAAGCGGCTGGCGGTAGGACTCCCTGACCAGCGACTGGGCAGCCAGGTGAAAAATGATATCGGGTTGCAAAGATCCCAGGAATGATTTCAGCTTATCCCTGTCGCAGATATCGGCAAGGAAAGTGGGGTGGTCCAATTTCAAAAGGTTGAAATGGGAATCGCTGCCGTGATCGTCGGCCGAAAAGCCATGGACCTTGGCGCCCAGCTGCTGCAACCACAAGGCCAGCCAGGAGCCTTTGAACCCGGTATTCCCGGTGATCACAACGGTTTTATTCCGGTATACTCCGCCAAACAGGTTTCCCATTACCAAACTTTCCATTTTGCCTGGTTTGTATCCCAGAGTTTTTCCAATTCCATTTTATCGCGGATGTGATCCATACACTTCCAGAATCCTGAATGTTTGTAGGCGACCAGTTGCCGGTCCAGGGTTAGTTTTTTCATGGGATCTTCTTCCCACATGATATCGTCGGCACGCTCGTCGAGGTAATTAAATACCTCCGGCTTCAACACGAAGAAACCGGCATTGATCCAGCGTCCGTCGCCGCGGGGCTTTTCCACGAATTCAAGTACGGTGTGATCGTCGGCAAGCTCCATGCCTCCGAAACGGCCTTCCGGCTGGATGGCCGTCACCGTGGCGATCTTTCCCGATGACTTATGAAATTTTACCAGTGCATTTAAATCGAGATCAATAAGCCCGTCGCCATACGTCAGCATAAAATCTTCTTTGCCTACATATTCCCGGACGCGTTTTAAACGGCCTGCCGTTTTCGTATGCAGGCCCGTATCGATCAGGGTTACTTTAAAGGATTCGGTATTGCTGTTGTGCACGGTGACCTTGTTGCTGTTGAGCTCAATGGTCATGTTGCTGTTATGAATGTAATAGTTCATAAAATACTCCTTGATCATATAGCCTTTGTATCCCAGGCAGATGATGAAGTCGTTGAATCCGTGGTGTTCGAATATTTTCATGATGTGCCAGAGGATGGGCTTGTCGCCGATCTCCATCATGGGTTTGGGGCGGAGCAGGGATTCTTCTGAAATCCTTGTTCCCATTCCTCCGGCAAAAATTACAATTTTCATGGGTTAGTTTTTTTCAATTTTCCATTCCAACCTCGGCCTGACAACACCGGGCAGGGAATTTTTCCATTCGGTTTCCCGTTTATTCATGTCCTCGATCACGTCAAAAAGAATGGCATCCTGTTCGTAGAAGTGAACGATGGTAGGACTCAGGGTCGAAAGGGCAAGCCCGGCAGAGTAGGTGCCCGCATTCAGCAGGTTGGCCGGTATCCACATGGTGGCTTTGTAGGTGCCCGGGGCAGAAAATCCGCCTTTGGGGTCGACGCTGCCGATAAAGGCGCATTCTCCCTTATTCGTAAAGAGGTGAATATTCGGTACGGGGTTTAAGCCGGCGCGGTGAACCCGGAATACATATTCGATACCGCACGGTTCGTCCAGTGAAATGTATTCGATGGTATGTCCTTCCTTGTTTAACAAGCGTGCCTGCAGCAAGGTAGCCGTGTTGTCGCCGATAACCCGGTTGGCCTTCTCGTAATCGCGCACATGCGTTTGTTCGCTGCCGCCTTTCAGGTAACTCTTAATGACTTCATCCGTCGAACCCATATCCTGGATGGTGCCCTTGCTGATGTGAATACAGCGGGAGCAGAGCGAATAGACGGCATTCATGTTGTGACTGACGAAAAGTATGGTGCGGCCGCTCTTCGCCACTTCGTCCATCTTGCCGATACATTTTTTCTGAAAGGCCGCATCTCCTACGGCCAGCACTTCGTCGATGATCAGCACTTCCGGCTCGAGGAAGGCGGCGACGGCGAAGGCCAGACGCAATTGCATGCCGCTGGAATAATGTTTCAGCGGCGTGTCCAGGAAATTTTCGACACCGGAGAATTCCACAATGGCGTCAAACTTCGCCCGGATCTCACGGCTTTTCATTCCCAGGATGGAGCCATTCAGGAAAATATTTTCACGCCCGGTAAGCTCCGGATGAAACCCGGTGCCCACCTCCAGCAGGCTGGCAATACGGCCCCTGGAAATAATTTTTCCGGAGGTCGGCAGCGTAATTTTGGAAAGTATTTTTAACAGCGTGGATTTTCCGGCGCCGTTTCTTCCGATGATGCCGATGGATTCTCCGGCTTCCACCTTAAAATTAATATCCGTCAGCGCCCAGAACTCTTCCGAAGAAGTGTTTTTCTTAAAGGTTACCGTATCAAAAATCCGGTCACGAAGACTGAGGTAAGGTACCAGCTGATGACGTATCCTGAATTTTTTGGAAATATGGGAAATCTCAAGAATGGGTTTCATCAGGCGAGGTCAGCAAAGTACTGTTCTGTTTTTCGAAAATAAGTAATTCCAATCAGGAAAATGCCGGCGGAAAGTGAAAAGGCAAGTAACACGAGATCCCATTGCGGTGCCGTACCGGTAATGCCGTTGCGAAGAAGTTCAATGGCTGTGGCCACCGGGTTCAGGATAAAGACGGTTCGTAAAAGCGGAACATTGATGGAAGACACGGGGTAAATAATGGGTGTCAGAAAGAGCAATACCTGGGTCATAAAAGGAACGATGTAACGGAAATCCCTGTACTTCACGTTCAACGCAGCAAGAAAACTTCCCAGGCCGAATGTAGTCAGCAAGGTGATGGTTAAACTGATGGGAAGCACCAGGATAAAAGGGCCGATGGAACTGTATTTTCCGTAGACAAGCAAGGTGATCACGAAAAGTGACAACTGGATGGCGAAATCCACCAGCGTGGAAACGATGGAAGAAATGGGTATGATTAACCGGGGAAAATAGATCTTATTAATGATGTTTGAATTGCTGATCATGCTGTTGCCCGCACTGTTAATTCCGCTTGAAAAAATATTCCAAAGCAAGAGTCCGGAGAAGACAAACAGCGGATACTGAAGCGTGCCGGTTTCCATGCTCAGCAGGCGGCTGAAGGTATAGGAGAAGATCACGACAAGCAGCAAGGGCTGAAGAATTACCCAGGCCGCTCCCAATACGGTTTGCTTGTATTTTACTTTGATGTCGCGCCAGGTAAAAAAATAGATCAACTCCCGGAATTCCCAGAGCTCGGAAAAGTTAATCTTAAACTTGCCTGCAGGCCTGATTTCATACTCCATTCAACAAAGGCTTTGCTGACAAACTTACACAACAAAAGAGAGGCTGACAAACAAATTACGGGAACAGAACTTTCCCGGCCGTATTATTTTCTTTTGTTGGTTTTAATGACTTGTCGAACAATTACTTCATCGCGGAACGAGTATTTCAGGGAATACACGCCGGCAGCCAAACCCTGGAGATCGGCCTGGAAAGAAGTAAGACCTTTGGCGGCCTGGCCGCTGTAAATATCCAACACTTTCTTGCCCGTCAGCTCAAACAACTCGACCGTAAGTTCGTCGCTGTAGGGCAAAATAACATCTACGCTGAGTGTGGAAATAAACGGGTTGGGGTATGGGTCTTTAATGGAAAAGCTGCTTTCGAGGCTGTTGCATTTCTCATTGTTGGCAGGAACATGGTCTGTTTCCCCGTTGGGTTCGGAAACACGGATACAGACATAATGTATATCCTGGCCTGGCGTGAGTTCAAAGGAAGCGTTGAAGTTGTAAAGCAGGATGCCCTGGGATCCGTTGGGCAGAAAGCCTGTATACGTCTCACGGATGGAATGCCCGTTGTCTACGTCGGCTGAAATATTAAAGGAATTGATATCCCGGGTACCCAGGTTCATCACTTCGGCGCTCAGGTAAAGGTGGTTGTCCTGGATATGGGAATAGATATTCCGGATGGCTACATCCAGTAAGGGTTTGATCACATAAATGCTTTTCACCACCGTATCGTAACAGCCGGCGCTGCTCCGGCTGACCAGCTCGATAAAATACTGGCCCGTATCCAGGTATGTGTTGGCCGGGTTTACCAGCGTGCTTTGTATGCCGTTGCCAAAATCCCATTCGTACGTGGCTGCACCGGAAGTCAGGTTTGTAAAGTTGACGAGCAAAGGAGGGTTGCCGTATTGCGGATTGAAAACAAAATTCGCGATAGGTGAAGGATAAACATGGACGGTCTTGGTTACCGATTTCTTACAGCTGTCGGAAGAAGTAACCAGGAGCGTTACGATATAATTTCCTGTATCCGGAAAAGTAAAAACCGGGTTTTGAACACTGGAGCTGTCAAGCCCTGCCACCACCCAATGCCAACTCGCCAGGGAACTGCCCTGTGAAATGGAACTGTTGTCCTGGAACTGGTAAGGGGTCCCGATGCAAATAGGCGTATTCAGAAAGTCGGCTACAGGAATGGGGCTGACCATGACGGTTTTGGTAGCTTCGGAAACACAGCCGTTGCTGGCGGTTACATTCAGGGTAACAAGGTAAGGCCCCGGGTTTACGTAATAATGCGCCGGTTCACGCAACAGGCTGAACTGTCCATCGCCGAATTTCCAGAACCATGCCGTATCCAGGGATGGAGGAGTGGTCAGGTTTGCGAAATCGGTGTAGTCGCCCAGGCAGGTTGGAGAATACTGGAAGTTCACCAGGGAGGATTGTTTCACGCTGATTACCTGGAAGGTTGTGTCGGAGCAGCCGGCATTCGTCGTAACAATCAATGTAACCGCATAACTGGCCGTCGTGTCGTAACTGTGTGAGGGCGTAGGCAGGCTGGATGTATCGTTGCTTCCACTGGCAGGATCACCGAAATTCCACCGGTAGGTTGCGATGGTATAGGGCACCGGCACAGAGCTTGTAGAGGTAAAATCAATCGGATAATGGGAGCAGGGATTGCTGAGGTTGAAAGAGGCCGTGGGAGGAGGATGTACAGTCACGGAAAGGGTGTCCTGGTCGGAACAGCCAAAATTGGTTTCCACGGTCAGGATGACGGTGTGACTACCTGCGGTAAGGAAATCGTGAATGGGATGCTGTAAATCGGAGGTGTCGCCGTCGCCGAAATCCCAGTGGTAACGCGAAATGGAACTGCCTGACGGAATGTTAGTCAGGTCGGTGAAGGCTGTTGTATTTCCCAGGCAGACAGCGGTAGCGCTAAAGTCAGCCGTCGGGCTTTCGATGACGGTAATATTCTGTGAGGTACTGAAGCCGCAGCTGGTGGCGGCATAGGCGATCAGGGAAACGGAATACGGGCCGAATGCATCGAAGGTATGCACAGGGTTTTTTACGGTATCCGTACCACCGTCGCCAAAGTTCCAGAGCCATTGGGAAACGGTATCCCCGCTAACGAGTGACAAATCGGTAAAGGAAACGGAATTGCCTTCGCAGGCATTCGCCGGCGTATAGGAGAATGAAACCGTAGGAATGTTGTTTATTTTAACGACCTGGTTTACGGTATCGTTGCATCCGTTGGCTGAATAGGCGATCAGGGAAACGGGATAGCTGGCTACACTGGCTGCGTAACTATGCGTCGGGTTGGAAGTCGTATCCGTAACGGCATCGCCGAAGTCCCACAGGTAGGAGAGGATGACCGTATCGGAAACCGATTGATTGGTAAACTGTACGAGTTGTCCCACGCAGGTGTTTGAAACCTGAAAGGCTCCGTCGGGAGAAGATTTTATCTGGATGGGCCTGGAAAACAAATCCGAGCATCCGGAATCCGAATTCACAGTCAGGCTCACGGTGTATACCCCGCCGTCGGTGAAGGTGTAATAGGGGTCCTGGCTGATGCTTGTGCCGGTGCCATCTCCAAAATCCCATTGCCACCCTGTAATGCTGCCGCTGGCAATGGTGGAAGAATCTTCAAACAAGAGGGACTGGTCCGAGCAGCCGGTTGCAGGCGCGAAATAAGCATTGGGCAAAGCCGAAATATGTACGTTTTGAAGCAGCGTATCGGAGCAACCCGAAGTAGCATAACTTACCAGCCGCACCGGGTAATCCCCGGTAGCGAGATAGGTGTGAGCGGCATTTCGGGTGAGCGCCGAATCGCCGTCGCCGAAGTACCATTTCCAGTTGTTGATCACATCGCCGGTAATCGTGCTCGAGTCTGAGAACAAAGTGGATTTATTCTCGCAGGTATTCGAAAAAGAAAAATCAGAGGAAGGGCTGGGGTTCACGGTGATGGAATCATAGGCGAATGCCGTATTCCCGGCCGTATCCGTAGCTTGCAGTTCCAAGTAATATTTACCGCCCTGGTCGTAACTCAGGTTCTGCGGCTCAAAATCTTTGCTGTCGGGGATGGAAGCGTGGCATTGGTTTTTATAGAAGAAGCGCTGCATGGAAGGACTGGAGTAGGGCACTGATACCCCGTAAATAGCTCCCCTGCAATAGAGAAAATCGTTCGCCTCAATGGAACCATACGGGGTGAGGCTCACGGATGAACCGGGAACCAATGCCGGAGAATTATTCGTAAGGCTTGGCCCGAAATTCAGGATCCGTACTTCAGTTCCGGTATTGAAAACAAAATAAATCCAGTTGTTGCGGTTGCGTGTGATAAACGCGCGCCGGTTGGTAAACGACAGCGTGGCAACCGTTTGGGTGGCGGGATTCGGATTGGACAGTGATGTGCCGAAGTCAAGCCTATACACTTTTCCGAAATAATCCGTAACGATGGCATACCAGGTATTGCATTCTTTGACAAGGTCGACATCCACAACGGCTCCGATGCCCGGGAAAAAAGTCGTTGCCAATACATGCGTGGCCGGCGAGGTGTTCAGGACATTGGTTCCGAAGTTTACGACCGTTACATTTTTGTTGTCGTAGCTACCCACGAAGAGCACGACATTGCCACTGTCGTCCTTCACCTCCGTACAGTATATGCCGCCATTGATCGTCACGGTATTGAGGTAGGTGACGACCGGCGTATTCGTGAGGCTGCCGCCAAAGTCCAGCCGGTAAAGGCTGCCGTCATACGTACAGAAAAAGCCATGCCAGGCATTGCCTCGTTTGATAAAGGACATATTGCTCCGGTCCAGTCCGGAAATTAAATTTCCAAGTGAAACAGCGGTAGGCGTATTGGACATGGAATTTCCGAAATCAAACCGTACCATGATGTCGGCAGAATTTTTGGCAAAGGCATAGTAATTTGTATCGTCAGTGACCAGCTTCACACCGAAAATACCATTCAGCAAGGCATTGAAATTTCCGAAATCGGTGGTATTGCTGCTGTCAAAGTTGGCATACGAGCAAAAGTTCCAGGAATAGGTATTCCCGCCGGTTGATGTGTTGGTTAACTGGATGGGTACACCTGCACAAACGGGACTCTGGACCGAAAAATCAGAAACGGGGCACTGGCCATTGGAATTGAAAAAAATAAGCAAAAAGCATGCTACGCAGGCAAAATTCTTCATGAATTGCTGAATTTGATGGTTATTTTAAATACGCAAATCAGCGTCAAAAGTTATGCTCTTTTAGATGGCAATTCCCTGTTCCAGAAATACTTTGTACGTGGATTCAACACCCTCCCGTAGCGGGATCGTATGGTGCCAGCCGAGGCCATGAATTTTGCCTGAATCCATGAGCTTCCGGGGCGAACCATCGGGCTTCGAACGGTCAAAGCGTATGGAACCTTTAAAGCCGGTGATTTCGGCAATCATGAGGGCTAATTCATGTATCGACAGCTCCTGGCCTGAACCGACATTCACAAAGGAGAGGTCGTCATATTGATCCATCAGGAACAAACAGGCGGATGCCACATCATCCACATGCAGAAATTCCCGTAACGGCGTACCGCTGCCCCATAAGATGACTTCCGGGCTGCCGCTGGTTTTTGCTTCATGGAATTTGCGTATGAGTGCGGGTAAGACATGGCTGTTTTCAAGATCGTAATTGTCGTTCGGCCCGTACAGGTTCGTAGGCATGGCCGAAATAAAATTGCAACCGTACTGTAAGCGGTAAGATTCGCATAATTTAATGCCGGCTATTTTTGCAATGGCATACGGTTCGTTGGTCTGTTCCAGGAATCCCGAAAGGAGGTACTCTTCCTTCATAGGCTGGGCTGCTTTGCCGGGATAGATGCAGGAAGAGCCAAGAAACAGAAGCTTCTTCACCTGGTTCCTGTATGCGGCATGGATGACGTTGATTTCAATGGCCAGGTTGTCGTAAATAAAATCGGCGCGGTAGGTGTTGTTGGCGTGAATGCCGCCCACATGTGCCGCAGCGAGGAAGACATAGTCCGGCTTTTCTTCGCGGAAGAAATTTTCTGTTTGCTGCTGGTTGCGCAGATCCAATTCCGCGGATGTCCTTAACAACAGGTTCGTAAAACCTTTTTGGCGGAGGCCTCTGACGATGGCCGAACCCACCATTCCCCGGTGGCCTGCAATATAAATTCTCGAATCTTTATTCATAATAATTGAAAACTTTATGTCCGCCGTCCTTCAGGTACTTGTCTTTTTTGAAAAGTTCGATGTCGGCGTTCACCATTTCTTTTACCAAAGCGGGCAGGTCGTATTTTGGTTTCCATTTCAGTTTTTCATTTGCTTTGCGGGGATCGCCGAGCAATTGCTCCACTTCCGTGGGCCTGAAATATCCCGGATCTATGGACATGATAATTTTTCCTTCCGGCAGCTGGTAGTCGGGATGCGAGCAGGAACGGATATACGCCTTTTCATCCACGCCGCTGCCTTTAAAATCAAGTTCGATACCGGCTTCGGAAAATGCCATGGTCAGAAACTCCCTGACGGTATGCATCTTCCCCGTAGCAATAACGAAATCATCGGGCTTTTCTTGCTGCAGCATCAGCCACATCGCTTCCACATAGTCTTTGGCATGGCCCCAGTCGCGGCGGGAATCAATATTCCCCATGAAAAGCTGGTCCTGGAGACCCAGTACAATGCGCGCCACGCCGCGGGTAATTTTTCGCGTGACGAACGTTTCTCCGCGCATGGGCGATTCATGGTTGAAGAGAATGCCATTTACGGCAAATATGTCATAGGCTTCCCTGTAATTCACGGTGATCCAGTACGCATATAATTTGGCTACTGCATAGGGCGACCTGGGATAGAACGGTGTTCTTTCGGATTGCGGCACTTCCTGGACGAGTCCGTATAATTCAGAAGTAGAGGCCTGGTATATCTTTACCTTGCCTGCCATTCCCAGCAGGCGCACCGCTTCCAGGATACGCAACATGCCGATGCCATCGGCATTCGCCGTATACTCAGGGGTTTCAAAGCTTACTTTAACATGGGACATCGCACCCAGGTTATAAATTTCATCGGGTTGAGTTTCCTGGATAATCCGGATGATGTTGGTGGAGTCGGTAAGATCTCCGTAATGCAGTTTAAAGCGAACATTATGTTCGTGAAGGTCCTGGTATAAATGTTCTACACGGTTGGTATTGAAAAGACTGCTTCTTCTCTTAATTCCATGAACCTCATAACCTTTATTCAATAAAAACTCAGCCAGATAGGCGCCATCCTGCCCGGTAACGCCTGTTATCAATGCCTTTTTCATACTGCGGGGTGCTGCTTATTAGATTGTTAAGGTATCAAAATTAGCAAATAAAGAAGAGACTGCATCTTTCCTGGTTCTATTATGGAATTTGTAGATAAATTCGCTGCCTGATTATAAGGCCTGATGAATCTTGTTTTTGCTACCAACAACGCACATAAGCTGAAAGAAGTGCGAAGCATCCTGCAGGGAAGCCTGTCGGACCAGGTTAAAATCCTGAGCCTTGACGATATAGACTGCGAAGATGAATTGCCGGAAACCGCGAACTCCTTTGAAGGGAATGCCCTTCAAAAAGCGGAATATGTCTCCTCCAAATTCGGAGTTCCCTGCTTTGCCGACGACAGCGGACTGGAAGTGGAAGCTTTGCATGGCGCCCCGGGAATTTATTCGGCCCGTTATGCCGGCACCGGGAACAGCGCCGATAATACGGCCAGGCTTTTGCAGGAGATGAAAGATGCAGGTAACCGCAAGGCCCGGTTCCGTACGGTCGTAGCAAGTATCATTGACGGGGAGCAAAAGACTTTTGAAGGCGTCATCCACGGAACGATCACGGCTGAAACGAGGGGAGCGAAAGGCTTCGGTTACGATCCCGTCTTCATACCGGAAGGGGAGACGCGCACGTTCGCTGAAATGAGCCCGGAAGAAAAAAACCGTATCAGCCATCGCGCCCTGGCGGTACGGGAATTATTGGAATACCTGAAAAGATTAACGCAAATCAAGTCGCTTTAACCCATGGAACAATTTGATAAAATCACCGACGGCCTCCTGTATTTTGTGCCCGCTTTCCTGATCATGATCGTGCTTTTCTGGGTCATGAAAAAGAACGGCGACCGCGATCACCAGTTGCGCATCCTGGAGGTCAGGAAGAACCTGCAAAAGGAAACCATTCAATTGCGGCTTCAAGCCTACGAAAGGCTGTTGCTTTTCCTGGAACGTATTTCTCCGAACAGCATCTTGCCCAGGCTGCACCGGAGCGGCATGACGGCTTCCCAGCTACAGACGGAACTCCTCGTCACCATCCGTACGGAATTCGAACACAATTATTCACAGCAATTGTATGTGAGCAATCCTGCCTGGGAAGAAGTGAAAGACGCGAAGGAGCAAATGATCCGCGTGATTACCAATGCCATGAAAGAAACCGGTGAAAAGGGAAATGCCATGCAATTGAGTTCGCGGATTTTCGAACACATCGTCCTCACCGAAACCATGCCGAACCAGAAAGCCATTGACTTTTTAAAGAAAGAAGCACGCCAGTTATTCGGCTGAAAAAAGTTGTCATCCATGCAGGAACCCGAAAAGCAAAAGAGCATCCGCACCGACAGCGGTATTGAAATAAATGAAGTGTATTCCGGCGAATCGCCGGGGCTGGAAACACCGGGAACTTTCCCTTTTACACGCGGTAACCAGGCCAGCATGTATCGCGGGAAACTTTGGACCATGCGCCAGTATTCCGGTTTTTCGACGGCAGAAGAATCCAACAAGCGTTACCATTACCTGCTGAACCAGGGCACTACCGGACTTTCTGTTGCTTTCGATTTACCGACCCAGATCGGGTACGACTCCGATCATCCCCTGGCGGAAGGAGAAGTAGGAAAAGCAGGGGTGGCCATTGACAGCCTGGATGATATGGAAGTTCTTTTCAAAGGCATTCCGCTGGAGAATGTCTCCACATCCATGACGATTAATTCGACGGCTTCGATATTACTGGCCTTGTACATAGCCCTGGCAAAAAAGCAGGGCGCCGATCTGAAAAAAATCAGCGGCACGGTGCAGAATGATTTACTGAAGGAATATGCGGCACGCGGAACCTACATCTACCCGCCGCGGCCTTCCATGCGCATTGTCACGGATATCTTTGAATACTGCAGCCGCGAAGTGCCTAAGTGGAATACCATTTCCATATCCGGTTATCATATCCGTGAGGCCGGTTCTACGGCGGCACAGGAGCTGGCCTTTACCCTGGCCAATGGAAAGGCGTATGTGAAAGCCGCACTGGAAAAAGGGCTCGATATCGATGTGTTCGGAAAACGTCTTTCCTTCTTCTTTAACGCCCACAACAACCTGTTCCAGGAAGTGGCGAAATTCAGGGCTGCACGAAGGATGTGGGCTCACATCATGAAGGAACTGGGCGCGAAAGAACCGCGCGCCATGATGCTGCGGTTTCATACGCAAACCGGTGGCTCGACGCTCACCGCGCAACAACCCCTCAACAACATCACCCGGGTAACCATACAGGCCCTGTCTGCTGTCATGGGCGGTACGCAGTCGCTGCATACCAACGGATACGACGAAGCATTAAGCCTGCCAACGGAGGAAGCCGCCGGAATTGCCTTGCGCACGCAACAGATTATCGCTTACGAAAGCGGCGTTCCGGATACCAGCGATCCCCTGGGAGGATCGTATTTTGTAGAAGCCCTGACCGACGAAATGGAGAAAAAGGCCTGGGATTACATCCGTGAAATTGATGCACGTGGCGGCGCTGTCGAAGCGATTGAAGCCGGTTACATGCAAAATGAAATTGCTTCCGCCTCGTACCGGTACCAGGCGTCTATCGAAAGCGGCGAACGCATCCTCGTTGGCGTCAACCGGTTTACGGTGGAGGAGCCGCCCTTTATGAAGCATTTTATTGTCGACGATTCCATCCGCCAGGTGCAGTCCGAAAAACTCAGGAAACTCAAGGCGGGCAGGGACGCCAGCTTGGCAGAAACCCTTATCCGTAAAATTGAAACGACGGCAAAGGGTTCGGAGAACCTGATGCCTGCTTTGATTGAAGCGGTAGAAAACAACGTGACGCTGGGAGAAATTTCCGATGCGCTCCGAAGGGTTTTCGGCGAATACAAATAATCAGCCGTCTAATTAGCCGTCCGCTTTTTTCTCTTCCTTCAGGATGAGGTATACATCCTCATCGGCTTTCTTCATGCGATATTGCTCCCGGGCATATTTCTCCAGGTTTTTGGGATTGCCCAGCAATTCTTCCATGTCCTTACGTGTCCGGGTAATTTCTTCCAGGTAATACTGCTGTTCTTTCTGGAGATTCCGGAGCTTGGCATGGTACTGATATTGCGAGATGAAATCGTTCCGGTCGAAAAAAGCCAGCCAGATCAGCAGGCTGAAGCCGGCCAGGAAGTATTTATTTCGGAACAGCTGCCAGTACTTTCTGTAAATGCGGTTGGGTTTCTTCGCCATGGAGGCAAAAGTAGGCTGCCCCCGGAGCCTTTCGGGCTTCGTGGCGGCGCAGTTAACAACAGCAGGCTGTTAACTGTGACAGGAGAGGCGTTGCCCGGAACCGAACACTCAGGCAACCCTTTTTTGGCTGCCGGCAAGGAGTTTATTCAGGACAAAATCAATCTCCTGTACGGAATAATACAGTTGCTCATAGGATTGGATGGCAAAGTATTTATCCTGGAAAACATCGGTCCGGTAAGGGGAGTTGAGTATCTCCGTGACGTCGAAAGGAACCAGGACGGTGTCAGGACCCATGCAGGATTTTGTTTCTCCGTGGGAAGAAAGTATTCCGGCGCCATAGATTTTCTTTTCCTCGTATTCCCGGATCATGCCGAACTCGACCGTAAACCAGTATATACGTCCCAGCATCTCCATGGCCTTCGGATTGTTGAGGTGTTTTTCTGCAATGCGGCCCAGGCCCGACATAAAATTTGTGAAGTTGGTGTTGGTCAGCATGGGGGCATGACCGAAAACATCATGAAACATATCCGGCTCTTCCAGGTAATCCAGCTGGCTCATCTGGCGCAACCAGGTTGTGGCACTGAATTTTTTCTGGTTCAACAGCGTAAAGAATTCTTTCACCGGGATGATGCCGGGAACTTCATGCAATTGCCAGCCCGTTAATTTTTTCAGGACTTTATTCGTCTTTACAAAATCAGGTACATGGCGTCCGTTGAACCGGATCAGTTCCAGACCTTGCAGGTAATCTTTGGATGCCACGCAGGGAAGCAATTCCATCTGCCTGTTAAATAACGTCCGCCAGACTTTATGATCCGCCTTGGTATAAGCCTCGTAATTCTGTTTCCAGGGGTTGTTCATGATGCATGTGTTGATCCGGACAAATCTAGGGTAAGGGGGGAGCGGCAGGAGAGAAATTGACATGCTTTTCTTACACTTCTTTACCTGGGAAAGAGAGAACGCACAAAGACTCCCTGTACAACGGCTCCCTTCTCCCAGCAAGAAATTTGAATAAAACCATAATACCTTCTCTGGGAGAAGGGCCGGGGATGAGGGGCAACCTCGGTCAGGGATTCCATTGAATGTAAATATCCCCAAAACCGGTAGCATTAAATTCCCGGGTCAAAAGATGTTTCTTCAGCTCCGAAGCAGGAATCCAATCCTTCAGCGCAAACTCCATGGATTCTCCGATGCTGTAATTGCAGAGGACCTGTGGCGAATTTCTTTCAATCGATTCTACACAGTCTATAGTTTTGCCTGCCTGTTCCGGCACCGTGTATTCACAGCTGATCATCTTCACCGGATGGGATAGGCCGCGCAGCACTTCGGTTTCAAAACCTTCCACATCAATTTTAATAAAGGCAGGAAGGCCGAAGCGTTCGATCAGCTTATCGGGGGTCGTCATGCTGATTTCCACTGTCGTATCCCAGTTGTATTCTTTGAACCGCCCTTCTTTTGCCGGGCTGATCGAGTCTTCTCAAAACGAAGATATGGTGGAGGCATTGGAGATATGAAATGTTTTCCTTCCTTCCACGGCATCGATTCCCTGCGGGACCATTTCAATCCTCTTGCCGGATTTGTATCGCAGAATTTTAAGACATTGCTCCTGGGGTTCTACGGCGACTACGCGGGCGCCAATCTGCAGGAGGGGACTGATACGATTGCCCATGTTGGCACCCACATCAAAACATAAGTCGCCGCGCCGGATGAACGAAGAATAAAAAGCGACGCGCTGCATCTATTCTTCCCTGTAACTTCCATTCCATTGCTGTCTCCATTCACGCAGGCGGAAGACCAGGTAATCGCCAAGCATCTTTTCAAAGGTTTTATTCATTTCAATCGATATGTTTCTTACGCCGGGTAATTCGTTAATAAGCCTGTTTAAAACTGCAAGGATTTGGTTGTCTTTCAGTTGTGCGGCCAAAAATAAGATAATAAGTTTGTATAATTCATTGTACGTATGCCGGCAGACTACCCGGATAGGTACTTCTAACATCTAAAAAAAATCCAATGAAAAGAATCCTGGTTTTCGCTATCCTGTGCTTACTGTTTACTTCCGCCGGCGCCCAGCAATTCAGGTTTGGACTGAAGGGAGCGTACAATTCGACCTGGCTGTTTAACAACAATACATCCGACAAAGGCGATGACCTAGATAATGCTTCGGCTTTCGGCGGTTCCTTCGGCCTGACTACACGTTTCCATTTCAGCGAAGAAGCAGGAGTTTCCGTCGATATCCTTTCGACGACGCACAATGCGAAATTCGAAGGCAAAGATTTGTTGGGACTGACTTTCACGGCTACTGACAGGCTGAAGTACCTGGATATCCCGGTTCTCTTCCACCTGGGGCAATCCGATGGCGGCGGCTATGTAGAGATCGGACCGCAATTTTCATTCCTGACAGGCGCGGAAGAGGATTATGCCAGCGAAGCTCCCGGATCCTACACGGGGAGGGATGTGGAACGCGATTTTAACGGTACCGACATTGCCGCTGTACTGGGCTTCGGCTATGACTTCTACCTGGCCGATAATTTATACCTGGATGCCGGTCTGCGTTTTGTATACGGTCTGACGGATGCCACGAAGGAGTTCAGCGAACCGGAATTCGATAGCTCCAACCGTAGTGTGGCCAGTAGTAGCGCACATGAAGATGCGAAAGGTGCTTTTAATTATGAAGCTTCACACCGTGCCTATGGCGGCCTGAATCTCGCCCTGACGTATACCATGGGAAGGGCTTCCCGGCACAGGAATTAATGTATCATTCAAAAAGAAAAGCCGTTCCTCTATGCGGAGGAACGGCTTTATTATTTCAGAAAAAAACTAACTACCAAATACGTTCTTAGTTCAGGCTGGGATCTTCAGGGAAATTCGCAAGGATAGCATACTGGCTACCCATGCTTCGAAGCACTTCTCCCCACAGTTCATCAGGCTGACTGCTGAATGCGAATTCTTTTTTACAATTGCTCACCAGCCATGTTTTTCCCTGCAGCTCATGATCCAGCTGGCTGGGTTCCCAGCCGCTGTAACCGGCAAAGAACCGGATATCGTTTTTAGATACCTGCCCGGTATCGATCAGGATTTTTAAAGTTTCGAGTTCACCGCCCCAGAAAATTCCGGGGATCAGTTCCTTGCTTCCTTCCAGTTTATTTCCCAGCGTATGCAGGAAGTGGATGGTGTCGGTTTGTACCGGTCCGCCGAAATAAAGCGGCACATCGAAAGGTGGGAAGTCTTCCAGGGCATCATTTAACTGAAGGTCCGTGGGTTTATTCAGGATGAAACCGATGGTGCCTTCGCTGCCATGTTCGCCAAGCAAAATAACCGAGCGCTTAAAGTAAGAGTCCAGCAGGAAGGGTTCCGAAACCAGGATTCTTCCGATGGTAGGATCTAATTGTATGAGTCTTTTCATGTTCTTTCCTTCCTAAATTGTTGATGCCTTCAGGCCGGCATGAATTCGTACTCCTTCAGTCAGTAGGACAATTTTTATGCCTGATTTGTTTTATTTTTACTCGGATAATTCACCCCGGTTTTACAAGAAACCAGGCAAAACTTACAGAACCTGATGGCTCAAAAGTTAAAAAGCCGGATAATCCGCATTTTTGAAGGCCTGGTAAATAAAAAGAAAACCAGTCTTGCCATCGGGCAACCGGCACCGGACTTTAGCTTGCCCGACCAGGACGGAAAAATTTTTACACTTTCCGGACATAAAGGGAAGAAGGTCGTGCTCTATTTTTATCCGAAAGACAATACGTCAGGCTGTACCCTGGAGTCCTGCAATCTTCGCGATCATCATTCGGAACTTACGGCACAAGGCTTTGAAATAGTGGGTATCAGCAACGACGATGCCGCTTCACACCGGCGCTTCATTGCCGATTTTCGGCTGCCCTACTCGCTCCTTGCGGATACGGACAAGCAGGTGGTTAAACTGTACGATGTGTATGGTGAAAAGAATCTGCTCGGAATCCGGATGACTGGAATTAATCGTACTACATTTGTTCTGGACGAAGCCGGTATCATAACCCGCATCATTACGGATGTGGATACCGGCAACCATACATCCCAGATTATTCAACCTGATCGCTTATGAACAATTTACAGAATCAGCTAAACACCCTGAGGCGCGAATACTCAGCCCTTGAACTGGATGAGCATTCCGTCATGAAAAATCCGCTGAAGCAATTTGGCTTCTGGATGGAGCAGGCCCTGGAAACGAAACTGGATGACCCGAATGCCATGACGCTGGCTACAGCAGGCAAAGGAGGGCAGCCTGATCTTCGCATTGTCTTGTTGCGGGGTTTCAACCGCGACGGATTTTCATTTTTTACCAACTACAACAGCCGTAAGGGAGAAGAGTTGGCTCAAAATAAAAAGGCTTGTTTGAATTTTTTCTGGCCTGAATTACAGCGCCAGGTTCGCATTGCCGGTTCCGTCAGCAAGGTTCCTGCCCGTGTGTCTGATGATTATTTTGCAACGCGGCCGCGCGACAGCCAGATCGGCGCATGGGCATCCCATCAGAGTGAGAAGATAAAAGACAGGAAGGTTTTGATGGATGTGTATTTGGAGTATACCGAACAGTTCAAAGGAATCACTGTCCCCCGGCCAAAACACTGGGGTGGGTATGTTTTGAAACCGGTGCAAATAGAATTCTGGCAAGGCCGCGCCAGCCGCCTGCATGACCGGATTTTATTTGAAAAGAAAAAAGACGGACGTTGGGCCATTTCACGATTGTCGCCATAGGAAGAGGTGGAAGATAGTAGATAGAAGATAGAAGATAGAAGATAGTAGATAGTAGATAGTAGATGAATGCATAATCTTGAAGTCCTGAGCTTAGTGACCATTGACCACTGACGATTGACCATTGACGATTGACCATTGTCCATTGTCCATTGTCTATTTTCCAGAGTCCAGAGTCCAGAATCTAGTGTCTAGTGTCCAGTGTCCTCATCGTTGAAGTTAAATTTTTACACAGTCGAATGCTCAGCAAACGCGAAATCAGTTTTCTAAAATCCCTGCATCAGAAAAAATACAGGCAGGAACATGGCCTTTTTATTGCCGAAGGTGTCAAGGTTGTGGAGGAGTCATTAAATTCTGATTTCGAAGTCAGCCAGGTTTTTTGCACGGCTGAAAGTGAAGCGGCCTGGAAGAAGAAAATGTCTTCCGGCACGGAGCTGAGGCAGATATCTTCGAGGGATCTGGAGCAGATCAGCGCGCTATCCACGCCGCAGGATGTGCTGGCAGTTGCGCATGTTCCAAAACATCGTTTTGATCCCGATACTGCAAAGAATGAACTGGTCCTGGTTTTAGAGGATGTATCCGACCCCGGAAACCTGGGTACGATTATCCGCGTTGCCGATTGGTTTGGCATTGGGCAGGTTGTCTGCTCTTCAAAAACCGTAGATGCTTACAACCCGAAGGTAGTACAGGCTTCCATGGGTTCTGTCTTCAGGGTGCAGGTGAGTTATACTGACCTGGGTGAGTTGCTTTCGAAAAATAAATCGACGGGTATTCCTGTTTACGGTACAGTGCTGGAAGGAGAGAATATATATAAGTCGGCCTTAAAAACTCACGGCTATATTTTACTGGGAAATGAATCCCTGGGCCTTAGCAAAGAAATCAGTGCCTTTCTTACCCAGGGTATTACCGTTCCTAAAATGACGGGTCCACGAAAAAAAGGAGGTTCGCCGGATTCACTGAACGTAGCACTTTCAGCAGCTATTGTCTGCAGCGAGTTCAGGAGAAGAGTAATTTGAAAATTTGAGAAGGGGGTGAAGGTGAAAAGGTGACTAGGTGATTAGGCGATTAGGTGACCAGGTCATTAAGTGATCAAATAACCTTCTGTCTTCCGCCATCTGCCATCCGCCTTCCGTCTTCAACTTCAGGTTATCCGCGCTGCGATCGCTTCCGCGCATTTTTCACCATCAATGGCAGCTGATATAATTCCTCCTGCATAACCCGCTCCTTCACCACAGGGATAAAGCCCTTCAACCTGTGGGTGCTGCAATGTTTCTTTTTCACGGGGGATCCGGACCGGGGAAGAAGTTCTCGATTCAACAGCCACAAGCACGGCTTCATTCGTGGAATAACCCTTCATCTTTTTTCCAAAAGATTTCAGCGCTTCCCGGAGCGCTGCCGACAGGCTACCGGGCAGTATCTCTTCCAGGAGGGCCGGTGTAACTCCCGGCAGGTAAGAAGTCCTGGGTAAGTCGGGTGATTTTTTCCGGTGAATAAAATCAAGCATCCGTTGCGCCGGGGCCCGGAGCCTGCCGCCGCCGGCGGCAAAGGCGCTTGCTTCAATGGCTTGCTGAAACCGAAGGGCAGCCAGCGCGCCTTCTTTCCGGTAGGGGGCAAAATCCTGTTCTCCCACGCTCATCACCATGCCGGAATTCGCAAAAGGGTTATTTCGTTTTGAAGGAGACCAACCGTTCACGACGATTTCCCCGGGTCCTGTAGCTGCAGGCGCAATGATTCCGCCCGGGCACATGCAGAAGGAATATACACCGCGTCCGTCCACTTCATGGGCCAGGCTGTAGGAGGCAGGCGGCAAAAAGGCGCTGCGCGTGTCACAATGATATTGCGCTGAATCAATAACCTGCTGGGGATGTTCGATCCGGACACCCAGGGCGAAGGGCTTGGCTTCAATGCGCAGTTGTTTAGCATGCAGCAACTGGAAAATATCCCGGGCCGAATGACCGGTTGCCAGGACCAGGTGCCCGGTGACGATTTCTTTTTCCTCTCCGGACTGAACATCCGTCACTTTCACGCTTCGGATACGGTTCTCTTTCACGGAAAAGTCCACGAGCCTGTGATTAAACAAAATTTCTCCGCCGTGATCGAGGATCGTCTGGCTGATTCGCGTCACCAGGGCGGGAAGTTTGTTCGTGCCGATATGCGGATGGGCATCGATGAGGATGGATGGATCGGCGCCATGAGCTACCAGCGACTGCAGGATACGCTGCACATCGCCGCGCTTGGTAGAACGGGTATACAGTTTGCCGTCGGAATAGGTGCCTGCGCCGCCTTCGCCAAAACAGTAGTTCGAATCGGAATTGACCGTGCCTTCTTTATTGATAGCGGCCAGGTCACGCCGCCTTTCCTGTACCTTCTTGCCGCGTTCGAGTACGATTGGTTTGAATCCCAGTTCGATCAGGCGGAGCGCCGCATACAACCCGGCGGGACCGCAGCCTGCAATGGCTACAGGAATTTTGCCGGATACGTTGGAATAATGGAAGTTGGAGGACCAGGAAGGCTCTTCGGGTGGAAGTTCGTCTATGTAAACATCGGCCAGCAGCCTGATTTTTACCTGTCTCGACCGCGCATCAATGGATCGCCGGGCAATGACAACGCCACGGATACGCTGCGGGTCGATATGGAGTTGCAGCGTTGCCTGCTGCACCTGTACCTGCTTGTCGGCTGCTTCTTCGGGCAGAAGGACAAGTTCAAGGCGATGGATCATGGGTTATTCAAAGGTTAAGGACAGGATGAAGGATTTGGCGTAGAGCCCTTCCAGCGGGTTGGAGAATTTTGTTCCGTCTTTGACAAGCAGGTTGGGTATGCCGTGATACATTTTTATCTCAGGGGAGAACTTGAAATAGGGCATGTAAAAATCAAACCCGATGCCGACTTCATACCCGTAATCGTACCGCTGCAGCTTAATCAGTTCCTTGTCGACGGCCACGACCTTGGCCTGTGAAACCATGTCGATGGCGTATTTGGCGCCGGCCAGTACGTAAATCCTGTAGTTATTTATGCGCGCGGATTTAAACTTCAGATCCACCGGGAACTCCAGGTAAGTAGACTCCACCTTTTTAAGTGTCGTGGCGCCGTTGCCGGGAGCATAGAGGAAAAAATATTCCAGGTTTCGCTGAGAAAAGGAAAGCGAAGGAATAAAGCGAAGGTCAAAGTATTTTCCGATACGGAGGTTGCTGATAATACCCAGGTTCAGGCCGGCTGAAGCAGACGGTGTAATCGTATAGATGGAGTCCGAGATGTGAAAGTCAGGAACGAGCACAGTCCGGAAGGTCGCCGAATTCATCCCCAGTGAAAATCCAAAATGGATCCGCTGCTGATCGTACTTGGGAAGATTTTTTACGATATCCCTGCGCTGGCCAAAACCGGTAAACGAAAGCATGTTCAAAAAAGCCAGGGCCGCTAAAGCCAGGACCTTTTGATAAGAAGAAGAAGGGATGGATATCTGTTTCACGTTTTCTTACAGGAATAAACGGAGGCAACGCCGAAGGTGAGCGGTTTTATTTTAACCGCGGTAAATCCCGATCCTTCCAGGATCTTCTGAAACGCTTTTCCATACGGAAAGGCTTCCACGGATTCGTACAGGTAGGAATAGGCGGAGGCGTCTTTCGAGATTATCCGGCCAATCCATGGACATAGGGTGGAAGAGTAGAAACGATAGAGTTTATTAATGATTTGGGATTGGGGCTTGGAAAATTCAAGAATTAACGCCGTACCGCCCGGTTTCAGCACCCGGTGGATTTCTGACAGTCCTTTTTCCAGGTGTTCAAAATTTCGCACGCCAAAAGCAACGGTGACGGCATCAAATTTATTGTCTTCGAAAAACAGTTTTTCCGAATCCCCTCCCAATAATTCGATTTTGTCCTGTACGTGTTTTTTTTTGATCTTCTTTCTTCCGATGGCCAGCATGTCATCGGAAATGTCTACGCCAAAAATCTTGACAGGATCCAGCCGCAACGCTTCAATGGCAAAATCTCCGGTGCCGGTGGCAATGTCCAGGATCAGTTGCGGCTTTTCTTTTTTCAGTACGCCAATCGCCTTTCGTCTCCAGCTGCGGTCGATGCCAAAAGAAAGAAACCGGTTGAGAAAGTCGTAACGCCAGGCAATGTTGTTAAACATGGCTGCCACCTGCTGTTTTTTGGTCAGCGAAGAATGCGCATAGGGAGTTACTTTTCCGGACATAACTACGATTTCATATTTAGCGCTTCCTTCAGCAGTTTGTCTTTTTCAATGGGTGCGACGCCCACGGTTTCACAAACCAGTCCGCCGGCGAGGTTCGCCAGGGCAGCCGTGAGAAAAGAATCGCAGCCGGCAGCCAGGCAAAGCGAGGCCACGCTGATGACGGTGTCGCCGGCGCCGGAAACATCGGCGATGTTACGGATGTGTGCGGGGATCAGGCGGCTTTCCTTGCCGTTGTACATAAGCACGCCGCGCTCCGACAAGGTGATCATCACCGAATCGATACCGTTGGCTTTACCCAGTTTCGCCGCGGCGGCCTTCAGTTCAGAGGCATCTCCTTTTTCAAGATCTAGTTTGCTGCCGTCGCGAAGCTCTTTCAGGTTGGGTTTCAACAGGGAGATATTGCGGTAAAAGTTGAAGTTACGTTTTTTCGGATCGGCTGTAACGGGAATCTTGCGCGCATGGGCCCGCTTCACCACCGCTTCAATAAGCGTTTTGCTGATCACGCCTTTGTCGTAATCTTCAAAGATCACAACGTCGATGTTGAACCGTTCGATGATATTCTCAATCCGCTCCAGGAGTTGCTTGCGTTCGGCGGAAGAAATTTCCTGGCTGGTTTCTTCGTCGATACGCAGCATCTGGTGATTGTTGCCGATCACGCGGGTTTTAAATGTCGTGGGCCGGCCGGCGCTCTGCACAATGCCTTCCGTAGAAAGGCCTTGCTGCTGCATGAGCTCATAGAAGATCCGGGCATGGCCGCCATTGCCGATCACGCTGCAGAGGATGGGCGTGGCGCCCAGGGCCTGCACATTGATCGCAACGTTGGCGGCGCCTCCCAGGCGATTTTCCTTCTTGTTCACCGTGACAATGGGAACAGGCGCTTCCGGGGATATGCGGTCGACGCCGCCCCACAGGTAGGCGTCGATCATCACGTCGCCGATCACCAGCACGCGCTGTTTCGTGAAATGCTTAAACAGTTCCGGTATGTTCAGTTTTTTTTTCGCCATAATACTTGCTACCAAGCAGTTCAGTGGAGTTTGGCGCAGGCTTCCCGGATCCTGCGCATCGCTTCACCGAGTTTTTCTTCGGAAGCTGCATAGGAAAAACGAAGACACCCGTCGCTGCCAAACGCTTCGCCGGTAACCAGGCTCACATGCGCCGTATAAAGAAGATACATACAAAAATCAGTGGCTGTACGAATGGTCGTCGTTCCGTCGCTTTTGCCGAAGTAATAGCTGATGTCGGGAAACACATAGAAAGCGCCTTCCGGTTCATTGACTTTCCATCCCGGGATTTGTTTCATCAGTCCGATCACGAGGTCGCGGCGCCGCCGGAATGCTTCCTGCATTTCCAGCGTAGGCGTATTGTCCATGTGGATGGCGGCTTCGGCGGCTTTTTGCGAAATGCTGGAAGTACCGGAAGTAAACTGGCCCTGCATTTTGTCGCAGGCGGCAGCAATCCATTTGGGAGCTGCAATATAACCGATCCGCCAGCCCGTCATGGCATACCCTTTGGAAACACCGTTTACGATGATCACACGTTCTTTGACAGGCTCGAACTGTGCAATGCTCTCATGCTTTCCGGTAAAGTTGATATGCTCATATATTTCATCGGACAAAACAAAGATGCCGGGATGCCGCGCAAGGATTTCTGCGAAGGCTTTCAGTTCTTCCCGGGAATATACCGTACCCGTCGGATTGCAGGGGGAAGAAAAGATGAGCATTTTGGTTTTCGGCGTAATGGCTTTTTCCAATTGTGCCGCCGACATCTTAAAATTGTTTTCCAGGGTGGTAATCACCGGGTTAACATGCCCTTCGGCAAGCTTCACAATCTCAATGTAACTTACCCAATATGGCATGGGGATGATCACTTCATCGCCGGGGTTGATCAGGCTTAGCACCACATTGGCAATGGCCTGCTTGGCGCCTGTACTTACGACAATCTGGTCGAAGGAATATTCCAGGTTGTTTTCACGCCTGAATTTTTCCGCAATTATTTTGCGTAACTCCAAAAATCCTGAAATGGGTGTGTAATGCGTATATCCTGCGTCAATAGCCTTTTTGGCAGCTTCCCGGATATGCAGGGGAGTCACAAAATCGGGCTCTCCCAGGCTGAGATTAATGACATCCACGCCTTTCGAAGACAGTTCGCGGCTAAGCTTCGACATGCCAATTGTCTGGCTCTCAGCCAGGCCATGAATTCGATCAGAAAGGGGTAGTTTTTCCATACCGGATATAAGTTGCAAACCTACTTATTTAGATTCATTGAAAAAAGCATGGATAAGGCCTGTAATCATGACTAACTGCACTGGGAAATGTCATTAATTATTGTAAAATTGTAACTTATTTCATGCCGATTTACTCATTCATGAAGCTCTTTTTAAGAACGCTCCTGCCTCTCCTGGTTTTCCTTTCTTTAAGGTGCAGTGCGCAACTTATTGTAAACAATACGTTAAGCCCTCAGCAATTGGTGCAAACCATCTTAATGGGACAGGGTACGACGGCATCAAACATTACTTATACCGGCGATTCAACGGCGATCGGTTGGTTTGACGGTTATTTTTCAAATATCGGCCTCGTCGGTGGCATCCTGTTATGTACAGGTAATATTTCCAGTGCGCCCGGGCCCAATAACAGCGGCAACGAAGGGACTCAAAACCTTACGCCCGGCGATACGTTGTTAAGCCAGCTTTCCGGATTCGCTACCCACGATGCGGCAGTCCTTGAATTTGATCTCCAGCCGCAGGGCGATACCATACGACTCCGGTTTGTCTTTGCTTCGGAAGAGTATAATGAATATGCATGCGGAACGGTGAATGATGTTTTTGGTTTTTTCATCAGCGGGCCCGGAATCGTGGGGGAACAAAACATCGCATTGATTCCGGGTACAAATATCCCTGTTTCGATTAATACTTTAAACAACGGCTCGATAGGATCTTCGGTCGGCAGTCCCGATCCGAATTGTATTCTTTCCTATAGCGGGTATTTTGTCGATAACGACAACCCACCCGGGACGACTGTCCAGTACGATGGTTTTACAACCGTGCTGACCGCCATGGCTGTCGTTTCTCCCTGCCAGACTTATCACCTGAAGTTTGCCATTGCCGATGGTGGCGATGATGTATATGACTCCGGTGTGTTTCTCGAGACAGAGAGTTTTACAAGTAACAATTATGTGAATTCCGTTGCCTCCCTGCCTTCCGGAAGCACGGGATGCGCGCCCTTCACTACGGTGTTTCAGAATAACAGTACAGGCTCCAACAGTTTCCGGTGGAATTTCGGCGATGGCAGTCCCGTGGATTCCTCCGCAAATCCATCCCACACATTTGTAAACCCCGGCACCTATGCTGTGCAGCTTATTGCCATGGATACGGGGAGCTGTGGATCGCCGGATACTGCGTACATTAACGTCTATGCAGACAGCGGGTTGGTCTCTGCATCCTTTAATTCTGTGCAGTTCGGGCAATGCGATTCCATTCATTTCGACAATTCCTCATCAAGCCGCGGCGCGCATCTGTTTAGCTGGAATTACGGTGACGGAACAACAGGTTCAGGAATCTTTAGCTCGCATACGTACGTGAATCCCGGCAACTATACCATGGCGCATATTGCTACGGATACGGTCTGCCATACTACGGATACTGCCTTCCGGGACGTGACGCTTCTTCCGCGTATCCATGCAGCGATCCAGGCCAGTTCAGACGAAGGTTGTGAGCCTTTGGATTTAACGATGTGTTATCCGGATTCCATCCGGACCGGCATGCACCTGTACTGGGACTTTGCAAACGGGGAGTTTTCGGGCCTGGTTTGTGACAGTGTTCACTACAGTTCCGCCGGAAACTACCGGGCCCGGCTCATCGTGACCGACAGCTTGTCCTGCAATTTCGCCGACACCGCCTGGTTTGATGTGAACGTGAAAATCACTCCTGAAGCGGAGTTTGAGGTAGCGGACAAGGTGAATATTATTTATCCGGTACTGTTTGAAAATACATCGGTAAACGGAAGTCTCTTTGAATGGTCTTTCGGTGACGGAGACAGTTCCTCGCAGGTGTATCCGATCCATACATATTTAGATACAGGCTATTACAAAGTTTGTTTGACGGCATTCCGGGATGAATGCCTGGATACCACGTGTCATGACGTGGCTATCTTCCAGGTTCCAAAGAACATCTGGTTTCCGGCTGCATTTACTCCGAACGGCGATGGCAGAAATGATTTTTTTGCAGTGGAAGCAATGGGCGTCGCTTCCCTGAAAGTCAGAATCTTAAACCGCTGGGGGGAACTGGTTTTTGAGAGCACAGACGGAAATGCAACCTGGGACGGTACCTGGAAGGGGACGCCGGCCATTATAGGTGTTTATGCAATAGCCGTTGAGGCCGTGTTTTTAGATGGGGAAGAATCGAAGAAATACGGATCGATAACCTTGTACCGCTGATTCCCCTCACCCCCAACCCTCACCCCCCAACCCTCACCCCCCAACCCCCTCTCCCTTGGGAGAGGGGGAGTAAGTCTAGGGTCGAAATAATGCTTTCGCAGTGTTAGGTAGTTCTGAGTCGCAATTCTTGCGCCATGTATTTTGAGTCCGGCATCCAGCGTCCCTCCTTCGCCTATCTATTTCTTTAGACTCAAATTTGTAGTGTAAGGCTTCGGAGGGCAAAGCCAGCGTCCGGCATCACATCGCCTTCAATTCATTCAAGAGCTTCGTGAGGGCATCTTTCGCATCGCCGAAGAGCATGCTTGTTTTTGGGTCGTAAAAAAGGTGGTTTTCAATACCTGCATACCCGGCATTCATGCTTCGTTTGTTTACGATAATATGTGCGGCATTCTCCACATCCAGGATAGGCATTCCGTAAATAGGTGAGGAGGGATCCGTTTTGGCTGCAGGATTCACTACGTCGTTTGCGCCGACCACCAGTACCACATCCGTGGAAGAAAATTCCGGGTTGATTTCTTCCATCTCGGCCAGCTTCCCGTAATCCACATTGCTTTCGGCGAGCAATACGTTCATGTGTCCGGGCATACGTCCGGCAACGGGATGGATGGCGTATTTTACGGTCACGCCGCGTGATTCGAGCAGCTGTTCCAGTTCATGAATCACGTGCTGTGCCTGGGCTACAGCCAGTCCATAACCGGGAACGATAATTACTTTTTTGGAATAGTTCATCAGCACGGCGGCATCGGAAATCGAAATATCCTTAATGCTTCCTTTCTGTGTACCGCCTGACGCACCGGCAGTCTCTCCGCCGAAGGCGCCAAAAATCACGTTGCTTAACGGGCGGTTCATCGCCTTGCACATCACAATGGTGAGCAGCGTACCGGCCGAACCCACGAGGATACCTCCCGTAAGCATAACCTTGTTATCGTACAGGAAACCGCCAAAGGCAGCAGCGAGCCCGGTGAAGGAGTTGAGCAGGGATATAACCACGGGCATGTCGGCCCCGCCAATCGGGTTTACGAACATGACGCCGTAGAACAGGGCTACGGCAAAGAGGAGGTAAAGCAACATGGTACTACCGGTGCCGCTGACGATTACATACCCTGAGAAGATCAGGAGTCCGGCTAGAATAATCGTATTGATGATGTTATAGCTCGGCAGGCGTACGGGCTTGCTCATCGTGCCGTTTAACTTCAGGAATGCGATGATGCTGCCTGAGAAGGATACGCTGCCGATGATCATGCCGCCAATGATGGCCAGCATGGCCCCGGTATTTCCGATGTTATGATGAAACTCCATCAGCCCGATTAGCGCGGCGCAGGCGCCACCCATGCCGTTAAACAGCGAAACAAGTTCAGGCATGGCCGTCATCTTTACCCGTTTGGCAGTCAGCCAACCGATGGCGGAGCCTACGACGAGCGCGGCAAAAATCAGGATGTAAATAACAGGGCGGGTCTCCGAAGTGGATTTCAGGAAGATGGTTCCGGCAATGGCCAGTGTCATGCCGGCAGCTGCAATGAGGTTGCCGCGGCGGGCCGTCTTGGGGTTGCTCATCATCTTCAGCCCGAGGATGAAGGTTACGGATGCCACCAGGTAAAAGATTTCTAACAAATGCATGGAGAAAATAATATGTGTTGATTTAATATTTAGAAAAAGAAAGTGCATACCGATCCTTACTTTTTCTTCTTAAACAGTTCCAGCATCCGGTCAGTCACCACGAACCCTCCGACGACGTTCAGCGTCCCGAGTACGACGCCGATAAAGCCAAGAACCAGGCTGCCTATATTATCCGGGTCCGAATCCAGCATGACCAGGATGGCCCCCACGATAACCACGCCGTGAATAGCGTTGGCTCCCGACATCAGGGGCGTATGCAGTACGGAAGGAACATTACCAATCACCTCTACGCCTACGAAGATGGATAGGATGATGAAGTAAATGATTTCTTTATGCTCCCCGATAAATGTTACGATGTTTTCCATAGACTTTTATACTATCAGGCATTCACGGATTTAGACACCGAAGGATGAACGGCAGCACCCCGGTGAACAATTAAACTTCCTTTCGTAATTTCTTCGTCCATCTCCCACTTAAAGCCTTCTTTCGTGGTGAGGTGCTTCAGGAACTCGGCGATATTCCTGGCATACAGTTCGCTGGCATTCAGGGGAAGAAGGGATGGAATATTGGATTCGCCAATGATGGTCACACCATGTCTGACAACGGTCTGATTCAGTTCGCTCAGGGTACAGTTGCCACCCTGTTCGACGGCCATATCGACAATGACAGATCCCATGCGCATATTCTTCACCATTTCTTCGGGAATCAGCACGGGGGCTTTTTTACCGGGAATGAGGGCCGTGGTAATCACCAGGTCCGCTTCCGCAATGTGCTTGCCGATCAGCTCCTGCTGCCTCTTTAAAAATTCTTCCGAAACATTTTTTACATAGCCGCCTTCCAGCTTGACAGATTCATCGCCTTTGACTTCGATGAAACGACCGCCCAGGGATTCCACTTGCTCCTTCGTTTCCGGACGTATGTCAGAGACTTCTACGATGGCTCCCAGGCGTTTGGCCGTTGCAATGGCTTGTAACCCGGCCACACCGGCACCCATGATTACGACCTTCGACGGTTTAATCGTGCCTGCAGCCGTCATCAGCATTGGAAATATCTTCCCTAAAGCAGCAGCACCCATGATCACAGATTTGTACCCGGCAAGGTTAGCCTGTGAACTCAATACGTCCATTTTCTGGGCACGGGAAATGCGGGGAATGGCATCCATGGAAAAAGCGCTGATACCTTGTTTAACACAGGCTTCAACGACAGATGGATTGGTTGCGGCAAATAGCAGGGAGATCAGGACGGCTTCTTTTTTCATCCAGCTGATTTCCTCCGGTGTGGGCGCATTTACTTTCACGACCACATCGGCCTGGGCATAAAGCTGTTGTGCCTGGTCAACGAGAGTGGCGCCGGCAGAAGTGTATTTTTCGTTTGCAAAATAAGACGAGAGGCCGGCATCTTTTTCCACACGACATTCATAGCCGGCGGCAACCAGTGCCTTGACTACATCGGGAGAGAGGGCCACGCGTTTTTCTCTTTCTTTAAGCTCTTTTGGAATCGCTATAATCATTCGATGGGTCGATGGCTTCCAGCCTTTTAATTTTGAAGCGCAAAGAAAATCATTTAGGCCGACTTGGCAAATTCGATTAATGCATTGATGCTGAAATCGTAATATTGTCAGGACACTGGACACTGGACTCTGGATTCTGGACACTGGACACTGGACACTGGACTCTGGATTCTGGATGCCAGACTCTGGACACTGGACTATCTACTACTACTTCTTTTGACTTTTGACTTTTGACTTTTAACTTTTGACTTTTAACTTTTGACTTTTGACTTTTGATTTTTGACCGTTGACCGTCAATCTAGACCGTTGCCTGTTGACCATACAGTACAAAAATTTATCTTTGTGGCATGATCAAACTTACCCAGCACTCCCTCGACAAGCTTGAAGAACTCCTCATGCAAGCCGGTTATACGATCCGCAATGAAAAAGGCAATTTCAAATCCGGAAGTTGTGTCCTGGAGGCATCCAAAGTGATTGTCCTCAATAAGTTTGCCGCTGTGGAATCCAAGGTCGGCTTTGTGATAGAGGCAATACGAGGCATCGATATCGATGAGAATCTTCTCGATGAAAAAAACAAGAAGCTTTTGCTGGAAGTAAGGCAGGTCCAGGATCAACCCGATTTACAGGACCAACAATAAAAGCCAGGTATTTTTACGGATGAAAATCACCTTTCTCGGCACCGGAACTTCACAGGGTGTTCCTTTGATTGGTTGCCGTTGCGAAGTATGTACTTCCATCGATGCAAGGGATAAAAGACTCCGTTGCTCCGTGATGGTGGAAGATGGGGAATCCGTTTTTGTGATAGATAGTGGTCCGGATTTCAGGCAGCAAATGCTGCGTGAAAAGGTGACCAGGCTTGATGCAATAATCTTTACCCACGAGCATAAAGATCATATTGCAGGACTGGATGATGTAAGGGCATTTAACTACCTTAATAGCAAGCACATGGATGTTTATGCCAATGTTCGCGTCCAGGAGGCTTTGAAGCGTGAATTCCACTATATTTTTTCAAACAGCGACTACCCGGGCATACCTAAAATTAACCTTCATACCATTCATGATACGGTGCCATTCCAGGTTCGCGAAACATCTTTTATTCCCGTCGAAGCACTCCATTATAAACTTCCGGTATTAGGTTACAGGATCGGTAACTTTTCTTACGTAACCGATGCGAATTACATCGCCGATTCAGAGAAGGCAAAACTCAAAAACAGCGAAGTGCTGGTATTAAATGCCCTTCGCAGGGAAAGTCACGTATCCCATTTTAGCCTCGATGAAGCACTGCAAATGATTGAGGAACTGAAGCCTGGGAAGGCTTACCTGATCCATCTTAGTCACCAAATGGGACGACATGCCGACATTGAAAAGGACTTACCTGCTCATGTCCGGTGTGCTTACGATGGTCTTCAATTGCAGGTAAACTAAGGCATACAGGAAGGTTATCTGCGGAAGACCGGACTTCTTTCTTTACATTCCCTTCAAATCATTTTCCTGAATTATTATCTTTGCTGCTTATAGACGGTTCCAGGGGGTGCTGTTTCCATGGATAGGCCGGGCCATCCTGAAAGGCAGTGAATTACAGGCACGTCTATAGCTAACAACAGAACTAACTTTTTGACTTTTTAAGGGATTAAAACATGGCGTTGATCAAATCAATTTCGGGGATTCGGGGGACAATAGGGGGCAAACCAGGCGATAACCTGACTCCTGTCGATGTGGTCAAATTTACGGCTGCCTATGGCACCTGGCTTACTCAAAATGCTCCGAAGGGTAAGAAAATCACGGTCGTTATCGGCCGGGATGCACGCATTTCGGGCGAAATGGTGCAGAACCTGGTAGCAGGTACTTTAAAAGGTATGGGTATCGACCTGGTGTACCTGGGTCTTTCAACCACGCCAACCGTGGAGATGGCCGTTATCGATATCAAGGCCGACGGCGGTATTATCATTACTGCCAGTCACAATCCCAAGCAGTGGAATGCCCTGAAGCTCCTGAATGAAAAAGGAGAGTTCATCTCGGCGAAAGACGGCGCCCTGGTGCTTCAGATTGCCGATGAGGAGTCGTTTAATTTTGCAGAGGTGAATAAGCTGGGCCGTTACCGTACGGAGCCCGAATATTATAAAAAGCATATTGAAAAAATCCTGGCTTTGCCCATGGTCGATATCAAGGCCATCAAGGCGAAGAATTTCAGGATCGTCATCGACTGCGTGAATTCCTCGGGTGGCATCGTGATTCCTGCGCTGCTTAAGGCGCTGGGTGTGGAGGATGTTATTGAATTGTATTGTGAGCCTAACGGACAATTCCCTCACAATCCCGAGCCGCTACCGGAGCACCTGGGTGATTTGTCTATGGAAGTAAAGAAGAAAAGCGCTCACCTGGGCATCGTGGTGGATCCCGATGTAGACAGGCTGGCTTTTGTTTGCGAGGATGGCGAGATGTTCGGCGAAGAATATACCCTGGTAGCAGTTGCCGATTACGTCCTGAAAAGTCTTCCCGCGGGGAAAAAAGGGAATACGGTTTCGAACCTGTCCTCCACGCGTGCCTTACGTGACATTACCGAAAAAGCCGGCGGCAAATATTTTGCTTCCGCCGTCGGTGAAGTGAATGTCGTGGAAGCGATGAAAGCCAACCATGCGGTCATCGGCGGTGAGGGGAATGGCGGCATCATTTATCCGGAACTGCATTATGGCCGCGATGCCCTCGTGGGTATTGCACTTTTCCTCAGCCACCTGGCCCGCTATGGAAAAAGTGTTTCCATGCTGAGGTCTTCGTATCCCGGCTACCATATTGCCAAGAAAAAAATTGAACTGACTCCCGATATCAATGTCGACGACATCCTCGAAGGCGTGAAAGCCAAATACAAAAAGCAGCCGATTAATACGGTAGACGGCGTGAAAGTGGAATTTGACCGGGAATGGGTGCATCTGCGCAAAAGCAACACCGAACCTATTATCCGCATCTACGCGGAAAGCCAGTCCATGACTACGGCACAGAACTTAGCCGACAAACTGATCATGGATATCAAGGATATGATCAGCGAATTAGCCCGTTGAGGAAAGTTCAGCAGTTCAGGAGTTTAAGAGTTCAAAAGTTCAAAAGTTCAATAGTTCAAAAGTTCAGGAGTTCAGAAGTTTAAGAGTTCAAAAGTTCAAATTTTAGTAATCGGCAATTGAACATTAACAATTGGTAATGCCTGTAATCCCAAACAATAAACCGTAGACTACCCGAATGAAAATTTACCTGGATAATGCAGCAACTACCCCTCTGGATCCGGAGGTGTTAAACGTCATGGTTCCCATGATGCAAAAGCAATTTGGCAACCCCTCATCCATCCATGCTTATGGAAGAGAAGTAAAAGCCGCAATCGAAGCGGCACGCAAAACGGTGGCCCGGTTGATTCATGCTTCTCCGTCGGAAATATTTTTTACGTCGGGAGGTACGGAAGCCAATAACATGGCCATCCGGTGTACCCTGCGCGACCTGGGTATTAAGCATGCCATCACATCACCACTCGAACACCATGCCGTGCTTCATACGCTGGAAGAAATGGAAAAGGAAGGAAAGATCCGGTTAAGCTTTGTCAAAGTCGATTCCAAAGGAACGATCGACCTGGCTCACCTGGAAGAACTGCTGGCCTCTAACGAAAGAAGCCTTGTTTCCCTCATGCATGCCAACAACGAGCTGGGCAACCTGCTGCCGCTGAAAAAGGTATCGGAAGTATGCCAGAAATACAACGCCATTTTTCATACGGATACGGTACAGACCATGGGACATTATACGTTCAACGTCCAGGAAGTGCCTGTGCATTTCCTGACCTGTGCCGCCCATAAATTTCACGGACCCAAAGGTGTAGGTTTCCTGTACATCAACAGCGACATCAAGATTCATCCCTTTATTTTCGGCGGCGCCCAGGAACGGAATATGCGCGGGGGAACAGAAAACGTATACGGTATCATCGGGCTGGCGAAGGCCATGGAAATTGCCCATGCACATATGGAAGAGCACCAGCAGTACGTAAAGGGGCTGAAAGATTATATGGTCGAAAAGCTAAAAGAGCATATTCACGGCATAGAATTCAACGGCGATACCCTCGGCCATAGCCTGTATACCGTCTTAAACGTTTCATTTCCCCCGGGTGACCTCGGCGAAACGATTCTATTCAACCTGGATATTGCCGGCATTGCATGTTCCGGCGGCAGCGCCTGCTCTTCAGGCAGCAATGTCGGTTCCCACGTGCTCACAGCCATCGGCACTAGCCCGGATCGTCCGGCCGTTCGTTTTTCATTCAGCAAATTCAATACGAAGGAGGAAATTGATTACGCTGTGGAAAAATTGAAGGAGCTTTTTTCGGTGAAAGTATAGCCCCAATCCTGAATCCGGACCCTTCCCCGCATCCGCTAAAGCTACTCGGGCAGGGGCGATGCTCAGGGAACGGAAGGAAATTCCAAAGCCGGCCTTCTGCAGTCAGCGGTCCATGGCCGGCGGTTAAGGGTCAGCCACTCTTCGCACAGGAGATTTCAACTCCAGGTATTCCCGCAACTGTTTATTCGTAAAATAATTTGTGTCTGCGCTGATTTCAGTGGAATACAGCATGCCGGCAGGTGGCAGGGTTTTTACCTCCAGGATAGTTTTATCTTTCCCGGAATTATTTTTCAACACGCTCATTCTTTCATCCACGGCAAAGGAATAAGTGGAAACTTCCTGGTGCTGGCTGCTGATCGTTGCAACCAGGAGTATTCCTGCAGCCAGTATGTAAATTGCCGATGCAGAGACAATTCCTTTTTTTGTTTGTACCAGGGATCCCAGGCGCCAGCCCGTGACGGCGCAAAATACGGCCAGGGCCAGGCTTAAGGTAATCCAGGTCCGGTAGGGCGGGAAACTCCGCAGGAGGAAAACAACGAGTGTAAAATGGAGGATTACAAAAAGCAGGAAGAACAGGAAATCTTTGGCAACAGCCCGGAATACCACGGGAATTGGTTTTTCATCTCCGGGACTAATTTTGTTTCTCAAAACCAGCCAGGGCACGATGGAGAAGAGCAGCCAATGCGTTTTCAGTGGCAACTGCGCAAGAAGGAAATATAATGAAGCCTGGATTACCAGGATACATTGCCGGCTGAAATCTGCGGGCAGCAAGGCCTCCTGCCTCAGCGTCCGGCCCTGCCCAAGCCAGGCGATAAACAGCGAAAGTACTACCGCCATGAGGGAGATGAGCAATAGCCTTTTGTTTACATACGCCGAAAATGCAAACGGTTTGTTTTTGTAAATCAAGAACCCTAATAATAGAAGCGCCACCAGTACTTCCAATGCCACCACTTCACTTCCGCCCCCGATAAAAAGGAAGCATGTGACAGCCAGCACCGCCGGCAACACCTTCGTTTCTTTCGAAAGCAAAAAACTGCTTCCATATAAAAATGCAATGACAGGCCACAGGTACATGCATTCCGAAGTGAACCAGAACCAGGTTTCGCCCGGGTTAAATGTCAGGCAGAAAAAAGTGAATACAAAGAGGAGGGCATAAATAGGCAGAAGCGCCCCGGTTGAAGCACCCGTGTGCTGTCGAAGAATTTTATGGAGGAACCAGCCTGCTCCCGTGGTCAGTGCGATCAATGAAAATAGCTGAAAGAGGAGCAACGATTGCCCGGCATCAAAGAGTACGACGGCTGAACCCAGGAAGAGGAGGGCCGCCCATCTTGTGATCCAGGTATTATATGCATCCAGGGCGGTAAGCCAGATACCTTTGGAATGAACGGCGTTTAAAAAATAAAAATCATCCGCAGCCGGACGGTTGTGAAAGGAGAGCAGGATATATAAGGAGAGAAATAAGGCAGCGACGATTCCGAAACCCACATAAATCCCGCCGGGGATATCTTTCGATTTCATTTGCGCGATTTATCCTTTTTGCTGAACGGCGGTGGCGCCGCTCTTAGCTGAAAGGTCAGCTGAAATGATGACGTTTAATAACCCGCAGTTTATGCGTGTACTTTTGCTGCGTTTCATTGAAGATGCCATGGTGGTCGAGCTTGTCAATTCGCACGCGACCGCTGGCATGGATGATTTTATTTCCGGGAAGGATGATACCTACATGGATAATCCGTCCTTCCGGGTTATCAAAAAAGGCCAGGTCGCCAGGCAACGATTCTTCCAGCAGGTTTACGGTGGTACCCTGTTCGGCCTGCTGCCAGGCATCGCGCCGGATCGGAAGGCCGCTGAGCTTGTAAACCATCTGGGTAAATCCCGAACAATCCACTCCGAACGGCGAACGCCCTCCCCAGAGATAAGGGGCGTTGAGATACATGTAGGCGTTTTCCAGTAACTGGCTTTTGTCAGGTTTCGCCATCGTCTTCACGCTGCCGTCGTAGGTATATTCCATTCCCGAAAAATGAAACCGCTTGGAAACATAAAAAGGCAGGGAGCTTCCAAGGACGATGGGAATAATATGATTCTGTTCAAAGATGACCAGTTGTACGATGTCAAAGGTGATGGTGCCGGGTTGGGCCTGAATGGCGCTCAGTTCGTCGTCGGAAAGCTGTGTCACCTGCTTTACGTCGATCCACCCGATACAGTCGTCGTGCAGCAATTTCACCTTGCGCCATTGTTCTTTTTTGTCAATGACTTCTACGGCTTCTCCAAACAAAAGCTGTGTGATCAGCTCGCTTTTGTCGGATGCTTCCGCACGAACGGGGACGATACTTAAGTTACAGATGGCAAACATTCATGTTTATACTATCCTGGTTTACAGTCTACGATTGGGAAGAAAAATAGTTATTATTTGAATAGCATGGTAATATTTCAAAAGATCTCTTTTTACTCCGCGCTTTAGCGCCTTTGCGGTTACTATTTTTCACCGCAGAGACGCTAAAGCGCAGAGACAGATTTAGCTCATGTTTTCAAGGATCATGGCACTGGCACCGCCGCCGCCGTTACAGATTCCCGCTGCTCCCAGCTTTCCATTTTTTTGTTTCAGCACATGCAGCAGGGTAACCAGGATCCTCGCACCGGAAGCGCCAAGCGGGTGTCCCAGGGAAACCGCACCTCCGTTGATATTTACTTTCGCAGGATCCAGTTTCATTTCCCGGTTGTTGGCAATGGAGACGACGGAAAACGCTTCGTTAATTTCAAAGTAATCCATTTTGTCAAGCGTGAGACCGGCCTTGGATGCCGCGCGGGGCATAGCTTTGGATGGGGCCGTAGTAAACCATTCGGGGGCCTGCTGCGCATCGGCGAAGCTTACGATTTTTGCAAGCGGTTTTAATCCCAGGGCTGCCGCTTTTTCCTTGCTCATCAGCACGAGTGCGGCCGCTCCGTCATTTAATTTGGAAGCATTGGCGGCAGTCACCGTTCCGTCTTTCTGGAAGGCAGGTTTCAGGGTCGGGACTTTATCCGTTTTTACGTTCTTGTATTCCTCGTCATCGGTAACCAGGATGGGGTCTTTGCCGCGTTGCGGAACGCTGACCGGAACGATCTCTTCCTTAAACAAGCCTTTCGCATAGGCATCGGAAGAGCGTTTATACGATTCCAGGGCATAGGCATCCTGGTCCTCCCGGGATATCTGACATTCTTTGGCGCAAAGTTCTGCGGCGCTGCCCATGTGGTAATCGTTGTATACATCCCAGAGTCCGTCCTTTACCAGGCCGTCGGTAAGGGTTCCGTGGCCCAGGCGGTAACCGTTGCGGCCTTTATCGAGGTAGTAGGGAACATTGCTCATGCTTTCCATGCCGCCGGCAACAACGACGTCGTTATCACCCAGCATGATGCTTTCGGCGGCGAGCATAACGGCTTTCATTCCCGAAGCGCATACCTTATTCACCGTGGTGCCGGGAACTGTATTCGGAATACCGCCCCAAATACTGGCCTGGGTTACGGGAGCCTGTCCAAGGCCTGCGGCGAGGACATTTCCCATATATACTTCCTGCACTTCTTTTGGATCCAGTTTAATTTTTTCCAACGCGCCTTTAATAGCCGCGGCTCCCAATTGCGTGGCACTGAGCGGGGACAAGGCACCGCCAAAGCTGCCGATGGGCGTGCGAACGGCTGATACAATTACTACTTCTTTCATATTCTTAAATTAGCTTAATTAGTATTCTGCGAAGTTAATACTTTAGCAGGAAAGAAATTTATGAGCGGGGTCATGGTCATCCACTTTGCACGGTTACGTAACATTCGGGAAGCCAGGATATACTACTGCGATGTTCATATTTTTTTCAGGGCACTATTCAGGCATGGCTTCATTTCTACAACTTTACGCTGCCCATCCGTATGAGAAAACTGATCCTGACCCTCAGCAACAAGCACCAGGTTTTTTTGCGTTACCTGCTGGTGCTTAACACCATCATACTCATTGTATTTATGCTGCCGCGGGAAACGCAGTTCAATTACACGTACAAAGTCGGCAAGCCCTGGGTGTATGAAAGCATTATCGCGCCTTTTGATTTTGCCATCAATAAATCGGAAGAGGAAATAAACAAGGAGAAGGCGGAAAGGCTCAAATCCATCCATCCTTTTTACCGTATCAACGACCTGGCTGAAGACCAGAAGATTATCCAGTTTAAGAATGAACTCTCCCAGGTAGCGGAAAGGATGCCGGCGTATGCCGGAGCGAATGCCCGGAATATTGCCATCCAGGAAGAGACCGGAACGGAAATCCTGATGGAGATCTTTGATAAAGGGATTATCCTTGTCGATGACCAATTCCCCCCGGGAAGCGACGGGCTGATATCGGTATTGGTGAATAATGTGGTCAGCGACAGGAATGTGAAAGACTTTTATACGATTCAGTCGGCATCAGAATATATCCGGAGCGAGTTGACCGTCAACCGGGAAGCCGATAAAAACCTGCTGGGTCCGTTGCTGGAAAATGCCCTTACCCACAACATTGTCTACGACGAAAAAGCCACCAGCCAATGGACAAACCAGGCCCTGGAAAGTGTTTCGCTGTCACGCGGACTGGTTCAGACCGGAGAATCGGTGATCCTCAAAGGGGAAGTGGTGGACCGTGATAAATACCAGAAGCTGGAATCGCTGAAAGCCGAACTGAAAAACCAGGAATTTGCCGGCAACTCCAAGTGGATGATGAAGCTTGGGCAGTTTATTCTGGTGAGCATCATCCTGAGCATGCTGATGATTTTCCTGGCCTCTTTCCGCAAGGATATTTTTGAAGACAACATGCGGCTCCTGCTTCTCATGCTGCTGATCCTGATGGTGACGGGCATGTTTATGTGGGCGAGAAAAATTAATTTCTTTGACATTTATATCGTACCGGTCTGCATCCTGCCCATCATTGTCCGCGCCTTTTACGATACCCGCGTGGCACTTTTTGTGCACATCCTCACCTTGATGATCCTGGGTTTTGAAGCGCCCAACGGATTTGAATATGTGTTTATACAGACGATTGCAGGCATGGTAGCCATCTTCAGCATCGTAAGCATGAGCCGCCGGTCACAGTTTTTCATTTCCGTCATCATGATTTTTTTAACGTATGTCGTCTGTTTCATCGGCATCTCCATTATTCACGAAGCGAACTTTAAAACCATTGACTGGCTGAATATGAAATGGTTTTTGGGAAATGCCGTCATTACATTATTCGCCTTTCCGATGATTTACATTTTCGAGAAAGCCTTCGGTTTCCTTTCCGATGTTTCCCTGATGGAATTGTCGGATACGAATACCAGGCTCCTGCGCGAACTGGCGTTCAAAGCTCCCGGCACGTTCCAGCATTCCATGCAGGTAGCCAACCTGGCGGAAGCTGCCGTACAGAAAGTAGGAGGGAACCCGCTGCTGGTAAGGGCCGGAGCCCTTTACCATGATATCGGCAAGGCCGACATGCCCCTTTATTTTATAGAAAACCAAAGCACGCAGGTCAATCCCCACGATGAATTATCCTTTGAAGAAAGCGCCCGCATCATCCGCAGCCATGTCATCCGCGGCATTGAAAAAGCCAAGAAGCACAACCTTCCCGAACAGCTCATTGACTTTATCCGCACCCATCATGGAAATATGAGGCTGCAATATTTTTACCAGAGTTTCCTGAAGACCTTTCCGGATGTGATCCCCGATGAAGAGCAGTTCCGTTACCAGGGACCTCTTCCTTTTTCTAAAGAGACAGCCGTACTCATGATGGCCGATTCGGTGGAAGCCGCTTCCCGAAGCTTAAAAAATACCAGCCGCGAAGCCATCGACGGACTGGTAGAATCCATCATCTCCTACCAGATTGAACAAAGCCAGTTCATCAATAGCCCGATCACGTTAAAGGATATCTCCGATATCAAACGTATTTTTAAGCGGATGCTGATGAGCATGTATCATGCGAGGATAGAGTATCCTCATTAGGAAGCCTACCTCATGCCGCTTATTGCTTTCTTCCTTCAGCATTTTGATTAGCTGATTAGCAGATTAGTTGATTAGCAGGATAGCAGACTAGTTAATAACTACGGGAAGCACTTCTTCATTAGCTAATTGGCTAATTAGCACATTAGCTAATTACACGCAGCTCATCTGCCAGCACATGGAGCGACCAGATGGTAAAGAAGATGGCCAGTCCGGGAAAGACGACCAGCCACCAGGCATGGAAGTTTTCTCTTCCTGCCGCGATTAAGGATCCCCACGTAACGGTATCGAACGGAACGCCAATGCCCAGAAATGAGAGGGCTGATTCGGCAAGAATGACACCTGACACTCCGAATAAAATACTGACCAGAACGGGTTGAATGATATTCGGCAAAGCATGTACGAAGATGATTCTCCTGGGCGGCAAGCCCTGGCCAATGGCTACCTGCAGGTAATCGCTTTTGCGGATCTTTAGCATTTCAGCACGGACGATACGTGCAATATCGGTCCACCCGGTGAGACCGAAAATCAAAACCAGGTTGATTAACGAAGGTCTTGCCAGGGCTGAAAGCGTGATGATAAGCACGAGGCGTGGCAAGGCGGCAAAAACTTCGGTGATGCGTGAGAGTAACAAATCCAGCGGGACATGAATATACCGGGAGAATAGCCGGATTTTACTTAGTGCTCTTCCAAGTCCGTAAAATAAAAGGAGAATCATGAAAAACAGCAGGCAGGAAACAAGTGCCTGGAACAGAAAGAGGAAAATGGAATTCTGCAGGGCTTGAATGAGGATCTCTCCGCGCACATAGAAAGCATAGAAATACGCAGGGATTATTCCGGCCAGCAGCAGGATGAGTACACCGGATCGCACCCGGAGTCCTTTGTCGCCTGAATACCCGGATACCATCCCGGTTACCAGGCCAATCACTCCGGCGATAAGCATAGACAAGATTCCGATGCATAAGGAAATCCGGGTGCCGTGAATGAGCCCTGACAGTACATCGTTTCCTGTCTGGGTCGTGCCCAGCCAGTGCCTGTATCGCACAGGCATGGGAACGATTGAACCGTTCGCATTTTTAAAATGTTGTTGGCCGCCCGGTGAAACGTATCCGGTGTTTTGCAAATCAAGGCTGGCAGGACTGTATGTTACCAAAGGCCAGACCGTGAATCCTTCCTTGTTTTTCCAATCAATTTGTCCGGTTAATTTTTCGGGGTTCGATCCATCGCTTTCAGCAGCCAGTGTTTGAAACGGGTTAAGTGCCGGAAAATAAGAGAAGCCATGGACATGCGCATACAAGGGAAGGTCATTGGCGAGGAAGGAGGCGGTGAGGGTTAGGAACAGGCAGGAGGCCAGCCAGGCCAGGCTCCACTTCGCCCGGCGTGAATGTAAAACACTTCCAAAGGATGAAAATACGCTCATCAGCTGTAACGAATTCTGGGATCCAAAAAGGCATAGGTAATATCCGTGAGCAAATACCCCACCATGGTCATCAATCCGGTCAGCGTGAAGACGCAAACGAGTACCGGGTAATCCTGGCTTTGTATGCTCTGGTAAATTCCGGAACCCATTCCCGGAATAGTGAATATGCTTTCGATGATGACGGAACCGCCAATCGCCAAAGGAAATACTTCAGCGAACAGGGTGACTGCAGGCAGCAGGGCATTCGGCAGTGCATGTTTCAGGCGTACGGTTTTTTCATCCAAACCTTTGGCACGTGCCGTGCGGATATAATCCTGTCCGGATACCTGTTGTAAAGAAACCCGGAGGAGACGAGTCAGCACGGCAATAAATGCGTAGGAATAGCAGACAGTAGGGAGAACCAGGTAAGGCAGGCTGATCCAGGCATTTTGAAAAAATGAAGCATCCGGAGGATATCCGGCAACCGGCTTGACTCCGGAAGCAGGAAAGACAGGCAGGACCTCGGGATTGGCGAATACCATGAGGAGCAGCGTCGCCAGCCAGAATCCCGGCATGGAATAGAGCAGGTAAAGAAAGGCAGATACCCGGTGATCCAACGATCCACCTGGTTTTTTTGCCATACGTGCGGCCAGCGGAATGCTGATGGCATAAGCCAGCAGCACGGAAATAAAAGCAAGGCAAACGGTCCATGGCAGGCGGTCGAGAATGTAGCTGCCCACAGGCTGCCTGCTTATATAAGACAATCCAAAGTCTCCGCGCAGCACTCCTTTTCCCGATCCGGAGGATCCAAAAAGCCAGCGATGATATTGATTCTCACCATGAAAACGAAGGGCCGGACAATAATAATTCATGGACAGAGGTTCCTTTGTCATGCCAGCGAATGCCCGTTGCATGCCAGCTACCTGCGCCGACAGGAATTGCAAGGAAGAATCCGTGTTTATCCATTCGGTAATCTGACGGAGGCTACGTCCGGCAACAGCTTCATCCGGAGTGGACCTGAGTCCCATACCCAGCACAGCCAAATCGTTTAGCTTTTGTTTCCTGCTTGCCTCCCCGGAAGCGTTTCTTATATAATGTAGTGCAAGCGTACGCTGAAAGTTCAGAATACCCAGGTAGTAATCACTCACTTTTTCCCAGTTGCCGCAACGTTTCGTCAGGGCTTTCAACGTGTTGCGGTCTGCAAGCGGAAAAATTCTATGCAGGGTATCCGGCTCTGCCGCGCTTTGAAGGCTGATATAAAAAAGCGGAAGGTCCAATCCAAGCTGATGCCGCAGTTGAACACGCTGTGTTTCGACGGCTGCAGCCTGGCTGCTCATTTCCTGCCCGGCCACAGCGCTGCTGAGCAGGCGGTCCACGGGATCGCCCGGCGCACAAACCGTTACGGCAAAAGACACCAGTGAAATCAGGAAGAGGGTGAAGATGAAATAAACAATCCTTTTCAACAAGTACCTGGCCATTTCTTGAGTTATGGATTTACCTCATCATGCATCCGTGTTCCCGGTTGCATGGTATTCAACAGGAATCCCGGGCGTTCAGCATACAGTTCCACATGCGTGAAACGTTTATGAATAATGTTTCGTCGCAGACTGCTATATAAAAACACCATGGGTTGATTGTCGTAAATGAGTTTCTGAAGTTTTCTTACAAGGGAAATTCTGGCTTCGCTGTCCAGGGTATAATTGATGGAATCAATTAACGCATCGGATGCCGCATTGCCAAAACCGGGATAATTATTCCCATTGTTCAGCCAGGAATCTGTATGCCACAACTGCGCATAATCTTCAGGATGCGAGGTGCCGCCCCATACGCCCAGCATGAGGTCGAAATCATGTGCGCGCGCTTTTTCAACGAATACTTTCGGGTCGAAGGAAATGACATTTAAACGGATGCCGGCCTGCGCGCAACTGGAGACGATGAGAGCGGCCATGTCTTTCCAGTCTGCGGTCGTATTCATGATGTGCAGGTCGGCCGTTAGCGGAACTCTTTTTCCGTCAATAATTTTGTCGCGCACGTTATCGTGATCTGAGTCTTTCCATCCGGCCTCCTCCAGTAACCGGCGGGCTGCTTGCAGATCATACGTTGCAAGCGCCAGCGTAGTGTCGCATTCTTTTTTCAGTGGAGATACCGGACCGGCCAGGCGCCGGCATTGCGGACTGTAGGATTTGTAAACGATCCGGATCATTTCATCGACCGGCGTTAGGAAAGCCATTGCTTTTCGCACGCGCACCTCGTCAAATAGTTTCTGTCTCCGGATGCCATCCGGCTTTTGGTTCATGGCCAGGTAGGTGTAATTGTAAGTGGGCATAACAGCGGCATGGTAATTTGCCAAAAAAACCGAATCCTGCCTGAGGTCCAGCAAGGTCTTGATGGTAACGGTTCCGGAAACGTCCAGCGCCTGCGATTTGAATTCCAGTTGCTGCGATACCTCATCGCGGTTCAGCCTGAAAATAATTTTATCGGGAGAAGCCTGCCAGTGAATATTATCATTTGCCCGGTACCAGAAGTTCTTTTTCTTTTCCAGGATGAGCGATTGACCGGCATCCCAGCTTGTGAGCCGATAAGGTCCCAATCCCCGTATAAACAGCGGGTCCCGGCCGTATTTTTCATCGTTGAATTGCTGCGCCCATTTCACGAGGTCAGCAGGAGGGGCTGCATCCAAAGAAGGTTGACGAAAATCAGCGATGGCGTAGCGGGCAAGAATATTCTCCGGATCGAAAAAGGTTTGCTGCAAGGCAGGCACTTCGGCAAGAATACTCGTATTTTGAATGTATGCGGATTTCATGACCAGCGTAATCGCCAGTGTATCCCGAGGATCTGCTTCCACGGCAAGGAGATTTTCCCAGTAAGACCGGGCATGCGGGTTGTTGGTAAGCGGACAACAGGAAGCTTTTAAAGTAAACAGGATGTCGGCACGGGTTAATGGTGAGCCATCATCCCATTGTGCATCGCTTCGGATCTTGTATGTGTAGCGTAATCCATCCGGAGAAATAACAGGAAGTGTCAAAATGCCTGGTTCAAGCCCGGGATTCCGGAAGTTAATATTGATCAAAAAGGCATGCAGGTATTGGTTTATTTCCTGCCAGGGCGAAGAATTGCCATTCGTCGGATGTAGCGTAGGCGGTTCGGCAGTAACATGGCAGACCAGTATATTCACTTTGGACCAGGCAGGATTGCCTTTTGTATCATCAGGAATACGTTGTACTGGCGCAAAGGAAACGTGCCCGGCCGCATCGGAATTTCTTTGCTGCTTGCATTGCAGCAAACACAAAGCCAGGCCAAGGAACAAGAAGGAAAAATGGGAATGGCATTGAATGAATTTTTTCATGGTGTCAGTCCATCAAAATTGAACATTCTTTCCGGACTTGCAAGTGAAGTAGCATTGAGTTTCCAACAGAGGAATGCTAAAAGACGGGCAGAAGGCAGAGGACAGAGGACAGAAGGCGGGGGACAGCTTGTGGGGAGGTGTGGCAAAAAAAATCCTTCTCCGAATTGTGATCCGGAGAAGGAAAAGATTAAAAGTATCGCTTAACGAGTATAGATTTAGTCTTCCGATTTCTTTTTTGCCTGAACGGCATCGCGCATTTCCTGGCAAGCACGCTTGATATCCTGCAAGCCTTTGCGGACACGTGTACCTGCTGCGGCATTACCTTTCTCAGAAAACTTAATGACATCTTCCTCGATAGCGGCTACCAGCATTTTGATTTTCTCATACTCTTGCATAGTGATTGGTTTTTAGTGTTAAAAAATAGTTGATTTAGAAAGAAGCAATTTTATCGGAGGCGTATTCGCCCGCTTTAAGTTTTACATAGGATTTTCGGAAGGCGTCGATGGTAAATTCCACATCAGCCAGGGTGTGAACGGCTGTCGGGATCAGTCTCAGGATGATGACGCCTTTGGGAACCACGGGATAGACGACCATGGAACAGAAGATATTGTAATTTTCACGGAGGTCATAAATGAGATTGGTGGCTTCGCCAATGCTTCCCGACAAATAGACCGGAGTAACCGGCGATTGGGTCTTTCCGATTTCAAACCCGGCATCTTTCAAACCGGTTTGAAGGGCATTCACAATTTTCCAGAGGTTGTCTTTCAGTTCTGGGTTTGAACGCAGCAGTTCCAGGCGTTTCAACGCACCGATAACGAGCGGCAAAGGATTGGATTTGGCAAAAATCTGGGAACGCATGTTGTATCGCAGGTATTCCACGACTTGTTCCGTACTGGAAATAAAACCTCCGATCAGGGCCATGGATTTAGCGAACGTGCCGAAATAAATATCGATGCCGTCGTTTACACCTTGTTCTTCACCCGTACCGGCGCCGGTCTTCCCCATCGTTCCAAACCCATGCGCATCATCCACAAAAAGGCGGAAATTGAATTTCTTTTTCAACGCAACAATGTCTTTCAGACGGCCCATATCGCCGCTCATTCCAAATACGCCTTCCGTGATAACCAGGATGGAACCACCGGTTTCGTCGGTAATCCGTGTCGCGCGTTCCAGCTGTTTCTCACAGTTGGCAATATCATTATGCGGAAATACAAACCGTTTCCCCATGTGTAACCGCACACCGTCAATAATACAGGCATGGCTTTCGGAATCATAAACGATTACATCATGACGGTCTACGAGACAGTCGATCGCCGATACCATTCCCTGGTAGCCGAAGTTGAGGAGAATGGTATCTTCTTTATCCATAAAATCAGACAACTCATTCTCAAGCTGTTCGTGATAATTCGTATTGCCTGACATCATACGGGCTCCCATCGGGCTTGCATAGCCGTATTTGGCAGCCGCTTCAGCATCGGTCTTTCTCACTTCAGGATGATTCGCCAAACCGAGGTAATTGTTAAGGCTCCAGATAAGCCTTTCCTTACCCCGAAACATCATACGCGTGCCTATATCGCCTTCCAGTTTTGGAAATGTAAAATAACCGTGAGAGTCTTTTGCATGCTGACCGATAGGTCCCCTGTTCTTTAATATCTTCTCAAATAAATCCACCGCTTTTTCTTTTTTTAGTTAGGTTATAAACCTGTTTTTTGAATTGAATACACACAAAAGTATAAATTTTGATTTGAAAACATAGGTTTTTAAAGAAAATTACAGACAGTTGTTGTTCATAACTGCCCTTAAATGTGTGCCTTTTCAGGGTATTTTCCGGGTTTTCAAAAACCGCAGATTATGAATTCGGCTGGATTTATATGTAAATACCTATAATTCAGCAGGTTGTATTGTGCGCCATTGACGCCAAATAATAGAGGTTTATTGTGCCATTTATGATCAGTACCCGGAGGAAATAGAACCGGCCACAAAACCCGTAACATTCATGCAATTCACTTATTCAGCAATTGCAATCTTTTCTTTGTAAATAATATCATCGGCTTCCCGGATGATTAAAAAATAGATGCCGGGATGAAAAGCGGAAACTATCAATTCACTTTTTTCAGCAAAAACGGATACCGGCACGGAGACGCTTTCTCCAACTGCATTTAAAAGTTGATAGCTGACCTGGCGGCCTTCCTGGATATTCACGGTAAGAAAGCCCCAGGCCGGATTCGGATAGACATCGATATTTTTCTTTTTAACAAATTCGACGGCAATGGCCGTGGATATCCAGCTCGACCCGTCAAAGTCCGTTTGCCTGAGCCTGTAATAAGAAATACCGGGAAATGGGTGATCGTCAGTAGTTTCATACGATGATAAGGTTGAGGCATTACCTGCGCCTTTAACCTTACTAACGATAGTCCAATCTGACAGGTTCACCGATTTTTCAATGGTGAAATAGTCGTTGTTGGTTTCAGAGGCCGTGCTCCACCGGATGATGACTTTATTTCCCGACGGCCGCGCCTCAAAGGACAAGAGTGAAACAGGCAGTGCGCCGGGATCATCGAAGCCGAAGGCAAAGCCATGCGTGGCACTGGCAGGACTTCCCCCGCCCGTGTTGATACAATTAGCGTAAGAAGAAGGACAGCACCCGCCCCGGACGATGCCGCTGAAACCAACTCCAAATCCATCGGAGAGAGCTTCAACGTCGACATCCGTCAATGCAGGGTCATTTGAAAGGGGGACCAGGTTAAAGCAAAAGGTGTAGGCCAGGCAGGTGTTGGGCGTTGTGCCAAAATCCCCCTTGCCGAGGCCTGCATCATCCACGAATTTATACGTTAAGTTCCCGCCGGTGCCGCTTACCAGCCAGTTACCGCTGTTGTAAGAACCGGGAATGGCAGCCTGTACCGGAGTTACGGATGCATAACCGGCAGAATTGAAATTAAAGCTAAAAATCCGGATGCCTTCAATGCCGGTGGTGTTTTTGAAATAGGTTGTAATACACATTACGCCGGGTACAAATAACGGGGCCAGGGTCATAGGCATGGCTTGGAATGCACTGTTGTAAGTGACCTGGAGGAATGGTTTGTTTACAGCAAACCGATGTGCAGTGCATCCGCTGCCCTCCAACTGTAGATTTCCCTGTGTATTCGGGATACTCACAAAGACACTGCCTGTATCCCCTCCAAAAGCAATCGTATAGGTTACGGTGGCTGCAGCATCGACCCAGATGTAGTAGAAGTTGGTCGAATTTACCCGGAAGGAAAGGCTGCTGTTACCCGGGGAAACCATGCGGCTGTCACAAAGCGCGCCATTGCAGGTCTGTTGTTCCATGGATAGGGTTAATGACGACGATGCATTTGTTACGGAGATAAAGATCTCCTCCGCGCCATTCGGCGCATGCAGTTCATAAACTACATCCTCACCGGGAACGTTGCAGGCAGAAGGCGCATCATCACCCATGCCGGCATTGGTTTGTCCGGTTAACATAACACTCGGACATAATTCCACCTGGAGCGGGTTGCTGCAAGTTGCCTGGGAAAACAGTAGTCCGGAGTGTGATAGAAAAAACGCGAAGAAGAGCAAGGTGTGTTTCATAGCGTTTTAATTAAAAAAAGTTTCTACCGGAAAGTTCAAATTATTATTTCACCTGGATCCGGAATTTTCGCGAACCGTAAAAAGGCGGTTGCAGACCATTCATATCGTGTTGCTAAAATGGAGACACTGAAAAAGCCAGGCGGAATTTTCCCGGGGAAGAGCCGTTTCTGATTTCAATTACTATTTTTGATGTTAAACGAAAGGCTGTTCAGCATGTCACTTCTTCAACGGTTGAGTTACCGGGTTGCAATGAACGCTGCAAAAATGCTGGTGTTTGGTATGCTGGTCCAAACGGCATGGCCTGTTTATTCACAGGATACTACAGCCCGGACAAATAAAGCTAAAAGCGGATGGTCTGCTTTTGTTTGCTTTGCGGGCCAGGCGAAAGGTGATATGGTCATCCAGGATCACCTGGAAGACTCCCTTACTTTTACAGATCCGGGAGCGATTGAACATCATCGCGTAAAAAGTTTTCGAATGACTGTAACCTGCAACGGTGTGCCTTTGAAATATCTTGAAAATAAATCAGGAAATCGCCTCACAAAAGAAATGAAGGAAGCTGTGGTGAAGTTTCACCCGGGATGCATCCTGGTTTTCGACGCCATTAAAATTGAATGGATCAGCAAAGAATTTAAAGGAGCCAGTGACTTCAACGCTGGATCCCCGCTGCGCTTTACACTGCGGTGAACGATTCACCTGAGATCTACCACTTCAGCTCCCGGATAGGATTTGGTATTGAACGTGAAAATGCTGTCGTCCTTAATGCTATTCGGCGTAAACTGATCGACGTTAATGGTCTGCGTAGATCCGTTGCGGTCAAAGATTTTGGCATTGGCGATAAAATCGTCCTTCTTATTAATCTTTAGTTTCACTTTCGTGATGTTTTTCTTCTTGGGGTCAATGGGAACCAGTTCAAGAAGCTGGTATACTTTGCCATTTAATTTTTCTTCGCCGGTATATTTTGACAGGAAGCCTTTTTCGTACATGGTAAATACATTGGCAGGAGTGATGGCATTCTCATCCGTCTTCTGGTTGTCGATCTGTATTTCATTGGCGTCTTTTACAAAAGTCCAGCGCGTGACCCCGTCGGAAACAACATCTTGCCCGGCAAGCTGTAATTTGTATTTCTTGCCTTTCAGGTAAATGGTGCCTTTCTGGGATTCACTGTTCTTATCCTGCGGTTTTTCCAGGGTGATGGAAAAGGTGGCTTTCACCGATTTAAAGGCTTTGTATTTGTTGCTGACACGTTTAAGTATCTGCTGCGCCTTTTTATCCGTTTGCTTGTCTTGTGCAAAGGCAAACACATTCGTAAACAGCAGAATTAAAATCAGGAATTTCTTCATTTTGGGGGCTTTAACCTAAGGAGCCGCAAAGGTAATTTTTTGAAAAGATTAGCAATCGCCGTGCCGAAAAGATGCGCGTCTCCCTAAGTCAATGACGATCAGGCGTCTACGAATACGAATCGGTACGAATCTACGCCTGGCGCGTTAAAATACAGGTATATTATTCATGCCACGTTTCAGACGCATTTCAGCAAGTTGAGGAGAATTCCCTCAACTACCTGGGCGAAGAAAATCAAAAGCGCAAACGCAAAATGAACAAATCAACGATTCGTAGATTCGTATTCGTAGATGTTAATTTTCCCTGTTGCGCATGGAAGCAAGGATTTCTTCCAGGGAAATGGGGTCTTTTACCAGCACTTCACGTGCTTTGCTGCCTTCAAAAGGCCCGATAATTTTTGCGGCTTCCAGCTGATCGATAATCCGGCCGGCCCTGTTATAACCCAGTTTCAGTTTTCTCTGAAGAAGGGATGCCGAACCTTGCTGGCTGTTTACGATTAACATAGCCGCTTCTTCGAAAAGAGGATCCCTGTCATCGAGATCGAGTTCCCTGGAACCTTCCGCTGTTTCGTCAATATATTCAGGCAGCAAGTGTGCGCTGGAATACCCCCGCTGGCCGCCGATAAATTCGGTGACGCGGTCTACTTCCGGTGTATCGACAAAGGCGCATTGCAAACGGATGAGGTCTGCGCCGGTAGACAATAGCATATCTCCGCGACCGATCAGTTGATCTGCGCCTCCCGTATCGAGAATGGTGCGGGAATCAATTTTCGAAGTCACGCGGAAAGCCATACGGGCAGGAAAGTTAGCTTTAATGGTTCCGGTTATGATGTTCACCGAAGGACGCTGGGTGGCAATAATCAGGTGAATGCCGATGGCCCGGGCCAGTTGGGCAAGCCTTGCAATGGGTGTTTCCACTTCCTTGCCTGCCGTCATAATCAGATCGGCGAACTCATCCACGACAAGTACGATGTACGGAAGGTATTTGTGTCCGTTGTTAGGATTAAGCTTGCGTGCGATGAACTTGGTATTGTATTCCTTGATATTCCTTACCTGGGCGTCTTTCAGCAGCTCGTACCGCTGGTCCATCTCCATACAGAGCGAATTCAGGGTATGAACTACTTTGCGGGTGTCGGTAATGATGGCATCGTCTTCCCCGGGAAGTTTGGCGAGAAAATGACGTTCGATGGTTTTGAAAAGAGTAAGCTCCACTTTCTTCGGATCGACCAAAATGAACTTAACCTGCGACGGATGTTTCTTGTATAGCAGGGAGATCAAAACGGCATTCAGCCCGACGGACTTACCTTGTCCTGTGGAACCGGCCATCAGCAGGTGAGGCATCTTCGTAAGGTCGGCAACAAACACTTCGTTGGAAATCGTTTTTCCAAGCGCAATGGGAAGTTCATATTCGCTGTTCACGAATTTCTCGGAACTCAGCATCACCTTCATCGGCACGATTTCAGGTTTTTGGTTTGGCACTTCAATACCGATGGTTCCTTTGCCCGGAATCGGGGCGATAATACGGATGCCCAGCGCGGAAAGGCTCAGGGCAATATCGTCTTCCAGGTTTTTGATTTTGGAAATACGCGTACCTGCTTCCGGAACAATCTCAAACAAGGTAACCGTAGGCCCGATGGTGGCTTTGATCTTCTCGATGTTAATGTTGTAGTGACTCAGCGTCTCCACAATCTTATTCTTATTGGCTTCCAGTTCTTCCTTGTTGACTTCAATCTTTTTATCGCCGTAATTTTCCAGGAGATCAAGTGTAGGGTACTGGTAGGAGGACAAGTCAAGTGTAGGATCGTAATCTCCTTCGGCATGGGGCAGCACGTCACCAACAAAAGCAGGCTCTTCCTCGGTAATGGCTTCTTCCACTTCAAACTGGACGCCGTCGGTTTGTTCGACAGCCATTTCTTCCTCCTCAACTTCTTCCTCAACGGGCTCTTCCTCATCCTCTTCTTCTTCTTCCATCGTCACTTCCGGATCCAGTATGACGGGTGTAGCCACCAGGTCATCCTCTTCTTCTTCGGGTTCTTCTTCCGCGCTGAAGTCAACGACATTCGGAGCTTCATCGGGAAGGATGGAATTCTTAAGCTGAATATTTTCGGTCACGGCGCCGGCTTCTTCCATGAGCAGCGTTTCTTCCACCGGTTTGCGCTTAAAGGAAATGTTGAACGTAATGACGAGGAAGGTGAGCATGGAAAAAACAAGCAAGGCACCTGTTCCGATAATGCCCAGCACGCTGTTCAGCGACTGGCTAAGCTGGTAACCGTAGCCGCCGCCAAGAATGAGCAGGTCAGGAACGGAATGAAAGGCAAAGCCGAGGAAGGTACTCAGCCAAACCACACCGAAAAAAGTATAGCGCAGGGTTTTTCCGAATGGCAGCAAGGTGAGGTCAAGCAGCACTTTTGTGCCAAACAGGAACAGCAGGAAAGGAATGGCGTATGCCGTTATCCCGAACCAATTATTCATGAACTGAAGGGCCGTGATGGCGCCCAGTTTGCCAAGCCAGTTGGATACAACCAGGTCGTTCTGAAAAAGCAGTTGCCAGTTGCTGTCGGCGCCGGCTACGACCTGGTCTGCCTTCCAGGAAAACAAGTTGGATGTGAATGCCACCAGCAGGTAAAACGAGAGGAGCAGCAGGGCAAGTCCGAATACTTTATGGGTACGTTCGTCGGCCAGGAAATTCCGGAAGTTCCGGAGGGAAGCCTTCATCCCTTTGGGTTCTTTGCTCTTGCGGGGACTGCTTTTCGGCTTTTCCTGTTCGTTTTCTTCCCCCTCTTCTGACTTCAGCCGGTTCGCTTTCGATGCCATGGATTCGTATTTTACTTCGTGTTGAATCAGCCGCAACCCGCAAAGGATGCGGGAAGGGGACTGAGATTGATCTGAGTAAAAATAGAGATTGCGTAAAGTGGAGGCAGGCGAGGGTTTTAAAAGATATGAACAAGGTTATGAATAGAACGAATTCCACTCATAACTGCTTTGGTTTGAAAATATTGTGGCCCGAAGCCGAAACATCAGGATTTGCGTATAAAAAGAAAAAGGAACGCTGATTTTCATGATGGTCATGATAAAATCCTGATTTGTTCTTGCTAAAATGTTGGCAGAATCAGATCAGATTAATCCTGGCAAGGATGAAAATCTGCGTTCCGGGTTGTGATCTATATGCTTCCTGTTCTTTCGGCGATAATCGCTTTCAGCCACTTCGCCATGATGTACATACCAATGGCAGCTACGATGCAGAGCGCGGTAAGGATATAAAAGTACGTAGCCTTGTTTTCAAAGGTATCCCAGGTCGATGCCAGCATACCGGAAAACTTTCCGCCCAGCGAAGTCGACAGGAACCATCCTCCCATCATCAGCGCCGTGATGCGTTGCGGAGCCAGCTTGCTTACCATGGAAAGGCCGATCGGGCTGATCAGCAATTCCCCAATGGTGAAAATAGCATAGGACATGACGAGCCAGATGGCCGCGGATTTCGTCATATAGATATCGGACATATACCAGGGCACAACCATGATGAGCGCCGACAAGCCTGTAAATATCATGGCCCATACCAGTTTGATTGGCGTTGTGATAGGTCGGCCTTTTTTCAGGAACCATCCGAATACGGCCAGCACGAGGGGCGTGAAGATGACGATAAAGATTGGGTTCACGGACTGAAGGATCTCCGTAGAGACTAATTTTTGTTCTGTACCCGGGGCAGGCCATTGATCCTTCGGAACGTTTTGATAATAGGGGTTTACGGTTACAGCCGTCATGGCATTTCCTTTCGCATCGGCTTGCTCGCGGAAATAATGATCAATGGCCGGGAATGTGTCGGGTGTCACATCCACCTTTTGTACAAGATTCAGCGGCTGAACAAATTTCTCAACGGACGGCGGCATGCTGCGGTCCATATAAGTCTCCGCCCAAATGGTAAGACTGGTGGCGTTCTGGTTGTAGACAATCCAGAAAATGATGGCCACGACGAAGAAGGCCAGGAGCGCGCCGATTCCTCTTTTGTCTTCTTTGCTGGCACGAACAAAAAGGGAACCGAAAAATACGGTAATCGGAAGGCAGGCAAATATAAAAGCGTCATTGGCATCGGATCCCATCAGGTTGCCCGGTACCATCCAGCCTATGCCGCCGAAGACCAGGGCCGGCACAAATACAACCAACAGTATTTTGCCAAGGGACATGTCGCCGGGTTGTGTGGGTTTGATTACGTCGGCATGCTTGACATGCTTCATGCCGTAAGCAAACCAGATCAATGCGATGACGAGACCGAAGCCGGCTGCGGCGAAGGCATAACCCCAGCCATAGTTGTTCCGCATATAGGCCGCTACGAAATTGCAAATGAAGGCGCCGATGTTAATACCCATGTAGAAGATATTGTAAGCGGAATCTTTTTTGGTTCTCAGCGCCTCTTCGTTGTACATGTTTCCCAGGAGCGTGGAAATGTTCGGTTTGAAAAATCCGTTTCCAAGGATGATGCTGAGACAGGAAAGGTACATGGCTGTCTCGCTGTGAACGGCCAGCCCGAAATAACCCGCCGACATCATGGCCCCTCCCAATAAAATGGATTTGCGGTAACCGAGGAGCCTGTCGGCGATGAGCCCGCCAAGGAAAGGCGCCAGGTAAACCAGGGCTACATAGGTACCTACGATATCCAGTGCTTTTCCTTTCGAGAACCCGAGACCGCCGTTGGAAAAGGGATCGACCATGTAAAGAAAGAAAATGCCGACCATCAGGTAGTAGCCAAAGCGCTCCCACATTTCTGTCATGAACAGGACATACAATCCCCTGGGATGTTTCGTTGCAGTATTCGTTGTAGCCATAAGTAGCGTTGATTAGGTTTTTCGGCTTGCAATGTAATAAAATCCGCTAATTCAAGTTTCCGCGTTTTGTCAGTATCCATAGGCCATGCGTGTTACCTGTTAAATCTTTATTTTCACGCCATTGAAATGATTTCCATGAAGAAAAAAATTGTTGTCCTCGGGGCCGGCCAGGTGGGAAGAACTATGGCCATAGACCTTTGCCGGGATTACGAGGTGACCTCCGCAGATAACAATGCGGATAACCTGCAGCTGTTAAAATCTTCTTATCCTGTCCAGGTCGTAAATGCCGACCTGGGCAATGCTTCGGAAATCTCGAAAACCATTGCCGGTGCAGACCTGGTGATAGGCGCCGTTCCCGGTTTCATGGGATTTGAAATGGTCAAGACAGTCATCTCCGGTGGAAGAAATATCGTCGACATTTCTTTTTTCAATGAAGATATTTTTCTGCTGGATGCACTGGCTAAAGAAAAAAAGGTAACGGCCGTCATGGACTGCGGCGTAGCGCCGGGCATGGATAATATCATCCTGGGCTATTACAACAAAAAGATGGAAGTGGATTTTTTCGAATGCCTGGTGGGCGGCTTGCCGGTGAAGAGAACCTGGCCGTATGAATACAAGGCGCCGTTTTCGCCCATCGACGTCATTGCAGAATATACCCGGCCGGCCCGTTTTGTGCGGGATGGAAAAGTCGTCACACGCCCCGCTTTGAGCGATGCTGAAATTATCAACTTCCCCGAAATAGGTAACCTGGAAGCATTTAATACGGATGGGTTGCGCAGTCTCATCCATACGATGAAGGTTCCTGACATGATTGAACGCACGCTGCGCTATCCCGGGCATATCGAGCTCATGAAAGTATTGCGGGAAACGGGATTTTTCAGCGAAGAACAGGTGGAGGTGAAGGGTCAGAAAATAACGCCGCTGGATGTAACTGGGAAACTGCTATTTCCCAAATGGAAGCTGGAAAGGGGAGAGGAAGAGTTTACATTGATGCGCGTCACAGTCCGGGGTAAAAGAAACGGGGTGAATAAAGAATATGTATACCACCTGCTTGACCGGTATGACAAGGAATCGGACACGCCGTCCATGTCACGGACTACCGGTTATACCTGTACGGCCGTTGCCCGCCTGGTGGTCGAAAATAAATATAGCCGTATTGGAATCAGTCCGCCGGAGTATGTTGGCGAGGAGGAGGACTGCTTTCAATTTGTACTGGATTATCTGAAGGCCAGGAACGTGGAATATAAAAAGTCAGAGGTTTGAGTTGGATGGAAAGAAAAGCCCCAAACCCCCGACTTTTGAAAATCAGTCCTTTTCCATTTTGATGTAATTGCCGTTCTCGTCGAACAGCACATAACCTTGCTCTACTTTGCCTTTCCAGACGGTTTTGCCTTTGGCGTCTTTCACCTTATAGTATTTAACCACCTTGTCGTCTTTATACTTTGTTTTCACATAGGTATTGACATTGGACGGGACAGTAGAAGCATCTACCCACCTGCCTTGCTCCATGAGATCGCCGGCAGAAGTGTACATGACATAATATTCGCCTTTGTCGTTGTCATAATAATCCGCGACGTAATACGGTCCGGACCTGGTCCATACGACATTGTTCACTGCAGGATATGCGTTTTGAAATTTAGTAATGACCACAACGGGAACATCGTTTGCCTGGATCGACTGTTGGGTCGTTGTCTGGGTGGTGGTTGTTTTTGTTTGCGCATTTGCCTGTGCTAAAAATGCAAATGCGACGGCAAGAAAAATGATCTTTTTCATGATACTTTAAATTTAAATTTGTGTAACAAGCTTCTTGAGATACCTGTTTTACAATAAAATCCATGCCAATGTTGAGCGTGAAAGAAGCATGGATTTGCATGGGAAGGAATTGATTTTAAGCCACTTTTAAAAGAGCAAAAATGATTGTAAATGCGGGATTTATGGAATGGCTTTATCCGTGAATCCGGGAAGGTTCCTATCCCCGGTTTTTTGCTCCTTAAATAGCTGTGGAAATAATACCCGTTTAATGGTAGAAATCGATTCACAACAGGAGGACAAGGACAAAAAATCATGGTGTTGATTTAATCCCGCCGAAGGATGGCGGAACATAACAATACATGAAATCGAGCCCTCCGGCTTTCGATTGCACAGGTTATATCCCCCTGTGCTTAACAAGGTGCTGGTTTTTCACCGCGGAGGCGCTAAAGCGCAGAGAAAGCGAGATTTAAAAACTTGCACATAAGAAAATTCCGATAAACGCATTGGATTCGACTTTGATGTGTTAACTGGAACAAAAAGCAGATCCGATTTTTTAATATTGCCTTATTTTGCTTTCTTTGCACTCCTTTTTTAAAACAAGGGGATGTAGCTCAGTTGGCTAGAGCGCTTGCATGGCATGCAAGAGGTCGTGGGTTCGAGTCCCTTCTTCTCCACTACCTTGGATTGTGCGCTTGTCCCGAGGCCGGGTCAATAGGTCGTG
>Ga0315912_10000327_pt1 | contig 96294 bp, 79 predicted proteins | sample VfabasoilMG_FD_204469 | JGI IMG/M metagenome (GOLD analysis project Ga0315912, IMG submission 204469) | Garden soil microbial communities collected in Santa Monica, California, United States - V. faba soil | ecosystem: Environmental > Terrestrial > Soil > Garden | place: USA: California... | reverse complement strand
CGTCTGGGGGTCCCCCAGGGCTGGACCCACCAGCACGAGGGAGGTGTTCGATGACGTCGGTCTTCGATACAGCGACGGTCGCCGCGGCCGATCGCTCGGTCAGCGAACTCGTGAATCGCCTGATCCACTCGGGCGAGCGCCAAGCGGTGGTGGGCAGTGCTCCCGGTCGAGCACCAGCGCCTCCATACCCATTGCAAGGCGGCTCACGACATCGACCGAGAAGGGCTGATCATCGGCACACTTGCCAAACTCGGCCATGCCTTCGCCCGCAGTGACCTCGGCGGCTTCGATGCGCTCATCATCGACGAGGCCTACCAGGCCCAAGCCACGCTGTACTATTTATTGCATCGCCGACATCGCCCCACGTCACTTGTTGATGGGCGACAGTGGTCAACTCGCTCCATTCTCCCCGGTGTCCAACGCGAACCAATGGCGCGACCTCGATCACGACCCCGTACAAAGTGCGGTCGACGTGCTCCTTCGCCACCACCCCAGCACCCACGTCGAGCGGCTGCCTGTCACTCGACGCCTCTCTCCCAGCGCCGCCCGGGTCGCGAAGTCGATCTATCCGGGGCACGAGTTCAAGGCTGCGGTTCTCCCGGGCGTTCGAGCGCTCGTGCTCGACTCCGGGCCCGGCGACGACATCGACGAGGTGCTGGAGCACGCCGCGGCGACGGGTTGGGCACACCTCGAGCTTCCAGTATCAGCCGTTCTACGGAGTGACCCGCGAGCGTGCTCGTGCATCGTCGACATCGTCGCTCGGCTGCTCGAGCGCACCCCCACGGTCCAACGTGAACGCAAGCGGGAGCCCACGCCGCTCGAGCCGGGCGACATCGCCATCGCCGTCACTCACAACGAGCAGAAGTACGCACTGCAACGAGCGCTCGACGACGCCGGGCTTTCGGGGATCACGGTCAACGCCGCGAACAAGCTGCAGGGACTCACGTTCGAGGTCGTGGTGGCCTGCGACCCCCTGGCCGGCTTGGCGGACGCCGACCCCATTCCACCTCGATGCGGGGCGAGGGGCTCGTGGAACTGTTCGCCCGTGCCGACTCTCTTCCAAGTTTGTAGCTGGCGGGGATCTCGATCGCGACGGGTTCGATGACATCGTTGCTTTGGACATCGTGAATCCACAACGACCGCTTTGAGGTGTGGCGTGATCCTTGTTTGCCAGTCGCGCTCGCTTCCGTGGCGTGAAACGCGTGCGCTGGGCGGCTCTCGCGTACAGGCAGAAAATGTTTGATCCGCAGCGCGCGAGCGGCTCCGAAATCACAAAAAATGTGATTCCTAGGCCGTCGGCGACCTCGGGGATCACAAAAAATGTGATTCCTAGGCCGTCGGCGACCTCCGGATTACAAAAAATGTGATTCCTAGGCCGTCGGCGACCTCCGGGGTCACAAAAAATGTGATTCCTAGGCCGTCAGCGACCTCCGGGGTCACAAAAAATGTGATTTCTAGGCCGTCAGCGACCTCCGGGGTCACAAAAAATGTGATTTCTAGGCTGTCGACAGCTTAGGAATCACATAGAAGGTGATTCCTTAGGTCTTCGTGCTCGTCGACGGGAGTTTTCTTAGGTTTCGAGAACGATGACGGAGCCACGAGCAAGAACGTGGACACGACCTCGTGCGAGCCATTGCGTGTGAACGGTTGGCCGAGCTCTACGACGCGCAAGGAAATGCCGCGCAGCATCAAGAGTACTTGGCTGTTGCGGCATTTTGCTACGGTCGATGGGGGTCGAGGTCGAAAGTCAGGCAACTCGCGCTGCGTCATCCGGGAATGCCTGAGCTCCAGGAGATCGCTGGCCTGCGGCGCGAGGAAACCGAGGGCCTGGAAGTCAAGATGAATGCCGTGTTGCGCGCTATCGAAGCGATCGCGGAGGAACGCGATATTGGCCGGCTTGCGTTTCGATTGTTGCGTCTCATCGCCACGAGCACGGGCGCGCAACGGGCAGCGTTGTTTCGCGAGAGTGAGGGTGAGCTCAGGCTGGCCGCGGGTCTCGGCATGGAAGTCAGCACCGACTTTTTCGTTGGTGAGACCCTCGACGAAACGGAAACGATCCCAAAGAACGTGGCTCGGTATGTCTTGCGTACGCAGGAGCGACTCCATCTCCGGCAACCCGCCGCGGACCCGCGGTTTGCCGGCGACGAGTACTTCCATAAGCACAAGCCGAGTTGCGCGATGTGCCTGCCGCTTCTGCATCGCGGCCAACTCTCGGCCATCGTCTATCTCGAAAATCAAATGGTCGAGGACGCGTTCCGCGACGAGCAGGAGCAACTTGCACGAGTTCTCGGGCAGCAGACAGCGGTGTCCCTGGCAACGGCCGACTTCTACAAGTTGCAGATCGAAGCGGTGCAGGCGCGGATCAATCCGCACTTTCTCTACAACACGCTCAGTGTGATCGCCGAACTCGTATTCAAGGCTCCGAACGGAGCCGAGGCCGCGCTCGTTGTACTGAGCCGTATTTATCGCTATATGTTGGGATCGTCGTCGACTCAGGTCGTTGGCCTGGATGAAGAGCTCGGAATCACAAAGGACTATCTGGGCATCGAAAAGCACCGGTTCTGCGCGAGGCTGACCTTTCACATCGAGGTTGTAGGACAGATTGACGACGTCAACGTACCAGCATTGTTGCTGCAACCGATCGTCGAAAACGCGGTGCGGCACGGCATCGCCCGCAAGAACCGGCCCTGGTCGGATCGATCTCCTCATCAAGCGCGATCGCGATTGGTGCACGATCAGGGTGGCCGACGATGGCCCCGGCTTGGCCCTCGTCCCTGGCAAACCCGGCTTTGGACTGCAGAGCGTGCGGCAGCGCCTCCAACTGCTCTACGGCGACGCATACTCCCTGCAGAACAAGAGCGAGAATGGATATACCGTCGACGTTCGCTTTCCGGTCACCGTACGGCAAACCGAACTGCGTGGCTGAAAGTGCAGCAGTGATTCGTTGCCGAAGAGGCACGTGGATCGCGACGACTACGGCGCACGGGTCGATGAGATTCTGATCTTTCGACGCATCGCTACCAGGTCATCGTCTCCATCCCAAACACCCGACGATGACCCGCAGCTCACATCGGATTCTTGACCTTTTGTCGGCCTAGCGGTGCCGTTCGCCAAATTCCTCTCCAAGTCCGAACGTGCTATCGCACTTTCCCAGGAGGATGACGATACTCGCGGCATTTGGAACAACGAGGCTGAACGGCCCGCGACGCGGGGTCGATGTGACGACCGTCGCCGATGACGCGATCTGCCCAAGTACGTTCCACGGTCTGCGTCCTGCACCTCACAGCAACCCTTTGATGTTTCAATCGTCCCGGCGCTTCGAGGCAATATCGATACTCGATTCCGGTGGGATGGGTCAGGTACTCAAGGTCCAAGATTTACACCGGGGTGACATTGCAGCGATCAAGCTTCCAAATATCCACTCCGAACAAGCGGTTGCGGAACTTCGCCGCGAGTTCAAGCTACTCGCGAGAATCAGGCATCGGAATGTGGTTTCTGCGTTCGAACTCATCGAAGAGCGCGGCATGACTGGATACACGATGGAATTTATTGATGGCGTTTCGCTATATGATCTGCTTTTGCAAATCAAAGCTCGATGAACCGTTTGTTCGCTTTCTGTTTCGACAACTCATCGAAGCCGTTGCTGCGATTCATGGGAACGGACTCGTTCACTGCGACATCAAGCCTTCAAACATACTTCTCACAGGAGCTGGACGTCTCGTTCTGCTCGATTTTGGGCTGGCAAAATGCGTCTTGGAAGCAAAAAAAACTGCGTCTTCACAACCCATTTGGTCCGGCACACCAGGCTATATGGCACCTGAGCAGTTTACGCTTTGCGGAAACACGGAAGCCACCGATCTCTATTCAGTTGGGGCGACCATGTGTGAATGCTTGACCAGCGGGTCAGCATTCCCGGACACCGGGGTCGATGCCTCGTTGGTCAAGCTCTTCGATAAGGGCCGACGTCGAAGTGGAAACGTACAAGGTCTCGAAGCCATAGCTCGGTCACTTTTGCACCAAGATCCTGGGGCTCGCCCCTCGATCGAACAATTACGCAGGTCTTTCTAAGGTGTTCCTCCGACCCGACTTCGCCGCCGGCATCGGGCCCTTCATTGGCCGGTGCCGCATGAGAGACCGAACCACGGCGGACCTCGAGCGCGTCGTCGTGCGCATGCTCCGGAACTTGCGCGACGGATGAGACCACGAGGTCCGGGATGCGATCCGCCGAATGCTGAAACAAGCTGCTCCGGAACCCGAACGGGGACTACATCCGCTATGCCCTACCGGAGAACACTCACGCCAAGATCGCCAGCATCGGTCCGCACCTCCCTTCGCTCACCGCGTTCGATTGGGAGGAGTCCCAGGAGTACGTCAGCTACCCGTTCGAGGGCTTGTTCCCGTTCGATCGCGACGGGCATTGGCACCTTTGCCTGGACTACCGGAAGAACCCACAGGTTCCGGCGATCACGCTCGCGGATATTGAATGCGACCGGCAAATCTATGTTGCGGACTACCTCGCCATGCTCCGGATCCGCGTCGAAAATGAATACGTGTTCGAGGCGTTGTCGGGACATCGAAAGGTCGAAGGCCGTTTTGGCCCGGCAGCTCGGCGTTGCGTTGGACGCTCCTGATACCTGGGCGCACGGCTATCCGACTGAGCGCGTCCGCTTGGTGGAGAAGGAAAGCCGCAATGGCTTTGGCCGAGCCCGAACACCGTGCCCCGCGGGTCTGTCCGTAAAGATGATCGTCGCTATTCAGAGTTGAAGGATCTCATGCTGGGGTTCGTCGAGCGGTTTCCCGGACTCCCGGCCGGCAGTTACATTCTCCGCGCCACAGACGGCGTACGGGCGAAGGTGATCGATGCATGCCGCCGATGCGGACTTGCTGTCCGGCCACTCCGCGAATACGTGGAGGACATCGATCCATTCACGTCGCGGGCTTCCCAGGACGGGCGCGGCCTACGGCCGAGATTTTCGACTTACAGCGATCGGAAGAAACATTGTCCGCTCGGGATTGGATCGAATCGTATGATTCCGTGCTCATCGGTTCGGCCCGATACGGTCGAACCGTCCGCCAGTAGGAGCTCGAAACCATGGTCGGAGACCGGGGCCTCGTCGAGGTCAGCGAGATCGATTTCGAAATAAGAAATGTTGCGTAAGGGGACATCGAGGCGATCGTTTTGATCGAGAGAGGCCTCGATCGATCCATCGACTTCGAGTTCGACTGCAACCTCGAGGAATCGGGCCTCCGAGGGAATCGCAGGGAGTCGCAAGTACGAGAGCACGCTGTCTGCCACCACGGGTAACCCCGTGAAATATTTCGCCTCGAACGCGAGACGCAACCGCGACGGAGAGGACGCAGTTCCCACAGTCGCCTCGGTATATTCGATGATCGCGTCGGCGGTCAGGGCAAACTTCGGAACGCCTGCGTCATGGTAAAGCGTACCGCTCAAAGTGGCGAATGCCTGGAACGAGGGGTTGTCGGTCGGCCGCGCGGTCTTCATGGACCGAGCGAAAAAGTTGATCCTCGCGGGTAGATTTCCACTGGGCTCGACCACCACGGTCTTGCCCAACCGAACGAGCCCGAGTGTCCCGCCGACAACGGCGAGGCCTTGGGGAATGCGATGGATCAGCGGTTGAAAGAGTAGTCGAACGGCACCAGGCATGGATGAGGCTAGCGTGAGACGCTATCACATGACCACTGAACGGTAGGTAAGTGAACGTTCATGGACCGTCGCTCGAAGGTGGAGAGCCATCGATGCTCCTCGTGAAGTTGAGTTCGGCCAGCCGTCGCTGCACCGTCGGCGTCCACCGATAGCGTTCCCACCATTCGTTCGCTCGACGAATGCTGGCCCGATACTCTGGCTCCCGGATCGGATCCCAGTAGTTGCTGTCGATCTTGAGTGCTGGGTAGAATTTCCCAATGAGATGCGCCGCATAACCACGGATTCGCATCTGGACCCCGTCCTCGGTGCTCACCGCTTTCGGATTCAAGGTCGGGGGTGGTCGGCTCACCACCTCGAACAAACAGTCAATCGATCGCTCGGTAATGACAACCCGCAAGGCAAGCGTATTCGATGTCTTTCTGCCACCGTCTTCGTCATCGCGAAACCAAATCACCACATCACCAGGGAGGAACAGGTGTGGCCAGCGCTGTCCGACGTCTTCGGTGAAAGTATGGCTAGCACCAGGGCCAATCTCAATGGAAGGGCCACTTAGAAAGAGCAATCGCTGAATGTCGTTGTCGTCGACGGCAACGACCGCTCCGAACGATTCTTCGCGTACGAAGCCTCCTTCCTGACGAACATAGCAACCGAGGTACCGCAACGACTTCGGCTCATCGATGATGATGGGTACCTCGGTCGGGTTCGAACATTGGACGTGGATGACCAACGACTGCCCGATCTCGAACTCGGTTCGAGGTGGCCGGAACTCGATCGCATATCGGATCGGATTCATCGAAACCCCCGCAGGATCTCGATTTCCCGCGTGGAAAAAACCGGAACCTTTGCGTTGTGATGCATCAGGCCGTTGTCTACATTGTGATCGCCCGGCCCAAACAGCTCACGTTTGAACTGGTTTTTGCTGAAGTGTGCGGCTTCATGAGCAATCGTCACCTTGGTTTCGACCTCCAAAATTTGACTCTGGATGAACGTGCGTCGTTTCGCCGTAAACCCCGGTGTTCGAGCCCAAGATTCGTCGGGATGGACCTTGATACCTGCGTTGCTGACTTTGATCCATGGGAAGTCCGTCCACTCGCTTGTCCGAGCTTCCTCGGCGGGAACGTTGACGCTCCGCTTCGGATGTTCGAACTCGAAGGCGACCATGGAGTTTTCCGGAATGCCAGAGTCGTCAATCCACTGCAACATCGCCTTGTCGGACTCTTCCACGAGACGATTCACCCAATCTTGCGCCTGTTTCTCGATGATCATACGCGCGGCCAGATGAACGGCCGAACCCGGGGGGTCGTTCAGCGATTTGACGATCTCCGGGCGGGGGATCTCTTGCGGCAGCTTGGCGGCTGCGGCTGGCCAGGGACGTTGGCTTTGCGTCGCGTGATCCCACAACCCGATGTACCGAACCGAAAGTTGTGTCGAGATCGCGTGAACAGATGCAAGTTCATATTTGACGAACGTCGCAGGTGTGTAGACTTTGGCCATTTCGCTCGTCGAGCCGTGTGTCGAAACGTGTGTATGACCTTGCATTTCGTAGGCTTCGAGCCGAATCTTGCGAACGACGGTCAACGTTCCGCTCTTGGCTTGACCTAGGACCATTACACCGTCGCTAGCCAACACTCGAGCCTCGATCACGAAATTGTCCCCGCCGACGCCCGAAGGTTGAAATCTCGCACGTGCGACGCCAATTTGCTGGCCACTCGTCTCAGCGACGACGTCACATTGAGTACGAAAATCGTCGATACTCGTTGCCGTCTTCCCAGGCTCCGCCTCCCAATGGATCGCACCGACGTCCCCACGTTTCCCAAGGGATGCGCCAGGTTCGTACTCGAACGCAGCGATTTTCGTACCGTTGTTTTGGCCTGGATCGATGAACGTGAATCGAACCTCTGTGTGAGCCTCACAGCGACGTTCTGAGCCATTCGCGGCGAGCAAGAACACGCAAACGTCGATCGGTACGGACACCTTGGGATTGTTGACGATGAGATCGCGATCGTCGGGATTGACGAACTCGACTTTGGCGATCTCAACCTCGGTGAACGCCGTGCCCTTCTTGCCTCCTACTACCTCTGCGACGGCGCGATACGGCGAATGAGCGGGTCCGACGAAGCGACCTTCGAGGGGGCCAGGCTGGTTGGACACACCGTCCCAATGAAACGTCAGCTTTCCGCTATTGCTGGCCGGGAGCGTGATCGGTTGCGCAAAGACCTGCTTGTTCTCGTAAGCGTCGCTTTCGATACGAAACCGAACCTCTTCATCGGAGAGGTTTTTCCACTCGATCTCGATCCGGAGCGATTCGTGCCCTGGCGCAAATCGAGGTGGAACCTTCATGGAGATGTCGCCACCGAGCTGCAACGACACGCGACGACCAGAACGTGATCTTCGACCCGTACGAAGTTCTTTTGCGGCAATGGGTATTCGTGTCACCGTTCGGACCTCCAGGTATGCCGTTCGAGGTGTGATCGAAGGGTGCGCAATATATAGGCTACTACTGCCGTGATCACCAGACTCGGCGGAACGGGTAGGCAGGATGTTCAAGTGCAGTTCGACGCCGTCGAGCGACTCTACCGCCACGGTTGGGGAGCTCTGCCCTCGAGAATCTGGGTTTGACACAACACGGACATGGAGCTTGGATCCGCACGATGACTCGGGCTCCGATCCGTTTCCGGCATGGGCGCGACCACTTCGCCTGGGGCACGCGGCAACAGTTTCCAGGTCACACCGAGCTCGTCTCCCGTGCGGAAGCCGAGACGGTACTGCGAGATCTCGAGGCGAAGGGGCGGCAAGAGGTACTTGCCCGTCTGCACGGGGCCATGGGGCACCGTTCTCACGGTATCGGTCATGAGTACTCCGCGGAGCCACTCATCCGCGAGTTGCGACGTGGTCGCGTCGCGACGGTGGCAATGTACCGGGAACGCCGCACCTGGCATGCACTCCACGTCGACGAGCCCATCGTCGATCTCGTCGACCTGGTCGATGACCGTCGACCGTCCCCACCGCCCGCACAGAACTGGTTCGAAGTCCGGCTCGTCGACGAGGTCGGACTACCGATTTCCGGTATTGCCCTGAAATGGACCTACGGCAGTGAGACGAAGGTGGAAACGACCAACGGATCGGGAACGCTCCGGATCGAACGCCCATCGACGGGAAGTTTTGCGTCGGTCCGAATTGATGCCGAGGACGACCTCCGCGCGTTGCTCGAGCCGCGCTGGATGAAGCCTCGCGAAGGATCGACGCCGCAGGGCGAGCACACGACGAGCTTTCCGATCGGCACGGATCCGGGGTCTTTCAAGCTGGTTGCGAAAGCCCCACATACGATCGTCGTACTCCCCCCCCGCGGAAAGCTGCTCGTCGAGTTGTACGACAAGCTCGGCCGCAGCCGATTGGCTAACACGAACTACACGATCGACGGCCCCATGACGTTAAGTGGGACGACCGACGCCGATGGTCGGCTGGAGCACACAGGGGTTTGGCCCGGCGACTACACGCTTTCGCTTCGGCTAGAAGGCGAAGATTTTTCCGACGAATACCAGACGCCCATCGTCGTGCTCGCCTCGGACGCCTACGTTCCTCAGCTCCGCATGCTCGGCGCCCTGCCGCGAAGCACGATGATCAGGGTACGGGGGATGTTGTTCGACAAGGAAAAGTCGTTTCTATTGCCCGAAGCGATCCCCAACCTCGAACTCGTTCGCACCGTATACGAAGACAGTGAGCCTGCGGTGCTCCTCATCGTCGGTCATACAGATACGACCGGGCAGCCTTCGACCAACGATCCGCTTTCCCGCGATCGCGCCGCGGCGGTGTCCGAGTACCTGCGCGACGACGTGGAAGCGTGGCTCCGTCGCTACGACGATGGGCCAGAGGACTCCCGCTTTGGCACGACCGAGGACCACGCGATGATCGAGGTAGTGACCGACATCGAGGCCAAGCCTCCCGAGCAAGACCTCGTTCGTTGGTACCAGGAGATACACAACGCGCGACGTAGCGAGGAACGGCCGGCCCTCACAGTCAATGGGGTGGCCGGGCAGGAAACCCGCCGCGAGCTCATCACCGACTACATGGCGCTCGATGGTGTGTCGCTCGTGGACGACGATCCGCCCCTCGATATCCGCGTCGTACTCCATGGTTGCGGTGAAAATTTTCCGTTGGACGCGACGGGCGAGGAGTTGGACGAGGCTGCGCTCGAGAGCCAAGACGATGCGCTCGATCGGAGGGTCGAACTCTTCTTCTTCGACCCGGAGTTCGGGATCCGTCCGGAGCCAGAGAGTGAAAACTCACCTGCTGGCAGCGACGCCTATGGGGAATGGAGGCGACGATCCGTTCGCAATGACGACCTCTGGGTTGGTCTTGAACGCGTCGATCTGTTTCTGCGAGTCGAAGTCGACGACAACCTCGAAGAAGCCGACGAAGAAATGTTCATTCTCGAGGATGCCGGCGGCCGATATCGACAAGAGCGTATGGGATCTGAAGTGGAACGCGAGGAAGGATCGATCCGCGTCTACCGATTCACGCGAGTTCCACTGCGAGGAGAATACATCCTCTACGTGCGCGACTCACTGCACGGCGTCACGATGTTGCGATCGGCGACCCCCGCTGACGACCTCTACGCCGATTCCCAAGCCTTCGCGCAGGGGACTGAGTTCCGTGAGACCCGGGGGGATGGAATGGACTAGCGAGATCGTATGAGTGTCGGCTCGTGAACGGTTTCGGGATCGGGGCGTCCAAGCTGCCCCAACGCATTGTTGCCGTGGCAAAGCACGATCCCGCCTTCCCGCAGACCGCATTCGTGCAAGACCCCGCGGTGGCGGACTCGAGCCGGCGGCCAACGAACGGACGGCAACGGTTCTTGGCTGGGAGACGTTTCGCCGACCGATTCGCATGGTGATGGTTGTTCGCAAAGATGAGGGGTGAATGAGGCGAGGGGCACGACGCGCGCGTTCGAAGCCAGCACCCCGGCCGAACGTTCGAACCCTGGCGTACCCCAGCACCAATCCCGACCAGCCCGATCTTGGGCGCAATTCATGTTTCCAGCGATTGTGAGCCGTTCGATCGGAGGGATACCCTGCACGGGCTCGAGGGGCTGCCAAAATGTCGGGGTAACGCCCGAGCTTTCGCCCCATCGATTTTGGCCCCAACAGTAGATCCGTTGCTCGATGGTTCGTGCGCACACGTGGGCGTCGCTCGCCGCAAGGTCCTCAACAGCCGCTAAGCCGTTCACCGGGGACCAATCCTCGCTATCGGCCTGCCCCCATTCTCCGTGGCCGCGACAGTAAACTCGACCCGCGGTATCCACCAAGCAAGCGAACTGCGTGTGAAAAGACGCACGACGGACGAGCGCGGCCTTGGCCGGCCCGGGGTGATCGAACACCACTTGCGCGTCCAGCCAGCATGCGAGGGCTCCGGCATCGTCAATGGCACATCCGTGTTCGAGATTCGCATCGGACGAAAGCCACTCGATGTGCGATTGAGCCGTGAAATGGGGCCGTACGATTCGCTGTACGGTCGCGGCACGCCCGGGCGCGACGTCCCAACAAGCGACATGGCCATCGTTCGTGGTGCACCCTGCGATGGGGTCGCCACTCCAAGGCAGCCCCCTTGCGAGCGCGAGAGGAAAGGAGAAGCTCGCGCGTTCTGCCCATGCGATCGGCGAATGTGCAGGCCAGACCCACGTGCATTGCGGATCGACGAGAGTCTTGCCTTCGACACACAAGAACCGGCCCTTGGTGTCTGAACGCAGTTGTGAAGCACCGACCGGCGCCTCGAACTCGATCGCATCCACCCCGTCGCCACATCGGACCCGGCCGTCCTCCATGAGTGCACAGATCTGCCAGGATCCTCCGGCGAGCGCGATGGACTGAGCATCGGCGGAGTGGCGATCGGCGAACTGAGTGTCTCCCCAGCAGTGCGTGTGCTGCTCGATCAACGCACAAGACGTTCCGCGTTGAAGGACCAACGCCCGCGACGAGATCGATACGGCGGCCTCGGGAGACGTGGAAGGTTTGGCGTCGCACATCGAAGCGGCAAGCATGAACGCACCCCACTGGAACTTCATATCGACACATTGTTCCGGAGCGTTTTGATGAACGGACGAACCCAATGTCCGCTGTTCCAAAACCTTTTCTGAACGTCGGCTCGACGACCATGGTCCGTGCCCTCGTGCAGGAACCGGCCCGACGGGTCATCGTATTCCGTGTCACGGAAGTCTCCGATGAAGCCGTTGGCCTTGAAGAGCACAGAGCGTTTCTCCGCGGGACTCAGCGCCGACGAACCGAATTTGCGACCCACTTCGATGCAACCAAGCGCAAACATCTCTAGGTGAATCTGCTCGTGCTGTATGAGCTCGTCGGTCATCGTGTAGCTGGATCGCTTACGGACTTTGACGTGAAAAACGCGGAGCGGTGTCGTACCCGCCCCACTGTCATCGATTCCAACTTCGGTGAATGCATCTTGACCCGAGGGGATTTCGTTCGATGATTTGAAGTCGCTCGGTCGAAAGAAATCAAGGTGGCCACCGACGACTCTCGCCCGGAGTCCAACGAGGGTCTCGAAGTGGTCCTGTGCAAGTCCCTGCTGTTCGTCTTGAATGACGTAGGCGAAGTTGGCGAGTGCGAGACTCGTGGTCTTGGTGAGCGGACGGGTCGGACTGCGTTTGCGGGCAAAAAAGAGTGGGGTTCGTTCAATCCAGAGCGGCATCATCGACTCCTTCCTTGGCTTGCGTTTCCCTCGCCGTCGTCGTCGTACGTTGCGGTCGATCACGCCCAGTTGAAAGCATTTCCTCGACTTCCAGGCTCCAGCAACTTGGCGGACAACATACAAAGTCCGTCATAACCGTGTCAACCGGCCCAATGGCAGCGCCATGGTGTCCCCCAGTCACCGCAACGTTGCTCTCAACCGCAAACGAGTTGAGCAACGCTTCGACTCGGTCCTTAACTTTCGCAGTGATCTCGATCCGTTTTCCGCTGCGTGACTTCGACTGGCCAACCCACGGGTCGGCCTTGGCCCGATGCTGGTCCATCCCTTGGACACGACATCGTTCGCTTGATAACCGCGAAGAAGGCTACGCTATCGAACCGTCCGAGCGTCGCATTCTGAACGATAGCGCCGTGCGCGGGCCTTGATATCGGCCACCTCTCAAGTCGATCTTGCTGGATAACGTCGTTGGGGCAACTGGTCGGGTGTGGACTCGCAGGTCGTGAACTGAGCATGTTCGATCGCGCTCGCATTCATTCGAATTCCTCTGGATGGCCTATTGCGTTACGTAGTCGCGTACCTGAATACTCCAACGTAGAGGTGGACCACACGAGCTTCCACATCGGTCCCAGCCTCGGCGCAATCCGTAGCTCCACACCAGCTTTCACAATCTCACCGATTGGATCGTCGACGACCTCGACCTTCAACGGATAAACCGACTCCGCGCTCACGTAGTGGCCAGCAGCGAGATCGTGAACTTCAAACGATGTATTCGGCATGGTGTATCGATAAATACGAGCCTTGCGAATTCGGTCGACCCAGTTCGCCTCAACCACCATTACAAACCGTGGATCTAGACCATGAAGCCATTTCTCTTGGTCTTCGAAGCTAGTGTTCGATCCTGCCCAAAAACAGGCGCGTGGACAATCGCGTGGAACCAGGTACATGGGTGAATGCCACTCACCGATGGCCCAGACGAACGCGCGGTCGCGTATTTTGCTCGTGCTCGCAACGTGCGGGTGAAAAACCTCGATGTCCGGGTCTTCAGAGAAATGGTAGAGTTGCATCGCCTGACTTCCGTTTTAGGCAGATTCGTTTGTAAGGAATCAAGGTCTTGGGTCGGAAGCTCGCTCCGCGAGTCGCTGCCGTGGCCTCATGTGACCAGCCCCCGCCCAACGGCCAAGGCGCAGCTGCGGTCGAGCGCTCCTCGTGTTTCGAATACCAATTTGCTCGGAGTTTCGCCACGGGGCCAGGGCGGATCAGAGATCTCGATGTCCATCGCGATCTCGGGTGGGATCGCGTCGCGCGTCGCCGTTCCAGGTGCTTGTGCGTCCGACGACCTGCCGTTCAGCAGCGAACGCCAAGGTCGCGTTCGAGCGTACCACGGCCCCCCCTCGCACGGACCGTGGCGTTCTGCTGCTGCTGCAACGCTGCAACGGCTCTTCGAAACAAGTAGCCTCGATCATCAAGGACAAAAGCACCCGCATAGCCATCATGCATGGAATCGGCATTCGCGAGCTCCGTCGCAAACAGGTTCAACGTTCCTCGTCCTGTCCCTAGGGACAGTTTCACTCGTCTTCCGCTTCGACGAAGTCCTTGAGCTGCGCGAGCGTGCGATCCCATTGGGCGGACACGAGGTCGAGGCAACGGCGGGCCTCCTCGAGTGGCGCGAGTTCGACTTCCCAGAGCCGCTCACGCCCGCGACGAACGTCGTGAACGAGGCCGCTATCGGCGAGGACAGCCAGATGCTTCGTGATCGCTTGGCGCGTCACCTCCTCTCCCTCGGTGATCTGCGTGATCGATAGCGGTCCATGCTTCGCCAACTTCGCGAGGACGCGCAGGCGTGTCTCATCGCCAAGGGCGGCAAACACTGGGGCCCCTCGGATCAAGCGGGCGTTGATCTTGCGCGACATGAACAGCGCTAGACGTGGCGCGCGATGTTCTCGAGCTGTTCGGTCCACCCGGCCGAATTCATTTCGAACGCTCGCGGCCGCCGATCCGCGGGTATCCGATCGAAGCCCGATTCGATCACGGTGAGCTTGGTGCCGCCCGGCGCCCGTTCGAGGCGAAACTCCACGAGCGTCGTCGGTTCCTGGGTGTAGTCGACATCGGTGTCCACGGCATAGGGGTGCCACCGAAACGAGAAGAGCCGCTCGCGTTCCATCGTCTCGATCTGCATCTCGAGCATCAGGTGTTCGTATCCCTCGTAGGTGATCCGGCCGCGCACCGTCGCCCCCGGAAGGAAGTCATCACGCAAATCGGCTCGGAACCATTGGCCGAATTCACGTGCATCCGAGATCGCTCGCCACACCCGCTCCGGTGAGGCCGCCAGATGGATCTGTTTTTCGATTCGATCGGTGGTGGTCATATGCAACTCCGTGGTTGCATATTGCGTCGCCGCACCTAGAAGAGCAACCGAAAAGTTGCACATCATCATCAGGGTTCGATCAGCACTTTGAGCGCGCCGTGGCGCAACGCATGGGCAAAAGCAACGACGCCCTCACTGAGCGGAAACGTACGATCGATGAGGATGCTCGGGTCGAACTGCTTCGCCGACAGCGCTCGCAGGGCCGGCGCGAACGGGCCGCAACGCGAACCGAGGAGTTGGATCTCATCGACCACGATCCTCGTCCAATCGATCGACGGGGGCTCCGCGAGCGTGCTCTTGAGCACGAGCACTCCACAGGGGCGCACGGCCTCGAGCGCCGCCGCTGATCCGACAGCGCTTCCCGTCGCATCGACGACGACATCGAACCGAGCCCGCGGAGCCGCATCGAACAGACGCACCTCGGCGCCGAGGCGCTCGGCGATCCCGAGTTTGTGCGGGTGCCGCCCGATGAGCGTCACCCGGCATCCCGTGCCGAGCAGCACCATGGTGACGAGCAAACCAAGTCGACCATCACCAAAGATCGCGACCTCGGTCGTACGATCGATCGCCACTTGCTCGAGGATCCGAAACGCGGCCGCGATCGGTTCGGCAAACACCGCTTGGTCGTCGGAGACCGACAAGGGGACCTCGTGGAGATTCGTGATGGGCAAGGTGATCCACGCAGCGAACACGCCCGGTTTGCCGCGGATCCCGAGCACGGTTCGACGTTCGCAATGGGAGCGCAGATTCGCCAGGCAACGCGAACAGCGACCACAAGCGACGTTGATCTCGGCGACGACGCGCCGACCGACCCAGGTCGGTGCGTCGTCGCAGGCTTCGACGATCCCCACCATCTCATGACCGAGGACGCCGCGAAATCCCGCGTAGCCTCGAACGATGGCGAGGTCCGTTCCACAGATTCCGGTCTTCCGCACTCGAATGAGCGCCTCACCCGAGAGCGCAACGGGTTCGTCGATCTCCTCGAGCCGGAGCTCGCCATCAAACACCAGCGCCTGCATGTCGACTCCTGTCTTTTCCACCTGCCTGCCGACAGGTTCCTCCCGAAGGGCTCGCCGTCGAACTTCTCCCTCTGCACGACTACTCCTCGGCGCGGGGCAACGCGCTTTCGTGCCAACGATGGAGCAGGCGTCGCTCGAGCCACGCGAGTCCAGTGTGAATCCCAATCCCGACGGCCGAAAGCATCGCGAGTGCTGCAAACATTTTGGCGACTTGGAGTCGGTTCCCCGCTTCGGCGATGCGCCACGCGAGGCCGGAAGACGCACCCGAAGCGGCGACGAACTCCGCAACCACCGCTCCGATGAGCGCGAGACCGCCCGAGATCTTCGCACCGCCGAGCAAGAGCGGTAGCGCGGACGGAAGCTGCAATTTCACAAGGGTTTGCCAGCGCGAAGCTCCGTAGAGTCGAAACAACGCATGCAAGTTCCGATCGGCGGACTTGAGGCCGAGGACGGTGTTCGAGAGGACCGGGAAAAACGCCACGATCGTCGCGAGGATGAACACCGCTCGGTCCGGATGATCGATCCCTACCCAGATCACGACGAGCGGAGCGATGGCGACGATCGGGGTGACCTGAAGAACGACAGCGTAGGGGTAGAGCGCGCGTTCGAGCCACTCGCTTTGACAAAATAGCACCGCGAATCCAACTCCAAAGACGACCGCCGCGGCGAAAGCCAACGTCGTCATCGCGAGCGTGACGAGAGCCGATCGGGCAAGACTCGCGAAGTCGCCGACGAGCGCCGCGACGATGCTGGACGGCGGTGGTAAAACGAACGACGGGATCGCGAGCGCGCGCACGAGGCCCTCCCAGGCGAGTAGGCCCACGAGCGCGAGCAAGAGCGGCAGTGCGAGTTCGAACGAACCCCGGCGATTCAAGCGATCACCTGCCCCCCGACGAAGGTGAGGGTCGCCGCAACGCCCGACTGACTCGCTCGCAGTACGCGTGATAGGTCGCCGCCGAACGAAACGATGCGTCGCGGGGAAACGGTGCATCGATCTGGATCTCGTCGGTGATCCGTCCGGGCCGTCCCGACATCACCGAAATCCGGTTCGAGAGATACACGCTTTCGTACACGGAATGGGTGACGAAGACGATGGTCAGGCGTTGCTCGGCCCAGAGTGCGAGCAGCTCATCGTTGAGGCGTTCACGGGTGAACTCGTCGAGCGCCGCAAACGGCTCGTCCATCAAGAGCACCGCCGGCTCGGCCGCGAGGGCGCGGGCGATCGACACCCGCATCCGCATACCGCCCGAAAGCTCGCGTGGAAACGCCTTTCCCACGTCGCCGAGACCGACCAAGGCCAACGCGACATCGGCACGTTCGGCCCGCAAGGACCGCTCGGCACCCTGCAGTTCGAGGCCGAGCTCCACGTTCTTGCGCACGCTCGCCCATGGCATGAGGGTCGCGTCTTGGAACACGAACCCGAGCCGAGGCTTCGCGCCGGACCAAGTGATCCGACCGGTCGTCGGAGGGACGAGGCCGGCGATCATCCGCAGCAGCGTGCTCTTCCCACACCCAGACGGACCCACGAGCGACACGAAGTCCCGCTCGTGGATCGCGAGGTCGATCCGATCGACCGCCAACGTCCCGGTCGCGAACTCCTTGGTCACCTCGGCGATGGACAGGAGTGCCCCGCGATCCGAACCACCCACGCTGGCCGACATCGGCGTTAGCCCGGCTCCGGGGCCGCGGGAACACCTGTCGCCGGTGGCAGATAGTCCGTCGTGAAGGCCCGTTTCCAATCGAGCGAGGGCGGATAGACGCCTTGGCTCGACATGATCGAAAAAAACTCCGACCACCGCTGCTCCGTCATCGCCCCGATACCCAACGTCGAGGCGTCCCCCGATTCGACGAGCCCGTACCTCTTGATGGCCTCGATCCCGTGCGCAAGCATCTCTTCGCTCATCTCCGGATTGTCGGCGCGGATGAGCGCATTGCCGGGCGCCGGATCGTCGTGCAGATAGCTCCTCCAACCATCGATGCTCGCGGCGACGAACGCCCGCACGATCGCGTCCCGCTCCAACAGATCGGATCCGCGAGCGAGGATCATCGTCGAATACGACGGATAGCCGTCGTCGGCGAGCATGAAGACCTGCGGTTCGAAGCCGCCTTCCTTGCGGATCAAATAGGGTTCGGACGACACGTAACCCTGTTGGATCGCTTGCGGATCGGTCAGGAATGGTGCGAGGTTGAATGTATATTTGCGGACCTGGTCGTCGCTGAACTCGTACTTCGCGGCCAGCCAGTTCCACCACGAAGCAAACGACGCATCCGAGATCAGGATCGAATGACCCTTCATGTCTTTCAGGGCATGAATGTCCGCCCGCGGATGCGTGATGAGGACCTGCGGGTCCTTTTGAAACAGCGCGGCAACGGCCCGAACGTCCGCTCCGGCGGCGACGAGATTGAGCGGTTGGAAACCATTCGAACCCATCGCAAAATCGACGGCTCCGGCCGCGATGAGCTGAGGCGGATTGACGGAGACCCCACCCGGCCGAATCGTCACATCGAGCCCACGCGCCGCGTAGAACCCTTTGGCCTTGGCCTGATAGAACCCACCATGTTCGGCCTGTGCCTTCCAATCGGTCACGAACGTGATGGCCACGGGGGCGTCCGGCTCGGGTGGTTTCACGCCGCATCCGACCCCGAGCCCCAACACCCAAGCACACGCGCTCGCGACGAGATGGATTCTGCGAATGAGCGGGATCATGGCGATGAGTCCCGCTTGTATCGTGAACGCGCCCCGAGTTCGAGGCCCCGCGTTCGAGGCCCCGAGTCCGAGGCCCCGAGTCGGACGGACGTGCGAATCATGAGCACGTGCCCAAGCGTACGAGCGTGCCGACGACTGCGGTCTCGACCCGCAAGATTCGCGACCCGAGCGTGACGGCCTCGGCCCCTGCCCCGACGAGCCGTTCGAGCTCCGGAGGAATCAACCCACCTTCGGGGCCGAACACGACGGCGAGTGGTTCGGTGACGTTGGCCGGACAGGGTTTCATCGTGCGTGGATCCGCCACCAGTATGCGTGGGGCAAGTCCGGGGAGTTCGTCTTGAACGAACCGACCGAAACGTCGTGCGAACTCGACCTGGGGAAGCATAGTGTCGACGGCCTGCTCGAGCCCGAGCTGCAGCTGCTCGGCGATGGATTCGGTGGCGAGCGCCGGGCTGTCCCAGTAGCTCTTCTCGACCCGCTCGGTCTGGAGCAGAACGATCCGCTCGACCCCGAGACTCGTCATCTGGGCGAGCAAGCGCCGCAGGACGGGGGGTCTCGGCAACGCGAGCACCACGGTGAGCGCCCGTTTGGGGGGTGGCGGCTCGGTGAAGTCACAACGCAAAGAAACCCCGTCGGCCGCGATGCCCTCGATGATCCCGGTGCCCAGCCAACCCCCGACGAGGCCCACCCGTACGGGCATGCCCGACGTCTTCCGCAGCACCTGGCGCAGATGCTCCGCGCGACGATCGTCGAGACGCACACGACCGTCGGAGGCGACTTCGTGTTCGTGGATGAGGATGACGTTCACGAGGCTCCGCGTCGCCGTGCCCAGCGCTGTCGAAGCGCGACGCCGACCGCCCACACGACTGCCAGGTGGCAGAGCCAGGTATAGAGCCATCCCATCCGCGCGTAGACGGTGGGTCGCTCGACCGTGTTCCGCACCAGTGCGACGTCATGAAGGAGATGCTGCGCGGGAGGTAACTCGTCGATCGTCGGATCGGTCACCTCGAGCGCTGCCACCAAACGCCCATTGTGGTCGACCACCGAACTCGTTCCGGCGGCCACCGACCTCACCATGGGAATGCGATGTTCGACGGTGCGAAACTGTGCCAGTGCCAGGTGTTCCCACGGCTCCTTGGTGTCGCCGAACCATGTGTCGATCGTGAGGTTGGCGAAGACCTCGACACCACCTGGTTGTTGCGCCACCTCGCGACCGAACGCCGGCAAAATGTCTTCGTAGCAAATGAGTGGACCCACGTGGATGGGCCCACCCGGATCGGGGCGATCGGGCGTCGCGGCTGGTTGCATCGTGAACCGTGCCGGAGCCTCGCCGGCCAGGTTGTGCGACACGGCCGGCACGAACCCCCGCACCCACGCCGGATCGATGATCGGAATGAACTCGCCGAATGGGACGAGGTTGTTCTTGTCGAAGACCCCGATGACGTTGCCCGCAGCATCCAAAGCCGCAGCACTGTTGTAGTTGTACGGTTGGCTCGGGTCCCGCGTACCCAACCCGAACAGGGTCGGCACGTGATGGTATTTCATGACCTGACCAAACCCAGGCTGATCACGAAGGTAGGGCCTCGGAATCACATAGGGATAGACCCCAGCTTCGGGCCAGAGGATGATCTGTGCACCTTCGCGTTCGAGGGCCTGCGACTCTCGACGCAAGCGCAGAACCTTTTCCTTGCGGTTCGGCAGGAACAAGGGCGTGTTGGGCTGGACGATGCCGAATCGCACGTGTTGCGCGTGTTCGACCTCGCGATCGAGGACCGCCATCCGCCAGCTACCGAGCGACCACGTGAGGATGGGCAAGGCGAGCGCCGCGAGCAAGCGACGGCCCCCGACTCGCTTGTCGGGATCCATCGCGGCATCGGCCACGAGCACGCCACACGCGACGACGAGGCTCTCGACCAACCCAACGCCACCGAGTTCGGCGGCCTGGATCCATTGCGGGGTCTGAGCAAACCCGAGCACCGGAGTGTACGGGAAGAGCGAGGGCCAAGCGGCCGAGAGGGAGACCCAGAGCGCGACGGGCCAGGCGAGCGCCAGCGCCCCACGACGCGGGCCGAGCACGACCCCGACCAACCACAGCCCATACGGGATCGCGGTCCAAGCCGAAAACGCAGCCAACCCGAAGTACGACACGATCGCGGGCAATTTCGCGAATCGCTGCAAGGTGAGGGCAATCCACGGGAACCCGAGGAAGCCGATGCCGAGACCCACGGTTGCGCCCAACCAAAACGCCCGCTTGAACTCCGATGGTTCGAGCTCACGAGCAAGCAGTGCAAGCGGTGCGAACGACAGCCAGATGAGCACGGGCGGAGCTCCAGGTGGCGTCGTGATCCCGAGCAAGACCGCCCCTCCGAGTGCGAATATGAGGAGTCCACCTCGGCGGTTGCGCAATCGAGCGAGCACGGCGGTCATCATGCATCTGCCGTCCCTGCGCTACAACGCACGGACGATCTCCACCAACGCGGCCACGACGTCTGGATGACGGCGAAGATCCGCATTCGCAGCCATGGCGGGATCCAAGCCTACGGCCGGTCCACCCTCGACGATCACGGTTGCGATGCGTTCATCGGTCACTTGCGCTTGCCAGCCGGAGTCTGCCAACACTCGCGGCCGAACCGGAAGGATGAGGGCACCCGGCCCATCTCCGAACCCGCGCTCGCCATGACAGTTCGCGCAACGATCGGCCCAGATCGCCCGTGCGGCCACCCGCGACTCGGGTGTCACGGGCCGCGGACGCGAGCACCCGACCACGAACACCACCGCTGCGATGACGATGTTCATGACCCGGATCATCGCGGGCCTCCGCGGATCTCTTCGAGCTCCTCCATGGTTTTGGGCCAGTCCTTACCGAGCAGCCGCGACAACGCTCGGTCCGCGAGCGGTCGCCCCTCGGTCTGACAGGTCGCACAATAGTTCGTCTCGCGATCCGCATAGACGATCCGCTGGACCGGCGAGCCACAACGCGGGCACGGCTCACGATAGCGTCCATGCACCGCCATGCCTTCGCGAAACGCGGTCACTTTCTCGGGAAATCCCGTGACGAGTTCTTCGCGTAGTCGGTCGGTCCACGTCGCGAGCGAGGTTCGGGTCGCTTCGAACAACCGGGCGATCTCGTCATCGGTGAGTTTGGACGTTTGCCTGATGGGAGAGAGCTGAGCCTCCCAAAGAATCTCATCGGAGTAGGCGTTGCCGATCCCGCTCAGGAGCGTCGGATCGGTCAAGGCGCGTTTGAGCGTGTGGTTGCGACGCCGTAACACCTCGGCAAACTCGGACAAGGTCGCCGCTCCAACCTCGAGACCCCCGTGGTCGAAGGCCGCGAGGCCCTCCGCGCCGCGTACGAGATGGATCGATGCCCGCTTTTTCGGACCCATTTCGACCAGATGCAACGTGCCGCTTTCGAAGCTGAACGTGGCGAGCAGCACCTTGCCAGCCGCATTCTTGGCTTTCGTCCCCGGCGAAGCCCAGCGGAAGCGACCAAGCCTCATCAAATGGATCGCGATGTAGAGGTCGCCCTCGAACGCCATCACGATCCGCTTCGCCAGACGCTGGATTCCTTTCACCGCGCGCCCCTTGAACTCGGACATGGGCGGATCCACCGTGCGGAGGACGAACGGGGACCTAAACTGCACGTCGTTCAAGCGGTGGCCGACGAGACGGGCTTGCAGTGCCTCCACGTAGACCGTGACGTCGGGAAGTTCCGGCATGACGACCGCCCGGTCCGCCTCACTCTTCGAAGACCTCGCCGGCCCCCAGATCCACTGGCGGATCGGACCCTTGATCGATGGGCTCGAGCACCCCTTCAGGGATCTCGATCGGCACTTCCTCGTGCGGGACTTCGTCAGGGATCTCCGCTTCGGGAGGAGGAGGTGGTGGGAATTCCTCCACGATGGGATCGGGCCCGTTCGCGTCGGGATTCGGCTCGATGTTGATCTCGGGGCGATCGTTCGCCGCTGGCTCGGAGGGCGGCGCTTTGACCTCTTCGGCCGTAGCGTCCTTCTCTTTGTCCCTCGTCGTACGCGTCTCGGGCTTGGCTTTGGGTTTGGACGGCCGAGACCGCTGAGTCGCTTCGCGCTGGCGTTGCTTCTCACGCCGTTCGGCCCGTCGATCCGCCGCGGTCTTCGATTTGATCCCGATGAGCTGCGGCCGTGCCACCGAACCGTTGAGTTTGAAGCCGAGGCCTTGCTCGGGCGGATCGAGCTTCGTCTTGGGATTCGCGCCTTGATACATGAAGCGCAAACCCTCGCTGCGCTCTTGGAACGCTTCGCTCAAGGACAACTTGATCACGAGCTCGAACTGGGTCTTTTCGAGCGGATCTTTGAGGTCGATCCGCCCATTCACCGAAAACGTCAAATCATCGCTCGTGGTCTCGATCGGGGGATTGAGCTCGGCTTGCCCGCCTTTGACGTTGAACGTTCCGGTGAGCGTTCCGAGATCGATCTCCGGGATCGTGATCCCCTCCTTGGTCAATCCGGTCGCGCCTGGCACATACAGCTTCGCCTCGCCATCGCCCGCCTTGCATGCCGCGCACACGATCGCGATCGACCCTTCGGCCTTGCTCAGTTTGTGTTCGGGCAGGCTCAGATTCGCTTGAATCCCGACCAAACCGACGAGCGGTACCCCGAGCTCTTGGGTGGCTTTGGGAATGTCGTAGAGTCCGAGCTCGTCGACGTCGACCTCGACGCTCGACGCCTCCGACGTCCGGACGTAACGCCCCCAGATCCGCGCGTCCCCCTTGTGGGTCTCGACCTGAACGTCCATCGTACCGGCCAACAAACGCAATAGCCTGACACGGACATTCACCTGCTCGAGCAGGTACTGGCGGGGGATGGAGTCGGGCCGCGACGGCGCGAAGGTCCAACGCACGTCGTAGAGTTTGATGGCCCCCCACGGACGCACGCTGAGGTCGCCAATCTCCACTTGATAGCCGGCCCGCTCGGCCTCGTAGCCGATCCGCCAGGCGATCGCTTCGGTGGGGAGCGCAATCCAAGCCCCGATCACGAAGAAGAAGGCGCCAAGGACAGCCCATCCGCCGATCGAGCGAAGGCGACGACCCAGCCGGCGGGCTCGGCCGCCGGCAGCCACATCTGGAGGCAACTGACCTCGGCTGATCGAAAAATTCGGAAGGGTCACGGTGGTTTTCACGGTTCTTCCCCTGCGGCGTCGGCAGCCTTCGGTTCTTGGTCTCGGCGTTCCCAGGTCGAGATCGCCACATCGATGTTCAGGCGGTTCTCCGCCGACGACGGCGACTTCAACGAGAGTTCCTCGGTGAGGATGACGCGGTCACCTTGGGTTTCGAGCGCGGTCAAGAACTTGACCGCATCCTCGAACTTCACCCCGCGCAAACGAAACTCGAACGTCCGCTTGACGAGCCCGCCACCGAGCTCGATCAGCGGTTTTTCTTCTTGGTCCTCGACCACGATCCCCTCGATGCCGCGCTGAGCCTCCTCGAGCAACGTGCTGAACAGGAGACCTTCGCTCGCGATACTCGACTCGCGTTGCTGCTTGGCCTTGATCCGCTCCTCGTACACCGCCCCGCGGGTGTGGATCTCGCTCATCGCGACACGATAGGTCTCGATCTCATCGCGTTTGTCCCCGAGCACCTGCCCGCGTTCGTAGAGCAGCAACACGGTCCCCATGACGAAGAACGTGAGCAACAAGACGAGGATATAGGTCCGTTCGCGCGGGGTCATGCGCGTCCAAAACGAAGTCCCAGGTAAGCTCGCCATGATTCCCTCAGCGTCCTGTGTCCTGCTCGTCGGTCGGCGCCGAGCGATAGCAGTTGTGATCGAGGCTCATTTCGAATTTGCGGCGCTCGTTGCCCTTGACCTTGCCCTTGAGGATGTTGCTCATGCATCCGGTCTGACCAAGCTTCGACGCCAAGCGATCCTGGGCCGAGGAGGTGTCCGCCGACACGTGGAGCCCAATCTTCCGTTCGCTGATCTCGATGGTCGAGAACGTCAAGGCATCGGCCGCGACCACGCCCGCATCCGGGGCAATCGGTCCGAGTGAACCAGGAAGGCCCCCGGTGACACCCGTAGGCTCGATCGGCGGCCCGCCAGCGCTTTCTGGATCCTCTTCGCCCGGTGCAACCGCGGCTGGAACCGCGGGCGGAAGACCGTCGCTCGGCTTGGCGATGTCGGTGATCATGGCGAGGACGTCGAGCGCACCGCGGCGCGGGATCAGCTCGTTCAACGCGTCGCCGTCGGCCTCGGCCAACTTGCCCCCGACTTCCTCCGGACCGAGCGACTCACCGAACACGCGCTCGGAGAGTTCCGCCAACTGGTCCTTGTGAGCGGACAACTCCGCCTCGGACGCTCGCATTCGAACGATCGTGTCCAAGGCTCCGAACGCGAGGATGGCCACCCCCATGGTGAGCACGCTCGTCATGCGCTCGGGCAGCCATCCGCCTTCCATGACGTCGTTCGCTTCGTCATGGAGCTGCAGCAGCGGGGTTCGGGCCGCCCCATAGGCGGCCCCCAGAGCACTGAGCGCCGTGTGCCAAGGCTTCGCCGCATCGAAGCGCAGCCCTCGAGCCCCCGGGGCCGCGATCTCGACCGGGAGACCGGTCTGCTCGCTCACGTAGGCCGCAATGCCTTTGAGCTCCGCCGTCCCCCCCGCAAGCAGGATCTTTCGAACTTCGAGGTGATGGTCGCCTCGCAGCCAAAGCCGAGTGTGTTCGAGCTCGCGCATCACCGGCTCGAGCGCTTCGGCGACCCAACGACCCGAGGCCAATTGCTCTTCATCCAGGTCGTCGAGCCCATGATGCGGCACGAAAGCCGACGCATGCTTCGCCGCTTCGGCAAAACTTCCGTCGAGGCCAGAATATCGCGCGACGGCATCGGTCACCTGCTTGCCGGCGCGCCGCAAGGTTCGAACTGCGACGGGCCCCTTGGGTCCGATCGCGACGAAATGCGAGAACTGGTGTCCGAGATCCACGAGCAGCGCTCCAGAGGGAACGCGAGCATCCGCACCGACCGCGGGAGGGAGCGAAACGTGACACACCTGGGCCGCCGCGATCGCAGGCGAGGTCACGACTTTCACATCGGAGCCCGCCCGACGAAACAGGGCGATGATCTGCTCGACGCGCTCGCGCCTTGCCGCCACGACGAGCGCTCGGCCCTCGCCACGCAAGGGTGGGAGCACGAGGTGACCGTGCATGAGCTCGTCGATCGGTACGGCGAATTGGCCGTCGGCTTCGAAACCGACGACTTGGGCGATCCGCCGCTCGTCGGTGAATGGAAACGTCAACACCCGATAGCTGAGCAAGCTCGCAGGCAACGATACGCCGAGGGCGTGCCCGAGCAACCCGCGATCCCGCAACGAGGTCAACGCGACCGCGATCCTTTGCGAGAGCGGATCACGAGCTTCGCCCTCTTCGACCGTCGTGGGCCCGCCAACGGGAGATTCGATCACATCGAGCACTTGCACACCACGAATGCCCGTCGTGAGCACGACGATCTTCACGTGGTGTGTTCCCAAGTCGACTCCGACGAATTTCTGCGCCATGGCTCCTTCAATCCTCTCGCACGTAGACCCACGCGCCTTTGCCCGAATTCTGGGCTCGTGCGTATTGCATGTCGTAGACCCCCGTGAGCCGTTTCGACACGTTGCCCACCGTGGTGATCACTTCGACCGTGTAGATCCGCTCGGGCTTGACCGTCGCGATATCCGACAAACCGCCTTGTTTCTCGCTACCTTTGAGTTCGATCGCCAAGCCATCGGGCACGATCGGCAGATTCGTCATTTCCTCGGCCGAACCGCCCATGAGCCCGCCGAGCCCTCCGAGGCCCATGAACTCCTCGGGCTTCGCGACGAGGTCGCGAAACTGTTCCGGCTTCTCGAAGAGATTGAACTGTCGATACTCGACGACGAACCGGGCGAGCGGAATCGTGCGCAGGACGAAATTTTCACCTTCGGTCTTCCAGCGATCCTCCTCGGTGACGGAATACTGGAGCACGAGGGCGATCTGCTCGGCGCTCGCGAAGTTCAGATTGACCTTGCACTCGCCATACGGGGTCAGTTCGTGGGCAAACGCGGCCATCCAGTCGTCGTCGATCCCCTGCACGAGATGGAGCTCCTCGATGCTGTCGAGGCGTGCATTTCGCGGCTGGTACGGATCGGCCAGCTGCTCATAGCGATAGGTTTCCGCGGCCGAACCCGACGCTAAGTTGGCGAGGTCGAAGCGTTGCCGGTCGTCATCGATGTAGTCGGCGATCGCTGTCACCACATCGGCGCGCGTATAAAACTGACCATCGCTTTTTTCTTCCTCGAACAGCGGATCGTAGATCTGCGGCGTCATGAGAGCCTCGAGCGTCTCGACCGTGCGTCCCGCCGCATTGTTGCGATCGTTCGTCGAGTTCGCGAGGCAGTTGACATTGATCTTGCCGCTCTCGGCATAGACCCGAAACTCGAAGCCGCCCTCGGCCAACGCGAGCTCGGACAGTGCCGACGTGTCGACGCCTGCGAAGGCGCCGAGCCCCTCGGCCCCCTCCTTGCTCCCGAATACCGACATCAGATACGGGGCGACCTGCGTGACATCCATGCTGCCCATGAAGTCGCGAAACTGCTTCTGGTTGAACACCATCCGCTGGATCTCGAACAAGAGCAGCGAAAGCTGCATCGCCCCGCGTTCGATCTGGCGCGCCGAAACCTCGTCGCTCACGTTGACCGCCGACTGCCAATCCACCCGGGCTTGGTAGTTGAAGCTCACGGTGAATGGGGCGAGGATCGCGAGGCACGCGACGACGAGCAGCACAGCGATCCCATGTTGCCCTTGGATCGCCGCCGTTCCCTCCCGACGTCGCCGCGCGGCGACGACCTGGGGGAGCGAGTCCACGGGGGTCTCGCTCGGAGCATCGAGATTGCGATCGGTTTCCATCACAGGGCTACCTAGGTCTTTCCGAGGTCGATTCGCTCCTGCATGAGGAGCACTGCCTGGGTCTGGAACTTGACGATCTCACCGTCGTCTTCGCGGATCCCGACCTCGAGGCGGACGCGTTCGGGCAGACGATCGGGCTGTTGATCGGTCATCATGGTCCGCCACTCGTCGATCCACTCCTCCCGACGCACGTCCCAATATTGAGCATTGAACTCCACCACATCCTCGATGAGCACGTACGCCGGGAAGTAACGTTCCATGTCTTCCGGGCGATCGCCGGTCAAACGGTTCGCTTCGCGGCGATAGAGATGCGAACGGTGCGTGTCCTCGGGATCCTGCTGCACGAAATACTGAACGACGGACTGATCGCTTTCGTTGGCGTCTTTGTGCATCCGAAGATGGGCAAACGAAGAAAACGTGATCGAATCGGCGTTGAACTCGTCGCGTCCTTCGAACAGGGTGTAGTGCTTCGTATCCGTGAGCGGACGGTTGAACGAGAGATAGGCGAGGGAAATCTCCGACGTCATCCGTGAGAGGCCATTGCGAATGATCGAATAACGCTTCTGGATCTTTTCGGTGGACTCGAGCCCGCGGAGCGTACCGTTGAACCCGCTCCACACCGACACCATCATCATCCCGAGCACCGCGAGCGAGATCATGACTTCGATGAGCGACATCCCACGAGATCGTCGCGAGGACGTCCACCCACTATCGGATCTGACTCGCACCACTTCGCCCTCCGTTCGCTCCTGCGGGGGCACCACCCGGCGCTTGTCCACGCGGTGCTTGTCCGCCCGGCGCTTGCCCGCCCGGCGCTTGCCCGCCCTCCGGCGTTTGGTCCTCATCGACGTCTTCGCCCACTTCGCCTCCGGCCTGCGGGAGCTGCTGCAACTTCGTCGGATCGGTCCAATACGTTTCGATCGGATACTCGTAGACCGTCTTGCCTTCCTTCCAGGTGATCTTGCACGACACCTTGCGAATCGCACGTTCGATCGCTTCTTTGACGATGGGCCACACGAGCCCGAGCCCGTCGAAAGCTTGCTCGCCCGCATCCTGCACACCGTCCTGGCGGCTCGGATCCTCCTCCGCGTCCGCGGCCTGCTGCAGCGCGGTGTAGTCGGGCATCTCGACCATGTCGACCAAACAGACGTACTCGAACTCGGGCCAACCCTGCTTCGTGAAGTCGCCTTCGTAGGTCTTGTCGTTGTCGCCCCACCCGTTCTCTTCTTCTTTGATGAGCCACTCGATCTCGACGATCTGATACTCCGCAAGGAACGCAGCCGTCGTGATCGCCCGGGCATAGCGCGTGGCTCGCATCGCTTCCATCTGCGACAGCAACAACGATGTGAGCGAGATGGCGAGGATCGCCACCGCGATCAGCACCTCGAGCAACGTGAATCCACGATCCTGTCGCGGTGGCACAGCCACTAGAACGTCCTCCGTTCGAACCGCTGCCCGAGATCGTCTTTGGCGTCGGTATGGTCGCGCGGGAGCTCGAGTTCCTCGTGGCCTTCGTCGATCGTCACCCGACCGGTCAATGGTGCGACCTTGATCGTCCACTTCACATCACGCTCGCTGTCTTCGAGCAAAATGTGCGTCTTCTGGGTTTGACCGCGGGGGAAAAAGTAGAGCGAGGCCTGCCCTTTCGTGATCGGCTCGGCATCGTCGACCGTTCGCACGTAAGTCACTTTCACGCTCGGCGGCAGCATGATCGGCTTCGTCAGGCCAGACAGCGCATTCTCTTCCGCGAACGACTCGAACAGCGGTGGCTGTCGCCGCGGCACCTTGCGTGTTTCCGCCGTGTAGGGATTGTAGGCCGCGCCCTCCTCGTCCCCCACTGGCTCTTCCGCGCCACCGCTTCGCCCCTCGAAAGCGGCCGACTGGATCGAACGGTTATAGGACTCCTCGGCCCGGCGATCGCGTTCGGCCTTGGCCTCGGCCTCACGCTCGTCGAATACGACCGGTTTGCCGTCGCGATCGGTCGCAGGTAGATACATCCGACCATCGGCCTGCTGCAGGCTGAATGTGCTGCCCTCGAGATCGATGAGCAGACGATAGTAGGCGCCGTCGACCCTCGCCTTGTCATATCCATACCGAATCGTGTTCGCGATCTGATTGACCGCTCGCGTCGATTCGGCCGATTGGCTCGCCCGGAATCCGCCGAACACCATCCCCACCATCAACGAGAACACGGCGAGCACGACCATGATCTCGATGAGCGAGATACCGCGCATGCGTGCCCCACCTGAGGATGGCGAGGATGGCGAGGATGGCGAGGATGGCGATGCCGAGGGGATTCGAACGCGAGCCATGACCTACTCTTCCGGTTGTTCCTCGGCTTCGTCCTTGTAGTTCGCGATGTCGTCCTCGTTACCCATCTCGCCGTCCGGGCCCGCCGAATAGACGTCCACCGAGAGCTTCTCGCCCGGGCACTTGAACTCGAAGTCCTTGCCCCATGGGTCTTGAACCGACCCTTGAATGGCGCCCGAAGCTTTCAGGTCCTGCAGGGTCTTGGGGCATTTGCCGCGCTTCTCGGTCCGATAGATCTCGATCGCGGACTGAATACGCCGAACCTGTTGATCCGCGGTTCGAATCTGGGCCTTGCTGAACTGACCGAAAGCGACGACGGCAATCCCGCCCACGATCATACTGATGATCGTGAGCACGACCATGATCTCGATGAGCGACATACCGTAGGAGCCACGCGTTGCGCGGGCCGTCGCTCGATGGAACTCGTTTGTATGCATTGCTTTGATTCTCTCCTTACGTTTGTCCGGCCATTTCGGTCAGCATCATGATCGGGCGCATGATCGAAAACACGACGAATCCGACGGCGATACCCATGCCCACGATCATGAGCGGTTCGAGCAAAGAGGTCAGCCGTCCAATCGTGGTATTGGTCTCGCGATCGTAGGTGTCGGCCACGTCGCCGAGCATGCTCTCGAGCTGTCCCGACCGTTCGCCGACCGCGATCATGTGCGTGACCAGGGGTGGAAACTGCCCGCCGCGCTTGAGCGCGGCGGCGATGCTCTCGCCTTCGCGAATGCTGATATGGGCGTCCGTCACGATCGCTTCGAGGACGACGTTGCCGAGCAAGGTCCGCACGATGTCGAGCGCCTGCAGCAGCTGGACGCCGCTCGCGAGCAACGTCGAAAGGGTGCGAGCGAAACGAGCGATCGCGATCTTCCGCACCAGGTCTCCCACCACCGGGATCCGCAACGCGATGGCGTCGGTTTGTCTGCGCCCGGCCGGGCTGTTGCGATAACGCCGGAATGCCCAGATGCCGAAACCGGCGCCGAGCAGCATGAGATACCAGTAGCTGATCGTGGTCTCGGACATCCAAATCAGCAACTTCGTATTCCACGGCAGCTCGGCATTCATCTCCGCGAACATGCCCGTGATCTTGGGAACGATGCCGACCATGAGGATCGTGATGACGCCGACCGCGAGGACCGTGAGGACGACCGGATAGAACATCGCGGACGTGACCTTCGATCGAACCTCGATCTGCTTCTCCATGAACTCGGACAGCCGAAACAACACCGTTTCGAGCGCACCCGAAGCTTCGCCGGCACGCACCATGTTCACGAAGAGATGCGGAAAGATGCTGGGATATTTGCCGAGCGCATCCGCCAACGCGGCGCCCTCGTTCACCTTCTCCGAAACGTCGCTCAAGATGCTCTTGAACCGCGGACTTTCGACCTGGTCAGTGAGGGCTCGCAAGGACTCGGGCAACGTCACCCCCGCATGCAAGAGGGTCCCGAGCAATCGAGTCATCTGCGCCACCATGGATGGCGTCACGCGATCGAAGATCCAGCTCAGGTCGATGCCGGACCGGCCGCCGCTCGATCCCGTCGCACCGGTCGAGGTTTCCGCGACGGCGGTGAGGTAGATGCCCTCGCGCCGCAGATTCGTTTTGAGCGACGCCACATTGTCCGCGGTGGCGGTGCCCCTCGTCTGCCGTCCTTTGGCATTGAGTCCGGTGTAGGCGTAGGAGGGCATCAGTTCTCCTCGGCAGTCACCCGCAGGACTTCTTCGAGCGTGCTCATGCCCGACAACACTTTGTGCGCACCGTCGTCACGAAGCGATCGCATCCCGTGCTGCTGAGCGCACGCTTTGATTTCTGCAGCGTCGGCATTGCGGATCGCGAGGCGCCGGATGTCCTCGTTCACCATCATGAACTCGTAGACACCGGTCCGACCGCTATAGCCTGTCCCCCCGCACCGGTCGCAGCCCTTGGTCGTCCAGACGTGACCCGGAGGCGGTAGCTTGCGACCCACCGGAGCGGTGATCGGCACGATCTGGCCACGTTCGTCGCGTACGGGCATTTTGAGCGCCTGCTCACCCGCAAAGAAGGCTTCGGGATCGATGTTGAGGTCACTCAGCTCATCGGGCAACGGGCGATGCGGCTCGCAGCAATGGATACAAACGCGACGAATCAGCCGCTGAGCCTGGAGAGCGACGAGTGACGAAGCTACGAGGAATGGTTGGACCCCCATGTCCACCAACCGGGTGATGCCGGTCGGCGCATCGTTCGTATGGATCGTCGACATCACGAGGTGGCCCGTCAACGAGGCCTGAATTGCGATCTCGGCGGTATCGAGGTCACGGATCTCGCCGACCATGATCACGTCGGGATCGTGGCGGAGGAACGATCGCAACCCCGCGGAAAACGTGAGGTTGATCTTGGGCATCACCTGGACTTGGCTGATGCCCGGCAGCTGGTACTCCACCGGGTCCTCGACCGTCAGAATGTTCAAGTCCGGGCGATTGATCGTCGAGAGGCACGAATAAAGCGTGGTCGTCTTGCCCGAACCCGTGGGTCCCGTGACCAAGAAGATCCCGTGCGGCCGATGAATGACCTCGCGGATCGCGTACAGATGGTCGGCAGCGAGGCCGATCACCTCGAGACTGAGGGCCAGCGCCGACTTGTCGAGCAAACGGATCGTGATCCGCTCGCCATGGGCGGTCGGCACCGTCGCGACGCGCATGTCGACCTCTTTGCCCGCGATCTTGCGTCGGATCCGACCGTCCTGCGGCAGTCGCTTCTCGGCGATGTTGAGCCCCGCCATGATCTTCACGCGGGCCACGATCGACGCATGGTGGGCCTTGGGGGTCCGCTTGACCTCGTGCAACACCCCGTCGACCCGGTTGCGCACGACGATCTCTTTGTCGCCCGGCTCGACGTGGATATCCGAGGCTTTCTCTTTCGATGCGTTGAAGATGAGGCTATTGACGAATCGAATGATCGGAGCGTCCTCGGCAGACGCATGCAGGATGTCCTCGTCCTCTTCGTCGAAGATCTGCTCTTTCTTCTCGAGGTGGACGTCCTTGGCCCGTTTCGAATAAACGGTGTTGATGAGCGATGTGATCACGGCGGCCGGCATCAAGGTCACGCTGACCTCGGCCGAAAACACCTGACCGAGCTCATCGAGGTCGAGCAAGCGATTGGGATCGGCCGCGAGGACGTGGAGGAGCCCCTGATCACGGTCGAGCCGTTGGGGGATGACGAGGCTGTTGCGCGCGTACCCGAGCGGAAGTCGTTCGACGAGCTCGTCGTCGATCTCTTCGGGTGCCACGCTTTCGAGCGCTGGCAGGCCAAATTGCAACGAGAGGGCTCGTGTCACATCCCACGGCGTGCACTGCTTGAGCCGCACCAACGTCTCGCCGACCCGCTCGCTCTCGAGATGCTGCGCGTGGAGTGCTTCGGCGATCGCATCGGCCCCGCACGCACCGATCTCGACGAGCAACTGCCCGAGCGGCCGATGATCCGGCCGCAAGCCCGCTGCAGGCAACAGCGGTGTAGAACGATAACGAGCTGCGATCTCGGTAGCCATCGTGAACCCTATCCCGCTATGGCGTACGCGGCCTGGCCGGCTTCTTCGCAGGGGCTTTGGGTTTGGGTTCGACAGGTGCCGCTGCGGGTTCGGCCGCGGTCTCGACTTCCTCGACCTCTTCGGAGAACGACGGCGACATGCCGAGTTCGCCGGTGATGACCTGCTGCTGGAGCTCGAGATCCGCTTGATCCCGGAATCGCTCTTCATCCTCCATTCGGCCCGCTTCGCGATTGATCTGTGAAAGCAGTCCGCTCTTCTTGCGGTAGTTCACGATCGTCGACAGGTCGTGATGCTCGAAGCTCGCGCGCTCGACGAACTCGAGCCGCTCCTTCATCCGCTGGGTGTGGATTCGGCGGACATCATCGGGCGTCTCGAGGATGTGCGGCACGAGGATCATCATCAGGTTGACCTTGATGCGTTCGCGACGCTTGGACTTGAACAGCCAACCGAGCAACGGGATCGATCCGAGTCCAGGGACCTGGTTCGTGCTCACCCGTTCGACCTCTTGCACGAGTCCTCCGAGCACGACGGGTTGATCGTTGCGGGCCAATACGGCGTCCAACTTCAGACGGCGCTTGGTCGTGGTCACCCCGAGGTTGGGATCGACCGACTCGATGTCGTTGTTCTCCAACTCGATATCGAGCGTCACCTGACTTTCATCATTGACGTGCGGTGTGATCTTCACGTTGAGCGTCACGTCTTGGCGTTGGATCGACTGAAACGGCACGATCCCGCCTCCGCCTGCCGCTCCACCGGGAAAGGTCACTCCGCCTTGGGTGGGGACGTTGCGACCGACCTCGATACTCGCCTCCTGATTGTCCGCGGTATAAAGATGCGGCTCGGCGACGAAGTTGACGTCGTTGTTTTCTTGCAAAGCTTGGATGATGACGCCAAACGCAGGGATGTCGCGTTGGAGTCCGAGCAAGCCGGCACTGTTCGGCACCTGGGGCCCGATGACCCCCGCGGCAAGACCACTCAGGACGGACGGGCTGAGCAGCAACGAGTTGTGGGCCGCATCAGGGGCGGACCCCACGAAGCCGAGTCCCGGCTGCCCATCGATCTGGAAGTCTCTGCCAAAGTGACCGCCGGCCCCCGCCGTGGTGACCTTGCTCACGGTCACTTCCATCAAATAGACCTCGATGTAGACCTGCTTTCGCGGCTGATCGAGCTCGGTGATGACATTGCGGACCACCTTGAAGTCCGCCGTAGAGGATAAGATCACGAGCGAACGCGTTGCGGGATCGGCGGTGACCTTCACGTTGCCCGAGAACAGGTCTGCGGTCGTTGCCGTCGCTGGAGCTTGCGGTTGATTTGCCGGCGCATTCGCAGCTCCTCGTCTCGGCGGCTGCTGTCCCTGCGCATCCGTGCGTCCGGCCCCGGAACCCAACTGATTGAGCACCGTCGCCACTTCCTCGGGGTCGGCGTTCTTCAGCTTGACGACGTGAATCCGTCCTCCACCGCCAGCGAGCGGAACATCGAGCCGTTCGATCAAGCGACGAATGACCTGATAGTCCACTTCGGGAGCGACGATGATGATCGTTCCCGTGCGGTCATCGACCACGACGCGCGAGAACGTCGGTTCATGGGTGCCGTCTTCTTCGGTCGGCTTCTTCGCGGCGGTGCGAGCCGAGGTGCGAGTGGGCGCACGAGCCCCCCCTGATTGATCCTTCTCGCCGAAGATCTCGCGGATCGTCTCGGCCGTCTCTTCCGGATCCGCAAACGAGAGCTGGAAGAAGAAGATCTTCTCGTTCTTGTCCGCCGCCTCGGGATCGTCGATCTCGCGGATGATCCGCAGCATCCGACTGACGTTCGTTCCGGTGTCGGTCAGCAGGATGAGATCGCCAACTCGATCGACGCTGCCCTGCTTGGATTTGATCTTGTTCAATAAGTCGACGATCTCCGCGATCTGCCCGCTCTCGACCCGAAATAGCTGGGTCACATAGCGGTCATTGGCCGGCGCATTTCCTTCGGGTCCGAAGACGGGCAGATTCCGGCTCTTCGCGTCGGTGCTCTCGACGATCTTGAAGTACTCGCCCGCAGGCTCGACGGTGAGCCCCATCGTCTGCAGCGCGGCGTAGAACGCCGCATAGGCCTCATGGATCGTCACCGGCTCGGGCGACAGGATCGTGACCTTGCCGCCGCGCACTTTCGGATCCCAGATGAACTTCTGGCAGCTCACCGACATCATCCAGTTGACGAGGTCTTTGAGCTCGGCTTCTTCGGGCAAGGTGATCCGAAACTTCGTGCCGCCACGCTGCTTGCGACACGTGTTGAACGACGCAGCGTTGCCGCTCTCGTCACCCGAGAGTTCCACGTCACCGCCGGGAGCCGGAGCGGTCGCTGGGGGGGCGGTTGCTGCTGGGGGAGCCGCAGCGGCTGGGGTCACCCACGCAGTGCCTGTCCACCCAGTGAGTGAAGCGACGGCGATCGCCCTCATGGCGGCACCGCGTTTCATCCAAACGATCATTGAATCTGAATCTCCTTCTGAACCGGTTTACCGCGACGTTCGAGGGTGACCGAAAGATTGCTCGCGTGGCGCAGCTTCATGACGAGGCCCATGGCTTGATCCACGGACTTCAGCTCTTCGCCGTTGACCTCGGTGAGCATGTCACCGTTTTTGAGACCGAGCAGTTTCGGCAGACTTCCGCGGCGAATACCATAAAATTTGAAGCCATCGGTTTCGCCATTCTTTTGATGCGGGACGATCCGGGCTTGGTTCGTCAATGCGGCCGGATTCGCCATCAGCTGTTCCACGAACTTGCGATCGACCACACACGAGTCCTCGGTCGCGCATTTGATGGACTCCTCGGCCCCGGGAATCGACCTGGACGCGGCCGCAGCATCTTTCTCCTCGGGCGGGGGCGTGGGACGATCGACCCGGGCCGGAGCCGCAGGTATCTCCCCTCCCATCTCGAGATACTCGAAACGACTCTCGTTCTTGAGATGCAAGATGCCGGTCTGGATCCCGACCACTTCGATGCCGGCTCGCAAGGAGTCGCCCATACCGAAGATCCCGGTGCTCCCCGACTGGGCGTCGTACACGGTCGCAAGGGACAATTCGGCCCTCTCCGCTTCCATCGTGGCCATCAGCCGGAGTGGCAGCTGGCTCTTGACCTCTCCGACGCGGACGTGGCTCCCGGTCGTCGATGTCACTGATTCGGTCGGAGTTCCCACCGCACCATCGGCGGACTCGTTCGCCGCACACCCGGGGCAGAAGACGTTGTAAGCCAGAATGTTCTCCGACACCTTGGCCTTCGCCGACTTCACCGTTCGCAAGGTGGACGCGGAGGATCTCGCTCGTATCCGAGCTCGAGCCGTTCCCTCGGCATCGGGATCTTGGTCGTCCTTCGCGGCCGGGTCCGCCCGCTTCGGGTCGTCTTCATCCTCCTCGACGTTCAAGGCGACCTGCGTGGCCACCTGGGTGACGAAGGCACTCGCGGCAAGACCGGTGGCGACGGCCAAACCGAGAGCCTGCACGACCCAGAAGTATTTGCGGAAGACGGATTCCATCGATTGCCCGTTAGTGGAGAATCCCATCGTCGACGTCGACCTCGTCCATGCGCGACGGCTCGGACTCGGCGTCTGTGAGAGCGGGATCGGAAGCGCTGGCGACTTTGCGGAGGCCGTTCCCTGGCCGATAGGCGTCGTCGGTGAGAACTCCAGCCTCGAGTTTCCGATAGATCGTCCGCGTTGCGATACCGAGAAGGTCCGCGGCCAAGCGTTTGTCACCGCGGGTGAACTTGAGCGTTTCGAGGATCATGCGCCGCTCGACTTCGCCAAGCGGTGTTCCCACACTGACCGTGATCTGACGCCCGTGACCCGCCTTGGGATCACGCAGCTCGGGGGGTAGATCCGCGGCCCCCACGAGCGAGCTCCGAGTCAGCACCACGGCGCGTTCGACCGCGTTTTCGAGCTCACGAACGTTGCCGGGCCACGCGTGGTTCACCATCGCCTGCATCGCATCCGGTGCGAAACCCTCGACCGGCTTTCCGTGCTTGCTCGCATACATGCGCAAGAAGTGATCCGCGAGCAGTGGGATGTCTTCGGTCCGGTCGCGCAACGGGGGGATCCGAATCGGGATGACATTGATCCGATAGAACAGATCCTCACGAAAGCCGCCTTCACTCACTTCCTTGGTGAGATCGCGATTCGTTGCGCAGACGAGCCGGAAATCCACATTCACCCGTCGGCCACCGACCGGTTCGATCTCCCCCTCTTGGAGCGCCCGCAGCAGCTTCACTTGGACACTGGGGCTGATCTCGGCGATCTCGTCCAAGAACAGAGTCCCGCTATCGGCTTCGAGGAATCGTCCTTCGCGGTTGCGCGTCGCTCCGGTGAACGCTCCCTTCTCGTGGCCAAAGAGTTCCGATTCGAGGATCGTCTCCGGCAACGCCGCACAGTTCACCGGCACGAACGGGCGAGCGTGCCTCGGGCTATGGTCGTGAACGTACCGGGCAAGCAGCTCTTTACCCGTTCCGCTCTCGCCGAGGAGCAGTACGGTCGCCGAACTGTTGGCGGCTTGCCGAGCCATCTCGAGCGTGGCGCGAAGGATCTGGGAGTGCCCGACGATGTCCTTGGTGGTTGCAACCGCCAGTCGAGCGCGCAAATCTCGGTTCTCCGCGACGAGAGCCGCCTTGTCGAGCGCCTTGCGGACGGTCGCGACCACCGTCGCACGCCGCAGAGGCTTGGTGATGAAGTCACACGCTCCGCGTTTCATCGCCTCGACGGCGAGTTCCACTGTCCCGTAGGCCGTCATCACGATCACCTCGACCTCCGGGGTAATCGTCTTGACCGCATGGAGGAGATCATCGCCGCCCATGCCGGGCATACGTAGGTCCGTCACCATCACCGCGATCGGCTGACGGCGCACCACCTCCAACGCCTCTTTGCCATGCGCCGCCGTCACGACATCGAGGCCTTCCTTGACCAAGACGCGAGCCAGCGCCTCGAGGATGCTCGCTTCGTCGTCGACGACCAGGACCGTCGGCAGGACCGTGGGCAAGATCGTGGGGTTCGGATGGACTGGCTTCATAGGAGTTGACCTCGCGAGCGCCTCGCCAGCGGTAAGAGCAAGAACCGAGCCCGAAGCGATTCCATGCTTGGTTCCAACCACTTGATGAACCGCGACGAGGGGTACATTCGCCGTCCTGTCATTGCGTCAGCGGATTCATGACAACTTGTCACGACGAGTGGCAACGAGGCCAAAAACCCTGTCATCGTGTTCTTCATTCCCGGCTTGGCGTGGCGCGCCCCAGGCCCCACAGTCGGCATCCCGGCAAATGTTCACCTGTCGGCCCGTCGTGGCGCCGTTCCGCGAACGGGCCCATCTAGGGGCTTTCCCCGCGCGTAAGAACCGACTTCAGCTCTGAGGAGCCTTCGAACTCTCATTCGCCGCGAGCTGGCCGGGCCATGAGATCCGCAACGATCGTACGAGGACTCGCCTTACCGAGGGCGAGTTCGCGCATTGCGACCGCAATGGGCGCCTCGATCGAATGTCGCTTCGCAAACGCGACCACGTGACTCGCGATGGCAATCCCCTCGACGTAGGCCCCAGCTGTCGCCGCGGCCTCGCTCGTCGTCTTCCCTTCGTAGAGCGCCCGGCCCAATGCGAGCTCGGGTCGACCGTCGCCGGCAACGGCCGCGATGAGGTCTCCGGTTCCTGCCAAGCCCGCGAACGTTCGCTCTTCGGCCCCTTGGAAAGCGCTCACCCGGACGGCTTCGGCCATCGCCCGAGTCCCCAAAACCGCCAGGGTCGCAGGCCCAAATCCCGCAGCCTGCGCATAGCCGACCGCGACCGCGACCATACCCACGAAGGCCGATGCCATCTCGACACCGACGACGTCTTCGGTTTGGTAGATGCGCAACGAGGGACCCGCGATCGCTTCGCGAACCGACTCGAAAACCTCTGGAAACAGTGTTCCAACGATGCCCCCGCCGGGTTGCCCTTCGGCCAGCCCTCGCGCCACGAGCGGCCCGGCCAACACGCCCACCCGCCGAACCGGCGTCACGCGACGCAAGAGCTCGGTCAGTGTCTGCAAGTCCTCGCCGACGAGCCCTCGACTCACGTGGCAAATGAGATGCGACCCATCGAGGCTTGCGCCGAGCTGACGCGCCACGGCGGGAACATGGGGGGACGGAACGGCCAAGAACACGAGTTCCGCGGCAGCGAGGTCCGCCAACGCGGCCGTCGTCCGAATCTGTTGAGTCTGGAACTCTCGCGGTTGGCGGCTCCATAGAATCGCCGAACGACCTGCTCGTGCCACTGCCAGAGCGAGCGCTCGACCGAACCCACCGCCGCCCGCGATACCGACGGGAAGGCTCATCGACTTCCCCCCTCCCCCATCGCCACGATCTCACGCGCCGCCCTCTGTTCGGCCGGATGATCGCCGGCAAGCTCCAACACGAAGTCGCGGAGGCGGTTTTGATAGAAGAACACGAGGTTGGGATCCTCGAGGATGAGCGCTCCACCCATCCGCCGCGCCATCGGGCGCCGGTGGTAGGTCGCCCACGCCGCGAGTGCCCGCTCGAAGAAGCGATCGGGCTTCGCCCGCCGCAAGCCCGCGTTGACGTGCACCCGCCCCGCGGCCTCGAGCGCAACGAGAGCGTCGCGGGTTCGCCCGAGCTCGGGGAGAAGTTCGTCGACCGGGATCGCGATCTCGCCCCGATAGCGGAGACGTGAAAACAGGTCGAGGCCCGGGGTCGCTCGGACCAAACGCCGGAAGATCACGTGCGCGAGCAACTGGGTCGGCATGATCACCGTCGAGTGAACGTACTGCTCGGCGATCGCTCGTCCGAGATCTCGCGTGTACGCAGCATCGCGGGCGTGATCGACGACCACGGAGCCTCGACGGCTCACGTAGGTCACCGGATCGATCGCGCGGCCGTCCGGGGTCAACGACTCCCCCTCGTCGTTCACCAGGTTGCAAAACGGATCCATCGGTTCGCCAAATCGGATGACGCACGCCGTGTCGAGGTTTTGCAAACGATTGAAAAACGCGATCCAACGGTCGAGCCGGGAAAACTCGTCATCGTCGATGATGTAGCGCGCCCGGCCCGACTCCTTGAGGTAGTCCTCGATCAGGGTCTCGGCCTCGAGGACGAGTGCGTAGTTGATCGTCGCGGGGACGAAATAGATCGGACGATTCGTCCCGCGTGCGTGATTGCGAGCAAAGGCTTCGACCCCCGTGCCCGCCAGACCGAGCTTGAGATGCCGCTCCACGGCTCCCGACCGTGATCGTGTACCCCCGGGAAAAAACAGCGAGTGATAGCCTCGCTCGATGAGGATGCTCGAGTAGGTCTTGAGCACATCCTTGTAGAGCTGGGCCTTGATCCGGCGATCGACCCGATACGCCCCGAGATTGTGCATGAAGAACGAAATGATCGGGTTCGTGAACAGGTTCTTGCCGGCTCCGTAAACGGCCGGGGCCAACCCTTCCCGGTACAGCACCCACGCGATCGCGAGCGAATCGAGGTTCGACGAATGGGTCGGCACGTAGACCAACGTGCCTTTGTTCTGCAGCTTGCGAAGCTTGTCGAGCGGGCCTTCGGATTCGACGAGATCGTTGAGTTTGCTGCTGCCGAGCAGGCTTCCGACCAGGCGCGAGGGCTTCATCACCCCCGTGAGCAGGCTCGGGACGACTCGGGCGGAAAACCGGTAGACGCGAGGATCGAAGTTTCCGGCGACGTCCTGCACCATGCGCTCGGTGATCTCGCGCAGGGTCTCCTGCTTGCTTTCCGAGGACATGCGACCGATCCGTCGGATGATGCCGCGCCAGTACTCGAGGCGACGATGGGCACCTTCGTCACTGCGAGGCTCGAGTCGGCGAACCTCGTGGTACGCCGCGTCGTTGACGATGAGCTCGATCGACTCATCGGCTTCGTGCCGTTCGAGGATGCGCCGAACGACGGCCTGTACGATGTCGGCACGTTCGCTGTTGAACCAAAAGATCTTGGGGTCGGATGGACCCGGTACGTAGGTTCGCAGGCGAGGGAGTCGCAACGGATGGTTAGACAGACGCATCATCACCGCGAGCGGTCGAACCATACCGCACCTCGCGAGGGCCCCGCTCGGGAGGCGCGAGTGCGCCTTTGGGGCAAAACCGAGTCGCGACACGACGTTCGGCCTCGGGCTTGCCGAAAGCGGCCGCTCGCCGCGTGCTGGGACGCTGCGCGAACCGATCGGCGCCCGCCCTCGCGGGTGAACGGCGAACCGCAGGTCAGATCATGCTTGCGCCGTACTCGAGTAGACCCCGGATCCCGCGGCCCATCGACGCCGCATCTTTGTAACGGCGAGCCGGATCTTTTGCGCACGCGATCGAGATGACCTGATCGATCGCGACCGCGAGCGGTGTAGGAATCTCCGAACGGCGCGACTGGACGGGCGGTGGCATGTCTTCGCGCTGATGCTTGAGCAGTTGCTTGGTCGAGCGCGACTTGAGCCCGAGGTCGAACGCATGTCCGCCCGTGATCGACTCGAACAACGTGAGGCCGAGCGCGTAGAGATCGGTCTCTGGTCCAACTGGAGCACCGAGCACGGTTTGTTCCGGAGCCATGTAGCGAGGATCCCCGATGAGCTGCTTGGGGTGCTCCGCACCTTCGATGCTCCGACACACACCGAAGTCGATGAGCTTCACGATCACGATACGACGGTCGTAGGTATCGCGAGTGACGAAGATGTTGTCCGGCTTCACGTCACAATGAACGATCTGCCGACGATGGATGTACTCGAGGGCGTCGAGCGACTGCAGGAAGATGTCGAGCAACAACGGAAACGCGATCCTCCGCCCCAAGTCGATGATCTGGCCCAGATCGCGGCCGCGGAGATACTCCATCGTCATCCACTCGAGCCCAACCTCCGGATCGCCGCCGCGGTCGAGCACGCGGGGAAGGTTGGGATGCGAAAAGTTGGCCGCGATCACGGCTTCACGACGAAACCGTTGACGCTCGGTCTCGGGGACGTCGGGCTTGAGGACCTTGAGTGCGACGAACCGATCCATGACCGGGTCGAACGCTCGATAGACACGGCCCATCCCACCCTCGCCGATGTGCTCGAGCACCTCGAACGCCTTGGCGTGCGCAACCTTGGAACCCTGAGCGAGCTCCGTCGGGTCACGCCTTGCCTCCTCCTCGCGCTGCACGGACTGAGTCACCGATACGACCGCTTTTGGGTGGGTGCCTTCAGGTCCAAACATAACCCAACCCGGGGCGTCGCGACCCGATCCTGGACTGGGAACCGGACCGGGCGGCCCCACCAACGCGGCGGTACGTCGCCGTGGGCTCGAAGGAATGTCATCGACATCGGCAGTGCTGGGAGGCTCGCGCCAGAGCTGCGGTCCGGTCCACGTCTTGTACCCGGTGCGCACTCAAGCCGTAGCGTAAATGGGGCCGACAAAGGATGCCGCATGAATCTGCATGAACGGGGAGCCTGGTGAGGCTCGCAGGTTGTCCTCGTGTGGGGCACCGCGAGTTATCATCGCACACTCGACGCCGTCCGAGATCGTGCAAGCCTCGAGGATGATCGCAATGGGGAACCCAAGCTCTTGGTCGGCCCAATGCGGCACATACCAGGCAGCGTCCGCGCGAACGTTGCACGAACTGTCGCTCCGTGACACGAGCGACGCCCGCGTAGCGCAATCGCACCGGCGTCCCCAGCTTCGCGGGTGGGGTGCTCAGCCCTGCCGGTAGTTGTGTGCGAGGCGGGTGTACTTCGCCGCGAGCTGCCGATGGGCCTCTTCCTCTTCCGGATCGATCCGTTTGATCACCTTGCCCGGAACACCGAGAACGAGGCTGTGGTTCGGCACGGCCATTCCCGCCGTCACGAGCGCACACGAACCGATGATCGACCCACGTCCGACCGTGGACCCGTCGAGCAGGGTCGCCTGGATTCCCACCAGACATCCCGACTCGATGGAACACCCATGCAGCACCGCGCGATGTCCCACGACGACATCTTCACCGACGAGGGTCGGATGCCGATCTGCCAAATGAACCACGGTGCCGTCCTGCAGGTTGCTACGAGCGCCGATCTCGATCCGCGAAACGTCGCCCCGCAACACGCAGCCGAACCAGACGCTCGATTCGGGTCCAAGGGTCACATCACCGACAATGGCAGCGCCAGGTGCCACGAAGGCACTTTCCGCCACTTTGGGAATGGCCCCCCCGAACCGTTCGAAGATCGCTCCCCGATGCTGGGCACGGAGCTGCTCCAGCGCTCGTTCGAGCTCTTCGACGTTGGCGGGTCGAGCCGTCGCACGGGGAATGGAGTCGATTACGGGTCGGTACGCCACGACGCATCACGGTACCAGGCACGTCGACGTCGATCACCGATTCGTCGTGGGAGTCCGATCTTGACGTGCGCAAATTCCGCCGAATCTGAACGATCGCGAAACATCTCAAAACTGACCGATCGCCTTGGCGAACACGATCGACGACCCGGTCGCTTTTTTCCCGAACTTGGTGTCGGGACCGCCCAGCAGAAAGAAGCTGCCGAGCTCGATCGTGACGTAGCCCCATTTGGGCTTGGCCATCAACGCCGGATAGATCACGTACGAGCCTTCGTCGCCGCGACCCGTCGGGAAATCGACGACGCCGAACAACCGCACGAGGAGATGGCGGCCGAGAAAGGACAACTCGGTTCCCGCAACCAAGTAGTTGCCAATGTGCGCCGCACCGATCTCGTCGATGAATCCCCTCAGATATTGGCCCTGGAGATAAACGTGCTTCCCGATCGTGTAGTCGATCCCGGCCGTCGCCTTGACGTACGGAGTAGATTCGATCGTCGGCCCCGCGATGGAGGTCACCGGGTTGTTGATTCCGTCGTCGGGGGTCACGTCCTGCGGCCGCGGAAACCCGATGAAGAGGTCTTCGGGTTGCGGGATGAACAGCGCGGCCTCCCCCCAGAGGCCCAAGTTGTCCAAGAACGGCAGCTGGGTCGAAAAATCCAGTCCGACCACTTGCATGCGCGGGTACTTGAGCCGCACGACCGAATCCACGCAACACTCTGGAGTCCCAGGTTCCCCCGTTGCGTCCTGTTTGAACGCCGACTGGACGTCGACCGGGGTCGGAATATCGTGCAGTCCGTAATAATAGGATGCGCTCAAATCGAATACGCCACCCAGATTCGTTCCGACCTTGAATGCGGCCTGCCCGTCGGAGAACTTCAACCGTCGGGAATCCACTTGGCTCGTGATCGTCGGGATGAGGCCGGGGTCGATCTCGAACAGAGCCCGCGCCGCGTCGATCGCATCGAGATCGGCCTGGTCGGCAAATGGAACGGGTCCGTACGGATCGAGGAGCGCATCCGTGGCCGAGGGCGGCAAGAGTGCCGGGGTGAACAACGGCACGTATACGCCTTGGAAATACAATCGGTCATCGAGCGGGGCCCAGTCGATGACCAACATTTGATTCGCAATGGGTTCGGTGAAGAGCGGGCGGTCTTCGAGATCGTCGGCGTTGATGTTGTTCGTCGGGTTGAACTGATCGGCCGTTCCCCAGCGCACGATTTGACGGCCGAGTTTCACGTCCAGATTGGGCAATAGATCATAGATCGCAACGTAGGCCGCATCGCTTTCGAGATGGAATGGACTCACCGTCCCGCTGCGGGTGAGACCGCCCAGATCGGTGGCCTGGGATGCACCGAAGAACACCGCTTCGATGTCGCCGACCAGTTCGATGCGACGATTCGGCGCGTAGGACAAACGAAACTCCAATCGATTTTCGTTGCGTTCGAGGCCCGGATCGTCGGTCTTGGCGACCGCGAAGTAGACGCTCGAGAGTAGTCGCAGCGAGAAGTGAAGATCGTCGCGGCTGCGCAGACGCGGGCGACGCGGACGATCGCGATCCTTCGTCGGCGCGATCGCGCTTGGCGGGGATGCCTCTGCGTGTACGGCCGCTTCGCTCGGGCGCACGCTCGGGTCCCCGAAAATGTCGTCCATCGTCGGCTCGCCCGGCGATGCAGGCGGGGGGGGATCGGCACGGGGGACTTCGGGTCCTGCCACGACTGCCGGTTCGCCACTTGGGGGCTCAGCTTCCTCCGCACCGACGCTCGGGTTGCCAAAGATGTCCTCCATCGTCGGCTCGGCGGGTGCCGCAACTTCACTCGTGCGCGATGACGCGTCCTCCGTCGCCGGTGGGTCGGCCGGGGGTGGCCCCTCCCCCTCGGGGGCGACCCCGGTCTCGTCCTCCGCAGGGACTCCACTTGGAGCGTCGTCGCCCTGACTCGGGGCGACGAGCGAAAACGACAAGACCCAGGAACATGCGGCCAAAATCACGGTTCGACTATTCCCGCAACATCTGGCGACGCGAGAACACGCTATCGTCGACGCCCTGATTGACGGCGATGTCCGATAGACGAATGGTGGTCTGATTACCGGTCTTGAGATTGTTCATGACCACCCGCGTCGGGAACGGATGGCCTTCGATCTGCACCCAGTCTTCGCGTTTCTGCTCGCGAACGGCCGTTCCAGACGCATCGAAGTAGCGGATCCGTATGACCCCGCCCTGGGTGCTGTCGATCGTCACTTCGAGTCTTGCGTAGGACGGATCGGTGCCGGGTTTGGGGGTCAAGAGGAGTGTCGTTCGCGTACCTTCGCGAGGACCGAGCTCCGCGACGAACGCGGGCGACAACTTGATCTGGGTCATGTCCTCGAACGTGAACTCGCTGCCCATGAACCCCTGTTTGACAGCATGGGCGGCGACCTTGCGAACCTTGTTGAACTCTCGCGAATAGAGATAGAGCGTGCTCGCGTCGAGCATCAATACCTTCATCCCCTCGATGTCGCCGGGCGCCGTGAACTCGATGTATTGCTTGTCCAAGCCCTTCATCGTCGATGTGAACGACAAGGTCTTGGTCACCTCACCCGCTCGCTCGATCTCCATGGTGGCGCGATAATGTTGATCGCTGAAGACATCGGCTCGCCGGTCGACCTCGGCGAGCACCTCGTTGCCGTCGATCACGAACATCGTCGCCCGAGCCGACCCGATCGGGGCCGGAAGGATCGCCAAACAAAGCAGCCACGAAAGCGCGTGAGAATATTTCGACATCATCGGTCTCCTCGGTCGTTGGGGTCCGAGTGGTACGAAGGCGGGCGGCACGGTATTTACCTCACGCCCCACGGGGGCTGAAATCCTCGCTGCCCAGAGATGGCACGGAGGGCGATGAAACGTTGGATAAATCACCGTTTGGTCGCGGACTGCAACCCAGCGAACCAAACCGACGCGACCGAGGCGACCATTAGGCCGATCGCGAGGCCGCTCCCGAACTGGCGCAAAGGCGGCATCGAAGAGGCCTCGAGCACCAAAAACGCGAGCCCGAGCTGAACCCCGGTCGCAAGGACGACCCGACCCAGAGTCGCGACGGCCTCGGACATCGAACTGCGCCGTCCTCGCACTGCGAGATGGATCGCGAAATCGACCCCGGCTCCAACGCTCACGCACGTGACCATGCTGGTCCCTACGCTGACCGTGTGGCCAAGGGCCGCGATCGCCCCCGCCGTCACCACGAGAGCCCATAGAGCCGGAAGCAACGTACCGAAAAATCGCGCGGCCCCGAGTACGGCCCCGAGCGCGAGGACGGATACCAAGGTCGAGGTCCACAAACTACGCACGACGCTTGCAGCAAAGGCTTGCCCAACGACCGGCTGCCCAGTCAGCGCGACCGAAAACGGAAGCTCGCGGATGCCCGCGACCGAAGTATCGGGGGGAACGGCCCACTCCGCGTGTTCGAGCCAAGACAACGCCACTCGGATCGCCAACGCATCGTCGCCGCAGTCCGACCCGAGCCCCAACCCCTGACAGACCACGCGAACCCGCCGCCTCGCCACCGCCTCGTGGATCCAACCCTCGAGCTGCGCCGCCACGACCTCGATCCCTTCCGGGTCCACCTCGACGAGTTTGGGGACATGGGTCGTGATGAGGGTCGCGATCTGCTCACGCGTGGCCCCGAGCAAACCCGGCATCGGCAAACGTTCGAACTCCTGAGCCTCGAGCGGTTCGATGAGCTCGTCCGTACCAAATGCACGGTGTCGAAGTGCCACGAGCTCGGCGTCCAGTTCGGCATCGGGTTCGTTCGATGCGGCCAACCATCCCTCGAACTCGGCTGGGCCCACCGCTCGCTCCGACACCTCGTGCAAACGCTTCCGCACCTCGTCGCAGACGACCTCGAGCACGGCCGCGTCGTGGGTCGAAGCGACCCGAAGAGGGCTCTGCGGCGCCTTGGACAAGACTTCGCGCACGGCAGCGACCAACACGTCGACGTCCGTCGACGGGCCTGGAGCGAGGCGAACGTGGATCAATGCACCACGGCCGTCCCGGGTCATCAATTGAGCCATCGGCGCTTGATCAACCAGGTTCGCGATGACGCGCCTCGCTTGATCGGGCGTCATCGGCAGGCCCGGACGCCCGCCGAACCCCTCCGATAGAAGCGCAGCGGGCCCAACGAGGCTACGAACATCCGAGACCCCGTCGATCGCGGCGATCGCCCGTTGGGTATGTTCGATCCATTGCAACAAGGCCGGCTCAGCGAGGGGACCCTCGAGCGCCACCTGAAGGAACTGCGAGCCACCGAAGTGCTCGGCGAAGAATCGGTCCGACAGTGCTGGTTCACTGTCCGGATCGAACACGTGTCGAGTATCCGAGTCCGCCCGAAGGTTGGTCGCGAGCGCAATGCCCAAGATCGCGATCACGACGAGAACCACGCGCGGTGGCATCCAGAGTTCGACCCGCGACTCGCTCGTTTCGGACGGGATCCAACCTGCGGGAAGAATGGAGAGCAACGCGGGCACGACCGCCAGAGCGAGCACCAAGAGCGCGAGAACGCCGAGCCCCGCCACGATCCCGAAACTCCGCATGGGCGCCTGAGGCATCACGACGAGCGCAAAGAACGAGCACGCGGTCGTGAGGCCGCTCAAGACGACCGGCCAACCGAGTTCGCGCAACGCCGCACTCGCACGATCGATCGGCGCGCCGACCTGCCTTTGATAGCCGGAGATGAGATGCATACCGAACGCACCCCCGAGTGCCACCATCAACACCGGCAACGTGCTGCTCACGATCGAAAACGGTACCCCGAATCGTCCATGGGCACCGACCACCCAGACGACACCGAGGCCGGTGACGACCAGGTTCAACACTGCGCCGATCGAACTCCCGAGCAGCAGGACCGACGCCACCGCGAGCACGGCGATGACGAGCGGCGACAACCGATCGAGATCGACTCGTGAGGACGTCGCGGCGGCTTCCTCGATGAAAGGACCGCCGCCGAAAAACAGCTCGCCGGACCAATGCTGCTGCGCGGTCGATCGGATCCGCTCGAGATCACGGGCGCGGTCCCCCGTCGAGGCGAGGTATACGAGCAAGGCGGCAGCCCGACCATTGGCCGAAACCAGACTGCCCACGGCGTTGTCGTTATGTAGCACCCGCTCGGCGAGTGACGTAGGGTCGGTCATCCCTCGCGGAACCAGCAGGTCCACGACGAGCGTCTCGTCTTGCACTTTCGCATCCGGCAGATCGGGAAACGACAAGACTTGCTGCACGCCCGGCAAGTCCGCGAGCGCTCGCCCGAGCTGCCGAATCGATTCGACACGCGTGGGCTCGAGCAGGGACTCACCGCCGTCACGAACGCCCACCAATGCCACCGACAACATGCCGAACCGGTCCGCGAGGGCCCGGAAGGCGACGACATCGGGGTGCTCGGGGGGGAGGAACGCGAGCACGTCGTCATCGTGCTGCGTCTGCCACATCCCCGGAGCCACCCAGACGGTGAACGCGAAACCGATCGCGAGGACGAGCCAGCGAAAGCGTACGACCCACGGCGGTCGATCCTCGATGCGCTCGTTCATTCGGCGCGCGAGGGTAGCATCCCTGTCACCCCCGCCACCGTGCGCCACGCCACTTCGTCATCGACCCTTCCCCAGCTTTCCGGGTGATCTTCGAGGCGAACGGCGTAGCTGCGGCCTCCGTCAGCGGCCCGCGAAGGTTTCGAGGTCGCTTGCGACCTCGGGGTCCACCTCCACCGGTTCGAGGCCGGGATCACGGGTCGCGATGGCGCCTGCGAGTAACCCGAGTGCGGTGAAGCTCAACACCGCCCGCACGACGTGCGAGTATTCCCACTGGTCGCGCAAGGTCGTCCAGTCGTCCTTCGTCGGCTCGTTGGGCTTTTTGTCCCCCAACCCAAAGAACGCGGCACTGACTCCTTGGAGCGGTTGGTCGCGGAGCCAGACCTTGTTGACCGGTTGCGTGAACACCCAGAAAACTCCCTGCATGCTCGCCAACGCAACCAATGCGAGGAGTGTGTAGTGAAACGATGGAGCGGCGGGAGGGGTCGCCAGCAACAGACCGAACGTCGCGAGCAGGCCACCGACCTCCCCGACGCCACCGACGATCGTGAACCCCGGATAGTAGATCGGCTGCACCGCAAGATAGGTCTCTTTGGGCAGACGGAGCTTGCCCGGCAGCTCGAGTGCATGAGCCACCGCGGGAACCATGGCCAATGCAACCAGCAGCAAGGTCGTGATTTGCAAGAACGTGAGCATGATCGGTATCTCTCTCCCCTCGGTTCCGAAGCGTCGCCGTCGCGCCGCGTTCACACGGCCGATGGTTCCTTTTCTCGTTCGTAGTGACGATGCCGCGCGATCGCTTTGATGAAGTCAGGAAGCACTTCCGCAGCGGTCGCGTCTTCACTGATCAGCACCCCCGGATCGAGCTCTCCAGAAGGAAGCACGGTGGCAACACCCGCTTCCTCGACCACATCGGCACCAGGCCCGAGCGCCAAGATCGGCTTGGCGTGGCGATACTGATCCCTGACGAATTCGTGCATGTGTTCGATCACGCGAGGCGCCGTCGATTCGGATCGTCCACCCAGCACAGCCACGGCATCGAACAGCACCGAAGGCATCGTTTCCATGGTCACCTCGACGCCGAGCGTGTCCCCCTCGTCGGTGGTGACGGTGCCCAAGCGTGCACCGACGTAACGCGGTACCGCCCCTTGTTCGACGAGGCCGGCATGCAGGCCTCGCGCGGCTTGCTCGTTGACCCCGTCCGCCACCAAGATCGCAATGCGGCGGGTCCGAATGCTACCGTCACCGGGCCGAGCAAAGAGCGAGAGCGCCGGTGAGACGTCGATCTCCGGCTTCCGCAGGCCCTTCGACATCTTAGGCAAGGGCTGCGGGACGTCCATCCCGAGGTCTCGCGCCAACCGTTCGGCCAGTTTCGTGTCGACGTTGGCAAGCATGGAGACGACGCGTTGCCGCACGGCTGGAACCTGGACCTTCGTCAGCTCGAACCGAAATGCACGAAGGATATGCAGCTTCTCCACCGGGGTTTGGCTATTCCAGAACAACGTGGCCTGACTGTAATGATCGGCGAAGCGCTCCGGCTTCCCTCGGACCTTGTCGTCCTCGACGTGCTCGCGAACCGAAGTAAAGCCGGCTCGCCCCGCTTGGAACGGGCAACCGCCCGCCAGCGAATTGGGCTCATAGGATACCCGGCCACGGTTGATCCCCTGCCGATGCATGCCGTCGCGCTGGTTGTTGTGGACTTGGGCGACGGGCGCATTGATCGGGATCTCATGGAAATTGGGGCCGCCCAGGCGTGAGATCTGCGTATCCACGTAAGAATGGATCCGCCCGGCGAGTAACGGGTCGTTGCTGAAGTCCAACCCTGGAACGATGTGCGCAGCACAAAAGGCAACCTGTTCGGTTTCGGCGAAGAAATTGTCCGGATTGCGATGGAGCACCATTTTGCCGACCGGCGTGAGTGGGACGAGCTCCTCGGGGACCAACTTGGTCGCGTCGAGAACATCGAAGCTGAAGCTCTCGGCTTGCTTTTCGGTGAACAACTGAAAGCTCAGCTCCCACTCGGGAAATGCACCCGACTCGATCGCTTCCCAGAGGTCGCGTCGATGAAAATCGGGGTCAGCACCCGCGATCTTGACCGATTCGTCCCAGTCCAAGGAATGGGTCCCGGCGATGGGTCGCCAGTGAAATTTCACGAACGTCGACTCACCTTTGTCGTTGATCAACCGAAACGTATGCACGCCGAACCCCTGCAACGTGCGCAAGCTGCGAGGCAGCGTCCGATCCGACATGGCCCACATCAACATATGAGTCGACTCGGGCATGAGCGAGACGAAATCCCAAAAGGTATCGTGCGCGGTCGCGGCCTGCGGAATGCCGACATGAGGCTCGGGCTTCGCAGCATGGATCAAGTCCGGAAACTTCATCGCGTCTTGGATGAAGAAGACAGGAATGTTGTTGCCGACCAGGTCCCAATTGCCTTCGTCCGTATAGAACTTCACGGCGAACCCTCGAACATCGCGCGGCGTATCGGGCGAACCTCGCTCACCGATCACCGTGGAAAAGCGCACGAACACGGGCGTGCGCTTGCCGGCCTCGGCAAACAGCGATGCACGGGTCAAATGGGTCATCGGCTTGTAGCACTCGAAGTAGCCGTGAGCGGCCGATCCGCGAGCATGGACGATTCGTTCCGGAATACGCTCATGATCGAAATGCGTGATCTTTTCGCGCAGGAGGAAGTCCTCGAGGAGCGTCGGTCCGCGCAGACCTGCTTTCAGCGAGTTTTGATTGTCCGCGACCGGCACCCCCTGATTGCTCGTCAACGGTCGGTCGGTAGAATCGGTACGTACCCGATCGAGTGGAAGGCTTCCCGGATTGAATCCAAGCGTGGGCTTGCCGTTTCCTACCTTGGCTGATGGCTGGGTTTCGGTGATCGTACTGCCCGTCACGCTCGGTTGGTGAGCCTTCACGGTAGCTCCCGGCTGTGGCTCCGCGGACGCCTTGCCATGCTCCCCGGGCTTGTTGGCATTGAATGGCATCGCTGTAGCGAGCGCCTCGGCGCCGATCATTTTTTCGACCAGTTCATCGGCTGCGGATGAACCCGAGTGGCTCGCGGGTCCACCGACGGTGGAACGAGCACTCGTCGTCGAGCCCGACGCCGGATTGGACTTGGTCGGAGAGGGCGTGCTGGGCGACTGGGGTTTTTTGGTAGCCATGGAACTCCGTCTATGCCAGAGCAAGATCCGAGCCGAATCGGTACAGCGACCCGTCCTTTTAGATCGAGCCCACTCATTCGCGGTGCGACGACATGGCACGAGGCAGAATGCCTCACGTAGCTTTTTCAGCTCGGTCGCCGGCTTCGCCCGCAGTGCGTCGAGAATCCCAGGGGCGATTCAACGTGCCTCCAGCAGTTGTACGCTGAACTTTCGCGCGGGGTCCGTCCAGATGCGCACGACGTCGAACCCTCCCTGCTCCGCCAGAACTCGAAACTGCCCCACATCGTATTTGTAGCAATATTCGGTGATGATCGGCTCACCGGTATCGAATCGTACCGACCGTGAACCGATTGCGATGGATTGCGAGTTCGTACTTACCAGACGCATTTCGATACGACCGACGGTTGCGTTCCACGGTGCTTGGTGCACGAACGTTCGCAGCGGGAAATGCCCGCCGTGTCGGCGGTTGATCACGCGCAGAATGTTGAGGTTGAATGCTGCCGTCACCCCTCGACGATCATTGTAGGCAGCTTCGAGGGTTGCGCGATCCTTCGGCAGGTCGATACCGATGAGAAGTTTCCCTGCGCGGCCCAAGAGCGTTCGAATCCGGCCTAAAAAGTCTACCGCAGCCGCCGGCTCGAAATTACCCATCGTGGAACCCGGAAAAAATGCGGCCACCGGCCCGGCTTCGAACGACGGCGGAAGCGAGAGCGGGGCCGTGTAGTCCCCACAAACCGGACGGACTTGCAGCGTGGGGTACGTGTGTTCGAGCACTCGGCAGCTCGTCCTCAGAGCCGAACGCGAGATCTCGATGGGGACATACATGCGTGGATCGTCCAATGCGTCGAGTAACAGGCGGGTCTTGATGGAGGCTCCACTGCCGAACTCGAGCAGCGCGACCTGGGGTCCGAGCGCCTCGGCCATTTCCTCCGCATGGGAGCGAAGGATCGCGAGCTCCGTACGTGTGAGGTAGTATTCCTCGAGCTCGCAAATCTCTTCGAACAAACGAGAGCCCCGAGCATCGTAGAACAACTTGCACGGCAGCGATTTGGGCGTTTGCCGGAGCCCGGTCTCGATCTCGAAACGCACGGGATCCGAGCCGACTGGCTCCGCCACACGACACAGAGCAGACGATGGATTCATGTCGACCTCGCCAAACGCACACCCGAGAACTGCCAGCGAGCATCGGGCGGAAAGAAGTTGCGGTAGCTCGCACGAATGTGCTCACGCGGTGTGGCACACGAACCACCTCGCAGCACCATTTGGTTGCACATGAACTTACCGTTGTATTCGCCCATTGCACCTTCGAACGGCACGTAGCCCGGATAGGGGCCATAAGCGCTGGCGGTCCATTCCCAGACGTCACCGAACATTTGTCTGAGCCGAACGTGGTGAGGCGCGGTCGCCCGCGGATGCAGTCGCCCCGACTCGAGTAAGTTCCCCTCGATGGGCAGTTCTTCCGCGGCGGCTTCCCACTCCATTTCGGTGGGAAGGCGCGCACCGAACCAGCGCGCGTAAGCATCCGCCTCGTAATAGCTCACGTGACAGACCGGATCCTCGGCTCGAATCGGCGTCATGCCCGAAAGTGTATAGATCTCGAAGCAAGGTTCGACACCGCGGTCTGGACGTTCATACCAATAGAGCGGCGCTCGCCAATGACGTTCCGCAGCGGTTCGAAAACCGTCGGAAAGCCAGAGATCGGGACGTGAGTAGCCACCATCGCGAATGAATTCGAGAAACTCCCCATTCGTGACCAAGCGATTCGCAAGTGCGTAAGGTTCGACGAACACGCGATGGCGCGGTTGCTCGTTGTCGAATGCAAACTGTGCGCCCGAGTGCCCCACCTCGCGAACGCCGGCGTCGAAGGTCACGAACTCGAGTGCGGTTTCTTGGCTGGGCGCCTCGTTCGGCCAGACGCGATACACCGGACGCGTCGGATTCGAACCGAACAAGTGCTTGAGGTCGGTGACGATGAGTTCTTGATGCTGCTGTTCGTGTTGCAACCCGAGTTCGATCAAATCGATTACAGCACTCCGCCGAACCCACGCATCGGGGGTTTCGGTCAGGAGCGCGAACATCCGTTCCGTGACATGGGACCGATAGGACAGGACGTCGGCAAGGGACGGCCGCGTCAAAAGGCCTCGCTCGGGCCGAGCGAGCCGAGCTCCGAGCGCGTCGTAATAGGAGTTGAAGAGGTAGCCGTAGGTTTCGTGGAACGGCCGATAGGTCGGTCGCTGCCCCAGCACGAACGTCTCGAAGAACCAGCTCGTATGCGCGAGATGCCACTTGACCGGACTCGCGTCGGGCATCGACTGTGCCCCGCAGTCCTCGGGCGAAAGCGGCTTGCACAAGGCTTCGGTTCCACGCCGCACGAGCATCAGTCGATCGGCGAGATCGCCGATCGACCGATCGGGACGAGGATTCCTCTGCGGTTCTGGCCGCTGCCGTTCTGGCCTCTGCGGTTCTGGGTTGCCGCTCGAGATTGGACTGCGTGACACCTCCCCGCAGCCGCTAGCAAGAGCCGCGCCACGACTTCGTTGCCCCGTGGATCACGACACCGTGCAGCCTACCCACAGTTCGGCCGGGTTATTTCGCCGCGGCGTCGCGAGGGTTCCAATCAACGCTGCGGGTCCGGGGGTGGGTCAACTCCGCTCGGTGTGACGCTTCGGGTGCAGAGTTCCGATCGCCGCGGGGGTCGAAACCCCGCCGGTCCACCCTGACGGGCTATCTCGACGTCTGACCCGAGGTTCGGCTCGAGCTCGGGCCCGAAACTTGGATCGAACTCATGCGGTCGTTGAATCCAAGGCTCGTCAAACAAGCGACGTCGTTCGCCACCGTCGCGGTCATCCCGGTAAAGTGCTGATCCGCAAACAACGTGGCCTCGAACCCTTCGGTGACCCGAATCGAAGACACCTGGTCGTTGCCGAGGCCCATCGACTGGAGCTGAGCGAGATCCGTCGACCCCTCGACCACGCAGATCCGATCTCCCGCATAGTTGCAATGCTCGTAGAGCGCGATGCGACAGTAAGGGTGATAGGTATAGAGCTCGTCGAGCCCCTCGGGAACGTCGAAGTAGAGATCGAGCAAGTGGACGGGATCGAGAGCCATCTCGCCGCGGTAGCTGGGTCCATCGTCGTGATCGTCCCAGCCCCACGGCGCGTTGGCGGCATTCTGGCTGCAACCGATCGCGCCTCCCCCACATCCGCCGGTCGAGTCGCCCGCGAACGACCCGAAACTCGCGAACGACTCCGTCGCGAAGCGACGGTCCCAGAGGCCCCCGGTTTCGAAGACGTCAAGCAAGCGGTACTGCACGAAACGGTCGTCGGGGTGCGAGGGTTCCTCGGCGGTCGACGAGGACGGGTAGTAGACCAGGCCATCACCCCGAATGTCGTACGCAGGCCAGGCTTTGAGCCCGTGCCCTTTGGCCTCTTGCGCCGTGATTGGATGGGACTGGCCGTTGTAGGTCGACAGGCTCAGGGTGCCATCGATAGTCTCTTCACCATCATCCCAATCGCTATCCGCCGGAACATAAGCATAGAAATCGAGATGGGCGACGGTCACGGCCGCACGCAACGCCCCATACGTAGAGCCATCGCGCTCGACGGCCAGGAGCACCCCCTCGGAGTCGTTCTCGTGTTCGGTGTCGAAGAACGAGTCCGTCCAATCTCTCGGGTGGAAGAACGTGTAGACCAGGAACCAATGACTCACCGTCTCCACCACCGAGACATACGCATACGCGGGCAACGACATCGAACTCGCACGGTCCCAATTGTTGCGAGCATTCCAGTCACCGTCGAAATCCAACCGCGTGATGTAATCGGAACGACCGCCCAACGCATGACTTCCCGTCTGATCGACATCCATCACGTGGATGGGCGCCCACCGGAGGGCAAGTTCCGCGCGCTCGAGCGGTTCGGCGGCCGCAAGCCGAAACCCTGGCTCGTCGGACCTCGGATCGTCCAGTTCCTCAGAATCGCCCGCTTCGCAGGCGAAGAGGGTCATACAAGCCATGAGCATCGACAAGGTCCAGCGCGGGGACCAGGCGCTCGGCTTTGTTCGGATTCCGGGCAGATCCGTTTCACGACCGCAGGCGTGCGTTTGAGGTGTGCGGAGGCAGTTTCGCTGCCATGGCGAGGGGCCGTTGCGAAAAGCCCCTTGAAGACGAGTTTGCACGTCACGTCGCATACCAGAACCATCGGCAAGGTACGCAACGGCCGAGCCACCGGTTGGCAACGTTTCGTACGAGCTCGTGTCGAACAGCGATCTCCATCCGACGCCCAGAAGCTGCGATGCGCAGATCCGCCCTCATCCCCAAACGCCGCTCTGGTGCGAAAGCAAGCATATGATGAATCCTCAATGATTAAACTCGTCGGCACCACGGGCAAACCTTCGTGACGGGCGACCCACCCACGACGACGGTCATCCGTGCAGGCATGAGTGCAGCCTTCGTCGACTATGACCAAGACGGTCAGATCGATCTTTCCGTCCCGAACGGCGAGGGCCAGATCGAACTCACGCCCTATTTCTTGTTCCACAACGACGGGCGTCCAGGCCCTTGGCTCGAGGTCGAGGTCGAGGTCGAGGTCGAGGTCGAGCTCGAAGGTGTCACCAATGATCCGTTCGGACTCGGTGCGAGACTACAGGTCCAGGGGGCGACGGGAGTTCGGCATCGCTACCAGAGTGGTCCTCACCACCTGCTTTCGCAAAGCTTTGGTCCCCGTGCACTTTGGCCTCGGCAGCGACACGGTCGTCGATCTCACCATCACTTGGCCGAACGGTATCGTGCAGGTCCTCGACAACGTCTCCGCGGATCAAGTCCTCCGCGTGACCGAAACCGCACCGTAGATTCCGACCGAACGGATGGTCGATGGCATTGCCACCGTTCGGGTCCGCGAGAAACAATGCCCGGATGGATCGGCTCCTGTTTGTCTGCCTCGCCGGTGCGGTCGGTACCGGGGTGCGCTATCTCGTCGGCCTTTGGGCGGTCGAGCGGCTCGGCCCCTCATTCCCGTACGGCACGCTCATCGTGAACGTCACGGGCTGCTTCCTGATCGCATTCGTGATGGAACTCGCGCTCGGGCTCGCGACCTTTCCGCCCAATCTTCGCCTCGCGTTGACTACGGGCTTCATGGGCGGCCTCACGACCTATTCGAGTTTCGCGTACGAAACAACTGCGTTCGCTCAGTCCGGAGCGCACAGCGCGGCGCTCGCGAATTTCGGCGTGACCACGCTCGCGTGCTTTGCCGCCGTACTCCTCGGGCTCACTCTCGGGCACGCCATCCTCCGAGTCTGACCGGAACCGACATTATGAAAGAAAATATTCTTGCAGGATGGACACAGGCCCAATGTCGACCGATACTATGACGACCTGACGAGGGAGCCTCGTGTTCGCCCGTCACGCTTCGGGAGATCGTCATGTCGCGCTGGTTCGAAGACAATGCACAATCCATCGGCCGAACACCGCTCGTGCGCCTCAATCGAATCTGCGCACCCGGAAGGGCACGAGTGCTCGCCAAAATCGAAGGGCGCAACCCGGCGTATTCGGTCAAGTGTCGCCTCGGTGCCGCCATGGTTTGGGACGCGGAAAAACGCGGACTGCTCGGGCGCAGCAAGGAACTGATCGAGCCGACGAGTGGCAACACGGGCATCGCGCTCGCCTTCGTCGCAGCGGCGCGCGGCTACCCCCTCACCCTGACCATGCCGGAAACGATGAGCATCGAGCGACGGAAGCTGCTCGCAGCCTATGGCGCGAAACTGGTCCTCACCGAAGGAGCCAAGGGCATGGCGGGCGCCATCGCCAAAGCCGAAGCCATTGCAGCCTCCGATCCCGACCGCTACGTACTGTTGCAGCAGTTCAAAAACCCCGCAAATCCTGCCATCCACGAATCGACCACCGGGCCCGAGATCTGGGACGACACCGATGGCCGGACCGACATTCTGGTGTCGGGCGTGGGCACGGGCGGCACGATCACGGGCGTGTCGCGATACTTCGAGAACATACGCAGACAGCCGCTCCACTCCGTGGCGGTCGAACCCACGAACAGTCCGGTGTTGACGCAGCGGCGAGCCGGACAGCCCCTCGCACCTGGGCCTCACAAGATTCAAGGTATCGGTGCGGGCTTCGTTCCAGACGTGTTGGATCTGTCCCTCGTCGACGAGATCGAGCAGGTCACCAATGAAGAAGCCACCGACTACGCACGCCGACTCACTCGCGACGAAGGCATTCTCTCGGGGATCTCGAGCGGTGCAGCCGTGGCCGTCGCTGCTCGACTCGCCGCTCGACCGGAACACGAAGGCAAGACCATCGTCGTGATCCTGCCGGACTCGGGCGAGCGTTACCTGAGCACGGTGTTGTTCGAGGGCATGTACGACGCCCAAGGAATCGCGCCGTGACCATCCTTTCGTGGGACCGCAGGCGCAGCGACGATGGGCCCGCCGAATCGTTGTCGAATGTCGTGACGGCACTCTGCGACGCCAATGACGATTTGCTCGAGGGTCCGCGCTCGGTCCGAAGCCGCCCCTCGTTTCCCTCGCGGGACGTCATTGCCGAGGTCGTTTCGGACCTCCGCGCCGCCATGTTCCCATGGCACTTCGGGACCCCCGACATCTCGCGGGAAGGTCTCACGTACTACGTCGGTCGGACCCTCGACCGATCCCTCCATCGCCTCGAGGAGCAAGTTCGGGTCGCGTTTTCGTTCGAGTGCCGACACGAAGAGTCATCCTGCATCGACTGTACCGACCGCGCCCGCAACCTCACCCGTGACTTCGCCGCAGGTTTACCTGCTGTCCGCGCCCTGTTGGGCGGCGACGCTCGTGCAGCGTTCGAAGGGGATCCCGCAGCGACGGGACCCGACGAGACCCTCTTCTCCTACGCGGGCATGGCCGCGATCACCTATCACCGCATCGCGCACGAACTGCACATACTCGGTGTCCCCCTCGTGCCCCGCATGATCTCGGAGCTCGCCCACGCCGCGACGGGGATCGATATCCATCCCGGAGCGCAGATCGGTCCCCGGTTCTTCATCGATCATGGCACAGGTGTCGTGATCGGCGAGACCTGCCTGATCGGCGAACACGTCCGCCTCTATCAAGGCGTCACTCTCGGCGCGAGGCGATTTCCACTCGACGAACGTGGCAACCCTACCAAGGGCCTCCCTCGGCATCCTATCGTCGAAAACGATGTTGTCATTTATGCGGGAGCCACGATCCTCGGCCGGATCACCATTGGTCGAGGCTCGACGATCGGTGGCAATGTCTGGCTCACCCATAGCGTCCCGCCGGGTAGCCAGATCGTCCAAGCCCGAGTGCGCGAGGACGCCTTCGTTGCGGGTGCCGGCATTTGATTCACCCCACGCCGCCCTCGACCAGCACCTTCCTCGGCTGGAACTTCCTCGTCGCGTCGCCCAAGATCGTCAATTTGCTACGGGCCTCATCAAGTCGGCAAAGCTGTCGCTGAACCACCGGGACGGCCGCCCCGTACGGGTAATCGACATCGCGAGATCGAGCATCCGCTCGTCCTCGCACTGCTTAAATGCTTTGCAGTCTCGGGCCGGGACCCTTGTCGCTTCCGGGGTGCCCAGACGCTCGCGCAATCGATCGACATAGCCGAAGATCTGGTCCGCTAAGTCGCATTGGTCTCCACTGACCACTCGAATCACGGAGGCCATGCTGAGCAACACAGCGATCGCGCTTTCGAAGCCCATCGTGATCACCGTGTTCAGTTGCCAGTCTTTAGCCAGGAAAGGCTCGAGCGTTCGTTGGACGCGATGGAAAATCGAACGGATGAATTCGACCAGTTCCTTGGCGTCGGCGATCGGCTTCAATGGAACGGAAAACGCGAGGTCCCCGCTCGAGAAACCGTTTAGCATCGTTCCGCGCGGTTCGACGAACGTCTCGGCTTCGGGTCCGGCCTTGGACTTATTCGAGTCGATCTGCTGAGCGGCGATCAGGATCAAGATCTGAAGGCCCGCCAGCTCTTCGAGGCCAGGGATGAAATTGAAGTTGAACGTGCGGCGGAGCCCCAACGAGACGTATCCCCAGGCATTGTCGAGTTCCCCGCGCCAAAGATAGACGAGGGCCATCGTGTAGTAGCCGTTCACATGCAACTCGGCAGGCTCGAATCCGCTGCCGAAGACATTGGGATCCAGGTTGGCGGCATCCCAGGAGTCGTGCAACGACTGCAACAAGCGGTCTTTGAACTCGGAAGCGCCAGCCTTGGACGCCACGGCAAACAGCATCGACGCTCCGCCACCGTAGGCCTGGGCCCACGGGTAATAGAATCCCCTCAGTCGTTGGGCTTCCTCGAGCCGATTCACCGCCGACTCGAGGAGCTTCGAATAGATTTCCTTGGGATCAGTACCGACGGGGAGGTCGAGCATTTCGGAGATCCGCACCTCGAAGTGACGTTCGAACTCCGCTTGGATGCCCATGAAGCCCCGGACGTTGACGACCGTGGCACCGTAATGGGCGGCCGCCCAGGCGATGTCCTCCCCAGATTCTTCGCCCGTTTTAATGGCACGGTCGAACAGCATCAGCGCAGTCAGATATTCATCGAGCCGCTCGGTCGACAACCGCGACGTCGAACCCAAGGCATGCCAGGCGTTCCCGAGATCGCGGTAAACCTCGGCCCACTGCGCGAGGGTCCAAACGTCCTTCGGTTGCAGCGTCAACGCATAGTAGAAGTAGCGCGCAGCATCTTTGAGCGCCGGGGCACCCCGCCCATCCAAGATCTGGTAAACGCGATAGATGCGCAACCGCTGCTGCACCCGCGTCCACCCCACACGGGCCAGAAAATAAGCGATCTGTCGCGCCTCCGACGTCGTCAACGCCCACGCCGTCCCATCCTTCAGCAACGCGGCGGATTCGTAAGCGTTCGGGACATTGACGACGCCCGCTCCGGTCGGACCACAGGGGGGTGTGAACAAGGGCTCGATCGTGAAACACGATCGAAGGGAATAGTCGCTCCCGGGTAGCGAGAACGTCTCCGTGACGATCGGGCTCGGGCTGACCGGTAAGGCTCCGATTACGCATCCTGGCCGGGCCCGAATCCTCTCGACGAGATGGCGCAGACCGGTGACGAACCGCTGCTCGGCATGATCATTTTGGTTGTTCCGGGCAAGGTGGCTCCCGATTTGCGTACTGGTTTGAATGTCGGTATTGGGTTCCATGATGGATGTTCCTTTCAACGTGTGAATGTGCAGCTGCATAACGACTCGAGCCTACAAAGCATACTTAGCCAGTGATGTTTCAATCCACGCTCGATCGAAAATCGACGCGTACACCGGATTTCCGACCCGAATCTTGTCGAAGGTCCTCGTGACGATTCCCGCGAGGACCAGTGCCTCGTCGACGGGGGAATCTTCGAGATCGAGCTCGCCGGCCAACAGGATGTCCCGATACCGGCGCAACCGAGGTCTCGGATCACCGGGCGCCCGAAATACCCGCGCCTCGATGGTTTCGAGGTGACGCGGCTCGTCTTGCGTTCGCCATTTTTCGACGATCGCGGTACGTACGATCGCGGCCACCCACTCTCGTTCCGACCCGCGGATCGGCCGCGACTCCTCGTGGGCGATGAGGCGACACAATCGTTGGGTCAAGAATGGCTGCCCACACGTCCACTCCAACACCGCGCGAAGCAAACGTTCACCATCCCCGACATGCTCCAACCCTCTGGCCAGGTTGACGGCCTCATCGAAGCGAAACCCCATCAGAGGAATGGCAGACCCGATGTTGAAGGGCGACACGTTGTAGTCGCGAATCAGATCGGACGGGGTTGCGACACCGAGCAGGACGATGGTCAGACGACCATAGCGGGCGTCGTCGGCTCGGCGATTGTAACAACTCCGAATCAACGCAAAAAAACCATCGAGCGGAAACTCGAGCGCGAGCGTGGCATCGACCTCGTCGATGAAGACGACGATGGGGCCGGGCACGCTGTTCAGGATGACCTCGTCGATCAAGAGCTCGAGACATTGGACCGGCGAAACATCATCGTGTAGGCGCCACCACGACCGAAGATCGATCCGCTGTTGCAGCCCGAGCCCCGCAATTAGGTATCGGGCGACACCTGCGTACCATTGCATGGGCGTCGTCCCTCGCGCCCCGATCGCGCTGACATCGATCGAAACGCAAGCCACGTTTTCAGCCTGGAGCCGAGCCACCATCTGCACGCGAAGACTCGACTTCCCCATTTGCCGCGTGTTGAAAACGAAGCAATATCCACCGCGCTGGATCGTGCGAAACAGCAGATCGTCGGCCGCGCGGCGGACGTAGGTCGGCGAATCGGCCGGCAAACTGCCCCCTACTCGAAACGAGACGATCGACTCGGTGCTCGCGTCACGAAGCAGGGCATTCTCGAGCGAGACCGCAGCCTGCCCCATCAGCAGGGCCAACACGTCGATCCGCTCGGGTGCAAAGATACCTCGGGCGCGGCGATTCTCGAGATAGCAAATCGCGACGACGCAACCGTGACTGAGCACCGGAAAACACAGCAGGGATTTCGACTCGGTTCGCTGAAGGTAGGGATCTTCGGCGAACAGTCCGCGCGCACCGGTCCCGTCCAAGACGACCCGCTCCCCGGTTCTTGCGACATAGCGAATGACCGAGTGCGGTAGGCCCGGCTCGTCGGAGAGATTGAGCGAGAGTGATTCGAAATGACTCGCCTCGCCATGTTCGGCGCGCACTTTGACGAGCAGGCGTTCGCCGCTGACGAGAATGAGCGACCCCCGATCTGCCCCCGCGTTTTCGAGGCACACCCGCATGACGGTTTCGAGCAATGCGACGACGTCCGTGTTCGCCGCGATCGCCCGGCTGGCGGCCAACACCGAGGCGAGGTCGAGCTCGCGGCTGGCAGTGGACGAGGAACTCGGAGACCGAGCTGGTTGATTCGCGGATGGCTCCGGGACGATCGTCCGGACCGAAAGTAGCTCGGGATACGTTCGCCGGAGAAACGCGAGTTTGGCTTCAGCCCCCCACCGCTCGAACGCGTAGTACGCCTCGCTCATCGAATAGCTCGCCAAGCGTGGGTTGCCGCGCGACTGATAGAACATGGCGGCCCGTTCGAACGCCAACCCCTCTTCGTGCAGAAACCCGTTGCAGCGGGCCAGATCGGCCGCCGCGTCGTAGTGCTCCCGGGTTTGATGGGCATCGCCCAAGGCACGGTGGTACTCGGCCGCCATCAGATGATAGCGATGCTGATAGTTGACCGGGCACGTTTCGCCCCAGGCCCGCATCTGCTCGATCATGGGGCGGACCTCTTCGAGCAGGGCAGCCTGAACCGCTGGCGGCTGATCGGCATGGGTCGCCAACGCGGCCAGCGTGCGATACATCGTGGCGATGACCATCCACGCCGAGCCTGGTTGGTTGCCGCGTTCGGTCATGCGCGCATGCGTCAACGCTTCGTCGTAGGCGTGAAAGTGGTAACAAAGGATCGCCTGATTGAGCGCGAGATTGTAAAGTGCACTGAGATCGCCCTCGGCTTCATGCCGGGGACGCTCGACCGTCTCGTCATAGATCTCACCGCGTAGCGCAGTGGGGTCGGCCGAATCGTGCATGAAGTTGCGGACGGTCCGGTGGAAGATGCGAAGCCACGTGAGGAAAGGCCCCTGTTTGTAGCGAGCCAAGGTCGGCGTAATCTCCACGTATTCGGCGTCGACCTCGGGCAGTGAGCATCCGGCGAGGTAGGCCGTCGCCGTGGCGGTATGGAGGGCATTGACACCTGGTTCGATCCGTCCGGTTTCGAGGCCCACCGAATAGGCTGCACGCATGACCGGAATCCCGTCCCGAAACGGCCGACGCCAATGCATGATGTAGCAGGACCCGAGCACCGCGAGTGACGGACGCTGACTCGCAAGGTCACGTCGTTCCACCAGCGCCTCCGCGAGACATCCATAGGCATATCCGAGCGCGATATGCCCTTGCCCGCACAACCCCATCGCAAAGAAGATGAAGGCTTGGGCGGATTCTTCACACAAGCCGCGACGGATCGTGAGCAGGGCCGCATGGGCCCCCACGAGCACAGACATGAGGGGTGCGCTGAGAAACGCGCCGACGAACACATTGCACAGCACTCGAAGCGCCGACAACGATGCGGGATCGCGCATCGGAGGGAGATCGATCAGACAGCTCGGCTCGCGACCTCGCATCTCCATGGCGATGGTCTCGAACAGGGCGTCGACGTCGACCTGGCTCGCCGAAGCCGGCAGCACGATCCCCAGATCGACGAGAAGGGTTCGGGCGACCGCAAGGGCTTCGGCGAAGCGATTCTGCGCTGTCAGGGTCAAGATGCGAATCAGCAGTCCTGGCACCCGTTGGTCCGCGTCGACGGCACGCTGCGTCAAGGCATCGACGAATCGCTCCGAACGCTCGAAGTCTGCGGATAGGTAGGCCGCCTCGGCAGCGCCCGTCGTCAGCGCGAACGCCAGCTCAGCCCCCGTGGGGCGTGACACCAGCGCAGCCCCCGTGGGGCGTGACACCAGCTCGTGGTCCCGGGCAAACGCACCACCGGTTCCCTCCAAACAGGCAAGACCAAGCTCGAAGTAGTGAAGCGCAGCCGTCTCGGCCACCGATCGCATCGCCGTGCGACCCGCATCCAAGTTGAGTTCGGCGACGAAGCGCCGCTCTTCCGCGTCGAGCAACAGCCCGAGCGCGCGATTGAACTGATCTGCCGTTGCCAGCACCATCCGAGGTTCCGGCGTGGTCCCGAGCCGATCGCGCAGCACGCGGCCGATCCGGAGATGTTGAGCGGCGACTGCCGCCGAAGAGTGGATGGCATACGCGGCTTGTTGCACACGGTCATGCGCAAATCGGTAGACCGCGTCCGACGTTTGCTGATGGGTCAGCGCGATCAAGTAGTTACTTGCCAACGCGAGGCCGAGACTTTCCGCCACGACGAGATGAGGGCGGCCGACCGTTTCGGCGAGGAGATCGATCCGAACTTCGCTGCCGATGCAAGCGGCCGCAGCCAGGACGTCTCGCGTCAACTCGGGGAGCTGCATCATGCCGCCGACGAGGAGATCGACCACGTTGTCGCTCGAAGCGATCCGGCGGAGTCGCTCGACGTCGATCCGCCATTCGAAGGCCTCGTGGTCGAGCCGCACGACGCCTTCGGCGAGTAACGTGTCGAGCAAGGCGCGAATAAAGAAGGGATTGCCACCCGTCTTATCGTGAATGATCCCGCTCGTTCGATCCGCATCTGGAAACCGACCGAACGCGTCGGCGAGCAGGTTGGCGGTATCGCGAACATTGAGGGGCCCGAGGGGAAGTGTGAGTACAGGGATCCCGGCTTCGCGAATCTCGCTGACACCGTGGCGCAGTGCCTGGAGCCCAGACGCCGGTTCGTCCCGATGGGCAAGAACCACCAGCAGCGCCCCGCCGCTGGACTCGACCAATAGAGTACGAAGCAGGGTCAACGACGCGCGGTCGACCCATTGCAGATCGTCGAGCACCATGACCAATGGCTGATGAGGCCGAGCGAACACGCGAATCACCGCGGCCAGGGCCCGACGGAATCGGAAGCCGCGTTCCTCCGCGGGAAGCTCGATGAGCGGAGGCAAGCGCTCGTACAACAAGTCCAAGCGCGGAATCGCATCGGCCAACGCCGGGAGCATGGCACCCGCCGCGTCCTTGATATTCGTCGCCCATTGTCGCGCTTGGTCCCCGGGCTCTTTGAGTACATGAGCCAATAGCTGCTCGACGATACCGAGGATCGGACCGTAGGGGCTGTTTCCGCGCACCTGCTCGAACTTCCCTGCGACCAACAGCCCCCGCCGTTCGGTGACGGGCGTGTAGAGCTCCTTGATGAGGGAGGACTTGCCGACCCCTGCTCCGCCCGAAATCAACACCAACTCCGTGGTGTTGTCCGCAACGCGATCGAAGGCATCGCGTAGTTGCCCTATTTCCGTATCGCGCCCATAGAGGCGGGATGGAGGCATCGGTCGAGGGGCGACGTCTTGCCGGCCGGGGGCGAATCCTGCTGGCTCCGTTCGCCCCTCGAGGGCTCGCTGGCATTGCACGAGGTCGGCATGGAGCCCTTCGGCGGATTGGTAGCGATCGTTGGGACTCTTGGCGAGCAGCATGGCCACCACCGCCGCGACCGCCTCCGGTACCTCGGGACGCAATGCGCGAATCGCCACCGGCATGCGCACGAGATGCGCATGGATGAATTCGATGAGTTCATTCCCTTCGAATGGCGGCCGACCGGTCAGGAGCTCGTAAAGGGTGCAGCCAACGGAATAGAGGTCGGTCCGATGATCCAGCGGGTGGCTGGTTCGTCCGGTTTGTTCCGGAGAGAGGTAGGCCGGCGTGCCCTCGATGAGATCCGCATGGCCAAACGAAACCGCTTGCCGTGACAATCGCGTCGCAAAGCCAAAGTCGATGATCTTCAGCGTCTGTGATGACGCGTCGTAGACGACGTTCGATGGGTTCAAATCGCGGTGGATCACGGCGCGCTGATGAAGCGCGGCAATGTGACTCGCCATCTTCACCGCGATCGATAGGATGGTCTCGACCGACGCCGTTCCACACAGGCCGCTCTTGAGCAGATCACGGCCACCGAAATCCTCCTGGACAAATACCCAATGGTTGCTCGCATGGAGCAGCTCATGGGCCCTCACCACCCCGGGGTGCTGGAGAGACTGCACCAGCTCGTATTCGAGTTTGAGTCGTTCGATGCGGGCCGGGGGCGGATGGATGTCCTTGAGAACTTTGAGGATCACCGCCTGCCGCGACGGGTCGCTTCGAACCGCTCGAAACACGAGCGATTCCTTTCCGTCGTGGAGAAGTGCCTCGGTTTCGTAGCCGTTGATCGAGAACATCGCGGGTAAGGGGCTCAGCCGTCTGTGGGACTCCGATGCGTCTCTTCGTCATCGGGAAATGGTGGCCAATACCAACTCGGATCGGGTCCAGGGTCCGTCCCGCAGGAGGTTGCACCGTGAGAGACCAGGTCGTCGGTTTGGAGCGTCAGGGGACGCGTGGCGGTTGGATCGAGGTTCGTACGCATTCGTTCGACTCCATTCATCGGGGTTCGGCTTCGTCGACCATGGATGCCTCACGGCCTGGTCGACGATTCCATGCTTCGACGGTAGCGCGAGGGCTTCGGTTCGGCGATATCACGCAGTAGCATGGCGTCGCAGTCCAGGGTCCACCGCGCACGGTGCGCGCCCCTGCAAGCTTGGCTGCCGCAGCGAAGCGCCTTTGCGAAAGGCCCCTCGCTGACGAATAGACTCGACTAAAACAGCTCCCGGTGAAACCGCAGCGAAGGAACGATCACTTTCACCACAGGCAAGTTCAAATCCTCACGTTCCAGCGAAACCCGTAGAATCGGACCCTGCCCTTGCTCGATGAGCTGCTCGACGAGGCGATCCAGCAGTACCCGCAGATCCGCGCGAGCCTCTGGTTGGAGGGCCGTTTTCGCAGGGATGTCACGCCAACTCGTGTTGGCGGCCAGCGACGCGAGCACCTTGAACGGTCCGCTCGGCGACAGGACGTCTGCATGGAATGAGGTCCGGCGAATGAGGTCGTCGCGCGCGGATTGGATGATCGTGAGCCGCGACTGAATCGCTTCGGTGACGGCGCGGAGCGCAGCAATGGAGGCTACAGGATGGGCGCCCGACCCCATGACGAGAGCCGTCGCGGCGTGATGGGCATGACGATTGAGCAGAAACGCCCAAAATACGTGGACGGGGATCCTCGCAGGAATCCATAGCAATACCAGCTGGCTGCCCGCGTGTGCGATTCGATCGTGGATGGCCGCGAGAGCCGGGTCGTCGAGGGTCCGCGGATCGACCACCCGGCAACGTTCTTCGATGTGAAGCGCTCCACCTTCAGCCACACCCGAGATCGCGTCGCGCTCGACCAACTCGTAGATCGCGTGCAGGGTGGCTTCGACTTCATGGTTGCCCGACGCGAGGCCATTCGTGTGGGTGCGGTAAATGGTGGGCTCGAGAAAGAACGTGCTGCTGCTTGGAATCCACACCGTACGTCTTCGGCCCAAATCCTCGGCTTGGATCCAATCGATCATGTTCGTCGCCGAATGGTAGAATTGGCGATCGATGTCATCGCGGAGCGGTACGAACGTCTCCATGTGCTGGGCCCGCATGGTGCGTTCACTTCCGCGGAGCATGCGTCGGCGGTCCGGACACTCGGCGTGAAACAACTCGATCGCTTCCATCACGGCCGAGACCCATGCCGCGGCACGGCTCAAGCCTTTGCCATTTCCGGTTTGCAGAACCAGTCCGGTCGGTCGGATGGCCGTGAACGTCGAAACCCCGAAGTCCTCATCCAAGGAGGTAATGTCGGCGACTCGCGTCACGCCGCAACGTTCGAGCATGGGCCGGAGACGCAACATTGTGAGTTCGGGAGCGACCAGCCGGTCGGTCCCGTCGAGGGTTGTGGGCATCAAAGACGTCATCGACCCACCGCTTCCTCATCCGCCAAGAGTGAAGGAACCTGGCCTCGAAGGCGCACCTCGGCAAGGACGGCCGCGACCGGGGCCCATCCGGTATAGCCGAATGCGTACGGTTGCCGTTCGATCAACCAGCGCGCGCACGCGAGGACTTCGAGCAACGGACGAGCCTCACCAGCCCACTGGCCCTGCGAGAGCCGGTCGATCTCGCTCGCCGGACACTCGAGCCCTCGCCGTTTCGCCCACTCGGCCAAGAGGACCAGCTCCATGGCGGAGAGTCGCGCGAGCGTCCCGAGGCCCAGCGACCGCGCGAGGTCGGGCAATCGATCCGCATTCGCCGTGTCGTCGAGCCGATTGCACGCATGCCCGAGCATCCAATCGATCCGCGCACGCGCGGCCATGCATGAGTCGAACTCCTTCGTCGTGAGCCCGTTGGCACGAAGCCAGCCATCGAAATCGCCGGTCACGACCTGCTCACGCCACGAGTTCCCATAGCGGCGGACATGCTCGGCCGGGCACTCGATCGCCCAATCGTCGGCCAGAAGACCAAAGTAAAAGACCTTTGCCGCATCGGTCAGATACTCGGCGAATGCGTTGGGCTGCGACCGCAGCCGAGTCCACAAGACGTCCCCTGCGACGAGGGACCCGTCCGGAGCGAGTGCACCGCGATGGCGTTGGCTCACCGCCCGATAGAATCGGCTCGCGTCGTGAGTCGCGCTCGCGGAGCATCCCCGAACCGCTGCTTGGGCAAGCGCGCGCTGTGCATCGAGGGCTTTGACGTCGCCGCTTGGCGACGCGAACATCATCCGTAGCTGCGCCTGGGTCTCGGGCGCCCATGCTCGAACCAGGTCGCTTTCGAGCAGGCGTCGTTGGGTGCGTTCCATGAAGGGCATCGCCTTGGCCAACGCCACCAACGCATCGCATTGGGCTCGGCTGATCTGCCCCTGGTCGTACCCTTGTTGGGCTCGATATCGAACGTTGACCAGCGGTTCCGACAACACCCGAAAACCCGCATCTGCATCCGCGTGCAGCAACGCGACCTCGTCGTCCCCATCGATCACACCGTCGCGCAGCCATTCGAAGACCGTACCGACGCCGGTCATCCCGTAGGTGTGGAGCTCCGCGGCCCGAAGCGCGCCCATGCTGGCCGCGCCGAATACATCCATCCCGTGGCCCAAGGCCTCGAGTAGCTCGCGGTGCCACACGGCGGCCGCTCCGTGAAAGAGGCCATCGATGAGCACGATGGTGCGTACGCCAGAACCGATCAATCTGTAGACGTCCCCCATCCTGGCCGGCGGATAGTAGTTCGCAGCCAATTGCGCGGTGGCGCGATCACGGCGAAGGGACGGTCCTAAAAATACCGCAATCGGGTGGGCCCGGTCGTAACGCATCGTCCGCTCCCCTCGAGATCGGTGCCTGCGACCTGCCGCGTCAGGTCGGCCTCGCCGAAACGAGGCGATCGGCCAGGTAATCGCGGTAGAGCGCGCGCGCGAGGTGTACTTCGTTCCCCTGAAGGTGGACCAAGCCCAGGCTGGCCAGCTTGAAGGCGAGTTCAGTCGGGAGTCGAACCGGCCCCGTCGCGTTCATCACCTGCGTCGCAGCCTCGGCCAACTCGGGTTGGGCCTGCAGGTGCCACAACAGCGATTTGAGATGATCGGCGAACAGCCCTTGGTCGGTCGCGGCATCGCCGAGCACCGCTTCGAGGCTCTTGCCGGTGGCGAGATGGTAGAGCGCGACGCGAACGAGATGTGGATGACCGTGCAATGCCCGCATCAGTTGGTCGAGATCCGTCTCCGTGAGCGGCAAGCCGTGTTGCTCCGCGAGTTTCCCGACGATGTCTCGATTCCACTCGGCGAGCGCCACGGGTAGACCGATGTTGAACGGAGAATGGTTCACGTTCATGGGCAGATACATCTCGGTCGCATAGACGAGCACCATCCGCAATTGCTGCCAGGGTCGTTCGCTTCTCGCCATTTCGTTCCAGGCACGGAGCAGCGACAAGAACTCCTCGGCCGTAGCGGGATGCTCGAATACGCGATCGAGGTGGTCGATCGCGAGGACCATCCCGGCGGGGCACGCGGGTAGCAGCGTGCGCTCGAACACGTCGGTACAGTTTCCCTTGGGGCCAAAGACGTCATCCCAATCGCGGTCGATGGAACCGATGGTCATCCCCAGACGCCGCGACACCATGACACACAACCACCGCAACAATCGGTCGAGATCGGCCAATGTCGCGCTGTCGGTCAACCCCAAGTTGATCGCGACCGGCCGGACCTGAGTCTGTGCCGCATGGTCGAGGACTCGACGCATCAGTGACGTCTTGCCCATCTGCCTGGACCCCTTGATGCGGATCAATCCGCCCGGCTTGAGGATTTCGCGAAAGCATTGATCTTCGATGGCAGGGCGAACGTAGTAGGGGGAATGGGGCTCGACCACCCCACCAGGCAACGGGAGCGAACCCGAGTGTGTGTCGAGGGTCGACGAGACGAGCACGTTCCGCCGCAGCGCCTCCGCGGGGGCCGAAGCGCGCCCCCTTGTCGAGCGCGGGTCCACCCCGACCACGTTCGCGTCGACGATCTGTCGCACCAGCCCATCGGTGTCGGAGACATCGCGCCAGACGACGAACGTCAACCCCTCGGTGTACTCGTAGAGCGGGCTCGTCGGCGTGAGCTCCCGCGCATGCTCGATCCACACCGGTTGAATGCGCGGCCGTCCCCCCTGCTCGCCGCTCAGCGCTCGAGCCAAGCGAATTTCGTGGGCCACGACTTCGCTGACCACGGACTGACTCGACAGTAGCAGCAACACCACGTCGCTCCGTGTGATCGCGCGGGTGACCGCGCCGACCCAATCCGCATCGACGGCCACTTGTGTGGCCGCCAAGCATGCCGACGCCCCAGCCTCCGCCAGCGCATCGTAAAGACTCACCGCGAGGGTCAGGTCTTCGGCCACGTCGCTACGACAGCTGATGAACACACGCGGACGCCCCGCTGCGAACGTGTGAGTATGGCCCCTGGAACGAAGCGCCTCCGCGAACGCGGTCATGCTCGGAAAGCGATCCTCGGGTCGCTCAGCCGTCGCTTGTTGGACGATTTCCCGAAGGGCATCGCTGACACCAGCCGACGTCAACGTTTCGAGTGGCAGGCCGGTGAAACCGGGAGCCGGCTCCCGTCGCCCCGACAGGAGCTCGAACAGGATCACACCCAGAGAGAAGATGTCCGAGGCCGGCCCCACGACGTTGTGCTTCCACTGCTCGGGACTGGCATAGTGTGCCGTCATGACCACCTGCCCCGTCTGGGTCATGTCCTCGCCTGCGCCCGCGAGACGAGCGATGCCGAAATCCAACACCTTCGGCTCGCCCGAAGGACTGACCATGATGTTGCTCGGCTTGAGATCGCGATGGACGATATTGCGAGCGTGAGCGAACGCTAGCGCGTCGCAGACCTTGGCGAGCAGGGCCATCAGCGCGTCCATGGGGAGCCGCCGTTCGGCGCAGTGCCGGTCGAGCTGATGGCCATGAACGAGCTCCATGACCAGGTACGGCCGGCCGTCCGGCGTGGTACCGCCATCGAGCAGGCGACAGATGTGGGGATGTTGTAGGTCGGCGAGAATCTGACGCTCTCGAACGAAGCGCTCGAGGTCCTCGGCACGGACTCGGTCACGGTTGACGAGCTTGACGGCGGCCTGCATCCGAAACGCTCCATCGGCACGCTCGGCCAACCACACGGTCCCCATGCCGCCGCCCCCGAGCCATCGTAGAATCCGCCAGGGACCGACCGTGGATACCGACGGCTCCGACGAGCCTTCGACTCGAGGGTCGGGGTCGCTTGGGGTAGGCATGCGTGGACTCGCGCTCCGACGACAGCACGTCGATTGTACGCCTCGACCGAGGAGTGGGCGCGGTCGCGCGCTCGAAACCCACGGCAGTGACCTTCGCAACCGTTGCACGGTGCAACTCCTGTCGCGGCCGGACGGACGTCGATCCCCAAGAAATGCGGCCGCGGAGCAGGTGGGTGTGACAACGAACGGAGCGAAGCTACAAATACGGGTGGGACTTGTCGGTTTTGTCTCGTCCCGCCCCATCGGGGCTGTTGTCGCCGACCAAGACCGTCGTGTCTGAACGGAGAGTCCGCCACCGCGGCTCGTTACGCGGGTGTTGCACTCATGAGAGCGCGCTGAGCATGAGAGCGCGCTGAGCATGAGAGCGCGCTGAGATTGGTCGCCTCTCCATGGGAGTCTCATGATAAATTGGCCAGGTCGTGACCACGTTGCTGCAACCATCGACCGGGTATCGCGTCACGCTCCGCTCCCGTCTCCTGATTGGGCGTTCCCGGCGATGTGACCTCCATCTCAGCCACCCGAGCGTTTCGGCTGAACATGCAGTGATTTGGTGGGAGTCGAACCAGTGGTGGATTCGAGATCTGGGCAGTCGCAATGGTACGACTATCGATGGCCGTCCCATTCGCGGTATGCAATCGACCCCGCTCACCACCACCGCCGAGCTCCGATTCGGCTGTTATCCGCTACCGTGGGGTCTCGAATCCAACACCCCGCCGACCCCGTGTGCGGTGAACGTCGAGACGCATGCCATCATCCGGGCGGAAGGATCCATTTTGGCGTTGCCCGACGAAGAAGCTCCCACGGCTGTCATCTATGGCAGCGAGGTTGCTTCCCAGTGGCTGTTGGAACAAGGAGACGATGCACGCGAGGTCGCGGATCTGGAGGTGGTATCCATTGGCGGACAACTTTGGCGACTTCACCTGCCCCAACATCTCGAACCCACCGTCGAACGATCCGCGGATTCGGCCCCCCATTTGGCGGAACTGTCCCTCCATTTCGAAGTGAGCGCCGACGAGGAACATGTGACGCTCACGGCCACGACCGCGTCCGATGAGCACCCGTTGGGCTTCGGAAGCCGCGCCCATCACTACACGCTCCTTACATTGGCTCGTGCCCGAATCGACGATGCGGCGTTACCCCCCGCCTCGCAGGGGTGGGTCTATCAAGATGTTCTGCTCGCCATGCTTCGGCTCGATCGAGCGCGCCTCAATCTGAACGTGTACCGGGCACGCCGGCAGTTCGCGATGATGCACATCCAGAATGCGAACGGATTGATCGAACGTCGTGAGAGCACGCGCCAACTCCGTTTGGGGGTCGGCAAGCTCCAGATCCGCAAGGCGGGGAGTGACTCACTCGCTCCAGAGCCATCCGCCGAGGTTCACCGAGCCACGCCGGCGAGCCCATCACCTGGGGAAGCAGACTCGCGTACGCCCACACCGGCGTGCAGCAGCGCGCGAAAAGACGGTTCCGGGCACAGTCTGCCGAGCGAGTTTTCTATCATCCATCCGACGATCTAGTGCCGATGGGGTCGGCCTCGAGCAAGGCCTTGCCCATCGTCGTGGGAGCGCCACAGCGGCGGTCATCCAACCGAATCCGGGCTCTCTCCCGCGTCGGAATGGGTGCAGTGCCGAGGACCCCACAAACGTCGGGTCCGAGGCATAGACTCGCGGGGTGAGTGCGCTCATCGGGCTCTCCGCGCTCGGGCTCGGCATCGCGTGCTTCTGGCGGATCCGACTCCCCACGCCGGGAACCGACCTCGAATCGTTCGTACTGGCCGCGACGGCGACCCTTGCCCTCCTTGGCATGCTCGCGACTGGACTCGCACTCCTCGGTTGGTTTGCGGCGGGGCCGATGGCCTTGCTGATGACGTGCGTCACCGCGATCGCCTGGCCGCGCGCTCGCCCTCAGATCCGACGAGTCCCGGGAGATCGCGCGAGCTCTGACGACGCGCCCTCGTCGAAGAGTCCTCGACGGCGAACACGTGGGTCGAGGTTCGCCACGATCGCACTGCTCCTCGCGACCGCATGCTCGCTGCGCCTCCCGCTCAATCGGTATCCGCTCGGGGGTCGCGATCAAGGCACGTACACGCTTCGTGCGGCGCATACGATCCGAACGGGCGAACTCGGCTGGATCGATCCGGTTCTTGCGGCCGCGGGGATTCGCCAGGCCGCCGAGGATCCGGCCGGGGCCCAGGATCTGTTGGGGCTCTACCCAAAGCGCGGCGAACCCTGGTTGCAAGGCCTCTACGAAGGATCTTATCGACCGGGCTTCTATCTCGCGGATCGCGACCGCGGGATCGTGGTGCCCCAGTTCCTGCATCTGCATCCCATGCTGCTCGCGACCGCGGGACTCCTCACTGGATCCCGGCGCTGCGAGTGGATCGTGCTCGTGCAGGGCCTGCTCATGATCTTGGCGATGGTCGGCATCGGCGAGCGGCTATGGCCGCGATCTCCATGGGCCTGGTTGCCGGCGGTTCTGCTCGCGCTCGCCCCCATCGCGATCTGGGTCCACCGGACCGCACTGAGTGAAAGCGCGTATGGTCTCTTCGTCTGGGCCGCCGTGCTCGCGGCACTGCGCGATCGTGACCACGGGAGCGGTCTCGGATGGAGTGCGCTCGCCCTCGGAGCCACGGCATGGACGCGTGGCAATGCCTGGATCCACGCGCCGCTCCTCCTCGTCTGTGTGCTGCTGCGGCCGGTCGAATCCACCCCACGCCGGGGTCCGTTGCTCGGGTTCGCGGGTCTGCTCTTGGCTTCGGTCCTCGTCCACGCACGAACCACGTTCCCGTACTTGCACGACGAGTTCGCTCGTTTGGCAGGCGCCGTCGTGCACCTCGTCCCGATCCATTTCGAGCTCGCCGCGATCGTACTCGTTGGGATCGTGCTCATCGCGGAGTGGCTTCGTCCACACCCGCTCGTCCAGCACTTCGCGGCCGTTTCGCTCCGTGTCGCACCGTTCGGGCTCGCGCTCGTCGGTGCTTTCGCTCTCATTGCGTATGCCGTTTTCTACGGGCGCGCAGAACCTGGCCCCCCTTACAGTCGGTTGGATGCGGGGGCGATCTTGCTCGGATGGCCGCTCGTCGTCGTCGCAGGCCTCGGACTCCTGCTGACGGTGGTTCGCGTGCGGCCGAGCTCGCAAGCCGACGCTTGGCTCGTCGGGATGGGGGCCACGGTCGCGGCGACACTGATCTTGTACGCCCGCCGCAACCTCCCTGAATCGGGCCTCTACTACTATGGACGCTATCTATTGCCCGAGCTCCTACCGCTCGCCTGCATCCTCGCCACGGTCACGCTCGCGACACTGGCTCGGCACCGCAGCCTGGCTCTGCGGTGGACGGCCGCCCCTCTTGTCGTCGCCATCGTTTGGCATCTTGCCGGAGTCCTCGTGCTCGAGCCCACCTGTCGTCTGCGAGAGTTCGCCGGCGCAGACGCGCTCATCGACGAACTCGCCAACGCCACCGAGCCGGATGCCATCGTGATCGCGGGCGGCGAAGGTTGGCATCACGGACACACGTTCAATCAAGTTGGAGGCGCGCTCGCGGTGGCACACGGCCGAACGGTCTTGCCGTATCAGACCCGCGAAGCCGCCTACGGCAGTTTGTCCGCCCTGCTCGACCGCGAACGACTCGACCGCGAACGACTCGACCGCGAACGACTCGACCGCGAACGACCCGACCGCGAACGACCGGTCTACCTGCTCCTCAACGAGGCCTCCCACGCGTTGACCTTGCACCGTGACGCCCTGCCGATCGCGGCCCTCGACGATCGACTGCCGCCACCCTTTCGCGCTCGCAAGGTGCTCCTCACCGAACTCTTCATGAACCGACTCACCCCCGTCGACGATCGAGTCCCCACCCGCGTCACACGCGACGAGCTGCGCATGGCACTCATCGCCGTGGTGAGCGACGATAGGGTCGTTCACCACGGCGATTCGGCAACGATCGACCGAGGCGATGGAACTCGGCACGTCGACGACGCCTGTCGTCCGGAGTCCGAACCGCAAACGATCGACGTACCCGCGGATCGAACGGAGAATGTACGGCAGCTCGTCCTCATCGCGGGTTCGCCGGGGGTGACCGGCCGCAGCTGGGCCGTTGCCATCGACGGATCCCCGCTCGGGACCGATCCTTCTGGGCTACCGTCGCGACTGCGCAATACGCTGGGACCCTTCGTCGTCGTCGACCCAGCCCGTACCGTGACGATCACGAACCGACCGGAGGTCCAAACCAACCCACCATGTCCTCGCCTCGCGGAGGTTCGTTGGCTGGGCCCAGATCGCAGCGCCCTTGCGGCCGAGACCACGACCGTATCGTTTGGGCCTGGGCTCGAGCTCGGTCATCCGGTCGCTCGAACGCGATGGGTTCGCGGCCTCGCGCTGTCGCGCTATCGATCGGTCACGCAACCATCGCCATCCATCGAAAACCTTGCACTGATCCTCGAAGCTGACCAACCGATCGAGTTCGCGTCGACGACCCTCCCTCCCGCTCCGCTCCTCGCCGTCATCCATGTCACCCGATCTCGTCTGACCGCCGGCGGCCGCGTGCGGCTCGATGCGAATGGGGAAACCATCGGGTCGTTCGAGCCGCCTCCCCACCACGATTCGAGCTGGTCCTCACCTCCCTTGACATGGATCCCGGCCACGCCGACGGCCACACTTTCGCTCCATCTGGTGGATGCGCCCGCGAACGACGAAATCTGGATCCGCGACCTCGCACTGTTTACGACCGATGGAAGACCCGGCACCGGAGTCGGCGCGACCCCATGAAGGGCTCCCCGGCGCAAGCGTGCTAAGCTCCGCCGCAAACGGCCGGCGATGTCAGAGGAACCTCATGAACCCATTCGCACCGAAGCCACGCGTCGATTCGACCACGGCACCTCGTTGACCGTGTGCCCGATCGTTCACGGTCGCGTCGCATCCCACCCACGAGATTCACGCTAGATCGATGGACGCACCCTCGAACGTGGATCCGGCCAAGGTTGCGGTGCCTGCCACCGCGCTCGGCATTTTGGGCGCGGTCAGTTTGTGCCATTGCCTCAACGACTTGATGCAGTCGGTCTTGCCCGCCGTCTACCCGTTGCTCAAGGTGACCTATCGCCTGGACTTTGGCCAAGTGGGTCTCATCACCTTGGCCAACCAAGCGACGGCGTCGCTGCTGCAACCCCTGATCGGCCTCGCGACCGACGCACGCCCCAAACCCTACTCGTTACCCGTCGGCATGGGGTTTACGCTCTGTGGATTGATCCTCCTCTCCCAAGCACCGGGATTCGCGGCCGTTCTCGTGGCCGTGGCCATGGTGGGGATCGGGTCCTCCGTCTTCCATCCCGAATCTTCGCGCGTCGCTCGGCTCGCATCGGGTGGACGACACGGCTTTGCGCAGTCGTTCTTTCAAGTGGGCGGCAATCTGGGCTCTGCCACGGGCCCACTCTTGGCCGCGTTCATCGTGCTTCCGTATGGGCAACACAGCATTGCGTGGTTCGCATTGTGTGCCCTCGTGGGGATTCTCGTCCTCACGCGTGTCGGGACTTGGTACAAACAACACCTATTGACCGTCAAACGCACTCGGAACGCGAGTGCCCCACCCCGCCCCACTTTGCCCAGACGCAAAGTGGCGCAGGTTCTCGTCATCCTCGCGGCCCTGGTGTTTTCGAAGAATATCTATATCGCCAGTTTGACCAGCTACTACACCTTTTATCTCATTCATAAGTTCGGGATCTCGGTTCGCAGCGCCCAACTCCATTTGGTGTTGTTGCTCGTGGCCGTGGCGGTCGGCACCCTCATCGGCGGGCCGGTCGGCGATCGGATCGGTCGCAAATACGTGATCTGGTTCTCGATCCTCGGCGTCTTGCCATTCACCTTGGCCCTTCCCTATGCAAACCTCGCGGGCACCGAAATCCTCACGGTGTTCATCGGACTCATCATGGCCTCGGCGTTCTCCGCAATCGTGGTCTTCGCCCAAGAGATCGTTCCCGGACGGGTGGGCGCCGTATCGGGATTGTTCTTTGGCCTCGCCTTTGGCGCGGGGGGGCTCGGAGCCGCCCTGCTCGGTCAGCTCGCCGACGCGACCAGCATCGATGTCGTCTACCGAGTGTGCTCGTTCCTCCCGGCGGTTGGACTCCTCACGTTCTTCCTCCCGCACATCGAGCCCCCGCGTCGATCCACGCCGACCGGTTCGCCATGATCATGATGATCATGATGATCATGATGATCATGATGATCATGATGATCATGATGATCATGATGATCACCCCCGCTATTCCGAAGTGAACGAAAGCTCGACTCTCGCATCGTTCGACAAGTCGACGACCGCATCGACGGTCCATTCCGGGTTCGCCAAGTCGAGCCCCACGACCTGGGTCTCGCAAGCGTCGAGCGGAGAGCCGAACGGACAGGCACACGCCGCGGACTCGGTGGCGACGCAGCGATAGGCCTGAGTCCGCACCGTGTGAAGACCCACCGGCGCATCATTGCGCACACAGGCGTCCGTACACTCGGGGAACGGACCGCAACCGGCCGGGACATCGACGACGCTGTACTGGAATCCCGGCCACGACACGACGTGCTCGGCCCCTGCGGGTAACAACACCATTTCCACGTCGGGACAAGCACCGCACTCGCCGCTCGAACAAGGGTCGTTGCAGCTTGCGGTACAGTTTGGTCGCTCCGAGTGGAACGTCATTCCGTCGGCGCTTTCGAACTCGAGCGTTCGTGCCGTGCATCCCGGTGGTAGCCCGACGAATACGGGCACACCGAGTTGGTTTCGGAGCACGATGTCCGTTGAACTTCCGATCGGACTCGACTCGAGGACCTCGCAGCTCGGTGCAGGTTGGAGCGCGTCACAAGGGCCGTCTTCCACGGCTTCCCAATGGTCATCGTTGCAGACGAGCGCGACCTCTCGACCTTCTTGATCGAGTCGACAAATGTCCGGATCGCTCGGGCCGCACGTACACCCCTGTGCATTGGCTTCGTAGGCGATCTCGAGATTTTGCTCTGGCGAATAGCAGTTCTCATCCGCAGTCACCCGACCGAGGGTACCGATCGGAGTTTCGATCGGGTCACAGCCGAGTCCCAAGGCGAGCGTCGTCAAGGACAGGAAGCCAACCGCCGCGAGCTGCTGAATACGACGAGTTCGTGAGTTCATCCTCGGATATCTCCACCGCAATGCGTTCGTCTCACTCTTTTCGTGCCGGCGCATCGGGCCATGCGCGGCGAACATCTCCGGCCGAGGTACACGCCTTCTGGACCCGAGCGGCATAGACGGAGGTGGCGAACCTGTCCAAGAACGCTCGACGTTCGCGCTGCCCCGCCGAGAGGTTCCCGAGGGCACACGTGGCGAGCACACGCAGCGCCCGATACTCCTCCTCGGCCCCAGTGTTCCCATAGGTGCTCTCGTACATCATCAAGAGTCGCATGGCCGCTTCGGGGTCGGTTTCGAGGCTCGCTTCCGCTTGGCGCAAGAGACCAATCCCCAGCGCAAGGTTGCGATGATCCCGATCCTCGCCGACCGGATCGGTCGGAAGCACGGATCCACCGACCTTCGCGACCGGATCCCGCTCCTGTGGCGCACGAGGCTGAATGGGCTCCCGGTCGAGCGGCACGCTCGACCGACGTTCGACGTCGTGCATCGCACCGGCCTCGAGCGGCACGGTCGGCTCGAGCGTCGGCTCGACCCGAGTCGGCTTCTCTTGGCGCAGGTCCAGGGCTTCCTGAACGGTGCTCCGTTGCCTCGAAACGCTAGCCCTTGGGAGTCGCTGCCAAACCAGGCCGAGCAGACACGCGAGCAGGACCGCGGCGACGGCAGACACCCAAAGGAAGGACCTCGAGCGAATCATCGATTCGGGCTTGGCATCACGACGCAGTGCCTGCGCCACGCGCTCCTGCAACCCGGGCGGCGGACGACGGGCGCGACGATACGCGTCGAGCCAAACCTCGCGCTCCGGAGCTCCGCTCATGGTCGCCGTCCTGCTCGGGCGCCGAGCCGCCCGATGTAACGATCGAACGCGTGTCGAGCCAAACGCAGACGAGAATAGACCGTCCGGATCGGCACACCTTGGATCGCGGCGATCTCCTGGGCGGTCAAACCCTCGATGTCGCCGAGCACGAAGGCCTCGCGTTGGCTCACCGCGAGCTTGTCCAAGAAGTACTCGACGTGTCGCGCGGCCCATTCGAGCTGAACCGCATCGTCCGCACTCATGTGCGGTGACGGAGGATCGGTTTGGGCCACCCGATGGAGTCGCCTCGCATGGCCGCGTTGATGATTCCAGGCGACGTGACGCACGATCGCGTGAAGCCACGCTCGTGGAGCACGACCATCGAACGAATCGAAGCGGCGCTTGGCGATCAAGAAGGATTCCTGCGTCACGTCGTCTGCACTCGCTTCGCCAACCATCCTCCGCGATAGGCGCCACACGTAATCGAAATGCGCACGGAAGATCTCTTCGAATGCGCCAGAGGGATTCGCGGGTGTCAACGGCGTCCGCCCGAGCTATCTCCGCCCAGAGCCGCAAGTATCAAGGAAATCGAAACTCGACGTCTCCCCAAACCCGCGCGCCCACGGAAGCCGTCGTCCAGACCGAATGATTGTCGCGGAGCAGAAACTCGTAGGTGCGGAAGGGGATCGTGAGCTCCCCCGAAGCGCCGAGTGCAAAGCGACGCCCGATTCGACCGACGAATCCTGCCCCGAGTTCGCCCTCGGCCCAGAATCGCGTCACCGACTCGACTTCGCTCACGTCCGTCCCGGTACCCTGCGCCTCGAGCGCGCCGAGTCCGATCCCCAAGAACGGGCCCACTTCGATCCGCCCGAAGATCCATGCCCGCGCGATCTGGAGGGTCCCGAGACTCAGCTGGAACTCCCCCCCGGAGCCCGTGCCGGGAAGCAGAACCTCGGAACGAATCGCATGCTCGAAGCCTGCCCAGATCCGCCAAGGTCCGACGAGGAGTCCGACGTCGCCTCCCACCATCCCGGCGATCGGAACGAAACCGAGGGTGGCCCCTCCGCGAGCGCGAATCGCCCCCTGGATGGCCCGTCCCTCGGTTTCGGACAAGGTCGGCGGGTCCGCGGTCTCGACCACGGGTTCGGGATCGGACGCGATCGTCGGGCTCATGGCTCCGACGACGGAAAGATCGTTCGCAACGGGCTCGGGCGCGTCGGGCTCTGGCAGCAACCCGGCGACGGAAACGGGCGGCCCGGTTCCAGTGTCCTCGGACGCGGAGGGTTGCGGATCACTTGCCATCGCGGCGATGAGCGCAGTGGCTTCGGCCGCGGCCTGGCACGAAGGAACCACCATCGTGCGATGGTGGTTCCCCGATTCGGACTGGGTCCAGACATCGAGCTGCCAGTCCGTTTCCAGCGGCACGACGGTCACCCGCAAGGTCAAGCTGGGAGCCAGAGTCTCGGCCTTCGACTGCGCGGCCATCATGGCTTCGACCTGTGCCTGCGAAGGACAACCATCCCCCGATGCAGTCCAGCTCAACGTTGGACTCGCATGAGCCACCATGACCCAGACGACCCCGCGGAGCATCACTGGCATCGCATCTTGCTCGTTCTGGAACGGCCCGTCACTCGGCTCCGGCTTGAAACCGCTCGCCGCGGAGAGGGAACGGCAGAGGATGAGCTCGGCAACATTGCCGAGCTCATCGATTCATTGAATGGGAAGGAAGACGTCGGTGATCGCTTCGTCCTCTTCCACGTCGGGTACGAACTGGACGCGCTGGAAATAGATCGGGAAGTCCCTTCGCGTCTCGCCACTCGACGGAAACCAGACAGCGTTGAGGTAGTGAACCGTCTCGCCGAGGGTGTCGTCGGAACCAATGTGCCGTAGAACGGCGCAACGACCCCCGGGAATCGTCTTCTCGACGATCCCAAACGAGTTGTCCGCCACATTCCCCTCGATCGCGGCACAGAGATCGAAACGATAGTCTTTGAGCAAGCCCGAGCGGTTCTCGTAAGGGATGTTGAAGGTCGCGCTCAGCTTCGGTGGCAGGCGATTTTGCTTGCGCCAATCGATGAACGTTTGCACCGATTGCCCGAGCCACCTCGGGTCACCCCGATGCTCGAGGACCGCGACGCGCGTCGACTCGAAGACGACATATTGCACATGTTTTGCATCTTTTGCAGAAAGTTCGGATGTCATGAGGTCACTCGGATCGGCGCATTCAATCCCCGAATCGATTCACGGGAATGTGGCAATACGGCGTCTTGCCGTTCCTTGCATAGTAGTCTTGATGGTAAGTTTCCGCGGGCCAGAAGCGTTCGGCCGGCTTGACCTCGGTGGCGACGTCGTACTGACGAGCCTCGAGTTTTCCGATCAGCGTCTCCGTCACTCGTTGCTGTTCCGGCGTGACGTAGAACACGACCGATCGATACTCCGGCCCGAGGTCAGGCCCCTGGCCGTCGGTCTGGGTGGGATCGTGAATCTCGAAAAACCGCTTCGCGATCACTTCGTAGGATACCCGCGCCGGATCGAACCGGACTCGCACGGTCTCGAAATGGCCGGACGTCTGACTCGAGACCTGCTCATACGTCGGCGACTCCACGTGCCCCCCCATATAGCCCGACTCGACCGCCAAGACGCCATCGATCTGCTCGAGGAAGTGTTCGACACCCCAGAAACAACCTCCAGCGAAGTAGGCGACCGCCTCGCTCGTCGCGTTCGTCGCCTGGGGGGACGTCGAGGACGCAGGCGAAGCGCTCCCCGGTGCGTCGGGGCTCGCCGACGAGCAAGCGATCGGCTCCGTGAAGAAAAGCGCCGCAGCGACGGCCAACGAGCGAACGGACATGATCGCCGTAAGGATGGCCCATCGACCGACCGCGATCGAGCCCAACCTGAGGCTACGTCGACGGGCCGTCCTGCACGCGATCCCGCGCGATCATCAGGGGGAATCCGAGGAGATTTTCTCCCCGCCAACGCCGCGGATCGGTCACCCCGTGGGAGCTGCGACCCATCCCGATCCCCAAATCCGACCGCGTGGACTCGCCTCGACGAGCACGCGGGACCCCGTGCCCACCAAGAAGGCCAAGAGCGATGGATCGCTCCCGAACAAATCACACCCGAGTGATCCCGCTACGGCTGACCATGGAATTCGTTCGGGTGCCGAGCTCAACGAACTCCTGCAGCGTGCGGGCCAGCGTGGCGCTCACGAGTCCGATCATCGGTAGATGTTCGCCGCCTTCGCAGGTGGCTTGGCCTTCCTCGTCCTCCGCATCGGGAACGAATTGATCGTCCCATCGGATGAGCCCATAGGTCCCGTCCCCAGAAACGGCGGCGTGGACACAGGCTCGAGCCCGAGCTCGCGCAAATGTACTGACGAGCGTTCGGCTCGCGTGGTTGTCGAAACAGTCGACGAGAAGGTCTGCCTCGTCGAGGAGTTCGTGGGTGTTCTGCGACGTCAGGCGAACCCCGAAGGCCTCCACGGCAACACCATAGAAGTTGGCCAATTGCAGCTTGAGCGCCGTGGCTTTGTTCTTGCCGATCGACGGCTTGACGTAGGCCTGCCCGAGCAGGTTCTTCGATTCCACGCGATCGAAGTCGACGAGCCGAAGGGTGGCGGGGAGATTGCGGCAGAGGACTGCCGCATGGGATCCAAGCGCGCCGACGCCACAGATCACGATACGCATCGGAACGCCTCGTCCCCGGCGGGCTCGCCGAACGGAACCTTCGGGCGCAGATACATCCGCAGTTCGCCCTGCGGGGTGCGGAGGCGATCGACGACGTAGTGATCGAACGCCCGCTCGGCGAGCCCAGCGATGTGCAGGCCAGGAACTTCGCCGGAACGAACCACTTCGACCGCGATGCGGCGAATGTCCAGATCCGCCAATCCATCATTGATCTTACGCGGGTAATCGACGGACATTCCGTCGTAGGTGATGTTCAAGATGGCCATGTTCAAGACTCCTTGGAAGTGGCGGGAGAATACGGTGTTCGAAGAGGGGGTCCCGGTTCGACGCCGGAGGCAACCAGAATGAGCGGAACCCACCAAGGGCGACTCACGACGGAATCGTCACGATACCCGTCGGCCTCGGGTATACGCACGATCATTCCTTCCGGTGTAATCACAGAATAGCGGAGTTGTCGACCGAGCGCCGAATCGAGGGCGAGCATCGTCGTTTCGTCTTCGCTCGAGAATTGTAGCCCACCGAGCGGATGGGTATGGGCGATCTCTACGAGTCGATCGCGGAGCCGCCAAACGGCTGCCCAACGTTCACGCGCGTCGGGCAACGCGATCGGGCTCGACGACGCGTCGCTCCAGAGCACGGTGTCGTCGACTCCGATGAGAAAACACACCTCTCTTGGATTCATCGAACCTCAAGACCATCGGGTGATGTGCAGTTGGTGGGTGTCCATCGCCTCGAGAATGACGGCGGGCAAGGCCTCGAGACCCAAGTCCTCGTCGTGGCCCGACAAGCAGATTCCCGAGTCGAACACATGGAACGTTTGGGGGTCGACGACGGCGATGAACGGTTGCCCGCGCAAGCGGAACGTGACTTCGTAGCGCGCGGGGTCCAACGATCGCCCATTGATGAAGGTTGCCCCGGCGCTCTCGAGAGCCTCGGAGGCGCGCTCTTCCGGAGTCCGCGGTCGCGGAGCCGTAGGAGGCAATCGATCCGGACGACGACGACCGGGTCGCAGGGTATAAGCCCGCGCCTCGAGCTCGTCGAGCAGCAGGCTCGCAATCGGACGCCCGGTCGCGACTTCGTGCAAGCGATCGAGCAGTTCGAGGGGGAACACCGCGAGCCCTCGTGCCACTCCGAGCTGCCGCAAGACGGCAAACCCAAACGCGGCTTTGAGGGAGGGCGGAGCCCCCTTCCGATCGCCCATCTGTTCGGCACGCTCGAACAGAGACTCGCGTGCACGGGTCTCCGCTTCGCCCTCGAACTCGTACCGCTCGAATAGAACGTCGCCGCTCGGCCATCGGCGAGCGACGGCGGGAGTGAACGGCGCTGGTTCCTCGTCGGGCATGAGAAAAATCCGCTCGACCCGATCGCCTGCGATGAACAGCCAGTCGAGCACCAGGTGTCCGCGCAGAGTTGGAAGTCTCGCGAGCTCGAGCTCAGGTGGTTCGGCCGGTTGCGTCGGCGTTGCATGGCGACCCGAAACTTCGAAGTGCCACCAGCCGGACGCGACGGGCTGTCGGATCCGCAGCCGCCGACCGGTGGCATGCACGTACGTGCCGCCCAGATAGGGCAGCACCATCGTCTGTGTCGAGCCGAGGAACTTGCGGTAGTCCACGAAGAACTCAGCTCATGGATAGGGTCAAGAGTGGCGTGGCCATGACACGGTCGACCCAACCAGACGTCGTCGTCGCAACCGTCCCCAACGCTGGGGTTGGCGCTTCGAGCAACGTCTGGAGGACGCGCGGGACCTGGTAAGGATCGTCGAACTGATCGATCGTCACCGTGCTGAACGGCACGCCCAAGACCGCCGCGGCGTCGCTGACGGTGCGTCCTCGTTGAAAAGCGACGTTGAGGATGAGCGCCATGGCGCTCACCCGGTAGCCGCAATCGCCAAAAGCTTGAGCGAAGCGCGACCCCGTTTCGCCCGCTTCGTCTCCCACCACGATCACCACGAGTGTGGCCGACGGTGGAATACGAACACCTGCTTGATGGAGGGCGACGAGCCCCGCCAAATGCATCGTGCCTCCGCCGACGCTCACGCTCGCGAGCATGTGTTTGACGGCCGCACGGGTGGGAGCTTTGGGCCGGTGAACCGTGCCCATGGTATCGAAGCTCGCGATGTGGAGCTTCTCGGGTGGAAAGCCCGCGAGAATGCGGGTGAGGGCCTCGATCGACTTTTCGAGGGCACCTTGCATCGACCCTGAGGTGTCGATGAGAAACATGACGTGAACGTCCTGATCAGCGGTCGCAACTGCGACCGCCTTTTGTGCGGCGCGGTCGGACGAGGTTTCGAGTCTCTCGCGAAGCTCCTGGCTCTGAACATTCTTGGCGATGTTCAGACCTCGCTGATCGGTGGCGCTCTCGATCGCTTTTTCCCATGACGCCCGAATGTCGGGGTCGGCCATGAGACCGAGCTCCTCGAGGGTGGGTGTGAGCTGCCGTAGATCTCGATCGGAGAGCGACGGGAGCAAGGCCACCATGATCGCGGGTGTCAAGCCGATATCGGCCGGAAGACGCCCTACGACCTCTTTGTAGGCGAGACGTCCCGTGACGATCGACTCGCAGATCTCGGCCTCGGAGAGCCCATCGAAGCGCTCCCGTTTGTCCAAGTGCAGGCCTTCGAGACCAAGCGTGCGGTGCCCTTCGTCCGCCTGCGACTGCTTCCATCCCAAGATGGCAAAAAACCGCTCGTGGCTCGGTTTGTAGCCGACTTTGCGAGCAATGTTCTTGATGGTTTCCTTGTAGCCCGAACGAACGAGGCCCTCGAGCATGGGCGGGTTCTGCTCCCGAACCTGCAGCCACTTGGTCGCCGCCTTGATCCAACGACCGAGCGGAGCCTTGTTCGAGGCCGGATCGGCAAACCCAGCCATGCGATTGAGCTCCGCGATGTCCGGATTCTCGAGCAGCTCGGCAACCCGCAAAACCGCCTTCGGAGTCATCATTCGCGTGGATCGACGCTCGTAGTGGAGCAACATCGCTTCGCCGATCCGCCGAAAGTCGTCATCGTAGAATCCAACCGTGCCATCGTCGTCTTTGATCGGCTGGCCAGAGTGGGGCTGGACCAACATCAATGCGGCACAGGCCACTTTGAGGTCACGCCAATCGCTCTGGTTCAATGCATAGCTCGCGAAATGAGCCATCAACACGGCATTGAGCTGATAGATGTCGAGCAGCCGGCCATAAAGATTGACGGCCGCCGGCAAGAACAGGCCTGCAGGCACCGTGGTCTCCGAGGTGTCGGACGACTTGGCGGGTTTCCAAGTCCCGCGAACATCGACCCCCGGACGATTGTGCCATAGGTGGGCCGATCCATTGAGCACGAGGTCGAGCAGCTGCTCGGCCGGACCTCGCTGTTCCTGCGGTAGCGTGTGCTGCGGCTCGGTCATGATGGTTCTCCAAGCGAGTGTAGGACTATCGGCGATGGAATAAAAAGACGCGCGTCCGAGTGAACGAACCGCAAGATCCAAACCTGATGCTCTCCCAACTGAGCTACGAGGACTCGGTTGTCCTCGGCTGGATTCGAACCAGCGACCCTCGGGTCCATAGGGTGCGTGTAGGGTTCGTTCGGCGGGACACGCTAAAGTGAACGTCGTTGCCTCGGCTCCACGAGACGAAACGACGAAAGGGTGCAAATCCGAGTGAGAATGCCGCGAGCGATCTTGCTCGTGCTTGAAACGAGTGCCTTTACCGTTTGGCTACCACCCCGAACAAGTGGGGTGGGTTGGAGTCGAACCAACATGAGTTTGCGTGTAGGGCATGCTCGATTGGATTTGCGAAACTCTTGGAGTGTTGGCTCCTCGTGGGTGTCGATGGGTGATTGAGACAGCGACGGTGATCCCAATCCGCACGGCACGGATGGATTTCTGTCCGGGACTTGAAAACGGAGACATGAAAAAAGCCGCCTCGAAGGTCGGGGCGGCTCCAAAGGAACGCAAACGCGTGCTTTGGAACCGCTAAGGATATCGCTCCGTGACGAGGACAACGCCATGGCCACGCTTGGTGGTCATCGGAGCGATGCACCGTTGTTTCCCATTGAACATTGCGTGTGTTCTTACGAGTGACCGCCGGCATCGTCAAGCGCATTTCTTTCGATTTTTTCGTTCTCATCCCGACGAGCGCTGGGCGAACCACCTCGAGCGGAGATGTCAATGGATACCGCCCATGGGGCGCGGACCTTCACGAGGCTCCCGCGAGAAGATTCGCCGAGGAAGCCACCTTCCCCACCCGCCGACGCGTCCGTGCGATCGCTCCCCATGGGCTGCTCCGATGCCGAACCCCATGGAATGCCGCTTGGCCAGATCGTTCGACCCAGCTAGCCTGCGGCGAAGGATCTCGATGCTCCGAGCGGCTGGACCATGAAACACTGGAAGCGGGTTCTTGCGATCGCCTCGTGCTCCATCGCCTGTGGCAACGAAGACGACGACGACCCAGGTGCGCTCATCTCGGTCGAGATGGCGGGCCGCGTGGGCGTCACACTCGATGAAATTCCCGAATCGATGCGTGATCGCGTCGCGGCAGCGTTCATCGCCGAGCCGCTGTCGTTTTGGGAAACCCGGGCTCGCTTGCAGACGCGCATGACGTCCTATCGCCTCGCGTTTCGTCAGTTTTTCTACGAGGAGCCCAAGTTTCAACTGCCGCTGCCCCCCGCGGAGGGCCTCCACTATGCCTTCGAGACCCCCGTTCGGACCGAGGTGGACGGGCACGATGCAGTCGTCATCGACTACGTGCTCACGGCGACCTTGCTGAGCGACGCGGTTTCGCCTGGCGAGTCCGAACCCGCGTTGGCCAAACCGGGCGGCACCTGGGAGGAGACGTTCGTTTTACCGCTCGACCCCGAGTTCCTGCGCCAACGCACCGGCTTTGCCTGCGTCGACGAGTCCGACTTTCCACCGAACAGTTCGGATGAAGAGAACATCGCCGACTTCTTCGACGATACCTGCGAAGTGGAGAACCCCGAAGAGGCATCGTGCCACCTGACGCCGCCGTTCCCCGAAGAATCCTGCGTCGAAGCGCTCGAAAACCATATCGGTGCGGTCCCGACCACGATCCACTTCGAGCGCATCGCGTGGGATCCCGCCCTCGCCGACGAAGCTCGGATCGGTGAAGTCACCACCCCGGACGCTCCCGATCTCGAGGTCATCCCGGAGGCGATCGAGGACTCGGCGCGCCTCGTTTACCGCTACGTTCCCGCAGACAGCTGTACGATGATCGAGGGTTGCGTCGAACAGCCAGGCTGGCGTCGATTGCTGCAATTCGATGCCAGCGTCAAGAATGTCGGGGGTACGGCCCTGCATTTGGGCGATGTCGACTATTATCAATCAGGGTCTGGTTCCGAGCTCGCTTCGCACAACATCTTCGAGTTCAGTGCTTGCCACAATCACTACCATTTTCGGTTCTATGGCGACTTTGCGTTCAATATCGACGATCCGGCCGAAGGATTCAAACAAGCCTTCTGCCTGCAGACGACCTCGCGATCCGGCAACCACGAGCAGAGCCCGCTCCTGACGCCCTATGGAACCTGCGAATACCAGGGGATCTCCGCGGGCTGGGGCGACGACTACATCGCGGGGCTCGACTGCCAATGGGTCGATGTGACCAACATCCCGATCACGGGTGATTCGATCACGGCCCCGCTCGCCTTCGTCTCGAATCCCGATCGCTTTCTTTGCGAGGGTGCACCCGTCCTCGATGCGGATGGAGCTCAACGATACGAACCCTCCGAGTTTCGAACCGAGCTCGGGGATACGGTCGATCGCCCGATGTGTGATTTCAGCGACGGGTGGGACGGCAACAACGTGGGCGAGCGGGACGTGGTGGTCCCCGCGGTGGGCAGCTACGTCACTGCACCCTGCAATCGCGGCCAAGAGGGACCCTTGCGCAACTGTGGGTTCCAACTGCAGGACGATGCCGTCGGTTGTACGCCCGGCGAAACCGTGACGCTCGGTTGCTCGGTCGCCGACGGGGGGCCTCCGCAAGTCCTTCGCGTGTGCCCGACGAGCGCGGTGCTCGGGGTGCCAATGGCCTGCAGTCACGCCGCGAGCTTCGGGAATGCAACGATCGAAGGGGCGATGGGAACCGTCGCCTTTGCGTGTCCGATGCCCCTCGATGCCACCGAACCCGGCGGAGAGGTGTCGCTATTTGCCGCACCGATCTTCAACGCAGACGGACCGGCCGAAGTCACCTGCATGCCGCTATGATCGACCGCTCCCCGCGGCCAGAACCTCGGCTTTACGCGCCGCCTGAGTTTCGGCTACGGGTAGGGCCATGCGCATGGCTGGTTCGAGGGTGGACCATCATCACCATGGGAGTGGTGTTGACGCGAACGGCCCATGCCGGCGACCAGCTGAGACCACGAACACCGGTCCTCCATCGCGACGAACGATGCCTGACCGTGATCGATCGGGCGGTCACTCCGTTCGTCGAGCTCGAATACTCGATCCCCTACGAAGATACGTGTGCGCTCATTCATCCGGCGCCCACGCATCAATTCTTTGCATTTTGTCGAACGCCCACGTTCGGTCGATCGCTGCCTCCGTGGATCACCTGGGACGAAATCGAGGCTGCGCACGCGCTCGGACTCCCGCTACCGCCGGTCACCCACGAAGATGCCCTGAACGAAAATATCGACTGGCAGGATTGCGTGTGGCCGATCACGGCACGACCCGAACGCCGTCCGATCACCTGCGAAGCTGCGCTCGAAGGCGTCGTCTGGGACGTGCGCGAGATGCCGCTCGGGATGGTCTTCGTCGCTGGATACACATTTCACCCACCGTCGAACTTGTGGTCTCCGCGTCATGGTGCTTTCAAGATCGAGGATTCGACCGATCCCGTTGGAGCCCCACCTGCGATCGCGTTTGCCCATCGGACCACCTATCTTTACAGCGACGAGACGTTCGATCTCGAACTCTGCGTCGATGCATTGCCGGGATCTCGGCTGGCTTTGGCCTATGCGACTTGGGCCGAGCCCGATCGGTGGACGACGATCGCGTCCGACCTGCTCGTCGAGGACAGCGCATTCCACTTCCCGTGGGATCCCCCCGATCGAGTCGGAGGTCAGAACGTGACCCTCGAAGTCACCATCACCGACCCGCTCGAGCGCGCGGTCCGAGTCACGGCTCAGGAACCGATCCTCGTGCTCGCGGTTCCGGCCCCCGCTCCGGTCGATGGAGCGGCGAACGAACCCCCATGGCTCGATGTCTGTCGCGAGTCCACCGCCGAGCCTCCTGCGACCTCGTGTCCGTCGGGTCCAAAGATCCCCGATCCGGCCGAGCAGGACTCGGAGGAGGCCGAAGACCGAGGGACAGCGAACGGCTGCTCGGTGTCCCCCACCCGGTTCGCCCCACCCGGCGGCTTCGCAGCGTTCCTCGGACTCGTGGTCCTCGCTTATCGAGGGTCGCCGAGGTTGTCGAGTGTGTCGATCCAGCGTGCCACCAAAGCCGCGGCCGCTTCATCCACCACCGACGAAAACACAGGGGGCATGCGTCCGCGCTCGGCCGCGGTCATCCGTCCCCAAAGCGAACTCGAGGCGTGAGCGCGAGGGTGAACGAGCTGCTCGTCGGGCAATCCCATCGGTTGCTGCGGCCGAAGGCCCCATAGCCCCGCCATGGCCATCGGAGTTTCCACACGAAGGTCGAGGCCGCTCGGCGTGGGTCCCCCCGGATGATGACAAAGGGCACAGTTGACATCGAGATACGCCCGCACGCGGGTCTCGACATCTCGGGTCTCATCCTCGAGACGCGGATGCGCGGGTAGTCGGGCCAAGTCCCCGATGTCGTGGTCGAAGAGCCCCGCGTCACGCCAGATCGCGATCGTGTTGCGATCGCCCGGACCGTTGAGCTGTCGGGTTCGGAGGCCAAGAACCCGCCCATAGCCCGCGGTATGGCACCCGAGACAATCGCTGCCCGCAGGAAACGTCCATCGCTGGCTCACCCGCTGACCCGCGCGAACCACCTCGATCGTGTCGGTCTGTCGGGTCGTCACGAGTTCAGCCTCGGTCTGCGCGCGGTTCCAGCGATAGCTGTAGCCGGCCCAGCCGGCGGCCTCGTGGACCATGACCCGAGTCTCGAGGCGCACCTTCGTCTCGGTATCGACCGGCAGCTCGAAATGTTTGACGGTGACGGTCCCGACCGGAAACGACCACTCCCCGGATTCGTCGAACCCGATCTTGCCGCCCTTGGGCAAGGCGAGCCAGCGGGTTTTTTCGGCCCCATCGGACCACAACGCGACGATCGGTGTGAACGGGAGCAACCCCGGCGCCGGGGTCAAGGTCGCGGTATCGGTGAATAGGCCGGTCTCGGAGAGTTTGGTCGGAAACCGCGCTTGGCCTTCGTCCGGGGACGTCATGGTGAATCGAAACACCCGACCGGCGAGGCTGACCGCGTAGAGCTCCCCTGCATGGTCTTCACCAAATGAAGCGAGCTCCCCGACGCGGGCGACCAGGTCGTGCCTCGCCACCGTGTCACCGTCCATGCGCAATGCCCAAATGTTGCCACTCACATAGTCGCCATAAAAATAGGCACCTCGATATCCAGGTAGATCGTGGCCACGATAGACGTAACCGCCCGTCACGCTGCCACCCAAGTCGCGGCCGTATTCGATGACGGGATCGATCATGGACGCGGGGTTCGAGATCGGTCGATAGGTCCTCGTCCCCTCCTTGCGACGCCAACCGTAGTTGCCGCCCTTGACGATGCGATCGATCTCCTCCATCGCGTCTTGCCCCACATCGCCAGCCCACAAGTCTCCGGTTTGTCGATCGAAGGTGAAACGCCACGGATTACGCAGACCAAAGGCCCAAATTTCCCCACGTGCACCCGCCACCCCGACGAATGGGTTGTCCAGCGGGACCTCGAATGGACCCGAATCCTCGACGTCGACACGCACCATTTTACCGAGCAAGGTGGTGAGGTCTTGCCCAGCGTTGAGCGGATCACCCCCCCACCCGCCATCGCCAAATCCAGCGTAAAGATACCCATCGGGGCCGAACGCAACCGTGCCACCATTGTGGTTGCCGTAAGGCTGATCGACGGCGAGGATCGGCTCTTCGCTGTTCGGGTCGCCGTTGCCATCTTCGCCGCGACGAAACCGGGAAACCTGCGAACGCCGTGGACCGGACGCGCTATAGAACACATAAAAGATTCCCGACCGCGGATACTCGGGATCGAACGCGAGACCGAGCAACCCCTCCTCGTTGTGGATACGACGGACTCGCTCGTGGAGATCGAGCCAGACCGACCTGCTGCCATCCGTCAAACTCACCGTATGGACGAGCCCCTCTTGCTCGAGGACGTAGACACGATCGGGTTCCTCGGGCGCATGGGTGAGCAACACGGGCCGTTTGAAGGTGGTCTTGAAGGCCGGAATCGCGGCAAGGGGCGTCATCGGCGGGGGCTCGAGGGGAAACGTCAGGCCCGTCGCCTCGACGACGAGCGGCGGGCTCGGGGGCACTGGTTGCGACGGATGGGGTCGGCCGGAATGCGATCCCGGGGCTCCGCACGCCAATACGCATGATGCCCAAACGCCGCACCACCGATGACTCCGCTTCATGGGAGGCGATCCCTATCACGGAGATCCACGATCAACTCGAGCGAAACCCGATCCGCGCGTGGGTCCCGTCGCAGAACGGTTTGGTTTCGCTGCCACCACAGCGGCACAGACGGGCTTGCACCACCCGTGCGACGACGCGTCCGGTACCGCTCGTGATCTCGAGGTTGCCACGAACCTGCAGCGGGCCATCGAGTTCCGGCTGGATCGACAGCGGCCCATCGCGAACGTCGAGCATGTCCGTTCGACCTGTAGGTGGTTCCCCAGAGGCGGCAAAGCCAACCTCGTGATGCGAGCCATCACAAAAGGGTTTGTTCTTGGAGGCACCGCAGCGGCAGAGCGTGGCGCGATAGAACCCGGAGCGCTCCTCGAGGTGGAGGTCTCCGCGAACGGCATAGGGACCACCTTCGCGGACGGCGACCAAGTTGACCGGCGGAGCGCTTTCGTTCGCAACGCCGTCCTTGCGTTGGTAGCGAATTGCTCCCGAAGGACAAGCATGGGCGATCTCGGCCAACGCCGCGGCAGGGACCGCATCGGGACGAATCCACGGACCCTTCACATTCGCGAGAAACACCTGAGGCGCACCCGTCACGCAGAAGCGGGCGTGAATGCACTTCCGGCTATCGAAGATGAGCGTGAGCGCGTGGGCCTCGATGTGCTCGATCCCATCGATCACCGTGGGAACGGGGATTGCGGGTGACTCTGGCGGCTTCGTAGGCAATGGGGTCGCCGTCGTGCCATCCGTCGCCACCGAAGCGGTTCGCACCGGTTCGCTCGTACGCGCGACCGAGGCCGGCGTGGAACGTGGCAACGCGTCGAACCCTCGCACCGCTCGCAGGGCCAAGTCGCCAAGCAGGCGCGCCGCTCTAGCCGTACGTTCGTCACGACTCGACCGATCGAGGGTCTCGGCCGCATGGGCGAGCTCTTCGAGGCGCTCGCGAAAAAACCGTCGCGCACTCGGGCCGGGTGGAAACGAAGCCGCATCGCGCAACGCCGTGAATGTCATGCCCGCGTGCGCACCGGGATTGGATGCACCTGCCGGCAGTCGAACCGCACGTTCGGCCAAATGCGTCACCGCGCGCATGAGGCCGAGCGCGAGGTCGACGACCAGGGCCTTTTCGGGGGACGGCCGCGGCACGAGGTATGAATAGCCGAGCAAGCGCAACATCAACGCGTACCCCGTGTTCGCGAGATCCACCGTGATCGCGGCTTCCTCGTGCTCGATCCAAACTCGAGCGCTGCGTCCAGGTGGTGGGCGCAGGACGGGATTCTGCGCAGCGGGGAACGCCGGTTGGAAGTCGGGGCGGATGGCCTTGCGCGTGGCGAGCTCTTGGCGGATCTCGATGAACCTTTGATAGTGCGAATCAGGCGAGTGTTGCGGGGCCCCCTCGCCTTGTTCGACGATCGCATTGAAGGCTGCCCGCGCGGTCTTGAGGCAGATGACCGGCTTGGCACCGTCGAGCTCGACTTCGGCACGGGAGAGCTGCAACGCCGGATCGCCACAAAACGCATCGGCTTCGCCATGCTGATCGACGAACGAATGCAAACCCGCATCGAGGGCGGCGTAAAACGTGCCGACGGTGTCGTAGTCGAGTGCCATGGGTGTCAGCCGCGTGGACCGAACGCCTCTCGTGAAACGATATTCCGGAGCAAACCCTTCGCCCTCGGGTTCGGCCGAGGCTTCGGGGCGTTCGAGGTGGATGAAGTGCTGCAGGGCCGCGTCGCTGAACGGAGCCAGCTTCACCACGAGACCCGCGGGCAGCTCCCCGGGATCGAGCGGAAAGTTCCCACGCCCAAATCGGGGTGCGGCGCCCAACGCCGACGTGATGTTCCAAACCGCGGTGAGATGACCCATCTCTTCGAGCGCGACGCGAAGGATGGTCCGGCGAAAGCGAGTGGTGGCCTGACGTTCGTCCGACGACCAACCCTCGTCGCCGTCACGCAGACTGAAGGCCGCATAGAGGTACGTGCACATCAGGTTGTGTTCGAGCTCGGCGGCTTCGTAGAGCGTATGGACGAGCTGCTCGCGAGTTGGGGCCGAAGGACGAAGTGGCGCTTCCACACCATGCCTCTACCAGCTCGACCGTATCGCGGGGAACCCCCCTTCGCGCACTCCTCAAGGTGCACTCCTCGAAAGGTGAGGCCGAAGGCTCGGGTGGCGAGCCTCCCGCTTGAGCGAGGACCATGCCGTCGACGTTTAGTTCGGCCTCGAGCTCCTCGAGCCGACGCAAGACGAGGAACGACGGCATCGAGGTCCTGCCAGCGAGCAGCATCTCGATGAGCGTATCGCTGTGCTTGCGGGATACAAGAAAACGCCCGGGTGCGTTTACGGCGAGCGAAGTGGGAAAAAATGTTCGCGGAAGCGGCGTGACGAGGCTCTGGTCTCCACGCCGATGAGCGGTGCCGAAGAAGTTCCTCTGTTTCCGACCACGGCGAACCCCACTCGAAGGCGAGCGCGTGTTTTCGCGCCCATCCGACGCATGCACTCCCCGCGCAATGATTTTTGACAATGGGCAGTTCAAACCCGTCTCATGATCAGCGGGCTCGGGTGGCGTCTCGTACCGCCCCTTCCTTCTATAGGTCATACGTGACCCGCCGAAAGCTAGTGCCTCAAGTCGGAAGTTCGTTCCGTGATAGGCGCGGGGCTGCGGCCCGAGGGCGAGGCGCGAGGCCGAAGCTGTATCGGGCCCCAACTACAGTGGGGGCG